>BNJS01003960.1_pt1 | contig 195069 bp, 219 predicted proteins | sample 8540461 | NCBI WGS metagenome assembly BNJS01 (sample SAMD00202454, study PRJDB9452) | human saliva metagenome | isolation source: human saliva | place: Japan
GTTCAAGCATTTCCTGGTCAGTTCTCATGTGGTTCTTCCTCAGTGGTCTCTATGTTCTGAATAACAGCATCTTCATTTCTTTGCTTAAGAAGTTTCTGAACTCTTTTTCTTTCAAGTTCTCCGACTATAAATTGGATAATAGAACTGATTCCAAAAAGTGGTAGCAGCAACATAATTCCCATTTCTTCCGTCAGCATTAAAAAGAGGAAAGTTAATAATCTGAAAATATTTCTAAAAACCAGGCATTTATCTTAAGAAATTTTGAGTAACCACTAGGATAATGTTTGATATGTTTATTGCTCTTATAAATAGCTGTGAATCCAAAAGCAAGGCTCACTGGTGTGAAAATATAAAAGTCAAAAACATAGAAGAGCAAACCTGCATAAGGATTAGACCTTAAAGGATTATCAAATAAAAAGACACCTGTGGTTACTATAGTTAATAGTAAAAATTCAAGAAAGCGAATTTTCTCAGGTTTTCCTGGTTTAGCAATCATATACGTAACTGCTCCTAGAACCAGGACTATCACAAGAAAAAGGAGTATCGGACAATAAACTAATCATGATGTCATACCTCTTTTTAGAAAGCCAAGATCATTAAGAAAGGAAGATCTAATTAAATTAACCCTTGAGCTTGACGCCATTTTTCATAATTTTCGATATCAATGCTGACCATATTCATACAAAGTCCTAGAACAGCCATATCATCCAAGAAGCCTGCTAACGGAATAAAATCCGGAATAATGTCAATTGGGGAAAGGAAATAAATAAGTGCGCTTAAAACAGCTAAAATAGTCCCATAAGGAACCGTTGTGTATTTCCCTTGAACATAATTTTTCACTAAAGAAATCATGACTGGGATCATTGTAAATTTCTTACCAACCAATGGCATCTCTTTAATTTTTTGCTCCAAACGGTACAAAAAATCATCTAATTCATCTTTATCGTTTAATAAGGCCTCAGATTGCGCATAGCCACTTTCAAGAGCTTCTTTCACTTGCTCTTCACTTAGATTTTCAGACATATCTTGTCCTCCATTTGTATTTATATCCTAATTTTTAAAACACAGTCGCTTCTTCCAACGTAAACTTGACATTATCTTCAATCCACTTACGACGTGGTTCGACCTTATCACCCATTAGGACATTGACACGACGTTCTGCGCGTGCTAAGTCTTCAATCGTGACACGAATGAGGGTACGAGTTTCTGGATTCATGGTTGTTTCCCAGAGTTGGTCCGCATTCATCTCACCAAGCCCCTTGTAGCGTTGGAGGGTAGCGCCTTTACCGAAACTGTTTACGGAGTTCTTCTAGCTCACCATCTGTCCAAGCATAAGCCACTTCTTCTTTCTTGCCTTTACCTTTGGACATCTTGTAAAGAGGCGGAAGGGCGATATAGACATGGCCTGCCTCAACTAGTGGACGCATGTAGCGATAAAAGAAGGTTAAGAGAAGGGTTTGAATGTGGGCACCATCGGTATCCGCATCGGTCATGATAATGATCTTGTCATAGTTGGCATCTTCAAGGGAAAAATCTGCCCCAACACCAGCACCGATGGTATAAATCATGGTGTTGATTTCTTCGTTTTTGAGGATATCTGCCATCTTGGCCTTGGCTGTATTGATGACCTTACCACGAAGAGGCAAAATAGCCTGAAACTTGCGGTCACGACCTTGTTTGGCAGATCCACCGGCAGAGTCCCCCTCGACCAGATAGAGTTCGTTCTTAGCTGGATTTTTAGACTGGGCTGGGGTTAATTTACCAGAAAGTAAGCCCTTGTCTTTTTTATTTTTCTTACCATTTCGGCTCTCATCACGCGCTTTACGAGCCGCTTCACGGGCATCACGCGCCTTGATAGCCTTACGAATCAGATTTGAAGCTAATTCCCCATTTTCCATAAGGAAGAAGGTCAGTTTTTCAGCAACAATACTATCAACGATTGGACGAGCTAGTGGACTTCCAAGTTTATCCTTAGTCTGTCCTTCAAACTGAAGATGTTCTTCTGGAACCAAGATAGAAAGAACAGCTGATAACCCTTCGCGGTAATCGGATCCTTCAAGATTTTTATCTTTTTCCTTGAGAAGTCCAGTCTTACGGGCATAGTCGTTCATGACTTTGGTAATGGCTGACTTGAGTCCTGTCTCATGCGTTCCACCATCTTTGGTACGAACATTATTGACAAAGGACAGGATGTTATCTGAAAATCCATCATTGTACTGAAGGGCTACTTCCACTTGGAAACCATTGTCTTCGCCTTCAAAGTAAAGGACTGGCGTCAAGGTTTCCTTATCTTCATTTAGATAAGAAACAAAGTCTTGTACCCCATTCTCATAATGGAATTCGATAGACTCATCTGTTCGCTTGTCCGTTAATGACAAGGTTACATTCTTCAAGAGAAAGGCTGACTCATTGAGACGCTCTGAAATTGTATTGTACTTAAAGTCTGTCGTAGAAAAGATACTGGCATCAGGCATGAAGGTCACTTTGGTACCTGTCTTAGACTTAGGTGCAGTCCCAACCTTTTCTAGAGTGGTAACTGGCTTGCCTCCATTTTCAAATCGTTGTCTATAAACTGCGCCATCACGAGTAATTTCTACCTCTAACCAACTAGAGAGGGCATTGACGACAGAAGATCCAACCCCGTGGAGACCTCCAGAAGTCTTGTAGCCACCTTGACCGAATTTTCCTCCGGCGTGAAGGATGGTAAAGATAACTTCAACTGTTGGAATGCCCATAGCATGCATTCCCGTTGGCATCCCACGTCCATGGTCTTGAACTGTTAAACTGCCGTCTTTATTGATTGTCACATCAATACGATCGCCAAACCCAGACAAGGCTTCATCGACAGCATTATCGACGATTTCCCAGACTAGGTGGTGGAGGCCAGCACCGTCAGTCGATCCGATATACATCCCTGGACGTTTCCGAACCGCATCCAACCCTTCTAGCACCTGAATGGCATCATCATTATAATTGTTAATATTGATTTCCTTTTTAGACACAAGGAACCTCCTATTTGTTCATCTTTACTATTTTACAGGTTTTCTAGCGATTTTGCAAAGTTTTTCTAGTTAAAAGGCCTATTCACAAGTCTTTTTTAGCAAAAATATCACCCGTATCTACCAAAAAAAGAAACCAAGATAAAATCTTAGTTTTCTTTTCCTTTAATTTGATTTGTAGCCACATCTTCACCAAACCATTTCTTGCTTATTTCTTGGAATTTACCTTCTTGATAGAGTTCTTCAAAAGCTTTATTCAAATTTGCTAACAAGGTCTTATCAGCTGGTCTCACACCAACTGCAAAAGACTCACTCTCAAAACCAGCAGGAAAAATCTCATACTGGTCTAAAATTCCTTCAGTTTCAAGATAATAATTGGCGTAAACACGGTCAATTAAAAGGGCATCAATCCGATCATTTTGCAAGTCAATCAAGGCTTCGTTAAAACTCTGATATTGGTTGGCTTTTTGATCTTTTACGATATTTTTTAAGAGTTCTGGTTGGGCTTCGAAATCTATATAACCAGAAGATCCAGCCTGAGCACCCAAAACCTTGCCTGTCATATCAGACACTGATTGTATATTCTGAGATTTCTTAGAGACTAGAACCTGCTGATTCTCCATATAAGGAATGGTAAAAGCAACCTTCTCACGGCGTTCATCTGTTGCGGAATATCCATTCCAGATAGCATCAATAGTGCCGTTTTGAAGTTCGGTTTCCTTCATGTCCCAATCAATGGGTTGAAACTGTACCTTGAAGCCAAGTTTCTCAGAAACAGCCTGTGCTAAATCAATGTCAAATCCAACATATTGCCCATTCTTTTCTTCAAAGCCCATGGGAACAAAGGTATTGTCAAACCCGATAGTAACTGTACCCTGTTCTTGGTATTTGTCCCAATTATCGACTTTGGGATCACTAGCTTTTTGTGTGCATCCTACCAGGAAAAAAGCCAGAAAGAATACCAAAACAAGGCTGATTTTCTTTCGATTCATAGATACCTCCTACTTAGGCTCTACTTTGAGAATCTGGTCAGCAATATTCTCTGCAAACTGGAGATCGTGAGTCACGACAATCTGAGTCATGCCTAATTCTCGATTTTGTAGAATCAGTTTTTCAACCTCGAGACGCAACTCAGGGTCAAGGGCCGAAGTTGGTTCGTCATACCCAATCACTTCAGGATCTATCATCATAGCGCGTGCTAAGGCAACCCGTTGCTTTTGACCACCAGATAATGAGTATGGATAAGCATCTGCATGAGCTTCGAGACCCAGACGAGTGAGTAAGTCGACTGCCTTCTTCTTAGCATCCGCTTCAGACATCCCCATAGTCTTGATGGGTGACAAAATCAAGTTCTCCATAACGGATAAGTGAGGAAAAAGCTGAAAATCTTGAAAAACAAAACCTAATAAGTGACGCTTTTCAAGTTCATCCAAAGGTAGGGATTCTCCATTATAAAAAATCTCACCTGAATCAATGGTTTCAAGTCCAGCTAACATTCTAAGCAAGGTTGTCTTCCCACCACCAGAAGGTCCAACAATAGCCAAAATCTGCTTTTCAGGAATTGTTAAATTGAAATTGGATAAAATTTCTTTTTTTCCAAATTTTTTGCTGATATTTTTTAACTCTAACATGGATAACCTCCTATCTGTAGTAGCTGAACTTTTTCTCAAGTTTCTTAGCTAGAATTGTGACGATACCAATCATAAGCAGATAGATAGCTCCTGCTAGAAACATTGGAATCAAGCTCGCATCACGATTGGCTGCAGTACGACTAGCTAGGATTAAATCTGAAATACCGAGTGCATAGACCAAAGAAGTATCTTTAACCAAACTCATAACCTCGTTAAATACACTTGGTAAAACAATCTTGGTTACCTGTGGCAAGATAATATACCGGACGGTATCGATAGGTTTGAATTTCAAAACCTTAGCTGCTTCATATTGTCCTTGAGGAATCGTTGCAATCCCTCCACGGAATATTTCTGCAAAAGTAGGCTGCATAATTAAGCGTGAAAGCAATAATCGCTGCTGGTACCCGATCAAGTCGAATCCCGATACTTGGAAGGACATAATAAATAAAAATCAACTGCAAGAGCAAGGGTGTCCCACGCATCACCCAGATATAAACATCAATCATGTAATGGAGGGGTTTCCAATGGACCTGTAAGCAAAAGGCAACCAAAATACCTAAAGGAATTGAAAAGAGTAAGACCAGTGCAAATACTTGTAAAGTCATTGTCGCACCGCTCAATAAACTAGGTAATATCTCAAATAAGTAAGACATATTCCACCTCCTAAAAATAATTGTTCCTATTATAGCATAAATAAACATTAAATCAAGTTTTTCAGAAATTTTCATGAATTTTTAAAACTTTAGCCTTTATTTTTTTTGAATAAAAAAATGATACTCATGATAAACTTATCAACTTTGATAAAGTATCAGATGTCACAGCTAGTAAACAGATTCAGTTCCGTTTCTCTCCTAATTCATGGTATAATAGAAACATGATGACAATAGTATTATTAATTTTAGCTTATTTATTGGGTTCAATTCCTTCAGGCTTGTGGATTGGACAAATATTCTTTAACATCAATCTAAGAGAACATGGTTCTGGTAATACTGGAACGACCAATACCTTCCGAATCTTAGGCAAAAAAGCTGGAATGGCAACCTTTGTAATTGATTTCTTTAAAGGTACTTTGGCTACTCTACTTCCACTAATCTTCCATGTGCAGGGAGTTTCACCAATCGTCTTTGGGCTTTTAGCAGTCATTGGCCACACCTTCCCTATCTTTGCCAAATTTAAGGGTGGTAAGGCTGTTGCAACCAGTGCTGGAGTTATTTTTGGTTTTGCTCCTCTCTTTTGCCTTTACCTTGCAGTCATTTTCTTTGGAATCCTTTATCTGGGAAGTATGATTTCCCTCTCTAGTATTTCAGCTGCTATTGCTGCGATTATTGGAGTCCTTCTGTTTCCTCTCTTTGGATTTATTTTAACTAGTTATGACCTACTTTTTACTGTGATTATTATTGGTCTTGCAAGTCTAGTAATTGTACGCCACAAGGACAATATCAAACGTATCCAAAAGTAAAACAGAAAATCTCATTCCCTTGGGGACTTAACCTAACGCACCAAGAACCAAAAAAATAAAACGTCAGTTTCAACTGACGTTTTTTTATGTTATTTAGACTTGATATAGTTGATACCATCTGCCTTCGGCGCAACAGCTTTACCAAAGAAGGCTGCTAGGACGACAATGGTCAAGAGATATGGTGCGATTTGCAAGTAAACAGCTGGTACTCCTTGCAAGAAAGGAAGCTGAGAACCGATAACTGCCAAACTTTGTGATAGTCCAAAGAAAAGACTTGAAAGCATAGCACCAACAGGATTCCATTTACCAAAAATCATGGCTGCAAGAGCGATAAATCCAGGTCCTACGATAGTTGTAACTGAGAAGTTGACGGAGATTGACTGAGCGTAAATAGCTCCACCGATTCCTCCAAGGAAGCCTGAAATCACAACTCCAAGATATCTCATCTTGTAGACATTGATACCCAAAGTATCTGCTGCTTGTGGGTGTTCACCAACTGAACGAAGGCGAAGTCCAAAGCGAGTCTTAAAGAGGATAAACCAAGCTAGGAATGAGAAAGAAATTGCTAGGTAACCTAGTAGACTAGTTGACTTGAAGAAGATATCTCCGATAACAGGGATATTAGCTAATACCGGGAAGTCAAAACGACCAAAAGTTTGCGTTAAGTTATCCGTTTGTCCCTTATTATAAAGCACCTTCACCAAGAAAACTGCCAAGGCTGGCGCCATCAAGTTAAGCACAGTACCACTGACAACATGGTCTGCACGGAAATGAATTGTAGCTACTGCGTGAATGAGCGAGAAGATAGCTCCGACTAATCCACCAACTAGAAGAGCTAACCAAGGAGTTAATGCTCCCAAATCTTGAGCAAATTCAAGGTTAAAAACAACTCCAGAAAAGGCACCCATGACCATGATTCCTTCAAGACCAACGTTAACAACTCCACCACGTTCAGAGAAAACTCCTCCGATACTTGTGAAAATAAGTGGTGCTGCATAAATCAACATCGAAGAAACCATAAGGGTTAACATTGTTGTAATCGACATCCTTATTTACCTCCTTTAAGTTGCTTTTCTTGGTTTTGACAAAGCGTTCGATGATGTAGTGAACGCTGACAAAGAAGATAATTGAGGCTGTAACGATACTTACAAGCTCAGATGGTACTTGTGCAGCATTCATACCAGGGGCTCCAACTTGAAGAACACTGAAAAGGAAGGCTGCAAATAGAATTCCAACTGGTGAGTTTGAAGCAAGTAGGCTTACTGCCATACCGTTAAATCCGATTGCCAATGATGAACCTTGAACATAAACGTTTTGGAAAGTACCAAGTCCTTCTACTGCGCCACCAAGTCCTGCAAGGGCACCAGAAATAATCATTGATAGAATAATGGTGCGTTTCGCTGAAATACCTGCGTATTCAGAAGCATTTGGATTGAGACCAACTGCACGGATTTCAAAACCAAGAGTTGTTTTCTTGAGCAAGAACCAGATAACTGCTACTGCTATGATAGCAAAGAAAATTCCAATGTTCATACGAGAGTTTCCAGTCAACTCAGCAAGCCATGGTGTCTGATAAGTTGCATTTGCACTTACACGAATGGATGAGTCAGTACTTTGCATGATTTCTTTAGGGAAGTGATGAATAAAAGGCATTGCCCACATAAAGAACAATGTAGTTCATCATGATGGTTACAATAACTTCAGATGTCCCAAGGTAGGCTCTTAAGATACCAGGAATAGCACCAACGATCCCTCCTGCAACTAAGGCAATTACAATCGTCGCAAGAATCATCAATGGTCGTGGCAAATCTGGGAAAGAGAGGCGAACCAGCCACTCATAACCCAACCTGCGAGAGCTTGTCCTGGAAGACCAACGTTAAAGAAACCAGCACGACTTGCAACTGCAAATCCAAGGGCAATCAGAATTAAAGGTCCCATAGCACGGAAGATTTCACCGATTCCACGAACACTACCAAATGCTGTGTAGAATAGTTCTTCATAGCCCCAGATAGCATCGTAGCCGAAAAATCCACATGACGATGGCTCCGGTAGAATTCCTAAAATAACAGAAATCAAAGGAACCGAAATTTGTTGTAATTTTTTAGACATCACTCTTCTCCTTTTTCCAATTCACCACCAGCCATCAAGACACCAAGCTCTTGCTTGTTGGTTGTTTCTGGTGTTACAATCCCTTGAATCTTACCATCGTGGATAACAGCAATTCTATCAGAGACATTTAGAATCTCATCTAGTTCAAAGCTGACTACAAGGACAGCTTTCCCATTATCACGTTCTTGAATCAAGCGTTTGTGAATGTACTCAATAGCACCGACGTCCAAACCACGAGTAGGTTGACTGACGATTAGGAGATCAGGATTTCGATCGACTTCTCGAGCGATAATTGCTTTTTGTTGATTTCCTCCAGAAAGAGCTGAGGCTGGAACAATCTCACTAGCAGCACGCACATCGAATTCTTGCATTAACTGTTTAGCGTACCCGATGATATTGGTGTAATTTAAGATTCCCTTCTTGCTAAGAGGTTCCTTATAGTAGGTTTGAAGAGCGATATTTTCAGAAATCATCATTTCTAAAAACTAAACCATCACGGTGGCGATCTTCTGGAACGTGGCCTACACTCATTTCTGTAATTTGACGAGGGTGTAAACCTACGATAGACTGGCCTTTCAACTCCACGCTACCAGACTCAATCTTACGAAGACCAGTGATAGCTTGGATTAATTCAGATTGACCATTTCCATCAATACCGGCAATTCCGACAATCTCACCAGCTCGAACATCGAGTGAGAGATTTTTAACAGCAGGAACACCACGGTTTTCGTTTACTACTAGGTCTTTAATAGACAGAATAACTTCTTTAGGTTGAGCTTCCTGTTTCTCAGTTTTAAAGGAAACAGAACGTCCTACCATCATCTCAGCTAAGTCAGCATTAGTTGCACCAGCAATCTCAACTGTTTCAATAGATTTACCACGACGGATAACTGTAACACGGTCAGATACAGCACGAATCTCATCCAACTATGGGTAATCAAGATAATTGATTTACCTTCTTTAACCAGGTTCTTCATAATAGCCATCAATTCATCAATTTCTGATGGCGTCAAAACAGCAGTAGGTTCGTCAAAGATAAGAATATCAGCTCCACGATAAAGTGTCTTTAGGATTTCAACACGTTGTTGAGCGCCGACAGAGATGTCTGCAACTTTGGCAGAAGGATCCACAGCAAGGCCATAACGTTCAGACAACTCATTGATTTCTCGAGTTGCACGAGCAATATCTAGCACACCATTTTTGGTCAATTCACTCCCCAAAATGATATTTTCAGCAACAGTGAAAGCTTCTACCAACATAAAGTGTTGGTGGACCATCCCAATTCCTAAGCTAGCCGATTTTGATGGCGAATCTAGCTCCACAACTTGACCGTTGACCACAATTTCACCACTAGTTGGTTCTAGAAGCCCCGCTAGCATGTTCATAAGAGTGGACTTCCCAGCTCCATTTTCTCCTAAAAGTGCATGAATTTCACCTTTACGAAGTTCAAGGTTAATCTTGTCGTTAGCGACAAATTCACCAAAAACTTTGGTAATTTCACGCATCTCAATGACATTTTCGTGTGCCATGTGCTCTTCCTTTCAGAATTTTATTTTGTTTCAATAAAACCTGCTAAAGAAACTTAGCAAGCTCTATTGAGACAAAACCATTTGTCTCAATTCTTAAAGAAGCGGCCACTGGCCGCTTCCTAAGAAATGACTTCCTTCAATTATTTTTCAGGAACTTTGATGCTACCATCAAGGATTTTAGCTTTCGCATCTTCAACAGCTTTTTTACCTTCTTCAGAAAGGTTTGTTACTGCCAAGTCAACACCTTTATCCTTCAATGAGTAAACGATAACTTGACCACCAGGAATTCACCTTTTTTTCAGCTTTGTTTGGAGATGTCTTTTACAGCTGTTCCAACTTGTTTCAAAGTAGAAGCAAGTACAAAGTTAGCTTCTTTACCATCTTTAGAAGTGTATTTACCTTCATCTACTTGGTCACGGTCTACACCGATAACCCAAACTTTTTCGCTTTCATTTTTGCTTTCATTCAAAGATTTAGCTTCTGAGAAAACACCTGCACCAGTACCACCAGCTGCTTGGTAGATAACGTCTGCACCTGCAGCGTATTGAGCTGCAGCGATTGTTTTACCTTTAGCAGCATCACCAAATGAACCAGCGTAGTCTACTTGAACTTTGATAGATGGGATCAACTGATTCGACACCCAGCTTTGAAAACCAGCTGCGAAAGCGAGAAATAACTTCAGATTCCATACCACCTACAAAACCAACTTGTTTTGTTTTAGTAGTTTTAGCTGCGGCGACACCTGCAAGGTAAGCTGCTTCGTTATCAGCAAAAGTAGCACTTACAACATTTTTTTGATCTTTGATCACATCATCAATCAGAACATAGTTTTATATCTGTATGTTCTTTTGGCTGCTATCAGCAACTGCATTTGTTTAAGTGCAAAACCAATACCGAAAATCAAGTTGTAGCTTCCAGCTGCTTGGTTCAAGTTGTTTGCGTAGTCAGCTTCACTTGTTGATTGGAAGTAAGTGTAACCATTGTCTTTTGAAAGGTTGTGTTCTTTACCCCAAGCTTGAAGACCTTCCCAAGCTGATTGGTTAAATGATTTATCATCAACACCACCAGTATCTGTAACGATAGCTGCTTTAGTCTTCACATCAGAAGAAGATGAAGCTGCGTTACGAGAAGAGCGATTACCACATGCAGCAAGTCCAAATGCTGCTACTGCAACTAGACCAAGGCCTAGCCATTGTTTCTTGTTCATTACTGAACCTCCTAAATAAGATGCGCAACTAAGTTGCAAGTATGGATTGATCGGTCACAAGGACCCTTGCCACTCAGAGAGTGACACAGACTATTGCAAGTCTGTAAAAGAATATGGAAGTAATTCCCCGACCGTCATCTCGACCGTCGTTTTATCTTTGGCGACTAGAGTCACCTTTAGATCTGGTTTAAAAATTCGACCATAACTTGGCGACAAGCACCGCAAGGCGAAATTGGTTTTTCAGTTTGACCATAAACAATCAATTCTGAAAAGTCTCGTTGTCCTTCAGAAACCGCCTTAAAGATTGCCGTCCTTTCGCCACAGTTGGTCAAGGGATAGCTAGCATTTTCAATGTTAACCCCTGTATAGATACTTCCGTCCTTGGCTACCAAAACAGCGCCAATCGGAAAATGCGAGTAGGGAACATAGGCTTTCTTACTAGTTTCAATCGCTAATTCAATCAACTCAGTAGTCGCCATCAGCTAATTCTCCTTTTAAGATTGCAACACCAGAAGATGTTCCAATTCGAGTAGCTCCTGCTTCAACAAAGGCAACTGCATCTGCATAAGAACGAGCTCCACCAGCTGCTTTGACCCCCATATCAGGTCCAACTGTCTGACGCATTAATTGAACATCTGGCAAAGTCGCTCCACCTGTTGAGAAACCTGTAGAAGTCTTGACAAAGTCTGCACCAGCTTTTTGAGCAAGTTGGCAAGCCAGAACTTTTTCTTCATCCGTTAACAAACAAGCTTCAATAATAACCTTAACAAGTTTGTCACCGCTAGCCTCAACAACTGCTCGAATATCTGATTCGACCAAGTCAGCATTCCCAGACTTAAGCGCTCCAACGTTGATAACCATATCAATTTCATCAGCACCATTTTGGATGGCTTCTTTGGTTTCATAGGCTTTGACAGCTGAAGTTGTAGCTCCAAGAGGAAAACCTACAACTGTACAAACCTTGACATCAGTATCTGTTAGACCAGCTTTTGCATGAGAAACCCAGCAAGGATTCACACAAACACTGGCAAAATCGTACTCTCTTGCTTCAGATAGCAAACGATCGATTTGTTGTTCGGTTGCATCTTGCTTTAAAAGTGTATGATCAATGTATTTATTTAATTTCATTTCGGATTTTCCTTAAATTAGGAGATAATTTCGATGATTTCACGCATTTTTAGCGTTTCATCACTCATTTTAATTTTAACATATTTTTGGAAATCTGTAACTAGTTCCGGAGAAATTTTGCCATTTGCATATACTTTTGCGACAATTTCACCTTTTTGACCGATTCTCCAACTTTCTTCTCAAAAACAATTCCTGTCTCATAGTCAAGAGCATCTGTTTTGACTGCACGACCAGCACCTAATCTCATGGCGAAAAGACCGAACTCCATGGCTGGCAGTGCCTCAATAACACCATCTTCCTGGGCAGGAATTTCTACCACATGATCAACTGTTACAGGTCGATAAAGATCTTCTAAATCTCCACCTTGAGCGAGGACCATCGCTTCGAATTTCTTGAGTGCCTGCCCATTTTCAAGATGTTGCCTTACTTCCTCGACTGTTTTTTCAACATTTGCCAGAGAAAGCATAATCTGAGCTAACTCACAGATAAAGTGACTAATATCCTCGCGTCCTTTACCCTGAAGAATTTCTAGTGCTTCTAGAATTTCCAAGCGATTCCCAATGGCACGTCCCAAAGGTTGACTCATATCCGTAATGACCGCTACTGTCTTGCGACCAACAGCTTTCCCGAGATTCACCATGGTTTGAGCCAGTTCACGCGCCTCGTTGACTGTCTTCATAAAGGCACCTTCACCGACAGTAACATCCAGCAAAATAGCATCCGCTCCAGCTGCAATCTTTTTACTCATGACAGAACTAGCAATCAGTGGAATAGTATCAACTGTTGCAGTCACATCACGCAGTGCATAGAGCAGCTTATCCGCTTTGACTAGTTGGTCAGATTGACCAATAACTGAAACCCCGATATCCTGAACCTGTTTGATAAAGTCATCCTGACTGCGTTCGACTTGAAAACCTTTGATAGATTCTAATTTATCGATTGTTCCACCAGTATGTCCTAGACCTCTACCACTCATCTTGGCAACTGGTACGTCAAAACTAGCTACCAATGGTGCTAGGATTAAAGTTACCTTGTCACCAACACCACCCGTAGAGTGTTTATCAACCTTGATACCATTTATAGCAGACAAGTCAAACTCCTGACCTGTCTTGACCATATTCATAGTCAAATCGGAAATCTCTCGTGTGGTCATTCCTTGGAAATAAACTGCCATAGCAAAAGCTGACATCTGGTAATCAGGAACAGTTCCTGCAACATAACCTTCAATCAGCCATTGGATTTCACTTGAGGTCAGTTCTTGACCGTCTCTTTTTTTCTGGATTAGATCTACTGCTCTCATTCTTTCACACTTCTAAGGATATAATATCCCTTGTCTTTCTTCACGACCTCACAATTACCAAAGACTTCTTCCATCTTGTTTTTGGCACTAGGAGCTCCTTGTTTTTTCTGGATGACAATGGTCAAATCTCCACCATCAACAAGATAATCAATACTTTTCTCGATGATTTCATGAACGACCTGCTTGCCTGCACGAATGGGCGGATTCGAAATGACATGATCGAATTGACCCTTCTACCTGCTCATAAATATTGGACTGGAAGATAGTCGCTTGAACATTGTTTTTTACTGCATTTTGCTGGGCTAAATCCAGGGCACGATTATTGATATCCACCATGGTCGCTTGGGCACCATAAGCTTTAACCAAAGACAAGCCTATTGGACCGTAGCCACAACCAACATCAAGGAATTTTTTCATCTTTTTCGACATCTAGACATCTTAACAACAACTGACTTCCGAAATCAATCATTTTTTTACTAAAGACACCAGCATCTGTCAAAAAGGTCATCTTTTGCCCAAGTAGCTCAACTCTAAGTTCATGAACATCATGGGCTGCATCTGGATTTTCTGCATAATACATTTTACTCATAGTTTCATTTTACCATATAAATAAGTTAATTTGTAAATCGTTTGCATGACAACAGGCTTTTCTATGCCATTGATTCGTAAGGAAAATAATATAAGTTGAATTTCCCTTTTAAGGGGCCTAGTAATAAACCCAATGCCATAGTGATAAAAAAGGAAAAGATACAAGCTAGACCAAACAAGAAAAGCCACCATTTTCTTGTTAAAATGGCTAGAATCAAATAGATAAAACCAATAATTGGTAGCAAGAACAACAAGACAAAGGCAGACCAGCTATAGGTTTGACTTCCTAAACTCACAGTAAACTCAATCAAAGTCGGAGATAACCACAGAAATCGCAACCAGTAAAGCTAGTCAGTTTTAGAATTTTTATCACTCACTACTAGTCTCATAACACCACCTCTTTTGATGTTTATTCTACCTCTATTCTAACAAAGAAAGCGCTTTTTCTCAAATGATTCAGATGTCTTTCTTTGTAAATTATGGTATACTGAGGTATCAAACGAGGAAATTTTATGACCAACGAATTTATACATTATGAAAAAAATCAGTCGCGAGAACTTGGCAATCTTTACATCGTAAAACTACACCTCCTTTAACCGAGGAGGAATTGGATTCGATTAAGAGTTTTTAATGACCAGATTAGTCTCCAAGATGTAACAGATATTTACCTGCCGCTAGCTCATCTGATTCAAATCTACAAACGCTCCAAAGAAGACCTAGCCTTTTTCAAAAAGGGATTTTTTTCTCCAAAGGGAGAGTAAAAAAATCAGCCATTTATTATCGGAATTTCAGGTAGTGTCGCTGTTGGCAAATCAACTACTAGCCGACTCTTACAAATTTCTGCTTTCCCGTATTTTTTTTCCAGAAGCAAGTGTTGAATTAGTGACAACTGATGGATTTCTCTATCCTAACAGTATCTTAAATGAGCGAAATATCCTAAAACCGAAAAGGTTTCCCTGAGAGTTATGATATGGAAAGCTTGCTCGATTTCCTTGATCAACTTAAAAACGGTCAGGATGTAGATATCCCCTGTTTATTCTCACGAAATCTACGATATCGTACCCTGATAAAACACAAAGAGTTCAAGCAGCGGATTTTTGTCATTGTAGAAGGTATCAACGTCTTTCAAACACCACATAACAGCCGTCTTTATATTACAGACTTCTTTCGATTTTTTTCAATCTATGTAGATGCTGCAGTCGAGGATATCGAGAGCTGGTATTTGGACCGTTTCTTGAAACTTCTTAGCTTTGCACAAGATGATCCAAACAACTATTACTATCGTTTCACCCAGCAACCAATCAGTGAAGTCAAAGATTTTGCCCATCAGGTTTGGACTAGTATTAATTTGACCAATCTACAAAACTACATCGAACCAACCAGAAATCGGGCTGAAGTCATTCTTCATAAATCTAAAAATCATGAAATTGATGAAATTTATTTAAAAAAGTGATTTCCCCTTGTCAAAATAATAGTTTTCAGATATAATGGTATAGTTAGTAAATATGGAGGTAAGAACATTGGCAAACATTAAATCAGCTATCAAACGCGCTGAATTGAACGTTAAACAAAAACGAAAAAGAACTCAGCTCAAAAAAATCAGCTATGCGTACTGCTATCAAAGCTTTTTGAAGCAAACCCATCTGAAGAACTTTACCGTGCTGCTAGCTCAGCCATCGATAAAGCAGAAACTAAAGGTTTGATCCACAAGAATAAAGCTAACCGTGATAAAGCACGTCTTGCAGCTAAACTTGGTTAATCTTTAACTGGATACAAAATGAGCTCTTCGGAGCTTTTTTTGTACACATTTTTCTGGAGGTTATCATGAAAATTGCTATTATAGGATATTCAGGCTCAGGTAAATCTACTCTGGCAGAAAAACTTTCCAGCTACTACTCCATTCCTAAACTCCATATAGACCGATTGCAATTTCAGCCTGGGTGGCAAGATAGCGATCGCGATTGGATGTTAAAGGAGATGAAGACTTTCTTTACTGAAACATGAGGATTGGGTTATTGACGGCAACTATACATGGTGTTAGCTACGAGGAAAGAATGGAGCAAGCTGATCAGATTATCTTTTTAAACTTCTCAGCATGGAATTGTTTAGCAAGAGCCTTTAAACGCTATCTAAGATACAGAGGAAAAGTTAGAGAAAGTATGGCAGATGGTTGTCCTGAACGTTTTGACTGGGAGTTTATCCGCTGGATTCTTTGGGATGGACGTAACTCTTCTCATAAAGACCATTATCAACAGATCTGTTCAGACTATGCTGACAAGGTAACCATAATCACTAATCAAAAAGAACTAGATGGCTTTCTTCATAAAAAAGAGAGAGTGGGACAGAAATCGGTAATTCGTTAGAATTCGATTTCGTCGTCCCACCTCCGCACAGTTGAGTAGGGCTGTAAAAGCTGATGAAATCAGCGTAGTAGAGCCCACTCAACCACTGCGTCTTGCTCGACAATCCAAAGACAATTGAGAGGCTAGGACTTTTGTCCCAGCCTCTTTTTCTTATTCTGCAATCAAAGTCTCTAGACCAACCTTCATCATATCAGTGAAGGTGTTTTGACGTTCTTCTGCTGTAGTGTCCTCTTCTGGATTAACCAAGCTATCAGAAATCGTCATAATAGCTAAAGCATCGACATGGTGTTGAGCAGCAAGATAGTAAAGAGCTGCTGCTTCCATTTCTACAGCTTTCACACCCCATTTACCAAGCTCGATGTTCTTTTCACCATAGTTTGAATAGAAAACGTCTGATGACAAGACATTTCCGACGTGAGTAGTCATACCAAGGTCTTTGGCAATATGGTAAGCCTTATCTAGCAAGTCAAAACTTGCGATTTGTGGGAAATCGTATTGAGGCCAATCGTTGCGGATGATGTTTGAGTTGGTTGCAGCAGCTTGAGCCAAGACCAATTCACGGACGTGAACATCCTCATTCAAAGATCCAGCCGTTCCCACACGGATCAATTTCTTTACTCCGTAGTCGACAATCAACTCGCGCGCATAAATAGAGATGGATGGCATCCCCATTCCTGTTCCCATAACAGATACACGGTGACCTTTGTAAGTACCTGTGTAACCAAACATGTTACGGACTTCGTTAAAGCAAACAGCATCTTCAAGAAAATTCTCAGCGATAAATTTCGCACGAAGAGGATCCCCAGGAAGAAGAATTTTATCAGCAATTTCACCCTGCTTAGCAGCAATATGGATAGACATAATATAAGATACCAAACCCGTCAAAAAGCGAAGGGAAAATAGGAGTTGGGCGCAGTGAGCGATGCTCGCTAGACCAACTATCTTTTTTTCCCACTGCTTTTAGGGTGGAGTTCAATTCCTTTCTTTCTTAATTTTGATGATTTAGAGGAGAGTAACCCGTATTCAGTTCAGCGAATACGGTTAACCCATCCTTTCTTTTTTTATTGAGTAATTAGAAAAGCTTTCCGCTCGTGTTCAAACCTGAACACAGGCTCTACCTTTCTTTATTAAATGATATTGATTATAAATCAAAAATATATTTTGGATTAGAAAAACTAGAGTATTCTTATTAAGTTTCTTTTATCTTTGTCTTTGGTCGTAAGTATTTCTCCCAAGGGATTCGGTCCAGCATTTTAGCAAAACCAAATGCCAAGTAAGCAGTCACTACAAGAAAAGGTATAGCCTCTAATGATTGACCAGTGAAACCCATTACTAATCCAGTTGCAGACAGGGGTGCCTTCAAGGTCACAGCTAAAAAGCAAACCGAACCTAATAGTAAGACTGCTGGCTGGTTGCCACTACCTAAAATCATGGTCAAGAGTGCAGCTCCTGCCATCCCCAAGGCAAAAGATGGGGTCAAGGTACCGCCATAGGCACCTGCCCAAAGGGTGACTAAAACGACCAAGGCTTTCAAGACAAATAAGAGGATTACCGTCTTTGCATTACTGCCGTTTAAAATCTCCTGAGCCATCATACGCCCATTACCAAGTAGATGAGGCAAATGGCTAGCCAATCCAACAAGGAAAAGGAATGTTACCGGCAGAGTATAGAGTATCCGCTTGTCCTTTATTCTCTTTGAAGAAACTTGTTTGTTGAAGCGACTAAAAAGCCAAGCGAGTGGAGTCAGGAAAAGAACTAATAAGGGAACAAGCCACATATCACCTAGTGACCAAGTCAGAGCTGGAATCTGGTAGAGAGCATGATCTGAAACAACAAAGCCTGCTGTAAAGGCTGATATATAGGTAGTCAGACCGACCAAGAAAAATCGTTTGACAGACAAAGCAATTCCCAAGGTTTCAAAAACGAAAAACACACTCGTTAACGGAACCTGATAGACAGCCGCTAAACCCGCACCAGCTCCACAGGTAATGAGAAAGATTTGGTCCTTCACGGAGAGAGGAAAAAATATTGGCAATAGGTCTTGCAAATAAAGCTCCAATCTCCCGCGGCGCAGCTTCCTTACCGATAGGCGCTCCTCCTCCAACTGCAACAATCTGCCAAATTGAATGAACTAGCTGTTTTAAAAAATGAAGTTTGTATTGTGATGTTTCATCTTTCATCTGCGCTTTGATGGAAAAAATCTTTGCTTTTCTTTGCAAGAAATACCAGACCAAGGCAGAACTGACACCCACGATGATTAAACTGAAAGCCTATTCGTGATGAGGCAACCCCATCTGTCAAGAATCCAGTGTTATGCTCTGTCTGACCAAAAGCAATCCCTTCAACCAGCTCTAAAAGATAATGGAGCAAAATTCCGAATATACCTGAAACTAGCCCTAGCATGATGACCGCTAGGACTAATTTGAGGTTATATGGGATCTTCTGAAGACTCCTCCTCAACTCATGTAACATGATTATAATTCAGCAAGAATCGCTTTTCAGCAATCCTTTGAAGTCGCCTTTGACACGTTCAGTCACTTCTACAACTTCTTCGTGGTTGAGTTCTTCTTGGAAACCAGCAGCATAGTTAGTGATACATGAAATTCCTAGAACTTTCAAGCCTGAGTGGGCTGCCACAATAACTTCAGGAACAGTTGACATACCAACAGCATCTGCTCCAAGTGTCTTATAGGCACGGATTTCAGCTGGAGTTTCATAAGTTGGACCAGTCACACCGATATAGACACCCATCATCAAGCTTGATACCAAGTTTTGTCTAGCTACTTGATGAGCAGTCGCACGATATTCTGGAGTGTAGGCTTTAGACATATCTGGGAAACGAGGACCAAACTCATCCAAGTTTTCACCAATCAATGGGTTTTGACCAGTCATGTTGATATGGTCAGTGATAGCCATCAAGGTACCAGGACCGAAGCCGATACCTCCAGCAGCATTGGTTACAATCACACCTTCACATCCAAGAACTTTCATCACACGTACTGGGAAAGTCACCACTTCCAGAGGATTTCCTTCGTAGAAATGGAAACGACCTTGAAGAGCCAAGACCTTGCGACCTGCAAGTTCTCCATATACCAATTTACCAGCGTGACCGACTACTGTCGAACGGCCCCAGTTTGGAATGTCAGCGTAGTCTACTACGACTGGATTTTCGATTTCTTCAGCCAAGTTCTCCAAGTCCTGAACCAAGGATCAGACCGAACTCAGGCGCTTCAACTCCCTTTTCTTTCAAGAAAGCAGCTGTTTCATTGATTTTCGCTAATAATGTCATTGTCTATCTCCTTTTTTATGTTTTAAAAATTGACCAATTTTGTCAAAGGTATTAGCGTTACGAATGGTAATATTGCGATAGAAAGGCATCTTAAGCAAGTGCTTGTGATAAGCTGTTTTAGAGTAGCTAGCTTTCTGACAATTTACCCCAGAAAATCCCTAATTTTCCCAAAAATGAAGCACTTCATCGACCAGTTCCAAACTGTTCACTTTCTCGATGACTTGATCCACATCCAAGCTCTCAGTGTAAAAGAGCACATCTTTTCGAGCCATCTCATGGTTCCACCAATCAGGAAGATTTCTAAGCTCCTCTTCATAGTCTTCAAGACTCAGCAAGGAAAAACTCTGAATAAATGGATAAACGTCTTTCAAAGAAAGCCTGTAAATTCTCAATTAATTTGAGTTCTAGGCACATATGCTAGTCAAAAGAAAAATATTGCCACTATTGATGTAGGTTTCAACATTTTCTAATCCCAACTCCGTCAATTCTTGACGCAGTTGAGCCATGACCACCTTGTTCTTTCCACCGACATTAATGCCCTCTAACAAGTAGAGCGTAGCGAATCATCTTAAACTAATTTATCTAAGAAACTTTCACCAATCATGGCAGTTTCAACACCAAAGTTCTCTGCAATCGTTGCTGATATGTCGGCGAAGTGTCCAACTGGAATTAATCCATTGCCTTTAAAGGATGGACTGTATGCCAAAAGTGGAATATATTCACGAGTATGGTCAGTACCAGCATAGGTTGGGTCATTTCCGTGGTCAGCAGTAATCAAAAGAAGATCGTCTTCTCTCATTGCTGCCATGATTTCTGGCAAGCGCTCATCAAACTCATGCAAACAATCACGGTAGCCGTGTGGATCACGACGGTGTCCATATAAAGCATCAAAGTCTACCAAGTTTGTGAAATGAGAAATCCCTTTTTTCAAACTCAGGAAGTCCCATGGTCTTAATCAAGTGTATCAATTCCATGACTATTTGACTTATTGTGACCCATATCGTGGTTGATACCAGCACCGTTGAAGATATCGTTAATCTTACCAACTGCATATGTATCAATACCTGCTTCATTCAATTTGTCCAAAACAGTTGGAGCAAATGGAGATACAGCCAAGTCACGACGGTTAGCCGTACGAGTGAAGTTTCCAGGCTCACCAACATAAGGACGAGCAATAATGCGTCCGAGAAGAGCTGGACGCTCTAAAGTAATCGAACGAGCGTATTCACAGATACGGTAGAGTTCATCCAAAGGAATGATGTCTTCGTGAGCTGCGATTTGAAGAACTGGGTCAGCTGATGTATAGATAATCAACTCGCCAGTTTCCATTTGACGTGGTCCAAAGTCATCGATGACAGCTGTTCCTGAGTATGGTTTGTTGGCTTCACGAATAACCTTACGACCTGAAAATTCTTCGATTTTTGTAAGGATTTCTTCTGGGAATCCATTCCAGAAAGTATCAAACGGTTCTGTAATATTAAGACCCATGATTTCCCAGTGACCTGTCATGGTATCTTTACCTAGAGATACCTCTTCAAGCTTAGTCGCATAACCTGTTGGATTGCTCTCAGCTGGAACTGTCTTCAAGGCTTGTTCACGAGGAATGTTTCCAAGACCAAGTTTTGCCATATTTGGTACATTCAAACCTACTGATTTTGAAATGTGTCCAAGCGTGTCTGATGCACCATCAGGAACACCAGCGTTGACAAAGTTATGAGCATCTGGTGCTGCACCGATTCCTACAGAATCTAGTACCACCAAGTGAATACGATTAAATTTTGGCATAGTGTGTCTCCTTTTTATTTTGATTATTTTGCTTTTGTTGAAGTTAAAATCTGAACGCCCTCTTGTCCAGCAACGATGACCTTATCCACCATTTGGTTAAACAAGCCATGCTCGACGACACCAACGACATGATCCAATTCTTGTCCAAGAGCAATTGGGTCTTCAATCACTTCCAAGGCGAGGTCGATGATAAAGTTTTGCATATCCGTCACAAAACGTTGGCCATCCTTTTCGCGGAAGCTCGGTTTATAGCCAGCTCGCTCAAATCGACGGAAGACCTGTTCGGCACCATATTGAACAACCTCTACTGGTAATTTAAAGGCACCGAGTTTCTCTACTAGCTTACTTTCATCAACTACCCAGATATATTCTTTAGATGGAGTTGCGACAACCTTTTTCCATGAGAAGGGCCCCACCACCGCCTTTGATTCCGTTAAACTGACTGTCTACTTCATCTGCACCATCAACTGTCAGGTCTACAAAGTCCACTTGATCAATAGACTTAAGAGGAATATTGAGTCCTTCTGCCTGCTTGCTGGTCACACTAGAAGTCGTTACAGCTGTAATCTGTAAGCCCTCTTCCTTGATACGACGACCTATTTCTTCTACGAAATAGTAGGCAGTTGAGCCTGTTCCAAGCCCGACAACCATACCATCTTTGACGAACTCGGCAGCTTTAATCCCTGCCATTTTTTTCAGATTTTCCACTTATACACCTCCAAATAGAGCTACTTCTATTATATCATGAATACGCTTCAAATTCATCCTTGCACTAGAAAAACCCGAACATTTTATGTCGGGTTTTGTGATGTTTACTTAACCATATCAGGGTCATAGTCGTAAAATCCAGTATCCAAGAAACGATTTTTAGGGTGAAGTTTGCGAACTTCTTCATCAAGCAAGAAGGCCTGGTCATGAGTAAAGTTACCTTCTTGAATTAAATTGCGCGCTTGGATAAAGAGTTTTGCAATTTCTACAAAATTTTGGCCAGGTGTATAAAGACCTTCAAGCTTCCAATGAGTGAATCCATGTTCTACTAGTTCTGTCAATTTGGTCATCAAATCAAGGTCATTGTTAGCAAAGATATGAGTCCCATGATTGTCTTCAAAAATAGAATAATGGCTCTCTGGGTCACTTGGCTCAGCCAAGAACAAGTCACGTTGACGAGATTTTTCATCATCAATCTGTGTGAAATTATAGTAGTTTTGCAAGAGTGGACGCTTCGAATGGTGGATGACACTAGCACCGTATACCAAGACCTCAGCAGGAATTTCTAAAATTTCAGGCATTTTGAAAAGTTCTGCAGATGGGATTTCACGCGCCAAAACTGCTTCTGACGCTCCTGCTTTTTGTCCCCAGAAGTTAATCTGACGACTGCTTGTGACCATGGTTGAGGCATCGTAAATCGTTTTGAAAGAATATTTATCACGGTTAACCACATAAAAGACACCTGCGTCCCCAACTGTGATATAGTCCGTTTTGATTTCTTCTAAAAAGTCCAAGAAGGGCTTGATACGGTCCATCATGTCTTGGTGCATAAGAGCATTGACCGCAACGATTAATTCCTTACCGGCATCATGAACAATTTTTGCGATTTCACGCAATTCTTCATGACTAAAGGTAGTTGGCAAACGAAGACCAAAATCTTTCTCACCGACATAAATGCGGTCGACACCAGCTTCAAGTAGCTGTTTTACTTGTTCAATACTTTCAGCAGTTGCTGTAATGATAATCTTTTCCATAGAGAAAATTATACCACATTTCCAAAAAATCAGCTATATAGAAAAGTGGGTCTTGTTAGTCCAAATTTTTAAAAAAAGTGAACCGTATCAATAACAGTTCACTTTTTAGATTTATGCTTGTGTCTTTTCAACAAGTCGTCCGTCATTCATCACATAAATACGGTCAACCTTATCTAGTAAGCGAGTATCATGTGTAATCATGACAACACCCCTACCTTGCTCATGGGCAATTGAAGCCAGCATATCCGTCACTTGATAAGCACGTTGTGTATCCAAGCTAGCTGTCGGCTCATCTGCAAGCACGATACTAGGATTATTATAAAGGGCTCTAGCAATTGCAGCTCGTTGGCGTTCACCACCAGAGAGAGCTTTGGGATAGTGATTTTGAACCTTTTCCAAATCCAACAAACTAAATAACTCTTGTCGGTCACTTTTTATAGATTTCTTTTTATCCAAACGGTCAATTAAATCTAATTGCTCCTTAACCGTTAAAAATGGAATCAGATTTGAAGCCTGGAGGATAAAACCAAATTCTCTGAAGCGCAAATCCGTTTTTTCTTTTTCAGATAAATGCCCAGTCTCTTTTCCCTTTACTAGAATCTTTCCACTTGAAGCCTCCTGAAGTTGGCCCTAGAGTCGTTAAAAAGGTTGTTTTACCTGATCCAGAAGGACCCCAACTATCGCTACAAACTCCCCAGCATTTAGCTGAAAAGTTCGTCTCATGGAGAGCTGTAACTTTCATCTTTCCTTCTCCGTAACTTTTCGTCACTTGCTTCATTTCTATCAATGGTGTCATATCATTCTCCTTATCATTCTGCAATCGCTGTAATTGGATCTACTTTAAGTAGACGCGGAAGCGAAATGACGCCACCTAGTAGTGCCATCAAGCAAATGACCAGGCTTAACACAAAGTATGCCAACCAACTAGGGTAGAAAAAGAAGGTTGCAGGTAAGACTAAAATGACAGCCCAAATAGCTAATAAAGCCAATCCTATACCCAAACCAGATAAAAGAAAAATTTGACAGAAAAGGGACCATACGATGGATTTTATCTGAATCCCTTGCGCTCGCATAATTCCATAGAGGCCTAATTTTTGAATAGTAATGATGTAGATAAAAATTCCTACAATCAGACCTGTAATGACAATCATAGCTAGAATCATTCCTGAGAATACATTGACCTGAGGGGTATAGCCAGGAATTTTTCGAAATCATTTTTTGAATAGAAATCTGCTTCAAACCATCGCCAGTCACTTCTACATCATTTTGCAATACCAATGCAGAGATCGAACGATTGCCTTTTGTTGTTCCTTGTAAATTCCAATACGTTGTTAAGCTCGTAAAGACAACAGGTTCCGTGAAAAATTTATTTTCTCTGGTCAAACCTACAATCTTAAAACTTGTCTCACTTCCGTTGAGTTGAATAGCGTCCCCAAGTTTGATGCCGTAATTTTCAAAAGACTGATCCACTACCACTTCTTGGTCATTTTCTGGGTAACGCCCTTCAATCAAGGTTGGCGAGATAAAACTGTCCCACTCTTGACCAAAAATAGAGACATTCATCTTGTCACTACTATCGACAAGGTTTGTCACCGCAAACATGTAGCTTAGGGGAACAGCATCCTCAGACACTTTATCTTTGTAGTCTTTTTCTGGTATAAAGGATGCAGTCAAATTATCATTTGCATAATCGGATAGCACAACTCCTGTTGCTTGCCAATTATCAATAGCAGCCCTGTTATTTCGAACAAGTCCTAGAGCCAAACTGGTCATAAAAAAGACCATAAAAGCAATGAGAAAAATGGTTGTTAGAATTAAACTGTAACGCAGTTTATTCTGTAAAATTTCTTTGATAGCAAGATACATGCCAATCTCCTTTAAGTATTCTGTTGTCGAGGGAACAAATCTCCTCTTTACCATAGCACTAAAGATAGAAAACTATCTCGTCATGAACAACTAGAATCAATTTAAAAGAATCCTGTCCTTACTTCAAAATTGAATTTATTTGCATCTGTGTATGATTTTTATTCGTTTCAACCATCAAATTTCTCCTCATTGAAAATAAGAGAAAAATAATAAAGTTTAAACGGTTTACTCATCCTATCACTTTTTTTCCTGACAGAGTGTCAAGAAAATTGAAATTTGCATCATGAAAACAGACTTTTATTCTTTTTGTAACATTCCTGTAATAATTCTCTTTTTTGAAAAAAATGATAAAATAGTAATGTACTGTTAAGGAGAGAAATATGCCCGCAAAGAAAAATATCACCCGTATGAGTTTAGAAGAAAGAAACTCAAAACAGTGCTCTATCAAGACTATGTTTCCCAGAAAACTACTTCTGTTGCTAGTGTAAAGGAAGTTCTATTTCTTTTGTAAACATTGCTTGTTTTCTGCGTCTTTTTAGCTGTGTTTTAGCTTTTATCTTTTTTAGCCCTCAAAATTTCAACACAGTTTTTAGTCAGCTATTGCTTTGGCTAGCTCTGCAGTTCAGTTCTATGATTAAGCAAATTTTATTAGATTTCAAAAGGTCGTGATCGACCATTTTATCAAAGATAAACATGGCTGTGAAATAAAAAAGCATACTTCGATGACTTTTATCGACAGGCTTTTTTTATTTATTCTTTTTACGTTTTAGATGGTGTCTGAATAGCAATTTTTTTTGACTTCAAAAAAATTGTTCCATGAGGTTTGTTATCTTTTGACACTGATCGAGACCTTTTAAGGGCATCAACAATTTGTTTTGCTAAAGGACAAAGCCTAGACCAAAAGCCACCTTTTTGACGAGTACGAGCCTTATCAACCCGGTAAAAAGCGATCAAAAGATTTTTCTTTTTATCTACTGCAGAAATACCGATTCCATCATCAGCCACTGACAAATAGAGGGTACGCTCTGTCGCAGCGATTACAAAATGAATTTCTCCATCTTCTTCAGTATACTTGACAGCATTGTCAAACAAGATAGTCATCAGTTGCTTAAGAAGAAGCTTGTCTGTTATGATGGTTCGATGAATACGATTTTCAAAATGAAAAATGCGATTATTTTCAGATGCAATCATTTCATAGTTGGTAAAAGTTGTGTTGAAGAAATCTGGCTGTACTTCTCCTAATTCAGGCTTTGATCCCATCATCACGACGGGCTAGATTGAGAAGATTGGTCGTTAAAAAGCGCATGTTCCGAACTTCTTCTAAACTAGAAGCAATACTCTCGCTAGATTCCATAATAGTAGCTTCCGGTTTTCGAAAAAGAGTTTCTAGACGATTTGAAGAACAGCAAGTGGAGTACGTAGCTCATGACTGGCATTTTCCACAAAACTCTGTTGCTTTTGCATACTTTCAAGCAAGGGTTTGACACTAACTCTAGCAAGATACAGACTAGCTAGGAGTGATAAAATCCAAAAGCTGGCCATTACTACTACAATTAACTGTTCATGATTTTGACTGATTTGTTCCAGCTGACTGGTATTAATCAGAACAGCGGCATACTTAATATTGGTCGAGACAGATTCAATATTCATCTCAGTCAGAATCACTCGATAAATCTCATCCTGCCCATAGCTATTCTGAACATGAAGCTGTCTAATGTGATTCAAGTCCTTTTTATTAAATGTAACCCTATCAAGACCTAAAAAGCGATTTCCAGCTACTAGTTGATTTAAACTAGAGTCCAATAAAATTACTTCCGTATTAGAACTGACTGTAGGTTTGCTATTTGAAGGCGGCCCTACCGATTCACTATTCAAATCTTTTACATCTTCTGTTGCACGGTTGACAGCCAACTGGATAACATCCTGAGGATTAGCACTGAGTGACAATAGCTTCTCATCAACTGAGGTATAAAGACTCGAATGCATAACCTGCAAGATAATCAAGGTCATAGCGGAGAAAATCAGAGTAAATACTCCAAAGTTACGAATAAAGTAACTAAAATCCTCCTCATACCAATTCTTTTTAATTTTTTTAAACATGTTTTAAAATATACCCAACACTACGCAAGGTTTGGAGGTTTTCAGCAAAGACTGAGCCCTTTAATTTCTTACGAACTTTTGATACATAGACTTCTACCACTGAGATGGTTGTGTCACTGTCAAATCCCCACAAACGGTCAAAAATTTGTGTTTTTGGTAAGATAACATTTTGATTTTGGAGGAAATAAACTAAAAGATCAAATTCTTTACCTAATAGTTCAACAACAGTATCATTAACTCTAACCTCATTGGTAGATAGATTAACTGTCAAATCACCATAAGAAAGAGTATTTTCATTGAACTTACCAGAACGTTTGAGAAGCGCCTGAATACGCATCTTTAGTTCTTCTAGATAAAATGGTTTTGTTAGATAATCATCTGCCCCAAGCTCAAATCCATGTCCCTTATCATCGAGACTTTCCTTGGCTGTCATGATAAGAACTGGAGTCGAAATCGCCTTTTTCACGCAATTCTTTTAAAACTTGGAACCCATTTTTTTCAGGTAACATCAAGTCCAATAGAATCAAATCATAAACGCCACTTTCAGCCTCATAGAGACCTTCTTCGCCATCAAAAACCTGCATGACATCCGCAAAATCATCCAGAAAGTCAAAGACTGAATTTGACAGGCCTAGGTCATCTTCCACTAATAGAATCTTGATCATCAAAAATTCCTCCTTATTATACCTATTATAGCAAAAATATCTTAAAAAAAACTCAACTTCCCTTGTTTTTCCAAGAGAAAGTTGAGTTTTTGTAATCTAGTTAGACTAGAATCTTTTAAGCTTTGCTATATTGAGCAACAGCTGCTTCAACTGCTGCTTTTTCACGCTTGATCAATTCAACGCGTGCTGCGATTTCCTTGATTCCCATACCGATGTTACGGCTAAGAGCTAGGTCAGAAAGTTGTGGCTCAAAGAATTCCTTGTATTCCGCCAAGCGTTGCTCTGTCTTGAATACATGGGCAGGAAGGATAACAAAGCTATCAAAGCTCATATCTCCACCAAGAGCAGCCTTAATCCAAGCCCAGTTTTCACGCGCCCAAGACCACGCTGTTTCCTGGGTTGCTTGATGACCTAAGAACTGATAATACCATGCAGACAAATCTTGAGGTTTCACCACAAATTTGTCCTTCCAAGTTGCAAGAAGAGTTTGGATGTTTTCTGCATCTGTACTGTATGCAAGCGCAGCTGCTAATTGACGTTTGAAAACTGCATCTGTTGCATGAGTGTATAGATCCAGATAAGTCGCCACCAATTCCTTAGTTTCGTGATGTTTAATCTCATTGATAAGGACTTGAGAACGAATGGCTGCTGGAAGTCCTGCAAGTTTTTCTTTATGGGCTGCAAAGATTTGACTTGCTACCTGACTAGCTTCTTCATCATTTGAACGAATCATCATAGAAATTGTCAATTGACGAACCAATTCATCTTCATCAGATTCACCCTCTTTAGCTTCAAAGCCAAGACGGTCATAGTTGTAACGAGCCAGTTTAGCAATAAGGGCTTTAAAGGCTTTTTCTGTCTCAGTTCCTTCATCGATAAAGCGATCAAGCGCTCCGATAACTTGTGAAACTGCTGAAACAACGAGATAAGATTCTTCTTGTGCTAATTGATCCACTACTGGAAGCAAGTCTGCATAAGAAATGTGCCCTGCTTCAGCAAGTAAACGACGTTCTTGGACGATTTGAAGTTTACTTGTGTTATCAAGTTCTACTAGGTCTGCAAGCACAGCATCAAGTAATTGACCTTGATAGTCAGTAATGTAGTGGGCTGTATTTTCAGTGTTGAGACGAAGTGCTCCTTCATTTTCAGCAAGAAGTGCTGCATAGCCAGGAATTTCGATACTTTCAGTTTCGAGAGTATCTGGTACTCCTTTCCAGTTGCTGTTAAGGGGCACTACCCAAAGTCGGTTCTTATCTTCGTGTTCACCGATGAAGAATTGTTTTTGCGAAATCTTCAAAACATCATTTTCAACAGTGGCAGTAAGGACTGGATAACCAGGTTGCTCCAACCAAGAATCCATGAAGGCTGCTACATCACGGCCTGATGCTTGACCAAGAGCATTCCAAAGGTCACGACCAATAGTGTTTCCGTATTGGTGTTTTTCAAAGTAAGCGTGCAAGCCTTTAGCAAAATCAACATCTCCTAGCCAACGACGAAGCATGTGCATGAGGCGACTTCCTTTGGCATAGACGATAGCTCCATCAAAGAGCGTATTGATTTCATCTGGGTGTTTGACTTCAACGTGAACAGATTGAACGCCATCCGTCGCATCGCGTTCAAGAGCAAGAGGTACTCCACCTGTTTGGAAATCTTCAAAGATATTCCAACTTGGCTCGATGGCATCCACACAGACGTATTCCATCATGTTCGCGAAGCTTTCATTGAGCCAGAGGTCATCCCACCACTTCATAGTTACAAGGTTACCAAACCATTGGTGAGCAAGCTCATGGGCAATGACTAGGGCAACTTGTTGACGGCTGGCAAAGGTAGAGTTTTCGTCCACAACCAAGTAAACTTCACGATAAGTTACAAGACCCCAGTTTTCCATAGCACCTGCTGAGAAATCAGGTAGGGCGATGTGAAGAGATTGAGGGATTGGGTACTTGACTCCGTAGTAGTCTTCGTAAAATTCAATTGAGCGAACAGCGATATCTAGTGAGAAATCAAGGTTTGAAAGTGGATGTGCCTTGGTTGAGTATACACCTACCAAAGTACCATTTTTTTAGTTGTAGCAGTTACACCTTGCAAATCACCAGCTACGAAAGCTAGCAAGTAAGAAGACATACGTGGAGTTGTTTCAAATTTCCAGATGCCAGTTTCTTTGCGGTTTTCAACGTCAATCTCAGGCATGTTTGACAAGGCAAGTTCGCCTTCTGCTTGGTCAAAACGAAGAGCTAGGTCAAAGGTTGCTTTAGCTTCTGGCTCATCCACACATGGGAAGGCTTCACGGGCAAAGTGGCTCTCAAACTGAGTCGACAAAACTTCCTTCTTAACACCATCAACTGTGTAGTATGATGGATAGATTCCTGTCATGTTGTCTGTGATTTTACCTGAAAAAGCAATAACCAATTCAACTGAACCTGCTTCTGCAAGTTCGATATGAAGAGCTTCGTTTTCGTTATCAACTGTAAATGGACGAGCTTGACCTGCTACTTCAACTGAAGCAATTTCCAAGTCCTTTTGGTGAAGGGAAATTCGGTCACTTTTAGCTTGACCAGTGATTGTTACTTTTCCTGAAAAAGTCTTGGTCTCACGACTCAAGTCTAAAAATAAATCATAATGTTCAGGAACAAATGTTTTCGATATAATGTTCTACTGCTTGCATCATATTCTCCTATTCTAAATTTCTGAGCGAATGCTCTAGTTCAAACATACCTATTTTATCATATTTTAAGTCAGAAAAAAGCTTTGGACAGTGATTTCCAAAACTTTCTTCCTTCTAGTAGTCTACAGAGGGTAGACCTTGCGAAATTCTTCCAAAACAACCTTGCTGTCAGGTGTAAAAGTCAGACCTGCTTCTCCTAGACAAGCTGTGAAAAACTCTTCATGAACCTGACGCCAATAGGCTAGAGATTTGTCTCCTTCACCTTCCTTGTAGGCATGGTCAGCAGACACTTGATGGAAAAGGCTGAACGGAAACCTTTGTAATTTCGACAATGCAGACAGCCTGATCTTTGACTGTCTAAAATGACATCAAAAGTCCCTTCTTGTGGAAGGGGTTCGTCCTCTAGTGCGTAAAGGTCATAAGCTGAGGCGGTTGCCGTCTTTTCACCTTTTAAAACCAAGTCTGCCAAGAGATCAGCTTCCACTCCAAAAGCCCAAGCGTCTATCTCATCACCGATAGAGGGGTTGATTTGCTTGTAGGCATTCCACATTTCTTGAGGTGTCATAGGTTGCTCCTTTGTATTTTTTTACTTTCTTCTTTTACACGTTTGAGATGGTCTGGATGGTCAATTTCTAAATCAAAAATCTCTGGAATAGAACTATAGTGGATAATGCACTCAATCCCCATCTGATTCATTTTTTGTATGAAAGAAAGATTCAGATAACCTGCTACAGCAAAGTCAATCTTTTTAGTCTTTGCTTTTTCCTTCATTTGTCGGAGTAAGTCTAACATAATTGGACTTTCCATATCATGCCATTGACTGTTTCTCACAGTCGCAAAAACAAATGAAGTCAAATCATTCATTCCAACTACAATCTTTGAAATGCCCGTTTCCAGTATCCTGTCCAAGTCAAAATAAGCTGACGGTAATTCAATCATCGTACCGACTTTTTCCAGTAAAACCATGCTGACGTAACACTGTAATAGCTCGTTTTTAATTGGTCGGCATCATTCACAAAAAGGAAAAAAATAACAGACAAATTGGGATTATTTTTGATAAAACATCTGTAACGACATTTGCCTCAGCCTGAAATTCATCTGGACACGCCAATAAACGCCTAGTCCTCTATATCCAAATAATGGGTGGCGTTCGTCAAAATACTCTTTAGTCCCGTCTAGACTATTTGCTTCTGCATTTGTTAATTCTGAAAAGCGATACCAGACTTCTTCATCTGAGTATAAATGGCAAATAGTGTCTAGATAATCTTTTACAAATTGCTGACAACTTGGTAACAGGATGTTTTGATTGAGCTCCCTCAACAAGTATTCCCCACGAATCATAGCCGACGTGGTGAAATAGTTGAGGATAAACTTTTTCAACAATTTTTTTCGCCACTAAGAGCTAGTTGATTTTGCATGTTTTACCTTCCAATTCCTATAGCTTGTCAGTTCTAATTCAGAAAATCCTCGTAACTCTGCCTTCACTTTCAATACTAAAGGCGAGGCATTTTCTTCGGTAATCTGCTCAAGAGGAAGCCAAATGGCATTTGCTGAATCATTACTTCCATCAAGAACTTCATGAGGAAGGGATTTTTGAGAACGTTCTAAATCAAGTACGATATCATAAAAGGCCATGATATGATGTACAGCGAAATCTTGCCCTTCTTCATGAACCAGCACATCATAAATCCTAGGATTTGAGTAACTGTTAAGTGTATATCCTGTCTCTTCCAGAACTTCTCTCTTGAGGGTTTCTGTCAGCCCCTCCCCTTCTTCCTGACTACCACCCGGTAAATCAAAACGATGCTGATAGGGGCCTCTTGTTTTTTCAATGCAAAGCAGTTTCCCATTCTCATAGCAAATGCCATAGACACCAAAGTGTTTTTTGATTTCCATATTCTACTCTTTTCTAAAAATCCAAGATCGATAACTTACCTTATCCCTTAAAAGGAAAGAAGCTATAGATTTCATGCTCCTTGATATACTTCTTTAGTATCTCCATATTCTCTTCGATTTTTGCTTGGATATCTGTCTCTTCACACGTTGACTCAGTAATAAAGGGGTGAATTTCTAATAAATCAGTCAAGTATAGCAAACGGTGCTCCATTTCCGATTCAAGACTTGAAGCTTGCTCGATTTTTGCAAGTTTTTGCTCCAAGCTATCACCATTCAAAAATCTCTGATGAACTCTCCTTCTAATTTTTTGAGTGGATTCCTCCCCTTGTTCTAATGGAGATAAAAGGAGTTTTTTATAGACCAATACCTGATTTTCTACCTCTCTTTCCAGATAAGCCAATAAAACCAGAGAGCTATCAACAAAGGTCCAGGTGTTATAATTCCCTTCAAATGGAATTTGTATGATACTTTCTAATAATTCCTTAGCCATTTCCTCTTGGCCATCCAGATAAAGCAAATAGGCCAGATGATTTAGTGATTCGAGGTAGACAGCTTGGCTCTTCTTATTCTTTTTAGGCACAAGACTGATATAGGATGCTAAGTCGACATCATTTTCAATCTCTTCGATGAGTTCTTTCACATTCATTTTTTTCTCCTATCCAATTCACTTTTTGTTACTGAGAAAGGCTTTTCTCAGGTCGATCTTATCGAAGTAGATATTCTTTCGCTATCGCTTGGACGTTTGGGGAAAGATAGCGCTCTATCAAGTCACCTGTCCCTACAATATATTCCTCCAGAGGGACATCTTCTCTTTGTTTCCAAAAATTTGAAAAAGCGAAATAGAACTCCAAAAACTCCGTCAAACTTGCGCTGAGTTTATAGAAGTTAGGATCTCCTGGACTGCCCGCGTAAACTGGAGAACTGTCATCTTTCATATCACAGAAAAGAATATCATCTGTATCTGTAGTAGCGAATATCTGGTATTGCCCTTCACTAAACTAAAGAATATCTTGTAAGGCCCAACATTCGACTGTCCTTGCAGGAGAATCTAATGCCAACAAATGATATTAAAAGTTTGATTAGCAAAAATTAAATCCTCATGGAACACTATATGTTGATAATAATCAAGTAATTCTCCTGTCAAATCTGAGGACTGGATCCTTAATTTTTCATTTGAAAAACTCACTGGTTGGGGAATAAACGTTGTTTCCTCATAGAGTCTAATGATCTTTTTTAATACAGTCACTACTGCCATTTTTCTCTCCTTGGTCATTCCTCTTACGTCTCCTTTAAGAATTCAAGCCATATCTTCAGATCTGGATTTATGTCATGCGCTATCTCAGCATGCTTCCTATAATCCATATCCAAGTAGCCTTGTTCATTCCGGAAAATAATGCCTTGTTCATAACAGTTTTTAAGAGCTGTGAGCATAGATTCTAATGACCGGTATTCGACCTGGGCCTTTTCTTCAAATACATAAAAACCAAGGATTTGCCCCTGACCTTCTGAAGCTAGGTTCATGGCATAAAAATCTCCACCTCCGCTGGCAAAAATTGGGAACCAAGATTGATTCCAAGTAGAAGTCTCCCTCAACTCCTGATAGGTCTGGATACTTTCTTCCAAAGACATCAAATAGAAACCAGGAAAAAACGCCAGCTCACCGAGTGTGATTCCCTCACTATCTTTTGATCCGTTTCTCCAAGTATAAAGGGCACGCAAGTCCTGAGTTGGATGCAATGGTATTTCCTCAAACAATTCTTGAATCTGTTGAGAAGATATGCCCGGATTTAGATGGTCTACACAAGGATGATCTAGCTTTTGGAGACATTTTTCAATCTCATTTAATAATTGGGTGATCATTTCCATTTGTTCTCCTTACCTTGTAAATCATTGGAGACGAGTTCCTTCGTCCCTAGAAAAGAGCTTGAGATTATTCAATCCCATCCTCTTTATTGTACTCTATCATGCATTTGACCGCATATTCTACCCATTCCCAAAAATCGTTAAACTCTTTTCGTTGCTCCCAGCCTTCGGTAGCAAAGTCATGAATGAGTTGGACCTTATTGCCCTTTCCTATTTCAAAACAAGCTGTATCATCACAATCTCCTCTTTTAGCAAATGGAATCAACTTTCGGGTTGGGTACCTTTCCTGCAATCCCTCATACAGAGACAGGGCCCATTCTGAATCCAACAGATACCAACAATCAAAATCAACTAAATTAAGTTCGATCAATTTTTTAAACGATTCAGGATACTGAAATAGCCTTTCATCCATTAAATAGTTCTTCATTTCTTATTTCTCCTTTTAGAAGCATTTTCTAATGATCTATATAGATTTATAATCGCATTACAAAGGCAAGTTTAACCATTTAGAATCATCAAACCATTCTTTCTTATCTATCCGCTATTCTGCGTAAGTACTCTTCCCAGGTGAGGATTATAAACCTTAAATAGATAATCCTCACTCAGCTAAGTCTTGAGTTTAGTCTGTCAACTACTCTTAAAATACGCGACCTCAAAGTCCATAAATTTCATTCTTAAATTCAAAGGAAAATAGATGACTAGTCTAAGATGGACAAATAAGAGACTAAAATATCCTTTACCAATTCTAGAAAGGCAACTTTATTTCTTGGCTCTTTTGAAGCCAAGCCAAATTCATATTCAAAAAAATGCTCAACCATTCATCTCCAGCCTGTATAACATCCTCAATGGTCTCAAGCACTTGCTTCTGCTTCTCTTCTTCTAGGCTCAAAAAATCCTCTTTCACAAATGCATCAAATACTGTAAGGACATCTTCCTTTTTACTCATATCAAAAGGATATAGAAACTCTGCCTCTTCACTTGTAACAACATTACTTTCTATGGACATCATTAGATTCCATAATACTAAATAGTGCCTATGAAAATTATCTCTACTTTTCAACTCTTCCCCCAATTTTTGCGACATATCCTTTACTGAACAGGTTTAAACTAGCATTCTGGACTATTACTTACTTTATTGAGAAATCCTCCCCTTTGACCATCATCCCTTCCTAATCTCAACTAACTAGTAGTATTATTTTAAAACTTCTCCCGAACGAATATAAGTTTTAAAGAAGTTTTTAGGTACAGAGGCAATCTTAGGTGAAATGGATAAGCCATAGTTTGCAAAATCTAAAGCAAGCTTCTTAGAATCGATGGCATCATAATACTCAACATACAATCTGCATAAGTTCACTTTGGTAATAGAGAATTGTTTTAACAACCAATCCTTCTCAAGATCCTTCTCGGGATCTATGCTTGAAAATACGGTTGAATACGATGAATACTGAGTAGTAAAATCGATGACCTCTTGCACAGCTTTTTCCAATTCAGCTTGATCCATGCCATTTCTAATATCGATAGAACCTAATCGAGTTCTTAAAGCACAATCCACTTCTTCTAACAGTCCCGAGTCCAGAAAGAGGGGATGAAGGCCAACATTCACGAAATAGGCAGTCCCATCTAATTTTCGTTGAAAATAGATCACCGTGTAAAAATCATGATTGATTTTATAATAGTTATTGGTTCGCCTTAGTCTCGAAAAGCCATTTTTTACGAAGAGTTCTTTGGCCTCTTTCATTTCATTACCTGCTCTTTCATAGGATGTTAAGAGATGTTCGTTACAGTTTACTAGGAATCTAAATGGATATAGGTTATCCCTACAACTTTTCCATTCTCAATATTGTATTGTTTCACTGTATCAATGTAGCCAATCAATCCTTGAGAACTAATCTCTTCTAGCGTTGCTGGCACTATTTGACCCTTTAATTTAAAATCCCGAGCCTTATCTATCTCCCCCACATCTTCAATAGATGTCCAAAAAAGCATATATTCATCGCAATAAAAATAGATCTGATCATCACAAAACTCCGGTATTTTACAGAACTCAGCTCCATCACTTTGCCTTTCCAAGGCTTCACTATCTCGATAAACAAAGTAAGTCTTTTTCATCTTCATTCTCCTTTGATATTAATGGGGGGAGTATTCGCAATTCGTTAAACTAACTGATTTGCATTTCTAATCTAACAAAATGCTCTATCAGCGTCTCCATAGTCAATGATAGTCAATGATAGTCATCTCTTCAAGTGAAATCTTCATTCCTCTTCCATGCTCTACTTCAGCGTCTACTCTAAATAATAGGCCAAAAATAAAATCGGATGACGTCTGTTCGGAGAGCAGATAGAACGCCACTAACTGCCCATCATGGATAGTTCCGAAAAGATTCGTTTTTCAGCTAACTCATACCAATAAGCAGATGCCCCAAGCATATGAACGATTTTTTCTTTGTAATCACTGGACATTACTTCATCTGCTAAAGCAAGCCCATACGATAGAACCAGACGAATAGAATCTTCTTGCTCTGATATAAAAACGCTCATTTAAAGACCATCATCAAATTTTATAGATTCTAGATTCACGTGTTTTCCCCTCTTTTCAGTCTTTTCCTTACAATGACAATCGATTCCACGGGATGTTGACAATTCCCTTCTATTCTACATAACTAGTCTAAAATTGTTTTTAGAATCATCTTGTTTTGCTCAGAAATCTGAAAGTCATCCATGAAATAGGGGAGAAAGTCATTAATCAAGAGATGGTCAATACCGTCTATTGGCAACCCTCTTTTCTGGCGTTCTTTTAATAAAACTAAGATTTCAATTGGAAAATATTTCCAAAGCAAGGTATTGAATTCTACTAAATGGCTATCTTGAGTATTCTCTAAATGATAATCACACATGGATAAAATTGTTTCTCTAAAAACATCAATATCCCCTGAAAAAATAGTTTCAATAACCCGTTTATAGGTGGCATTTACATTATAATAAGGATTTGAGTTCAATGGTTTATATGTAGCATCACAAGTATCTTCCAGTAGTTTAGAAAGCCGATTGCCCTTACCATTTCCATAAAGAAAAACGACTAAAGGCAATAAACTACTAGACGAAAGGAAAATACATTTTTCCCCTTTCTTAACTTGAACTTCTTTAAAATAAACTAATTTATCAATTAAAAGCTCTACATAGGTATGATCTAAGTAAGCTAAGGCAAATAATATATTCAAACAAATATCTGTATCAAAGTTTGAGCCACCTTCAGCTAAATATTTAGCTGAAGCCATATCTGCCATTACCGAGCAAAAACAGCCATTTAGTAGAGATTGATAGGTTTCTGATGTCTTGTTTTTAATAAACTCAGAAACCAAAGTATATGGTTTAATAGCTTGAATCATTTTCACGTATTGATAAGAGTACGTTCTTAATTTTCCATTTACTTCACTACTAAGAACAAGGCTTTTTTTACCAGCTTTTTAATGCTTCTAAAATTGCTTCTGTGGTAGAAAGCTGTTCTTTTTCAAGAGCAAAATCTCTCTCCATGAGTACTTGGTTTCTGCTGGTTGCTAATTTCCTTTTTTTGATTTGAAAGTATTTTTATTCATATTTACCTCGTCGAATTTCATTACTTACACCTAACTACTACTGTTTTTGATGTACATCTCTCCTACATTCCTATACCATCTAGTATATCACAAGAAAGAATTAATCCACTTCCCATCATCAAGCCATTCTTTCTTATTAATCCACCATTTTCCCTTTTGAAACACCATTTGAAAGCGATAGAGGGTTTCTATACCAGAACGATTCTCTTTGATGTAGAAATAAGCTTGATTTCCATTATGCTCTTCAGCAACGATGGGATGTGTTTCTAATTTATAGTCAAACGGAAACCGGACAGATAAAGATACTTCCCTTGCTCTGAGTGTTTTTTTAGATGTACAAAACTGATCAAAAATCGTTGCTAATTCATCCTTCAACATCTCTTTATCAGCTTTGTTTCTTAGGCTCCTAGTGGCTTTTCTCTCCCAAGCATACATGGCCTGCATAAACTGGAGTAAGGTTTCTTTTGCTAGATTCGTATGGCTCATATTTCCTCCTACTTAAACAACGGGACTAAAGGTTCGTTTATTATGAAGACATCGGTCATAAAAAGCTGTATTAAAGGCATTTTTTACCCCTCTCGCATGCAAACATGTGGTAACTCGCTTCTAAGAAGTTCCCTTTGCTTTTGATTTGTTCTTCCCGTTGTTATAAACCGAAGATGTTTCAGACTCTTCAGATAGCTAACTGTTGATGCGTAGTTAAAAATAGACGTATCGACAAAATCCAAAAAACGAAGCTCACTAGATGGCTGGATAAAATCCAATTCTGGTAAGTTTTTATTTGCCGTAAATGAAAGATAGAGCAACTGATTTAAATCCCTTATAAAATCAAAGTCCGGCAACTTTACACCATAATCAAAGTGCAGATAACGCATGCCTTTATGAAAAGAAATGTTCTCTACCGTTTCCAAATTTGTCATAGAAGAAAGCCCTAAAGCTTTTACACAATCGTTCTGGGGCAAGATGATCTTTCTTACTCTTCTAGCCCCAACTAATAAAATTTTTTCTACTTGTTCGTATGTTGAGAAGTCTAGCACATCAGATTTACTTCCCATCAAGTAAATCACCCTCGTATTGCTAGGTAACGAAAGCTGATTAAAATCCACATCCTTCAGCATATCCTCTGGTTTTTCGACAATGTACTTTTGTCTTAATAAGCGATTGATAGTGATGAATTCTTTATAAGTCAATGTTTCATCCAATAATGGTGCAATCTCTTCAATAGAATGCAGAGGCTCCATTGCCATTAGATTCTCTCTTTCGGAAAATCCTTTTTTAATGATCTCTAAATATTTATCTAAACTGGTCATCATTCACCTCTTTTCATGAATATCATGCTTCGTTTTCTTTGTTCAACCTATCTATTTTTACAATGACACTTTTACAAGAAGAAAAAGCCATCGCTTGTCTCAAAAACTAAAATCATGAATCTCAAGAGTATTCTTTTCTATATAAACTTTATCCTGCTTGCTCAATCTCGATCAAAGATAACCTTGACTCTAGCTCTACCCAAAGCGTCTAGATATTGCTCCAGTTTCGTAATCGACTCCTCTGAATCAGATAATTGAACAAGCAAATCCCCATTGATAGTCATGACATCCTTTGTCGGTAAAAGCATGAGATTCTCAACGCTTGGATCATTCACAATCATTAAGGAAGGGGAATAAATACAGCTTGTGGAGAGGTCTAGATTTCCAAATCGCTCCCTAGCAGACACAAAAATAGATTCCATCCCACCTTGGGCTTTCAGAAAAAATTCCCTCTCGAAAAATGCTTCAAAACTGTCGTAGATCTCGATGACATCCATAGTAATCCCATCTAAATAATAAACTTGATTACTCTGAATGTTCCCATCCTTCAATCTATAAGCGAATTGATCTCCAATAGCAGACATACCAAAAAAATAGTAGTCTGAGGCATAATCTCTCCAGACATCTTTCCATAGCATTTCCGAATTCCAAGAGTCCAGCGTGATGGCTTGAGCAGAATCTGTACCAAACAAACGATAATAGCCACCATAAAATTCCAAGCCATTGGTTATGGAGAGCAAATCCAGGTGAACTTGCGGAAACTGTCTGGCTTTGAGTTTTTCTAGTTCAAGAGCTGAGGCCCCACTTTCTTGTATGACCAGATCCTCACAACATTTTAAAAAATTCTTCATTTTCATTTGCTTCTCATCTCTTCATCTTTGGCTTTAGCCAAGCATAAATGCAATAAAATCTTTTCGATAGTCTTCAGGAAGTTGCTCCTCGATAATAGCATTGATTCCTGTTAGAAAACCTTCTTTATAGTCCGACAAGTCCTCATCAATGTAGATGTTATTCTCAAACTTGGTGATTTCTAGCTTTTTCATCTGACTATAGGTAGACAAGAAAGTAGATAAAGAGGGGCTTAAGCTATAGAGCTTAGAATTTCCAGGAATCTTGCCAAATACAGGACTAAGCTCGCTAGTTAGATCACAAAAGATTGGCTCATCGCCCATCATGTGGGCAAAAATCACATAACTCTCTTTCCAGCTAGGATCCTGCCATCCTTCTGATGCAGCTTCACATAGAGGGAGAGAAATTAGAGCAAGATCATAGGGAGCTCCTCTAAAATAAGCTTCTTCATCAAAGTCTAAATGCTGGTAAAAGTCTTTCAATTGACCAGACAAATCTGGCTTTTCGACATGGAGACAGTCACTAGTAAATACAAGCTCTCCTAAGCCCTTGTTTCTATGATAGACTTCTACGAATTCCTTCAACAAATTGAGCATCATTATTGGACTCCTCTCACATTTTTGGGATTATATTTGGCTATTTTCAACTGACGATTACGCATCATTCTGACCGCTAGCGACAGCCTGAGTCCAAATTCGTTCAAATTCCTCTTGACTAATCTTGATGGAGTCTGATAGATCCAACTCATCTTTTCGACCATCATAGAGTAGAAACCCTACTTCTGGAACATAATCCTGTATGCAAGAGGAAGCATAATAGTGCCCATTCAAAACGTTAATTTGTCGACTTGCACGCTGACCAGTAAACTCTGTATAAATAACTCCTAGGCCTGACATAAACTCACTATTGCCATAATAATAATATTCTTTTTCACACATTAGAACCTCCTGTACCATTTGTCTAGCCAATAATGGCATTCATTTCTCTTTACCTCTTTCAGTAATGCTTCCTTACATTTTAAAATCTACTGATTCTTAGCCTTATTCTCCCAGACTCTCACTTCTACTTTATCCTCTGCCAAATGGAGATCCAATACTTTTTCCTGGTCTTGAAAGAAAAGTATCAGGTCTCTGGTAGAAAATTCAGTAGAATAAGAGGGCAAAAAATCATCCAAAGACTCCATTTGAAACAAGACGTAAACTGGTGAAAACTCCCAAAAAACTAGGATAAACCGACTGCTATTGCCAACAAGACTTTGAATTGACCTACTTAGATCTTTAGTAATAAGGTCGGCAGGAAACTCATAAAGGCAAGGAATCGGAAAGTCTATAGGATTCAACTCCCCAGCATACCAAGCAATTTCTTTAGGTTTATCGGTCAGAAAATGAACATCCTTTATTCCCTTCAAACTCTTGATTCGTCTTTCACTTTTAACAAGGATAATCTCTTTTTTAAGTCACTCATTGTTCTCACTCTCTCGTTAGCTAAAGGGTGCTTGCTTCATGAAAAATATTTGATAGGTCAGAATAAATCTCTAGCAAAGCCTCATACTTTTATATTTACTTTTAATCATGTTATCTTAAATAGCAAACAGGATCCCTTCAAAATACCCTATCGGCCAATGTCCCATATAATACAAGTTAACAATATTTTCCCAATAAGACCCTAACGACAAGGACTTTTCTACTAAATATTGTCTAAAAGCAAAGGCCATTCCCATTTTAGCAACATTTGAAAAATCATGCGCTCTGGATACAAACAGGCTTTTATCCATCTCTCTTGCCTTTTGGAATATAATTTGACTAACCCTTTTCCTATAATCTACAAGTTCCTCTGGAACCTTAAGATCCTCATAAAATGGATCTTTATCACTCAGCGACGACGGAAGCCAATTCATTTTTTTATATAGATTCTCAAAAGCTTCTTCCGTAGGATTTATAAAAGCTTCATTGACGTTTTTTATAAAGATAACATGATCTATCTGTTCAGTTTCTCCCATTTTAAAAAAGAAATCACTTTTTATAAGACGTTCAATCTCATCATCCCAATTCATCCAGTCTACCTCAATTCTGTCATTTAAAAAAATTATCTGATTTCATAACTAAATGTTGATTCCTCTTGCTTTTAAACTATCAATAATTCTTTTTTCTAAATGAGAAGAAAGCCAAACTGTCCATTCTTCATAATCCTTGCTCTCCTCAAAAGAAATAAACTTTTCTTGACCATTCTGCCATAATCTAGGCTTTTCATGCGGTAAGGCAGGAAGAACTAACTGTATTTGAGAAAAATGAGAATCTATTTCGCAGTCATACTTCTCTTCTTGTCCGACTTTCGGCCAACGTTTTTTATATATTCCCAGACCATTTATAGTAATTGGCGGAAATAACCTTCCTGATTGGATGATGTCCTCTATTTCAGGAGACAATCCATTGATTAAAGTAAAAACCTCTATGAGTATACCGCCACCACCTAGATCTTTGATGATTCTACAATAGGCGAATTTTTTATTTTCCCCAGAGAAATCAGATTTTTTAAATCTCTCTAAATCGGATCTATCAGATAAAAACAAAGGAATTGCGAAAATTTCTCCACCGGCAACATTTGCTAATTTATTTACCATAGTTTTTGAGCCTCAACTTTTTGTATTTCTACCTCGTCCTATTTTGGTATTTTCAACTATCTTGCTTACTTGCTATTGACAAGTATTTTATGGACAATGGCTAGTTTTTTGGAGTTCGTTCAGCTATGTTTTCAAACTCTAGCTTGCTCACAACCTCATTCTGTTGATCCAACAGATAAAGGAAGTTCCCTTTTGTTTCCAGTTTACCAAGCTTAGCCCCATAGTCCATCTCGTGAGCAGGGCAGGATTGAATCAACTGACGGATGCTCTTATCATTATGCTCTATCTTCCAAAACAAATCCACTTTATCAAGCTGATGCTCCACTTGAATGGAATAGGTCGTGGATTGGATCTTCTTCCTTTTCCACTCCCAGCCTCTTTAAATCTTACCCGATCACACTTCCGTTTGGTACAGCTGGATCAACTGTGAGAAGGGTTAATTTGCCATCATGTTCAGCTGAGAGAATCATCCCTTGGCTGACATATTTTTTCATCATCTTGCGTGGTTTGAGGTTGGCAACGATTTGGACTTTCTTGCCGACCAATTCTTGCTCATTTGGATAGAACTTCGCAATACCAGAAAGAATTTGACGGTCTTCACCATCACCAGCATCTAATCGGAATTGAAGCAACTTATCAGAACCTTCCACTTTAGAAACTTCTTTGATTTCTGCGACACGGATCTCAACCTTGTCGAAGTCTTCAAATTTGATTTCATCCTTGTTGAGTTTGAGTTCAACTTCATCAGGATTCCATTCTTTTTTTCAACAACTGGCTTGTTGCCTTCCATTTGTTCCTTGATATAGGCGATTTCTTCTTCCATATCCAGACGTGGGAAGATAGGAGTTCCTTTGGCAACTACAATGACATTTGCAGGGAAATCAGCTAAACTCAAGTTTTCAAGGCTAGAAACTTCTGCGAGACCAAGTTGAGTCAAGACTGCACGACTGGTTTCCATCATAAATGGTTCAATCATGTGAGCTACGACACGAAGGCTGGCTGCCAAGTGACTCATAACACTTGCCAATTGGTCACGGTGCGCTTCGTCCTTAGCCAGTACCCAGGAGCTGTCTCGTCGATGTATTTGTTGGTACGTGAGATAAGAGTCCAGACCGCTTCAAGTGCACGTGGATGAGTCAACTGCTTCCATGTAGGTATGGTAGTCAGCGATTGATTGTTCTGCTACTTGAGCAAGAGCATTGTCAAACTCTGTCACATCCTCTACATAGGCAGGGATTTGACCATCAAAGTACTTGTTAATCATGGAAACCGTACGGTTGAGGAGGTTTCGAGGTCATTTGCCAATTCATAGTTGATACGTCCTACATAGTCTTCTGGAGTGAAGGTTCCGTCTGAACCGACTGGAAGGCTACGCATGAGGTAGTAACGAAGTGGATCTGAGACCATAACGCTCTACCAGCATTTCAGGATAGACAACGTTCCCTTTAGACTTAGACATCTTTCCGTCTTTCATGACGAACCAACCATGTGCAATCAAACGGTCAGGTAATTTGACATCCAACATCATCAGAAGGATTGGCCAATAGATGGAGTGGAAACGAAGGATATCTTTTCCTACCATGTGGAAGACTGTTCCATTCCAGAACTTATCAAAGTTACCGTGTTCATCTTGACCATAACCAAGAGCTGTCGCATAGTTAAGAAGTGCATCAATCCACACATAGACAACGTGTTTCGGATTTGATGGGACTGGTACACCCCAGGTAAAGGTTGTACGAGAAACCGCCAAATCTTCCAAACCAGGCTCAATAAAGTTTTTCAACATTTCATTGAGACGTCCATCTGGAGTGATGAAGTCAGGATGAGATTTGAAAAATTCGACCAAACGGTCTTGGTATTTACTGAGACGAAGGAAATAAGACTCTTCTGAAACCCATTCCACTTCGTGTCCTGATGGAGCGATACCACCCGTCACATTTCCGGCTTCGTCACGGAAAACTTCCGCAAGTTGGCTTTCTGTAAAGAATTCCTCATCTGAAACTGAGTACCAGCCAGAGTATTCACCCAAGTAAATATCATCTTGAGCAAGCAAGCGTTCAAAAACTTGTGCTACTACTTTTTCATGGTAGTCATCTGTGGTACGGATGAATTTATCATATGAGATATCGAGTAATTGCCAGAGTTCTTTGACTCCAACTGCCATTCCGTCAACATAGGCTTGAGGCGTGATGCCAGCTTCTTCTGCTTTTGTTGAATCTTTTGGCCATGCTCATCAAGACCAGTCAGATAAAAGACATCGTAGCCCATGAGGCGTTTGTAACGAGCTAGGACATCACAAGCGATGGTAGTGTAGGCAGAACCGATATGAAGTTTACCAGATGGATAGTAAATCGGTGTTGTAATATAAAAATTCTTTTCAGACATAATATTTCCTTTCCAGGCAAATGAAACCTGTTTTTCTAACACTTCATTATATCATATTTTTAGTGATTTTCGATAGAGAAATCCATACAAAAACAAGACAGACAAATGTCCATCTTGTTCTTTATTATTCATAGCGAAGAGCTTCGATTGGATCGAGCTTAGAGGCTTTGTTGGCTGGTAAAACACCGAATATCATACCGATACCTGCTGAGACCGCTAAACTAAAGAGAGCGATAGGGATGGATACTCCAACTTCAATTCCTGCAATCAAGTTTGAAGAAGAACCCCTGCAAGCATGGTCATTCCTGCAGCAAGTACAAGACCAATAAAACCACCTAATAAGGTTAAAATCATGGATTCAATCAAGAACTGAACTAGGATATTACCCCGAGTTGCTCCTAGTGCTTTCCGTAAACCAATCTCGCGGGTACGCTCTGTCACAGAAACAAGCATAATGTTCATAACACCAGTACCACCAACAAAGAGGGAAATTCCTGCAATAGCACTAATAATCGTTGTTATGAAGCCGAACATTTGTTGCACTTCGTTGAAGGCTTCCGTTGCATCTGCTATCTGATACTCCCCTTGTTGGAGACCCGCAATCTCCGTCATTCTTCTTGCCAATTCTGGACCTAAAGTCTGAGTCAAGCTCGTATCGTTGACACGGAAGACAATATTTGAAATCTCGTCTGTGTTAAAATTAGCTGCCAAGGAAATATTGGTCGTAATTGGTAGTCCTCCAACTCCAAAGGATTTTGCAGCCTTAGCTTCTTTACTTGCATAAACACCAATAACACGGTAACTGATTTCATTTACTTCCACAATCTGATTGAGTGCATCTTGAGCTGAACCAAAAAGGCTATTGGCTAGTTCTTCATCTAAAATGATCACGTTTGCAAAATCCTTATAATCTTGTGCTCTAAGACTTCGACCTGCAATGATTTCATTTTCGACCGCATCCATATAAGTGACATTCCCACCCGTCATGTTAGCGTGTTCCACCTTTTTATCCTTATAGGTCAAGGTTACATTGGCTGAGTTGGTCACATAGTAACTATCCACTCCCTTGAGCTTAGCAGCTTCCTTAACCCAGGATTCTTGAGGCTTTGGTGGTTCAACAAAAACATCTTCCTCTTTACCAGACAGAGTTAGAGCAGATTGCTTCTGGGTAAAGGAACCATCCGTACTCTTGGTAGGTGAGTAGAAGACATGAATGTTTTTCTGGGATTTGGTCATGTTTTTATTGACCTGACGAGACATGGAATCTCCCAAAGCCATGATAACGACAACAGAGGAAACACCGATGATAATACCGATCATGGTCAAGAAAGAGCGCATCTTGTGGGCCATAATGGATGAAAAGGCAAATTTCAGATTCTGCATCTTAGTTTTCCTCCTTTTCTACTTGGGCGCTATCAGACGAAATGACTCCATCGCGGATGACAATCTGACGTTTAGCGTATGCAGCAATTTCAGGCTCATGCGTAACCATAATGATGGTTTTTCCTTCTTTGTTTAATTCAACTAAGAGTTGCATGATCTGATTACCCGTTTTGGTATCCAGAGCTCCAGTTGGCTCATCTGCTAAGATAATGGATGGATTGTTGACAAGAGCTCGTGCAATGGCTACCCTCTGTTTCTGCCCACCAGATAATTCCGATGGTAAGTGATGACTTCTGTCCGTCAACTCAACTTTTTCTAAATATTCTTCTGCAAGTTTACGACGTTTGAGGTAGAAACACCAGCATAGATTAGAGGCAACTCCACATTTTGCTGAGCGTTTAATTTAGATAAGAGAAAGAACTGCTGAAAGACAAAGCCAATCTCTTGATTTCGAACCTTGGCTAATTGTTTTTCACCCAAACCAGCTACTTCTTTTCCATCTAGAAAATACTGACCACTTGTAGGGGTATCTAACATACCAATAGTATTCATGAGAGTTGACTTACCAGAGCCCGATGGCCCCATGATTGCTACGAACTCTCCCTCATTGACCTCTAGATTAATATTTTTAAGAACCTGGAGTTCCTGATCCCCATTTCGATAACTACGGCAGATATTTTTAAGTCTAATTAGTTGCTTCATCAGTCTTTACCTCTTTTCCTTCTTCTAAGGAAGTTGTAGGATTACTGATAACTTTAGCTCCATCTGTCAAACCAGATATGATTTCTTGGTTTTCGGCATCTGCATTGCCTAACCCAACTTCAACTTTTTTGGCTCTTTGATATTCATCAAGAATCCAAACGTAGCTTTTATCTTCTTCGAAAATCACACTAGTAATTGGAACAATCAAAGCCTTACTCTTATTCTTGACCTCGACACTAACTGTAAATCCTTGTTTCAAATCACCAATCTCACTCGTTACTTCAATTGTATATGGATACTTGGCCCCTGAGCTTGAGCCAGACAATCCTGAACTTGCTTCACTATTATTTTTGGATAGTTAGAGATGTAAGTAATCTTTCCTGTCCAAGTTTTGTCTGGGTAAACTTTTGAAGTAAAGGTTACTTCTTGGCCGACAGAAAGATTGGCAAGGTTGTACTCAGAAAGCTCACCCTTCACTTGTAAATTGTCGTTACTTACGATGTGCACTAATACTTGGCTACTGCCCGTCGGAGATTTTGAGACATTACGGTTCACCTCGACAACTGTGCCCTCAACTGTACTTAAGACTGTTGTAGCATCTAACTGAGCCTGAGCCTTTTCTAGTTGAGCTACCGCATCCGCACGGGTATCACGAGCGTCACTGATTTGTGAATCAATAGAAGAAAGAGAAGATCCTGGTGATTGCCCCTGATTCTGTGCCAAATCAGCACTGCCTTCTTCGCCTACTTGAGGAAGGATAGGTGTTGCTGCAGCAGTATTTCGAGCCTCATTCAATTCATTGATATGACGGTCAGCTTTCGCAACTGCACGACTGGCCGCATCATAGGCTGCTTGAGCATCTGAGCTACTGTACTTGACTAGGGCTTGACCCTCACTAACCTTGTCACCAACTGAAACTAAGACCTGGTCCAAATCTCCCTTACTAGCATCGAAATAAACGTATTGTTCATTTTGGGCCGTTACACTACCGGATAAGAGAACCGTAGAGGCTACTGTTCCTTCCTTAGCGACAACAATTTTTGTAGGTTCATCTGTTTCTACAGTTTGATTAGGCTGTCTAAAAAGGAGAATCGCTCCTGCTCCCACCACAAGGGCTGTTGCTACTCCAATAGCAGTATATAGAGGCCATTTTTTGGCTTTTGACTTTCTTTTCATAAGAACTCCTTCTTTACAAATATATATTAAGATTATAGCACATGTCTAAAAATTGGACAATTCATTCCTAACAATCCAAAATTATTTGCAAAGTTCATTATTGTATTAGTTATATAATACACTTTCTTTTTTATTTTTGCAAGCATTTTCTTAAAAATTTTAAACGTAGCAAATTTTTGCATTGACCTCCAAAAAAAGATAGAATATGACTAGAAAAGAACTAAAGGAGCTTTCTTATGAGAGAATATGATATTATCGCCATCGGAGCAGGTAGCGGGGGAATTGCTACCATGAATCGTGCTGGTGAACATGGTGCTAAAGCAGCAGTTATTGAGGAAAAGAAATTAGGTGGAACTTGTATCAACCTCGGCTGTGTCCCTAAAAAAATCATGTGGTATGGAGCCCAAATTGCAGAGAGTATCCACAAATATGGACCTGACTATGGTTTCACAAGTACTGGTAACGAATTTGATTATGCAACTCTTCGTAAGAATCGTGAAGCCTATATTGACCGTGCTCGTTCTTCTTATGGTGGAAGCTTTAAGCGTAACGGAGTTGATTTGATTGAAGGACGTGCTGAGTTTGTCGATGCTCATACTGTCAGTGTCAATGGTGAGTTGATCCGTGCTAAGCACATCGTGATTGCGACTGGAGCTCATCCTCATATTCCTGCTATTCCTGGTGCTGAACTAGGTGGTAGCTCAGATGATGTCTTCGCCTGGGAAGAGTTGCCAGATTCTGTAGCCATTCTGGGTGCAGGTTATATTGCTGTCGAATTAGCTGGTGTACTCCATACACTTGGTGTTCAGACAGATTTATTTGTCCGTCGCAATCGTCCTCTACGTGGATTTGATAGCTACATCGTTGAAAGTCTAGTTCAAGAAATGGCTAATACTGGACTAAACCTCCACACACATAAGGTTCCTGCTAAACTTGAAGAAACTGGACAAGGTATTACCATCCATTTCGAAGATGGCAGCACTCATACTGCCAGTCAAGTTATCTGGGCAACTGGTCGCCGTCCAAATGTTCAAGGACTTCAACTCGAAAAAGCTGGTGTTACCCTCAATGAAGGTGGCTTCATCCAAGTAGACGAATACCAGAACACAGTTGTTGATGGAATCTACGCTCTTGGAGATGTCACAGGTGAAAAAGAACTAACTCCTGTCGCTATTAAGGCTGGCCGAACTTTATCTGAACGACTCTTCAATGGAAAAACCAATGCCAAAATGGACTACACTACTATTCCAACTGTAGTTTTCTCACACCCTGCTATTGGAACTGTTGGTCTGACCGAGGAAGAAGCTATTAAGCAGTATGGACAAGAAAATATCAAAGTTTATACTTCAAAATTCGCCTCTATGTATTCTGCAGTTACTAGTCATCGCCAAGAAGCTCGTTTTAAACTCGTTACAGCTGGTGCAGGCGAAAAGGTAGTTGGCCTTCATGGAATCGGCTACGGAGTTGATGAAATGATTCAAGGTTTTGCGGTCGCTATCAAAATGGGAGCTACAAAAGCAGACTTTGATGCTACTGTCGCTATCCATCCAACAGGTTCAGAAGAATTTGTTACTATGCGTTAATCAATTAAAAGAGACCACTTAGGTCTTTTTTATTGTTTTCAAATCGGATGTTACAAAATTTGTTAACCTTTTATTAAATTATAGTTGACTTTAAATTTTAGCTTTGTATAATAGTTACTATAAAAAGAAAAAGAGGTTAACTATTTTGAAAAAAGCACATATCTATGCCATTCCTGCTATAGGAGCCGCTCTTATTGCAGTATTAGCCCAAATTAGTATTCCCATTGGACCTGTTCCTTTCACGCTGCAAAACTTTGCTATTGGACTGATAGCTACTGTTTTTAGACCTAGAGAAGCTACTCTATCTGTTGCTCTCTATCTCCTTCTTGGAGCTATTGGCCTACCTGTTTTCGCTGGAGGTGGGGCAGGTTTTCACATTCTTATTGGTCCAAGTGCTGGCTATCTATGGTTTGATTTGCTATACGCTGCTATTACTTCCTACCTGATACATAGCAAAAGTAGCATGATTCGAATTTTCCTTGCTAATCTTCTGGGTGACTCCCTTGTCTTTGTCGGAGGTATCCTTGGACTCCACTTCCTTGCTAGTATGCCTTTTGATAAAGCACTCGCTGTCGGAGTCATTCCCTTTATCATACCAGATCTAGCAAAGATTATTGCCATCAGTTTCATTGGAAAAGCTCTACTTAAACGATTAACAAAAGATAAGAGTTTTTCGTTTAATCATTCTTAGAAAAAAGTTATTGATTCATTATTATTTAAAAACAAAAAAAAGAGAACAATTGTTCTCTCTTTTTAAACTATTCAATTCAGCACTTATCAGTTAGAAAAGCGATGATTGTTTAGTTTTCTTCTCTTCTCTTGCGAGACAAAGCATATCCAGCTGTTGCCAATCCAGAAATCGCTGCAAGTGATAGGAATGGAAGATCCTCTGTACCAGTATTTGGTAATTCTTTTTGAGGCTCATTATCTCTAAACTTGTTGATTGGGATAATCTTGTCTTCGATTGGTTGTGGTTTTGGAGCTGGTTGTGGCTGTGGTTGTGGATCCGGTTGTGGTTGTGGTTTTGGATCCGGTTGTGGTTGTGGTTTTGGATCCGGCTGTGGTTGTGGTTTTGGATCCGGTTGTGGTTGTGGTTTTGGATCCGGTTGTGGTTGTGGTTTTGGATCCGGTTGTGGTTGTGGTTTTGGATCTGGTTGTGGTTGTGGTTTTGGATCTGGTTGTGGTTGTGGCTGTGGTTTTGGATCCGGTTGTGGTTGTGGTTGTGGTTTTGGATCCTCTTTCTTAGGACATCCACAATCACGGATAAAGATACGATTTGTTTCTTTACCATCACCATCTTTGATGATAATCCAGTATCCAGATTGACCTTCCTTGTTCTTACCAGGTTCAGTAGTAATACTTGGTGTCTTACCATCCTTACCATCGCGAACGAAGGTACGGCTAGTGATGTTTCCATCACCATCTTCAGTGATTACCCAAACACCAGTATTTCCTTCTTTATCTTTACCAGGTTCAGTACGAACTTTTGGTGTTTTACCATCAATACCATCACGGATAAAGTTACGGCTAGTGATGTTACCTTCAGAATCACGTACAATTACCCAAACACCAGTATTTCCTTCTTTGTCTTTACCAGGTTCAGTAGTAACAGTTGGTGTCTTACCGTCCTTACCATCTTTACCGTCTTTACCATCCTTAACGAATGTACGACCAGTTTCTTTGCCGTCACCATCATGTGTAATTACCCAAGTACCAGTATTACCATCTTTGTCTTTGCCTGTCTCAGTTGTTACACGTGGAGTCTTACCATCCTTGATAATAGTTTGAACCTTCTGACCGTCAACGTTAATAACAGTTACAGTATGAGTTCCATCTTCGTTATCTTTAACAGTAATGCTTGGTGACTTACCATCTTTACCATCTTTGATGATTGTTTGAGTCTTAGTTCCATCTGGATTTTCTACAGTGATCGTATGTGTACCGTCACCATTTTCAGTAACAGTAACCTTCGCAGATTTACCATCTACTCCGTCTTTACCATCTTTACCATCTACTCCGTCTTTACCATCCTTAACGAATGTACGGCCTGTTTCATTTCCTTCTGGATCACGAGTAATTACCCAAGTACCATCGTTACCGTCAGTGTCTTTACCACGTTCAGTAGAAACTCGAGGTGATTTACCATCTCTGATAACTGTTTCTGTTGTTTGACCATCGACATTGACAACTTTAACTGTGTGTGTACCATCTTCGTTATCTTTAACAGTTACGCTTGGTGACTTACCATCTTTACCATCTTTGATGATAGTTTCAGTCTTAGTTCCGTCTGGATTTTCAACAGTGATTTTATGTGTACCATCTTCGTTATCTTTAACGGTTACAACTGGTGATTTACCATCTTTACCATCTTTACCGTCAATACCATCTCTAACGAATGTACGACCTGTTTCTGTACCAGCAGGATCATGTGTGATTACCCATGTACCAGTACGTCCTTCAGCATCTTTACCACGTTCAGTTGTTACTGATGGGTTCTTACCGTCTTTGACGATTGTTTCACTTGTTTGACCATCTGGGTTCACAACTTTAACTGTATGAGTACCGTCACCATTGTCTTTAACAGTTACGCTTGGTGATTTACCATTTTCACCGTTTTTAACAATAGTTTGAGTAGTTACACCATTTGGATCAGTGATAGTGATTGTGTGTGTACCGTCACCATTATCTTTAACTGATGCTTCAGGTGACTTACCATCTTTACCATCTTTAACGAATGTACGACCTGTTTCAGTTCCAGCAGGATCATGTGTGATTACCCATGTACCTGTGTTACCTTCTGAGTCTTCACCACGTTCTGTTGTTACAGATGGGTTCTTACCGTCTTTGATGATGGTTTCTGTTGTTTCGCCATCTGGGTTCACAACTTTAACTGTGTGAGTACCGTCACCATTATCTTTAACGGTTACAGTTGGTGTCTTACCATCTTTACCATTCTTGATAACTGTTTCTGTTGTTGTTCCATCTGGGTTCACAACTTTAACTGTGTGAGTACCATCTTCGTTATCTTTAACAGTTACGACTGGTGATTTACCGTCTTTACCATCTTTACCGTCTTTACCATCTTTAACGAATGTACGACCTGTTTCTGTACCAGCAGGATCATGTGTGATTACCCATGTACCTGTGTTACCTTCAGAGTCTTCACCACGTTCAGTTGTTACTGATGGGTTCTTACCGTCTTTGATGATGGTTTCTGTTGTTTCGCCATCTGGGTTCACAACTTTAACTGTGTGAGTACCATCTCCGTTATCTTTAACAGTTACAGTTGGTGTCTTACCATCTTTACCATTCTTGATAACTGTCTCAGTTGTTTCACCATCAGGGTTCACAACTTTAACTGTATGAGTGCCGTCTTCGTTATCTTTAACAGTTACGACTGGTGATTTACCATCTTTTCCGTCTTTAACGAATGTACGAGCAGTTTCAGTACCAGCTGGATCATGTGTGATTACCCATGTACCTGTGTTACCTTCAGCATCTACACCACGTTCTGTTGTGACTGATGGGTTCTTACCGTCCTTGATGATTGTTTCTGTTGTTTCACCATCTGGGTTCACAACTTTAACTGTGTGAGTGCCATCACCGTTATCTTTAACGGTTACTGTAGGTGTCTTACCATCTACTCCATTCTTGATAACTGTTTCTGTTGTTTCACCATCTGGGTTTACAACTTTAACTGTGTGAGTACCATCACCGTTATCTTTAACGGTTACGACTGGTGATTTACCATCTTTACCGTCAACACCATCTCTACCGTCTTTACCATCTTTAACGAATGTACGACCTGTTACTGTACCAGCAGGATCATGTGTGATTACCCATGTACCTGTGTTACCTTCAGAGTCTTCACCACGTTCAGTTGTTACTGATGGGTTCTTACCGTCCTTGATGATTGTTTCTGTTGTTTCACCATCTGGGTTCACAACTTTAACTGTGTGAGTGCCATCACCGTTATCTTTAACGGTTACAGTTGGTGTCTTACCATCTTTACCATTCTTGATAACTGTCTCAGTTGTTTCACCATCTGGGTTCACAACTTTAACTGTGTGAGTACCGTCTTCGTTATCTTTAACAGTTACGACTGGTGATTTACCATCTTTACCGTCAACACCATCTCTACCGTCTTTGGCATCCTTGATGAATGTACGGCCTGTTACAGTACCTTCTGGGTCATGAGTGATTACCCATGTACCTGTGTTACCTTCAGAGTCTTCACCACGTTCTGTTGTGACTGATGGGTTCTTACCGTCCTTGATGATTGTTTCTGTTGTTTCACCATCTGGGTTCACAACTTTAACTGTGTGAGTGCCATCACCGTTATCTTTAACGGTTACTGTAGGTGTCTTACCATCTACTCCGTTCTTGATAACTGTTTCTGTTGTTGTTCCATCTGGGTTCACAACTTTAACTGTGTGAGTGCCGTCTTCGTTATCTTTAACGGTTACGACTGGTGATTTACCATCTTTACCGTCTTTACCGTTTTTGATATCGACAACATCGATCTCTACATCTTTAGATACAGACTTACCATCAAGAGTTGCTGTAGCTTTAGCTGTGTAGCTACCTACCGCAGTTGGAGTACCAGAGATTGTCTTAGTAGCAGCATCATATGTTACACCATCAGGAAGGCTAGCTTCATCGAGAGTAAGGTCAGAACCTGGTGTGTGAGTAAGAACGATATTATTGATTGCATTACCTAGTTGAACAAGCTGACGACCACCTGAAACAGTAAGGTCAAGATCTTTATCAGCTTTAGGATTCACATTAAGAGTAAATGTGTCTACAGCTGAAGCTCCACCAATTTCTGTTGGGTTTGTAGCTTGCATACGGATTGTAAATGTACCAGCTTTTGTAGGTGTACCAGTAAATGTCTTAGTAGCAGCATCATATGTTAATCCATATTCAGAGATAACTTCATTGATATCTGCTTCTTCTACCAAACCATATGGTGTCTTCATAGTAACTTTAGAAAGATTATTGTGAGTTACTACTGCAGGAGTGATAGCATCACCAACTGTTACAGTTTGCTCTTTATTAGAGATGTCGATAGAAACTGGAGAACCAGTAACTGTGATTACGACTTCAGCATTTGCAACTGGATTGTTACGGTAGTTATCATATTGAGCTTTAACTGGGATACGGTAAACACCAACTTTGGTAGGAGTTCCTGAGAAGGTATGAGTTGACTCATCATAAGTAACTCCATCTGGGAGATAGCTTGGATACTGACCAGTAGCAGGATCTGGAGCCGCATTGTAGTTAGTAGTCTCAACACTAATTGTAGCACCTTCAGAAGCCTCAACTTTAATAGGGTTCATAGGAGAAAGTACTTGAACTTCAGTTTCTCCACCCTTAACTGAGATTGGTTTTTCCTTAACCTTAATCTTGATAGTACCAGTAGCTTCTTGGTCACCACGAGTTAGTTTATAAGTATAAGTTCTTTCACCAACTTCATTGGTTGTACCTGAAATAGTCTTCGTAGCATCATCATAGGTAAGACCAAGATCACTCCACTGCCATGTGTCCCCAGAGAATGTAGCCTTAGGATGTGGATCGATTTCGATAGGATCAATCGTATCACCAACAGTTACTTCGCGTTCAAAGTTCTCTGCTACAAGTTCACCAGGAAGGACAGTAAGAGTTACATATTTTTGAACTACTTGTCCATCTTTTTCAGCAGTAACTTTAATCTTGTAAACACCTTCAACGAGACCTTTACCTGCGATTGTCTTAGTAGACTTAGTAAAGCGAGTTCCTTTAGGAAGAGCTTTTGTATCAACTGTTAGTGTAGCACCGTCAGTATGAGTGATCACCATATCCTTGAACTTTTCACCTTCTTTGATGGTTTGTTCATGGTTGGTTACATCAAGATCAAGTCCAACACCATCACGTGGTCTTACTTCAAAGGTAAAGTCTGTGAATGTTGTAGAAACACCACCATCCGCATTGTAGTAGTCAACTTCCACACGTGCCTTTTGGTTTTCAGTTGTTTTCAGTACACCATATCCTTCAAGAGTATTAGTGATAGTGTCTCCTGAGACTGTCGCATACTTATCTCCACTTTCCGTAAGGACACGGATAGCAGCAATTCTTGATCCACCATCAAGTGTTACAGGTACACCTGGGAAGCGTTCGCCTTCTTTCCATACTTGGTGGTCGATAGGATTGATAAAGTCAGTTACTTCAAATTGGAAGATACGGTTTGGCGCATTGTCACCAAAGTGTCCATCGATAGCGCGGACTTCAAAGTTATACTTACCAGGTAACAGTTTGACTCCAGCTTTCTTTCTGATTGTTTGAGTTGCTTCATCATACTCTGTACCATCTGGGAATCGAACTGGTTTAATCTTAGCATTAACCTTGTTTAGCTCAATCTTACCAATTGTCTGTGCAGCATCAGAACGTGGTACAGAGACAATACCCTCTTTATTTAAGACTGCAGTTTCAGCGTCTGGCTTAAACATAACATCTGCATTAGTCAGAGCGAAACCATCCAGTCTATCTTCGTCTAACTTAGATTGAGATCGTTCTTCAGTAGTTAGTTCTAGATTAAATGTACGAACTTGTCCAACACTATCCGTCACTCTGAACTTAACATTAAATGTACCTTGTTGAGCTGGAAGTTTGTGAAACGTACACGGTACGGAGTTCTACTAGCACTGTGAACATTCCAATTATTATCGACTGTACCTTTTACATCATTAACAGTGACTAATTCATATTCTACATCTGGAGTTGAGTCTAATCGTTCAAACTTTTTGACAGTTACTGGAGAATCTGGAAAATCTTTAATTGATTCTGAGTCAGAAACATAAAGACCAAGTTCTGTATAATATTGTTTGGTTTCTGGTGTTGCGTCAGCTACAGTTGTCGGCTCGGTCTTTTGCCTGTTTTCCGGAATATAGTATCCAAATGGAGTCGTTGGAATAGTATACTTGAGTACTTTAGAATTGTTTTCACCTAGGTCTCCAGTTGCATTAGAATTCAGATACCCATCCAAATCACTCATATCATAACCTTTACTAGCAGAAGCATGGCTTGCATCTGGATAAATACCGTATTTGGTAAAAGCATCACCAATAGTTGAAAGACCGAATGAATTTGGGTTTGCAATTTCCAACGTCCTTGTCGCTTTTACACTTGGATCTGTTTTGGAAACAAGACCGATCTCGTATGTACGACCAGCATGACGACCATCAAGAATCAAATCACCTGTAACATACTCACCAACTTTATCATAGGTAAGACCAAGTGCTTTTGCATCTGGAGTCAGTTCAACTTCGTCTGGAGTAATACGGGTAAGTCCCATCTTATAGACAAGTTTTGTAGTAGCCCCATTATTACGAATTCTAGTTTGACCGCCGTAGTTTTCAATGGTCATATATGGTCTGGTATTTTCGTCCCCAGTAGCTCCTGCAAGCATATAAGATACGAAACCTGAGTGACCTGCGCGCTTCATTTCTGTGTAAACAGACTCGATGGCAGATTGGAGGCGTCCGATGCTTAGTTCAAGATCAGCTTTCGTTAATTGAGCTTTTTCAGAAAGTTCTTGAGCTGCTGCCAACTCAGCTTTTGAAGCTTGAAGGGCGTCCGCAAGAACTTTCTTAGCATCGCTATCAGTAAGTTTAGCTTCTTGTTTTTCAGCTTCTTGGTTCACAGCTTTTGCTTCAAGAATGCTGTTGTTCAATTGCTCTTTAAGTGGTTGAAGAACTTCGTCAACTGCAGGTTTAGTTTCAGTAACTTTTTCTTCTGCTGCTGGAACTTCTTTTTTATCAACTTTAAGTTCTGGTTTTTCTTCTGCAGCTGGTGCAGTAGATGGAGCTGTTTCTACAACAGGCTCTTTAGATTTTTCAACAGTTGTTTCTGTAGTTGTTGTTTCTGTAGTTGTTGTTTCAGTTGTTGTTTCTGCAACTGGTTCTTTTTCTGTAGATGGTGCTGCAAGAGTTGCAGGAGCACGGTATGGTTCTGGAATAGTGATTTCTTCAGAAATAGTTTCCTTGACCGGCTCTTCTTCTATTGCCTTGGTTGCCTCACCTTTAAATTCACTGGCGCTTACGTGTGGGGCGTTAACCATCGACCCGACGAAGAACTGTCCTACAAGGACAGATGCCACACCTACACTAAATTTACGTATGGCAAAACGTTGACGTTTTTCAAATTTCATTATTATTTATCTCCTTTTTATTCATTATCTTGTTTTTTTCTCTTACCGATAAACAGAGCACTTGCTGCTGCCATTAGTGAGGCTCCAAGAGCTGATAAGCCACTAGCTTCTGTACCAGTGTTTGGCAATTGTTCTTTTCCAGATGAAGCTTTAGTTTCTACCGGTTTGGCTGGTGTATTTGTTGGCTGTACTGGTTTAGATGGATCTACTGGTTTAGATGGATCAGCTGGCTTAGATGGAACAACTGGTTTAGTTGGGTCAGCTGGCTTAGATGGAACAACTGGTTTAGTTGGGTCAGCTGGCTTAGATGGAACAACTGGTTTAGTTGGGTCAGCTGGTTTAGTTGGGTCAGCTGGTTTAGCTGGATCTGCTGGTTTAGCTGGATCTGCTGGTTTAGCTGGATCTGCTGGTTTAGCTGGTTCTTTTGTTCCTACTTCGATAACTTTATCAACTGCATCTACCTTAGTTGTTGAAACAACTTTGCGCTCTACTTCTTTGCCATCTACAAATACAACACGTTCAACTACAGTAAGGCTACCATCTTTTCCTTCTTGGACAACTTTTTCTGTACCTTTTGCAAGGTTAGCGTTGTCACGACGAATTGTCTTAAATGCTACTGTATCTTTCTTAGTTTCATACTTCTCGATAACTTTAGCTTCAGGTTTAGATGGTACTACTGGAGTGTCACCTGGTTTTGAAGACACTTTTGTGCCAACTTCGATGATCTTATCTACAGCATCTACTTTACTTGTTGAAACTACTTTACGCTCTGTTTCTTTACCATCAACAAGAACGACATGTTCTACTGTTGTGATGCGACCATCTTTTCCTTCTTGGACAACTTTTTCTTTACCTTTTTCAAGGTCAGCATTGTCGCGACGGATAGTCTTGTATGAAAGAACTTCTACTTTTGTTTCTTCTTTTTCGACAATCTTAGCTTCAGGTTTAGATGGTACTACTGGAGTGTCACCTGGTTTACTTGATACTTTTGTTCCAACTTCGATAATCTTATCAATTGCATCGACCTTAGTCATTGAAACTAGTTTACGTTCTACTTCCTTACCATCAGCAAGAACGACATGTTCTACTGTTGTGATGCGACCATCTTTTCCTTCTTGGACAACTTTTTTTCTTTACCTTTTTTCAAGGTCAGCATTGTCGCGACGGATAGTCTTGTATGCGAGTACTTCTACTTTAGTCTCATCTTTTTCGACAATCTTAACTTCAGGTTTAGATGGTACTACTGGAGTGTCACCTGGTTTGCTAGACTCTTTTGTTCCAACTTCGATAATCTTATCAACCGCATCGACTTTGTTGGTTGAAACGACTTTACGTTCCACTTCCTTACCATCAACAAGAACGACACGCTCTACTGTTGTGACAATACCATCTTTACCTTCTTGGACAACTTTTTCTGTGCCTTTTTCAAGGTTAGCGTTATCGCGACGGATGGTCTTGTATGAAAGGATTTCTACTTTAGTTTCGTTTTTCTCAACAATCTTAGTTTCTGGTTTAGATGGTACTACTGGAGTGTCACCTGGTTTGCTTGACTCTTTCGTTCCAACTTCGATAATCTTATCAACCGCATCAACTTTATTTGATACGACAACTTTACGTTCTTTTTCGACTCCATCTACTAAGACAACGTGTTCGATTATTGTAACAATTCCTTCTTTACCTTCTTGGACAACTTTCTCTGTGCCTTTTGCAAGGTTAGCATTGTCACGACGGATAGTCTTGTATGGAAGGATTTCTACTTTAGTTTCATCCTTCTCAACAACCTTAGGTTCTGGTTTAGATGGGTCAGCTGGCTTAGCTGGATCTACTGGCTTAGCTGGGTCAGCTGGTTTAGATGGTTCTACTGGTTTAGATGGTTCTACTGGAGCAGCAGGTGCTTTCGTTCCTACTTCAATGATTTTATCAACTGCATCAACCTTGTCTGTTGAAACGACTTTACGTTCTTTTTCAACTCCGTCAACAATGACGATTTTTACAACTGTTGTGATGCTTCCAGCTTTTCCTTCTTGGACAACTTTTTCTTTACCTTTTTCAAGGTCAGCGTTGTCACGACGGACAGTCTTGTATGGAACAACTTCTACTTTAGTTTCTTCTTTTTCGACTACCTTAGGTTCTGGTTTAGATGGTTCTACTGGAGCGGCAGGTGCTTTCGTTCCTACTTCAATGATTTTATCAACTGCATCAACCTTGTCTGTTGAAACGACTTTACGTTCTTTTTCAACTCCGTCAACAATGACAATTTTTACAACTGTTGTGATGCGACCAGCTTTCCCTTCTTGGACAACTTTTTCTTTACCTTTTTCAAGGTCAGCGTTGTCACGACGGACAGTCTTATATGGAACAACTTCTACTTTAGTTTCTTCTTTTTCGACTACCTTAGGTTCTGGTTTAGCTGGATCTACTGGCTTAGCTGGATCAGCTGGTTTAGCTGGATCTTCTGGCTTAGCTGGATCAGCTGGTTTAGATGGGTCAGCTGGAGCCGCAGGTTCTTTCGTTCCCACTTCAATGATTTTATCAACCGCATCAACCTTGTTGGTTGAAACGACTTTGCGTTCTGTTTCTTTACCATCAACAAGAACGACATGCTCTACTGTAGTGATACTTCCATCTTTTCCTTCTTGGACAACTTTTTCTGTACCTTTTTCAAGGTCAGCATTGTCACGACGGACAGTCTTATATGGAACAACTTCTACTTTAGTTTCATCTTTTTCGACAACCGTAGGTTTTGGTTTTTCTGCTTGTTTTTCAACTAGAGCAGATTTAGCTGTCTCTACTGCTTTAATAGCTGCAGTTAGATCTGTCACCGTCTGGTCAACTTTTGGCTGATCTACACTTGTATCTACTTTAACTGCTTCAGCTTTAGCTGTTTCAGTAGTTAGGGCTGTCAAAGCTTTTTGATAAGCTGCAACACTATCTTCTGTTTTATTGCTTGTATCAGCTGGTTTAAGAGTTTCTAAAGCTTTAGTAATTGCTGCTTCAAGGAGGGCTTTTTTAACTTCAGGTTTTGGAGTTGGCGCTGGTGTGTCGTTTGACTCAGCAATTGCTACCTCAGTCAAAGGAAGTCGTGTGATAGATTTGTCATCATAAGTAATGATAGCATTTGTTTGATCATACGAAATAGATGGTGACAGTGGAGCAAGATTGAAATGATCTTCTATTAATGAAGAAATCTTAGCTTGGTCATCAGAAGTCAAGCTAGCAAAACTCTTCACTTTAATTTTTGAAGCTTCTGGAACTTTATCATCAAAAGTTCCATCTCCAGCTAGTTCCTTAGCTTGTGATTCGACCAAACCTTTAACTGCATCTTTAAGGCTTTTATGTGATTTGCTGAGTGCAGCTGTTGCATCAGTATAAGTAGTTCGGTAATTAACTTCTGTATACATTTCTTTAAAACGGTTATTTATTGCACGTTTTTGTTCTTGCGTTACAACGTTATAGTTAATATCCTTACGAATTTCAGGAGGGAGGAGTTCCGCCATTTCTTTTCGAAGGCTTTCAGATTTCCTTGAATTTCTTCAGCCTTTTCAACTGCTTGTTCTGCAGCTGGAATAGAAGCTTCTGCAACTTTTACAGTTTCTGTATATTTTTGGAAACTATCTTGAGTGTAGTCGTTAGGATTACGAACAACTTCTTTTTCTGATTTAATTTCAGCAATTTGTTCATTTACTTGATTGATTGCTGGAGTAGGGTTGTCAAAGAAATCCAACATTACTTTGACGTTAGTTTCGTTACCGAGAACTTCCTCTCCCATAACAGTAGGTTCTTCAGCTTGAACTGTTTGAGCTGCTAAACCAAACACAGAGGCTCCAACTACTACGGAAGCAGCTCCAACTGAAAATTTACGAATAGAGAAATGATCTTTTTTCTCATTATTTGCCATTATAGACTCCTTCTAATTTAATTCCTTCATAATCTCTCTGATTACGCGTGTTCCTTTTTTAAAGACATCCAATAGTACTTCAAAATCATACGGTGTTACTTGAGTTACATAGCGAGCAAAGATACGGTTATCGACATCAAGAACTAGATAATAATACAGACCATGAGTACGATTGAGTTCATTAATTTTTTCAAGTACCTCAGCGCGACTATTTTGATCATCTACTACGGTTAGATTATTAAAAATAATTTGTGCCGCACCAGATTCACTAGCATTTTCCAACCAAAAAGCAAAATCAACTAACTGTTCCTCTGAAACAGATAAACGCCCCTTGTAGATTGTACCGTCTTCACGTTCAACCTTTTGGAGTTGTATTCGCCGCTTTCTAAGTAAGTCTTGAAAAGCAGTATTGATGTTAGCCATACGCCTCCCTTTCTAGAATGAATCCATAGTAAATACAGGTGGTTCCTTCATATCAATTGCAACATTAGTATCTGGAGTCAAGTAGGCAACTTTAGACTTTTCATTTTGAAGAGTATTTACTGGAATTGGATCTTCATTAGTAAGAATACGTCCTACACCATCGATACGTTCATGACTCATTGTAAGAAGATCGTCAATAATATGACCAACATGATGAACACCACCTGTATCGATATTATCGATCATGTTGATTTGATTTTCAAGAAGTTGTTTAAGTTCATGTTTAATGTACTCAGTACGGTTCATGATATCTTGTTTAGTAGCTTCAAGATGCTCAAGTTCTTCTTCTGATTTTTCGATACGATTGTTAACTTCATTAACAAGTTGTTCAGAATGAACTTCTGCCTCGGAAACAATACCAATTGAAACACGTTTAGCTTCTACGATAGCTTCTGAAATCAATTGTTCTTTATTCTTAAGATCTTCAATAGTTTGAAGCAACTGTGAGTTACGAATTTCCAACTCACGAACTTGTGATTTAAATTCATTAATCACAGCATGTACTGATGAGCGCGAATATCCGAAAAATAGAGATTTTTTAAGTTTTCTCATATAAAACTCCTCCAAAAAGATAAAAATTTATTGTTCGCTAAACAAGACAGACCAGGACTCCGGTGACAGACTTCACCTATTCTCTTTTATTTAACGTACTTTACTAAATAGTATTATATGTCTTTAATTTCATTTGTCAAGCAATTTTACCCCTAAAAACCTTAATTTTTAACGTTTTTTTCACTTATCCACACGTTTTCCACAAGAGGTGTGTATAAAGGTATTGTTATTCACAGAAATCGAACTTATTATAATAATTTTTCCACAAAAATCCGCTTTTTTTAATTTGCTTAATTTTGATGTCCAAAACCAAATTTTTTAAAAATTTTTGTACCTAAGGTACATAAAATGTATTTACGTTCACAGTTAGTGTTTATTTTTTTGTCTTTCTATTTACTGTGATTTCATATAATTTTTTTCTTTTATAAACCTTTTACCTTCAATATTTTTACAGAGATTTTTTTAAATTTTTAAGTTCCCAAATTAAAAAAAACTCTTCTATTATATGTACATATATTTCGAATTTTTAAATTATAAAAAAAAGCGAGAATATTCCCGCTCTTTTTACTTCCCTGATTTAAAAGCATCTACCATCACTTGAAATTCTTCGTTTGATAGTGTGATTCCCTTACCCATTTTCGTATGATCAGGACTCCAACTACGAATATCAAACTTAGCTGGTGCACCATTAAAGCTAACACGATTGATCTCTTTTGTCCACCCTTTTTCATTTTCAGATAGAGTCAAAAGATGTTCTTCAATTTCAAATGTAAATTCTGCCATAATTTCTCCTTATTTTGTCTTCAATTAGTTATTCGAAAAATATTGTAGATTTATTAAAATTTGTATATAATATATAATAATGGTAGGAAAGAAGGGAGTCTCTCATGAAACTTTTAATGAAACAAGTAGTTGAAAAAGTCAAAAGCTTCCTTGATGGACGTGATGAACCCATCTCAAGCACATCAGATCCATTAATTGAGGCCATTCAAAAAGCCCTTCAGAAAAAAACTGCAGTCCATATTATTTTTTCTGAAACAAGCTTTACTGGTGATATCATCAAGTACGATACCGAGCGCCAGCAACTGATTGTCAAAAATTTTACTAAAAACATGACACGGATTATCCGGATTTCTGATATTCGGAGAATTAGCTTTGTTCCCACAACTGTTCAGACTGCTCAAAAAAATCGATTTAAGAAAGAGTGAGATGCTTCTATCATCTCACTCTTTTTTATAATTAGCGGATTTGCTCAAAATGAAGGTGAACCGCGATATGGTCTCCATAACCACTTCTCTCCAAATCACGTTGCAAACGATAAGAGATATAGTGCTCCGCAATTGTAATATAGCCAGCACCTAGCAAACGATGCTCTACCATTGATTGGATCATGCTGATGGTTGCGCGCTCTACCTTTGCTTCTTCTAAATCCAAAACAACCTTTTTAGTAACTTGAGCTAAATTTTGACGCAAATCATCCGTCAAAACGTAAACTGTTTGAGCTGCTTTAAGGATAGCTTGATAAATTTTATCTGGATCAAAATCTGCGACTTGTCCATCACGTTTAATTACTTGCATATGATTCTCCTTTATTGGTTATTGTTTTTAATTTCTATTAGCATTTTTTCTGCTTCTACTGTTAATTCATAATCTTTCAGCAAATCAGGTCTACGTTCATAAGTTTTTTTGAGACTTTCATAGAGTCGCCATTGTCGAATCTTCTCATGGTGACCACTCATAAGTACATCTGGAACTACCATTCCACGATAATCGTAAGGTCTTGTGTACTGAGGATATTCAAGGAGCCCAGATGAAAAGCTATCATCTTGGTGACTGGATTCCTTACCGATCACTTCTGGAATCAATCGAACAGTAGCATCAATCATAGTCATGGCTGCCAATTCTCCACCAGTCAGGACGTAATCACCAAGGGGAAATCTCATCTGTCACCAAAGTTTTAATCCGTTCATCATAGCCCTCGTAGTGACCACAGATAAAGATAAGCTCTCCTTCCAGGGCCAAATCTTCGGCATAGGCTTGGTCAAACTGTTTCCCAGCTGGGTCTAAGAGAATCACGCGCGGATTATTCTTTTCAATGGCATCAAAGGCATCAAAGATCGGTTGCGCTCGAAGGAGCATCCCTTGACCACCTCCATAAGGTTCATCATCCACATGACGGGCCTTTTCAGCGTAGTCACGAAAATTATGATAGTGGATATCTAAGAGTCCTTTTTCACGAGCCTTGCCAACGATGGAATGTTCTAAGGGTGTGAACATTTCTGGAAAGAGAGTTAAAATATCAATCTTCATCGTCTAACCCTTCTAAGAGTTCTACATCGACACGGTTATTAGGAATATCAACATTGAGAATAACTGGCGGAATATAAGGTAAGAGAAGGTCTCGTTTGCCTTTTCGCTTGATCACCCAAACATCATTAGCTCCTGGTTGAAGAATTTCCTTAATGGTGCCGATTAGCTGATCGTTTTCATATACCTCTAATCCAATAATCTCATGGTAGTAAAACTCACCTTCATCAAGATCATTGAGATTAGCTTCAGCAACCTTTAAACTATGTCCTTTATATTTTTCAATATCATTGATATGGTACATATCCTTGAACTTGATAATATCAAAGTTTTTTTGCTTACGGTGGCTAGCAATAACCACTGTTCTAACAAACTGATCTTTTTCATCAAATAAGGCTAGCTCTGCCCCTTTTTTAAAGCGTTCTTCAGAAAAATCTGTCACAGACAAGACCCGCATTTCACCTTGCAAGCCCTGTGTATTAACAATCTTTCCAACGTTAAAGTAGTTCATTTAATCTCCTGTGTATCTTACTCCCTTTATTTTATCATGTTACAGGGATTTTCACAAGTTGAATAGGTCCTATCTTACAAGGCTACTACTTCTTCAAAAAAATCACCAACTATCTGATTAAACTCTTTAGGATGATCATTCATCGGCTGGTGTTTACTATCTGAAATCGTTACTTGACGCGCATTGGGATTTAGAGCAATGATACCATCGTAGATCATTTTTAGGTGTTTGGGAAAATCATTTTCTCCTCTTACTAATAGCATGGGAGGATTTCCTTGATAACCTTCTATCTCATGGACTGCCAAGAAACCTGTGATTCCAAGGTTCAAAAAAACATCTCGCCCAGTTTCTATAATGGCAGTCTTGACTAATTCTCTTGTGATAGGATTATCTGTACACATTTTTGAGTTCTTATCTGCAATCACCTTCCAAGGAATCGTTTTGTACATAAGAGAACTATATTTGATTCGACTTCTTTCTTTCTCTGATAGGTATCGGTGCTGTCCCCAACTATCCACCATGACCAAGGCTAGAACTCTTTCTGGATGGCGATAGGTGTACTCTTGAAGTGGATTCCCTCCCCAAGAATGACCAACCAATATCACCTTATCCAACTGGAAATAGGACAAAATAGCATCTACATCTTGAACAGCGCCTTCCAAGTCGGGAAGGCCAACTTTCATAGGTGATTCACCCTGCCCTCGAACATTGACAAAGTAAAGGTCAAATCCATCAAAAGCATCATACTGGTGGGCCCACATCTGACTACGTCCACAAGCTCCATGATAGAAAATAATGTGACCTTTATTTGCGTTTCCAGGACGATGATAAACAACCAAATCACAATCTAATACTGGTATAATGTGGCGTACCAAAGTCTCATGTTTTCTGTTATAAAAAGCAATAGCTTCAGCAATATCATTTGACTTCATTTCTACACTCTCTCCTCTTTATCCTAATATCAATCTTTTTATCTATTCTATCATGCTATATTAAAATCATCGTTTCCCAAGCCTAATTTTATTAAAAATTTTGAATTTTCTGCATCATTTAGATAAAAAAAGACTGCTAAGCAATCTTTACTTTTTTCTCATCAGATTCATGCCTAAAATTCCAGCAATAATCATGGATGCACCAAGCAAGTGATAACTATAAATTGGCTCCTGCAGAATTACCGCTCCTGCTACAATGGTTAAAACAGTTCCTAGATTTCCAAAAACACTAACTGTTGATGCTCCTAGTCTAACAATAGCATAAATAGATAAAGCCGCTGTTACGATTGAGGCTAGAATTCCTAAATAGAGGATAGAAAAGATATAGCTAACATGACCAAGGGGTTCAAAGTAACCCATTGGATTGCCACTAGAGATGTGATAAAAGAGACTTAAGCTATTAAAAGCAATAAAGCCGACTAGAATCACAACTACAGTCAGGTCCATAACCTTGTACTGGCCTCCCTTGTACTTGCTTAGGATATTATTAATGGCATTTGAAAAAACAGATCCAAGCATCAAGACATAGCCAAAGATAGCTGTCCCTGCTCCAAAACTAGCTCCCTTACTAAGAAAAATATAAACAACCCCTGCAACAGAAAGAAAAAGAAAGGACTTCTGAACCATCGTGGTTTTTTCCTTTAAAAAAATAGAGGCCAAAATGAGGGTAATGATGGGCACCAGGGCTTGCAAAATCCCAGCTTCAGATGATGAAATATACTGAAGAGCAAAGGATTGGAACATGAAAAAGAGGATGGGATAAAAGAGGCTCATTGGTAGAATAGAAAGAATGTCCTCTTTTGAAAGTTTTACCTGAATCAGCTTGCTTTGTTGCAACATGAATAGCACAATAGCTGCGACTGTATAGCGGTGGGCCAAATTGGTTAGGGGACTAGCGTAGCCTAAGGCAAGCTTGGTAAATAAAAAAGAAAAACCGATAATTGTAGAAAAAGCTAAGGCAGCCAAATAGGCTTTTGTTTTTTCGTTCATAAATTATAACTCCCTTTGATGATATAATCTCTAGCCTAAGTGTTAGTCTTATTTAGATGAACAGTTACTATGGCTTTATGATGGATTCTTCTTTAAAAAACCTTCTAAATCATTCTCGTGCTTGTACTTGATGGCAGCCTTCTTGTCTTTTTCAAAGATGGTTCTTGTCAAGTCAATGTCATTAATCGCTGCAATTGCGACGGTGTAGTGAATGATATCAGCAAGTTCTTTGGCAAGTTCCTCGTTAGAATCCTGAACTCCTTCTTTTCGACCAGAGCGTCCATTCAAAACCTCAGCTACTTCTCCGACTTCCTCCACTAGCTTGATAAAAAGACCTTCCTCAGTCCGAGACTGCTGGTAATGTTCGAGTAAGTAGTCTTGTAATTGTCTAAACGTTAAATCCTTCATATCCTGCTCCTTGCAAAAAAAAGCGAGACATCCGTCCCGCTTTTCTTATTTTTCGTCAATAACGATTCTTACTTTTTTGTCTTCAGTTGGGACAGAGTAGACAATCGTTCTTATCGCAGAAATAGTGCGACCCTTACGACCGATTACACGACCCACATCGCTCTGGTCAAGATCCAAATGATATTCCAAAAATTCTGGTGTATCTTCAATCTTGATAGTTAAGGCATCTGGTTGTGAAATCAAAGGTTTCACAATTGCAATAATGAGATTTTCAATCGTATCCATCTGTCAACCTACTTTAAACTTATTTTGAGAATTTAGAATCGTGGAATTTCTTCAATACGCCTTCTTTTGAAAGGATGTTGCGAACTGTATCTGAAGGTTGAGCTCCATCAGCCAACCATGCCAAAATACGGTCTTCTTTCAAAGTTACTTGGTTTTCTTCAACAAGTGGGTTGTAAGTTCCAACTGTTTCGATGAAACGTCCGTCACGTGGTGAACGTGAATCTGCTACGTTAATACGGTAGAAAGGTTTTTTCTTAGAACCCATACGAGTCAAACGGATTTTTACTGCCATTTTTAATATCTCTTTTCTTTAATTTTTTATTTTGGTGAAATAGCTAGGCTATTTAGCACATGTTCTATTATAGCAGATTTCTGAACGGTGTCAAGAAAAAAACTTGACAGACATTAAAAATTTTTTAATTTTTTCTTCGATATACTACCACCACCATTTACATTTGAAATCCTCTTCCTTTTAGGGTACAATGGTAGAAATGATTTTTGAGAGGAATACAATGAAAAAATTAGCTACTCTTCTTTTAGTCTCTACTTTTGCTCTTGCTGGTTGTACTGATATCCAGCGTGCGCTTCGAGGAGATGAATATGTTGATACCAAGATTGCTGAAGAAAAACGTTCAAAAGACGCAACTAAAGCAGCTGAGGAACTAAAGGATGCCTTAACAAACGAAAACGCCATTTTCCCACAATTATCGAAAGAGGTTGCTGAGGATGAGGCGGAAGTCGTTCTCCATACGAGTCAAGGAAATATCCGTATCAAGCTCTTTCCTAAGTTGGCTCCACTGGCAGTTGAGAACTTCCTCACTCATGCAAAAGAAGGCTATTATAACGGCGTTACCTTCCACCGTGTAATTGATGGATTCATGATCCAAACTGGTGACCCAAAAGGGGATGGTACTGGCGGCCAATCCATCTGGCATGACAAGGATAAAACAAAGGATGCAGGAACTGGTTTCAAAAATGAAATCTCCCCTTATCTGTATAATATCCGTGGTTCTCTAGCCATGGCCAATACAGGACAACCAAATTCCAACGGTAGCCAATTCTTCATCAACCAAAGTACAACAGACTATTCTGCTAAACTTCCTACAAGTAGCTATCCTAAGAAAATTATCGAAGCCTACAAAGAAGGTGGAAATCCAACTCTTGATGGAAAACACCCAGTATTTGGTCAAGTAATCGATGGTATGGATATTGTCGATAGCATTGCCAAGGCTGAAAGACGAGAAAGACAAGCCAATCACAGCCATTACGATTGATAGCATTGAAATTGTAAAGGATTTTGATTTCAGTAAGAATTAAAATACCGGAAATATAAAGGAGATTTGAAAATGATTATTTTTTGGGGTTCTAAAGGTTATACAAAAGAATTGGGACATACTCAATCCAGCATCGAATGTGGACATTGCAGTAATATCGAACCATGGGAAATTGTAGAGACCGGCCGTAAGTTCACACTCTATTGGATTCCGCTCTTCCCATATGGAAAATCTTACTATGTTTCTTGTCCGATTTGCCAATATGGTCGTGAAATTGAAAAATCTGAAATTGAACAATATCAGAATTATTAAAAAGATAGGTCATGAGACCTATCTTTTTTTTATTTAAGTCAAATTATTGAAATCCCAAATCTGATCCATCCATCCTTCATAGAAGTCTGGTTCGTGGCAAACCATAAGGATAGAGCCCTTATACTCTTTTAGAGCACGTTTGAGTTCGTCCTTGGCATCCACATCCAAGTGGTTGGTAGGCTCGTCTAGAACAAGGACATTGTTCTCACGATTCATCAAGAGACAGAAACGAACCTTGGCTTGTTCTCCACCTGATAGAACTTGAATCTGGCTTTCGATATGCTTCGTTGTCAAACCACAGCGGGCAAGGGCTGCTCGAACTTCTGCTTGATTGAGAGCTGGAAAGGCATTCCAAACTGCTTCTAAAGGTGTCTGGCGATTGCCACCTTCCACTTCTTGCTCAAAGTAGCCGAGTTCTAGATAATCACCGCGTTCAACTTCACCAGCAATTGGCGGAATAATGCCCAAAAGAGACTTCAAGAGGGTTGTTTTACCGATACCATTGGCACCGATGATGGCAACCTTTTGATTGCGCTCAAAGGTAAGATTTAAGGGTTTGGTAAGCGGACGATCGTAACCAATCTGCAAATCCTTGGCTTGGAAGATAAAGCGTCCAGGTGTACGAGCTGGTTTAAAATCAAAGGACGGTTTTGGTTTCTCACTTTGAAGCTCGATAATGTCCATCTTGTCCAGTTTCTTTTGACGGGACATGGCCATGTTACGAGTTGCAACACGCGCCTTATTACGGGCTACAAAATCCTTGAGGTCAGCAATTTCTTTCTGTTGACGCTCATAGGCTGCTTCCAGTTGCGACTTCTTCATGGCATAGACTTCTTGGAACTGGTAGTAATCGCCAGAGTAGCGTGTCAACTGTTGATTTTCAACGTGATATACGATATTGATCACATCATTGAGGAATGGAATATCGTGAGAGATAAGGACAAAGGCATTCTCATAATTTTGGAGATAACGCTTGAGCCAGTCAATATGCTCTGCATCCAAATAGTTGGTAGGCTCATCCAAAAGCAAGATATCTGGCTTTTCAAGAAGAAGTTTGGCTAAAAGTACCTTGGTTCTTTGTCCACCAGATAAGGCTGTTACGTCCGTATCCATACCATAATCCATGACACCAAGAGCACGCGCGACTTCGTCAATCTTAGCATCCAAGGTATAGAAGTCACGACTTTCCAAACGGTCTTGAAGTTCGCCAACTTCTTCCATCAATGCATCAATATCAGCTCCCTCTTCTGCCATTTCCATGTAGAGTTCATTGATACGTGCTTCGGCCTTAAATAACTCATCAAAAGCAGTACGGAGGACATCACGCACGGTTTGGCCTTCTTTTAACACAGCGTGCTGGTCCAGGTAGCCTGCTGTCACATATTTAGACCATTCCACCTTACCTTCATCAGGTAACATTTTACCAGTTACGATGCTCATGAAGGTTGATTTCCCTTCACCGTTAGCACCAACTAGTCCGATATGTTCACCCTTGAGGAGACGGAAGGACACATCTTCAAAAATTGCACGGTCACCAAAACCGTGACTCAAATTTTTAACTTCTAAGATACTCATTTTAATTCCTTATCTTGTTTTTATGTAGTAGTTTATAGAGGACCCAGGCTAGGTAGCCACCTAAAGTATTGGTCCATAAATCATCAATCTCAAAGACCCGATTGAAATCAAAGAAAAAGTCTAAAACTAGCTGTGTGCACTCGATGCTTAAGCTCAATAAAAAGCTTAACAAAATCACTCTCTTCGTTTTTCTTAGACTAGGGATGAGATAGAGAAGCTGGAAAATTAAAGGGAAGAGCAAGAGGACATTTAAGGCGTTTTGCAAAAAAATCCAAAACAGTTGTATAGGGCTGGTTACTTCTCCCAGGTTCCACAAAGAGTTAAAAGGCGTCAAAAGAAAAACCAGGCGTCCAATAGTTTGAATACCTGGAGTTTCCACTCCTGTAGGAAGTTGAGGCTGGGGAGTAAAACAAAAACAGACGATACAAAGACTGTATAATAGCACTCCCAAAATTAGTATTTTTTTTCGATTCATCTTATGGATTTACTTCAGCTACTGCTTTTTGGCGATCACGCTTCATGGTATTTGAACGCAATTGTCCGCATGCGGCATCGATGTCAGTACCGTGCTCTTGACGGACTACACAGTTGATTCCTTTTTTCTTTAGTGTATCATAGAAGGCCATGACACGCTCTTTAGGACTTCGGCTATATTGGTCGTGCTCACTGACCGGGTTATAAGGAATCAAGTTAACATATGACAATTTCTTAATGTTCTTAAGCAATTCTGCCAACTCAAGTGCTTGTTCGACTCCGTCATTGACTTCATTTAGCATGATATACTCAAAAGTTACACGGCGGTTGGTTGTTTCGATGTAGTACTCAATCGCTGCAAAGAGTTTTTCAATTGGAAAGGCACGGTTAATCTTCATAATGCTTGAACGCAGTTCATTATTCGGAGCATGAAGAGAAACAGCAAGGTTAACCTGTACTCCTTCATTGGCAAACTCACGAATCTTGTGAGCCAAACCAGAAGTTGATACGGTGATATGACGAGCACCGATAGCCATTCCCTTGTCATCATTGATGGTACGAATAAAGTTCAAAACATTATTGTAGTTATCAAATGGTTCTCCAATACCCATAACTACGATATGACTAACACGTTCATCTTGTCCACGTTCGTCAAGATATTTTTGAACCAGCATAATTTGAGCCACAATTTCCCCGTTATTGAGGTCACGTTGCTTCTTGATCAAACCTGACGCACAGAAGGTACAACCGATATTGCAGCCTACCTGAGTGGTTACACAAACTGACAAACCGTAGTGCTGGCGCATCAGTACAGTCTCAATCAACATACCGTCTGGCAACTCAAAGAGGTACTTCACAGTACCATCGGCTGACTCTTGAACGATACGTTGTTTCAAAGGATTAACCACAAACTGCTCGTTGAGTTTGGCAATCAAATCCTTAGACAAGTTAGTCATTTCTTCAAATGTCTGAACGCGTTTACGGTAAAGCCATTCCCATATTTGATCGGCACGGAATTTCTTTTCTCCTTGCTCTAAGACCCATTCTTGCATGCCCTGGCGGGTTAAACTATAAATTGATGGTTTCATGTTATCTCCTTAGTATTCGCTCATTTCTGACGAATAACGAAATGACGCTCTTCCTTAGCTTCTTTGAGGTTTTTGCTCTTTTCGACGACGTCTATTTCTCTTGTCTGTATGATTTTTTTTCTTGTTTTGGGAAGGTTTCTTGCCTCTTCGAGAGTCTTTTTCTTCCTCTTTTTTGCGAATCTTCTGGTCGAAAGATGCTCGTTTAGGCGCCTGGTTTTCTAAAACGAAATAGGCACATCCATAGCTACAATACTCGAGTAGGTAATCTTGTAAACGACTGATTTTCTCGAGAGATTCTTCAGCTCGTTCATTTTTATAAAATCCACGCAAGCGCAACTGTTCATTACTCCAGTCCCCTACTATATAATCATACTTGTTTAAAACTTCGGAAAAACGTTGAGTAAAAGCCGTTGCATCAAAAGCATCCTTGCTATTTTCAACCAAGATAAAAGAAAAACCTTCAGCTTCAACCTTAGTATCATTCAGATGAAATTCCGGACCAGGGAATTTATTGTAATTGTATAATTCAGGTGCAATTTCTTTACGCATAATCTTCCTTTTTCAACGATTTCTTAATACTCTATTCTACCATATTTTCTAGATATTTTCACATTTCCGATAAAAAGAAAAAAATTTGACAATCTAATAAAAATTTCCAAAAAGAAAACTGGGATAACCCAGTTTTAATGATTATAGGTAAAGGAATTTAAAGAGTGCTACCGCTGCAATCGCTGCAAGAATCGGTGCAACTACTGGTACCCATGCATACCACCATTTTGAATCACCCTTGTGTTGACCAAGGATTGATTTTGGAAGAAAGGCGTGAAGAAGACGTGGTCCAAAGTCACGAGCTGGGTTCAAACCAGGTCCTGAAGGTCCTCCAAGTGAAGTAACCAAAGCCATTACCAAGAAACCAAGTGCCATGTGACCTACTGCAACACCTGCTGTTGTATGTGGTGCTGTTTGAGCTTTAATCGCCAAGTCAGAGAAGTCAACAGTTTGTCCAGCTTGAGTTGCAGCTTGCTTCATAAATTGAAGGACTTCAGCTCCAAAGAAGTTCTTTGTCAAACCAAGTGCTGCAAAGAAAAGAACAAATGAACCGACAAACTCGTTGATAAATCCGTTAACTGTTGCTGCATAGCGTGATTCTTTTGTACCATGATCCAAGCTAGAAATAGTTGAGAAAGACCCCAAGATGTTGTTTGCTTTTTCAGTTTGCAAGTAGTATGGACGGTGAGTTGCAACAACTAAGGCTTGTCCGAAGATTGCTCCCAAAACTTGCATAATGATGTAAGGCGCAACTTGAGTCCAAGGGAAAAAGACCGCTAACTGCAAGACCTAGAGTGAAGGCTGGGTTGATGTGGTTTCCAGAAACGTTACCAAACATCAAGGCTGGGATCATAACCCCCATACCGTAACCAACTGCGATAACGAGCCAGCCACTTTGGTGACCTTTCGTACCTTTAAGTTCAACGTTAGCAACAGCACCATTTCCCAAAACGATTAAGATAGCTGTTCCCAAAAAAATTCTGTGGCATATTTAATAGCCCATGTGAAATCCATTGATAGATTCTCCTTATTATTTTTTTAGACATTCCCTATTCTATCAATTTTTATATTTTTTTATCAACAGATATTCTAAAAGATTCACTTAGAAAACGCTTTTTATTTAGGGCTTTTAAAAAAGAGTGGGACAGAAATCGGTAATTCGTTAGAATTCGATTTCGTCGTCCCACCTCCGCACAGTTGAGTAGGGCTGTAAAAGCTGATGAAAGCAGCGAAGTAGAGCCCACTCAACCACTGCGTCTTGCTCGACAATCCAAAGAAAATTGAGAGGCTAGGACTTTTGTCCCAGCCTCTTCATATCCTATTACTGACGCTGACCAAAATCTTTAATCATCTGTTCCATTTCTTCACGACTTGGTGTCGTTAGCATATAGAGATAGTCTCCTTGCAATTCAGCAAAGGCTGCCGGCATGATTTTCTTTACTTTGAACTGCTGACCGTATTTGGCAAGCAATTCTTCTTCTGAATAAACATAGTTAGCATTGGCGCGACGGGATGTTGCCAAGCAATACTGGGTTTCAAACGGAGACTCTGGGAATGCTTCACCTGCAACGATAGCTGCATAGCCCTTGTACAAATCTAAGGAATGCGCATAGTTATAGACATCAATAGTGAAGCCACCCGCTGGACGGTTATTGTACTCAATGGCAATATAATCATCACCCTCACGGAAGAATTCGATATGGAAGAAACGTTCTTTCATACCAAATTCCTTGACGATAGCCTCACCATACTTGCGAAGTTTTGGATCCATTTCCTTAAGAATATAGTAAGAATTATCCATCTTGTAGAGCATCAAATCTAAAGGAGTGTAGGCATAATCAAATGTTGTCGAGAAGACAATATTTCCCTCTCTATCTACCAAACCATCGAAGGTACAGATTTCACTAGAGGTAACAAATTTTTCAAAGAAATAAATGGTTGAGTGATCCCATTCAGCCTTAAAGTGGTTTACATCATCTTCTGTTTCAAGTTTGAAGGTTGCTGCTGCACCTACTCCATTGTCAGGTTTGGCAATCATGGGAAGGCCAATTTCTTTCACAGCTTTGTCAACATCTGCTTCTGTTTCAATGACAGCACCTGGCACAACTGGAACTCCAGCCTTTTGGAAGAGTTTTTTCATCTCAGACTTGAACTTGGTCTTCTTGAGATCTTCTGGTTTGGCACCAAAAACATTGAACTGTTCACGAAGGGCAGCATCCAATTCTAGCCAATATTCATTGTGAGATTCGATGCGGTCAATTGGACCATGCTTATAAAAAAGAAAGGCTACTGCACGCTTGACTTCATCGATATTTTCAAGATTATCAACTCGGAAATACTCCGTCAAGCTATTGCGCAATGGTTCATCTAGTTGTTCGTAGGGTTCTTGCCCAATCCCTAAAACTGTGATTCCTTTATTAGCTAACTCAATACTAAACTGTTGAAAATTTTGTGGGTAATAGGGTGAAATTACAAGATAATTCATAAGAAACTCCTTTTATAGACTCATGTGACCGAGGAAATAAGGCATTTGTTTGCGCCACCAATCCCAATCGTGGGCAACATCGTGCCCCCATTCTGCAAACCAGGCAGGAATTTGTTTTTGGTCAAAGGCTTCTTTTAACTTGTAGTAAGAAGGTAGTCCATCATGCTCCCAAGCACCTAAGCCAGTACAAATCACAATCTCAGCCTGACGGTAACGGTCAATAAACCAACCATCATTTTGATTCCAGATGTAGTCTACTGGTGAATTTTGATAGATAGCATCATCATTATAGTAGTCACCTACAAAAAAGCGTGCGTCATAGACACCACTAAGGGCAATTACCTTGGTAAAGACATCTGGATGCTGAAGGAAAAAGTTAAGTGCATGATAAGCTCCCATAGAGCAACCTGTTGTCATCATACCGTCAAACCAACCTGTTTTATGCTTGATAAAAGGAATGGCTTCTTCAATCACATATCGTTCATAGGCACGGTGCATCTCAGCTTGGTCATGGCTATTTTTCCAAGTTGCCAACCAGCTCTCACTATCCACACTTGAAAGTGTAAAGAACTGCACGCGCCCTTCTTCAATGAAAGATGCACAAGCATCGATCATTCCAAAATCATAGTACTCATTATGGCTACCACCTGAAGAAGCAAAGACAACAACTGGGATACCTCCATGTCCGTATCGATTAACGTACATTTCACGATTTAGATGGCCACTCCAGTGGCTAAGATGTTCAATATGCATATCCTGTCTCCTTTATACTAATTACCAATTTTCTGCAAAAAAGCGTAGGCAAGCTGGAAGATTTTCTGCCCATGGAATTTCATGGTGGATAGCCCCAGCCTGAACCTTGAGTGAAAGATTTTCTAACTGTACTCCTCCTGCTATCAAATCATGATAATAGCGAAGAGAAGAGTCAATATAGGCCTGCTTAATATTACCAGCCATGAGGGTCTTGTCTGTGTCGTCTGCTTCTTCCGTACCAACATAGATAAAAACACGCTGGTCAGGCAATAGTTTTTTTCGCTCGATATAGCGATCAAAGGCTTCTTGATGAAGCCAATTAGCAGATGAAAAGACACCCAAGCAGCCAATCTGGTCTTGATACTCCAAGCCAATAAACTGGGTAATATTGCCACCTAGAGAAGATCCAACCATAGCAGTGTGCTTGCGATCAGACTTTGTCCGATAGTTTTCGTCGATAAAGGGTTTGACCACTTCCATGACAAACTCAGCGTACTCGACTCCCTTACCACCAAACTGTTGACCGGGAATATTAGACTCTTGGAATTTCCATGCCGCATACTCATTCATCCGTCCTAGGCCATCATTATCAATGGCTACCACAATCATACGGCTGATATCTGGATTCCGTTTAATGGTAGGAATGATCTTCCAGGAATGACCAACATAGGATTCTTTACTGTAAAAGACATTCTGACCATCATGGAAATAGACAACTGGATAAGTGCGATCCGTGTCCTTCTCATAGTCTTTAGGGAGAAGAACACGTACACGGCGTTCCTTACCTGTGTAGGGAACCTTGAGTTTATGCTCTCGCATTTTCAGGTAAAAATAGGATTGATTCATTGTCAGAAAACTCTCTATATTCAAAATTTATCTTATTATAGCACAAAAATAGAAAAAAGTCGGTTTTCGTCCAAATTTAGGATAAAAACTAACTTTTTTCTTAGGAATTTCAGTTATTCGCATTAAAGAAGATCTTCAATTAATTCATCGACAGCATCTTTTTCGGCTTGTGGTGTGATTTCTGTGATCATAATCCCTGCCACTGCTCTCTCAACCAATCCTTCAACATCCATACGTGCTTCATACTGTTCAGCATTCTTAATCTTTGGATTTGTCTTCGGACGATCAGGCGCAAAAATCGTACAACAGTCTTCAAAAGGTTGGATAGAAATTTCAAAGGTATCAATTTCTTGTGCAATGTCAATGATTTCTAATTTATCCATGGTCACAACTGGTCGGATAATCGGTGTATTGGTTACGGCATTGATAGCCTGCATACTTTCAAGAGTTTGGCTTGCCACCTGACCAAGACTTTCGCCATTGATAATGACCAAACCTTTTCTCACTTCACGGATACGGTCGGTAATCCGCATCATAAATCGACGAGTCAGCGTCATCAGATAGGCTTCTGGAGCTTTAGCCTTGATTTCTTCTTGAATCTCAGTAAAAGGCACTTCGATAAACTTAATATTACCACCGAACTTGGTCAATTTACGAGTCAAATCCTGCGCTTTCTTGAGGGCGCCTGGACTGGTGTATGGTGGGCTCGCAAAGTGAACAGCCTCGATATCTACTCCACGTTTTAGAGCTAGATATCCAGCAACAGGTGAGTCAATTCCACCTGACAACATGAGCATTCCTTTACCAGAAGTTCCAACTGGCAAACCACCTGCTCCTCGAATGGTCTCATAGGAAAGATAAGCCGCCTCTTCACGAATCTCCACTTGCAGATTGATATCGGGATTTTTCATCTGGGCTTGTACATTTGGAATGGTATCAAAAACAGCACCACCAAGAACTTGGTTGAGTTCTCGACTATCCAGTTCAAAGTTGTGATCACTACGTTTGCTAGAGATCTTAAAGGTCATACCTTCCTTGTAGATGTCCTTCATAATCTCTTGGACAGCAGATTTCAGAACTTCTACAGATTTTTCAACCTTGTATACTGGCGAAAAATTTTGAATCCCGAAAACTTGCTTGAGTGACTCGGCAACTGCTGTGTAGTCGGCACCATTTAGATAAGCATGGGCACGATCGCGGTCTGCTGTCACTTTGACTTGAGGATAAATGGACAAAACGTCTGAGATATTATTACGTAGTTTATTAATGAAACGCATACGGTTTTTACCTTTTGTTGAAAGTTCCCCGTAGCGAATCATAATTTCTGAATACTGCATGACTACTCCTATCTTACTTTTCTAGTTTGATTGTAAATTAATTTTAGTTTGGTCAAGAATTGCTCAACTTGACTCATGTCATTTTCTAGGTCTAGGCTGACGCGTACTGCTGACTGGGCCTTATCTTTTTCAATGCCCATAGCAATCAAGGTACCAGCAGGTTTTCCTGCCTTGGACGAGCAAGCAGAGGTTGTGGAAATGAAAATATCATAGTCTTCAAATGCATGAACGATGACTTCACCACGGACACCCTTAATCCCAAAAGTCAAAATATGAGGAGCAAAGTCTTCCTCACCTGAGAAAACAAAAATGTCTGGATATTCAAGAAGAGCTTGACGAATGACTGCCTTCATCTGACTTGTTTTGCTTGTAAACAAATCCAGTTTTTCCATGGCCAAACGTAAGGCCTTGGCTGTTGCTGCAATTCCTGCTACATTTTCAGTTGTTGAACGATAGTCACGCTCTTGGCCACCACCAGTTAATAGGGGGGTGATTTTCTTGCCAGACTTGATATAGACAAATCCAACACCACGAACTCCGTGAAATTTATGACTAGAGAAGGTCGCAAAATCCACTCGGTCAGTCAAATACTTTTCTGTCGGAATCTTAGCTAAAGCTTGAACAGCATCAACATGGAAGGAAATCGTTGGTTTATCTGCTAATAGTTCTGATATCGCTTGAATAGGTTGAATTGAGCCAATTTCATTGTTAACAGCCATAACGGAGACTAGCGTTGTATCAGGACGGAGTAGGTTTTCTAAAGCAGCTACATCCACAAATCCTTTTTTATCTACTGGTGCAAAATCCACCTCAAATCCTTGAGTCTGAAGCCAAAGAGCAGACTCCTTAACCGCTGGGTGCTCAATGTCAGACACAATAATGTGTTTACCAAATTGCGCTTTTTCAAAAGCCACACCTTTGATAACCCAGTTATCCCCTTCAGTCCCACCAGAAGTAAAGAAGATTTCTTCGCTTTTCTTGCCAATCAAATCTGCAATCTGCTGTCGAGAAGCTTCTAAAATTCTGGTAGACTGATCCCCCAAACGATGAAGGCTAGATGGGTTACCAATAATTTTTGCAGACACCTGCATATAGGTTTCAAGTGCTTCTGGATACGGCTTAGTCGTTGCCGAATTATCAAAGTAAATCATGGGTTCTCACGCTTTCTAAAATCACTCCTTCTATTGTATCACGAAACAGTTCAGGCGACAAGAAAGGCCGTTCAGCTTCATTTAAGTTTTTTTTAAAGTTTTTCGGTATAATGAAGCATAGTAAAGGAGAGATATTATGTCTAATTACCGTAGAAGATCTAAACCTAAAAGTGACCATATCAAAAAAGGATTTACTGTCTTTCAAAAAACCATCGCGACTATCGCTAGTATTTTAGGTTTGATTACTGCTAGTATTACTATCATGAATGCTTTTGATAAAAATAAAAAAGAAACTCCATCTCAAACGACCACTATCATCAAAGAAGTCCAAAAAGAAAGTTCAGGAGAAAATAATAGCCCTACCCAAAATCAAAACAAGGAGCAGGAAGTAACCCAGAAAGAGGAAGCTCAAACCACTGAAACCAAAGCAAATGCTAATAGTGATGAAAAATCTTCAAAAACTGAACAAAACGAAACTTCTCCATCTAATAATCAAGCTGTAGATACCAAAAGTGAAGCTAGTAATGGAGCATCCTAAGCCTATTAGCTGATACCTTAGATAAGAATAAGAAAAACCAGGAACAAAAGTTCCTGGTTTTTTATCGCAAACAGAAAATTTTGAATGTACTTATTTCTGTTTCTAGTAATGGTTCTTAGTCTCTTTTACCTTTTTTGATAAAAGCTGCAGATGCAAGTAAACCAAGACTACCTAACAAGGCTAAACCAACTGAATGTTGTTCACCTGTAGCTGGAAGTTGTTCTTTAACTTCAGGTGTTGATTCTTGTAGTTTTTCTTGTTCTGAAGGTTGATTAGTAACAGTTGGTACTGGTTTTTGCTCCTCTGATGGAGTTACAGATTCAGCTACAGTCTTATAGACAATTGCGTAAGCAGTCAAGTCAGTTGTTGTAAATTCAACCTTACCATCTCGGACAGTGTAAGCTAGTTCTTGCAATTCGTTAGTTGCAGTGATTGCGTAAACTGTTTCTACTTCCTTAGCTAGAGGCAATCGAACAATAACTACACTACCTGGTTTAACAACTTTCCCCTTATCATCCTTAAGTTGAAGATGATAGATATCATATGTCTTACCAGCCAATTCCTTGTTAACTTCTGACTTGCTTTCTACTCGAACAGCAGTTCCAAGATCTTTGCTTCTTCCGATAATCTCTACCTTACCAGTTTCATCCAATAAGGACTTCAACTTGTCTTCAGATGGTTTTTCTTGAGTATCCGGATTTGAAACAGATCCTTTATATTCGGGAACTTCAGTCTTAGTTGCTTCAGCCGCATTAACACCACCCTTGAACTCTGGTACTTCTACTACTGGGGCTGGCTCATCACCTGCTGTGCCGATAACTCCTGTATATTCTGGTACTTCTACTACTGGAGCCGGCTCATCACCTGCTGTGCCAATAACGCCTGTGTATTCTGGTACTTCTACTACTGGAGCTGGCTCATCACCTGTTGTGCCAATAACGCCTGTGTATTCTGGTACTTCTACTACTGGAGCCGGCTCATCACCTGCTGTGCCGATAACGCCTGTGTATTCTGGTACTTCTACTACTGGTGCTGGCTCATCACCTGATGTGCCAATAACGCCTGTGTATTCTGGTACTTCTACTACTGGAGCTGGCTCATCACCTGCTGTTCCAATTGCTTCTGTGTACTCTGGTACTTCTACTACTGGTGCTGGCTCATCACCTGATGTGCCGATAACGCCTGTGTATTCTGGCACTTCATTTACTGCTCCTTCATCACCATTTACGCCACCTGTAAACTCTGGTACTTTTACTACTGGAGCCGGTTCATCACCCTTGCTAGTTGTAGGAGCTGGCTCCTCCTTAAGTTCTTGGTAGAATGTAGTCATTTCGTAGAACTCTGGTTTGCCGCCTTCCCAAACAAGTTTGACATCCAATAATGGAGATTTATCTCTGACAGCAAATGTCTGGAAGCTTGACTTGATTTCGCCTAAATCTGTCCATGCATCTGTCTTGCCTTCTTTAAGAGTACGTGCGAGCACACGAGCTTTTACTCCTTGAGGAAGACTTGAAACAAGACGAATATGGTTAGCATCTGTTGGTTCTGATAAGTGGTAGACAAGCTCACCCTGTTCTTTTTCAGCTTTATAGCTAGTTAAAACTTTACCATCTACCAAGTTAGTGTAGAGGTTACCTTGGCTTTCACCGCTGTTTCCTTGAACAGTTGGGTCATTGATTGGTTTTACGAATTCACCATCATTGATTACCAACTCTGTGAATCCTACAAAGCGAGCATCATAGTCTGCTGTATATAGAACACGGAGGTAGTTGGCTTTAACTGGGCTTGAAAGTTCACCCTCGATATAGCGATTTCCTGGCATCTTAGAATCATGTGTCCAGCCGTCTGTCAAGGAATCATCACGAGTTTCATTGGCAACGCCGTCACCAACAGTGACAACATCTGTCCAAGTCTTACCATCTTGACTAACTTGAATCTTACCATCACGGAGATAGTTTTGAGTACCATCTTGGATGTAAGCTCGAATCTTCTTAATTTCACGTTGGCTACCAAGTTTAAGAGTGATGTGACCATCTTTACGAGCATAGTCTGAGAACTCTACAAAGTTGTTATAGACACCGTCAAACAATTGATCCAAATTCTTGAGCTTACGAACATCGTTAGTACCATAGTAAGGGATTGATGCCCTAATGAAGTTGAATCAAGTGTAGTTGCCTGTACTTCTTTTGTTTGAACAAGAAGAGATGTTGCTGTTACCGCTTGCTCTTGATCAGTTTTATTGACTAAACGAACATAACGCACTAATGACTTGTCAGTCAATTGATCAGCTGGATACCATTCTTGCGCATTTGCAGAGTACTCCAAGTTGAGAGATGGATTTCGATACCGATAGCTTGAATACTTTCTGCTTGATGGAGTCGATCCAACTTCATGCCCAAGTAGCTATTAGCTGGAAGCTTAGTTCCACTTGGAATTTGCATGTCATAACGACCAAGGCTATCATAAACTGGAGTTGACTTCAAGCTTTCAACATTTGTATCCGTTAATTCGCTGTTACCTGAACGTGTTTCAACTGAGAAGTCTCCGATACGCCACCATAGATTGATATCCTTAGTGTTGCGAACACGAACGTAGCGGGCTGTGATTGGTGTTTCGATTTCTTTGGTTTGTTCACCAGTCAAGCGATCCAATTCTTGCCATGAGCTACCATCTGTCGAATACTCAAGAACACCTTCTGCTAGTTTATCACCTGAACCTTGGTGGAGACGAACTTTCGTAATCGGTTTAACTTCACCTAAGTCAAGTTGTACCCATCCATTAGCTGGAGTTGTATCTGTTCGATCAGCATTTGCAAGCATTGCTTCAGTATTATCACGTCCGTCTGTAATCTGACCAACTGTTGTGTTGTACTTATACATAAGATTTGGACTGATAGTCACAGTAGCTGTCTGTTTAGCACGAGTAACTTCAACAGGGCGGTTAACAGCAATTTCTCTTACAGCGAACCAAGTATTAGCTCTATCAGAAGTCGCAATCATTCGAACTGCTTTGGCATTGATATTGAGATTTTCAAATTTAAGCAGTGGCTCATTACCAGTGTAACTTGGTTCTGAAAGTGTTACCCACTCATCATTTTCATTGAGGTACTCAACCTTAGCATTGTTAAAGGTATCACGAGGATTTGCTTGAGTTCCCATTGCAAATGTCAAGTTTTGAATTGGAACAGCTTTATTAAATTTCAATCCAATGTAATCACCAGTTTGAATACTGTTTGGTGATTTGATAAGGGCATGTGTTCCTAAATCTCCGTCAGTCACTTCAGCAAGTCCACCTTCGACACCTGTACGGTTTGTGATAAAAGTACTAATGACTTGGTCAGGATGCAAGGCTTTTTTTGAACTTCTGTTGCAAGGATTTCACGAAGGCCAAGCAAGAACGGACGGATATGTTGAACCCCCAACTCAGCTCTTTTCATCATGGTCTACATAGTGGAAGGTATGAGTTTGTGATTGTTCGTAAAGTTTCAAGCCCTTGTAGTAGCTATCCCAAAGTTTTGCAGAATCGTTCTTTTCGATAGCTTCTGTACCATCAAGAAGAGCACTCAAGGCGTCCATTTGGTCAATAGTATTATCCAACCAGTAGTGGATTTGAGCACGCATCTTTTCATCACCAGATGCCTTGTAAAGTTGAGCAGCTGCTTTTAATTTAGCAAATTCTGCACGCAATTCTTGACGCTCTGCATTGACATCTTGACCAGCTTTCAACTTAGACATGAAGGCCGCCAATTTTGGAGCGAGTTCAACAGACTCTTCCAATTTCACAACACGACCATCCATATTTTGGTTGATCATATGTTTACCAAGTTCACGGAAGGCAACAGATGTTTCACTGTCAGTAAACTTACCAGTCTCAACAAAATTGAAGGCGATGTCATTTACTTTCTTAGCTTCTTCTTCTGATTTCCATTGTTTCCATGCATATTGAGCTGCAGAGAAGAGGGCAATCTTAGAAGGCTCAGATTGTTGCATTGGATTCAACATGATACCTGAAAGGAGGCTTGGGTCCACATTTGGATGAAGGAATTTCTCACCGCCACCCAAAATCAAGTGTTGTTTAGAGTTATCTGTAACTGGCCAGTTTACCCATAGAGAAACTGGGCGGTAGGTCTTACCTCCTGCAGTTAGGTTGTTCTTAAGATTTTCAAGGAATCTTTCTGATACTTCACCCCAAATCTTACCACCAGTAAGGGTCATTGATGCTGAACTTGGAAGATTTCATTTAGAGATTTCAACTCATCTTCACGACCATTACCCCAATACTGACCTGGGACAAAGATCATTTCCTTACGAAGACCTACATAAGTTGCTTGTTTTTCAGTCAACCAGTCTGTCATGTCCTTCATCAAGCGGTTGTAGCTATTGTAGCCACCAACTGGACTAGGAGCATCATCAGCTAGGATACCAAACTCGCGTACACCTGCATCCATCAACTGAGTAAATTTAGCCTTAATCGTATCTAAATCTTGTTGATATTGCGCATCATTACCAAAACGGATACGATCGTTCATGAATGGATGGATTGTCCATACATAACGAGTCTTATTTTGGTTCCCGACACGAGCCAATTCACGGATTTCAGCTAATTTTTCTTCTGGATAAAGTTCACGCCATTTCTTGTTATGGTATGGATCATCTTTTGGTGCAAAGAAGTATTGAGTCAACTTCAAGTCACCACCATAGCGCATGAGTTCAGCACGATCAGCATTAGACCATGGGTTTCCATAGTAACCTTCGATAAAGCCACGGTTCTTAATCTCAGCGAAATCTTCAACCGTTACATTGCGTAATACTGGTGCTTGACTTTCATTGAGCATATGTTTCAAGGTTGTCAAACCATAGAAGACAGCATCTGTATCTTTACCAACGATAGAAATTGTATTGTTCTTGATTGACAAGGCATAGGCATCAATCTTATCAAAGAACCCTTGAGAAATTCCAGACACTTCTTTTTCAGCCTGTGAATTTTGACCATGAACACCAAGATAGATGTTTGTTGCACCTGCTACAGGTGTTTGACTGCTTGTGTAAGAGATTTGATGATCTTGTAGGACACTCTTCAAGCGGTTACGAGTATAGATATCTAATTGATCGCCCATGACAAGATTGACTTGTTTATGAAGTTTCGTAACACCTTCATCGTAAGTTACTTTTTGTGGTGTTGGGAAGACCTTGTACTCTTTCTTGAGATAATCTTGACTTTGGGCTGCAGCTGCAACAGCTTCATCACTAGCAGGTTTCGTTGCTACAAAGCTATCAGCTAGTTCAGTCGTTCCATCACCTTTTTCCTCAACTTTTGGTTTTTCTGGAGTCTCTGGTGTTTCTGGAGTCTCTGGTGTAGCTGGATTTTCTACTTCACTATCAGAAAGTGGCTTGAGAAGTTGAATTTCAGCAGCGCTTCCAAACCCACCAACACCTGCTAGAACTTTTAATTCTACCTTGTCAGTTTCAATTGCTGCAAAGTTAACTGTCTTCTCTTTGGAATTGTTTTCCCAAGTTCCTGAAGCGACTTTAACCATTTGTCCATCTTTTTGAGCGTAGATTTCGTAAGAAGTTACGACACCATTTCCGCCTCCTGGACGTGGAAGATAGGTTAAACCATTTACTTTTTCAGCTGCTTTCAAGTTCATTGCAACGGTGAATGGCGCTTGATCTCCAGACCATTTTGAATGCCAGAAGGTATTTGGATCATTATCAAAGGCTTTTTCTACAGGACCTTCTGCATCTGTTCCAGGTAATTCCTGGCTAGTAGCAGAAACTGTATATTTATCATTTGGAATTAAACGTGGGTTTACGAATGCTTCATTTGACAACTCAGCACTATGCAAGATTCCTTTGAAGCCACCGATTGTTTCAAGCGGTAGTACCAAACTGTTGTGGGCAAGCGTGGATAAGCAGGATTTGCAATACGTTCAACCTTTTCACCATCTACATAAACTTCTGTTACTTGTGGTTTCGTTACAACAGAAATTTGATAACGTTTATTCTTTTCAAGTTTCTTGTTGAATTGAATATGGAATTGTTCAAATTTATAAGCTAGGTAACCATCCTTATCTGCAAGAAACAGTTGGTTGTCTCCACTAGTTGAGAAGGTTTGTTGACCATCACCAGTCACAGTGACATCCAATTTCAAGACATGACTTGGTCCAGCATCACCAACTAGGCCTTCGATAGTGCTATCTTTTTCGAAGTTCAAACCTGCTTCAGTCTTCTGTACTTTCTTAGCAAGATAATCTTTGACAGTCTCAGGATTAATCTTGAACAAATCTTCTTCAGCTACGGTCTTATCTGGATTAGATTGAGGTGCATAAACACTTGCTGGTTGAACACGGTCTGCATAGGTCTTTGCTGCACGATCTGAACCCCAAGTGCGTTCTGCAGTTGATTGCATACTCTTGAAGAAGCGTTTAAAGATATCATATGAAGTTAAACCAGTTTCATGGAGGTCAATGTTGTCATTCCAAACTGCATGACCACCACCGATGATATTTGGATTAGATGCTTCTAAGCGTGGTCCTCCACCTGTTGAGAAGTCATTTGGTGTCCAGCGATTGTATTGAGTTTCGTAGTTAGCATAATCGCCATAACCACCTTGACTGTTGCTTCCGCTTGGGACACTATAGGTTGGAATATCTGTGATATTGATAATCTTGGCACCCTGAGCAATTGCAGCCGCTGGACGTTGCCAACCAATACTCCAGATATCAACTTCTACTCCATTCCAATCAACTGGCGTTGTTCCAGGCTTAGCACTAAGTGAGCCCCAAATACGAGGTGTATAACCTTTTCCTTTGATGTACTTAATCATATCGTTGACGTAGCGACGATAGCTTTCTCTACTGCCGTAGTACTCATCAGTTCCGATATGAACTGTTGAGACACCATGAAGTGGTGCATTTTCTCCATCGAGCAATTTATCATAGACTGATTTAACAAAAGCAAGAGTTTCTTCGTACTTATTATCCAAGTCCAACATAGCAACACGTTCTACATTGTGCTTACCTCTATAATCGCTCAGACTACCTTTATACATAAGGTCTGGACGAACTTTAACAAAGGACAAAGCGTGACCTGGTGTGTCAATCTCAGGAACAAGGTTGATATGCAAAGCTTTAGCCAACTTGATGATCTGTTGCATTTCTTCCTTAGTATAATGCTCGTCTGATGTTAATTTTTCACCATTTTCTCCGACAACATCAGTTTCCACACGGAAACCTGTCTTGGCATTTTTTAGAACATAATCCAGTTCCTCTTGTTGACTAAGATGTTTTCCTTCCAAATGTTTTTCTAAGAAGATATAGTTATCATTAAGGTGCAACTGCAAGTCATTCATCTTGTAGTAAGCCATATTTAGCATGATATCTACAAGTGTGTCATAAGGGATAAACTTACGACCTGTGTCTAGCATAAAACCACGGTGGCTGAAGCTTGGGAAGTCACGGATTTCACCGTTCTGTAGGTCATTTTCTCCCATTTGAAGAAGAGTACGGGTTGCGTAAAATGCACCTGCATTAGTCGCTGCTTCTACTGTGATAACACCATCTTTTACAGTGATACCATAGCCTTCTTTACCATAGCCCTTGTCTTCAACCTTTTTAAACTCAATGCGTTTGAGCTGATTGATCACCTGTAGCGATTTCTAGCCCGCGACTTTCAAGGTCAGTTTGATAGAATTTAGCTTCTTGACCAAATCCAGAATCTCCAACAGAAATAACCGTATCAGAAGTTATAGAAGTTTTACCTTCAGTTCCATACCACTGTTGAACTGCTGGTGCAACAGCTGGTTTGCTTCCAACACCTTCATCTGCGTGCAAACCTTTAATAAGAACTTCAAATTCTTTTGTGAAGGTATGGCTATCCTTAATCTGTTGAACCATAACTTTCACACGTTGGTCTGTTAATGGTGTATAAATTTTATTATTTAGATCAACAACACCCTGTTTGTTGCTACCAATCAAGCTAACTTGACCAGGCAATTTAGGTAAAACGAGTGACTTACCGTTTTCAGCAACAGTTAGATCTGTTACTTGGCGAATGTCTGTTGGTTTGCTTGCATCTGGAATGTTTGAATACGCACGAATCTCTTGGATCCCAACGTTTTTCCAGTTCATAGTGCCAGCTTGATAGTCAGTGATTTCAAGTTTAAGGTACTTAGCATGGATGGCTTCTTTTAAGTCAACCTTCTCATCAAGAACAGGCTCTCCAGTACGCTGATGAGCTAACTTCCATTCTCCAGGACCTGATCCATTCACATTATCTTGATCAGCATAATAAAGATTCCAAGATTTGATGTTTGGATCATTTCGTTCACCACGAACACGACGGTCCCAATCAATCTCAACATGCTTAATCACTGTTGTCTTATCAAGCTTAAATTCGATTGTTGGTTTCTCAACGTTCTGATCGGTAGCCCAGCGAGTATCAGGTTTTCCGTCAATTGCCTTTTCTGCTGTGTATTGTGTGTTTGCTTCATGATTTGACGCTGTAGCAGAAGCTTTTTCCAAATGATTGACATCTGGTGTATCTACTACATCTTTAGTCGTAGGAGTTTCAGCTGGTTTAGCCTCAGAAACTGGTTCCACTTTAGGATTTGTAGCTGGTTTTGAAGCCACTTCTTCCTTAGGACTAGGAGTTTCAGCTGGTTTTGGAATAGTTGCTTCAGGTTGTCTTTCAGATTCAGCTGGTTTAGCCTCAGCTGGTTCTTCTGTAGCCTCCGCTTCAGCCTTTTTAATAGCTTCTTCTAAATCTTCTGGCAACTTATCCATGGGCTGAACCTGTGTCACCGTTCCTTCTGTCTCTGCAGGTCCTTCTGTTTCTGCTGCTTGAACCATACCAGCACCAAAAATGCTTGCACCAATCATGACAGAAGCCGCGCCAATTGCAAATTTACGTATACTATAATGACACCGTTTTTCAAAAAGATGTTTTCCCATTTTTCATCTATTTCCTTTCATACACTTACTAAAGTAAGCGTTCTCATTTCCCTTTTAAAAAAGGGAGGACCAAGAGGTCCTCTCCAGGTGTTCGTTTTCTCCATCACTTCTAGTTAGGAGTTCGAGTTTTCGTTGACGAAATCTCTTTTATATTTTATTCTTTTTTCCCTTTTGCAAGAAATAGAGCAGAGATTGCTAGACTGAGACTTGCTAGGAAGAAGAGGTGCTCTGACTTGCTAGTACCAGTTTCTGGGAGCTTAGCCTTCGTTTCTTCTTTGGCTATTTCTTCCTTAATTTCTGGTTTAGAAGTATCAACTGATTTCTGATTAAGTTCTTGTACTACTGTATTCTGTGGTTTATGATCTAGTTTCTCTGTTGATGGAGTCTGTGGTTTATGATCCAGTTTCTCTATTGATGGAGTCTGTGGTTTATTACCTGGCTCTGCTACTAACGGAGTTTGTGCCTTAGAAACTTGTTTATAAACTACTGCATATTGTCCTAGCTGACTAGTTGTGAATTCAACTGTACCATGACCATTTGTAAAGCTTACTGGTTTACCTGATGCTGTATAGTATACACCAGCTACTTGACCAGATACTGGTACTCTAACAAGGACTGAACCTTTTGGTTGAAGCTTATGGTTAGTCTTATCTAGCAAATGAAGAGCATACGCATCAAACTTAACACCCTGCAAGCTTTGATTAGTTACTTTCTGAACTTGAAGTTTATAATCTGTCGGAATATCCCTAGACAGACCAGCTACCAAGACTCCAGTTTCCTTATCTCTTAGTACTCGAATCCCTTCAGTCGGTTTATCAAGAATCGGTGCTGGCTCATCACCTGCTGTGCCAATTGCTCCTGTATACTCTGGGACTTCTACTACTGGGGCTGGGGCATCACCTGCTGTGCCAATTGCTCCTGTATACTCTGGGACTTCTACTACTGGGGCTGGGGCGTCACCTGCTGTACCAATAGCTCCTGTGTACTCTGGAACTTCTACTACTGGGGCTGGCTCATCACCTGCTGTTCCAATTGCTCCTGTGTACTCCGGAACTTCTACTACTGGGGCTGGCTCATCACCTGCTGTTCCAATTGGATCAGTATATTCTGGTACTTCTACTACTGGGGCTGGCTCATCACCTGCTGTTCCAATTGCTCCTGTGTACTCCGGAACTTCTACTACTGGGGCTGGCTCATCACCTGCTGTTCCAATCGGACCTGTATATTCTGGTACTTCTACTGTTGGAGCTGGTTCGTCACCCTTACTTGTTATTGGAGCATCAGGTTTAGCGGCTTGGTCTTTCAATTTATCCAAATAATCTGCAAAGTATTCAAGCATTCTATTAGTCAATAGGTGATTATCAGTTGCATATTTCATGCTAGCAACAACACTTGCCACTTCTTCTTGATTGCTCTTATCAGTCAATTTTTGAGCTTTGGTCAATGCTGCTTCATATGCTGCTGTATCAAGACCTGCTTCAGCAACTTGAGGACGAGCAAATATCAATTCTGCAGCTGATTGATATTGGTTTCCACCATCTCCGTAAGTTCTTGTTCCTGTTAGGACAATCTTCTTAGCTTTGATAGTCTTGCCAAAGTCGATATCTTTTGGTTTATTGTTGTCAGCCCAATTAGTTGCATTGAAGGTATGTTCCTTACCTGTTTCATCAGTTACTACAAGAGTCACGTCTCTCAAGTTACCATTTGAACCTGAACCACGTGGAACATAACGGAAACCTGTAATTTCAGTTGGTTCTTTCAAGACCATTGTTGCTGGCTTGCCAACATCTCCTCCGCTCCATGATGTATGCCATAGGCTAGACAAGTTACCGTCAAAGGCATTTTCAATACCTTCGCCAGCCTGAGCAGGAGCTGAAAGACTTGCAAAGTCATCTGCTACAAGAGCTACTTTCTTCAAGACTAAAGCATCTTTCAAAGCATTAACCTTAGCGATTTCTGCTTTAGCTTCTTCTACACTAATGTCATCGTCTGCTTGACTAAGATTGAAGACTGCTTCTTTCAGAGCATCCATAGACTCTTGGGTATAGTTGGTCATTGCAACTGTTGGAAGATAGTTCTTGACAGCATTTTCTGTCATCATCTTACCAGTCAAGACAATTTCTTCAATTTGAAGTCTATCCATCATGAAGTCATTGTAACCACGGAAGTTAGCATTACCACCAGAATCTCCACGAGTATTACTTGCATTACCTGTAGAGTAGATACCAACCCAAGTATCGCCAGTTTCAGCACCTGTCACCAGGAAGGTTGCACGTTTTGCTTTTTGAGAATCTGTCCATGAGTTTGGTAATTCATGCATTTCGAGATCGCTTGCTTGGCTACCACGACGGCCAGATTGGAATTCTCCCTTACCTACAACAAATGCGTAAGTATTATCTGATCCAGCTTCGTAGTCAAATGTAATACGGTAGGTCTTACCTGCTTCAAAGCGGAAGTTTTGTGGAATTGTTTGGTAAACTAAGTTACGACGGCTAACGAGACCGTTTGTCTTAAGTGACCAATTTCCTTCGATAACATCATCAACTTTCTTGCCGTTCCAATCACGTTGTGTGTATGGAGCATGTTTTTCAGACAAGTGAGTACGGTTATCTTCAACACCTTCGATTCCACCAATGACAAATGGGAAGATACCTTGTCCAACATTTTCAAAGTCTTGTTTGAAGACGCCTGTTGCAGTATCGTGACCATCACCATACATAGCAGAGTCATTTTCGAAGGTACGGATTTCATCGAAGTAGGTTGCTTCATCTCCTGCTTCACGACTCAAAGTTAAGGTTACATTTGATACATCCGAACCTGTTGTAAAGAAGGCATACATGTTTTGGAAGTAACTTGTATCATTAACAGTTGCATTGTCACGACGAGTGTTATGAGCGTATGCTTTAACATAGTTGAGGGCAAGTGACTTGTTAGTGTAGTTAGTCACTTCTTTCTCACCAGTGTTAACAGTAATACTTGCTTTAGCATCACTACGGTTGTCGACACCTACATAAACTGCATATTTAGTATTTGGTTTCAAGCCAGTCAATTTTTGAGTGAGGCTAACTTTTTCTTTATTGCCTTGGATGCGAAGCATTTGGTTGGCACCTTGAGACTTCACGATTTCAGCCTTAGATGCATCACCTGTGATCTTCCAATGATCCAAAGATTCGCTGTTAAATCCTTGGTCATAGATATGCATTCCTTCACTCCATGACATTTCAGGATTTGTTTGTTTAGAACGATAAAGAACATAAGGTTGGTTTGCTAGGAGATCGAGAGTAATCTTACCATCTTTGACAGCTACTTCTTGTTCTTCAGTCTTACCTTGGTCTGTTAGCTTGTAAAGGTAAACTTTGCCATTTGCCCAGTCGCTAGGAAGTGTCCAAGTTGTTGCACCTTGTTCAGTGTTGAAATAGTACATTTTTCCTTGTCGCCAGTTAGCTTGTTTCCATTTGCATCCCAATTCCAAGGTGTCAAGTAGGCTGAACCATCTTGAATCACACGATCGTTGAGTGTAACAATTCGTTCACGGTATTGTGGGCTATTAACATCATTAGATTTACGAGTAACAACTACCTTGTTGTTTGCCTCATCGACCAATTCAACCTTCATCTCAGGTGTCCACTTGTATGTGCCACCATTGTCAGTCATGGTTACTGGTTTACCATTTTCCCATTTGCTAACAGTGAAGTGTTGGAAGTACTTGGTCATCACATCATGAGCAAACAAGTTAGTTACATAACCATTATAGTCGCTACGGCCTTGCCATCCTTCAAAGTCCTTCATGCTGTATCCGCCTAGAAGTGGGTAGTTAGCCGCACCTCCGTAGCTTCTGTAATCACCAACCCAAGCATCTTTTTGGTGGTTACGGATAAAGCGAGTGATGGCACTGTTGATACCTTTATTCGTATAGCCACCATAAGTCAAGTCAGCTGCCCAGTGATGGAAGGTAGAGTCATACTCACCACCATGGCCCCACTCAATTGCAAAGCGCCAACCTTGTTTGTTGATTTCTTTTGCAAGAACGTGAGTTGCCCAAGCACCATTGTCTCCTGATTGACCGTTACCCCAAACGTCGACATAGATGAAGTCTAGGCCTTCACCCAATTCTTTCTTCAATTCCTCCCAACGCGCTAAACGTCCATGAGCCAAGTCATAAGCTGCATCGATATTGATACCTTGGTCAAGCCAGTTCCAACCATAGCTATAGCTACCGTCAGCATTTTTACGTAGGATATTTTCATTGAAGTATTTTGATTCAGGATAGGTTTCTGAAGCGTTAACGTGGATACCGAGGTGGGCACCATATTTCTTAGCTTTTTCAATAAGAGCTTTAAAGTCTTCTGTACCACCGATACGTTTACCGATATCTGCGTAGTTCAAGTGACCTGAGTCATGTCCTTCACTACCGTAACCTTTAAGGAGGACACCCTGACCAAGACCATCTGTATGGAGGTTAATCTTCTTGATACCATCCAAGGTCATGAGAAATGGGTTTTGTGCTTGTGAACCAAAGTTCATGGCGATACGGTAGGCTGTAATATTTTTTACTTTTTCCCAACCTTGAGGGTTGTTCATGATGCTACGGTATGCAATCGCACCATCTTGCCAGTCTACTTTATTATCAGCATTGGCATCTTCTGTGATGACAACTTTAGCACTTGGAAGTTCCTTGGTATATTCTGGGAAGACAATACCATTGTGTGCTTTTTTTCCCATTGCCATTCAGAACTATGGATTTCAACGTAGTTAGCATTACCAATAGTGTTCTTGTAGGCTGTCAAACGTGTCCAGTCATAAGAACCACCACCGTAGCTGTTTTGTGAGTTGCTCCATACACCAGCAGCAAGTTTATCTGTTGAAACAAATCCATACATGTAACCTTTTGCCAAATCTTTCATTGGATTGGTTACTTCGATATGATCGTCACCACTTACGTGGGTGTTGTTTGACATAGTTGCCCCATCAAACTTAGCTCCTGCTTGGTCGCTTGATACAGAAACCAAGGCATTTCCTAGGAAGCTGATTGAAGAAAGTAGTTTACGTTCATCATCAATCTTCTGTCCTGGTGTTACCTGGTTATGGTTTGACAATCTTAGTTACATCAAAGTGAAGTTGATTGTCCACCACTTGCAAACGAACGGTCATATCTGCATTGATGAGGTTCTCCTCATCACGGAGTTTCATTTCATACTCGGCAGTTGTTGCGTTTATCTTCTTATAAGTAACTTCAGGAGTTACTGCATGTTTATTGATGAGGACTTTGTTTATTTGTTGAACTTGACCCTGGAAGCTTGTTGCCATTTAGGACGTATTCTTTAATACGTGGGAAGGCTTGATCAATAACTGCTTTCAATACTGTAGATTCGATCGTGTCATATTTGACTTTGCTATCATCTACTGTATCGCCTTTTTTTCTTTTTCAGCAGCCTCTTGGTCGTTTTTTTCACACCTTCTTGGTCATCCGTTTTAACGTTTACAATAGTTCTCTCACTACCATTGTATGTTCCAGCTTTAAGAACAATATTCTTCTCATCTTTTAGTTTGTCATTGACTGCAGATGGCAAGGTAACTGTGTCGAAGAGTTTGACATCATTGTTGGTTGCATTGAGTTGTCCGTCTGATTTAAGACTGACCGTCAAGTGGTTGACAGAACCATTTACCGGTGCTGCAACACGGCCACCTTGGTACCAAAGTCCACTGCCGTTTGTCTTGTATTCCCAGAACCATCCACCTTGGTCATACCCTACAAAAACGTTGTTATCGGTATCTTTAAATTTCATGAAGACACCAAAGCGAGATTTGCCTGTTTCAGACTCTTCTTTGAAGGTCAAATCAACTGTGGCGTTTCCATTTTCATCAACTGTCAAACCTTCTTTTTCAAACAAGGCTGGTTTTTTTACCATTGTCATTTTTGAGCAGTTGACGCTAGTTGGTTGTAACGAACTCCATTTTTCTTCACGGATCGTTACAGTTCCCTGTTGTTCTTTATTTTGAAACAGTTTTTCCACTCTGGAGTCACTTCTTTTTGATTCAGCCGGTTTAGTTTCTGCTGGTTTGTTCTCAGCTGGTTTTTTTCTTCTTTCGGCTTATCTTCTTTTGGTTTCTCGTCCTTGTCTTCAACTTGTTTATCAAGTGCATCTAGACCTGCTGGTTTTGTTGTTTCAATGCCCTTAATATAGTTTTGAATCCATTCAAGCTGAGCTGGTGAGAGAGAATTCCTCCACTGCGGCTTCCAACAACACCATTTTGGTGGATACCAATCAATTTTCCATTTTCATCGAAAATTCCGCCACCACTTGCACCAGGCTCACTTCCTTGATAACTGATCCCACGAACACCCTCACCGTGATTATTGATGTCTTCAACTGTAGTATTTAAGATTGGAGACAGTTTTCCAGTTGGATAACCAAAAACGTGTACCTTATCTCCAACCTTAGTAGTTGCAGGTTTGTCAGTCACTTCAACAGGAGCGTTAGCAAGAGGAGAACGAAGCTTAACGATGGCCAAGTCATTCTTATAACCTTTTAGGAAGCCTTCACGGTCCCAGTGTTTAACGTCATTCTTACTGAATTTAACATCAGGCGCTCCTTCGTAAGAAACTGAATAAACATCATCATCACTCTCAATATTATCAGCTACCTTGCGATTGTTTCCGTCTGGAACATCTTTGATAAAGTTATGAGAAACAGATAAAACTAGATTTTCACCAATGACAATACCGCTACCGACACCAGCTGCACTTTGAATTTTTAACAGTCGCCCCATAGTTTAATTCGCCATTTTTTTGTTTTTAGCGACATCTTCTGGAACTAGACTTGTATCGTCTTTTTCTAAAGTCTTCTTTTCGAAGCAGTACTGACCACCTTCTTCAGCCTTATCAAGTTTTTTTCACGTAAGTCTTCTGGAAGGGCATCCGAAGTTGCCGCTGCTTCTTTTTTTCTTTCTCGAGTAATTCTTCTTCTGTTTTTTTGGTCCTTCAGTTACTTCAGGAGAACCTTGGTCTTCACCAGGTTTTTGGCGCCTCAAAATCACGTCCATCATCTTCTTTTGCGTTTGAAAGAGCTGCAGCCAATTCTGCTGGCATATTTGCTGTTGAACCTGTTTGCGCAGAATCTGCAAGAACAGTGCTAGTTCCAAAGAAAGCTGCACCAATCATGACAGAAGCAACACCCTAATGAAAATTTCCGAATACTATATTTACAACGTTTTTCAAATAATCTTTTATCCATCGGTTTTTTTGTTCCTTTCAGTTTACAAAGTAAGCGTTTGCATTTTCGTTTAAAAAAATAACCTCCTCTATTTTTCTAACACTTCCCTCATAAACATATAAATTTTTTTCTATACTAACTTAATATATCAAAAAAAGGTTAAAAAAATCAATAGTTTAATAAGTAAAACTAGTAAAAGTATAATCCAATTTTCAGACTAGTCTGAAAAGAATTTCAGAAACCCTTATTTCTAGCTATTTTGCCACAAAAAAAGAAACTTTATCAGAAAAGTTAAACTGAATTCGTCCAACTTTTCAATAAAGTTTCTATGCATTTTTATACTGTTTTTGTTTTTTTTACTGCTGTAAAACCTTTCTTGGTTTTGTACCTTCAGCAGGACCAATGACTCCAGCCATTTCTAGTTCTTCCATCAGTCGAGTTGCACGGTTAAAGCCAACTGATAGACGACGTTGAAGCATAGAGGCACTAGCTTTTTGAGTTTCAATGACCAAAGCCTTGGCTTCTTCAAAGAGTGGATCCCCGCCCTCATCGCTAGAGCCAGAATCACCATCTGTCTCAGAAACTTCTCCAGGATCAAAACTGTCATCATAATCAGCATCTGCTTGAGCCTTAATGAAGCTAACAATACGTTCCACATCATCATCAGAGATAAAGGAGCCTTGCAAACGAACAGGGTGATTTTCATCGATTGGTTTGAAGAGCATATCTCCTCGACCAAGCAATTTTCTCCGCACCATTCTCATCCAAAATAGTCCGAGAATCTGTTCCAGATGAAACAGCAAAGGCTACACGGGAAGGAACATTGGCCTTAATCAAACCTGAGATAACATCCACTGAAGGACGCTGAGTTGCAAGAATCATGTGAATACCAGCTGCACGCGCCTTTTGTCCGAGTCGAATAATGGCATCTTCTACTTCCTTGCTGGCAACCATCATCAAATCTGCCAACTCATCGACAATCACGACGATTAAAGGTAGAGGTACTTGCTTTGTATTCAGACTGGGCATTGAAATTCCTCAACTTTAGCATTGAAACCAGCAATATTTCGAACGCCAACTTTTGCAAACAGCTCGTAGCGGTTTTCCATTTCATCTACGACTTTTTGAAGAGCTTTACTTGCCTTGCGAGGATTTGTTACAACTGGAATCAAGAGATGGGGAATATCATTGTAGACCGACAACTCGACCATCTTAGGATCCACCATCATAAATTTGACTTGGTCTGGGCGAGCCTTCATCAGAATACTTGCGATAATACCATTAACTGCAACAGATTTACCAGAACCTGTAGACCCAGCTACAAGTAAGTGAGGCATTTTAGCCAAGTCAAAACTACGAGCTGTTCCGTTAACGGCCTTCCCAAGAGGGATTTCTAGAAGGTTTTCAGGCTTAGTTTGAGACTGTTCCCATAGTTCTCGGAAGGAAACTGTTGCGATTTCTGAGTTTGGAACTTCTATACCGACTAGCGACTTTCCGGGAATCGGTGCTTCAATACGGACATCCTTAGCAGCCAAGGCCAGAGCCAAGTCGTCTGCTAGATTGGAAATACGATTGACACGAACACCAACTGCTGGTTTAACCTCATACTTGGTCACCGATGGACCGATTTCAGCACGTTCAACCGTTACCTTGATACCAAAACTAGCAAAAGTTTCTTCCAAATTTTGATATTTTCTCGAACAATTTTCTTTTCTTTAGACTGATCTTTTGGTTTATCAGGTGCAAAGAGTTGCAAGCTTGGGAGCTTATATTCCAAGGCCTTTTTAGCAGAAAAATCTACTTCAACATCCTCATCTTCTGCATAATCAGCGCCCTGAGGAATATCACCTACTTCAGGATAATCATAGTCCGCTTGCGGGAGAATAATCTCAGGTTCCACCCATTCTTCCTCAGGAAGTGGTGGAATATCTTGCAAAGGTTCTTCTGAAAGAATCTCCCCTGTTTCCATATCAATCGGTGGCAAAGGCAGTGACTCCTGCTCTTCTTGTTCTCTCAGCAATCTCTCTTGCTCTTCTGCTTCTTTACGAGCCTTTTCCTCTTCACGCTTGATAAAGCGTTCTTGTTTTCTCTGCTCGCGTCGTTCCATCCATAGGCTCATGCGAGCTGCAAGGAAATCAGCAATGTCATAGATAGACCAAGGACTAGCCAATATCATTCCGATTAAGATAAAGATAGTACCTATAAAGTAAGTTCCAATATTTGAAAATAGAAATGCTACCGGAATGTAAAGACCTACCCCTAACAAACCTCCACCAGCAAAACTAGTCACTTGAAAGCTGGTTAAATCTTTATAGATTTGACCAATCGTTCCTTGAAAGACCGCTGCAGCCAAACTATATTTCCAAACTAGATAGGCTTCAAAAATGAGAAGTAAGCCTGCAAAAATAAAGAAGAAGCCTGCTAGCAAGCCTTCTTGCTTATGTATCCATTTAAAGAAGAATAGATAGATGATTAGAGAAAAAATAGCTAGATAAGCTAGACTACCCACAAGTAAGCGGATTAGATTGTAAATACTGATTCCTACAGCTCCCCATTTAAGAGCAGCAAAAATCAAGAAAATAGCCAATACTAGCGAAATCAACATCCGCTGAATAGCTTTCTTTCTTTCTATTTCTGCTTTAGACGGTCTCCGTCTATTTTTATTTGTATTCTTATTTGCCATGTTTCCATTATAACATATTTCAGAAACTTTTTGAGAGGGTTAAAAAAATGACTGCCCACTTCCGTGTTCAGTCATTTGAATGTGTTTGTGATTATTTTTCTATAGGTTTACGTAGGTAACCGTAAACTACACCACTGACAAGTGCTCCTACCAAGACAGAGACAAGATAGAGAAGAGCATTTGAAGTAAGGGCGATAACGAAGATTCCTCCGTGAGGAGCCATGAGCTTGATACCTGTAAGACCAACGAGTCCACCTGCTACTGCAGATCCAAGGATAAAGCTTGGGATAGCACGAGCTGGGTCTGCTGCACCAAACGGGATAGCACCTTCAGTGATGAATGACAAGCCCATAACGATGTTCGTCAAACCAGAGTTGCGTTCTTCTTTGGTAAATTTATTCTTGAAGAGAAGTGTTGCGACAAAGATGGCAAGTGGTGGAACCATTCCTCCAGCCATAACCGCTGCCATGGCTACTGAACCACCAGTAGCTACAGTTGCTGCAAGCGTACCTGTACCAAAGACGTAAGCTGCTTTATTGACAGGGCCACCCATATCGACAGCCATCATTCCTCCAAGGACGATACCTAGAAGGACTGCTGATCCACCTTCAAGACCAGCAAGGAAATTGTTCATACCAGTATTGATTGCGGCCATTGGGATATTAACAGCTAGCATGACAAAACCTGTCAAGATTGTTCCAAAAAGTGGCAAGAGAAGGATTGATTTAGCACCTTCAAGTGAGCGAGGAACCTTCACGTATTTCTTAACCAAGAGCACCAAGGCACCTGCGATAAATCCACCTACGAGGGCTCCAAGGAAACCTGATGATACTCCTGCAAGAGCTGAAGTTGCTTCACCACCCTTGAGCGTAAGGGATTTTTACCAAAGGCATAACCTTCTTTAGCGATAGCACCAGCTACGAAACCGGCTACCAAACCTGGTTTTTTTCAGCGATTGAGTAAGCAACATATCCAGCAAACACTGGAAGCATCAAACCAAAAGGCTGATCCACCAATTTTTCATGAACATAGAAGCGAGTTCATGGTAAGAACCAAGATTTCCAAGACTCTCATTTGGAACCCCCAAAGCACCATCAATCAAGAAGGCGAGGGCAATCATGATACCACCACCAATAACGAATGGCAACATTTGTGATACACCACTCATCAAGTGTTTGTAGAAGGCACCACCTAGACTTTGTTTTTCATTAGATGCTGTTGAAGCTTGCGCTCCATTAGCAGCACGATATACTTCAGCATTACCAGAAAGAGCCAAGTTGATCAACTCTTCTGTCTTACGAATACCATCTGCAACTGGACGATTCACCAATGGTTTACCATCGAAACGATCCATCTCAACTGCTTTATCTGCAGCGATGATAACAGCTTTGGCATTGCGGATATCTTCTGCTGTCAATTTGTTGCCAACACCACTTGCACCGTTGGTTTCAACCTTGATACCAACACCCATTTCCGTAGCCACTTTTTTTGAAGAGCTTCTTGGGCCATGTAGTGTGGGCAATTCCTGTTGTACAAGCTGTAACTGCTACGATAAAGTCACCAGATTCATTTGCAGGAGCTTGAACTGGTTCTTGAGCTTTTTCTGAAGCTTGGTCAAAGAGTTCGATAACTTGATCAGCTGATGTTACTTGACGAAGTTTGTCAGCAAATCCGTCTTTCATCAAAGTATTGAGACAATTCTGCCAAGGCAGCCAAGTGAGTATCATTTGCACCTTCTGGAGCAGCAATCATAAAGAAGAGGTCAGTTGGTTGTCCGTCTAAACTTTCGTAGTCAACACCCTTGTTTGATTTAGCAAAGAGAACAGTCGCTTCCTTAACAGCAGCATTTTTTTACTGTGAGGCATTGCGATACCGTCACCCAAACCTGTAGAAGTCAAAGCTTCACGTGCCAAGATTCCTTCTTTGAAAGGTTTCAAAAATCCGTCACATATCCATGCTCAACCAAGCTATGAATCATTTCTTCGATAGCTGCTGTTTTTTCAGTTGCTTGCAAATCAAGCAACATGACATCTTTTCTCAATAAATCTTGAATTTTCATCTTTTTCTACCTCAACTTTTTCATAAGTTTCTTTAATAAATGCTGCAGTTGCTAAATCATCTGAAAATGTGGTTGCTGTTCCACATGCCACTCCCCATTTGAAGGCTTCTACTGCGTCTTTTGATTTGACAAACTCACCCGTAAATCCAGCAACCATCGAGTCACCAGCCCCAACTGAGTTTTTCACGGTTCCCTTAATCGGTTTAGCAAAGTATGCTCCATCTGATGTTACCAGAAGGGCACCATCACCAGCCATAGAAATAATAACGTTTTGAGCACCTTTAGCTAGCAACTCTCGAGCGTATTTCTCTATCTCATCTAAGCTTTCAAGCTTGACTCCAAAGATAGCTCCCAGTTCATGATTATTTGGTTTCACCAAAAGTGGTTGATAATCCAAACTATCAATCAAGGTTTGACCTTCAAAGTCACAGACTACTTGTGCGCCTGTCTGACGGGTCAAGGCAATCAAATCCTTATAGATGACATTACCCAAGTTTTTAGCACTCGAACCTGCAAATACAACTGTATCTTCTGCTGTGAGATTTGAAAGAATGGCTTTTAACTCTTCAAGTTGTTCGAACTCAACATTAGGACCTGTCCCATTGATTTCAGTTTCTTGGTCTGCTTTGATCTTGACATTGATACGCGTATCTTCTGCCACTTGGACAAATTGCGTTTCAATTTGTTCTTCAGCTAAAGTATCTGTGATAAATTTTCCAGTAAAGCCTCCGATGAAACCTGTCGCTGTATTTGGAATATCCAAACGCTTCAAGACACGGCTAACATTGATACCTTTACCACCAGCAAACTTATCATCACTATCCATACGATTGACACTACCAACTTCCACTTTGTCCAAACGGACAATGTAGTCTATAGATGGATTGAGTGTGACTGTATAAATCATACTTCTATTACCTCCGTTTTCTCTTTGATAGCTGACAAGAGCTCGTGACCCTTGCTTGTAATGACAATAGCGCGTTTTATAGGAGCTACCTTAGCAAAACAAGACTGACCAAGCTTGGATGAATCTGCTAGAACATATGTCTGTTTAGCATTTTCTAAGATAGCACGCTTGACGGCGCCCTCCTCCATATCTGGAGTTGTAAAGTAACCTTCATCTACACCATTCATTCCAATAAAGGCACGATCAAAGTGCAGTTGGTTAATCTGATTGAGAGCTACTCCTCCGATACTGGCATCAGTTGTCATCTTTACTCCACCACCGATAATGACTGTTGGGATTTGTTTATCCACTAATTGAACCGCATGATGAATGGAATTGGTTACCACTGTAATATCTTTTCGCTCCAATTCTTTAATGAGAAAGACTGTCGTACTTCCTGCATCCACAAAGATAACATCTTTTTCTTTGATGAGGGAAGATGCTTTTTGAGCAATCAACTTTTTCTCTTGAAGGTTTTTGACAGATTTTTCTTGAATGGTTTCTTCTTCTTGCAAGGAGTGAGGCAACTCTGCTCCTCCATGCACTCGACGAAGTTTATTTTCGGACTCCAATTCATCTAAATCACGTCTAACTGTTGATTCTGAAGTATCTAACAAGCCTACCAATTTCTCTAGAGAGACGATTTTATGCTTACTCAATTCTTCTAAAATCACCTGTTTTCGTTCACTTTTTAGCATTAGTTTACCTCCTGTTAACGATTACATTATTCATTCTATCATAAAAAATAACAAAGTCAAGCATTTTTTATCATTTTCTTTCACTTTCTATCATTTTCTTTTTCTAAAAATTTATTTGCAAGAAAGAAGGCTTTATGGTAGACTAGGTTAGTAAACAATGGAAGATTACTCAAGAGGCTTAAGAGGCCGTGTTGGAAACGCGGTAGGCGTGTTAAAGCGTGCGTGGGTTCGAATCCCATGTCTTCCGTTTATTTTCAAAAAAGATACCCAAGAAATCTTGGGTATCTTTTTTCTTATATGCTTGTTTTATAACTCGGGTGATTTTCTTAGAAAATATCAAATAACAATTTCACATTGAGAATTGTTAAGATAATGGAAACAATATAACCAAGGATGGTATTCCATTTAGCATTGGTAAATTCGCCCATCAGTGATTTCTTAGAAGTCAGATAAATCAAAGGGAAGATTGAAAATGGAAGAGCTATTGAAAGAAAGACCTGTGAATAAACCAATAACTGATCCAAAGGGTTTTTTCCTGATGACCAAACAGAACCGCTACAATCATGACAGGCAGCAAGGCAAAGAGACGAGTTGCCAAACGAATGAACCACTGAGGCAATCTCATATGCAAGAAACCTTCCATAACGATTTGTCCAGTCAAGGTACCTGTAATAGTCGAATTCTGACCACTGGCTAATAGGGCCAAGGCAAACAAGGTTGATAAGGTCGAGCTAGCTATAGCTCCTGCAATAGTAGAATCCTGCAAGGCATTATACATTTGAGAGAAGGCAGAAATCTCGGATGCATGGCCGAAAAAGAGAGCCGCTCCTAAGATCAAAAGAAGGGAGTTAACGACAAAGGCCAAGGATAATTGGAGATTTAGAATCCCAGGTCATAAAGCGCACGGCTTTTCGAACATCATTCTTGTCCTTGTGATTGATTTTCCGAGTTTGAGATAAGGAAGAATGCAAATAGAGGTTATGGGGCATAACCGTCGCACCTACAATCCCCAAGGGCTAATGTTAATTGACTTTCATGCCCTGGCAAAGGACTCTCAAATAAGGTCGAATTGGGTAAATAACCTTCAGCGATTCCTTGGAAACTTGGATGTGACAAAGCTACTAGATAAGTAAAGATTGCTAGAATGGTTAAAATGAGTGTTGTCACGATAGCTTCTATCTTCTTAAAGCCAAATTTCATCAGAAGCAACAAGAGAAAGACATCTAGAACTGTCAACAGGATTGCTATCATAATCGGAATCTTAAAGAGAAGATTGAGAGCAATCGCTGAACCTAGTACTTCTGCCAGATCTGTCGCCATCAAGGCCAATTCCAAAATCACCCATAGACTATAACGAAGCCATTTTGGTGAATGATGAGCCGTTGCTTGAGCCAGGTCCATCTGAGTTACAATCCCAAGCTTTCCTGCCATCTGCTGAAGTTGCATGGCAATGAGAGATGAAATCAAGATAACAAACAAGAGACTATACTTATAGGAAGCCCCACCGACTACACTGGTAATCCAGTTTCCTGGATCCATATAACCAACTGCTACAAGAGCACCCGGACCTAAAAAGGCCTTTAAATTTTGCCAGAAATGATTATTATTTGGAGTATCGATAGATTGATTAATCTCAGAGAGTGACACTTTTTTATGAGAAGACATAGATACTTACCTCTTTCTAATCTTGTCTTTTCCTACTATTCTATTCTTGAGAAGCAGAGCTTACATGTTTACATCCTAAAAGCTAAGATACTTTTTTTGAAAGGACTTATGAAAAATACTTGCTCATTTTTTCTCAATTTGCCCCTATTATATCATAGAAAATTCAACAAAAATTTTTAGGGAAAGTCAGAATAAGTCTAGTCATTAACGTTAATGATAAATCTATTAATAAACTTTGACATTTAATAGTGAACTGTAACTATTTTTTCTACTCGATTTCTCTATAAAAAGTAAAAACCAGCGCCTTTTGACGCTGGTTAATAAAGTTTATTCTCAGATATAGCAAGAGCCTAAATGGCTTCTGTAACAAAACTACGGCTTTCAAGTACCTTAAGCATAGCATCTGCTGTATCCAAGGCTGTGAAGAGTGGCACACCATGTTCGATAGCTGAACGGCGGATTTGTTCACCATCTTCATCAGCAGTTCGCTTAGTACCAACTGTGTTGATGATAGCTTGGATTTTCCCTTTACGAACAAAGCTTGGGATATCATGTTCATCATCACCAATCTTACCAACGAGTTGAGCCTTCAAGCCATGACTTTCAAAGAAAGCTGCTGTTCCTTGAGTCGCAAGGATACCATAACCAATATTTTGGAAACGACGAGCCAAATCCAAAGCTTCTTCCTTGGCATCATCAGCGATAGTAAAGACAACATTTCCAAAGGTTGGCAAGTGAAGATAAGAAGCTTCAAAGGCCTTGTAGAGAGCTTTTTCAAGAGTCGTATCAGAACCCATAACCTCCCCTGTTGACTTCATTTCAGGACCAAGCAAGCTATCTACTTTCGCTAGCTTGGTAAATGAGAAGACTGGTGCCTTGATATGAACACGACTGCTTTCTGGGTAAAGTCCATCTTGGTAACCAAGTTCTTCAAGACTTTGACCAAGAATCAACTTAGTTGCAACCTGAGCCATTGGGATATTGGTTACTTTTGATAGGAATGGAACAGTACGGCTGGCACGTGGATTGACCTCAATAACGTAGACTTTCTCATCCTTGATGACAAACTGAATGTTCATCATACCAAGACAGTTGAGGCCAATTGCAAGACGTTTAGTATAGTCTGCGATCGTTTCTTGCACTTTTTGCGACAAGGTTTGAGGAGGATAAACAGCCATGGAGTCACCTGAGTGGACACCAGCACGTTCGATATGCTCCATGATACCAGGGATGAGGACATTTTGTCCGTCTGAAATGGCATCGACTTCACACTCTTGTCCGACGATATAAGAGTCGACAAGAACTGGGTGGTCTGGACTAGCCTTAACAGCAGTTCGCATGTAAGAACGAAGATCATCTTCATTCTCAACGATTTCCATAGCACGTCCACCCAAGACATAGGAAGGGCGAACTAGAGACTGGGAAACCAATCTTGCGAGCTGCAAGCACTGCTTCTTCTTCGTTGGTTGCAGTCTGTCCCAGGAGGCTGTGGAATATCCAAGTCTTTGAGGGCTTGCTCGAAGAGGTCACGGTCTTCCGCACGGTCTAGGTCAGCAACCTGCGTACCAAGGATAGTTACACCAGCTTTTGCTAATGGCTCAGCAAGGTTGATAGCTGTTTGACCACCAAACTGAACGATAACACCTTTTGGTTGCTCCAAGGTCAATGACATTCATCACATCTTCAAATGTCAATGGTTCAAAGTAGAGTTTATCAGATACAGAGAAGTCCGTTGAAACTGTCTCTGGGTTTGAGTTCATGATGATGGCTTCGTAGCCAGCAGCTTGAATCGCCTTAACAGAGTGAACAGTCGCATAGTCAAACTCAACCCCTTGACCAATACGGATTGGACCAGAACCTAGGACCAGTACAGATTCCTTTATCAGACTTGATAGATTCGTTTTCCCAACCATAAGTTGAATAGAAATATGGAGTTTCTGATTCAAACTCTGCCGCACAAGTATCAACCATCTTGTAAACTGGGAACAATCTTGTTTTCCAAACGAAGTTGGCGAACTTGATCAGCTGTAGTATTCCAGAGTTCAGCAATCTTACGGTCTGAAAAACCATTCAATTTTGCAGTTTTCAAAACTTCAAGATCTTGTGGATGTGAGCCTAATTCTTGCTCAATCTCAAAAATGTGTAAGAGTTTATCTAGAAAGAAGATATCAATTTTTGTGAGTTCAGCGATTTCCTCTGGTGTATAACCACGGCGAATGGCTTCTGATACGTAGAAGAGGCGGTCATCTTGAGCCTTCACAACCTTTTCAATCAAGGCATCATCTGAAACATCTGCAAGTTCAGGCATTTTCATTGTGGTGGACCCCAATTTCAAGTGAACGACAAGCTTTTGAGAAGTGACTCCTCAATGTTACGACCAATGGCCATGACTTCTCCAGTCGCCTTCATCTGAGTACCAAGACGGCGCTCACCTTTTTCAAACTTGTCAAATGGGAAGCGTGGAATCTTGGCAACCACGTAGTCAAGGGCTGGTTCAAACATAGCATAGGTTGAACCTGTAACTGGGTTAATAACCTCATCCAAGGTCAATCCCTACTGCAATCTTAGCAGCCAATTTTGCGATTGGGTAACCTGTAGCCTTAGAAGCAAGAGCTGATGAACGAGATACACGAGGATTTACTTCGATGACATAGTACTTGAAAACTGTGTGGATCAAGGGCCAGCTGAACGTTACATCCACCTTCAATCTTTGAGAGCACGAATGATGCTCAAACTTGCATCACGAAGCATTTGGTTTTCATAGTCTGACATAGTTTGCGCTGGGGCAAATACGATGGAATCCCCTGTGTGAATCCCAACTGGGTCAAAGTTTTCCATGTTACAAACAACAAGGGCATTGTCAGCTGAGTCACGCATGACTTCGTATTCGATTTCCTTGAAAGCCTGCAATTGAACGCTCAATCAAACATTGGGTAACAGGTGACAACTTTCAACCCATTTTCAGCGATTTCACGCAATTCTTCCTCGTTGGCACACATACCACCACCAGTACCACCTAGGGTAAAGGCTGGACGGACGATCACTGGGTAGCCAATTGTCGCTGCAAAGGCAAACGGCTTCTTCCACTGTGTTAACAATTTCAGATTCTGGAATCGGTTGATTCAATTCTTCCATCAATTGTTTAAAGAGATCGCGGTCTTCAGCTTGGTCGATGGCAGACAATTTAGTCCCGAGCAGTTCTACACCCGAGCTCATCTAAGATACCATTTTTTTAGACAATTCCATGGCCATATTAAGCCCTGTTTGACCTCCAAGTGTTGGAAGCAAGGCATCTGGACGTTCCTTACGGAGAATACGAGTCACAAACTCAAGTGTAATCGGTTCGATGTAAACCTTATCTGCAATCTCCTTTATCCGTCATGATGGTTGCAGGGATTTGAGTTAACCAAGACAACCTCATACCCCTCTTCTTTCAAAGACAAGCAGGCCTGGGTTCCAGCATAGTCAAACTCAGCAGCCTGACCAATAATAATCGGACCAGAACCAATCACCATAATTTTTTGAATATCAGTACGTTTAGGCATTTATAAGATATTAAGGGCGTCAAGCGGACAAAGCTAAAATAGGAGTTATGACGAAGAACCATCAGTTCTAGGAATAACTATCTTTTTAGCACCGTCCGTAGCCCGTATTCAATTTAGCAAATACGGAACACCCTTCTCCTTTCTATTCGGCAACTCTCTGGTTGCCATTAAATAAATTCTCCGACGATTTTTTAGAGGAACGATATTTTTCGATAAAAAATCTAGTGCAGGGAGTTTTTAGTTCGCCATATAGCGACTAAAAGAAACGACCTGCCTTTCTATTCGTCGCCTCACAGAGCGACATTAAATAAATTCTCCGACGATTTTTTAGCGAAACGATGCTTTACTATAAAAAATCTCATACGGGAAGTTGTTAGTTTTAACGATTACTTGCTTTAAAAGCTTCCATCATTTCGATAAACTCGTCAAAAAGGTAGCTTGCATCATGTGGGCCAGGTGCAGCGTCTGGGATGGAATTGTACGGAGAAAGGCAGGTTGATATCTATGTCGTACACCCTTCTACAGATTTGTCATTGATTTCCTCATGAGTAATCATCAAGTGCTCTGGAAAATCTTCTCGGCTCACTGCATAACCGTGGTTTTGACTAGTGAAAATCCACGCGCCCTGTTGCAATTTCACGGACTGCATGGTTAAATCCACGGTGACCAAACTTCATCTTATAGGTCTTAGCACCATTTCGCCATTGAGAAGAGCTGATGCCCCATACAAATCCCAAAAGATCGGAATTTTACCATGAACTCCACGAATCATCTCTAGTGCCTCTGGTACATCCTCAGGATTTCCTGGACCATTTGACAGCATAACACCGTCTGGATTCAAGTGAAGAATTTCCTCAGCAGTTGTTGTATAAGGAACGACCGTTACATTACAGTCTCTCTTAGACAATTCTCTCAAAATCGAATGCTTGAGCCCAAAGTCAACAAGCACCACGCTCAAACCTACTCCTGGAGCTGGATAAGCAGTTTTTGGTAGAAACTTGCTTTGATATTATCAATCGGTAGAACGGTCGCTTGAAGCTGATCTGTGATATGATCGATACTATCTCCCACATGTGTCAGAGTCGCTCTCATAGTCCCATGTTTGCGAATGATTTTTGTCAAAGCCCGTGTATCAATACCTGAAATACCAGGGATTTTCTTAGACTTCAAAAATTCATCCAGTGTCATCTGGTTGCGCCAGTTACTGGCTCTACGTGCTTCTTCAAATACTACTACACCTTTGCAGGTTGGACTGATAGACTCATAGTCATCACGGTTAATCCCATAATTTCCAACCAAGGGATAGGTAAAGGTCAGAATTTGTCCATTATAAGACTGGTCTGTAATCGATTCTTGGTAACCAGTCATCCCAGTATTAAAGACGATCTCACCCGTGACGTCAATTTCAGCCCCAAAAGCTTTTCCTTCAAAAATTGTACCATCTTCTAATACTAGAAGTCGTTTTGTCATAAATTCACCTCTCGTGGATGCTCTCAGGCATCTTTTAACGTTTTGTGTCTTATTTTGCTTTTCTGTATGCCAATACGGATTCCAAGATTGCCATTCTGACAAAGACACCATTGGTCATCTGTTGAACAATTCGTGATTTTGGAGCTTCAACTAAGTGATCAGCAATTTCAACATCGCGGTTGACTGGAGCAGGGATGCATCAGAATAGCCTTTTTCTTTCAAGCGATCATAGCGTTCTTGAGTTAAACCATGTTGAGTGTGATAGCCCTTCTTTTCGAAAAATCCTGTTTCACTATCATGGCGTTCATGTTGAACACGAAGAAACATCATCACATCAACTTGGTCAATGATTTCATCAATATTTACAAACTGTCCATAGTCCGCAAATTCTTGACTTCTCCATTCTTCTGGACCAGCAAAAGTAGAGTTCTGCTCCCAAACGTTTTTAAGATTTGCATATTGGATTTGGCCACACGTGAATGGTCAAGGTCTCCAGCAATGGCCACCTTAAGTCCTTCGAAGTGTCCAAATTCTTCATAAATCGTCATTAAATCAAGCAAGCTTTGGCTTGGGTGTTGACCCTGAACCATCTCCCACCATTGATAATGGAAGTCGTAATCGTAGGACTTTCGATCAACTCTCTGTAGTAGTCTACCTCTGGATGTCGGATGACACAGGCATCCACTCCCAAGGCTGACAAGGTCAAAATGGTATCATAGAGTGTTTCACCCTTATTGACTGAACTTGTTTTCACATCGAAGTCCAATAGGTGAAGTCCCAGTTTAATCTCTGCTACTTCAAAAGATTTGTGGGTACGAGTCGAACTCTCAAAGAAAAGATTAGAAACGATATGTTGGTCTTCGTAAGAAGCCTTTGCTCCGTTTTTAAATTCGATTCCGCGTTTGATCAATTTCATGACTTGCTCTACAGTAAGGTCTTCCATAGAAACTACGTGTTGAATGGCTTGTTGATTTTCTGACATGGCTAACTCCTTTTTGCTATCTAGGCTTCTTCAGTAATAAGAACACGATCTTGTCCATCAAGTTCAGTCATCTCTACGATGATTTCTTCTGAACGACTGGTTGGGATGTTTTTACCAACGTAGTCTGGACGAATTGGTAATTCTCTATGTCCTCGGTCTACTAGAACTGCTAAACTCACACGAGCAGGACGGCCATGGCTAACGATGTTGTCAATGGCTGCTCGGATGGTACGACCTGTATAGAGTACATCATCCACTAAAATCACTTCTCTATCCGTTACATCAACAGAAATGACAGAAGTATCTTCCCCACTTTTAACATCGTCACGGAATGGTTTTGTATCTAACTCAACGATTGGTACTAAGATTGACTCCAACTGTTCCAATCGTTCTTGAATGCGGCGGGCAATAAAGACACCTCGTGTTTTTATCCCTGCCAATACAATCTTGTTCAAGTCTTTGTTTCGCTCGATAATCTCGTAGGTAATTCGAGTAATCGCTCGCTTGACGGTCAATTCGTCAACTACTTCTTTTGTCTTCATGACAAACCTCCAAAAAGAAAAGTCTCCTTAAACAAGGAGACTTCAGAATATATAGTTAAGCTAGCCCTACCAAAAACAGTATAGACTCCACCCTTCTACTTAATCCAGCTCCTTGCCTGCCTCACGGGACAGGATTAAAGGAATATTTGATTGGTACTACTATAACACAAACTAGGAATCAATGCAAGAAAAAAACATGAAAATTCCATCTTATAACGAACTAAAATCGTATAATTGTGGATAGTGATCGCATTCTGGATTTTTCGGATGACAAATAGCTCGACCAAAGTAAATCATAGCCTGATGGGCTGCCAACCACTTTCTTCAGGTGGCAGGACATCCATGACTCGCTTTTTTTCGACCTCAAGGGGTGTCGCTGATTTTTTTGACAATATCATGGTGTTTACAGATGCGCTCCACGTGAGTATCGACTGCGAAAAGGCTGGAATCCCAAAGCCCACGCTCATCACAACATTAGCTGTCTTTTCGACCAACACCTGCCAGACTCTCCAATTCCTCACGTGTCTGAGGGTACTTGACCATCAAAATCATCTAGTAACTGTTGGGCACATTTTTTTGAGGAACTTTAGCCTTTATTGCGATAAAGTCCTAAACGAGAAATATGTTTAGCAATGTCACTCTCACTTGCATCTGCCATAGCTTGAGGGGTGTGGAAAGGCTGCAAAAAGAGCCGGAGTTGCTTTGTTGACTGCTGCATCTGTCGTCTGAGCTGACAGCATTACAGCAACCAAGAGCTCAAAATGATTGCGAAAATCTAGACTTGGTTTCGCATCTGGAAAAAGAGCGATGATTTCCTCAATGACATGACGGGCACGTTTCTTGGACAAAACCATCTATTCGTCTCCGTCAAACAGTCCTTGCAAACCTGCAAAAGGACTATTTTCTTCTTTCTTGACTGCTTGTTGGGCTTGATACTCTTCCTCAGACATGATTTGCCAGTCATTTCCAGATACAAATCCCTGACCAGCTTCTTCTTCTGCCGTTAAGACTTTGATTGGAATGTTGAGCAAGATATTGTCCGAAACACTTTCAGCTAGGTCAATTTCTCCATTTTCAATCGGTAAAACCAAGTCATCATCTAAAACTTCTTGGTCCAGTTGATTTGTAGCACCTTCCATAAAGACTTCTGTCACTGGATAAGACTCTTTCAATTCTACCGGTTCCATGCTACGGCTAGATTCTAAGACGATTGTGTAAGACAACTGATAATCTAGGAAAAACATAAGGTCTTCGTACTGAACTTTTCCAATAGCGACAATATCTTTTACATCTAAAATTTCTTGATTACGGTCACGCAAGTCAGCTGCTAAGTCTAAAGTTTGCTCAAAGTGCAAGCCTTCAGGCTGCTTACGAATTTCTTGAATATTTAATTTCATACTTCCTCCATAAAGATTTACTCACTTGATTATACCATGAAAAAGAAAGTTCAAACAAGGTATCTAAACATTTTAAATATCTTTTCACTATTTTTTTGATATATTTATTATGACAATGTGCTATACTATAGACATCAATACATGGGCAAAGGAGGACGCTCATATGGAAGATAAAGAACTAATCTTAGAAGCTTATCAACTCATTTCCGAGTTAAACAAAGCTTACCAGACTTGCAAACAAGGATTGCCTGATGATCTGCGCTTGCAGCAAAATATCGACGAGCTACTCAATCAACTTAAAAAGACAGAGAAACTCGATAACTCTATCTTAATTGATCTTGAGAAATTTTACCAACATACCAGTCTCTTGATTGGACTTGGCACCCTTAAACTCAATGAAGAAGCTCGCACAGCTTGGAGAAACTATGACAAATTCCACTACGATCAAGTCAAACACGTACTGACTCTCTATGGACCTGTTTTTGGTTTCTAGAAAGACTTGAATTTTTCATTTCTTTTGACAAAGTGTTCCAAAAGGTATAAAATAAACATAGTAATTTTTCGGAGGTAAGGGAGACATGAACAACTAAGTCTATCAAATAAAGAACCTTTATTTAGTAGATCTTGTTCTTGTCTCTTTTTGTGTGCTCTTTTTTCTGCTGCTTTTTCAGCCCTTTTAAAAGAGGATTTTTTGACATAGACAATTGGCTCTACTAGGTAAAGTAGAGCTTTTGTTATGCAATATAGACATTCTAGAAAGGGCATTAATATGATAAAAATTAACCATCTAACTATCACTCAAAACAAAGATTTACGAGACCTTATTTCCGATTTAAATATTACTATCCAAGACGGGGAAAAGGTCGCTATTATCGGCGAAGAAGGAAATGGAAAAATCAACCTTACTTAAAAACTTTAATGGGGGAAGCATTGCCTGATTTCACTATCAGGGGCGACATTCAGTCTGACTATCAGTCACTGGCTTACATTCCCCAACATCTCCCTGAAACACTGAAGAAAAAATCTCTACAGGACTACTTCTTTTTAGAGTCTGCTGATTTGGACTACAGTATTCTCTATCGTTTAGCTGAGGAATTGCACTTTGATAGCAGTCGTTTTGCTAGTGACCAAGAGATTGGTAGCCTCTCGGGTGGCGAAGCTTTGAAAATTCAGCTCATCCATGAATTATCTAAACCCTTTGACATTCTATTTTTAGATGAACCTTCAAATGACCTAGATCTTGAGACGATTGATTGGCTAAAAAGTCAGATTCAGAAGATGAGGCAAACCGTTATTTTCATTTCTCATGATGAAGACTTCCTCTCTCAAACTGCAGACACCATTATCCACTTGCGACTGGTCAAGCATCGAAAGGAGGCTGAAACTCTAGTTGAACATTTAGACTATGATCGCTATAGTGACCCAAAGGAAGGCTATCTTTGCCAGACAAAGCCAGCAAGCTGACAACGACCAGACGATCCTATGATAAAACCATGGAAAAAGCATCGTCAGAGTCAAGCAAAAGGTAGAAACTGCACTTCGAAATACCAAAGATGATGTACTGCCGGACGCCTACTGGCTAAAAAAAAATGAAAAATGTTCTTTCTCAAGAAAAAAACGCTATGAAAAAAGCAGCTCAGTCCATGACCCAGAAAAGCCACTTGAAGAAGAACAAATCCAACTCTTTCTTTCTCAGATATAGAGCCATTAGCAGCTTCTAAAGTCTTACTTCGACTGGAAAATGAGACTTTGTCCATTGGTGAGCGTGTTTTGGCTCAGGAGTTACAACTAACTGTCCGTGGCCAAGAAAAAATTGGTATCATAGGCCCAAATGGTGTTGGGAAAATCAACTCTGTTAGCCAAGTTACATCAACTACTAAGTGCCAAAAGAGAGATTTCGCTTGGTTATATGCCACAAGATTACCACAAAAAACTGCAATTAGAGCTATCCCCAATAGCCTATCTTAGCCAAACTGGACAAAAAGAAGAACTACAGAAAATCCAATCCCACCTAGCCAGTCTCAATTTTAGTTATCCAGAGATGCAGCATCATATTCGCTCTTTATCTGGCGGGCAACAAGGGTAAACTCCTGCTTTTTGAATTTAGTCCTGTGCAAAACCAAACTTTCTCCTCTTTGGATGAACCCTACACGAAACTTTTTCTCCCAACTTCTCAACCTGAAATCAGAAAACTCTTTTGCCACTTATCCTGGTGGTCTGATCACTGTTTCACATGACAGGCGTTTCTTAAAAGAAGTCTGTAGGAGTATCTATCGTTTGACAAAAAATGGGTTAGAAATAGTTGATTTACAAGATTTATAAATGTAGAAAATAGCAAGAGGTTGGGCAAAAACTAAATTTCAGCAGAAAATGAAATAAATCTTCCCACAATAAAACGCATAGTATCAAGGGTTTTTCAACACCTGATATGATGCGTTTTTTTGATTTTAAAGACTTTTTGCCCAGACTCGTTGGATGTGCTTGATTTGTTCTGAGTTTAAGGGTTTAGTATAGAAGAGTTTTTGAGGAGCTTTGCTATAGAAGATTCTGCTACATACTCTACAAGCCACCTCATGACTGGCTATTATTTAGGTTGTATAAGATAAAATATACTTTTTTTAGCTCTGTTTAAAAATCGGAGCATTCTAATTTGTCGATTATATCAAATACATAAAGAAAAATGCAACTAGATTATTGAGGGCATGCAAGAGAATGGAATTCCAAAGATTGTCGGAAGTCTTATACCTTATACCAAATGCAAATCCCATACCTAAATAGGTGATAAAACTAGAAATCGTATAGGGTCCATGTAGATAAGCAAAGAAAACCGATGTGGCAACCAAGCCAATATATGTATTCTTAAATACTGTCCCTTGTAACATTCCTCGCATAAAAATTTCTTCCGTGACTGGTGCTAAAATACAGAGATCTAGAAAGAGCACAGGCAATGAAAGTGATAAACTTTGAATTGATTGAGTAGTGTCTGATTGGGTAGGTCCTAAAAAATTGACCAACATATAAAATAAGACAAGCAAGGCGTAGGAGAGAAGCCACTTCAACATATCTTTTAGGCTGATTTTTCGAATGTGAAACAGGTCATACTTTCTTCCTACATAAAAAAATATTGCAAGCTCAACAAGTGTAAAAATGATTGATAGGGCTAATGAATTTGTCCGCATGACTTTGTCAGCTATACTCAAATGTATTGGCGTGAAAATCAAAAACAAGAAAAAGGTCATCCAACGCTTATACATGATTCACCTCACTAGCATTAATTACATATATTATACTACTTTTTTATGAGAGGACAAGTCACAAGTGAGGTGATTGATGCAAAAATCCAGAGGAAAACTCTGGATATTTTTACATATGTTGCAAACGCTCAATCCGTTCTGAGATTGGCGGATGGGTATAGAAGAGTTTTTTTGCAAACCACCTCGTTTTTTTGAGGATCATTGATATAGAGAGCACTGCTAGCATCATCCACATGACGGCTCATTGGCTGACTATTGTCCAGCTTACGAAGGGCATTGATCATCCCTTGAGGATTACGAGTTAACTCCACACTTGAAGCATCTGCTAAAAATTCTCTCTGACGAGAGATGGCTAGTTGTACCAAGGTTGCTGCTAAGGGAGCCAAAACAATCGCTAGGAGAGAAACGACTAGCATAATAATTTCAAGTCCACCACTATCACGGTCATCACTTCTACGACCACGACCTGCACCTCCCCACCACATCATGCGTCCAGCCATACTTGATAAAAGTGTAATCGCACTGGCAAGGGCAACCGCAATAGTAGAAATACGAATATCATAGTTACGAATGTGACTGACTTCATGGCCTATAACCGCTTCTAACTCTTCACGATTCATTATCGCTAAGAGTCCTGACGTTGCTGCTACCGCTGCATTTTGGGGATTTGAACCTGTTGCAAAGGCATTTAAGCTAGCATCTTCGATGATGAAAGACACGTGGCATGGGGATTTGTGCCACCATAGCCATATCTTCAACAACATGATAGAGGGTTGGTGCGGTCTGCTCATTCACCTCACGCGCACCATTCATGCTCATGACTATCTCTGTTGATTGAAAAATCATGGATAAGGCATAGATAAAGCCGATAATCAAAGCGATAACTAAGCCACCAAGACCAGACCGCATAAAGAGGTAACCAACTGCATATCCAACCAAAGCCAAAAGTAAAAAGAATACTAGTAGTAAAATCCAAGTTCTTCGCTTATTACTAGCGATTTGATCATACAACATCCTAGTCACCTAAACCACTAAAATCGACTTTAGGTACTGCCTTTTCCTCTTCAGGAGTTTGAAGGAAGTCAGCCACTTTAAAACCAAAGAGTCCAGCAACTAGGTTACTTGGGAAAGTTTCCAATTTGACATTATAATTGCTAACAACACTATTATAAAGTTGGCGAGAGTATGAGATTTTATTTTCAGTATTGGTCAGCTCTTCTTGCAATTGTAGCAAAGTTGCCACTCGCTTTTAGGTCTGGATAATTTTCTGCAACAGCAAAAATTCCTGATACTTGGCGTGAAAAGGGCATCACTAGCTCTCATAGCTTCTGCCGGTGATGTTGCAGCGGCTACTTGATTGCGAAGCTCTGCAACTCTTTCAAGTGTTGAACCTTCATACTTTGCATATCCCTTTACAGTCTCAATCAAGTTTGGCAAGAGATCGTTACGACGTTTCAACTGAACATCAATCTGACTCCATGCCTCCTTAGTTTGCATGCGATTTTTTTAACCAATCCATTATAGGTAATAATCACAAAGATACCAATAAGAACAAGAACTCCAAGAATAATCCAATTCATCTGATATCTCCTTTCTGTTTTTTTAGATTAATACCAGTATATCAAATTTCTATCTTTTTGTGGTAAAATAAGATGATACTAAAGAAGGAAACTACTATGAAACCAGAAACATTTTTATAACTTACTAGCTGAACAAAATATTATTCTTTCTGACCAGCAAAAAGTTCAATTTGAGCGTTATTTTTGAACTCTTGGTCGAATGGAATGAAAAAAAATCAACCTGACTGCTATTACAGAAAAAAAGAAGAAGTCTATCTCAAACACTTCTATGATTCCATCGCTCCTATTTTTACAGGGATTGATTGAAAACCAGCCCATTAAACTCTTAGACATCGGTGCTGGAGCAGGTTTTCCTAGCCTTCCGATGAAGATTCTCTATCCCTCATCTAGATGTAACCATTATTGATTCTCTCAATAAACGTATCAACTTTCTGAATCTATTAGCCCAAGAACTAGGTTTAGAAAATGTTCACTTCTATCATGGACGTGCTGAAGACTTCGCCCAAGATAAGAACTTCCGTGCTCAGTTTGATATTGTTACAGCTCGTGCTGTTGCCCGTATGCAGGTCTTATCCGAGTTGACTATTCCCCTACCTGAAAGTCGGTGGAACATTGCTAGCTCTTAAGGCTAGTAATGCTCCAGAGGAATTAACTGAAGCTAAAAATGCCCTCAATCTTCTCTTTAGTAAGGTTGAAGAAAACCTCAGTTACACTCTTCCTAACGGAGACCCTCGCTACATTACTATTGTTGAGAAGAAAAAAAGGAAACTCCTAACAAATATCCAAGAAAAAGCAGGTATGCCTAACAAACGACCACTTTAAAAACATTTTTTTAAAAAAAGTTGTTTACAAAAGAAACCTCACTTTTTTATTTCCAAGCTCGGGAAAAAATGATTTACAAAATCAAACCTCGCTTTTTTATTTTAAGGCTCGGGAAAAAATGATTTACAAAATCATTTTTTTCTGCTATACTATCCTAAGCAAAGGTTTTTAATGTCATCCCGTGAGGTGACGAAGACGCAGAAATATATGAAATTCTTTAATATTGGGGTAACCAAGTTTTGAAGAAGTCTTACTCTGAGAGCCTATTGCTGTAAAATAATGGGCTCTTTTTTGATGCCCAAAAAGTGAGGTATTTATGAAACAAGAATCATCTGTTGATTTGTTACTTGACGTTGACCAACGTCCTTCGGCTGGAAAAGGAATCCTTCTCAGCTTCCAGCACGTGTTTGCCATGTTTGGTGCAACCATCTTGGTACCATTGATTTTGGGAATGCCTGTATCTGTTGCCCTTTTTGCATCAGGTGTAGGAACACTCATTTACATGATCTCTACTGGATTTAAAGTTCCAGTCTATCTCGGGTTCTTCTTTTTGCCTTCATCACTGCAATGTCTCTTGCTATGAAGGAAATGGGTGGCGATGTTTCTGCCGCTCAAACAGGGAGTTATCTTGACTGGTTTTAATCTACGTTCTTGTTTCAACTAGTATCCGCTTTGCTGGTACAAAATGGATTGACAAACTCTTTACCACCAATCGTTATCGGACCTATGATTATCGTAATTGGTCTTGGTCTTGCAGGTTCAGCTGTAACCAAATGCTGGTCTTGTTGCTGATGGCAAACTGGAAAAAAATGCTCTTGTAGCTGTTGTCACCTTCCTCATTGCTGCCTTTATCAATACAAAAAGGAAAAAGGATTCCTTCGTATCATTCCTTTCCTCTTTGCCATTATCGGTGGATATATCTTTGCAGTCTTTCTTGGTCTAGTAGACTTTCACACCTGTTCTTCAAGCTAACTGGTTCTGAAATTCCAGGCTTTCTACCTACCATTTAGCACAGGTGGTGCATTCAAAGAATACAACCTATACTTCGGTCCTGAAACAATTGCAATCTTACCAATCGCGATCGTAACGATTTCAGAACACATTGGAGACCATACGGTCTTGAGCCAAATCTGTGGCCGTCAATTCTTGAAAGAACCTGGTCTTCACCGTACTCTTCTTGGTGATGGTATCGCAACTTCAGTTTCTGCCTTCCTCGGTGGACCAGCAAATACAACTTACGGTGAAAATACAGGGGTTATCGGTATGACTCGTATCGCTTCTGTCTCAGTTATCCGTAACGCTGCCTTTATCGCAATTGCCCTCAGCTTCCTTGGTAAATTTACTGCTTTGATTTCAACAATTCCAAACGCTGTACTTGGTGGTATGTCAATCCTTCTTTACGGAGTTATCGCCAGCAACGGTTTGAAAGTCTTGATTAAAGAACGTGTTGATTTCGGTCAAATGCGTAACCTTATCATCGCAAGTGCCATGTTGGTACTTGGACTTGGTGGCGCAATCCTTAAACTCGGTCCAGTGACACTTTCAGGAACTGCTCTTTCAGCTATGACAGGTATCCTCTTAAACCTAATCTTGCCATACGAAAACAAAGACTAATCCATATAGAATCAACAAGAGGTCGGGACCGAAATCCCGACCTCGTTTTTATGAACAAGAAGACTTTGATACAGTGACTCATTTGACTGTTGTCAAAAAGTTTGATTTTTTAATTTCCCCAAGCAATCAAGAGATACAAGAGACTTGAACCAAACATATCTGCTAGAGCATGCATGAGAAAAAATGGCAGTAAATTCTTGACTACATACTTGTACAAGAAATAATAAAAGAGACCATAAACAAGCCCAATCACCAAGGCCCAGAGTAAGCCTTGATAGGTATGGAAAGAAATCCGTATAATTACCGAATAGACTAGAGCCAACCACTTGTGCTCTTCTTTTACTGAAGTCAACAAGCCCAAGAAGAAAAATTCTTCATAAAAACCATTTAGTAAAGCATAGCAAATCGCCATCGGCGTTAAAGCCATGAATTTTCGAATGATTTCCATAGGGTCTATAAAAGGAATTAGTTGAGGATTGAAATAATTATACTCACCACTAAGGGTTGTAATGATATCACCGAATATCCCAACTACAGCAAAGATAAGGGGAACCCAAATTAAAACAGACCAGCTCCAACGTATAGGAAGCTGTTTAAAATCATAATTTCGAATCACAAGATAAAGGAAGGTAATCCCTAACATCATCAATTGAAAATTGAAATTACTAGAATAGGCTGCCCCATCACTTGCTACATTTGTCGTAGTCTCTGCGACGCTAGTAAGAGTTAAAGGCGACAAACTCCCCATAAATTGTTGGGGAGAACGAATGATAAACTCTCCAAACATTAGAACAGTAACGATTAAGATATCAAACTATTTTAAGTATTTTCAAGGTCTAGCAGGATGAATACTTTGTAGAAACTTCATATTCCCTCCTTATCTTTAATATAGTGGATTGAAATAAGATATGAACAGAGAGATTAGGAAATTCAAACTAATTTCTAGAAATATTTTTAGCAGTTGTAGTGTACTGTTCTAGATTCAATATACTATAATATGGATTGATTATAAAAAAATTATATGAACCAACTTGCTGGAAGATTAAAAAACAGCCTTATCAAAGACTGTTTTAATACATTAAACGGAATGATGTTTCTTTTCAAGCATTAAATCCTGCAATGAAATAATTGTTACAGCTAATAAAATCATAGCCATTCCAATAAAATCTATCGGATAGAAAATATCTCCCATAATCATGAAGGCAAAAAATACTGCCGAGATAGGCTCAATCGAAGCCAAAAGGCTAGACTTGACTGGTCCTATCATACTGGCTCCCTTGAGGAAGGCTGTATAGGCAAAGACTGTTCCAATCAGAATGATGCCGGCAAAAGCTAGAAAGATATCAAAAGATATGGGAATACTGGCTCCCGATAAGCCCCGTAAAAGGTACTGCTAGTATACCTGAAATGGTCATTCCAACACCAATAACCAATATGTCCCCCATTTTTTTGAATCAATTTTATAGGTAAAATGATATAAAGAGCATAGGTCAGGGCCGAGAACAAACCCCAAAAATAGACCAGCTAGAGTCATCGAGAGTTGATCCAAATTGTCCCATGGGTTGCAAATGAGAAAGGTCCCACCTATAGCTAAAAACATAGAGATGATTTCTGAAAGCGTCGGAGCCACCTTATCCTTGATACAAGTGTAAGCAAGGATTCCAACTGGACAGACATACTGGAGAACTGTCGCTGTCCCAGCATTTGTCTCCTGAATAGCTGATAGATAAGCTAATTGATTTAGAAAAAGACCAAATAAAGAAAATAACAAGAGAGAAAACAGACTTGATTTATCCTTCAGAAAGGCCATAAATTTATCCCTCGATTTAGTATAGGCCAGAAGAACCAAGAGTAATCCAGCGATTATCAAACGGATATTGGTCAGAACGAGGGCTGAAATCCCGTGAACCATCAAGTACTGACCACTGGTTCCCGATAAGCCCCAGGCAATACCTGCAATGACTGTATAAAGAGTTCCTTTTAAAGCTTTTGACATACTTCCTCCCTAGTCTGCCTCTCGAATCAAGTCCATGACCTGATTACGATCCAAAATCCATTGAGCACGCTCATCTTTTTCATAAGTTCGGTTAGATAGAAAAATTGCCGCCTCTTGCTTCTTACGATTCCACATGATAAAGGTCCCAGTATAGCCTGTATGGTCCAGCCAATCACCTTCAAGATTCCAGGCCAATGAGCGTTCTTTATCACTCAGATCCGAAAAATTCTGACTCAATCCTTCAGCAAAATCATCCTGCAAATAATGCTCTAAGAAGATTTTTAAATCATGAACTGTTGAAAACAAGCCTGCACTACCTGCGTGTTTCCCAAGCAAACGAGCCTTGGGATCATGGACCACTCCTGCTTTCTGTCCACGGACCGTTGGAACAGCACGGCTAACTGGACCAAACTGAGTTTCCTTCATTCCCCAAGGATCCAAAACTTGCTCTTGTAAAATCTGATCCAAGTCCTTTTCAAAATAGTTTTCCAAGAGAAAACCTAGCAAGAGAAAATGCACATCCGAGTAGAGAAAGGCTCTCTTCTCTCGGCGATTCAAATGATACATGGCATTCCTCAACTGGTCTTCTGAGAGCTGATCCCTATTTGGGATAAAAGGATCCAAATCCGTCGCATGCGTTAGGAGTTGACGAACAGTGATGTCTGGATAATCTACTTCTGGAAGATAGTCTCTTATGGAGTTATCAAGCTCAATCTTACCTTCCTTCCACAAGAAAGATAAGACTGTTCCTACTCCAACAACCTTGCTGACACTTGCCAAATCATAGACCAAGCCCTCACGAGTCTGCTCACCAATTTCTGGATTTGCTTCTCCTAGATACCAGTCAGACCAAACGCCATCCTGATAATATGCAAAAGAGGCACCAGGATAAATCCCTGCCTCAATTTGTTGCTTTATTTTTTGAATGATTTTTTGTTTCATACTGCTTCAAACCACAATTCAATATTGTTGGTATCCTTAGTTAGGAAAAACTTCTCCGATTTTGGAATAAAGTAACCAGCTTCTTTAAAACGCTGACGCAATACAGCAAGATCCAGATTCTCTACTTGAAATTTCAACATGGACAAGTCCCAAGTTATATTATTTTCAACCAGTAAATCGCTCCCTTGAGCTTGATTAAAAGCTAGTCGGTTTTCGATTTCTTCTTTTTCAAGTAGGCTAGCTGTCTTTTCTGGCAAGTTGATTTCCACCGAGATTTCAAAGGCTGTCAAATATCTCAGTTTCTCATCTATTGAAAAAGTGACTTCTTCCTCAACTTTTTTCAAATCTTTGATATTATCTTCAGCATGAATAAGAATACAATCCCCTTCTGGAGAAAGAAGCTCAAAAGCATATCCCTTAGCTCCCTTATAGAGTTGAGAAATTTCTTCCATTCTAGCTAGTAGTGCTTCAATCTCAGATGGCTTCTCTACCTTTACAAGTAATCTAGCTAATTTTTTAATCCCTTCAACCTTACGGCTCCTCATACTCGGTGACTCTTCTAAAACTAACTTTTCAATGCCTGACTGGTCTCCTAGTGATAAGAAGGCTGACTCTTCAAGCAAAGGTTTCATCCCCAAAGTCTCAATATAAAATGATTCATTTAGATTTCTATTATTTACCTTTAGCGTCGGGATCATACGCTTTATTTGATTTACAATCATAAATTCCTCCAACACTTTTTATTTTAAAGGATTTTATCTTTTTTTACAAGTTATTCAATAAAAAACTTTAACTATATTAACTCCTTAAATAAATCAACCCCTTCTGCTAATAGAGGCTCTATAATATTTGTAGTGGGTAAATCCCCTATAGATATTATGGAGCCTATTTTGTTGTAGAAAAAAAGTCCCATATGACCTATAATGAAAAGCGACAAAACAACTCATTAGAAAGATTCATATGGAACAATTACATTTTTATCACAAAACTCCTTGATATTAAAGACCCAAACATCAAGATTGTAGATATCATCAATATGGATACTCACAAAGAAATCAGCGCTAAACTGGATTATGAGGCTCCATCTTGCCCTGAGTGCGGATGTCAAATGAAGAAATATGACTTCCAAAAACCGTCGAAAATTCCTATCTTGAAACAACTGGTATGCCTACTAGAATCCTCCTTAGAAAGCGTCGATTCAAGTGCTATCATTGCTCGAAAATGATGGTCGCTGAGACTTCTATCGTCAAGAAGAATCATCAAATTCCTCGTATTATCAACCAAAAAATTGCGCAAAAGTTAATTGAAAAGACTTCTATGACTGATATTGCCCATCAGCTATCCATTTCAACTTCAACTGTCATTCGTAAACTCAATGACTTTCACTTTAAGCATGATTTTTCTCGTCTTCCAGAGATTATGTCTTGGGACGAGTACGCCTTTACTAAGGGAAAGATGAGCTTTATTGCACAAGATTTTGATAATCTCAACATCATCACTGTTCTTGAAGGCAGAACACAAGCTATCATCCGCAATCACTTTCTTCGCTACGATAGAGCGGTTCGCTGTCAGGTGAAAATCATTACTATGGATATGTTTAGTCCTTACTATAACTTGGCTAAACAGCTTTTTCCTTATGCTAAAATCGTTCTAGATCGTTTTCACATTGTGCAACATCTTAGCCGTGCTATGAGTCGTGTCCGTGTTCAAATCATGAATCAATTTGATAGAAAATCCCATGAATACAAAGCTATCAAGCGCTACTGGAAGCTCATTCAACAGGATAGTCGTAAACTAAGTGATAAACGTTTTTATCGCCCTACTTTTCGCATGCACTTAACAAATAAGGAGATTCTAGACAAGCTTTTGAGCTATTCAGAAGACTTGAGACACCACTATAATCTCTATCAGCTCTTGCTTTTTCACTTTCAGAACAAGGAGCCAGACAAATTTTTCGGACTCATTGAGGACAATCTTAAACAGGTTCATCCTCTTTTTCAGACTGTCTTTAAGACATTTCTCAAGGACAAAGAGAAAATTGTCAACGCCCTTCAACTACCCTATTCCAACGCCAAATTGGAAGCGACCAATAATCTCGTTAAACTTATCAAACGAAATGCCTTTGGATTTCGGAACTTTGACAACTTTAAGAAACGAATTTTCATCGCTCTGAATATAAAAATGAAGAGGACATCAATTGTCCTCTCCAGATGTTAGTTTTTATTCAACCCACTACAGTTGACAATGAGCCCTAATAGAAGGGGGACTGGTTTGTTTTTACTAAAATACCTTATTTAGTCTTTCCAAGCTAATTCTGCTTGGAGACCATAATGGTCGCTCACCTGTGGGCTGTTTTTACCATCAAAGACCACGTGAAGGTTTTCTACCTGCATATCCTTTGTCGTAAAGATATAATCGATTCGAAGAGGTTCGCTGTTTCCCTTCCAACCATCAATTTCAGGTGGAACGGTGTAGCTACCACTTCTTTCTTTTGCAGCTTCAAATGCATCTTGTAAGTTTAGTGGACTAGCTAAAATAGCTTGGTAGCCCTCTTGACCTGCAGGATTATTAAAATCACCTGCTAGCAAGAGTGGCTTATTCAATTCTTTCAGAACTGCTTCAAAGCGCGCCCATTCCTCTTGAAAGCCTTTATCCCACCAAGAGAGATGGACACTGGCAACTGCAAGTTCTTTACCTTCAACTACTGTCTCTGCTAGAGCAACACGACGAGTGTGGTAATCTGTCGGATCATCGACATCTGAAACCAAAATTTCACGAGCTTCAATTGGTGTTTTAGATAGGATTGCCACACCCTCATGATAGCGATCATAACCGATATGGTTGTAGGCCCAAGTCCAATAATAGTTTTGACCTTGCTCAGCCAACTTCTCTACCAAAAGTCGCACATAGTGGTCTTGATGAATCGGCTCAGCCGATGGTAATGGCTGATAAAGTGCACCAGCTTCTACTTGCGCTGAGGTGATTTCCTGGTTGATTTCCTGAAAACAAATCAAATCATAACTGTTTTTAAGTATATCTTGAAGTAAAAGTTGGAACTTTTGTTCAGGATCTTTTTCCATCCAACTATGGGTATTGAGTGTTAAAAACTTCATGCTTTTCTCCTATAAACAAGAGGTTGGAAACAGCTTCCAACCTCCTAAATATTACAATTCTACTTTTGCAACTGCTGTTTTAGCAGCAAGAGAACCTGTTTGTTCTAATTTAACTGATTTGATCGCATCACCATTTGTGAAGACAACTACTGTTGAAGTTTCGCGTCCTGCTGCACGGATAGCATCCAAGTCAGCTGTGACAAGAAGATCACCTGCCGCAACTTTTTGTCCTTCAGCAACATGAACTGTAAATGGTTTTCCTTCAAGACTTACTGTGTCCAAACCAATGTGAACAAGTACTTCAAGGCCTGCTTCAGTCACAAGACCAAGAGCGTGTTTAGTTGGGAAGATACTTGATACAGTACCTGATACTGGAGATACAATGTTTCCGTTTGCTGGTTCCACCGCAAATCCATCACCCATCATTTTTTGAGCAAATACTGGATCCTTTACTTGTTCCAAGGCAACCACTTGACCGTCAGCAACTGAATAAACTTCTTCAGTTACACCTTTATATACAACAGCATTTTTAGAAGATGATGCCATTTGACTTGGAAGAGTTTCAGGAATCACTTCACCTGAGTCAAGAAGGTCTTGAATATCTGATTTCAAAACATCAGCTTTAGGTCCATAGATAGCTTGGACACCTTGCCCTTTCATGACAAGTCCCATAGCTCCTTCAGCTTTCCATTGTTCTTCTGTTCCGACTTTTTCAGCGTCTTTTACAGTAACACGAAGACGAGTCATACATGCGTCAACGTCAACGATGTTAGCACGTCCACCAAGAAGGTTGATGATGTTAACAGCTTGAGAAGCTTCTGCAACTTTTGACTCACCAGAAGCAGCAGATTCTGATGAACCTTCAGCAGTTTCGTAGTTTCCGTTACGTCCTGGAGTAGCATAGTTGAATTTTTGAATCATGAAGTTGGCGATGAAGTACATGATAACTGCAAATAGCGCTGTTACCCAGATAAAGTTAATAATATCCATACCAAGACCCGCATTGATCGCCATTGGTGTACGAGTCAAGAATTCGATAGAACCGAATGAGTGCATACGCAGGTTAACCACGTCAGCCATAGCAAAGGCAGCACCTTGAACTACTGAATAAACAAGATACATAGTGTTGCAACAAACATGAACATATATTCAATTGGCTCAGTAACACCAGTCAAGAAAGTTGCAAGAGCTGTCGCAATCATCATTCCTTTGTATTGGTGTTTCTTGTCTGCTTCAACATTACGGTAAATAGCAACAGCCACACCCATCAAAATACCGAATGAACCAATCATTTGTCCAACTTTGAAACGAGCTGGATGTACTGTATCTAACAAGTGTTGGTATTGACTAGCATCAGTACCTTTAAGGTTTACAAGGTCTGTTACCCATGCAAGCCAAAGTGGGTCTTGACCAAATACTTGAGTACCTTTAGCTGCACCAGTTAAAATGTCATAAGTACCACCAAGAGCTGTGTAGTTCATTGGGATAGTCAACATATGGTGAAGACCAAATGGCAAGAGCAAACGTTCCAAAGTACCATACAAGAATGGTGCAAGGATTGGAGCAGTTTCTTGTGAGTTGGCAATCCAGATACCGAAGTTGTTGATACCTGTCTGAATCAGTGGCCAGAAAGCTGAAAGAAGAATTGCAGCGATTGCTGAGCGAAGAATAACTACAAATGGTACAAAACGTTTCCCGTTAAAGAATGAAAGTGCATCAGGAAGTTTACGGAAGTTGTAGTATTTGTTAAAAGCAGTCGCTCCAACAAAACCTGAGATAATCCCTACAAATACCCCCATGTTAAGGGCTGGAGCCTCAAGTACGCTAATGAAGTAATCAGAAACCTTGATAGATCCACCAAAGATTGTTGAAACCATAGCGTTAGGATCCTTCAACATATCCCCTGATACACCGAAGATTGTACCAGTGATACGGTTAATAAGGATAAATGCAAGACCTGCCGCAAAAGCACCACCAGCACGTTCCTTAGCCCAGCTTCCTCCAATAGCAAGGGCAAACAAAATATGAAGGTTACCGATAACTCCCCAACCAATTTGCTCTAGTACGCCACCAGTAATAACTAGGGGAGCAAGGTTTGGGTCAATCATTGCAAGTGACTTACCGATTGAAATCATCAATCCAGCCGCTGGCATAACAGCGATAACCACCATTAGAGCCTTACCGAATTTCTGCCAAAATTCGAAAGACAAGACATTTTTGAATGTATCTTTCATCATTCAAATCTCCTTTATATTTATTCGGCAAACGTTTTACGAAAACGTTTGCGCATGTTTATGTTTTAATTTTACCACTTTTTATTTTTTTGTAAAGGCTTTTATAAAAAAAATTTGACTTTTTCTTTCACTTCACTTTCTGGTAGGCTATCTCTTACTGACCATTTTTGAGTTTACTGCCATTTTTGTTATAATATTAGCTATGAAATCCTATAATACCTTGAATGATTATTATCGAAATTTATTTGGAGAAAAGACTTTTAAAGTCCCTATTGATGCTGGCTTTGATTGTCCCAATCGCGATGGAACTGTAGCACATGGGGGCTGTACTTTTTGCACGGTTTCCGGTTCTGGAGATGCAATCGTTGCTCCTGATGCTCCTATCCGCGAGCAATTCTATAAGGAAATTGACTTTATGCACCGTAAGTGGCCAGATGTTAAAAAGTATTTGGTTTACTTCCAAAATTTTACCAATACTCATGAAAAGCTGGAAGTGATTCGCGAGCGCTATGAACAAGCAATCAACGAGCCTGGGGTTGTCGGCATCAATATCGGAACTCGACCAGATTGCCTTTCTGATGAGACAATTGAATACTTGGCAGAATTATCAGAGCGAATGCATGTTACCGTAGAGTTAGGCTTACAAACTACTTATGAAGAAACTTCAGAATTGATTAACCGCGCCCACTCCTATGAACTCTACGTGGAGACAGTCAAACGACTTCGAAAGTATCCGAAGATTGAGATTGTTGCCCATTTGATCAATGGTTTGCCCGGTGAAACTCATGAAATGATGGTGGAAAACGTTCGGCGTTGTGTAAGGGACAATGATATCCAAGGGATTAAACTTCACCTACTTCACCTCATGACCAACACTCGGATGCAAAGGGATTATCATGAAGGTCGTTTGCAGCTCATGAGTCAGGATGAATATGTCAAGGTCATCTGTGACCAACTAGAAATTATTCCCAAGCATATTGTCATCCATCGGATTACGGGTGATGCGCCTAGGGATATGTTGATTGGTCCTATGTGGAGTCTCAATAAATGGGAAGTTCTAAATAGCATTGAGGCTGAAATGAGACGACGCGGTAGCGTCCAAGGATGCAAGGCTGTAAAACAGGAGTTTATGAATGAAAAGACCACTTGAAATAGCGCATGATTTTCTTGCCCAAGTCATCACCCAAGAGGATATTGTCGTTGATGCGACCATGGGAAATGGCTATGATACCCTTTTTCTAGCTAAGTTAGCTAAACAAGTCTATGCTTTCGATATACAGGAACAAGCTCTAGAAAAGACTAGTCAACGTCTACAAGAAGCTGGTTTGACCAATGCAGAATTAATCCTACAAGGTCATGAAACCGTGGATCAGTTTGTAACCGAGGTGAAAGCAGCTATCTTTAATCTTGGTTATCTTCCTTCAGCTGATAAAAGCATTATCACCCAACCTCAAACAACTATTGAAGCACTGGATAAACTTTGCCAAATGCTAGTTAAGGGTGGACGAATAGCCATCATGATTTATTACGGGCATGAAGGCGGAGATATTGAACGGGATGCAGTCATGGATTTTGTCAGTCACTTACCACAACAAGAATATACTGCTACGATCTATCGCACTCTCAACCAAATCAACAATCCACCGTTTTTAGTCATGATTGAAAAATTAGAAAGGTATCGACATGGATAAACAATACCTACGAGATAAAATAGAAGCTCTTCGCCACAACTTTGTAGAATCAACCCAACATGAACGGGCAGTTGGTATGTTAGATGAAGCTCATATGAGCAAGAAGATGCTGAAAATCAAGAAAAATGATAACACTTGAAATGGAGCGTTGTCAGAAGAAAATCGAGCACAAGGACTGCTCGAAAATTGATCAAAAAATCCAAGAACAAAAAGAACTTTTTGAAGCTTGTCGAAAACAAAAATAAGGAGGTAGAAGATGGATTTACTTTTTTATCTCTTGATATTTTTGCTTGTTCTCATTGTTTCTAGTACGACCAATAAACTTCTTCCCTTCCTACCCATGCCCCTGATTCAAATTTTGTTAGGGATAGGAATTGGGCTTTGCTTACCCAACAACCAATATCACTTAGATACTGAGTTGTTTCTAGCTTTAGTCATTGGTCCACTACTCTTTCGTGAAGCTCAAGAAGCAGATGTAACCTCTATCCTAAAGCACTGGAGAATCGTTCTCTATCTAATTTTCCCTGTCATCTTTATATCTACTCTAAGTATGGGAGGACTTGCCCATGTTCTTTGGGCGAGCTTACCATTAGCAGCCTGCCTAGCAGTAGGTGCTGCACTTGGTCCTACTGACCTGGTTGCTTTTGCTTCCCTTTCTGAACGATTTACCTTTCCAAAACGAATTTCAAATATCTTAAAAGGGGAAGGACTCCTTAATGATGCTTCTGGGCTAATTGCCTTTCGTGTTGCTCTCATCGCATGGACAACGGGAACCTTTTCAATCGCTCAAGCAGGAATTTCCCTAGCTATTTCCATCATGGGAGGGTTTGCAGTCGGCTTTATAACAGCCTTAATCAATCGTTTCCTCCATACTTTTCTACTCAGTGTTCGAGCTACTGATATAGCCAGTGAACTTCTGTTAGATCTCAGTTTACCACTTTTAACATTCTTCATCGCTGAAGAGATTCACGTTTCTGGAATTATCGCAGTCGTTGTTGCTGGTATTTTGAAAGCGAGTCGTTTTAAAAAGATAAATCTTCTTGAAGCCCAGGTGGATACTGTGACTGAAACCGTTTGGCACACAGTAACCTTCATGCTCAATGGTTCTGTCTTCGTTCTGTTGGGGATGGAACTGGAGATGATTGCGGAGCCCATTCTGAAGAGTGCTTTTTATAACAATGTGCTTCTTCTCGTCACAGTCTTTCTTTTAACCTTCCTACTCTTTGCCATCCGCTTTGTGATGATTTACGGCTTTTACGCGTTTCGAATAAAGAAACTTCAAAAAAGCCTCCACAAGTATGTTAAAGATATGCTTCTCTTGACATTTTCTGGAGTTAAGGGAACAGTTTCTATTGCTACCATCCTCTTGATACCGTCTAACTTAGAGCAGGAATATCCGCTCCTTCTCTTCCTCGTAGCTGGTGTAACCCTGGTCAGTTTTCTTACTGGATTATTGGTCTTGCCACACCTTTCTGAAGAGCAAGAGCCATCTAAGGATCATCTCATGCACATCGCTATCCTAAATGATGTTGCCATGGAGTTAGAGAGAGATTTGGACCATACTAAAAACAAGGTTCCCCTCTATGCTGCGATTGATAACTATCACGGACGGATCGAAAATCTCATCCTCAGCCAAGAAAATAAAGAAATCCAAGAAGACTGGGAAGCTCTGAAACTCTTGATTCTCAGTATCGAGAACGATGGTTTGGAACAGGCCTATGAAGAAGGCAAAATCGGTGAAAGAGGTTATCGTGTTTATCAACGGTACTTGAAAAGCATGGAGAAAAATATTAAGCGAAACTTTGCTTCTCGACTAACCTACTACTTCCTTGTTTCTATACGGATTGTGCGCTTTCTCCTTCATGAGTTGCTCACATTTGGAAAAACCTTTCGTTCTTGGAGAGACAAGGAAAACCAAAGACTTCTTGCCATCGATTATGATCAGATTGCAGAACTCTATCTAGCCAACACTGAAATCATCATCGAAAGTTTAGAAAACCTCAAAGGGATTTATAAGAGTTCCTTGATTAGTTTTATGCAGGAATCACGTCTCCGTGAAACCAGTCATATTACCAGTGGTGCCTTTGTGGAACGGGTTATCAATCGTATCAAACCCAATAATATCGACGAAATGTTGAGAGGCTACTATCTAGAACGTAAGTCTATCTTTGAATACGAGAAACAAAAACTTATTTCAGCCCAGTATGCTAAAAAACTGAGACAAAATGTGAACAACCTAGAAACCTATTCTCTAAAAGAATCAGCCAACACACTGCCTTATGATATGATGGAATTAGTTCGCAGAAATTAATGGCTATATAACATAAACAATTAAAAAATGGAGGTTTGATAAATGGTAAAGCTATGGAGAAAAATAACAGATAAACCTCTGTTAAAAGCCTTTTTGCATTACTATCAAGTCTCAGATAGTGAGTTGACTAGTGTAGCCGTGGCCTATTATTGGTTGATTTCAATCTTCCCCTTACTTATGATAGCTGTCAATATCTTGCCTTATTTTCAAATTCCAATCTCTGATTTCTTGATCACACTAAAGGAATTTTTACCAGATACGATCTATGATGTAGTAGCAAAGATTGCTCGTGAAGTCCTGACGCAACCGTCTGCTGGACTCTTGAGTTTTGCGGTGATATCAGCCCTCTGGACCTTTTCAAAATCCATGAATTTCCTTCAAAAGGCCTTTAACAAAGCTTATGGAATTGCAAAAAATAGAGGAATTATCTCACACCAACTGATGAGTCTCCTAGTTAGTTTGGGACTTCAAATTCTCTTTGCACTTGCCTTATTTCTAAGTATGTTTGGTCATATGTTATTGGATCTGCTAAAAAACTACTGGAAATCCGAAAGTTCTCTATTTGCATATTTACAGGATCTTACAGGACCGCTGATTTATGTCTTTCTGTTTGCGATCTTGATCATGCTCTATTATTTCCTTCCAAACGTGAAAGTCAGTCGTATTCGTTACGTCCTTCCTGGAAGTCTATTCGTGTTTGTCACTCTCATATCTCTATTAACGATCTTTCAGCTTATTTCAACAATTATGTTAACTATCTAGTCGACGTTCGATTTTTCAGTTCCATCATCGTTGTTGTCATGATGTTCTGGTTTATTATCATTGCCAAGATATTGATTATCGGTGCAGTGATCAATGCCAGTGTTCAAAGCCTAAAGGATCCAGACTTTAAAGCAAGGCAATAATTTTTTATCGATTAATACTCAATGAAAATCAAAGAGCAAACTAGGAAGCGAGCCGCAGGTTGCTCAAAACACCGTTTTGAGGTTGTGGATAGAACTGACGAAGGCAGCTCAAAATACTATTTTGAGGTTGCAGATGGAAGCTGACGTGGTTTGAAGAGATTTTCGAAGAGTATAAACAAATCAATCCCCCAGTCATTTAATACTGGGGGATTTTTGAATTAGTTACTTTATTGTCCATTCGTTAGGGCTTGCAATTCTGTTTTTAGATATTGAGCCAAATGTTGGTGGGCAAAAATATTGGCATTTTTTTCTGCGGTAGGATTGTAGTTAGTGTTGGTATTTACATCATAGACATAAATGTCTCCACTCTCTGATTGAACCCATTCAATCGCCGCAACTTCAATCTGAGCATTCTTAAGGAAGTTTTCATAAGCTTCTCTTCGGTCATCTGGTAGAGGTTCTGTAATCTGGAATTTCTCAGATGTTTCCAGTTGCTCTGGTCTCTTACCGATTTGGCAACCATCTGCTGGGCACAGTTGGAAACCATCTGAAGAATCGATTGAAACAGTATAAAGGAACTTCTGGTTGATAAACTCTGAACGACGGATACGTCCATCACTTGGTTTGATGTAGGCTTGTAACAAGGTGATTCCGTCCACTGATGGTTCAAAGAGAGGGCTATTGACATAAGCTTCCAATTCTTCTTCATTTTGGAAGAGTTGAACCCCTAATCCCTTACCTGCTCGATTGTGCTTGGTAATCAAAGGATAGATGTTCAATTTTCTTGCTGCTTCAATGATATGTTCTTGGCCCAAAACTGCAACTGTCGCAGGAGTCTCAATGCCCGACTCATTTAACTTCAAATATTGTTTGACTTTACTGATTTCTAGGTTGATAGCACCAGTTCCATTTACAACCTTGCGTCCATGCGCTTCTAACCAAGTAATGACCTGCTCTGTAAATTCTGGTGCATAGCGATGTCCTCTAGTGTGAGAGGATGCAGACATACGATTGTAAAAGATACCCTGTGGCGGTGGGCTTTGTAGATCCAAAATTCCACTAGACAAATCCCACAGTTCATATGGAACTTCTAACTCTTCCAACCATTTGACCAAATGCTGAGTCCATTCAAGATTCTCATGAATTACATAAACTTTTGCTTCACTCATTACTTATCATCTCCTTAAGAAAAGCTGACTGATAGTTGGCTTTCCTTTTCTTCTAAAATATATCCTTCTGTTTTTTCAATAACGCTGACTGTTAAGATTTGACCCAAAACATTGATCATAGTACGGCCAGCATTGACAAAGAAATCAACTGCAAAGATCAAGGCGACTCCTTCAACTGGTAGGCCCAATTGAGGTGCTGCTGCTAATAGAACCACGATAGCACCTGATGGCACAGTTGCTGCAGTTTTTCCAATCAAGGTCAAAAGCAAAACAGTAAACAAGAGACTTGATAAAGAAAATTGAATGCCGTAGGCATGCGCGATAAAGATTGTCGCAACTGAGAAATAAACTGCTGCCCCTTCTAAGTTAAAAGTATATCCTAAAGGAACAACTAAATCAATCGTATGCTCGTCATGCCCCTGTTTTTTTAAATCTTTAAGAAGGGATGGCAAGACAACACTAGAACTACCGGTAACAAAGGCCAGTGTCAAGAGACTCCAATTTTCACGAAAGGCTGACAAATACGGTACTTTAAAGAATAGAGCAATCAAAGGGAAAATAAGGAGAACCAAAACAGCGTAAGCCAAGTAAGTTCCGATTACAAATTGACCAAGCCCAATCAATTTATCAAGGCCAGTCGTTGCAACATCTTTTGCGATAAATCCAAAAATTCCAATCGGTGAAAGTTTGACAATCACTGTAACAATATTATAGATGGCCTCAATCCAGATTTGGAAACCTTCGATAATTTTCTGAGATTTATCAGACTTAAGATTCCCAATTCCGTAACCAAGAAAGATAGCAAACACGATAATTGGCAAAAGAGCACCTTCTGAAAGAGATTTGACGATATTTGATGGAATAAAACCAAGCGAAAATTCGCTAAATTTTACATTGTTGGCGATTCCATCAAGGTTTCCACCAGTTTGACCAATGTTCACACCTTGTCCAAATCCCAAATAATAACTAGCAAATACAAACAATAGGGTAATAGCAGTTGTTATGGCAAAAAAGTAAACCAAGCTCTTGGTCAAGATTTTCCCAAAAGATTTTTTCCCGATAACGCCAGCTACAGCAACAACAATAGTTGGGAAGATTAGTGGGATGATGACCATGTTGATCAATTTAATAAAGGCTTGTCCTAAAAATTGATAAAAGCCTGCAAATTGTGGCCAGATGACTGCAGCGATAACACCCAAGACCAAAGCCACTAATAATTGGATTCCTAGTGAGAGTTTTGACCATAATGTAACTAATTTCATAAGAAACTCCTTTGTTTTATTTGCTACTCATTCTACTACTATTCTTCACTTCTGACTAATATATATTTTCTATGTTGAACATAAAAAAGATTTATATTGAGAGTTCAAACTATCATCGTACCGAACACATAGATTCATTCTGTTCAAGCAGGAATTATAAAATCTGTTTCTTACCAATGATTTTTTGCTAAAACAGTGATAAATCACGGAATTTACTTTTCTATTCTCAAAATTTTATGATACAATAATGGTATGATTTTAATGAAACTTGCTTCCATCTTGCTTTTGGTACTAACCTTAGCTCTGGCGATTATTTTAAGCAGACTCTTTAAGTTAAAGAAAAGGGGCATCAATGCTGCTGATTTAGCTTTTCCTTTTCTAATTTTTGAATATTATTTGATTACGGCTAAGATGTTTACACACAATCAACTTCCAGTATTGGGAACGGCCTTATCAATACTAGCAATTGTGTTGGTCTTTTTCTTCTTAAACAAAAAGACGTAGTTTTTATTATCCAAAATTTATTAAATTCTTTTGGCGAGCTGGATTTTTACTAACACTGCTCATCTATATCATCATGATTGTTCAAATTTTCGTGATGAAATAGTCAACTATTACAATATAGCCCACCAGCACCTCGATCTTGGCCACTAAATGTTCCATCTGAGGCACTTTTCTGATAAAATTATAAAAAAGTAAAAATAGGAGATAAATCAAGTGAAAAAAACGCTCTTGGCAAGTGCCATTACGCTTTCAGTTTTTGGTCTAACCACCAATCTTAGCTATGCTGAGGAAAACCAAGCACAGTCTACCCCAGTAGAAACAACACACAGTGAAACCTCTACTGACAAAGTGGAGAAAAACAGTCTCCCAGCCAAGGAAACTGAACCTTCAACTGAGGCAAATGCCAATCAAATAACAAATCCAGCTAAGAAAGAAGAAGACAAGGCTCCTGAAGTCCAAAAAGATGGTTGGGTATTCGAGGAAAATATCTGGCGCTTCTATGAAAACAATGCCCCTGTTCTAAACTGGAAAAAAATCCACGGGAAATGGTACTACTTCAACAAAGATGGAATCATGTTGAGCGATACTATTTTTGACGGATATATCCTGACTAGTAGCGGGGCTATGGTCGATTCTGGTTGGAGTAAACTCCAAGATAAATGGTATTACGCTAACGCTTATGGAAAAATTTCTCAACAAAAATGGGAAAAGATCGGTGGTGTCTGGTACTATTTTGATCAAGATGGAGTCATGCTCAGCAACACAATTTTTGACGGCTATCTGATAACGAATAGTGGAGCCATGGCTGAGAGTGCTTGGGTAAAACAAGATGGACAATGGTACTTTGCCCTGGCTTCTGGGAAATTAATCACAAATAATTGGGAGAAAATTGGCGGCTCTTGGTACTACTTTGACAAAGATGGTATCATGCTAAGTAATACAATTTTTAACGGATACCTTCTCTCTAATAGTGGAGCTATGGCTGAAAGGTCCTGGGTTTATTTAGAAGGAAAATGGTACTTTGCCCAAACATCTGGGCGTCCAACTCAAGAAAAATGGGAAAAAGTCGGTAGCGCGTGGTACTATTTTAACAAAGAAGGTATTATGGCCAATAACCAATGGATCGGTAGCTACTATCTCAAAGATAGTGGAGCCATGGCCGAAAAAGAATGGATTTTCGATAAAAACTATAATAGCTGGTTCTACTTAAAATCTGGTGGAGCTTACGCTGCGCGTGAATGGATCGGCTCTTACTACCTCAAGTCAGGTGGTTACATGGCAAAAAGTGAATGGATATTTGATAACTACTATAATGCTTGGTATTACCTGAAAGAAAATGGCGTCTACGTTACTGGAACTCAGAAAATAAACGGTCAAACTCATTTATTCCAGAGTAACGGAAAATGGATTGCTGAAATTCCAGAAAGTCGTGGATTTGAAAAAGGGAAATACACAAAAACTGTTTTCTTAGATCCAGGTCACGGTGGAAAAGACCCTGGTGCTGTTTATTATAACACTCAGGAAAAAGACCTAACCATGCAAATTTATCAAAAACTACGTAAGGAACTCCAGGGTCTTGGTTATACCGTTCTTTCTTCGAGAGATAGTGATGTCTATGTCGACTTTGTCACTGAACGTTCAAAAATGGTTAACAAAACGGACTCAGACATGTTCATCAGTATTCACTTCAATGCAAGCGGAAATCCTGCTTCAGGGAGATCTGGTATTCAAACTTACTCTTACGAAGAAGACAGTGGCTATCGTGCTAAGATCAATCCATACTGGCATAACCACCCTGACCGTATCAGTGAAAGCAATCGCCTTGCTGCAGATATCCACTCTTCACTACTAGCTGAAACTGGTGCTAAGGATGCAGGACTCCTACAAAGTAGTTTTGCTGTCCTTCGAGAAACTGATAAACCAGCGGTTCTATTGGAATTGGGCTATATTGACAATTTCAATGAGAATCAACAAGTCCGCAGTGACGCCTACCAAAACAGATTGGTTGCAGGTATTGTCAAAGGGATTCAAATATTACTCAGGTCAATAAAGAAAAAGTCTCGAGAAAATCTCGAGATTTTTTATATTATTCTTCTAACTTGTTGGCTTCAGGAAAGAGAAAACCAATTCCTACACAAGCCAGAACACCAGCACCGATAACCAAACCGCTTGAAAGTGGCAAGAGATCAAGAGTGGCATTGGCGATGATAAAAGCAATAATCAAGCACATAATACTGGCCTTATAATCTTTTTTCACCAAATTCTCAAGAGTAAAAAACAGAAATAAACCTACTGGAAATAGTGCCCAGATGTTAACATCCAAACTCGGCCATCCAACAAAGCCAAAATACAAGACTACTACTGCAACAACTAAAAATCCAATACCTAATACTTTTTTCATGATACGACCTCATTTTCTATTTTGTTAAGAAGTTTTATCTCCCTTTAACAATTACAACTATAACAGAAATAAAAATGGTCAACAATAGCTTTTGTCTATGTGGCAGACATGATAGACTATGTGGTCAGAATTTTTCTTCACCCACTATAGTTGACAAATAGCTAATCTTTTTTAATCAGAATATTAGCCTTCTTTTTTCTTATGAGCTACAAGACCAAATCCATACATTACTCCAAGAAGTCCAAGTGCTGCTATCTTCAGTAGCAGTATTTGGCAACTGAGGAGTATTTTCTTTAGCATAGTTTGCTTTCTCTGGAGTTACCGGTGTTGAAATCTTTTTGTAGACTTGCTCTGCATCTCCATCTGGAAGTTTCTTATCCTCTACTAAAAAGATTTACTTTATTTTCTAATAAAACAACGTTCTTGCACAACTTCCTATTACTCATAAATTTATACAGTCTACTAATAATAGCTTGCTATACTCACTTTATTATTCTAAAATTACAGTCACAAAGAGTTCATTATTGCAATAAATATCTAATTCATTTTCAGAATTATCACTAAACACTCCACCACCTTTTTTATAAAAATAAACTTCTAAATTACCTTCATACTCGACTTCAAAATTAGAATCTGCTTCTATAGTCAATTGAGAAAACATGGGCTCATATCAAAAAGCACCTCAAAAAGGTATTACCAACTTGCAATACTTTTTTGAGGCTCTCTTGTCTTGTTCTTGTTTCAATTGGCTATAATATTTTTGCCCCCTTTTGCTTACTACTAAAGTTTGATATACTCCCCTTATAGTGGACAGTGAAAAAACAAAATTTCACTAGAAACTACAGGGGGAGTTTTCGTATGTCAAAAAGAGGTCCGAAATCAGTGGAGGAGAAGTTAGAAGTTGTTCATCTTTACCTTGAACAAGGGAAGTCCATATCTATTTTGACCAAAGCATTTGGAGTAAATGGTGACACAATCAGAAATTGGATTCGTATGTATCAAACAGATGGTGTAGAAGGGCTCAAGGAGCGTCATAGCTGGAAGAAATATAGTTCAGAGTTAAAAGAAAAGGCTGTAACAGATTATCTTGCAGGTAGAGGTGGTTTATCTTGAATCAAATTTTCATTCGTTTCGCTTTATCCCTTAAAGGTTACAATGGTTGCGCCAGATCCACCTGCATTTTGTGGTGCATAGCCAAAGCTCTTGACTTGTTTGTTTCTTTGCAGATACTTAGTCACCCCTTCACGGATGACACCTGTACCGATACCATGGATGATGTCGACTTGGGCCATATTGTTGAGCAGGGCTTGGTCAATAAAGGCATCCAAGGCTTCCATAGCTTCCTCGTAGCGTTTGCCACGAAGATCTAGTCGAGCCTGTGGACCTTTGCCTGCTGCACGTTTGACGACGTTGACTTGTTTCTTCTTGACTGGCGCTTCTTTCTGGGCTTGAACCAAGTCAAATTCTTTCTCTTCAAGTGTCATCTTAATCAAGCCAACCTGTGCTTCCCAACGGCCATCCTTGAGTTGATTGGTCAAGGTACCACGTTGACCATAGCTTAAAACGATAATATCATCCCCAACCTTTGGAGCTCGTTTTTTCTTGGCCTTTTGAAGGACCTTATTTTTAGAAAGGTCAACTTTTTCAGGGGCTAATTTTTTGAGCTTAGCCTTGGCTTCAATAATCTCATGTGGTTTTAGTTGAGATTTACTGTGAAGATTTTTAAGAATATCATCGCTCTCAGCTAGAGCCAAGTCAACAATCTCAGTAGCTTGCTCACGTGCCTTATTGAGTTCAGTTTCTTTCTCACGATTGAGCTCGTTATAAAGTTTTTTAAGGGCACGGTTCATCTTGAGGTTTTCTTGCTCGACTTGGCGGATATTTTCAAGACGTTTCCGGCTTTCAAGTGTTTGTTCTTCCAATTGCTCAATGATCCGATTGACATCATTGTCTTGGTTAATCTGCTTGCTGGCATCGCCTACGATGACATCTGACAATCCTAGACGTTTAGCAATCTCAAAAGCATTACTTCGACCAGGTACACCCTGCATAAAGCGATAAGTTGGGCGCAGGCTAGCTGTATCAAACTCCATACTAGCATTTTGAACATAGGCCGTTTCAATCCCGTAGGCCTTTAGTTCAGGATAGTGCGTAGTTGCCATAGTCTTGACCTGACGCAGACGCAAGTCTTCTAAGATAGACATAGCAAGGGCTGCTCCTTCTTGAGGATCTGTACCAGCACCAAGCTCATCTAGTAACAAGAGCGAGTTTTGGTTAACTTTACCAAGAATATCGACGATGTTAGTCATATGACTAGAGAAGGTTGAGAGACTTTGTTCGATGGACTGTTCGTCTCCGATATCTGCGAAAATCTCCTCGAAAATCCCTACACGACTGCCCTTATCGGCTAGAATTGGCAGTCCAGACTGGGCCATCAATTGCGTCAAACCTAAGGTCTTCAGCATGATAGTCTTACCACCAGTATTGGGACCAGTGATGACGATAGCTGTTAATTCTTTGCCGAAGTGCACATCATTTGCGATGGCATTCTTCACCAAGGGATGACGAACGTGAAGGAGTTGAATCTCCTGTCCCTCAGATACTTGAGGTACTACTGCCTCCGTCTCTTGGATAAAGCGAACCTTAGCCCGAATCAAGTCTAAATGTCCAATAATCCAGGCATCATTTGCGATTTCTGCCGCGTGCGGTCTTACTCGCTCAGAGAGTTCTTGGAGGATACGTATCATCTCATAGCGTTCATCTGCACGTAGACTTGCAATCTCCTCACTCAGCTTGACTACTTCACGCGGTTCGATATAGACAGTGTTCCCACTGGCAGAGATATCATGTACTACACCAGCAATCTTGTTACGATAAGTATTTTTGACTGGAAGAACTTGGCGACCATTTCTACTTGCGATGATACCTTCAGTCAACATCTGGGCCTTTTGTTTTAGAAGATCTTGCAAGACATCACGGACTTGGCTCTCACTGTCATGGATTTTTCGACGGATTCGTGCCAAATCCTCACTAGCAAAGTTCTCAATAAATCCAGCTTCGTTGATAGCTTGTAGATTTCCCTGTAAATGTGGAAAATCATGAAGTTTCTCAAACCAGTTAGCTAGGTGTTCTAAACGTACATTTTCAAGATTGTCATAAAAATTCTGCAATTCACGACTGGCAAAGATGACACGCTTGAGAAGGAGAAATTCCTCGATGTTGAGGTCAGCACCCATCTCCAAACGTTTGCTAGTTGCAGCAATATCTTTTGTTGCAGAAATGCTGAAATGAGGATGCTCGACAAAGAGTTCTTGCATTTCCTTCATCTCTGCAAAAGCTTGCTTAATCTTGTCTCCTTTATCAGTCGGAGCAAGTTCTTTCAACTGTTCTAGTCCTTGCTCAGTCAAAAGATGGGGCTCAAATAAAGCCTTGACCTTATTAAATTCTAATGTTTCTAGTATTTTTTTATTCATTTTCTTTTCCTTCGTAATGAGCGAACGAATTTTTCAAATTCTCACTCTTTTCAAAAAGGCTCCTAAACTATTGATACTCAATGAAAATCAGAGAGCAAACTAGGAAGCTAGCCATAGGTTGCTCAAAGCACTGCTTTGAGGTTGTAGATAAGACTGACGAAGTCAGTCACATATATAATCCAAGGCGAAGCTGACGTGGTTTGAAGAGATTTCCGAAGAGTATGAAATTGTAAACAAAAGGCTAGGAATAGTTCCCGCCCTTTTTATCCGATTAGTTTGGTTACCCAGAGTTGTTTAATCAAGTCAGTAGTTACTGGAATACTCTGAATCATATGTTTGGCTACTAGACTATTTTCAAGTGAATTTTGAACGATTGCTAGGGGCACAGTCGCAAGGATGGTCAGCATCATCTGAAGGACAAATATGGTCACTCCAACTGATAAGACTCCTGCACCGATGCGAAAATATTTGCCACCTAACTTTTTGGTTGGTACTAGGTTAAAAAAGAGTCCAATCAAACGACCGATGCAGTAAAATACGGCAAAGGCTAAGAGATAGCCAATACCTGCGTAAAAGACCTTGTCCAATTGGAAGAGCTGGTCAGATGGGAAGAAAAAGGTACCCTGCCCTTCCTGAGGATTGGCATAAGGAATCAACAAATGAAATGTTTCTCCCAATGACTGATAAAAATTCCCCGCAAAATAAGCTGAGACGATTGTAGCTAGGAGATAATAGACTTGTAGGACCAAGCCTCTGCGATAGCCGATATAAAAACTCCAAGCCAGAACCAATAAAAGAAAGATGGAAATCATAGTGAGTCCTCAATCTTGCTCTGTTCTTGTTTTGCTGCAACAACCTGATGACGGAGAGCTTCTAATTCTTGCTCCTTATCATCAAATTCAATCTCACGACTGAGTTGAGTTGACAAGCTATTGACTGCTAATAAAATAGCGATTGTCTCATCATCCGCTCCAGGCATTTGCTCTTTAATTGCTTCATATTTTTCAGTTGCAACCTTGGCAATTTCCTCCATAAAGAGGTTGTCATGCTCAGTTGTTAGGGTCAATGTTTTTTTTCCGAATATAAACTTATATCGATTTAAATTTGCCATAAAAATTCACCTCACGATATTATACCAAATTTCACTAAGTTTGTCAGTTTTTACCAATTCTGCGGCTTTTATGGTACAATAAGAACTATGGCAAGTATTACATTAACTCCAAGCGAAAAGGAAATCCAAGCCTTTGTTCAGAAATATGAACAAGCACTGACTCCTAGTAAAAATCCTTATATTCGCTACTTTTTCAAGCTTCCACAGGCAAGTGTTTCCATCTATACATCTGGAAAAGTGCTCTTGCAAGGAGAAGCTGCTGAACGTTACGCCAGCTTTTTTGGTTATCAGGTCAGCCCAGTAGCTAGTGGGCAAAATTTCCCTTTGCTTGGAACAGATGAGGTGGGAAATGGTTCCTACTTCGGTGGTCTAGCTGTAGTAGCATCCTTTGTAACGCCTGACCAGCATGACTTCCTACGAAAACTGGGTGTTGGGGACTCTAAGACTCTGACAGACCAAAAGATTCGTCAGCTTGCCCCTCTCCTTAAAGAGAGAATCCAGCACCAAGCTCTACTGCTTTCTCCAAGTAAGTATAACGAAGTCATTGGTGAGCGCTACAACGCCGTTTCTGTTAAGGTAGCCTTACACAATCAAGCAATTTTTCTCCTTCTCCAAAAGGGAGTCCAGCCAGAAAAGATTGTTATCGATGCCTTCACTAGTGCTCAGAACTATGAAAAGTACTTAAAAAATGAAGCCAATCATTTTTCTAATCCAGTCAGTCTAGAGGAAAAAGCCGAAGGTAAGTACTTGGCTGTCGCAGTAAGCTCTATCATTGCGCGTGATCTCTTTCTAGAGAATCTCGAAAATCTGGGGAGAGAACTTGGCTATCAACTTCCAAGCGGAGCTGGAACAGCTTCTGATAAGGTAGCTAGCCAAATCCTTCGTGCTTATGGTAGGCAGGGACTCAACTTCTGCGCCAAACTACACTTTAAAAATACTGAAAAAGCAAAAAAACTGCTAGAAAGGTAAATTATGAAATATTTTAAATCGTTTTTAAAAGAGTGGAGTTTTATCCTCATTATCACTCTTATCGCCCTTAGTCGTCTCTTCTCTGGAGGAATGTCAGTGTAGAAGGACATTCAATGGATCCTACCTTAGCAGATGGAGAAGTCCTCTTTGTGGTTAAACATCTCCCAATCAATCGTTTTGATATCGTGGTTGCCCATGAAGACGACGGGAACAAGGACATCGTTAAGCGAGTCATCGGTATGCCAGGAGATACCATTCGTTACGAGAGCGACAAGCTCTATATCAATGGTCAAGAAACTGATGAGCCTTATCTAGCAGAATACCTTAAGCGTTTCAAGGAAGATAAGCTCCAAAGCACCTATACTGGAACTGGTTGGGATGGAAAAAAGGGCGAATACTTTAGAACCATTGCCCAAAAGGCTCAGGCCTTTACCCTAGATGTTAATTACAACACTAGCTTTACCTTCACTGTTCCAGAAGGAGAATACCTCCTACTGGGTGATGACCGTCTGGTATCTAGCGACAGTCGACATGTTGGTACCTTTAAGGCAAAAGATATCACTGGTGAAGCCAAATTCCGCTTCTGGCCACTCAAGCGTATCGGAACATTTTAAAAACTAGGAAGAGGCCGAGAATTTTCCATCTCAGCCTCTTCTCATTCTATTTTGACTAAATCTGGGATAAATTTTCTCAGACACTATTGTAAGGAATTTTATGGAAGTTTATTTTTCAGGCACCATTGAACGCATTATTTTTGAAAATGTCAGCAATTTTTTCCGCATTTTGCTCCTAGATATTGATGATACCAATGCTGAAGACTTTGATGATTATGAAATCATTGTCACAGGTACCATGGCTGATATCATTGAAGGAGAGGAATACACTTTTTGGGGGCAAATTGTCCAACACTCCAAGTATGGGGAACAGCTACAAATGACTCGCTATGAGAGAGCCAAGCCGACTAGTAAGGGCTTGGTCAAGTATTTCTCCAGTAGCCATTTTAAGGGAATTGGACTCAAAACAGCTCAGAAAATTGTGGATATTTACGGAGATAACACTATTGACAAAATCTTAGAAAATCCAGACAAACTCCAGTCTATCTCTGGACTCTCTGCTAAAAATCGTGAAGCCTTCGTCTCAACCCTTCGTCTTAATTACGGAACAGAGATGGTCTTAGCCAAGCTAGCCAACTACGGCATTCCTAATAAACTGGCCTTTCAGATTCAAGACTTTTACAAGGAAGAAACTCTAGAGATTGTCGAGAATTATCCCTATCAACTGGTTGAGGATATCAAGGGCTTGGGATTTACCATTGCTGACCAACTGGCCCAAGAATTGGGAATTGAGAGTCAAGCTCCCGAACGCTTCCGTGCTGGTCTTGTCCATAGTCTCTTTCAAGGTTGCATGGAAACGGGAGATACCTATATGGAAGCTAGAGACTTGTTGGAGCAAACCCTCAACCTTCTAGAATCCTCCCGTCCAGTCGAACTAGATCCGAGTCAAATTGCCCAAGAACTTGCTTATCTGATTGAAGAAGATAAAGTCCAGCAGATTGATACCAAAATTTTTGATAATAGCCTCTTTTTTGCAGAAGAAGGGATTCGCAGCCAACTCATCAGAATCCTCGAAAAAGGACAGAGTAAAAAACAGGATCTAGAGACTATTCAAGACCATATCACAACTGTTGAGGAAGAACTGGGAATTGAGTATGATAGTATTCAAAAACAGGCCATCTGCGATGCTATCCAAAACAAGGTCTTTATCCTTACAGGTGGGCCTGGTACAGGTAAGACCACTGTTATCAACGGCATTATCGCTGTCTATGCTCTCTTAGAAGGACTAGACCTCAAGAGAAAGAGCAATTTGCCCATTCTCCTAGCCGCTCCCACTGGTCGCGCAGCCCGTCGCATGAATGAGCTAACAGGTCTACCTAGTGCTACCATTCACCGCCATTTGGGTATGACTGGAGATGACGACACCAGCCATCTGGAAGATTATCTGGATGCTGACTTTATCATTGTAGATGAGTTTTCTATGGTAGATACTTGGCTAGCCAACCAGCTCTTTTCCAACATCTCCTCTAACAGTAAAATCCTTATCGTTGGTGATAGCGACCAGCTGCCATCGGTTAGTCCTGGTCAAGTCTTGGCTGACTTGCTCCAGATTTCAAGTATTCCTCAAACACGTTTGGAACGAATCTACCGTCAGAGCGAAGAATCAACCATCGTCACGCTTGCCAGTCAGATTCGTCAGGGAATATTGCCTGCAGACTTCACCCAGAAAAAAGCAGATCGCTCCTACTTTGAAATCGCTAGTAACCATATCCCTGCTAGCATTGAAAAAATCCTAGGTGCTGCTATCAGAAGTGGCATCCCTGCTCGTGATATTCAGGTTCTTGCCCCTATGTACCGTGGAACTGCTGGTATTGATGCCATCAACCAGCTCATGCAAGACCTCCTTAATCCTCCACAAAAAGACCAGCTTAGCTTTGAAGCTCCTCAGTACCACTATCGAACAGGAGATAAGGTCATTCACCTAGTCAACGATGCAGAGGTCAATGTCTTTAACGGAGACTTAGGCTATATCACAGACTTGATTCCAGGAAAATACACCGAATCCAAGCAAGATGAAATTGTCATCGACTTTGATGGGAACGAGGTTTCCTATCCTCGAAATGAATGGTACAAGATTCGCTTAGCCTATGCCATGAGTATCCATAAGTCTCAGGGTAGCGAGTTTCCTGTTGTGATTCTTCCGATTACTAGTGCTAGCAAACGCATGCTGGAGCGCAATCTCATCTACACTGCTATCACTCGGGCCAAAAGTAAACTGATTTTACTAGGCGAAATACAGGCCTTTGACTATGCAACCAAGCACATCGGGACAGCACGCAAGACCTATCTAATTGAACGTTTCGCTGACCTAATGGAGAATGCAGAGGAAACAAACCAACTTGCAACCGATACTGCCATCTCAACATACACTGAACAATCCTATATTCTAACCGAAGAAAACTGGACTAGTATCCCAGCTATGATTGGGATTAGCCAAGAAGACCTACAAGAATTTTTCGGAAAATAAAGTATAAGAAAACCCACCGAATCCGGTGGGCTTTTATCTTTTCAGATTATTTTACTGTTGCAGTGCTTGTGATCAATTCAACAGCTTTTTTGATTGTGATATCGTGTTTCAACATATCAGCTGAAAGCAAGTTTTGTACTTGAGCAACTTCCATGTTGTAATCTGCAGCCAATTGCTCGATTTCTTTTTGGATTTCTTCGTCAGTAGCGTCAAATCCTTCAGCTTTCGCAACTGCTTCGATAACAAGGTTAGTCTTCGTACGTGACTCAGCTTCTGCTTCGTATTGTTTGTGAAGGTCTTCTTGAGTAGTTCCAGTGATTTGGAAGTACATGTCAGGGTTAATACCTTGACGTTGCAAGTTTCCAAGGAATTCATTTACTGAACGGTGAACTTCTTCGTGGATCATTTCTTCTGGAAGTTCTACGATTTCAGCATTTTCAACTGCTTTATCGATTGCTGCACCTTCAACTGCATCCTTGTATGCTTCTTCTTTAGCAGCAGCCAATTCGTTGCGGTATTTTTCTTTCAATTCAGCAAGTGTTTCAACTTCTTCGTCGATATCTTTTGCAAGTTCATCGTCAAGAGCTGGAACTTCTTTAGCTTTTACTTCGTGGATAGTTGTCACGAATTTAGCTTCTTTACCGGCAAGGTCTTCTGCTTGGTAGTCTTCTGGGAATGTTACGATAACATCAACAGTTTCACCAGCTGAGTGTCCAACCAATTGGTCTTCGAAACCAGGGATGAATTGACCTGAACCAAGTCCAAGTGAGAAGTTTTCACCTTTTCCACCGTCAAATTCAACACCGTCAATAGAACCAACAAAGTCGATAACAACAGTGTCGCCGTTTTCAGCAGCAGCTTCTTTGATCACCAATTCAGCCAAGTTGTTGCGTTCACGTTCGATACGTTCTTCAACATCAGCATCAGTTACTTCTTTTTCTACATCAACTGATACTTCAAGGTTTTTGTAGTCACCCAATTTAACTTCAGGTTTTGTAACAACTTCAGCAGTGATAACCCAATCTTGACCTTTTTCCATTGAAGTTACGTCAATTTTTGGTTGTGCAACGACTTCAAGACCAGCTTCTTTTACAGCTGCTTCATAAGCGTTTGGCAAAAGAGCGTTCATAACGTCTTGGTAAAGTGACTCTTCACCAAATTTTTGTCGAAGATAGGACGTGGAAGATGACCTTTACGGAAACCAGGAACGTTAAGAGATTTCTTTACTGAGTTAAATACACGATCCAATTCTGGTTTGATTTGGTCTTGAGAGATAGTGAAAGTCAAGACACCACGGTTTGTTTCTTTGTTTTCAAATGATACAGACATTCTGTCATTTCTCCTTAAAATATTTTTAAATACAGCCTATTATAACATTTTCCATTGATAAAAGCTAGACTAATGCCGATAAATCTGGCTAAAACACATTTTGGGTAATTTGGCGCGTACTATTCTAGGTTCAATCCATTATATAAAAAGAAGACAAACATTCTTAAAATGTTTGCCCTCTTAATGCTATAGACTCGATCATCTAGTCCAAAGTAATTTCAATAGGATTAAATATTTATTCTAATCTTCTTTTTTCTTACGAACTACAAGTCCAAATCCACTCATTACTCCAAGAAGTCCAAGTGCTGCTAAGCTAGTATGATCTTCAGTACCAGTATTTGGCAACTGAGGAGTATTTTCTTTAGCAGAGGTTGGTTTCTCTGGAGCTACTGGTTTCTCTGGAGTTACTGGTTTCTCTGGAGTTACTGGTTTCTCTGGAGTCACTGGTTTCTCTGGAGTTACTGGTTTCTCTGGAGTTACTGGTACAATTGGAACGTAGATGATTGGTGTGTCATCACCTGGGTTTGTTGGAAGGTTTGGAAGTTCCTTACCTGGTTCTACTGGTTGACCTGGTTTGCTTGGATCTTTTGGATCTGGCAAGTATGGTTTGTAGCCTGGTACGTCTGGAACAACTGGTTTACCTGGTTTTGTTGGATCTGTTGGATCATTTGGATATTTCACATCTGGTGTTGATGGGAATTTAGGATCATCAGATTTTGGAACCAAGCTTCCAAGTGGTTTATAGGTAACAATCTCTACTACTTCAGGATTTTCTGGAGTAACTGTCTTACCACCTGCTTCTGTCTTATCCGCGTAGTAACCTGGAATTACTGGAACAGATACCTTACCGTAAGTATAGCTCTTCTCATTCCATGTTGTAGTTCCAGAAGCTTTGTTTTCTTTACCAGTAAACGTAAAGTCATCTTGGACATTGTCGGCTGGAGTCTTATCGCCTGCTCCTTCAAACTTAACTGTTTGTTTAGTTGGTTTCTTCACATCATTTACGATTGGAACGTAGATGATTGGGGTGTCTTCACCTGGGTTTGTTGGAAGGTTTGGTAGCTCCTTACCTGGTTCTACTGGTTGACCTGGTTTGCTTGGATCTTTTGGATCTGGCAAGTATGGTTTGTAGCCTGGTACGTCTGGAACCACTGGCTTACCTGGTTTACCTGGATCGTTTGGATCATTTGGATACTTCACTTTTGGTGTTGATGGGAAGTTTGGATCGTTTGGTTTCTCTGGTTTTGGAACCAAGTTTCCAAGTGGTTTGTAGGTTACTGTATCTGTTGCTTCAGGATTTTCTGGAGTAACTGTCTTACCACCTGCTTCTGTCTTATCAGCGTAGTAACCTGGAATTACTGGTACAGATACCTTACCATAAGTATGGCTCTTCTCAGTCCATGTTGTAGTTCCAGAAGCTTTGTTTTCTTTACCAGTAAATGTAAAGTCATCTTGGACATTGTCTCCTGGAGTCTTATCGCCTGCTCCTTCAAACTTAACTGTTTGTTTAGTTGGTTTCTTCACATCATTTACGATTGGTACGTAGATAATTGGTGTGTCGTCACCTGGGTTTTCAGGAGTGATTGGTTTTCCTGGTTCTACTGGTTTACCTGGTTTGCTTGGATCTTTTGGATCTGGCAAGTATGGTTTGTAGCCTGGTACGTCTGGAACAACTGGTTTACCTGGTTTACCTGGATCTGTTGGATCATTTGGATACTTCACTTTTGGTGTTGATGGGAAGTTTGGATCATCTGGTGTTCCTGGTTTTGGAACCAAGTTTCCAAGTGGTTTGTAGGTTACTGTATCTGTTGCTTCAGGATTTTCTGGAGTAACTGTCTTACCACCAGCTTCTGTCTTATCAGCGTAGTAACCTGGAATTACTGGTACAGATACCTTACCGTAAGTATGGCTCTTCTCAGTCCATGTTGTAGTTCCAGAGCTTTTGTTTACTTTACCAGTAAATGTAAAGTCATCTTGGACATTGTCTCCTGGAGTCTTATCGCCTGCTCCTTCAAAACTTAACTGTTTGTTTTAGTTGGTTTCTTCACATCATTTACGATTGGTACGTAGATAATTGGTGTGTCGTCACCTGGGTTTTCAGGAGTGATTGGTTTTCCTGGTTCTACTGGTTTTACCTGGTTTGCTTGGATCTTTTTGGATCTGGCAAGTATGGTTTGTAGCCTGGTACGTCTGGAACAACTGGTTTTCCTGGTTTACCTGGATCTGTTGGATCATTTGGATACTTCACTTTTTGGTGTTGATGGGAAGTTTGGATCATCTGGTGTTCCTGGTTTTGGAACCAAGTTTCCAAGTGGTTTGTAGGTTACTGTATCTGTTGCTTCAGGATTTTCTGGAGTAACTGTCTTACCACCAGCTTCTGTCTTATCAGCGTAGTAACCTGGAATTACTGGTACAGATACCTTACCGTAAGTATGGCTCTTCTCAGTCCATGTTGTAGTTCCAGAGCTTTGTTTACTTTACCAGTAAAATGTAAAGTCATCTTGGACATTGTCTCCTGGAGTCTTATCGCCTGCTCCTTCAAACTTAACTGTTTGTTTAGTTGGTTTCTTCACATCATTTACGATTGGTACGTAGATAATTGGTGTGTCGTCACCTGGGTTTTCAGGAGTGATTGGTTTTCCTGGTTCTACTGGTTTACCTGGTTTGCTTGGATCTTTTGGATCTGGCAAGTATGGTTTGTAGCCTGGTACGTCTGGAACAACTGGTTTACCTGGTTTACCTGGATCTGTTGGATCATTTGGATACTTCACTTTTGGTGTTGATGGGAAGTTTGGATCGTTTGGTGTCTCTGGTTTTGGAACCAAGTTTCCAAGTGGTTTGTAGGTTACTGTATCTGTTGCTTCAGGATTTTCTGGAGTAACTGTCTTACCACCAGCTTCTGTCTTATCAGCGTAGTAACCTGGAATTACTGGTACAGATACCTTACCGTAAGTATAGCTCTTCTCATTCCATGTTGTAGTTCCAGAAGCTTTGTTTTCTTTACCAGTAAACGTAAAGTCATCTTGGACATTGTCGGCTGGAGTCTTATCGCCTGCTCCTTCAAACTTAACTGTTTGTTTAGTTGGTTTCTTCACATCATTTACGATTGGAACGTAGATGATTGGGGTGTCTTCACCTGGGTTTGTTGGAAGGTTTGGTAGCTCCTTACCTGGTTCTACTGGTTGACCTGGTTTGCTTGGATCTTTTGGATCTGGCAAGTATGGTTTGTAGCCTGGTACGTCTGGAACCACTGGCTTACCTGGTTTACCTGGATCGTTTGGATCATTTGGATACTTCACTTTTGGTGTTGATGGGAAGTTTGGATCGTTTTGGTTTCTCTGGTTTTGGAACCAAGTTTCCAAGTGGTTTTGTAGGTTACTGTATCTGTTGCTTCAGGATTTTCTGGAGTAACTGTCTTACCACCTGCTTCTGTCTTATCAGCGTAGTAACCTGGAATTACTGGTACAGATACCTTACCATAAGTATGGCTCTTCTCAGTCCATGTTGTAGTTCCAGAAGCTTTGTTTTCTTTACCAGTAAATGTAAAGTCATCTTGGACATTGTCTCCTGGAGTCTTATCGCCTGCTCCTTCAAACTTAACTGTTTGTTTAGTTGGTTTCTTCACATCATTTACGATTGGTACGTAGATAATTGGTGTGTCGTCACCTGGGTTTTCAGGAGTGATTGGTTTTCCTGGTTCTACTGGTTTACCTGGTTTGCTTGGATCTTTTGGATCTGGCAAGTATGGTTTGTAGCCTGGTACGTCTGGAACAACTGGTTTTACCTGGTTTACCTGGATCTGTTGGATCATTTGGATACTTCACTTTTGGTGTTGATGGGAAGTTTGGATCATCTGGTGTTCCTGGTTTTGGAACCAAGTTTCCAAGTGGTTTGTAGGTTACTGTATCTGTTGCTTCAGGATTTTCTGGAGTAACTGTCTTACCACCAGCTTCTGTCTTATCAGCGTAGTAACCTGGAATTACTGGTACAGATACCTTACCGTAAGTATGGCTCTTCTCAGTCCATGTTGTAGTTCCAGAAGCTTTGTTTACTTTACCAGTAAATGTAAAGTCATCTTGGACATTGTCTCCTGGAGTCTTATCGCCTGCTCCTTCAAACTTAACTGTTTGTTTAGTTGGTTTCTTCACATCATTTACGATTGGTACGTAGATAATTGGTGTGTCGTCACCTGGGTTTTCAGGAGTGATTGGTTTTCCTGGTTCTACTGGTTTACCTGGTTTGCTTGGATCTTTTGGATCTGGCAAGTATGGTTTGTAGCCTGGTACGTCTGGAACAACTGGTTTTCCTGGTTTACCTGGATCTGTTGGATCATTTGGATACTTCACTTTTGGTGTTGATGGGAAGTTTGGATCATCTGGTGTTCCTGGTTTTGGAACCAAGTTTCCAAGTGGTTTGTAGGTTACTGTATCTGTTGCTTCAGGATTTTCTGGAGTAACTGTCTTACCACCAGCTTCTGTCTTATCAGCGTAGTAACCTGGAATTACTGGTACAGATACCTTACCGTAAGTATGGCTCTTCTCAGTCCATGTTGTAGTTCCAGAAGCTTTGTTTACTTTACCAGTAAATGTAAAGTCATCTTGGACATTGTCTCCTGGAGTCTTATCGCCTGCTCCTTCAAACTTAACTGTTTGTTTAGTTGGTTTCTTCACATCATTTACGATTGGTACGTAGATAATTGGTGTGTCGTCACCTGGGTTTTCAGGAGTGATTGGTTTTCCTGGTTCTACTGGTTTACCTGGTTTGCTTGGATCTTTTGGATCTGGCAAGTATGGTTTGTAGCCTGGTACGTCTGGAACAACTGGTTTACCTGGTTTACCTGGATCTGTTGGATCATTTGGATACTTCACTTTTGGTGTTGATGGGAAGTTTGGATCGTTTGGTGTCTCTGGTTTTGGAACCAAGTTTCCAAGTGGTTTGTAGGTTACTGTATCTGTTGCTTCAGGATTTTCTGGAGTAACTGTCTTACCACCAGCTTCTGTCTTATCAGCGTAGTAACCTGGAATTACTGGTACAGATACCTTACCGTAAGTATGGCTCTTCTCAGTCCATGTTGTAGTTCCAGAAGCTTTGTTTTACTTTACCAGTAAATGTAAAGTCATCTTGGACATTGTCTCCTGGAGTCTTATCGCCTGCTCCTTCAAACTTAACTGTTTGTTTAGTTGGTTTCTTCACATCATTTACGATTGGTACGTAGATAATTGGTGTGTCGTCACCTGGGTTTTCAGGAGTGATTGGTTTTCCTGGTTCTACTGGTTTACCTGGTTTGCTTGGATCTTTTTGGATCTGGCAAGTATGGTTTTGTAGCCTGGTACGTCTGGAACAACTGGTTTTCCTGGTTTACCCTGGATCTGTTGGATCATTTGGATACTTCACTTTTGGTGTTGATGGGAAGTTTGGATCGTCTGGTGTTCCTGGTTTTGGAACCAAGTTTCCAAGTGGTTTGTAGGTTACTGTATCTGTTGCTTCAGGATTTTCTGGAGTAACTGTCTTACCACCAGCTTCTGTCTTATCAGCGTAGTAACCTGGAATTACTGGTACAGATACCTTACCGTAAGTATGGCTCTTCTCAGTCCATGTTGTAGTTCCAGAAGCTTTGTTTACTTTTACCAGTAAATGTAAAGTCATCTTGGACATTGTCTCCTGGAGTCTTATCGCCTGCTCCTTCAAACTTAACTGTTTGTTTAGTTGGTTTCTTCACATCATTTACGATTGGTACGTAGATAATTGGTGTGTCGTCACCTGGGTTTTTCAGGAGTGATTGGTTTTCCTGGTTCTACTGGTTTTACCTGGTTTGCTTGGATCTTTTGGATCTGGCAAGTATGGTTTGTAGCCTGGTACGTCTGGAACAACTGGTTTACCTGGTTTACCTGGATCTGTTGGATCATTTGGATACTTCACTTTTGGTGTTGATGGGAAGTTTGGATCATCTGGTGTTCCTGGTTTTGGAACCAAGTTTCCAAGTGGTTTTGTAGGTTACTGTATCTGTTGCTTCAGGATTTTCTGGAGTAACTGTCTTACCACCAGCTTCTGTCTTATCAGCGTAGTAACCTGGAATTACTGGTACAGATACCTTACCGTAAGTATGGCTCTTCTCAGTCCATGTTGTACTTCCATCAGCTTTGTTTACTTTACCAGTGAATGTGAAGTCGTCTTGGACGTTGTCGGCTGGAGTCTTATCGCCTGCTCCTTCAAACTTAACTGTTTGTTTAGTTGGTTTCTTCACATCATTTACGATTGGTACGTAGATAATTGGTGTGTCGTCACCTGGGTTTTCAGGAGTGATTGGTTTTCCTGGTTCTACTGGTTGACCTGGTTTGCTTGGATCTTTTGGATCTGGCAAGTATGGTTTGTAGCCTGGTACATTAGGTACAACTGGTTTACCTGGTTTACCTGGATCTGTTGGATCATTTGGATATTTCACTTCTGGTGTTGATGGGAAGTTTGGATCATTTGGTCTCTCTGGTTTTGGAACCAATTTTCCAAGTGGTTTGTAAGTAACAGTTTCTTCAAGATTTTCTTGAGTGACTGTCTTAGAAGCAACACTTGCTTTATCAGCGTAGTAACCTGTCAATCCTGGTGTTGGAACTGCATCATAGTTAGTCTTATTAGCTGTCCATGATGCATCAGGGTTAAGAACTTTACCTGTCACCTTATCAACATTTAAGGTACGTGTCCATTGTGCATTTTGAACATTGTCAGCTGGGGCTGTTGCCTTACCGTCTGATACCACATAATGAACCGTTGATGTTACATCTTTCTTCCATTGATCTTCCGCAGGGTATTTAGGACTGTTTGGATCATTTGGATTGATTGGATCTGTTGGTTTATGTGGATCGTTTGGTCCAACTGGAGTTTCACCGTGTTTCAAGGTTACTGTCCAAGTTTGATCAACAGATGCATCTGTGTCATAAGTAGCTCCTGCTGGGAACTCATCGCTTACAAGAACGTAACCACGATCTTCATAGTACTTAATCTTAGCTGCAGTTGAGTAGTCAATAGCTTCACCAGATTTACCACCTACTTGATCATTTTCAAGTGTTTCACCAGTATTTTGGTCTACGTACTTGATAATAGCTTTTTGTTCTGCCTTACGGTAGACAACAGGTGTATCAGATCCTGGGTCATTAGGAGTTACACTTGGTGTATCCGTCACATAACCTGGGATGACTGGAGTTGGAGTCTTGCCACCCTTAGTTGGATCTTCTGAATCGTTGTTGTACTGTGGAGTTGGTGCACTTGGAATTTTGTTTCCTTCTGGATCAACTGGAATGATCTTACCAAGTGGCTTATAAGTAACCTTATCCGTAACTTCTGGTTGATCTGGAGTAACTGTCTTAGATCCAGCTTCCTTCTTATCGGCATAGTAACCTGTAACTACTGGAACTTTAACTTTGCCATAATCATGACTAGTTTCAGTCCATATTGTTGTACCATTAGCTTGATTATTCTTACCTGTGAAAGTATAGTCACTTTGAACATCATCAGACGGTGTAGCTGTTCCTGCACCTTCAAATGTTACTGTCTGTTTGGTTGGTTTAGTCACATCATTTACGATTGGTACATAGATGATTGGTGTATCTCGTGAAATACGATCTGGATCACTTTCATCATTTGGTTCAATAGTTTTATCAACAATATTGTAACCCCATGCTTGTGGTTGTTCCTCCTTAATCACATATCCTGTTGGTGCATCTGGAATTTTAGTTTCTGCTGCTTCTTTAGGATTCAATGGGTTATTTTCATAAGTCTTAGATACTGAACCTGGAATAACATTTCCTGATTCATCTACTTGAATAATCTTACCAAGTGGTTTATAAGTTACAACATCTTCAGCATTAGGATTGGTTGGAGTGACTGTTTTACTACCTGCTTCAGACTTGTCAGCGTAGTAACCAGAAACTACTGGAACACTTTCCCTACCGTAAGTATGACTGTTTTCAGTCCATGTTGTTGTACCATCAGCTTGATTCTTCTTACCTGTGAAAGTATAGTCATTTTGAATCTTATCTGAAGGTACCTGAGCTTTACCATCTGTACTTGTGTACTTAACAGTTTGTTTTGTTGGTTGCGTCACATCATTAGTTTTTGGTACATAGATAATCGGCGTATCTTTTCCTGGATTTTCAGGGGTGATTGGTTTTCCTGGTTCTACTGGTTGACCTGGTTTACTTGGATCGTTTGGATCTGGCAAGTATGGTTTGTAGCCTGGTACATTAGGCACAACTGGTTTACCTGGTTTTGTTGGATCGTTTGGATCATTTGGATACTTCACTTCTGGTGTTGATGGGAAGTTTGGATCTTTTGGTGTCTCTGGTTTTGGAACCAATTTTCCAAGTGGCTTGTAAGTAACAGTTTCTTCAAGATTTTCTTGAGTAACTGTCTTAGAAGCAACACTTCCTTTATCAGCGTAGTAACCTGTCAATCCTGGTGTTGGAACTGCATCATAGTTAGCCTTATTCGATGCCCATGGAGTAGATGAGAGAACTTCACCTGTCACCTTATCAAGTTTTAAGGTACGTGTCCATTGTGCATTTTGAACCTTATCAGCTGGGGCAGTTGCATTACCGTCTGATACCACATAATGAACAGTTGACGTTACATCTTTCTTCCATTGATCTTCCGCAGGGTATTTAGGACTCTTTGGATCATTTGGATTGATTGGATCTGTTGGATTATGTGGATCATTTGGTCCAACTGGTGTTTCACCATGCTTCAAGGTAACTACGAATTCTTGATCTGTTGATGCATCACTATCAAATTTCTTTTGATCTTCAGTTGAGTTTGTGAAACCATCTTCTACAAGCTTGTAACCCTTATTAACAAAATCAGCAATCTTAGCTGCAGTTGAGTAGTTAATGGCTTCATACGATTTACCAGAAACTTCATCTTTTGCTAATTCCTTATTATTAGCACTTGTATCAACATACTTGATAATAGCTTTTTGTTTTACTTTTTTATAGACAACAACTGTTTCATAGACACCCAAATCAGATTTGGCTACAATATTGCGCCAATAAGTTTCTGAAACGGTACGTTTACCTGCTTGAGCATCAATAAGCGTTTCTGGTGCATTGCTTGAATCATATGAAACAGAAACTGAATCAGCTTGAGCCCCAACTTCTAATCCTGGAACATTAGTTGACTTGATTTCTGCTTTATAGCCATCGACTTTTGGTGAAGCAATAGTTCCATAATTATAGGTACCTGAATTTGTTCCATCAACTTTCCAACCTGTATCAGCGATGTTATCTCCATCGATATCAGAAATGTGATACTTAGCCTTACTATAGGCGGCTAAGAACTCATCACCATTGCTGACACTTGAATTTTTTAAAATCTTTTTAAAGCCTTCTTGGTCAATAGAGACATCCAAAGTACGCTTCCAATCTGATGACTGGATAACATCTTCTTTAACTGGAGTTCCATCTTCGTAAACATATTTGATGACATTTTTATGAACACCAGTCGGGTTGATTTTAGAACCATTTGATACCCAAATATTTTGACGGTTATCACCTACCGGGTCAATACCATAAGTCCTATCTGTGGCAACAACTCCCCCAGTAGAAGAACCTGTCGGTACAGATGTGGCATTAGCAGGTTCTATGTGCGCTCTATTATTTTGGAAACCAGCAATAGACATAGATCCGCCCTGGATATTCATCCAAACAGAACTCTGTTTATTATGACTTTGTGCATCCCTACCATCCTTGTTCATGGAATAAACCGTATAGGTTCCAACACCTGCATTATTTGTTGGACCATTAAATTCGATTCGGTTCCCTGAAGCTTCTAATTTATTTGAGATATAAAGAATATTTCCGTGGCCAATATCCTGTGGATTGTTCCCTTGAGGAATAGTTATTGGTAGTTTCCCGGTAATTTCACCTGCTGATGTACCATCTGATTTTGTGTATCTCATAAAGGAAACATATAGCGGATTATTAAACTGGAAATAAGTGTTTGTACTAGCTCCCAATGCTACTGAGATCAACTCAGCATAGTAGTTAGTATTATCATCTCGAATATCTACAATAGAACCCTTATTCGCTTGAAAAACTGGTTCACTCTTGCGACCATTCCTAGAATCAAGGGAAATCACATCATCCCAGGCATTATCTCCACGATTGTCCATTTGCACACGGAAAGTAGCAAAGTCATCTACAAGAATCTTACCGTTCTCATTTAGACCGATATAGTTATATCCGTCATAACTTCCAGACGGACCACCGCCGCTCTTAGGTCCTTTGCCTACAGAATGGAAGGTATTGTTTGAATGTTTTCCAAAGACTACTCTTGAATCATTTCCGAAATCAAGGGCAACACCACGACCTTTATTTTCAAAGCGAACTTTGGCATTTTGACCTGTGACAAGTTCTGAGTGATTCCCCATCATAATCCCATCACGGCCATGAAATTCAAAAGTTCCACCATCGCCAATAAGAACTCGACTCGGTCCATTTTTTCTACCGTGGTTACCTGCAACATATCCACCGTAACGATCCTTATCAGTGATACCATCAGCTGGACGATTTACACCAATTGAAATCCCTTGTCCGATACTAGTATTCAAGACTAACTTAGAATCCTTACCAGTTTCCACGGTCCCACTATCAGCCATGAAAATACCAGCATTATGGTAGCGAGCATTTTCAGATCGATTGTCAGTGTTCATGTTAATAGTAAGGCTACCTTTATCTTTTACACTGACCTTAGCTCCACTTTCAAGAGTGATAGCATCCCCTTGAGAAGAACGACTAAGAATTAAACTAGCGCCTTCAGCAACTGTTACTGATTTAGCAGAGTGAATATTTGACTCACGACGTTGATCTGAATGACCTGCAGCTCCGACATTCCGCTGTACGTGTTGAGTTTGACCATTTGCAGCTTGATAACTGTCACTAACTGTTGAAGTTGTAGTTCCTTTGATAACAACATGGGTGTTACCACCACCACCATAAAGTGATGAACCAACACTTGTCACGTTTTCAAAGGTTACTGTATTTGACCCACTGGTACTTGATAAATCAATCGGACCTTTAGAATTAGCACTCGCTATTTTAAGGTTTTTAAGATTTAATTCCCAGCTAGCTCCTGTCAATTCCAAAGTATGCGACAAAAGATCTAGACGAGCATTGCCGTCCTTACCTTGGATCGTAACTGGGCGAGATTGTGCATGAATAGTAGTCCTACGGTCAACAGATCCTGAACGTCCATTGTCGGTATTACCATTATCACCTTGAGCTACGACATCACCATTTACAGTGATTTCGCTGACATTTCCATCCTCTAAGGCTGAAACAAACTCACTCCAATTTGATACTTCACGTTTATTTTCTGAAGTAGCTCGGCGTGTACGTGTTGAACGGGATGCTTCAGCAGGAGCTTTATCAATAGACTTATCATCTTTTTCAGTAACATCAGTTTTAGCTTCAGTAGTTTTAGCTTCAGTAGTTTTAGCTTCAGTTACTTTCGCCGTATCTTCACTTGAGTCATTAGCTGATGCTTCCGACTTTTCAGATTTTAAGCTATCAGTTGCAACTTTTTCAGAATCTGAAGAAACTTCAGCTTTTTCTGGTGTTACAACAGCCTTATCTTCTACTGTTGATTTTGAATCTGCAGTTTCTAGTGATAGAGCAGACTTATCTGCTACTGTAGGTTTTAATTCAGAAGTTCTTGGTACTGAAGATTCCGATGTACTTGTTGAACTTTCTGGACTAACAGATACTACGGAGGTGAGCAATGTTTCTGAAACATTTACCTCATCAGCACTAGCAACTTGTCCACTCAAAAAGGAGGCAGTTCCTAAAAGAACAGAGGCTAAACCAAAACTATACTTACGTAAAGAAAAGCGTTGACGCTCATTAAAATGAAACTTCATAGTAATCTCCTTTTTACTTTTTCTTAAACTTTAGTATATCACTATATTTATAAAAAAATCAAGTGTTAGCAGTTACTTTTACTAAAAAAATATATTATACGAACTAAATTTATTATTTTTTTACATCTCTTATCGCAAACTTAGTAATTCTTTAAGAAATAGAATTAAAGGAACAAACATCCATCTAGTGATGTATTTCAGCCCTGCTATGAGAGATTTATCCGTTTTTATATTCATACAACTTATTTAACAGTATTAAAAATTTTTAGTAAATATTTTTACTGAGATTTATAGTTTTATCTTTTAGTTTTTCAACAAATCCTTCTATCTCTGGATATAAAAATGGAGAGAACAACGACTGTCCTCTCCAGATGTTATAGTAGATTGAAATAAGGTATGAACAAATCGATTAGGAAAATCAAACTAATTTCTAGAAATATTTTTAGCAGTCTTAGTGTCCTGTTCTAGATTCGTTTTACTATAGCTTTTTTCAACACTACAGTTGACAAAGAGCCAAAAAACCGTAAGAATTTCTTCTTACGGTTTTTCTAGCAAATTCATAGAATTGAGATTCTCAGTTTTGCTTTATTTGAGTAATTTCTTACTCTTCTTCCTCACGTTTTTTAGCGAAGAGGAGTCCGCCTGTTGCTGCTGCAAGAAGTGCTAAAGCAAGTGAAGCGCTAGATTGTTCTGTACCAGTATTTGGCAATTCTTTCGCTCCTGCTTTCTTAGCTGGTGCTTGAGCAGGTGAATCTTGGTTAGCAGCTGGATTAACTGCTACTGAACCATCTGATTTCTTAACTGTCTTATCAGCTGGGATGAAGGCTGTTGTACCATCTTCAAAGGTTACAACTACTGATCCGTCTTTGTTTACCTTGATATCTTTCGCAGTTGGGTTAGATTTCTTAACTTGTTCTGCTACCTTAGCTTTTTCTGCATCAGTTAAGTTGCTTGGATCTGTAACTGGTGTTACTGATGGATCCTTAACAGCTTTATCAGATGATTTCTTAACTGTATCACCTGATGGAATAACCGCTGTGCTGCCATCTGGGAAGGTTACTGTTGTTGTTCCATCTTTGCCAACTTTAACATCTGTTACTGTTGGGTTTGATTTCTTAACTTCGTCTGCTACCTTAGCTTTTTCTGCATCAGTCAAGTTGCTTGGATCTTTAACTGGTGTTACCGCTGGATCCTTAACGACGTTATCTGATGATTTCTTAACTGTATCACCTGATGGAATAACCGCTGTGCTGCCATCTGGGAAGGTTACTGTTGTTGTTCCATCTTTGCCAACTTTAACATCTGTTACACTTGGGTTTGATTTCTTAACTTCATCAGCTACCTTAGCTTTTTCTGCATCAGTCAAGTTGCTTGGATCTGTAACTGGTGTTACTGATGGATCCTTAACTGCTTTATCAGATGATTTCTTAACTGTATCACCTGATGGAATAACCGCTGTGCTGCCATCTGGGAAGGTTACTGTTGTTGTTCCATCTTTGCCAACTTTAACATCTGTTACTGTTGGGTTTGATTTCTTAACTTCGTCTGCTACCTTAGCTTTTTCTGCATCAGTCAAGTTGCTTGGATCTGTAACTGGTGTTACTGATGGATCCTTAACTGCTTTATCAGATGATTTCTTAACTGTATCACCTGATGGAATAACCGCTGTGCTGCCATCTGGGAAGGTTACTGTTGTTGTTCCATCTTTGCCAACTTTAACATCTGTTACTGTTGGGTTTGATTTCTTAACTTCGTCTGCTACCTTAGCTTTTTCTGCATCAGTCAAGTTGCTTGGATCTGTAACTGGTGTTACTGATGGATCCTTAACTGCGTTATCAGATGATTTCTTAACTGTATCACCTGATGGAATAACCGCTGTGCTGCCATCTGGGAAGGTTACTGTTGTTGTTCCATCTTTGCCAACTTTAACATCTGTTACACTTGGGTTTGATTTCTTAACTTCGTCTGCTACCTTAGCTTTTTCTGCATCAGTCAAGTTGCTTGGATCTGTAACTGGTGTTACCGCTGGATCCTTAACGACGTTATCTGATGATTTCTTAACTGTATCACCTGATGGAATAACCGCTGTGCTGCCATCTGGGAAGGTTACTGTTGTTGTTCCATCTTTGCCAACTTTAACATCTGTTACTGTTGGGTTTGATTTCTTAACTTCTTCTGCTACCTTAGCTTTTTCAGCATCAGTCAAGTTGCTTGGATCTACAACTGGTGTTACAGCTGGATCCTTAACTGCATTATCTGATGATTTCTTAACTGCGTTATCAGCTGGGATTACGGCTGTTGTGCCATCTGGGAAGGTTACTGTTGTTGTTCCATCTTTACCAACCTTAACATCTGTTACACTTGGGTTAGATTTCTTAACTTCTTCTGCTACCTTAGCTTTTTCAGCATCAGTCAAGTTGCTTGGATCTACAACTGGTGTTACAGCTGGATCCTTAACTGCATTATCTGATGATTTCTTAACTGCGTTATCAGCTGGGATTACGGCTGTTGTGCCATCTGGGAAGGTTACTGTTGTTGTTCCATCTTTACCAACCTTAACATCTGTTACACTTGGGTTAGATTTCTTAACTTCTTCTGCTACCTTAGCTTTTTCAGCATCAGTCAAGTTGCTTGGATCTACAACTGGTGTTACAGCTGGATCCTTAACTGCATTATCTGATGATTTCTTAACTGTCTTATCTGATGGGATTACGGCTGTTGTACCATCTGGGTTAGTTACTGTTGTTGTTCCATCTTTACCAACCTTAACATCTGTTACACTTGGGTTAGATTTCTTAACTTCATCAGCTACCTTAGTTTTCTCAGCATCAGTCAAGTTGCTTGGATCTGTAACTGGTGTTACTGATGGATCCTTAACAGCTTTATCATCTGATTTCTTAACTGTCTTATCTGCTGGGATTACGGCTGTTGTGCCATCTGGGTAAGTCACTGTGGTTGTTCCATCTTTACCAACCTTAACATCTGTTACACTTGGGTTAGATTTCTTAACTTCATCAGCTACCTTAGCTTTCTCAGCATCAGTCAAGTTGCTTGGATCTGTAACTGGTGTTACTGATGGATCCTTAACAACTTTATCATCTGATTTCTTAACTGTCTTATCTGCTGGGATTACGGCTGTTGTGCCATCTGGGTAAGTCACTGTGGTTGTTCCATCTTTACCTACTTCAACATCTTTAGCTGTTGGGTTAGATTTCTTAACTTCATCAGCTACCTTAGCTTTCTCAGCATCAGTCAAGTTGCTTGGATCTGTAACTGGTGTTACTGATGGATCCTTAACAGCTTTATCATCTGATTTCTTAACTGTCTTATCTGCTGGGATTACGGCTGTTGTGCCATCTGGGTAAAGTCACTGTGGTTGTTCCATCTTTACCTACTTCAACATCTTTAGCTGTTGGGTTAGATTTCTTAACTTCATCAGCTACCTTAGCTTTCTCAGCATCAGTCAAGTTGCTTGGATCTGTAACTGGTGTTACTGATGGATCCTTAACAGCTTTATCATCTGATTTCTTAACTGTCTTATCTGCTGGGATTACGGCTGTTGTGCCATCTGGGTAAGTCACTGTGGTTGTTCCATCTTTACCTACTTCAACATCTTTAGCTGTTGGGTTAGATTTCTTAACTTCATCAGCTACCTTAGCTTTCTCAGCATCAGTCAAGTTGCTTGGATCTGTAACTGGTGTTACTGATGGATCCTTAACAGCTTTATCATCTGATTTCTTAACTGTCTTATCTGCTGGGATTACGGCTGTTGTACCATCTGGGTAAGTGACTGTTGTTGTTCCATCTTTACCTGCTTCAACATCTTTAGCTGTTGGGTTAGATTTCTTAACTTCTTCTGCTACCTTAGCTTTTTCAGCATCAGTCAAGTTGCTTGGATCTGTAACTGGTGTTACTGATGGATCCTTAACAGCTTTATCATCTGATTTCTTAACTGTCTTATCTGCTGGGATTACGGCTGTTGTACCATCTGGGTAAGTGACTGTTGTTGTTCCATCTTTACCTACTTCAACATCTTTAGCTGTTGGGTTAGATTTCTTAACTTCTTCTGCTACCTTAGCTTTCTCAGCATCAGTCAAGTTGCTTGGATCTGTAACTGGTGTTACTGATGGATCCTTAACAGCTTTATCATCTGATTTCTTAACTGTCTTATCTGCTGGGATTACGGCAGTTGTACCATCTGGGTAAGTCACTGTGGTTGTTCCATCTTTACCTACTTCAACATCTTTAGCTGTTGGGTTAGATTTCTTAACTTCATCAGCTACCTTAGCTTTCTCAGCATCAGTCAAGTTGCTTGGATCTGTAACTGGTGTTACTGATGGATCCTTAACAGCTTTATCATCTGATTTCTTAACTGTCTTATCTGCTGGGATTACGGCTGTTGTGCCATCTGGGTAAGTCACTGTGGTTGTTCCATCTTTACCTACTTCAACATCTTTAGCTGTTGGGTTAGATTTCTTAACTTCATCAGCTACCTTAGCTTTCTCAGCATCAGTCAAGTTGCTTGGATCTGTAACTGGTGTTACTGATGGATCCTTAACAGCTTTATCATCTGATTTCTTAACTGTCTTATCTGCTGGGATTACGGCTGTTGTGCCATCTGGGTAAGTCACTGTGGTTGTTCCATCTTTACCTACTTCAACATCTTTAGCTGTTGGGTTAGATTTCTTAACTTCATCAGCTACCTTAGCTTTCTCAGCATCAGTCAAGTTGCTTGGATCTGTAACTGGTGTTACTGATGGATCCGTTACTTTGTTCTTATCTGCATCTGTAGCTGGTGCACTTGGATCTTTTACAGTTACTTTAACTGGAACTTCATCCTTAGAACCATCTGGGTAAGTTACCACTACTGTCGCAGGTTTATCACCTGGTGTAGTTGTATCTACTGGATCCTTGAAGTCTACTGTTGTTCCTTCTGGAAGATCACCTACATTACCGATTGAATCTTTAGCAGATGGTTTATCTCCTGGTTTAACAGTTTGATCTTTCGCTACTGGAGTGTTCTTATCTGCGTCTGTAGCTGGTGCAGTTGGATCTTTTACAGTTACTTTAACTGGAACTTCATCCTTAGAACCATCTGGGTAAGTTACCACTACTGTCGCAGGTTTATCACCTGGTGTAGTTGTGTCTACTGGTGTCTTGAACTCTACTGTTGTGCCCTTAGGAAGATCTCCGACATTACCGATTGAATCTTTAGCAGATGGTTTATCTCCTGGTTTAACAGTTTGATCTTTCGCTGTTGGAGTATTCTTGTCTGCATCTGTAGCTGGTGCACTTGGATCTTTTACAGTTACTTTAACTGGTACTTCATCCTTAGAACCATCTGGGTAAGTCACAACGACTGTAGTTCCTTTATCACCTGGGGTAGTTGTGTCTACTGGTGTCTTGAACTCTACTGTTGTGCCCTTAGGAAGATCACCTACATTGCCGATTGAATCTTTGGCAGATGGTTTATCTCCTGGTTTAACAGTTTGATCTTTCGCTGTTGGAGTGTTCTTGTCTGCATCTGTAGCTGGTGCACTTGGATCTTTTACAGTTACTTTAACTGGTACTTCATCCTTAGAACCATCTGGGTATGTTACAACGACTGTAGCGTCTTTATCACCTGGGGTAGTTGTGTCTACTGGTGTCTTGAACTCTACTGTTGTTCCTTCTGGAAGATCACCTACATTGCCGATTGAATCTTTGGCAGATGGTTTATCTCCTGGTTTAACAGTTTGATCTTTCGCTGTTGGAGTGTTCTTGTCTGCATCAGATGTCTTCTCTGGATCTTTTACAGTTACTTTAACTGGTACTTCATCCTTAGATCCATCTGGGTAAGTTACAACGACTGTCGCAGGTTTTTCACCTGGTGTTGCTGTATCTACTGGTTCCTTGAAGGCTACTGTTGTACCCTTAGGAAGATCTTTCAAGTTACCGATTGAATCTTCTGCTTTTGGTTCAGTTCCTTTGTCTACAGTTTGAGCTTTTGGTGTTGGCTCGTTCTTATCTGCTTGTTTTGGTTCTGAACTTGGTTCTTGAACAGTTACTTTAACTGGAACTTCGTCTGTTGATCCATCTGGGTAAGTTACAACGACTGTCGCAGGTTTTTCACCTGGTGTTGCTGTATCTACTGGTTCCTTGAAGGCTACTGTTGTACCCTTAGGAAGATCTTTCAAGTTACCGATTGAATCTTCTGCTTTTGGTTCAGTTCCTTTATCTACAGTTTGAGCTTTTGGTGTTGGCTCGTTCTTATCTGCTTGTTTTGGTTCTGAACTTGGTTCTTGAACAGTTACTTTAACTGGAACTTCGTCTGTTGATCCATCTGGGTAAGTTACAACGACTGTCGCAGGTTTTTCACCTGGTGTTGCTGTATCTACTGGTTCCTTGAAGGCTACTGTTGTACCCTTAGGAAGATCTTTCAAGTTACCGATTGAATCTTCTGCTTTTGGTTCAGTTCCTTTGTCTACAGTTTGAGCTTTTTGGTGTTGGCTCGTTCTTATCTGCTTGTTTTTGGTTCTGAACTTGGTTCTTGAACAGTTACTTTAACTGGAACTTCGTCTGTTGATCCATCTGGGTAAGTTACAACGACTGTCGCAGGTTTTTTTCACCTGGTGTTGCTGTATCTACTGGTTCCTTGAAGGCTACTGTTGTACCCTTTAGGAAGATCTTTCAAGTTACCGATTGAATCTTCTGCTTTTGGTTCAGTTCCTTTGTCTACAGTTTGAGCTTTTTGGTGTTGGCTCGTTCTTATCTGCTTGTTTTGGTTCTGAACTTGGTTCTTGAACAGTTACTTTAACTGGAACTTCGTCTGTTGATCCATCTGGGTAAGTTACAACGACTGTCGCAGGTTTTTCACCTGGTGTTGCTGTATCTACTGGTTCCTTGAAGGCTACTGTTGTACCCTTAGGAAGATCTTTCAAAGTTACCGATTGAATCTTCTGCTTTTGGTTCAGTTCCTTTGTCTACAGTTTGAGCTTTTTGGTGTTGGCTCGTTCTTATCTGCTTGTTTTTGGTTCTGAACTTGGTTCTTGAACAGTTACTTTAACTGGAACTTCGTCTGTTGATCCATCTGGGTAAGTTACAACGACTGTCGCAGGTTTTTTCACCTGGTGTTGCTGTATCTACTGGTTCCTTGAAGGCTACTGTTGTACCCTTAGGAAGATCTTTCAAGTTACCGATTGAATCTTCTGCTTTTGGTTCAGTTCCTTTATCTACAGTTTGAGCTTTTTGGTGTTGGCTCGTTCTTATCTGCTTGTTTTTGGTTTCTGAACTTGGTTCTTGAACAGTTACTTTAACTGGAACTTCGTCTGTTGATCCATCTGGGTAAGTTACAACGACTGTCGCAGGTTTTTCACCTGGTGTTGCTGTATCTACTGGTTCCTTGAAGGCTACTGTTGTACCCTTTAGGAAGATCTTTCAAGTTACCGATTGAATCTTCTGCTTTTTGGTTCAGTTCCTTTGTCTACAGTTTGAGCTTTTGGTGTTGGCTCGTTCTTATCTGCTTGTTTTGGTTCTGAACTTGGTTCTTGAACAGTTACTTTAACTGGAACTTCGTCTGTTGATCCATCTGGGTAAGTTACAACGACTGTCGCAGGTTTTTTTCACCTGGTGTTGCTGTATCTACTGGTTCCTTGAAGGCTACTGTTGTACCCTTAGGGAAGATCTTTCAAGTTACCGATTGAATCTTCTGCTTTTGGTTCCAGTTCCTTTGTCTACAGTTTGAGCTTTTGGTGTTGGCTCGTTCTTATCTGCTTGTTTTGGTTCTGAACTTGGTTCTTGAACAGTTACTTTAACTGGAACTTCGTCTGTTGATCCATCTGGGTAAGTTACAACGACTGTCGCAGGTTTTTTTCACCTGGTGTTGCTGTATCTACTGGTTCCTTGAAGGCTACTGTTGTACCCTTAGGAAGATCTTTCAAAGTTACCGATTGAATCTTCTGCTTTTTGGTTCAGTTCCTTTGTCTACAGTTTGAGCTTTTGGTGTTGGCTCGTTCTTATCTGCTTGTTTTTGGTTCTGAACTTGGTTCTTGAACAGTTACTTTAACTGGAACTTCGTCTGTTGATCCATCTGGGTAAGTTACAACGACTGTCGCAGGTTTTTCACCTGGTGTTGCTGTATCTACTGGTTCCTTGAAGGCTACTGTTGTACCCTTAGGAAGATCTTTCAAGTTACCGATTGAATCATCTGCTTTTGGTTCCAGTTCCTTTGTCTACAGTTTGAGCTTTTGGTGTTGGCTCGTTCTTATCTGCTTGTTTTTGGTTCTGAACTTGGTTCTTGAACAGTTACTTTAACTGGAACTTCGTCTGTTGATCCATCTGGGTAAGTTACAACGACTGTCGCAGGTTTTTCACCTGGTGTTGCTGTATCTACTGGTTCCTTGAAGGCTACTGTTGTACCCTTAGGAAGATCTTTCAAGTTACCGATTGAATCTTCTGCTTTTTGGTTCAGTTCCTTTGTCTACAGTTTGAGCTTTTTGGTGTTGGCTCGTTCTTATCTGCTTGTTTTGGTTCTGAACTTGGTTCTTGAACAGTTACTTTAACTGGAACTTCGTCTGTTGATCCATCTGGGTAAGTTACAACGACTGTCGCAGGTTTTTCACCTGGTGTTGCTGTATCTACTGGTTCCTTGAAGGCTACTGTTGTACCCTTAGGAAGATCTTTCAAGTTACCGATTGAATCTTCTGCTTTTTGGTTCCAGTTCCTTTATCTACAGTTTGAGCTTTTTGGTGTTGGCTCGTTCTTATCTGCTTGTTTTTGGTTCTGAACTTGGTTCTTGAACAGTTACTTTAACTGGAACTTCGTCTGTTGATCCATCTGGGTAAGTTACAACGACTGTCGCAGGTTTTTTTCACCTGGTGTTGCTGTATCTACTGGTTCCTTGAAGGCTACTGTTGTACCCTTAGGAAGATCTTTCAAGTTACCGATTGAATCTTCTGCTTTTTGGTTCAGTTCCTTTGTCTACAGTTTGAGCTTTTGGTGTTGGCTCGTTCTTATCTGCTTGTTTTGGTTCTGAACTTGGTTCTTGAACAGTTACTTTAACTGGAACTTCGTCTGTTGATCCATCTGGGTAAGTTACAACGACTGTCGCAGGTTTTTTTCACCTGGTGTTGCTGTATCTACTGGTTCCTTGAAGGCTACTGTTGTACCCTTAGGAAGATCTTTCAAGTTACCGATTGAATCTTCTGCTTTTGGTTCAGTTCCTTTGTCTACAGTTTGAGCTTTTTGGTGTTGGCTCGTTCTTATCTGCTTGTTTTGGTTCTGAACTTGGTTTCTTGAACAGTTACTTTAACTGGAACTTCGTCTGTTGATCCATCTGGGTAAGTTACAACGACTGTCGCAGGTTTTTCACCTGGTGTTGCTGTATCTACTGGTTCCTTGAAGGCTACTGTTGTACCCTTAGGAAGATCTTTCAAGTTACCGATTGAATCTTCTGCTTTTGGTTTCAGTTCCTTTGTCTACAGTTTGAGCTTTTTGGTGTTGGCTCGTTCTTATCTGCTTGTTTTGGTTCTGAACTTGGTTCTTGAACAGTTACTTTAACTGGAACTTCGTCTGTTGATCCATCTGGGTAAGTTACAACGACTGTCGCAGGTTTTTTTCACCTGGTGTTGCTGTATCTACTGGTTCCTTGAAGGCTACTGTTGTACCCTTAGGAAGATCTTTTCAAGTTACCGATTGAATCTTCTGCTTTTTGGTTCAGTTCCTTTATCTACAGTTTGAGCTTTTTGGTGTTGGCTCGTTCTTATCTGCTTGTTTTGGTTCTGAACTTGGTTCTTGAACAGTTACTTTAACTGGAACTTCGTCTGTTGATCCATCTGGGTAAGTTACAACGACTGTCGCAGGTTTTTCACCTGGTGTTGCTGTATCTACTGGTTCCTTTGAAGGCTACTGTTGTACCCTTAGGAAGATCTTTCAAGTTACCGATTGAATCTTCTGCTTTTTGGTTCAGTTCCTTTGTCTACAGTTTGAGCTTTTTGGTGTTGGCTCGTTCTTATCTGCTTGTTTTGGTTCTGAACTTGGTTCTTGAACAGTTACTTTAACTGGAACTTCGTCTGTTGATCCATCTGGGTAAGTTACAACGACTGTCGCAGGTTTTTCACCTGGTGTTGCTGTATCTACTGGTTCCTTGAAGGCTACTGTTGTACCCTTAGGAAGATCTTTCAAGTTACCGATTGAATCTTCTGCTTTTTGGTTCAGTTCCTTTGTCTACAGTTTGAGCTTTTGGTGTTGGCTCGTTCTTATCTGCTTGTTTTGGTTCTGAACTTGGTTCTTGAACAGTTACTTTAACTGGAACTTCGTCTGTTGATCCATCTGGGTAAGTTACAACGACTGTCGCAGGTTTTTTCACCTGGTGTTGCTGTATCTACTGGTTCCTTGAAGGCTACTGTTGTACCCTTAGGAAGATCTTTCAAGTTACCGATTGAATCTTCTGCTTTTGGTTCAGTTCCTTTATCTACAGTTTGAGCTTTTTGGTGTTGGCTCGTTCTTATCTGCTTGTTTTGGTTCTGAACTTGGTTCTTGAACAGTTACTTTAACTGGAACTTCGTCTGTTGATCCATCTGGGTAAGTTACAACGACTGTCGCAGGTTTTTTTCACCTGGTGTTGCTGTATCTACTGGTTCCTTGAAGGCTACTGTTGTACCCTTAGGAAGATCTTTCAAGTTACCGATTGAATCTTCTGCTTTTGGTTCAGTTCCTTTGTCTACAGTTTGAGCTTTTGGTGTTGGCTCGTTCTTATCTGCTTGTTTTGGTTCTGAACTTGGTTCTTGAACAGTTACTTTAACTGGAACTTCGTCTGTTGATCCATCTGGGTAAGTTACAACGACTGTCGCAGGTTTTTCACCTGGTGTTGTTGTGTCTACTGGTTCCTTGAAGGCTACTGTTGTACCCTTAGGAAGATCTTTAACATTACCAATTGAATCTTCTGCTTTTGGTTCAGTTCCTTTATCTACAGTTTGAGCTTTTGGTGTTGGCTCATTCTTATCTGCATCTGTTGGTTTTTTAGTTACAAATTCTGTTAGTGGTTTTTTATCTGTAGAACCATCTGTGTAGGTTACGACAAGATTTCCATCTGCATCTTTTGTGACTGATTTAATCTTACCATCTTTATTAACTGGAGTATCTTTTGCGATATTCGCATCGTCATTGTTCTTGTTGTACTCAAGTTGAAGTTTTTCTTTGATTTTATCTAACTCAGCATCTGTTACGTTAGTTGGATCTGATACTTCAACTTTATCAGCTGGAGCTGGAGTTGCAATATCGTACTTATCTGTTTGAGATTTAACGATAAAGTGAACATATCCTGGTGTCTGAGTTGCATTAGGGTTTTGATCCAATGCTCTAAAATCAGTAGTTGATGGTGCATTATCATTGTCATTAGCAACAACAAAACTTGTCCAATGGTTTGGAGCTTTAAGTGTTGTAACACCTGTCATCTTAATAGTAGCTGTAGCACCTGATACAGTACCATCACCATGAGTGACTGCTGAATTCTCGATTTTTCCAGTTGTGAAACCGTAATCTGCCGTATTATCTTTTCCAATACCACCAGGACCACGTACATACATATCTTTAACAGCAGTGTTGTCTGATGCTTTGAATGTTAAATCAGTGTTTTCACCTGTATAAACATAGATTTCTTTCTTAGCTTCATTTGAGTATGGGAGCTCAACTGTTGGAGCTACGTTTACAAATTCTGACAATGGTTTCTTATCTTGAGAACCATCTGCATAGGTTACAACAAGATTGTTTCCATCTTTTTCAATTGATTTAATCTTAGCATCTTTATCAGCTACAGCTGTACCTTTTTTGTCTGCTAAGTTAGCATCATCGTTATTTTGAGAGTACTCAAGTTGGACTTTTTCTTTGATTTTAGCTAACTCAGCTTCTGTTACGTTAGCTGGATCTGCTACAGTAACTTTTTCAGTTGGTGTTGCAATATCATATTTTTGAGTTTGTCCCTTAAGTACAACACGGAATGAACCTGGGTCAGTTGGGTTTGAAGCATTTGTTGCTCCATTCTGAATAAATGCACCATCTGTATCCGTTGCAGTTGCATAACGCCATCCCAAAGCCAAACCTTCTGGATTTTCTCCCTTAGTTGCTGCATCTAGTCTTTCTTTTGATAAACCATCTGTTGCTGCTGGAGTACCTGAGTAAGTAATGACTGCTGGTGCATCTGCTGTTGCTGGAGTTTCAGCATTGATAACATTTGCTTTAAATCCATATTGAGTGTTGATGGTATTTGCTTCACCTGCAACATCAGCAAACGCTCTGTTACCACCTTGTTTTACAGTAGCACTTGCAATTTTTCCGCTATCATCTTTGAATTTGATATCGAATGAGTTTGCTTCTCCACCGTATACATAAACTTCTTTAGTAGCTTTATTAGAGTAAGGAATCTCTACTGTTGGTGCTACGTTGTCACGTGCAGGAGTTGTTGTATCTTTCGTTACAAATTCTGACAATGGTTTCTTATCTTGAGAACCATCTTTATAAGTTACAACAAGATTTCCATCAGCGTCTTTTGTGACTGATTGGATCTTAGCATCTTTATCAGCTACAGGTTGACCTTTTTTGTCTGCCAAGTTAGCATCATCATTCGTTTGAGAGTACTCAAGTTGGAGTTTCTCTTTGATTTTAGCTAAGTCGTCATCTGTTACATTCGTTGGGTCTGCTACAGCAACTTTTTCTGTTGGAGCTACAATGTCATATTTTTGAGTTTGTCCCTTAAGTACAACACGGAATGAACCTGGGTCAGTTGGGTTTGAAGCATTTGTTGCTCCATTCTGAATAAATGCACCATCTGTATCCGTTGCAGTTGCATAACGCCATCCCAAAGCCAAACCTTCTGGATTTTCTCCTTTAGTTGCTGCATCTAGTCTTTCTTTTGATAAACCATCTGTTGCTGCTGGAGTACCTGAGTAGGTAATGACTGCTGGTGCATCTGCTGTTGCTGGAGTTTCAGCATTGATAACATTTGCTTTAAATCCATATTGAGTATTGATGGTGTTTGCTTCGCCTGCAACAGAATCAAAGGCTCTGTTACCACCTTGTTTTACAGTAGCACTTGCAATTTTTCCGCTATCATCTTTGAATTTGATATCGAATGAGTTTGCTTCTCCACCGTATACATAAACTTCTTTAGTAGCTTTATTAGAGTAAGGAATCTCTACTGTTGGAGCTACGTTGTCACGTGCTGGAGTTGTTGGGTTAACGAGATATGCTGCCGCAATCTTATCTGTTGATCCATCAGGATAAGTGATAGTAAGATTACCCTTTTCATCTACACTGTATTGTGATTCTGCTGGAAGACTTGGGTTAGCAGCTTTAACGGAGTCGATGATCTTGTTCTTTTCATCTTCACTAACGTTATTTGGATTTGCAATATCTACTTTTGTACCTGCAACTGGGTCATACTTTTTAGTGGTTTCAATAACTGTAACAGTGATTTTTCGTTCAATTGCTCGTCTGGTACTGCTTGTTGGATCTGGACTTCCTTCAGCTCTAAAGACAATCGTAGTATCCCCAAGAGGTTGGTCCCATGCAACAGTACCTTCTGCTTTAGCCGTTTTTGAAGTTACTTTTGCACTTCCATTAGTAGCCAATCCACCCGATGGAGTTACCCCTTTGATATTCTTAGCTGTCTCACTAGTAATTCCAAACCAACGCAAGGCGGTACCAATAGCTTTACCGTCTAAGCTAAGACGATCTCCACGATGAACTGTCACCTGTGTCGTATTAGTAATCAATTGCATCTGGTAAGGACCCTTAGTCGACTCACCTGGTGGAGTATACGTAGTTGGTGTTTTTGTAACCGTAATCGGTGCACTCTTAGCTGACTCTGTTCCACCTACTGGTGTTGAAGTAGCTGTAATTTCTCCTTCAGGAAGGCTGTTTGTTGGAGTGATTGTAGCGACACCTTGGTCGTTTGCTACCGCTTCACCAATCACAACGTCATCTTTGTAAAGCTTAACAGTTGATCCTGCTGGTGCTTTAACTGTCACATCAGCTGGGGTACTTGCTTTACCTGCCAAATCGTTGACAATTTCTGGGGCTTGGCCTGCTGGTTTTGGTGTTTCTGGTTGTGGTTCTGGTTGTGGTTGTGGTTTTGGTGTTTCTGGTGTTTTGTTTTCGACAACTACAGTAACTTCAATCTCACCTGACTCTTTACCTTGGCTATCAACAGCTTTATACTTAACTGTATAAGTGCCTGGAGTATTTGTGTCAACTGTCTTAGTTGCAGTGTTTCCATTTACTGAAACAACTTCAGCATGAACCTTATCACCTAGTGTTGCTTGGGCATCATCTTCTTTATCTGCTACAGTCACAAGAGATGCAAGGTCAAGTTGAGCACCTTGTTGAACAGTTTTTTTGTTTCCTTCAACTGCTGATGCAATAGTTGGAGCTTGGTTTTCTACTGAGCGTGGTTGCCAGTCAGCCACACTTGAGAAGCCACCTTCTACCACGTTTGAGATAGCTGCTACTTCTGTACCTGCAATCTTGTCAGCCATGGTAAGAACGATCGTATCTTGGAACTTACCGTGCTCAACTGATTTGACAGTTGCCTTATCTGATTTTTGTGATGTCCATGCAGATGAGGCATTGTCACGTTTGACTGGAATCTCAACAGTCTCTCCAGCAGTATTTGTATAGCGCATGTAGGCAATTCCTGCATCATGAGGAACCTTAAGAGTAACCTCTTTTTGTCCTGCTACAACTGCAGCTTGGTTAGTCGTCAAGCTTGAAGGTTCAACAGTTGTTACACCAACAGATACTGGTACAGTACGGCGGCTACTTTCTTCACCGTTAACTACTTGGCTTACCTTTACTGTTTGACGTGGTTTGATAGTTGTACCATCACCTTGGTTGTTGTTAAGAGCTGTTGGAAGCTCACCTGTTGTCCAGTTACCACTATTATCAACAGTGACATTGCCGATGTTTTGCTCTTTACCATCGATATAAAGCTTGATAGTTGCACCTGGAACCCCTGTTCCTGAAAGAGTGCTTGAAGTTGAAGCTACTGTCGGAACAAGAACATTGACAGAGGTGTTGGTCAAGTTTGGAGTCACCTTTGGTGCATCAACCTGACTAACCAGTTGCTTGTCATACTGACCTGAAATCGCATACCAGTTGTTTCGTGGTAAGCCTGTTTTAGATTCAACTCCAGCAATATAAGAAATGGTCTGTGATGGGTCTTCAACTACAGTACGGTACTTAATAGTAACCATGCGCGCCTTAGTGCTGTTAGCATAACTAAGGACATAAACCTTTTTAGTGTTGTCCATGACACCGCTAAGACCATTTACGTTGTTGTAGTCTCTCCCAACGGTATTCTTGACACGCCATTCAAGCTTATTTCCAGCATCGATAAACTGCTGACCTTCTGCAGACGGCGAACCACCTGGTGTAATATTTCCATCCACCCAGCCATCGCGGGGGCCGTAAGCGCCGTTGTTATATTCTGTCACAACTTTATAAGGATCAGATACATTTTTAGGGATTGTAAAGTAGTAGTATCCTCCCATCAGATCGTACTGAGCCTCGTTAAAGGTTACCGTCCACTCCAAGACTGGACGACCTTGACCAGATGGGTCTGTAGCCACTGTTTTTCCATCGACTACCTCATAGTCTCCCAGCTGTCTGTACTCGATCTTAGCACGTTGAGTTGGAACACCATCGTTTACTGTAGGAGTTTTGTCTTTATAAACGTACTTGATGTCTTTCGCTTCCGAAGAGCGATCTTGAGCACGTTCTTGTCCTGCAGCTCGACGGCTTCTTGACTTAGGTTGAGTGGCTGAAGTTTCTGCTTCCGTTGCTTCTTCAGCTTTAGCCTCTGTTGCTTCAGCTTTAGCCTCTGTTGCTACTGTTGCTGCTTTTTCTTCTTTGGCAGCAAGCTGAGCTACTGCATCTTTGAGACTAGCGACCGCTACATCCACTTGGTCTTGGCTAGCTTCTGCATTTGCCAAAACATTTTGTGCTTGTTCAAGTGCTGTGCTCAAGCGAGAAAGAGAGTCTTCTGTCTTGCCTGCTTTGTCCAAGCCTTTTACTTCTTCGACCAATTGGGTCAAAGCTTCTTTGTTAGCTGTTTTTGCTAAAGTGGCTTCTGAACTTGTAGGATTTTCAGCAACCACTGGTGAAGTTGTTGATACCTCCACTGCTGGTGCCTTATACGTTCCTACTTCGTCACTAGAGCTTGCTTCAGCAGCTGAGTTGGCAGTTTTAGTCTCTACCTCCCCAGTATCAGCTGTGTCGGCCTTAACCGTTGGAGCTACCAAGGCTGCACCAACTGCAAAGACAAGCGAACAACCAAACAAGAAATGTTTTCCTTTTTTGATCATTCGCCAGTTCTTCTGCTCTGCATTTTTACGATTAAAATACATTACATTATCTCCTTTTTTTAAAATAACTGCATGTCTTTTACATACAGTTCAATTATACATCTCTTTTAGAAAATAGTCAATTAAAAATAACTTTTTGAACTTTCAAGTATTTTTATAAACCAAAAACTACATATATAATGTCTTTTTATCACTTAATATAGTTATCTAAAAATTCAGTAAAATAAGATTCTACACATAGTTTTTCTTCACTGGACCTTTTTAAGACACAAAATTTCAAAAAAAGCAGAAAAATTTACACTAAGTTTTTCAGAATGAAAGAAAAAAAATATGAATGAAGTTTTTTTATCAAAGAACATGAGTAACCCTAAATTTTTCTTGAATCTTTTTACTACTCAAGAAAAAAATCAACCGACACTTTTTATTGACAAACCACTTAAGAAAGATGCTAGTCCAAGTATATATTTTTAATTTACAAGTCAATCAATGAATCTTCTTATGTTCTAAGAAGCTAAGGGAAGAGTTTTTAATAAATCCTATACTATAGGTGATCGCACACTGAAAATTTCTGCTCTTTTTGATTTTATAGGATCAAAATGGTGTTTTCTTTTAAAAATTATGAGATAGCACCGAGGGATGCCATTGATTACACCTGCGAGAGTCAAATATAGTAGATTGAAATAAGGCACGAACAAATCGTTTAGGAAAGGCAAACTAATTTATAGAAATATTTTTTAGCAGTCATAGTGTGCTATTCTAGATTCAATCCATTATAAAAGGACTTATACTCTTCGAAAATCTCTTCAAACCACGTCAGCTTCACCTTGCCGTAGGTATGGTTACTGACTTCGTCAGTTCTATCCACAACCTCAAAACAGTGTTTTGAGCTGACTTCGTCAGTTCTATCTGCAACCTCAAAGCAGTGCTTTGAGCAACCTGCGGCTAGCTTCCTAGTTTGCTCTTTGATTTTCATTGAGTATTAGTCTTCTAGCATACTGAACTAAATCCTTGGTCTAAATCATTTGTCTCTTTTTGCAGTCTGAACAACAGCGCTAGGCTCATTTGACAGACATCCTTCTCGAGATGATACTCTCTACTATTCTTGTTGTTAACAAGTTCTACTAGCTACCGCCTATTATGGTTTTTTCAAGTCAGAACCGAGTTTTCAGGACTACTTGAGATACTTGATGTACTTGTTAATCCTAAATTACTGTTTTTTGCTAAAAGTATCCAATTTACCGAATAAACCTTAGTTTGGCTCCAAAAGATGCATCTAGAAGTTCTCCTGCCCTACCAAGTGATGTTGAAAGGCATAAACTGCTGCCTGGGTGCGGTCGCTAACCTGAAGTTTAGCAAGAATGTTGGAGACGTGGGTTTTAACTGTCTTAAGGGAGATGAAAAGTTCATCAGCAATACGCTGATTTTCATAGCCCTTGGCGATTAGTTGAAGGACATCTCGTTCACGCGCAGTCAGCTCTTCATGTAATTCAATATGATTGCGGTTGTATTCTACCTTTTTACTCACCTCTTGTTCAATAGCGAACTCACCGGCTGCTACCTTACGAACAGCGTGTAACAATTCATCTGCGCTCGAAGTCTTAAGCATATATCCTCTAGCTCCAGCATTCAAGACTGGCATGATTTTTTCATTATCTAGGTAAGATGTCACAATCAAGATTTTAGCCTCTGGCCATTCTTTGAGAATAGCTAGTGTCGCATCAATCCCATTGACTTCAGGCATGACAATATCCATGACAATCACATCTGGACGAAGCTCCAAGGCCATGGAAATTCCTTCCGCACCATTGGTTGCTTCTCCTACAACCTCTACATCATCTTGTAATTCAAAATAACTTTTCAAACCAAGACGCACCATTTGGTGGTCATCTACCAATAATAGTTTCATCTTACTTCCTCTTATCTATCCAAATCAAGCAAGGGAATACGAATATCCACTGCCAAACCTTGCTTGGGAGCTGTTAATAATTGTATAGTCCCAGCCATATCTTCCACTCGTTCTTTGATATTTCGCAGACCATAGCTCAGTTCATCAACATCATCCAGCTGAAAACCACGACCATTGTCTGCAACCTTCAACTGTAATTCCGTTTCCGTTTGATAAAGGTAAACATCTAGACATGAAGCTTGTGCATGCCGAAGTGTATTACTAATCAATTCTTGTACAATTCGGAAGACATGCTCCTCAATCTTTTTAGGTAGTGCAGTTACCTGATATTTAAAACTTACCTTCAGCTCACTTTTTTCTTCTAGCTCTTTGAGGAGTAGCTGAATCCCCTCCACCAAGCTTTTTTGTTCCAGTTCAATTGGTCGTAGATGCAAAAGAAGAATGCGCAAGTCTCTTTGAGCTGTCTCTAAAATGGCAGTCACACTATGAAGCTGAGTTTGCATCTTCTCTCTGTCTAATTTAAAAGCTTGTTGGCTGAGCCCCGATAAAATCATGTGGGCAGCAAAAATTTCTTGGCTGACTGTATCATGCAAGTCACGCGCGATTCGCTTTCGCTCCTTTTCGATAATCTGTTCTTCCTTGATCAAGGCTTGATTGTCCGCTTTTTGAATAGCTTCTGTTAACAAACCGAGCTTTCCTGACAAGTTTCTAAAACTTGCGTCTAAGTCAGCATCTCCCAGACTTTCAATATCTTTGCCAGCTAGCAGACGTTTGAGATTTGCTTGGATTCTTCTTTTTGCAATTTCATCAACCATTGTCCAGAATAGGACTAATAAAAATGCCAGGGCGAGACTAAACATTAAAGCCAGAAATAAGACTTTTTCTGTCTTTTCTAAATCTTGGAAGAGAGAAGTCCACTCCAAATCTAAGACCTTAAAAAGGCTTCGAAATAGAAAAGCAACAAAGAGAAATGAGGTGAGACCAATTAAAATATAAGGTTGTTTTTTCATCCTCGCACCACCTCAACATCTCCAATCATAGTTGTCAAAAGAATCTTAACACTCTTGGGACTCTTGAGATAATCTCTGGTTTCTTGATGAAATTGCTCATTACGTAAAGCACGTTTAGGCTGGTCAAAAAAGGTTAAATCTCCGTACAGAGAATTAACACTAAGACTGACTTCTACATCCACTGGTACAATAATTCTAGTCGTACCAACCAGTTTTCTCAAGATGATGACATTATCATGATTGCTCAAAATCACATGTTCTAGATGAATGGTATCCTTCCCCATGAGACGAAAGGTTGATATCATCAAAGCGGCAAGTCTGGTAGCTTGAAAAGTGGTGGAGATTCCCAAACCAGCGATTTTTCTCCCTCTTCACCGTCACTACTTTTTCAAAAATCAGATTGGTATCTTCTCTTTCCTGGTTCATCATAGGATAAAGTAAGAACAGGCTGTAAATCAAGGCTACAAAGATGGCTAAAATGACAAAGGGATTGAGCATGATGATAAAGAGAAATAGGATGCTCACCGCCACTAAAATGAAGTTATTCCCCTGTCTACCAGTATAGTATCGAATCAGCAGTAAAAACAAGAGCAATATCAGCAGAAAACGGGAAAAATGCTCTGATACCATCATAATCAGAGCTCCTGTCAATAAACAAGCTTCAATAAAGAGAAAAATTTGAAATTTTCGCATGTATCCGTCCTCTCTATTTTATTGTATCACAAAACCAAAATGTCACATCAGTCTGAGGAATGATAAAAAGACCGGGACCAAAATCCCGACCTCCTTATAGTTGATCTTTTGCTTCTTTTAATTTTCCATACAGGAGATAGTCAACCTCTTGTAAATCCTCAATTCTTTTACAATTAAGGGCGCACATAATCAAACGTAGGTCTTCCTTCCAGCTTTCAACAATAGAGATAACGACATCTACTGGGTAGTTTTCGACCAACTCTAACATGGTGCGTGATAGCCCAACTGCCCTTGCTCCAAAGACCAAGCATTTGATAATATCTAGTGGATTGCGAACCCCTCCGCTTACCAGAAGCTCTATTTTATCTTTCCAGTCTTGGGCATTGATAAGAGCCTGCATAGTTGATTGCCCCCAATCATTGAGGTAGTCCCGTTGCCCGCTACGACGATTTTCGATATAGGCAAAACTAGTTCCCCCACGGCCAGACAAATCAACCGTACGTATGCCTATCTCGTATGCCTTAGCAATGGTCTTCACATCCATGCCAAAGCCGACTTCTTTCAAAACAAGGGGAACAGAGATTTGCTCAGCATAATCTTTCAGATTACTTGGCCACAATCTAAATTGACGTTCACCTTCTGGCATGAGCAATTCTTGCATGACATTGACATGAACTTGCAAGAGAAGGGGATTCATCTCTTTCACTGTTTGTAATCCTAGTTCTACAGGCTTGTCTAAGCCAATATTGGTTCCAAGTAGAAGATTAGGGTAACTAGTTTTGACTGAAAAAGAGTCATCTGAAGGATCCTTAAGAGCAGCGCTATAGGAACCCGTTACAAATAAAATTCCACAGGCCTCAGCCACCTGAGCCAATTTTTGATTGATTTCTCTGCCCTTATCACTCCCACCTGTCATGGCATTTATATAAAAAGGAAAGTCCCATTTGCGCCCTGCAAATTCTGTCGAAAGATCAATCTCATCTATGTCATATAAGGGTAGTGAGGAGTGGATTAACTCCACCTCATCAAAACTATTATAAGAACTTTTTTGTTCAAGGGCATAGCGGATGTGCTCATCCTTCCGATTTGTCGTCATGTCCCATCCTTTCTTGATACAAGAGCTCAATCCCTAGATTAGCCCAGCGTTTTTTCAGTAATGTGGTCGAATCTTGGTCAAAACTGAGAGCTATCCCACAGTCTCCACCACCAGCACCACTACTTTTTGCAACAGCTTTCAAGTCTCGGCTGGCATCTTTTAATTGTCTGAGTGAAGGTGTGTAAATATCTGAACTCAAGTTTTCTAAGAGTTGACTAGCTTGTTCTAACAAGGCAATAATGGTTTCTTCTTGACCTGTCTCCAAAACCTTTACCAAGTTAGCTACAGTTTCTTTTGAAGCCAGCAAAAAGCTAGCGTTCATATTCTTCTTGATTTGCTTGACCATATGACTAGACACAGCTACTTCCTTGGTCCAACCAACCAAAAAATCAAATTTCAAGGCTGGTTCAACACTCCTAATAGAAAAGCCCCAATCACGTGCCAATACAGTTGGCAAGTCTTCCTTTTCTAGCCATTGTGACACTTTCTCACGGTCAAAAGACTGATAGAGGACCAGATCTTCTGAAACGATACAGGCGATGTCTCCCATAGAGCCATTATCTCCACGTTTGAGAAGGACTGCACTCGCCAGTTTAAACAAGAGGTCTCTTTCAGCTGGTCTTTCATAAAAAGCAAGTATGGCCTTGATAACCAAAACAACTACACTACCACTAGAACCCAGACCAAACTTCTTGCCCTCACGCTCCATTTTTCCACGAATCTCTAAAGAAAAAGGCTGCAGTTCAACTCCTTGGGCAGTTAGATACTCCTCCACCAAGGCAACTGTTTCTTGAATCAAGGCATAAGAAGAATCCGGTCGCAAGTCTACACTGTAAGTAAACATATCTGAGTAGAGTCGATAAGCATCAGATATTTTAATCTCAGCCGTCATATAGATGGGAATAGCCTTTATTAGCGCCAACTGTCCTGGTTCTAAAATGGCATACTCCCCAGCCCAATAGAGCTTCCCACAAGTTTTAACAATCGTCATCTTGACTAAAATCCTTTGTTTTTGAAACGATTAAGCGATAACGTTGACCTAATAGTTCTGATAGATGTTCCAAGTCTTTTTCTAAACAAAGAACCTTGACATTAGGCCCCGCATCCATGGTGAAGTAACAAGATTCTCCTTGTTCTCTAAGCTGACGAACGAAATCCATAGCCTCATAACTCGCATCTGTCAGATAAGAGAACGGCGGATTTGCAGTTTTTGTCGTAGCATGCATTGCGAGAGCGTTCTTTTCTGTTAATAGTCCAACTTTCTCAAAGTCATTTTCCTTGAGGTAAATTAGCATATCCTTGTAATCTTGTTCAGATTGACGAATCCAGTCCTCAAAAGTTGTCGAAGTTTCTACACAGAGTTTCATGCCATCTCGACTAGAGATTGGTTTTTTCTGGTCTTCCAAGACCAACATAATCATAGCTAGTTTCAAGTCAGTTTCAACTGGATAAATCTCTCCACTATCCTTATCCCAAGCTGCTATCGGTCCATAAAAACTACGAGATGAAGAACCAGATGCGAACTTAGCTTCCAAAGCTAATTCTTTACGATCTAGCCCTAATTGGAAGTAAGCATTGCAGGCTTTGACTAGGGCAGACAAACCACTAGAACTTGAAGAAAGACCTGCCGCTGTTGGCATATTGTTCTTGGTGTCAATACGAACAAAACCTGCTCCTTCAGGACGGTAGCGGTCAATGATTTTACTCATTTTGACATGCTCAGCTTCGTTTTGCAACTGACCATTGATGTAGAAAGCATCCGAGCTTGCATCTGCTGGTAAAGGAGAAAGTGTTGTCTCCGTATACATATTTTCTAAGGTTAGAGAGATACTGCTAGTCGCAGGAACCATCTCTTTTTCTGCTTTCTTACCCCAATATTTGATAATAGCAATATTGGCATAGGAACGTACTGTTACAGGCTTTCGATCCATGTCTGAACAGCTCCTTTCTCTTCTAATCTTTCTGCGAGTTCTTGTGCTTGACTGACATTAGCAACCAAGGCGATAATGCAGCCTCCTAGACCACCACCACTCATCTTGGCACCTAGAGCACCATGTTCAAGGGCAGTTTCAACCAAGGCATCTGCCTCAGGGCTACTAACTCCGATTTCTTTTAGATTTCCATGAGCTTTGGTTAGAATTTCTCCCAGCTTCACGGCATCTTTTGTTTTTATCGCTTCTTCTGCTTCTTGGGTCAACTCTCCTAGCGCATGCAAGAAAGGCAGAGCTTCCTTGCCCTTGCTCTCTACAACTTGGATGGCTTCACGAGTGTGCCCATAGACTCCTGTATCTGCAATGACCAGATAAGATGATAAATCCATGGTTAATTCTTCAAAACCAACATTCTTGATAAAGCGGATAGGTTGGTCACTAAGACAGGTCTTGGCATCTAAACCACTAGGGTTCATATGGGCAATCATTTCAGCTCGATTGACCAAAATTTCTAAAACATCATGTGGAAGTTCTGCTTGGTAATAATCAAATACCGCTCGAATAGCTGCAATGCTAATAGCTGCTGAAGAACCCATCCCACGTTTTTCAGGAATAGCCGAGTCAATTTGACAACGGATGCAAGCATCCTGGATATTTAAATACTCAAGAGAAGCATACACAGCCATAGACAAGGTGTCCTCTTCAAACAGACGCCATGGTGTCGCTGCTGGAACCACCCGACAAGTCACCTCCACCTCTAAAAGAGGTAAAGAGATGGCTGGGTAGCCATAAACCACCGCATGCTCTCCTATTAAAATAATTTTACTATGTGCCTGACCGACACCAACTTCTTTTGTCATTTAATCCTACTATCAGATGAAAATCATCTTTTTCTAGATAAAATTTTAGAACTTTATTCCTTTCTATTTTATTATATTTTCTCAAAAAAAGCGATTGTTTCCTTCACAATCGCTTGTTTTCATTACTGAACCCACTCGCCATTATAGTTGACGTAGTAGCCACCTACAGTAGTATTCACAGCCAAGGCACCTGAACTATAGGCATAGTACCATTTACCATTAACTTGGAACCAGCCTGTCACCATAGATCCTGACGAACGAAGATAATACCAAGCATTATCGACATAAATCCAGCCAGTTTTCATATCACCGTTTTGAGCATCTAAATAATACCAAGTTGAACCTTCTTGATACCAACCTGTAGCCATAGCACCTGATGAACGGAGATAATACCATTTATTACCGACATAAATCCAATCTGTTTTCATATCACCGTTTTGAGCATCTAGGTAATACCAAGTTGAACCTTCTTGATACCAACCTGTCGCCATAGCACCTGATGAACGAAGGTAGTACCATTTGTTACCAAGATATTGCCAACCTGTTTGCATTGCAGCAGTTGTTGGATCGAGATAGTACCAAGTTGAATTGTCGTTAATCCAACCAGAACGTTTCTCACCACCAAGGTAGTCTTTCCCTGAAGAACCTGTTTTTGCTAGGTAATACCAGTTAGACTGATCGTAAAGCCAACCTGTTTTTAAAGAATGGTCTTGGTCAAAGTAATAGTTTGCTAATTTAAGAACTTCTGGGCCTTCAAATCCTTCACCATGTTTTTTGCCAACATTTAACGAATCCTTAGCCTCTAATTGTTGCCAACCAACAAATTCTTGTAGGACCCCATCTTGATTAAAGTAATACCATTTTGACATTGGCATATATTCTAATCTGATACCATTGGGGTAAGGACCAATGGTACTACCTTCATCTGGCATAGGAATATACTGCCAACCTACTACCATTTCTCCCATATAGTCAAAAAAGTAGGTTTTCCCATCAATCACTCGCCAGGCCGTTTCTTTGATGTCACCCTTCTTGTAGTAGGTTCTACCATTTTCTTGAACAAATTTCCAGCCTTCAGAATCTGAATCATCCGCAAATACTGTACTTGTTGCTAACAGACCAAAGAAGAAGACTGCGAGTCCAACTTGCATCATTTTTTTCAGAAATTTCATTCTTGTTTCCTCCAAAATGATTCTAGCAAAGTTCAAATCATATGTCAACATTTCAACGACTCAAAAAAAAGCAGTTACAAAACTGCAACTGCTTTTCTATTCTTGCATGGTATAACCAACACCACGCACGGTTTTAATGTAGCTTTTCTGACCTTTTACATCCAGCTTGCTACGTAGATAACGGATATAGACATCCACGATATTGGTTTCGGTCGCACTTTCATACTTCCAGACACTTTCCAACAACTGCTCACGAGTCAGAACTTTCTTGCTTCCCATTAGAGTAGCCAAAAGGTCATACTCACGACGCGTCAGAGCAATCATCTCTTCGCCACGATAAACGGTATGATGTTCTACATCCATACGCAGATTTCGGTAAGACGTTGGAACCTTCATCTGACTACAGTGTTGGTCGATAAAGTCCCGACCTCGGAAAATCGCTGAAATACGAGCTACCAGATTCTCAATAATAACTGGCTTATAGATGTAAGAAACGGCAAAGCGTTGGATTGCCTCAATCTGATCTTTGCAAGTCTTCGCGATGGTCCAAGACCATGATCACTGAGGCTGGCTTAGTCCGACTCAGCTTGTCTGCAAAATCCTGGGCTGTCATATCCCCCAGATGAGCATTCAATAAAATCAAGTCATAGTCTGTCTGAAGAGCCATGGAGAGGGCTTTTTGCCCCTCCTCAACCTGATCAACTCGGTATTGCTCTTTTTGGAGTTCCAAACTTAAAAAATGAGCTAGATTTCGTTCTTTCTCAAGTAATAAAATCCGTTTCCCCATGGCAGACCTACTTATTTTTCGTCATACCAAGAGTAGTGGAAGGTTCCTTCTTTGTCTTTACGTTGGTAAGTGTGGGCACCAAAGTAGTCACGTTGCGCTTGGATCAAGTTAGCTGGAAGGTCAGCTGAACGGTAGCTATCAAAGTAAGTAATAGCTGCTGAGAAGGTTGGTACTGGCACACCAGCTTGAACAGCAAGAGCTACGATATCACGCACTGCTTGTTGGTACTTAGCAGTAACATCCAAGAAGTACTCATCCAAAAGAAGGTTGGCAAGGTCTGCATCACGATTGTAAGCATCTGTAATCTTTTGCAAGAAACGAGAACGGATGATACAGCCATCACGCCAGATAGATGCGATGTCCGCAAATGGCAAGTTCCAGTTGTTTTCTTTAGAAGCTACACGCAATTGAGCAAAACCTTGTGCGTATGAAATGATTTTTGAGAAGTAAAGGGCTTGACGGATTTTTTCAATCAACTCAGCCTTGTCTCCTTCAAATTTGAAGGCAGCTGGTTTTGGAAGAACCTTGCTAGCATGTACACGTTCTTCTTTGTAAGTTGAAATGTAACGTGCAAATACTGACTCAGTGATGAGTGACAAATGGCACACCAAGGTCAAGTGATGATTGGCTAGTCCATTTACCAGTTCCCTTGTTACCTGCAGCATCAAGGATGTAGTCTACGATTGGTCCATCTTGACCTTCATCGTCTTTACGGCTCAAGATATCAGCTGTGATTTCGATCAAGTAGCTGTCCAATTCACCCTTGTTCCACTCAGTAAAGATTTCAGCCATATCTTCTGCAGAAAGGCCTAGCAAGTGTTGCATCAAGTCATAGCTTTCTGCGATCAATTGCATATCACCATACTCGATACCGTTGTGAACCATTTTTACATAGTGACCAGCTCCATCAGGACCGATGTAAGTCACACATGGTTTGCCATCTTCTGGTGCTTTAGCTGAGATTTCCTCAAGAACATCCGCAACCAATTCGTAGGCTTCTTTTTGTCCACCAGGCATGATAGAAGGACCTTCAAGGGCACCTTTTTCACCACCAGAAACTCCCAGTACCGATAAAGTTGATACCTGAGTTTGCCAATTCTTCATTACGACGGATGGTATCTTTGTAGAAAGTGTTTCCTCCGTCGATCAAGATATCACCCTTGTCAAGGTGTGGAAGAAGGGCTTGAATTGTAGCATCTGTACCAGGTCCAGCTTGAACCATAAGCATGATACGACGAGGTTTTTCAATTGAGTTTACAAAACTTTCAACATCATAGCTTGGTACAAATTTCTTTTCAGGATGGCAAGCAATTACATCTTCAGTTTTTTCTTTACTACGGTTATAAATAGCAACTGTATAACCACGAGATTCAATATTAAGGGCAAGGTTACGACCCATTACGGCCATACCAACAACACCAAAGTTAGCTTTTGTCATGTGACACTCCTCTTGTTTAATATGTTTTATTTTATCATGTTTATCTGTGAAAAGAAAGAATTTTGTAACAATTTGACTAGTAGTCTAAATCATCCGCATGTCCAGAACCATTACCTACAAAGTAACCTGTCTTACAATTAAGGGTAAAGAGATAGGTACCGTCTGGTTTATAAAGATTATAGTAGCCATTACCATTAACAATATTCACAGGTTCCAAAATATATTGGTTTCCTGTAATGTAGCCACGCGCACGCGAAGTCTCAAGAATACGTTCAAGGACACCATCTGCAAAAGTCCAAGCAGGATCACTACTATCACTTACAGCGGCTTGATTGTACGGTACTCGACTGACACTTCTTTGTAGGTTCACACCATTGCTTGCTAGTCCACTATTTAGGATATTACTTGCTGAGGCTGTTTCACCCGCTGAAGTTGATGCATTAGCAGAGCTGCTAGCATTGCTTTCAGTTGCAGAACTTGACTCTGCTTGGCTTGATGAACTTGACTGACTACTGCTTGAGCTTGTAGAACTTGAAATTTGGCTCTTACCGAGACTAATAGCCTTAGCTAGCAGTTTATCAATTTCAGTATTCCCTGTCTTAACTTCGGTAAATTTAGCATCTGCCTTTACTTTAGCATTGGTATTTAGAACACCATCTGTAATAGCTGGTGTTTCAAATTGAGCATTAACATCTTGTACCGCTTTGATTTGTGTTTCAAGACTATCGTATTTTGATTTGGCAAGAGTATGCTCACTAGCTCCCTCAAGTTTATCTAAAAGCTCTTTGAGCTGACTCAGCTGACTAAACTGACTATTTTTTAGGGCAGTTTTATTCTCATCAGTATAAAAAGTATCATAGAGACTGTTAAATTGATTGAGAATTGCTTGATTACTTACCAAACCTGCATCAGATGACTGAGACTGAATTTCTTGGGAAGAACGCGTAATCTGACGATAAACGTAGTAGCTACCCCCAATAATCAAGACAATAATCGCTAAAAGAGCTGACAAGATGAACCACAGTTTTTTTCGTTGTGGCTCATCTTCTGCTTGAGCAGAGCGAGATAAGGATTGATGTTCCTCTTGCAAAGCTTCTTCATCCTCTGCAACAAAGTGCTCAGTTACAGGTTCCACTAGATTTTTATCCATAACCAAGGTTTCTTCAAGGGGTGGAAGGAGAAATTCTTCCATTACTACTTCCTCTTCTTCAGCATCAATCTCTAAGTCAGGGACTTCTTCTACTGGTTCAACCTCTTCATCAATTGTTTCTTTGGCGTCTTGAAGCAAATCATCTAGACTTCGAAGTTCCTCTTTCTTCGCCTGAATGTTAGTAAATTTATCAGCTTCGATTTCTTCACGGTGTTGTTTAATGTATTTGTCCAAAATCGTATCATCAGGAGTTACTCCTGCTTCGATTTCTTCATTTTTCGAATAACTTGTCCAACCGTTAGATCCTTAGCTTCCTCAAAATCAAACTGAGGTTCCTGAGATATTTTCTCAGGTTCTAACAACTCTTCTTTTTTATCCTTTGGATCCATGGCAACTCCTTTCTAATCTGTCAAATTTCTTTTGACACGTTGACCAAAATATTGATATAAATCAACTTTCAAAGTACCATTGTAGAGTTTTCGTTTTTTGTCCGCCTGACTACCATATTTGCTTTCAAAGGCTTCATCACTAGTCAGGATAAATTTACTCCACGTCTTGAGAGGCTCAAAAACCTCACCCATTTCAGCATAGAGCTTGGTAACCCCTGCATCATCTGACAAGCGTTCACCATAAGGCGGGTTAGAGATAATCACCCCATTGATCTTATCGGAACGTAAATCCTGCACGCGCATCTGCTTAAAGGTAATATCTCCTGCAACCCCTGCTGCCTGGGCATTGGCCTTAGCAATTTCCACCATGCGAGCATCAATATCACATCCCATAATATCCAGTTCCAACTCACAATCCACTTTCTTAGCTGCCTCTGTGCGAACTTCTTGAATCAAGCGGTCACTGACCCAGTTCCATTCTTCAAAGGCAAAGGAACGACGCAAACCTGGTGCCATCTTACGCGCAATCATAGCTGCCTCAATACAAAAAGTTCCCGAACCACAGGTTGGATCAATCAAAGGCTTATCAGGGTACCAGTTAGAAAGTTGCAAAATCGCAGCTGCCATATTTTCTTTGATCGGAGCTCCACCTTTTTCAGTACGGTAACCACGTTTAAAGAGACTTGACCCAGTTGTATCAATCATAACAGTCGCTACATCTTTCAAAATGGAAACTTCAATCTTGAACTCTGGACCATTTTCCATGAGAGGAACGCCCTCTGGTCGTGCATAATGTTTTTGTAATTTCTTAACAACTGCCTTCTTAGAAATCGCCTGCACACTTGGCTCATTGTGTAATTTTGATTTGACACACTTAGCCTTTGCAATTGGGAAACGTGCTCCAAGTGGGAGATAGTTCTCCCAATCTAGAGCAAAAACACCTTGGAAGAGTTCTTCAAATGTTTTTGCAGGAAAAGTTCCCACAACGATTTTGATTCTATCCGCAGCTCTTAGCCACAGGTTAGTTTGGATAATCGCTTTAACATCACCTTGAAAACGAACACGCCCATTTTCAACTTGACAATCATAACCCAAATCTCTTACTTCACGTCCAACTACAGCTTCCAAACCCGCTGCAGCAGTCGCAATTAAATTAAATGTTGTTTTCATTTCAGTCTTTTATAGACCTTTCTTTATTCACTTTAAAAAATGAGGTTGAGAAATATATCTCAGCCCCAACCTATATGCAATTTTCTATAAGCCATGTTTTGTTCCAGAAGTGACTAGGACCACTTCCTTCGATAATCATCTGTCTACCACTAGCAGCTCTAGCTGATAGCAGTCAGAGTACTACGTTCGTTTCCGCGCACTCCATGCCCCGACCAAAATTTGGGTTGCTAGCTTGAGGGGTTTACCGCGTTCCACTCTCTCCGTTTCCAGAGAGACTCCGTCACTGTGGCACTTTCAAGCCTACTCTGACCTATCAAAAGACTTAGCCATTTCAACTGCCGTAACGATTTCTCGTCCCTAGGCTTATGGTTTCGCCTAGCACAAACACTACAGGCATCACAGCCTGTGCTAGCATGGACTTTCCTCATGAAAAGAAATTCTCTTCACGCGATTATCCAAAAATTGCACAACAAAATCATTCTTAGAAATCAGAATTATCCAAGATTTGTTTGCCAAATACTTCTTTTTCAAGACGATTCAAACGTTTCAAAATATCAAAGTTTGTCATAGAAGTTGTACTTCCATGATCTGCTGATTCAGAAGTTGCTGGTGTCACTTGAGGTTTTTTCGCCAATTCTTCTTTAAGCTCCGCGATTTCTGAACGCAATGATTTTACTAATGCTGCATAAGTTTCATAATCCTTGATGACATCATCCAAGAACTCATCAACCTCTGCTTTACTATATCCACGTACTTCTCTTCCAAAATCCTGCTCAAAAATATCTTTTGCTGTAAAAATAATACTTGCCATGTCTCTCTCCATTCTCAGTTGCTAGTATTATTATATAAAAAAAGGCAAACAAAAAGCAAGGTCAAAGGCTCAATTTTCGGAAAAATTTTGGGCTACTTCGTTTAATTCCTCAAATGTTAATCTTTTTGTAATATAGTTGTCTTTCTTTTTCATCAGTTCGTAAAAATACTTCAGTTTTGTTTCATTTTCTTCATCATAAAAAAGATAGGCTCCATCTGTATTTTCAAGTAAGAAAAGTTGATAGTCTCGTAATTGACCCTTGTGTTCATAGTTCGGATAGGCGTATTTAATAAAATCAACTTGTTTAAATTCACTAAGTTTGACCTGATTCCCCTCATTCCAGTTTTCCCCATGAGTTTCAAAATCAAAGATAGTTGCAAGTTGGAAACCAAAGTCAGCTTTCATTTCTTTGGCTACTTCTAAAACCCAGTATTCAAAGCCCAATGTCCCTGTAAATACTAGCCATTTGAGACCATCTTCTGCTAGTTTTTCTAAATCACTACGAATTGCTTTTTTAATAATTTTTAAACGAATATCTTTGTCATTAAACAATCCTAAATCAAAGCTAGAATAGCCTAAAACCAAGGCTGTATGCATTTTTTCACCCTTTCTGTTCACTTTTATGGTATAATAGAGTGATGTTATTGTACCAATAAGGAGAATTATGGTCAACTATCCTCATAAACTTTCATCGAAAAAAAAAAAAACAAGAAGTCACCTCACAAACTAAAAATTTCGCAAATCGCGGGATGACCTTTGAAAAGATGATCAATGCTACAAACGATTATTATCTGACACACGGTTTAGCTGTTATCCATAAGAAACCAACTCCTGTTCAGATTGTCCGCGTAGACTATCCTCAGCGTAGTCGTGCTAAGATTGTTGAAGCTTATTTTAGACAAGCATCGACTACCGATTATTCTGGAGTTTATGAAGGGTTTTACATCGATTTCGAAGCCAAGGAAACCAAGCAAAAACATGCGATTCCGATGAAGAACTTCCATCCTCATCAGATTCGGCATATGGAACAAGTCCTTGAACAAAAAGGGATTTGCTTTGTCCTTCTTCATTTTTCTTCTTATCAAGAAACGTATTTATTGCCGGCACTTGACCTCATCCGTTTTTATCATCAGGATATGGGAAAAAAGTCAATGCCGCTTGACTATATCAAAGAATTCGGTTATGTGATTGAGCAGTCTGCCTTTCCACAAATTCCTTACCTTGATACAGTCAAACAACATTTACTAGGTGGTAAAACAATATGAACAAACAAACTATCTTGCGCATCGTTAAATACCTCAGCATTGTTACGATTAGCTTATTTATCGTAGCTTTCCTACTTGGCGGTGGTGTATTTCTTCACTATGCAAACAAGGCTCCTGAACTCTCTGAAAGCAAACTTGTTGCAACTACATCAAGTAAAATTTATGATAGCAAAAATGAACTCATCGCAGATTTAGGTGCTGAACGTCGTGTCAATGCTCAAAGTAGTGACATTCCTACTGATCTTGTCAATGCGATTGTCTCTATCGAGGATCATCGCTTCTTTAACCACAGAGGAATTGATAGCATTCGAATAGCAGGAGCTTTCCTACGTAACCTCAGTAGTAATGGTGGTCTTCAAGGGGGATCAACCTTGACCCAGCAGTTGATTAAGCTGACTTATTTCTCAACATCAACAGCTGATCAAACCCTATCCCGTAAAGTTCAAGAGGCTTGGTTGGCTATCCAGCTAGAGCGAACTGCAACTAAGCAAGAAATCTTGACCTATTACGTCAATAAGGTCTACATGTCAAATGGTAACTATGGTATGCAGACAGCTGCGGAAAACTATTATGGTAAGGACCTCAAAGACTTGTCCATCCCACAACTTGCACTCTTAGCAGGTATGCCACAGGCTCCCAACCAATACGATCCCTATTCTCATCCTGAAGCAGCCCTTGAAAGACGAAACCTCGTTTTGTCAGAAATGCAAAAGCAAGGCTACCTTACAGCCGAGCAATATGAAACAGCAATCAATACCCCGATCACAGATGGACTTCAAAGTCTAAAATCTGTTAATAGCTATCCACAGTACATGGATAACTATCTTAAAGAAGTTATTGACCAAGTGGAGCAAGAGACAGGTTATAATCTATTAACAACAGGTATGGAAGTCTATACAAACGTCGACCAAGAGGTACAAAAACGCCTTTGGGATGTTTACAATACAGACGAATATGTTGACTATCCAGATGATGACCTTCAAGCTGCTTCTACTATCGTTGATGTTACAAATGGTAAAGTCATCGCTCAACTTGGTTCTAGACACCAATCAAGTAATGTTTCATTCGGTATCAACCAAGCCGTCGAAACAAACCGTGACTGGGGTTCTACTATGAAACCTATCACAGACTACGCTCCTGCACTTGAGTACGGAATCTTCGACTCTACTGCAGCAACGATTAATGATGCCCCTTATAACTATCCTGGAACAGACATTCCTGTCTATAACTGGGATAAGACCTACTTTGGAAATATCACTCTCCAGTACGCAATTCAACAATCTCGTAACGTACCAGCCGTTAAAACACTTGAAAAAGTTGGATTAGACCATGCTAAGACCTTCTTAAATGGTTTAGGAATTGATTACCCATCAATGGTATACGCAAATGCTATCTCAAGTAATACAGTTGAATCTCATAAACAGTACGGAGCAAGTAGTGAAAAAATGGCTGCTGCCTATGCTGCCTTTGCTAACGGCGGTATCTATCACAAACCAATGTATATCAATAAAGTTGTCTTTAGCGATGGCAGTTCAAAAGAGTTTTCAGATCAAGGTACTCGCGCCATGAAGGAAACAACCGCCTACATGATGACAGAAATGATGAAAACCGTATTAACTTACGGAACTGGTCGTGGAGCCTACATGTCATGGCTTCCACAAGCTGGTAAAACTGGTACTTCAAACTATACAGACGATGAAATTGAGAACTACATTAAGAACACTGGGTATGTTGCTCCAGATGAAATGTTCGTAGGATATACTCGTAAGTATTCAATGGCCGTTTGGACTGGTTACTCAAACCGTCTTACTCCAATCGTAGGAGATGGATTTAGAGTCGCTGCAAATATCTACCGCTCAATGATGGGATATCTGTCAGAGGATGATCATCCTGGTGATTGGACAATGCCTGAAGGTTTGTATCGTAACGGAGAATACGTCTTTAAGAACGGTGCTCGTAACAGCTGGATTCCACAGTCAACTCAAGCAAGTTCGACAACAGAGAGCTCAAGTTCAAGTACAACTTCAACAACTGAAAGTCCAATCTCTTCGAATGATAATACGAATGGCACTACCAATCCAAATGCCTCAGTACCAAACACAACTACAAATAGTCAACAACAAAATCCAGCCCCACAAAATACACAAGGGCAGCAATAAAATATAAAAAACTGAGGATTTATTCTCAGTTTTTTATATGCAGTTTTTTATGGTGGAATCTTAATTTTTATAAAGCCAAACTTTTTAAAATAGGAAGCGAAATAACTTAACAGATTAAAAACTGTCAAAGTTATGTCAATCGCAACCTTATCCCCAACACAAATCAAATAGTCGGGAAAACTGTTTAAAATTATAGATAAAAGATATCTTACTTTTATGTAATACTGGAGCGTGACTTAGAATGTCTGTTCTACTACTTCAATGCAGTGCTTGAACTAATAACCAAAATATCAAACTGATGTTC
>BNJS01003727.1_pt1 | contig 195048 bp, 258 predicted proteins | sample 8540461 | NCBI WGS metagenome assembly BNJS01 (sample SAMD00202454, study PRJDB9452) | human saliva metagenome | isolation source: human saliva | place: Japan
CGACAGTTATAAAAAGCCTCCTCACCAATGGTTATTACTGAGTTTGGTATATTAACACTCGTCAAGTTGTCTGCTGACTCTGAAAAAGCACCCCTACTAATGCTCGTTACTGAGCTGGGTATATTAACACTCTTCAAGTTGCTACATCCATAGAAAGCTTGCCTTCCAATGCTTGTTACTGAATTGGGGATATTGACACTCTTTAAGCTACTACAGAGGGCAAAAAGTAAACTCGTCAATGCTCGTTACAGAGTTGGGTATATCGATGCTCTTCAAACTGCTACAGCTAGCAAAAGCCTCTCTTCTAATGCTTGTTACAGAGTTGGGTATATCGATGCTCTTTAAACTACTACAATCTCTAAAGGCTCTAAACTCAATAGTCGTTACTGAGCTGGGTATAGTAATACTCGTTAGCCCAGTACAGCTCTGAAAAGCGACCCTTCCAATGCTCGTTACCGAACTGGGGATATTAACACTTGTGAAGTTGGTACAGCCAAAGAAAGCCCCCTCACCAATGCTCGTTGTGGAACTGGGGATAGTGATATTCGTTAAATTAAGTCCCCCAAAAGCATAGTTCCCCAATTTCTTTAACTTTTCTGAGATGAGTGTCACGATTCATGTCTAGGTTCTTCGTATTGTGGTTATGCCATTTTTATAAGGGTAAGACTATCCTCACTAAGTTCGTAGTCATTGGGAGAGATCTTGTCCTCCACTTGCTTAGAAGAGGTGGTTTGTTCTCCATTGTTGGGTTTGGGCTCGTCGTAAGAACGCCCCTTACTACAATTAACAAATAATAAAGCAAGCACAGCCGTAAATAAGTAGCGTACCAGCCTCATCTGAGTAATTTTTTGCGTCATATTATAATTATTTAAATGTTCTTGTTTGCTTGTCGTCAATGGATATGCCCACCTATGACTATGGTGCATATCAAGACTTCACAAAGTTAATTATTTATTGACGCTCATTGAAGAATCCAAGAATAGCTCCAGGGCAACCGTATCAAAAATAATAAAGTGATAGGGGAGACGTAGAGGAGCCCTGTAAGGGCGATACTCCTGCATAGCCCAGGGCGCAAGCCCTGGGTTAATTTGGAACACATCTATTGAGCCCCAAAGGGGCGGCACTTCCGAGACGTAAGACAAATGCTCGCTGTGAGTGCTGCTCCTGCGGAGCTCATTCCCGCTTTTGTCTGTGTTTCCCCAGGGTTTCATATCGGGCTTTGCCCTCATTTCACCCTGGGCTTTGCAGGAGTGTCAGTGCCTACGGCACTCATAATGCTCCTGAATTTTTGATGCGCTTGCCTTGGAATAGGTCCGAGGGTGTGGTATTTATTTTTAGAGTATTGAAATTCCTTAATCAGCAAGGGAAAAAAACAAAGCGTGCGTTACCTAAACTCAAAACCTCGGCGAAGTCTGTACAAACTACGGCTGAAGTTTGTGCAGACTACACGTGTAGTTTGTACAGACTACAGCTGAAGTCTCCAGAAAGTACTACGTGTCAATAAATTTGAGTGTGCGCACTCACGGATTTAAGTGCGCGTAAGTGCGAATGTATTTACGTGTATTCACTAAAACGAGTACGACGTACTCACTTCAGTAAGTACGCGTACTTACGACAATGAGTACACGCACTTTGATATGCCCCCCAAAAAGTTAGACAAAAAAACATTTTTGGGTTTTCTTATGAGTGTTAAAAAAAGAAGAACAATTTATCAGATTTGCTAAGGTATATGCATCTTCTAGATGCTGGTTATGCATTTGAGCATATCAGTGCTACCTACAGGATTCACGCAAAGACATTTTAAAAGTCTTACGTTCAAAAATACCTACAGCAGGGGTCCAGTAGGATTGGAAAAAGGTAAATCTATCAAGGCTGATTTTGAGTTTAGGAAACACACGCTTAGTTTTTCTTTCCTTAGCTTGTGTGTTTACAATAGTTTGAGCTAGCAAAAAAATCTCTTGTAGGTTTATCTAAGTCTAATAATATGATAGGTTTTTGTCTTTCGTTGGGGAGTATTGCGAGGAGGTAAGACAGCACTCTCTAAAAATATGTGCTAACTTTGAAGTATAATATAATACAATGTACAATTACAGTATGTCACAACAAGCATTATACCCCCTAACCTTTGAGCCTCTGCTCAAGGAGATTATTTGGGGTGGTCAAGACATTCGTCCTTTTAAGGGACTTGAACCTAATGAGCAAAAAATCGGAGAAAGTTGGGAAATATCTCACGTAGATGATAATTTCTCTGTTGTCGCTGAAGGCTCTCTAAAGGGCAGAACCTAGATGAACTCATCAAGAACTATGGCGAGAGACTCGTTGGTCGTGGTCCTCTTGCTCGCTTTGGCGGTCGCTTCCCTCTATTGATTAAGTTTATCGATGCTCAAACAAATCTTTCTATCCAAGTTCACCCCGATGATGAACTCGGTATGAAGCGTCACAACTCTTTCGGTAAGACTGAAATGTGGTACGTGGTTAAAGCTTCGCCAGAAGCTAAGCTATATAGCGGTTTCTCTAAACAATCGGGTCCAGAAGATTATGTCAAGCGCATAGAAGAAGGCACAATCATGGATATCATGCAGGAATATAAGGTTGAACCCGGTAATGTATTCTTCCTCCCAGCAGGTCGTGTGCATGCTATTGGTGCTGGCTGTTTCGTAGCTGAAATTCAGCAGACAAGCAACATCACTTACCGCATTTATGACTATGACCGCCGTGACGCTAATGGCAATCCTCGTGAGCTCCATACAGAGCTAGCTAAGGATGCTATCGACTACACACTGTACGATACTTACAGAACGGACTATACGCCTGAGGGTGAACAAGCCTACTCATCTAGTAAAGTGTCAGTATTTTGAAACTAATCTACTTGATATTAACGAGCCTATTAGTCGCGATTGGACAGGACTAGATAGCTTTGTTATTTACATCGTTATGGAGGGTAAGCTCTCACTTGTAGATAACAATGGTTATAAGCTAGACCTTCATCAAGGTCAGAGTGTGCTTGTACCAGCCGAATGCACAAGCGTTCGTTTAGAGCCTAAGGGAGCATGTAAGATTATGGAGACTTACATTCCCGAGCTCAGCTAATATGTAATTCTTTTCATAGGATTAGGATGCGGTAGTTACGGTATCTTGATATTTAAGGTAAGGGAAGTTTGCGATAGTCAATGACCAAGGTTAAATATCAAAATAATTTAGTAACTACCGCATTTTTTTATTTGAATAATACAACCTCAACAATCTTGGATGAATGATGGAAAATATATTTCCATCTGATTGTTCGTGTGAGCATCAATCATTAAGTACACATTATTATAAATAACAATAATCATGGATAAAAAAACTCATCTTACAATACAAATCATCGTTTGATAACATTGTCCGACACATAGAAAGTAATGATAATCAAGGAGAGGTTGAAGTCTGGTATGCTAGAGAACTACAGACGGTATTAGGTTATGTGCGTTGGGAAAATTTTCTTGTTGCGATAGGTCGTGCTTTAGAGTCCTGTAAAACACAAGGAGTCTCTGTTGAGGACCATTTTCGTGAGGTCACGAAAATGGTTGAGTTAGGGAGTGGTGCTAAAAGAGAGGTTTCTGATTTTTGTGCTTACTCGTTACGCATGCTATCTTATTGCTCAGAATGGAGACCCAAAGAAAGAAGAAATAGCCTTTGCTCAATGTTATTTTGCCGTACAAGCCCGTAAAGCAGAGGTAATAGAAGAACGATTAAATCTATTGTCTCGCTTAGAAACTCGAGATAAGTTAAGATTGGCAGAGAAGCAATTATCACAGAATATATACCAAAGAGGTGTTGATGATAAAGGTTTTGGGCGCATACGTTCTAAAAGGCGATACGGCACTTTTCGGAGGATATACAACCGAGGAAATGAAAAAAACGATTAGGGGTGAAAGCAAACAGACCTCTTGCTGATTTTTCTGCCAACTCTGACGATTGTCTGCTAAGAATTTAGCTACGGAGATGACAAATTATAATGTAGAAGATAAAGACCTTTATGGAGAACAAACTATTACCAAAGAACACATACAAAATAATCAGAGTGTGAGACAAATGTTAGGACAGAGAGGATAAAACCGGAAGAACTTCCTCCATCAGAAGACATAAAAAAACTAGAACGTAAAGTTGTTCGAGATGAGAAAAAGATAGAGCAAAAATTCGCAAAAAGTTACCTAGAGAGAAAGAGTGAGAAGTAATTTTTTTCTCTGGGAGGGTATTCGGTAGAAGTATTCTTAGTAAGATTTAGTTCTCTTTATTTGAGCTAAAAATTCCCCCATGAAGCAATGGCTTCACGGGGGAACTTTTTGTTTAATCAGAATTTATGCAAAAGATTCTATTTGAGGATATTTCGGAAGTCCACCAACCTTTCTCCTTCAAAAATTCGTTGGCTTTAGGCTGAAAAGTGTAATGTCTGCATCATCCCTCGCCCCTAAGAGGGCGAGATCCCCAAAAGAGATTAATGAGGTAGAAGGAACTTACTTGTCGGTAGGGGTAGCCTTCTTCAAACCGAGAGAAGCAGGCTTTACTTCAAAGTCGCTGGTAGAGTTGTTATCATCAACAAACTTCTTACCGTCCCACTTGCGAATAAGCCCAAGACCGGAGTACTTCTGCCAGTCGCTCTTAGGAAGATTCTTTGCACTCACCTCCGTAACAGCGTTATATCCTTTGTCAAAAAGTATTCTTGTAGGGATTGATTTTGTAGCGTCGCTTAGGGCAGACCGTAATGCAGTCCAGTGCCTTAGAGAAAGGAATCTCTATAGCATAGAAGTCTGCGAACTGGCTATTGGTGACATTGATATAATGGCGGTAGCCAAGACGCTCCTTGGTATCTTGATAGTTCGTCTTGAAGTCTTCGGGCGTCCAAGGGAGCTGGATAAGAGCAATCCCATTCTGCCCAGAGATCTGCTTGATCCCAAAGTCTGCATACTTTTGACCCTCCTTATTCACTCCCGTCAGTATAGGCACAAGGTCAGGAACATTAGGGTTATTCATGTGTAGCGCATCATACTCAATGTTCGTCCATTCCCAGTCAGCCTTTGTCAAGTTAAGGAGCGAATCTACGCCCTTATAGAGCTTAGGGTCTTCGTGTGGCTCTCCATACTCATCGGCCTGTTTATTGAGTCGCACGAAGTATTCCTTAGCATGGTCGATAGCATACTTAGCTATGACCACCGTTTGTCCGGGCTGGATAGGATGTTCTTGCCCACTACCAGGGAAGTACGAGATGGCTTTCCACCCCTATGTACATACGCCGAAAGTCTTCTTTACCAGCGAATGTACGCTCATCCGAAGGGTCGAGTGCTGTGGTACAAAGTGCCAATCCATCCAGATACTTGACACTTGAGGTAGGATTATAAATCGTGATATACTGATCGTCTTCGTACCACGATTTCGCAGGTGACAGATTCCCACTCAGCGGGGAAGCTCTTTACGGTGACGTGACCGATATAGAAGACCTCTTTGATAATCAAGTGATCGACCGAAGAGCGTGAGTTGGATCGACGTAGTGGTGCTTCGTTGCGCGTACAAGACACCAGCCCTGAGAAAAAGGACTAGGGCTAGCACGAAGCGATATATGGATGCGTGCATACTAGATATACTTCTATTTATTGTGAAGGGTTAGATGATGTCCAGTCCCCACAAGCTAAAGGACGTGGGAACAAGACCGTCAGAGAAGAAAAGTAAGGCTGAAGACGTAGCCTTAGGAGTCGCTTGCCCTAAGGAACTACTTCTTTAGACCGAGAGAAGCAGGCTTTTACTTCAAAGTCGCTGGTCGAGTTATTATCATCGACATACTTATTACCATCCCACTTACGGATAAGACTCATACCTGAATACTTCGTACCAGTCGCTCTTAGGAGTACTCTTGTATGCTTCATCAGTAACTGCGGTATATCCCTTGTCGAAGGTCGCCTTAGGCTCCTTGCTATAAGGATTCATCTTATAAGCTCTCTTCGGACAAAGGGTGATGCAGTCTACCGCCTTATCGAAGGGTATTTCGATGACACGAAGACGATTACGATGGTGCGTAATACGCGTAGCAATCGTATGACGATAGCCACGACGACCCTCAACATCGGGGTAATTCTTCGCGAAATCTTCAGCAGTCCAAGGTAGCTTGACCAGAGCAATACCAGTCGTCTCAGTTACCTCAGTAAGGCCAAGATTGATATCATCATCTTCATCATTATCGTGTCCGACATAGATAGGGACGAGGTCAGGCACCTTAGGATTATTCTTAGTATCATCTTTACCGTTCGTCCACTCCCAATCAGCCTTCGACAGATCAAGGAAGGAGTCTATCCCTGTGTAGAGCTTACGGTCAGCAGGCTTTTCCCCGCTCTCTACAAGCTCTTTATCTAGGCGAGTAAAGAAGTCCTTGGCGTGGTCAACAGCATACTTAGCGATGACAATCGTTTGTCCTGGATTAATCGGGTGTTCCTTCCCGCTACCAGGAAAGTAGGACATCTGGCTCACACCGACATACTCCTTTCTAAAGTCCTTATTCCCTTCAAACTCAACTTGCACCGAAGGATCTAGTGCCGTTGAAGAGAGGGCAAGTCCATCGAGATACTTAACCTCGGAGGTAGGATTGTAGATGGAGATGTATGCATCATCCGAATACCAGTTCTGTACAGCTGGCTGGCTATATTCTTTAGGAAAATTCTGCGTATAAGCGTGCCCTGTGTAGAAGATTTCCTTAATAACCAAGTGGTCAATAGTAGAGCGAGCATCGGAGCGATGCTGGGGTGCTTCATCACGTCTGCAGGACATTAGTGCCGACAAGATCAGCACGGCTGAAAGCCAAGCGATATATGTGAGTACGCATAATAACTGAAGATTAAATAATAAAACTATGATTAGAGGAACCAGTTACCGAAGCCCGAGCCACCACCGATACCGTGCGTCTGGACATTCTGCGAAGCTTCGAGGGCATCCGCAGCCGAGAGACCTATCTCGTGACCTAGGTAATAGTAGTAGGGGTCATTGTGATCAATCGCCGTAGGGTCTGTATCGAAGCTACTGCAGAAGACCTTGATGGGGATGTTGAAACGCAAGACATCCTTCCACTGAGAGTCTGCTCCGTACTCCTTCGGCTCATCAGGATTGTACCAGTCGGAGCAGATGAACTTACTCAAGAAGACGTAGGTCGAGTGACGACTGAGATAGGTATCCTTAGGAATCAAAGCCTTCTTACCCTTAGGACACTTCATCACACGTACCGAGAGGTAGAACTTCGGCAAGATGCACGATGGGCGCGTGTAGCGACCACTCTTCCCTGTCGTGGGATCGGGGCGACTGGCGATCGCAAACTACCAATCCTTATGCTTCTCATCTTGAGGCCCAGATTCATCGGCATCGATATCGAAGTTAAAGTGTCCCTTGAGCCCTACACGATCTTGGTCATAAGGAGCTACTGCCCAGTCGGCTTCCTTGCGTGTAAGAGGAGGAAGAAGACGCTGATTGAAGAGCTCACGAGCACCATCCCCCATTGCATCGTGTGTCCACGTATCGCGGTAGGTGTATTCGAAGATCTTCGGCGTAGCATCGGCACGTTCCTTCCACGTCTTCTTGTTGGCGAAGAAGGGAGAAGGGACTGGCGTGTGGTCAATGCTACCTCCTGGTCGCCATACATCATCCTCGTCATACTGGGTATTCCAAGTACCACGCATATCCATCACGTCATAGGGCTGTCCCTTATCATCGACATCACTCACGGTGAAGAAGATTTGGTATTCATCCGAGTGATTGAGGATATCATCATTCATAAGTCGCCCATTCTTATCGAAGAAATAGAGCGCGAGTCCCCAACGCTTGAGACGACCACCGATGATACGAATGTAGTCGGGACCTTGCTTCTTGTCGTACTGCTCGAGGTAGGTAACGGTACTCTGACGCTGTACTTCGACCGTAGTACCAAGAGCCAGCATTGTTGTGGATGATGACGAACTCCTCCTGCTTCCAAGGAGCATTGGGATGAGACGAAGTTCCCGTGCATCATACCATCACCATGAGAGTGCCCTTCCTTGAACATTACAAGACAAGTAGCCCAATCCTTGAACGCTCCATCAGGATCAGGATTAGCTAGAGCTTCGGTAATCTTAATCTTCGCTAAGCTATCGACATAGCGGTCAGCACCGCTATGCGGGATGGTCTTTGCATTGAGGGGATTGTCTTCGTAGTTGGGGTGTACATCCCCGAAGACAAACTTATCACACGCACTACAGGAGAGGGCGATGAGTCCAAGGGCTGTAGCACGCTTAAGGTATTTATTTATAGAGGTATTCATTATAAAAAGAGGTATTACATACGGACGATACTACGGCGATAGCGGTAGAAGTAGGCGTCTGGAGTGGAGAGCATACGCCAGAGCTCTGCACGCTGTACCGAGGGGTAGTAGCGACGCACTGCTTCGTAGCACTTTTCTTCTCCGTCCTTCGTATCAGCGATGATACGCACGGGTAGCGGATAGTCAATGTCAAAGCTATCCCAGCCTGGCTGGATCTCGTTGAAGTCCCAGAGGAAGCCCTTCTCAGCGTTTGCCGTATTAGTGTACTTAGCAGGCTTTTTCGATATCACCCACACGTTGGTGTCCCTTGGTAAGAATGTTACATAGACGCACCTGTAAGAGGAAGGAGATGCCAGCTTGACGGAACTGTAAGATCCCCTTGAAGCCCAAGCGATCTAGTGCGACGACCTGCATCAAGGCTACGCTCCTGCTTCAGCAGACCCACCGTCTCACCGAAACGCTGACGAGGAGACTCGGTCTCCGGATCAATGTAGTCATCGTTATAGGACTCATCGAAGAGCTTACCTAACTCTTCCTCGATGGGGTCTGTATCGCGATAGGTATAGGTAAATATCTCGGGGGCGAGCTTATTGAGTCGCTGGTTATCGATACTACGTACCAGGTGATAAGTCTTGCCATCACTCCAGCGGTAAGGCTGAAGTGCATCGGGACGACCAGTAAGCTCGATGGAGTGCCACGAGAGGTCATTGTTGTACGGTACGGCATTATGCCCCAGCTCAAATTCATCGGGGACGTAGATATTAGACGAGGAGAACTTCGTCGCAGGCTCAGGCTTGCCTTCACGCTCCTTAAAAGGTATAGCGGTCGATGTAGTTAGACACTTCGCCAAGCGTACGCGGATAAGCTAACTGCAGGGTCTTATTCGTGTCCGTCACACCCTTACTAAGGGTAGAGTTACCGATTCCGAAGAAGTGCTGGTGCATCATCAGCGTAGAGTTATCTTCATCTGGTTCGCTGTAGCCATCCTTAGACTTCTTGTAGGGGAAGTTGGTAAACTGGTGGTTAATGAGCATACCATTCTGGTCGTAGTACTTCAGCTCCAGACCATAGACGATCTTGTCCGAAGCTACGACATCAAAGTGATCACGTGCGGTCGTCACCGTCATTTGCCCGTTATCGTCCTTAGCGATATCGATCTCTTGGACGATAGGTAGCACAGATTCTTCTCCTGCTATGTGATAGGTATTGTAGACGTCTATCATCTCATCAGCATTAGGACCGACACCCTATTTGCCCTCCCTTGTATCCCATACGTAGGATAGCGTGGACGGCATAGATCTGGTCGTGTCCCTTGACATCACGCTCAATCTCGGAGGGAGGAGCTTGGATGATCTTCTTGAAGAACTCATCGACATTCTCATTGGAGCAACTACCGAGCAGGCACGCTACACCGAGTGTTGGGAGCAGGTAGTGAGATATGATTGATTTCATCTTTGCGATTATTTAGAACTGGAAAAGCATACGGAGTGAGAAGTTCGCCCCTCGCTCGTGGGCATAGTAGCGGAAACGGTCTGTGTACTCTTTGTAGAGTGCATTGAGGATATTGTCCCCGACAAACATAAACTTGAGTTCTCGTCTATATGGAAGTTTAATTCCCAATTCGGCAGAGCCGTTGAGCAAGAAATATGGATCGGGAGAGTCACTGACAAGATCCTTATCGGGGTCAAATCGGTGTTGCTTCGTCACGTAGAGCCCCGAGAGTGATACCGAAGCGTGGTACTTCTTGTTGCGAGTCAGGTCGAAGTCATACGTACCCGATAGACCATAGCGATCGGAGGGCATAAAGGGGAGCCAGTCTTGACGCGTGAGGTTGCGGGCAAACATCCATTCGCCTTTCCCTACTAGGGTCAGTCCCTCCATTGGGCGCACTGTAGCTTCGATATCTCCCCCGTAGAGATTGACATCGTCTTGGTCATAGATGAACTTCGGATACTTACCACTTGGGTGGTTATGGAAGCGGTCTTTCCCTCGTCCCGATATGGTCGTAGATATAGCTACTAATACGCTGGTAAAAAGGCACTGGGCTCTACTGAAATCCAACTATTGTGGTAACGTGCACCCACAACGGACTTATAGCCTCGTTCACTGGCTAGATTGCGGTTTCCTGTACCCAGTAGGAGCCATCTTGGAGCCCAATAGCATAGAGTTCATTGATATCGGGTGGACGCCAAGACCAACCGATATTAGCACGGACATCCCAGTTTTGGTTGATATCGTAGTGACCGGCTAAACTCGTCGTGAAGTTACTATAGAGCTTGAAGTCATCATAGTAGGTATAGTTACTCAAGCTGGTATAGCCACTGACCGACATCACACGGAAGTCGTAGCGCATACCGAGCGCGACTTGTAGCTACCGATCTCTGCCTTGTGGAGGAAGTAGCCCCCTCATTGAGAGCGCGGTGAAGTTCGGTACGAAGGCTGGTTGTTTCGTCCCAGGATAGTTGTAGTTTGTCTGATAGGGTATTAGATGTACCGACATCGGTCGACATCCCCCATCGCTTCCATTTGGCGTGCCAGAGTGCATCGACCTTAATGGTCGTGAGGATGAGGTCCTGCATAGGAATCCAGCTCCAGTCGGTTTTCTTACGATTCTCGAACTCTTGTCTCAGATTCTCCTGGAAGGAAGTCGTAAGGTCAATCTGATGATTATCATTGATGCGCCACTTGAGCTCACCCTTGAGCGTGAAGTGCTGGGACTGCTGGAAGGGAGGCTTAATCTCGTAGGAGAAGGGGCGGAAGGTCGAGGCATCGGGGGCGACCATACTCGAAGCGCTTAATGAGCTGATCGAGGTCGGAGACCTTGCTGGCATAGTAGATACCGCTACGTTGGTAGTATAGGCTGGAGTAGATGTTGGCCGTCACGTGGGGATTATGGAAACCTAGAGACCCCGAGAGGCTGATGGTATTGTAGCCCGTATTGTTGAGGATATAGTCCGCCGTGTGGTAATCACCCCCCTTGGTGTACATCCCGTGGATACGAGCACCCCACTGGCGATAGCCTGCTTCGAGGCTGGCCGATCCGCTGAGTCCACGAGCGTTAGTGTCGTAGCCGATATTCGTCTTACCATGTAGCGAGAGCTTCTCCTTGCCGAAAGGCAGAGGGGCATCATTCAAGAGAACGACACCACCCATAGCACCGAAACCGTAGCGGATACATTCGGCCCCCTTGACGACCTCAACCATGCTTGAACCCGTGTAGTCAAGTTCGGGTGCGTGGTCAGCACCCCAGCTTTGGCTTTCGAGTTTAACACCGTTGTTCATCAGCAAGATACGGCTAGAGTGCATACCTTGGATTACTGGCTTAGCGACAGTATTACCCGAACTAATTGAGCTAACACCGGGGAGCGTCTCCAGCATCTTGGCTAGCGATGTGGCTCCTCCTCTATCAATCAGCTCCATATTAACGCGTGAGGTCTGTTGCAGCTTGGTCGTGTGTCTTTGGTGACCAGTAACGAGGACGTCATCAATAGTCGTGACATCCTCATGCATCTTTAAGGTTATGGGTGCGTCTGTGATGCTTGGGATTGTTCGATTGACGGTCTTGTACCCAATATAGGATACGCTAACTTTGATGTTTGAGGGATTGCCTTTGAAGCGTGCTGTACATCGACCATTAGCATCTGTTACAACAGGTGTCGTAGCACCAGTACAGCGCACGACAGCTCCGATAATAGGTTCTTTTCCTTGGTCGCTCAGAATAATAAAAGACAGATGCTTTTCGTCTTCTTTTGGGGTAAGCATCTCGTCAGTGCTGACGCTCATGCTAGCTCCCATAGGACTGACCAGTCCGAGAAGAAGCATTCCAGCGAGACAAAGGCTTAAGCGTGAGCATCCAGCTCTGCTTGTAGCTTGTGGATTTTTAATTAGTGGTATCATATACCCATATAGTTTGTGTTTGCGCACACTTATCCCCTGCAAAGGGACGTATGCATAATTGTTATGACGAATGTATTGCTCGCAACGAGAGCTTTCTGCAAGGAGGGGTGTGCAAAAGGTTTTGGGAATCTTTTGTACAAGCTCTTGTCAGGGTGCAAAAGATATAATAATTGCTAGAATTGAAAAATACCTAATAGTAGGTAATCCGCATGGAAAGTTCTGTGTAAATAGGTGGAAAATGTGTTTGTAATAGCAAGCCCAGTCCAATAATAAGCTTCAAAGAGGCGGTAATCATTGAAGTTGTAACACATTAAAATCCTTGGATAAACGAAGAGAAAATAAAGCGTGCGCTTCCTAAAGTCAAAACCTCGGCGAAGTCTGTACAGACTACGGTTGAAGTTTGAAGAGACTACACGTGTAGTTTGTACAGACTACAGCTGAAGTCTCCAGAAAGTACTACGTACTTATAAATTTAACTGCGTGTACTCACTGCAATAAGTACGTGTACTTACTACAACGAGTACGATGTACTCATTTCGGTAAGTGCGCGTACTTACAAGAGACCATTGCATAATACAGCACTCGCTGCGTTATTATCGACATTCAGGCTTGGTCATTTACATAAGTAAACTCCCTGCACCTTCAGTCTCAATGCCTTGCGATTACCGCATTCTGCAAAAGCTCCCACCAAAGGACAAGTTTCACTTGTCCTTTGGGAGACCGTGCAACGGTCTCAACAAAAAGTTATTTAACGAGAACACAAAAGGGACTGCGCTCACTTTGGGCGCAGTCCCTAATATATCTCTGAGCAGAATAGACTTCTAAATGCCGGACCAATTGTTTTCAGGCAGTTCCGCTTCTACTTGCGTCTCAATATCGTCAGCAAGGTTAGGGAAGAAGTCAATACCTGTACGACGTTCAAGTTCGTCAATGCTAATCGTTAGTGAACGTAGAGGGAATGTTTGAGCGTAGTTTCTGTGCTCCGTCCAGAAGGCAAGACCATGATATTCGCCATTAGGCTTCTTGACGACAAGAGCCATATAGTAATATTTAGGAATAACCATCTTACCTCCTAGTCTGCGAGGCTCTATTTGAGCATCGTCAATAGTTCCGCCCTTAACGACATAGAGCGTTTCACGGAAACTTGCACGACGCCCCCAACTCTGAACCTTCTCTTCTAGGCGAGCCCATACACCGCCATTATGCTCTTGCCTTTGGGGGCTCATATTCGTATAGTAGAAAGTCTGTTCGTTGGCGTCCTTACTATAATATCTATCACTAGAGGCTACCATGTGCCCACGAGAGTAACCCGAGTTGCGGAAGAAGTCTATTGTAGAGTATTGGCTGGGTACTTGAGGGTCCCATTTCCAAGCATTTGTGCGAGTCTTCCATCGTTCGGCGACCGTGGTATTGTCAAAGACAAAGGCAACCCAACGAGGGTGATAGCGTTCAAGGCTATACTCAAGGCTGTAATTGACTGTTCCGTCTTGCGTGCGGTGTACAATGAATAAGTCTTGTTTGGTGTTGCGGAGTGCAGGTATTTCGATGCGTTGAGCATCTGCAGCCTGACTACTCGTAAGTCCGCTGTTTGGGCTAATAGATACTCCCTCTGCACTCTGAACAAGCGTAATTGTCTTGTCTTCTGCGCCCGAGTGTAGCGTAATCAAGGCTACACGTTCGCTTTTGCTTGTATTCTGCTTAACCTGGACAATGACGCTATATGAAGGACTTGCCTCGCCCTGCTTGACATCAAGGCTTAACCACGAAGAAGCGTCTCCCTTTTAGGCTAAGTGTCCACGCCTTAGGCGCAGAGAGTCTAAGGAAGAATGATTGCTCATCGGCAGAGATATTATGTCTACTGCCTGCATGGTTCTGAACAGATAGAGAGGTCTCAATAGCCTCATGTCTCTCCTGCTTCTTTGAGCAAGAAGAGAAAAGCAATAGCAGGGTACTAGCCCCTGCTATTGTGAGATATTTAAAGAATTGTGTCATGGAGTAATGGGCTTAACGCTTGCCGAGTAGAGCAATTGCATTGTCTGATACGCGCTCCCATTCGGCTTCATTATAGCGGGGATTAGCCTTCGTTACACTTGCTCTGCGGTGTAGGCTTACTTTTGCTTGCCGCTGGTTTATTTTTCGCTATTGAGCCAACGAGTGCCCCAAGTGCCGACAACATCAATGAGTACATCTCCCTTGAATAGAGCGATGTTGTCATCGCCATTGAAGTAAGTAACCTTGCTCTCTGTTGCAGTACCGCTGTAAGAGCTAGCTTGAGGGTTCTTAATAACGATAAATCCATGAGCGGGGATAGTACCTGTAAGCTCAAGTACTTCTTGCTTAGCCTGATTACCCTTTGCTCCATAGGCATCTAGCTTAACGCTGTAACCGATAAGGCTTACTTCCTTATCTTGAGGGTTATAGATTTGGATATACTTTTTCTTGTCCCTTAGCATCTACGATAGCAGAGAAGAATAGTTCGCCTCCTGTGCTAGTCGCAGGTGTAGTAGGTGTCTTAGGATCTTCGGGCTTCGCTGGTGTTGCTGGTGTTTTAGGTTCTTCAGGTTTTGCTGGAGTAGCAGGCTTTGGCTCTTCGCTCTTAGCGGTGCAAGCAGTTCCTGTTAGGTTCATATCGCTTAGGTTGCGTATCCATAGGTTATAGACAGTCTTACCCTTGTCTTCACCCTTAGCGATGATACCAGTGATGCTACCATTCTTATCGCTTACTGTAGTTTCTCTTTCAGGGAAGTGGCTAGAGATTGCTACAGAGATGCCGTTAATGCTTTCGGGAGCTTCTGTTACGCAGTCGGTTAGATGGTGGAAGAAAGTTTTATTGTTTGAAGTGTTGAGCTTACCTCCAGCACGCTTGAATTGTACTCCTTCAACAGTTACAAGGACATTCTCATACTTGCCAGCATAAATATCAGATAGCGTTGCCTTGATAGGGCTTACTTGCTGAGTTGTTCCTGTCGTTTTGATGCCATCATTGATACCAGTGTAGTCAATCTGTAGTCCGCCTCTAAAGCGAGTAACCTTTGCTCCCTTAGCAGAGAATTCTAGGACTTCACCCGGCTTAAATGTATTGTTCGCATTAAGACGAACGCTGATACCAGCATGTTCTGCTTGAACAGTGATATTCTTAAGGCTAGGGACATTGTTGGCTTGCGTGTCAGAGATAACAACAGCTTGGAAGCGTACATCGTCATTGATGATTACGTCGCTACCGGTGTCGTACTTCTTGATAAAGTCTGCAAGAGGCATACCCGAGAACGTGGCAGGCTGTTCGGCATTGCCTCCTCCAGCTTGTTTTTACTGTAAGGCTTACTTCCTTAGTGCCGTACTTAACAAGAAGGGTTGCTGTGCGTTCGCCGCCTGCATTAGGGAGTGCCTTGATGCTGAATGTCTCACCGGGTTTACCCGAAGTAGGGCTTACACTTACCCAGTCGGCATTGCTCGTTACTGTCCAGTCGCGGTTCGTAGAGAACTTAACTTGAACTTCTTGTCCTTCCTTAGGCTCATTGATGAGCGTATTCTCGATAGTGAACGATGGCGCATTATAGGCATCATCATTGTCCTTACAACTTACAGCCAGCGAACTAAGAACAATAAGTCCTGTGGCTACAAGCACTCTCGCAGAGTGAAAGAAAGTTACTGTCTTCATATCAGTTTAATTTATGAAAAAGGTTGTCTAAGTTAAAAATCTAGCTCCATTAAGAGCGGCATCACGCTCCTTAAGTAGTAGGAGCTGAGGGGTATTATTGAAGTAAGTTAGAATAGCTATAATGCTACCTGAGCCCTTAGGTAACCCGCGACCAGCGAAGCGGGCATAGCTACTTGTGCGTACGATAATCGTCTTGCCCGATCGGTCAACAAGCGTTCTGTTTACGTTCATTTGTGTAGCCTTGTTGAGTGGGTCGGCGTAAGTCTGACCTAGCTCGCTTGCTAGCAAACTGGACATCAGATAGTTTGATGAGCTTGCCTGCATATTGCTGAGATAGCTTACTTAGATCCAAGTTGATAGGCTCTACTTGCCCTGCACTCTTGTAAGTAATGTAATTTTTAATCGTCTTCTCAGCTACGTAAGCCGTCTCATAACGAGGGTTCTTAGAGCTTGCTCCGAGGTTTATCTGACCGCCGTAGCGACCAAGTGTAAGTCCCTTAGCATGTAAACGCACAACGGAGCCTTGAGGGAAGAGTGTAGATAAACCACCCTAATCCTAGTCTTAGCTCAATAGCACCAGTGGCATCAGCTAGATAGATTGAGCGGTATAGGTTGCCCTCGTTATCGTCGCTCATTACCTGCGCTTCGATGATAACGTCGTCTGTTATCTGAGTAGGACCTCTGTGATAGAGTGCCTTGAGCTGTGCTATGGTGTGTGTCGTTGCTGCCCATTGTTGTTGTCCTACTTCTTCGCTTCTTGGTTCATCAAGACGATTATAATTGCAGCTCACCATAGGCAAGATAAGCCACACGAAAGCTAGAATGTATTTAGCGTGTCTCATTAGAATTGTAGTGAAGTATTAAAGAAGAATGTCGTACCATAGAGGTAGCTGTATTTCGTATCGAATGGACGATAAAGGCTAGTCTTGCCTTCGCTCGTTTGCGTTCGTACACGCAGATGCTCGAAAGTCACCCCCGCTATGGATATTCTTGTTGTTAAGAATGTTGCTTACCGATAGGTTAAATCGGAGGAATGTACCTTGAGCGATGCGCCAAGAGTAACCAGCAAAGACGTCTACCGTGAAGCCATCTTTAAGTCTTTCGGGCGTCGTAATATCTGAACCAAAGGCTTCACGTCCCTTATCTGTGCGTAGGACAGGGTTCATAGAGACGTAGTTGCGACCAAAGTAATTACCGCTAATGCCGAAAGTGCCGTACCATGAAGTCTGATACTTGAGCCCTAGAGTAGTGACTGTCTGTGGTGTTCCCTGATAGCATAAGACCCTTCCAATACACGATGTCGCGGTCAATGATAGCGTTGCTATTGTCTATGGTCTGTATGTAACTTGGGTTCGTATTATAAGTGTAGTGTCCGTAAGATAGAGCTCCATTCACAGAGAGTGCAGGCGAGATTTTACCTTCTAGTCCAAGCTCAATGCCCGCATGCTTAGTACCTACACCACTGAGCACGAAGTTAGAGAAGGCTGCTCGTGCGTCATCATAGAAGCTCATTGAGCGTGTCTTATCCTTAATCTCACTATAGAAAGCTGTTACTCGGCCTCGCAACCAAGGTAAGCGTACTTCATAGCTAGCATCAAGGGCATACATCTTTTTCGCTCTTGAGGTCATCTACTACTGTATTGCGTGTACGAGGAGAAACGAAGACGCTTGCGAAAGTAGGAGCTTGCTCGATGTAAGCGGCATTGAACACTAGATAATGTTGTCCATTGAGCTTGTAAGTCAATCCAGCCTTAGCCGAGAGGTCAAGGAAATGAATATCCTTAGAAGCTCCATAAGAGTTCTCTGGGAATAGTCCACGACGCTGATTACCCTCTCTGTGCATATTGGTTCGGATTAGTCCTAGTGCAGTATAAGCATCTAGTCTAGCAAACGAATAACGAGCGTTAGCCCATGCGCCATACTGCTCAATGATACTGTTGTAGTCATAGCCAAAGCGGTCTCCCTTGCGTGCGATATGGTCGGGATTATTCAAGTCTATTTGGCTTTTCTCTGCATCGCCACCAAAATCACGTTCAGCAAACTTATCTACATCATACAGATAGTCTGCTCCAAGCAAATCGCCTACGACATTGTAGTTGGCAGTCTTATTATAGCGGTAATGTAAGCCCCCATCTAGACGAAGCCAATCATTAGCAACCCAGTTAGCATTTGAAGCTAAGCCCAACTCTCTTTGGTCGGTATGACGCTCCTCAATGAGGTAGAGTGCGCGCTTACCTTCGGCAAGAAGCTTGCCATCTGCGCTATATAAAGGCTGTGTATTATTGCGATTGATTTTGTAGAGATTGTCCCAGTCAATATAACGGACATTAGGGTCGCTTGCCCATAGGTCTGCATAGACGTTCGTCGCATCTTGGTCTCTATTGACCTCGCTAGACATGTAGGTGAAGTAGCTAGGAAGATAGCGATAATAGTCTGCTCGTGGGTCTGGTGCATTGAACCAGTTGAGTGCAGAATATGAATTAGTACCGAAGCGATAACTTAGGCTTGTGTTAATCTGAAGCGTTTTCTTTAGTCCTTCAAAGTAATGCGTTAGTTGGATGACGGGCTCGTGGTTATTGCGCTCACGTGCATTGCGCCACTTACCGCCTTGACGTCCCATATTAGGGTTGTAGAAATTACTTCCCTGCGAGGTCGTAAGCCTCTTGGGTGCTTGCACTGGCAACCCCTCTGCGTGTTGGCGAAGCAAAGGCAATCAGGGCAAGGCTATTATGCTCATCAAACTGCTTCTCTACACCGAGGAAATAGTTCCAAGCATCGTAGTGCGTACCTCTCACGTATGAATACTCACCATTACCCCATCTGCGACTACCGGCAAGCGTGAAGCTCCAGCCGTTCTGCATCTTGCCTGTCGTCCATGTCGCCATCGCACGGTTGCTGTAGGTGCGATTGCTGTTGCTGTAAGTGAGTCTGCGCCTGCTCTGAAGAGAGAGGGGCGCATCTGCAAGTTGCTTGTTACGCCTAGACTACCAATACCCATATCAATAGGCTCCGAGCTTGTGGACATGCTCTGCAGGCGAGTAAGGTCATTGAGACCGCTCCAAAGGTTCCATACAGAATAACCAGTATTGAGGTCATTCATATAGACGCCGTTGAGGAGTTGACTATTGTACTGATTGTCGTAACCTCTGACGAGGATGCGAGCTGGACTAAAAAGCGAAAGAAGCTCGCTGCATTATAAGGGTCACGGCTAGAGTGTAGGAGCGAACCGTACTCTGTACCTAAGCCTGATGTATCTTCGCTGAGGTCTTCAACGATAGAGAATGCTTCTGCATCATTACCCTCGCTGATGGGTGCTAGCTTAATGCTCTTGAGGCTTTGCCCCTTGCCATCATTAACGAGATATTCAAATTGTTGAGCTTCGTAGCCTGCTGCTGAGATGGTTATGGTGTATCGCCCATTAGGCAGATTGCTTAGACTGTATCGCCCATCTTTGTCCGTCGTTAATTTCATACGTACGGGTCCCCACACAGAGACACTCGCCGATGATAAGCGTTGCCCTGTAGAGCGGTCTAACACCTGAGGTTGCTGCTCTTGGGCTAATACACTACCGGTACACAATAGCCCAGCTATCAATACGGTAATAACTCTTTTCATATATTTTGATACTCTAGTTTTATATCATGCTTGTGCGACAACCTAAAAGTTATTATACGGTCTTTAGATTAAGTCGCCTACCGTTTACTCATTCCTCTGTGGAAATGTAATAATCCCTATTTTGCTTACCTTTGCACAGTCCTGAAAGGACGAACTTAGGTCATTACAAAGATACAAAATAAAGTATTTTAACATGGGAATGCTACATAGATTAGCCTTGAAGGCTCTCGCTATCGGTGCGCTCTGTGTGTACTCGATGAATACTCACACACTCTACGCACAGAAGCAATTCGCTCGTATATCCGTAGGGTTCTACAATCTTGAAAACCTCTTCGATACCATCGATGGGGAGAATAAAGATGAGGAATTTCTACCCAATGGGGCTAATGCTTGGACGGAAGAACGCTATCAGAAGAAGCTTGCTAATATGGCTTCTGCCATCAGCCAAATGATAGGCGGTAAAGCCCCCGATGTGCTTGGCGTCTGTGAGATAGAGAATAGGCAGGTGCTTGAAGACCTAATCGCTCACCCTCTGCTCGCTCCCCTATGGCTACCAGATAGCACACTTCGAGTCGCCCGACCGCAGAGGTATTGATGTAGGTTTGCTCTATCGTGCTCAGATTTTTAAGTTCACCGATGCGCACAGCCACCCCTGTTACGCTAGCGAGTGACCCTAATATGCGTACACGTGATGTCTTAGAGGTTAATGGAACTATTCTAGGCGAACCCGTTAACTTCCTTTGTAGCGCACTGTACTAGCCGTGCAGGTGGTGAGCAAGCCTCTCTACAGCGTCGTATGGCTACTGCGCTCACGATGAAGCACGTCGTGGACTCGCTCCGTGCTATAAGCCCAAAGGAGAAAACAATTCTTATGGGTGACTTCAATGATGACCCTATTTCTCCAAGCCTAACGGAAGGGCTTAAGTCTATAAATGACGAAGCCAAAATACAGCCTAATAGTCTCTTTAACGTGATGGCAAAACTGCATCGTAGTGGTTATGGGACTTTAGCTTATCAAGATGTGTGGAACTTGTTCGATAATGTCGTTGTTTCGGATAATCTTATCGGAGGAGAGAGTACGAATTTGCAAGTACTTAAGGATAAGAAGACCGATGCTTATGGACATATTTTCAATGCTCCTTTCCTAACGCAGAAGACAGGACATTATAAGGGTTATCCTTTCCGCACCTTTAGTAATGGCGCTTTTTCAAAAATGGATATAGTGACCACTATCCTGTATTTATTTACCTTGTAAAGGAACTTAGAAAATAAAAAGCGTTTGAGGGCGATTGCCTCTCCATGTCTTTTGAATACTCAAGGGGCTGAACCTAAAAAAAATGGTTCAGCCTCTTTTAATTTGTGATAGCCGTTCCTATTCTCAAAACCTCGGCGTAGTCTGTGCAGACTACGGCTGAAGTTTGTACAGACTGCGACTGAAGTCTCCAGAAAGTACTACGTACTTACAAATTTAAGTGCGTGCACTCACTGATTTAAGTACGTGTACTCACAAAAGTATTTACGTGTACTTATTGAAACGAGTACGTCGTATTCATTTTATTGCTGTTGTTGTTGAAGAGCCCCAACGGGGCGATACTCCTGCAAAGCCCAGGGCGCAAGCCATGGGTTCAGTGTGTTAAAACATTTATTGAGCCCCAAAGGGCAGCACTCCCGAGACGTAAGACAAATGCTCGCGTTATAGTGCCGCTCCTGCGGAGCTCATATTATTTGTTGTTTAGTGCTATCCCAGGGTTTCATATCGGGCTTTGCCCTCATTTCACCCTGGGCTTTTCAGAAGTGTCGTGCCTAAAGGCACTCGCAAGGCAGAAGTTTAGCTGTCCTAAATTTTGATGCAGTTGCCCTGCAAACAAACCGATACAGGACACCACATGAACTTTTCTATCTAAATTTGCAAAACTAGTGGTGCACTTACTAGTGGAAGATACAGTTTAATAAGCTTAAGCATAAAGGGTTCCTCCTAATAGATGGAGTTAAATTTAATAATCTTACTCTTGCTGAAGCCATTAAAGAAGTAAAGAAGCAATTAAACATTACGTACTAATGTCACAGCAAATGAATATCACACACGTTAAATCGCTAGGCTATGGATTGGCGATTGTCTCTGTATTAGGGTTTGAAGAAATGAGAAAATCTCTCAAAATAAGAAACAAGAAGATGCTCTCATTCTTTGATAAGAATCCAACGATATTTTATGAGTTCACTCAAAAGGGCTTTTTTATTCCAATCCCACATATTTATATGTCTGATTATAGCATTAGTATTCTCATGGATGGGGACGAAGAGTGTTTAGCCGATTGGGAGATTCTAGGAGAATGGGGAGAATTCTACATAGATGTTTTTGAAGGGCGATGTTTGGGTATTGAGCTTTGAAGCCATGCAAGAATGGAATTACTCTTTGTATGCAAATCAAGACACATTGCCATCATCTTATATTCTGGATGACCAATTGGTCGAATCTAGTAAAGGTATTCGTCTTAAACTTGAGAGAGGACTTTATGCTCTCAAGATAATTGGAGCAAAAAGTCTAGATCAAAGTCGTTATGTAGGAAGGTATGGCTTCTTCCTTCACCTAACTCCAGTTAGAGAGATACCATCTTCTTATGTTAGAGACTTATCTGAGATTGATTATAGTGGTATGTATAAGAGATAAAAAGGACTAGTTATGTAGGGTAACCGCATCAAAATTGTAAAGTGATAGGAAGACGTAGAGAAGCCCTGTAAGGGCGATACTCCTACATAGCCCAGGGCGCAAGCCCTGGGTTCAGTGTGTTAAAAACACTTATTGAGCCCCTTTAGGGCGGCACTACTCTGTCCAAGACAAATGCTCGCGCCGAAAGTGTCGCTCCTACGGAGCTCATATTATTTGTTGTTTGTGGTACCCAGGGTTTCATATCGGGCTTTGCCCCTCATTTCCACCCTGGGCTATGAAGAGTATCATGCCCTACGGCACTCATATCGTGCCTGAATTATGAGACCATTGCCCTGCCGTGCAACGGTCTCATAATCTAGATAATTAGATTATACTTATCTTTGCAAGCAACAAACGCTATATAAATGAAGAAGTATAACGGAGTAACGACACTCTCAGCAGTTCTCTTGGCTCTTAGCTTGACAGCCTGCCAAGATGATACCCGTAAAACCTTCGTTGTAGAGGGTACTGTATCGGGTGGCGCTGGAGAAATGCTTTTTCCTTGAGGAAGTTGGCACGGGTAATGTCCTTAGCCTAGACTCTGTCAAACTTGATGATAAGGGCGCATTCAGTTTTCATCATAAGGGAACTAATTACCCTATGTATTATAGTTTGAGATTAGGCGAAGCAAGCATTCCTTTTGTTGCCGACTCATTGACACATATCAAGCTAGAAACCCAAGCTAAAGCCTTCTTTTACGGCTTATCGCCTTACGGATACCGACCCTTTTAATCATCAGATAGAGAGATTGCAACGCTACGTTATCGCACAGAGAGAAGTGTTGATAGCATTATTCAGCGTTATGAAGCAGGTGCGCTTACACCGGCAGAACAGCAGTTTGCGATAGACTCCATTCAAAAAGAGCTTTTAAGAGTTATTTGGCTTCACACTTCATTTATGTAGACCCTAAGAGCCCAGCAAACTTACTTTTGCGCTTTATCAGCGTAAGGGCGATGTTCCCTATTTCTCCATATATGAGGAAGGCGATGACCGTGCCTTTGCCGCTGTGGCTACTGCCTATGAGCTTTTATTATCCCGAAGCCCCATATCTTAGCTTTCTCAAAGACGAAGCCCTCAAGGCTATTGCGATAAGGCGCATGCGTAGAGGTGAAAGTGCAGAGCTTACTAGCCCTGACAGCCTTAAACAGTAACTTCTATAATGACGCGTCAAGAGAGATTTAAGGCTATCATTGAATACTTCGAACGGACTATGCCCATAGCCGAGACGGAGCTTCACTATACCACACCATTTGAATTATTAGTTGCGGTCGTCCTCTCCGCTCAATGCACGGATAAGCGTGTTAACATGGTTACACCCGCGCTCTTTATGGAGTATCCCACTGCGGAGCGTATGGCACAAGCCTCTGTAGAGGAGATATTCGAATACATTAGAAGCATCAGTTATCCCAATAATAAGGCTAAACACCTTGTCGGCTTAGCTGAGAAGTTAGTTCATGATTATGGAGGAGAAGTGCCACAAGGACGAGATGAATTGATGACGCTTCCCGGTGTAGGGCGTAAGACTGCGAACGTTATTAGTTCGGTTATCTTTGACGAGCCAGCTATGGCCGTTGATACGCACGTCTTCAGAGTCAGCGAGCGCATAGGTCTGACGACACGTAGCAAGACGCCTTTGGCCACTGAGAAAGTGCTTATTAAGTATTTACCTGAGGACATTATCCCTAAGGCACACCATTGGCTTATCCTGCATGGACGCTACACTTGCATCGCACGTAAGCCCAAGTGTACAGCCTGCGGACTTACTGAGGTCTGCCGATATTATCAAGGAAAACAAAAACAATAAGTAATAAATTATCATGAAACGTATTTACACGCTAATTTTTAGCGTCTCTTGCTCTATTGAGTTCTTGTACAGGCAACAAGAAGGCAGAGGACGTTGAAACACTCCGCATCGGAGTTATGCCTAGTGTAGACCATTTACCACTAGCGATAGCACAAGAACAGCATTATTTTTGATTCACTAGGCTTAAATGTAGAGCTTGTGCGCTTTACTTCGCCTATGGAACGTGATGCCGCTCTACAAGCAGGCGAACTTGATGGTACTATCAGCGACTACACAACGGTTATGACTCAGAACGCTAAGGGTCTATCAGTAAAGTTGCTTTCTTCTACAGATGGTCTGTTTAGCTTTATCGTAAACCCTAAGTCAGGTATCAATACGCTTGCAGATCTTAAGGGTAAGAAGGTTGCACTATCAAGCAATACTGTTATTGAATTTGCTACTGACCAAGTACTTGCTAAGGCTAAACTAGAGCCTACAGACATTACTAAGGTGGAGGTTCAGAAGATACCTCTTCGCTTAGAAATGGTTGCTAAGGGCGAAGTTGATGCCGCTATCTTACCTCAACCTTTTGCACAGATAGCTCAAGAAAAAGGTCTTGTAGCTCTTAAGGATGTTCTTCTTCCTGGTTCAGAAGAAACGCTCGTTACTGGTCTTGCTCTCGATAGCAAGCGTACAGAAGGTAGAGATGCTGCTATTCAGAAGCTCATCAAGGGTTATAACCAAGGTGCAGATTATCTCAATAATAACGAGATTGCTCACTGGGCTCCTGTTGTAGCCAAAGAACTTAAGGTTGATGAAAACGTTGTAAGCCACATGTCTTTCGGCTATTTCTCTCCTATTACAAGCCCACAGGCTAAGAGCATCGATGCTGTGGCTAAGTGGCTCAAGGCAAAGGGTCTTATTCCTAACGACTACAAAGCAGAGAACTGCATTATGGGCGGTATCTAATACAATGCCTTATCTAGAAATAAACGCACTTAGTCTCGATTACACATCGGGCAAACAGAATAACCCCTGCTCTAAGAGATATAAGTTTCTCTCTTGAGCAGGGGCTTATCTGTGCTCTGACGGGTCCTTCGGGTGGTGGTAAATCATCGCTCCTTAATGTCTTGTCGGGGAGTTATTCAGCCAACAAGCGGAAGTATTACTCTTGCAGGCGAACCCATTAATCCTAAGCGTCATCAGATTGCTCTAGTACCTCAGAGTTACGGCTTATTGCCATGGAAAAACAGCTTACGAGAATATTCTACTACCCGAAACGCTTGGACGTAGGAGTGTGAGCCGAGAGACTCGCCTTGAAATCATTGAGAGCCTTGGTTTGCAGGACTTGCTCCAGCGTTATCCACACGAATTGAGTGGTGGGCAGTGTCAAAGAGTAGCACTAGCGAGAGCCTTTGGCATGCAACCCGATTTGCTCCTTCTTGACGAACCCTTCAGCGCTTTAGATGTCGTTACTTGCGAACGTAGCCGACAGCTCTTCTTGGATTTGTGGAAGCGTTACCCGACGACGACATTACTTGTTACGCACAATCCCGCAGAAGCGACAGCTCTCTCTAGCCGTGCTCTTGTTATAGGCGGTAAGCCGGGACGTATCCTCTGCAATCTCTCAGATTATGAGGAGAGCGAACTTCGTCAGCAGTTAAGTAAGGCTTATACATATTCAGGTTATGAAGCGTAGACTACAAGCTATTTTACTCGGAGCTGTTAGCTTGCATCTGCTTTGGGTGCTACTTGCGTGGCTTATCGATAACTCGGCTCTGCCTTACCCTTGGTTGGTGTATCAACATTTGCCTAGCTTGCTTACGGGTGAAATGCTTGCACATCTTGGTTTGAGTGCTTTGCGTGTATTGCTTGGCATCTTGTACTCTCTACTAATCGCTATTCCTATTGCTCTGCTTCTTTTTAGTTCGCATAGGATAGGTCGTATTCTAGAGACGCTGATTTATTTGAGCTACCCCATACCTAAGTTGGCTTTGCTTCCTATTGTGATGCTGCTTTTCGGCTTAGGGGAATCAACGAAAGTGATAATGATTGTCTTGATTATTCTCTTTCAGCTGGTGATTGGCTTGCGTGATAGTCTAAGACAAATACCGAGAGATAAATTAGCCTTGATGTCTTCTCTTGGTGCGAATTATTGGCAATGTCTGCGCCATGTCTACCTGCCTGCGATTCTGCCCGACTCGCTCAGTGCCCTGCGTATAGCCCTTGGCACTGCTATATCTGTGCTCTTCGTCACAGAGACTTATGGCTCTACGCTTGGTATGGGTGGTTATATAGTAGAGGCATGGATGCGTGTGAATTATTTGGATATGTACGGTGGTATTATGATGTTAGGCTTAATGGGCTTTAGTCTTTTCCTCATCATTGATGCGCTTGAATGGCTCATTTGCCCTTGGACAAGACATTAAGATGAGACCATTGCATTGTGCAGCACTCGCTGCGTTATTTTCGACATTCAGGCTCGGTCATTTACACGAGTAAACTCCCGTCGCCTTCAGTCTTAATGCCTTGCGATTACCGCATTCTGCAAAGTCCCATAAAAGGAGAAGGTTAAAATAAAGGCTGGTGCATCGCTACAAATGTAGTAAGATGCGCCAGCCTTCGTTTAATGTCTTGACTCTTATGCAATGGTCTCAAAGTACCAGTTTGTCTCATCACTTCTCTCAGGGACAAACTGAAAGCCTTCTACTTGAATGGATTTGAGGTCTTCAGGATTTGTTAGACGACCCTTTACCATAGCTCGTACCATAGCGCCACGAGCCATCTTGCAGTAGACAACGATTGTCTTGAGTGAACCATCAGCTTGGCGTGTCTCGAAGTAAAAGTTAATTACCTTAACTCGTGCGCAGACTTTGTCCCAATGGAACAAGCCCTGCATTTCATCACTGGCTAGATTGAGGAGCACGCCATCATCAGCCAAACAGGCTTCTATAAGCGCATCGGTAAGCTTATCTTTCCAATAATCAAATATCCTCTGACCATCTTCCAAGCGTACTGTTCCCTCCATGCGGTAAGGGCGAATAAGAGTATTAGGAGTGAGTAGCCCATAGACGAATGAGCATATACGCAAATGCTCGTTGACAAAAGCCCAATCTTCATCGCTAAAATCCTTCATGCCTATTTTTCTTGAACACCATGCCGGAGTAATAACTGAGAGCTGGTGCTTCTGGGCTAGACTCTGCTATCCATGCCAACCAATTTTGTCGTGCTTCTGAGGCTAGTTTTAGCACTCAACTTGAGCGAAGACTTCAGTTCGTCTTCGGTCATAGAGAGCGCATGCTCTACGATAGGGAAGCTATCAGCTTTGAATGTGGAGGGCTGACCAAGACCTATTAAGGCGGGTTTAGACGCAAATGTCTTTGCTGGGGATATTAAGGCTATCATTTGGGAATGGTTATTTTTTCTAGGGAATTTTAGTTATTCATAAAAGAAAAAGCCCTCGACTACCAAGGTAGAAAAGGGCTTACTTGTAGCGAGACGGGGACTTGAACCCCGGACCTTCGGATTATGAATCCGACGCTCTAACCAGCTGAGCTATCTCGCCATATCTCTTTAAGACTTTGCAAAGATACTAATTATTTTGATATTTGCAATACTGCTAGTGCAAGAATGGTAAAATATAAAGAAATAACCGTGTCTTAACGCGTGATACCAAGTATTCGTCTTGCTTCATCTTTCCCCTGAACTGAAGTCAAAAGTTTCTATGATTTCGTGTATCTTATATCCGTCCATCATGGTGGGAGCGAGGACTCTAAGTACATCTAGTCGCTCACTATCCCACGAGAATAATTGAAGGATACGCTTTACTTGCAGAGATGAGAACTTTTGATAGCGTGCGCATCACGCACATAGGTAATCATATCCTTGGTAAATGTTTGTCTCTTAATGCGTGCGAGAAATTCCTTGAACTCTTGTTCGGCTTCCTCTTGCGCTCTTTGTTCATAGCGAGAGCGTTCGGGTATGCGAGATTGTGGGTATATCTTGACATCTGGTTCAGGTATGATAACGGGGACAGACTGAGGGCTTTCTTTTTGCGTACGCTATTAAGCGAACTCAACCGCTCATTCTTGAAAGATATGGTATAGGTGTCTGTCTCTCCTATGTATGGCGAGACAAAGTATTGCCACACTTCTTCGCTAGCATTGAGATTGCGCAGGTGTGGTTTACCCTAATATTCTAGTAACCTCTGCTTTACTCATGCCAAGGTTAAGTTCGTTGATGCCTCGTTGGAGTACCGCAGGCGGTGAGGGTCATCAACCCCACTAGGCTCAACGCAAATAATAACTTCTTCATAGACAAATGGCTATTTGTATAAATAACGCTCTTCGTTTTTCAAAAATGATATCGTACTATACAAAGGTAAGGGCATTTGCCCATAAAAAAAGGCAAATACCCTTATCCGAGAAGTTCTGCAAACGATAAGTCTACTAATCATTTGCGAGGGGCTACTCTTCTTACTTGACTAGTGTAGGCTTCTGAAGAGGAAGGAAATCGTCTGTCGAATTATTGGTGTCAATCAGTTTGCCTCCAAAACTACGACGAATAACGGAGTATGCTTCTGTATTCTTATCCGTTTGTTTATTGAAGCAATAGGTGAAGCCTTGGTCAAGCTTTAGGGCTAACAATATTCCATTCAAATTCATCTCTTAAGCCCGTATTGACAGCATCAACAATCCATTCATTAGGAACCTTATAACCCTCATGCTGCATATCCTTAGATGTATCCTTAAAGACAAACTTATACTTGGAAACGTAGTGCTTGTCTTTGAGGAATGTTTGTTCGTCCATTTTTATACGTGCAAGTGCATAAGATTTACCGCCTTTGACATGTAAGATTGTAAACGTTTGGGATTCTTTGAACCAAGAATTTAAGTTCTTGACATCTCCATTATCTTCATCTGGAAACTTTGGATTGTCGCTTTTATCAAAGATTTCAAAGTCAGCATGACTTAAATCAGGAAGTCTCTTGTCAATCGCACTATGGTCTTTGGCATTAAGCGCAATCGTTAGACTCTTACCAGCCTCTACGGGTACAGTCTTACCTTCTCCCGGAATCGTGTATATGGCACCTGCAAAGAAGTCAGTATCTTGGTATGGCTCGTACAGATTACGCTTCATCTGTGTAAGGTCTTTACTGATTAAGAAAGCCAAGCCATCAGCATAAAGCGTTTCATTGCTATTGTTGGTAATGCGGATATACTGCGCTCTGTTGTATAAGTTTGTTCCTCCTTGAGGTAATGCCATATAATATATCTCAGAGATGACAAAGTCTGAACTTGCATTATAAATCTCTGGTACAAGAGCTATGGTTTGCTCTGTAGTAGATCTTACGACCTTCACATTCTTTTGCTCAAGATGTATAGGGTAGGTAAGATTTGTTGCACCTTCTTTATACTGCACCTTACCGCTGAGGACAATGTTATAATTCCCTTCTAGTAGTTCGTGCTGTGAATAGAAGCTATTGCCTTCTTGCTTGAAGTCGCTTACTGTTTCAGACTTTCCTGTTTGCACATTCGTAACAACGGCTTTTAGCTCTGAGAACTGAGCATCAGTCCATGTCTGTGGTGTCTGTATGCTTAGGCGCACTTTTTGTGTTTACAGCTAACTCGATTGAGTTTTTTTGTTGTCTTTGACACAAGAGCTAAGAGCCACTCCTGCGAGCCCCTGCTACGAGCAAGGTCTTTGATAATAAATGTCTCATAAGTTTAATTTAGTGAGTTATTGATTTGATATTCATTCTTTTACTTAGAAGCGTAAGCCTATGGAGCAGGTAATGTCATACTTCAGTCCTTGAGGTAAGGCTTTTACTTGAGAGGCTCCAGCCTGCAATTTGGCACAGAGAGCATAAGTGTGATTAAAGCGATAATCATACGCTAATGAAAGTGACGTAGACCAAAAACTGCTACTTAGCACTTGATGGCAACCAAGAAGATAACCCAAGAAAGAGGGTTCTACTTGAGTAATAGGTAAACTCATTTGTGCCGGTAGGGCATGCTGATAGCCTAGGCTTGCGCCCGAAGATAGCGTACTCTTAGGCGATAGGACTGTGAAGATTTGCCCTTCTACTTGTGAATAGATATGCTGGTAAGAGGCTTCTCGTTCGGGGTAGATGTAGTGCATATTTGTAGCATTATAACCTAAGCGCAAGCGGGCGTAGCGAGGTAATTTATCTCCTTTGCCAAATGTAAAAAGACCTTCTAATCCTTTATGCGTTTCCTTGTAGAGTGTTAGCGAGGCTAGTATAGGATAGTCGCCACTCCCGCTATCTCCGACAAGTGCTTCATCGCCATGCTTATGCTCATATTTCCCATTTAGGCTGATGTCGTAGAGCCATGTCCCGATATGTCTTAGCCCTATATGTCCTGTCCAATGATATTTGTATAGCTGGTTAAGCGGAAGCGAATTATGCTCGAGTGAAAGTCGTTCATCATGCTCAAGACCCCACGAAGAGCCTAAATATAATCCCGATGACTGAGGCTTGGGTAAGAAGTCAAGAGCAATGGAGGTACTATTGCCTTTGTAGAGTAGGCTACTTTTACCGCCAGAGAAGCGAGGTTGATAGGTGCCAATACCTGTCATCAGATACTCAGGCACACCGCCTTCGGGGCGTATAAAGGTTACTCCGGCTTTTTGTTTGTATGTCTCATTCGATAGGCTTAGAGCTATTAGTTTGCTCCCTAGGGCTCTAGCAAGACCTAGCCTTAGAGTAAGGTCAGAGACGATACTGCGCATGCGTGGGTCTCGCTCTCTGTAGACCTGCTCTGCTCTAAAAGTCATCTCTCCCCCAAACTGCCATTTCCCTTTTTTAGGGCATAGCCTCCATTCAATGAATAGCGTTCGCTCTTATTGTCTCCGCCAAGGCTATCGGCTAGTATGTAAGGACTTAGTTTGTCGTGGTCAATAGATGAAGACCAACGTACACCTGTAGTCAGAGTCTTGTCATAGCCAGCCGAACCCCATGCTGTGCTTACTTTATTGAGAGGTAAGTAAGCTATCGAGTACGGAAGCTATGACTATGCTCTTCTTTGCCATCTTCGCTAAGCCATACTGCTTGTTGGGTCTCGTTGGGCATAGCGATAGATAACCTTGGAGTAGGCACTAGAGAACGCTTGGTACTGGAGAGCTGGATTATAAAGCCTTTGGCGATAACTCTCTGCCCACAAACTTTCATGCTCGACGAAGGGCGAGCCTTTTAACTTGTGCCGTAAGTTTAGTTGCCGTGCTTAGGCTAACGAGTATGAATAGGTTCAGTAGAATACGCTTCATCCTTATAAGAGATGAAGGGTTAGACGTACTTGGTTGCCTTGCTTACGGCTAACATCAACCAAATCTTGAGCTGCTCTGAAGCGTCGGGTATGTTGTGACCCATCGCTCAAACGATAGGTTACTGTTCCTTGCATAGTTATCCGATAGATACCTCTGAGAGTAGAGAGCCTTGTGCCATCTCCACTAGTAATACTTATGCTTGTTACCTCGGAAGTATTGAGGTTGCTCAAATCGGCAGAAGCAATGATTTGCTCTACAATCATATCCTGCCCCACGACCTGCAGTTGTAGTGTGGTCATCAGAGCGTCCTCCTCTTTGTGGCAGGCCGTAAGGCTCAGAGAGAGTAGCGTTAGGACGAGGGTGCAGAGGGTATATATAATACGTTTCATCAGAGTTTAATGTTTGTTTCGAGACCAAAATAAGGGTCTACATATCGGCGTATGACAAGCCCTCCATCATTATAGTTTGGTGTATAATCCCATAGTTTATTGCAGAACATGGCGATATTTATACGTCCCTGCATCAATTTCTTAGTCACCTTAAAATTAAGGTTCATGCTGAAAGGAGTTACATATTCTTGAGTATTAGCGGTCGCATTTTCTCCGTACGAGCCAGCGCAGAAGGGTATCATCTTGATTGTCTTCTTGCCAAGAAACGATACTGCCATCAATCTTCATATAGGCAGTAGGATAAGGATTAAGGGCTTTGCGTTGGGTACTACTGAACCAAGCGCATTGAGCAGATAGAGATACCCCGAGTTGTAAGCGAGGAATATCAGTATCTAGGGTGAAGTTGGTATTGGAGAGTTGGTTGCGTGACCAGTCAGTATCCTCATAAATGCCCACATAGGGGATTTGTTGGTTGCTGATAACGGTGCTAGGTCGTTCCATAATCTCTTGAGAGTTCTGATAGGTCGTTCTGAACCATGCCCCAGTGATAGTAAGCCTTGTATGTATTGGCTCTATTCGTTTGGTTGATAAGGTGTACTCAATGCCTTCCTTGAGCGTACGACTTCCATTGCCCGTATAACTGCGTCCAATAAGTTCGTACTTATCACTTACGGGCAAGTCTTCTAGACGAGGTTGCTCCGTAATCGTTTGGCTGTTAATGCCGTCTGTGTCGTATTGCTTGTAGTGATAAGGCGCATAGAGTGGCATCTGTCTGAAGCCAGAGCTCATATCCTCACGGAAGATTGTACAAGATAGTCTATAGCCATCATAGTCTAGGGTCTGCACTTACCTCTGTCTTGAGGTTGTGTGCTAGCCGTAGTGCTATGTTGCTATTATCTACTACATAAGTGCGTACATGTATACGACGGAGGGCTTCATTGGTGTGGTAGTAATTCAGCTCTGTTAGGTCAATGTATGAAGGGTCAGGAATAGTTGCCCTATTGTAGGGGCTTTTTACTATGCTGACCTATACCTGCTGAGAGGCGCATAGTAAGAGCCTTTTTCTCGTATGCTAAGTGGGGGAAGTGTCCACGCAAGGTTGAGACGAGGGTCAAGAGTCCATTCGTGGCTTAGGGCAAAGTCGGGTCTTAGACCGAAGAGATGAGTTGCTCGGAGACCTGTAAGTAACTCAAACTTATTCTTGCCTGCCTTTAGAGAGAGCGTATTCTCAGCGTAGAGAGATAGATTATGCACGGCAGGAATGTCGCTGAAGGGTCTAGGACGTAGCGAATGTTGAGGATATAGAGGACGCTGATAATCAAATATCTGTCCTCGTCCCTAAGTTCTTATCTAGAGCCCAATCAGTACCTAGAAGTAACTCGTCTTTGACAAATTTGATGGGGAGTGCAAGGCGAGCATTTGCTTTTAGGAAGATATTGAGAGGTCTGCCCTCGACGTTTTGCTCTGCTCGATAACTGTAGGGCAATAGGAAGGCATCGCTCTCACTATTGTTGCGCATCTCTCTAATGGCGGCTGTTGTCTGCTGTAGATTGATATAGCGAATGCGTTTCATATCCTGCCATTCGTATGAACTTGTTCCTAGTAACTCTATCGCCTTTAGCCATTGTTGCCCTCGACGCTTGAGCATAAGTTTATTGCTAAGGGCTACTCTATGATAATCCGATTGGAACGAGTCTTCATATCCGCCATTGGTTTCGGGGTCTTGTTTGGCTCCATCAAGAGAAGCCCCATAGTCAGCATTCATTTGCCAATCAAGGCTATAGCCACGCAGTTGAACCTTACGACCTAGTCTAAGCGAACTGCTCAGTCGCTGATAGGCTTCTAAGGTATTGCGTGGGTCTTTATTGCTGTATAAGTAATCTAGGCTAGTATTGAGCGTCCAGCCCTTGCCCCATTCCCAGCCTTTACCGAGATAGAGTAGTTTGCTCCCCATATCGGCTTTAAGACGTAGACTAAGGTCTTTCCCTCCACGCTTGCGTTCTATTTTGATGAGTCCGCTTGTGAGGTCTCCATATTCAACCGAAGGAATACCTCGCACAATCTCCACTTGACTAATATCATCTGTCGTTAGTGAGCGCATATCTACCCCCATTATGCTGAAGTCTCGTGCTGTTACCTGAGGTTCCCACGCATTTTTAAGACTTTGTAGATTGGCATTGCTACTGATGGGGGCACCATCAATCAGAAAAACTTGTTCCGAGTGAAGAGGTCGCATATTGTTCATTATTGCTACGATTGGCTTCTCTTAGTCGGATACTATTCGGGCGAGATAGGTTGGGGTCTTGGCTACGTCCTCCGGGGAGTAGCTCTAGTAAATCGCTAAAACTAGAGGGTTGTAGATGCTCCATAGCATGCTTGCGTATGGTAGAAGCACTAGTTAGTCCTCTACTCTCTTGAGCCGTGACGATGACTTCTTGTATCGCCTTGACATCAGGCTTCAGTTGATAAATTTTACCTTTTGCAAGTTTGAATGTGGACGTGCGGTAGCCAAGAGAAGAGATGGAAATGCTCTTACCCTCAAGAGAACCATGTACTTCAAAGGAGCCGAGTGTGTCCGTAAGAGCAATAATCTTAGGCTTTATCACTAAGGCGGATATATGCGCCAATGAGGGGTAGACCTGTATCTTGCTCTGTGACTTTTGCTCGTAACGCCGTCTGTGCTTCAATAGGAATAGAGCCCACTATTAGCAAGATGAGTGTTAGTATATTGCGAATAGGGCGTGTACAGAAGTATGTCATCGAATAGTTCTCTATATAAGTAAACATTTGCAAAGTTAGAGACAAGTGCTTGCTACGGAAATACCTAATCTTGGGTATTTATACATCGATAAGTCTCTTTCTGTACTAGTTAGTAGGGAATAAGATTACTTGCGTGAGGAGTATTTCGGGTTTTTAGTTAAATGACTTTTTGTAAGTACGACGTACTCGTTTCAGTAAGTACGCGTACTTATTCTAGTGAGTACACGCACTTACAATGATAAGTACGCGTACTTATTCTAGTGAGTACACGCACTTACAATGATAAGTACACGTAAATAAATTCGTACTTGCGCGTACCAAAGTGCCGAACTCGGCGAAGTCTCATAAAGAAAGGGGCTGTGCTAAAATAAATTTTTGGCACAGCCTCTTTGAAATTATTTGAGGACACTAACGAGTAGTCCCCAAAAGACTCTATTTAATCTGGAGTAGGATAACCCGGAGTTTGTAGAATCTTTGAGTCTTGTGTGTGCAAGTTCGTTTCAATAGTACCATAGCACCTTATATGCTTCAGTAGCCTCATTAAGAAGTGCAGTCTTAGTAGCGTCAATGCTAGCATCAGCATCAAAGACTAAGGCCTTGCCTCCACTCTTAGCCGTTTGCATACGGCGTAAGTCATACCAACGCTTACCCTCAAGAACGAATTCTTTAGTACGCTCTGTCAAGATTGCCAATTCGTTTGCCTTAAAGTCGCCAGCCTTATACTGATGACTAGCAGCCTTTGAGCCATAAGCACGGTTACGTATCTTATTGATGTATAGCTCTACATCCGCATTATTGCCTTCCATATTGGCAATCTCGGCAAGCATCAAGTAAACATCGGCAAGACGATAATGAGGAATATCACAAGTAAGGACTCTATTACCTTGTGGGTTAATCTCACCAATAAACTTGCGAGGGATAGCCACTTCTAGTTGTGTAGCAGCAGCATCCTTGTATGCAGGAATGAATGTAGCCAACTTACGAGTGTCATCATCATCAAAGAGTTTGAAAAGTTCGTTCTTGAACTGCACAAACAGACCGCCATTTCCACGTGTATCAAGCGCATCGCCAAACTTCTCATTAGGCGCTTTATATAGTTCCTTAACAGTACCTTCATTTGAGCGATAGAGATAGAGCCTTACACCGTTGTTTGTAGCTTCACCATCAGCCAAGCGAGAGACGAGAATCATCTCACTATTACCCTTATGCTTGGTGTCAAAGACTTCTCCAAAGTTAGGAAGCAATGAGAGGTTATATCCACTCTCTACCTCCTTGAGGGCTTCCTTAGCTGTAGTGATATCTTGAGGTTGTGCAGGCTGGTCTAATGTCGCTACCTTAGCACTCCAAAGATAAACCTCACCCTTGAGCGTCAGAGTAGCAGCCTTGCTCCATGCTGATTTTTGACCAGCCTACGCCATAGAGGTCAAAGCCTTTAGCCTCACCAAACAGCTCTTCACTCTTAGCGATATCGCTCTTTATTTGCTTAAGAACATCAGCGGCAGCAGCCCTTGGCTTACGTAGCACCTCTACATCCAAGACACCATTTATCACCTCAGGCTTTAGCTGTAAAGGTACAGTACCATAAGTGCGGTATAAGTCGAAGTAATATAGAGCCCTCAAGCCATAAGCCTGTCCTAAGTAGAACTTCTTTTGCGCCTCGGGATATTCCATGCCTTCCAACTTCTCAATAAGAAGGTTAACGTTCTGGATAGGACCATAGAAGCCACCGAAACTTCCTATACCGGGACGGTCTTCAGATAGGTTCTGCGAGATAACATCACCATTGTAGAGAGCCGAACCGTCAGCACCAGCACCTGTAAGGTAGATACCTCCTCGCAATTCGCCGAGGGTCACTGTACGACTCCAAGCTAGGTTTCTTAGGTTAATGTGCAAGCCATCCATGTAGTTCTTTACTCGGCTAGGCTTAGTCCAGAAGTCATTAGCTCCAGAATAGTCAATAGGCTTGAGGTCTAGAACATCCGAGCACGAACTTAATCCCATAGATAGGGCGAGTGCACTTAAGCACAATATATTCTTGATATTCATGATATATTTACAATTAGAAGGTAACATTCAATCCAAGGATAAACTTACGTGGTATGGGGTATTGACCATAACCACCATCACCTGTGCTAGACTCTGGGATAGTCATTGTCTTAGTTGCAGCAGATAGATATCCTAGATTTTGACCCGTTACAGATAGCGTGATATTCTGGCAGAAAAGCTTTTTAGCCCAGTGCTGAGGCAGAGAGTAGCTTAATGAAAGCTCACGTAGAGCAAGGTAATCACCTCTATAAGCATATAGGCTAGACCAACGACGATAGTTACCTACCAAGTCACCCCACAAGTAGCGAGGATATGCAGCGTTCTTGTTTTGCTCGGTGAAAGAGTCTTCTGTAAGAGTAATCGTATTGTATGTACCTTGAGCAGCACCCATAATCCAAGCAGTAGAGTTGTCCACTACCCAATGGCCTAGTGCATAGTCTGTACGTACATATAACTGTAAGTTCTTATAACGCAAAGTAGTATTGAACCCACCTGTTACACGAGGTGTAGCCTTACCGATTACTTCTCTGTCGTATTGGTCAATTTTACCATCGCCATTGATATCCTTCCAAATAGCGTCACCAGCCTTAATAGGGAGCGCATTCTTCTTTTGCGCATCAGTAAGGGCTGCGTAAGCCTTTGGTCCATACATCTTCAGGTTATTGAGCTGTCCTGTTTCTACTACTAGGTCACCAGGCACTTCATCATCGCTACGATAGATGCCCATATAGCGGTAGAGTACGATGTCTCCAGGCTCTTGACCTTCTTGATAACCTCCTACATAGTCGGTATCATAAACGACATTGCCTTGGTCATCCTTGTGAGAACCTCCAGTATAAACGAGGGTAGCACTTTGGTGATTACGCTTATTGCCATTATCAGGAAGTCTTACGACTGTATTCTTGTTGATACCAGCATTGAGCGCAGCAGACCAAGACCAATCCTTTGTTTCTAGGAGCTTAGCACTTACTTCAAGTTCAATACCTTGGTTACGGAATTCACCATTATTGTTCTTGATAGAGCTAAATCCTGAAGTAGGAGTCAATGAGAAGTCGGCATACTTATCACTTGTCAAACGATTGTAATAAGTCAAGTTCACGTTGAGCTTATTCTGTAGGAAGCCTAAGTCTAGACCAACTTCGCGCGTAATCGTCTTTTCCCAACGAAGAGCTGGATTAGGAAGTGTTGAGATGAGGAAGCCTACATTACCATTATACTTACCTTGTGAGCCATAAGCTCCTTGTAGTGTATAAGCGCCGATACCACTTGCATTACCATTGATACCGAAGCTCGCACGTAGCTTACCAAAATGATAAGAATGGAAGTTTGTCCTTAGCCCATCCTTCCTTTGTGAAGACCCAACCAGTAGATATACCGGGGAAGAAGCCCCAGCGGTTAGAGCCTAATAGAGAAGAGTAACCATCATAACGGAATACCGCAGAGGCTAGATACTTATCGGCATAACTGTAGTTGGCGCGACCAAAATAAGAGAGAATGCGGTACTCTGAGTGGTTAGAGTTAATGAAACGCTTATTAGCTTCTGCCGTTGTATACTCGAGGTCTGCATAGTCGTCTGTAGGCGCACCACTACCTGAGGCATCAAAGCCATAGTCGATTACATCAAGATATTCAGAACCCGCTAGGGCATCTACATGATGCTTGCCAAAAGTTTGGTTATAGTTCAATGTAGCTGTATAAGTCTGTCTCCAGTCACGAGAGAAGCCTGCACTCGATGAGCGTGAAGTATTACGAGTGTTATTCAGCATATCACTGAGGAAGTCTTTGGTGAAAGACTCTCCGTAAGACTCACTATAGAGCCAGTTGGCACTAGCCTTGAGGGTAAAGTGCTTACCGAGGTTTGCCTCAAGAGTCTGTACCATTGTGAACTTATCCGTCTGATTAAAGCGTTGCCACTTTTCAGGCTGATAGAGGTGGTTACCTTCAGAGACAGTAGGACCTAGCAGATTATTGCCGTCTTCATCGATGTATCGTGCCGTAGGAGCCATGGAGAATGCACGCCCCCAATAGCGTTGTTCATCACTTGCCGAGCCTGGCATGCTCTGCCAATTGGCACGGTTAAATGAGAAGTTTGAGATACTCTTGAGCCAAGGTTTAATCTTGTAACTACCATTAAATAGGAAGTTGTAGCGACGATAGAATGACGTTACAGCAAGCCCTTCTTGATTATTGTAACCAATACCTGCATAATAAGTACCTCTGTCATTACCACCTTGCATGCTAACGTTATAGTCTTGTGAGAAAGCAGGAGTGTTGATAGCATAGTGAGAAGGAGTAATGCCTCTGTAGATAAGTTGCTTACCTTCATTGATAGGGTCATTCATAAGCGTCCAACCCTTCTTTAATAGTTCAGCATGCTGAGCATTTTGAGCATCATAACTCATAATATTATACGCAGCCTTACCGTATACATTACCAGTACCGAAAGGAGTAGTATCGCTCAAGTACTTGAGCATAGCATCACGATATCGTGGATAAGTTTCAGCTATACGCTGGTGAGCCGTACGCATCCAATAGATATAACGGTCTGCATCCATGAACGTATTGGCTTGATTGAAGAAATCCCAGCTTGTACGTACCTTAACGTTAAGAGAGCTAAATCCCTTTTTCCCTGATTTCGTAGTAATCAGAACTACACCATTACTTGCACGCGCACCATAGATAGCAGTAGCACCAGCATCCTTGAGCACTTGCATGTCCTCAATATCTTCTGGGTTGATGTCAGCCATGCTATCGCGGAGTTGTCCATCGATAACGTACAATGGAGAGCCAGAGCCATCAAGATTGGTACCCCCACGAATAACGATTGAAGGCTGTGCGCCAGGGTTACCTGAGGTCTGTGTAACTCTCACCCCAGCGACAGCTCCCGAAAGAGCCTGAGCAGGGTTTGAATATACCCCTACAGAAAGCATCTCTTTCTTTACCGTAGAGATAGAGTTTGTAACCTGATTACGACGAACCTTACCTCCATAACCAGTAACCACTACTTCGTCAAGAGCAGAAGTAGACTCGTGCATGACAATCTTAAGTGTCGTTGCCCCGTTGATTGCTACCTTATGAGTAGCAAATCCCTACATAAGTAAAGTTGAGTTGCTTTTACTCCCTTAGGAACCATTAGGGAGAAGTTCCCATCTAGGTCTGTAAGACCTCCCGATTGGGTTGCTCCTTGTGGTATAATCTGAACCCCTACAAGAGGCTCACCTTTGTCATCTCGAACTGTTCCCGAGATTTTAACCTTATCTTGTGCCAAGCCTTTGAAAGCAACACAGAGAATAAGGCTCATAAGAAGTAAAATCTTCTTCATACCAATTTGATTTTATATTTAATACTTCCAGACTCACTAGATTCCCTAGCTTATCCCTCAAACTTGTGGGCTAAGATACGTATATTTTTCCTCTCTTCAAATAAGTTCAAATGAGCATTATGACTAATATCAATACACCTCATTTAATAAATCCTCGATTATTCAATCATATTATTAACAAAATGACTATTTCAGCAAACAGTAGTTACGACATAAACCTAGATATTTAGCCTTTATTGACTACACTTTTAATAAATCTAATTTTTTCTAGGTATTAAGCTAAAAATACTATTCTTTGTCTTTTTCTCCCCCTAATGGAGGGCAAGCGCATCAAAATTCAGGCGCATTATGAGTGCCGTAGGCACGACACTCCTGAAAAAGCCCAGGGTGAAATGAGGGCAAAAGCCCGATATGAAACCCTGGGTATACACGAACGAAAAGTAATATCGAGCTCCGTAGGAGCGGCACTATAACGCGAGCATTTGTCTTACGTCTCGGAAGTGCCGCCCCTTTGGGGCTCAATAAATGTATTCCATAATTAACCCAGGGCTTGCGCCCTGGGCTATGCGGGAGTATCGCCCTTACAGGGCTTCTCTACGTCTTTCCAATCAATACACTTTACTATTTTGATGTGGTTGCCCTTTCCTAATGCAGGGCTCTTTGACTTGCATAAAAACTATTCCTCTATAATAAAAGTACAATCGTAAGTACGACGTACTCGTTTCAGTAAGTACGCGTACTTATTTCAGTGAGTACACGCACTTACAATGATAAGTACACGTAAATAAATTCGTACTTGCGCGTACCTAAACTTATGCTTGCGCGTACCTTTTCTGGAGACTTCAGCCGTAGTCTGTACAAACTACAGCTGAAGTTTGAAGAGACTACACGTGTAGTCTGTAGAGACTTCACCGAGGTTTTGAGTTTAGGAAACGTAGGCTTTATTTTCTCTTCGTTTACTTTTATTTTTTCAGTACTTTAAGAACGGGATAATTCTGTGTGCTTTAAGCCCCTTAGAGAAATAGAAAAATTGAAACCTTCGGGAGCCTAGCGCTGTATGCTCGCAGTGAAAATTAAACAAAAGGCCTAGGGTTGCTAGTTAGTGTAATTATGAGTACTTCACTAAAACAAAGGCTAATCGCTTACATTCAAGAGCGACCATATAAGGAGTTGTTAACAATGGGTTCCCCATTATTATGGGACAAGTAGGTGTTATCATTGTGAGTTTCATTGATAACATTATGGTCGGTCGTTACCATACAGACCATTTTGCCACCGCCTCATCTCGTCAATAACTTTGCGCTCGTGTATGTCCTTGGTATTGGCTTTGCTTATGGTCTTACCCCTCTCGTTACAACGGCTTGGACGCAGGGGCGCAAGTATAAAGCGGGTGCGCTCCTCAGGCATAGTCTAGGGCTTAACTTGTTACTGGCCTTGCTCTGTACAGCGTTTATGCTCATTCTGTATTGCTTCCTCGATAAATTAGTACTTATCTCAGCAATTACTCCCTATTGCTCGCCCTTATTATATCCCTGCAGATTATATCATTCCTATTCTTCATGTCCTTCAATGCGTTCAAAACAATACTTTGACGGAATAGGGCGTACGGCAATAGGTATGTGGTCTATTGTTTTTGGCGAATATCGTCAATATATGCGGTAATTACCTTCTGATTTATGGGCATTGGGGCTTGCCTGAATGGGGGCTTTTCGGGGCTGGACTAGCGACGCTTCTTTCGCGAGTATTAGTATTTATGCTCATCTGTGCCGTCTTCTTCTTGGGTAGTAAGTATGCTGATAGCGCTAAGGGTTTCTTGTCAAGGGCTTGGAGTCGTAGAGCCTGCGTGCGCTTACTCAAAATAGGTGTGCCCGTAGGCTTGTATTCGGGCGTGGAGACGGCTTCCTTTACGATTGCTCTGCTTATGGTAACGCAGTTGGGTATACTCCTCTTGCGACGCATCAAATTCTCTGTGTCGTAAACCACTATTGGCTTCTTTATTTACTACGGGGCTAGGCGCTGACGACTATTCTTGTCAGCAAACATCGTACGCTTGGAGACTTTGCTAAGGTGCGAGAGGTTGGTACAGCAGGGCTTAGCCTGCATAGTAGCAGCTGTTGTCGCTATGGCTGTTATGTTGATTACACGCAATTTTATTGGCTATCTCTTTACGGAGGATAAAGCCCTCGTAGCGATGACTTCTATTGCTTTGATACCCTGTTATCCTCTATCAATTGGGCGATGCTATTCAGGTGCTTTTATGCTAATGCTTTGAGAGGAATGGAAGATGTAACGCACCTCGCTATTTATGCTAGCCTATGTCATTTGCTTTTTGGAGCCTGCTATTGCTTATACATTCGGCTTTTCATCTAGGTCTTTTCGCACCCAAGCGAGCAACTAACGGCTATTTGGAGTGCTTTCCCCATAGGCTTATTAACGCTTGGCATCTTGTCATGGGTGCGATTCAGACGTATCACCGCCTAACTCTTACAAAAGAACAACCAAATGCTTACAATTTAAGCATTTGGTTGTTCTTTTTAGAGAAATATGATATTGGCTATAATGGTAGACCCTTGGCGAGTCTGTCCATAATGAGACTAGGCGGTTGCTCTAGCATCAGACAGCGTCTCATATAATCCATATAGGGCGCAGAGTATTCCCAAAAAGCGTAGTAGCCACTACACAAATAATTATGACCGGGTTCACCATCACGACTGCGCCCAAATCTATTCTTAGGGCACTCGCCGTGGCACAAGTGGAGATAAGTACAAGAGCGACACTGCTCCGTTAGCCCCTAGGCGTTTGGCTTCTCCGAAAGTCTGTTGTCGCTCACTCATCATCATATCCGAGAGTTCTCGGCTTTAAGACATTACCCAACTTATAACGAGGATATACGTAGTGGTCGCAACTAAAGACGTCGCCATTATGCTCAATGATACCAGCATGTCCGCATTGAGGGGCTAGGGTACATACCCCCGGCATTACGCCCATCCAGCCTGCTAAGGTTGCATCAAAGATTTGAACGAAAACTTCACCTACATCCTGCCTTACCCATTCATCAAAGAGCATACAAAGGAAATCACCCCACTGACTTGGTCGCACGCTATAGGTGCCATACGCACACCTAAGCCGTCGTGCATTTGTCTTAGTTCTACTTGAGGTCGATATAAGGCGCTTCAATATGTTCATAGCGATTGCTTGCTTCATGTATACGCTCTACAATGGGCGTGAATTGAATGTATTTAGCCCCAATACCTTTAATGAAACGATAGTATTCTAAGGGCTCGTTGGCATTGTGGCTATTGATAGTAGAGAGTATGTTGTACTCTACACCATGACGCTGTAAGAGGTTTAGCCCACGCATAACGCCAGAGAAACTACCTTGTCCACTAAGGGTACGGCGGAAAGCATCGTGTTGCTTTTCATTGCCGTCAAGGGAAATACCAATCAGAAAATTATTATCTCGGAAGAAACGACACCAATCTTCCGTTAGCAATAGCCCATTCGTTTGTAGACTATTCTCATAGGGCGACCCTCAGCATATTTGGCTTGCAGGCGTAAAGCCTCTTCGTAAAATGATTTAGGTCTTAATAAGGCTTCACCACCATGCCAGTAAAAGAACGGGCGCACCCTCGGGTTGCCCTTTGAATATAACTTCGAATAAAAGCCTCCAGCACCTCGCTAGACATCTGACTAATCTGCTTGTGCGTAGGGTTTAGATTTTTCTTTTTCTAGATAGTAGCAATAGTCGCAACGCATATTACAGCTTGCGCCTGCCGCCTTGGTCATGATTTGGAAAGGACGGGTAATATTGGACATATTAAGACCTCCTGCGAGTATGATGAATGTAGTAAACCGTTTAAGTAATAGGAAGAGCCTACAAAACTCTATTCGGGAATTGCCTGTATCCCTTCGACCAAGATAAAGCGAGCTTGGTCTTCTCGTAGTGCAATAGCTGTCTGACGCACGACATAGGCTGTAGGATTGCCCATAGGACTACGCATATCTATACTCACTTGGCTACCTCTGACGAAGCCTAGGTCCATAAGTCTACGACGCATAGCCCCCACACAAGCTGGAGAGAGGGCAACGATTGTCGCCATCTGACCGACTTTAAGAGCCGTGAGGGGTAAGACAGTGCGTGCTCTAAGCACATCGGCATCATCTTCTTCAAGTGTCGCTAGTGTGATGCTTCTAGGGCTGTCTTGGGGAGATAGTAGTACTGTCCGTCCAAGAAGAGTTTAATTCTGCCCCCTTCGAGCGCACAGATTTGTATGGTTGTACCACTAGCAAGACCTATTGAAGAGATTTGGCGGAAGCTCTTCTTATCATCGTCTTCGATGTGTAGGACTTTGTACCAAGAGCCTGCCTCGACCTCAGTAGCAATTGTGCGGTGAGACTCGGGCATTTGATAACGCCCTGTAGGGATAGGGTCTCCGTGAGGGTCCCAAAGAGGGTTACGGAGGAGTGCCATAATGCGCTCTTTATCCTGCTTGCCGAGATTATGCTCCATCTCATCAGCCCCTGCTGTGCCATTCCTCGGGCGCATAACCAGAGTGCTCTGCCAAATACTTCTGTACATACGGTGCGCACGTACAAGGCTGAGTGCTCTCTGCTCTCCCGATGGGGTCAAGCCTAGAGGACTAACGACGATATCTTCTGAGATTGCGAGTATCCCGACGACCTCTGCTAGTTTATCTTGAGGGATATTGGCTTGCTCACGAATGCTCTCTAAACTAATGGTCTGCTTAGACTCACGACTTTGCTCGTAAAGAGCTTTCAAAAAGTCTTCACTAAGAATGTGAGTAGATGTCTTGGTCTCTTTATGAGGCTTGGATAATCCGAACCAATTAAGCATAATTATTCTTTGCGCTCTGTGTTTAGTGTACGCCCTCTCCCTCTACTTGACCTAAGTCTTCTTGAGGGATTGGCTCTGAAGAGAAGATAATGCTTGTCGCTCCAAGAGTGAACACGTCGCCATCATGCAGGTTGTACTGTTCCTTAGGTCCGAGTAAATCGCCAGCGACAAAGGTGCCTACACGGCTATCATAATCAGAGAGACACCAAACGGTTTTACCCTTCTTCGTTTGCCCAACCTTGATGATGCAGTGATGACGGTCCATAGAGGGGTCGCCCGTGATAATAGGAATATCTGTCTTGGTATCCTTATTACGTCTGCCTATATGATTGAGACCTTTCTTTAGAGGAAAGTATTGCTTATAGCCAAAGACATTCTCTAGGACAACGATGTGTCCCCAGTTTTCGCTTTGGCTATCTCGCTCGTCTTCATTATCGCTCTGGGTAGCACTTTTGAGACGTATGCGCAACTGATGTGTACAACTAGGACATACAATAGCCATACGCTCGCCATCGCTCTCTTTGAGTTCTTTTTAGTTTCTGTGCAGAGAGTACGATGGCTTCATCGCACTTAGGGCAAAATATCTTTTTCATTATTTACTAGGCTTAAGGATGTTGCGGTAGCGTACTTCATCAGAGAGTAGGCTGTCGGCTTCTTTCATAATAGGGTCAGCGATGAGTTCTCTCTCAATGACTCTCGGCGATAGTAATAACGAGATACGATGCTTCCTCTAGATATTTCTTAACATGAGTCTTCATGCTCTCAAGGTCCTTACCTAAATTAGGTTCAAGGGCTGAGCGCAAACTATCCACAAGCATCTTGGCATGTCCATCTAAATGGCCTTTCAAACTCGGCAATCTCTTTGAGTTTGTCAAGAGCCTTGAGACTTTGACGGTCGTAATCAAACTTTTTGCTTTTTAAGCATCTCCACAAAGTCTGCATACTCAGAGTCTGTGAGGGCAAACGCCTGTGGACTATCAATTTTGGCATGCTTGAGCGTGTATTTTGTAACCCAGTCAAAGACATCAGGATTATAGCTTAGGTAGTAGAGCATAGTAGGAAGTGAGTCCTTCTGAATGCTTACGTCAGGGACAATCCCCCTGCATCTCTTACAGGTCTGCCGGTCGCTGTATGGAAGAGAGCCTTCAGGCTATCGGGGGTTTCTTTAGCTTCACTACCGAGACGACTTTCGTGGTAATCGAGTCGCTGAATACATCTTCCACTCGGAATATAGTATTTAGCTGTCGTTAGCTTGAGAGTTCCTTCATGAGGGAGAGATAGTGTAGACTGAACAAGTCCTTTACCGAAACTCTTGCGCCCTACGATAACCGCCCTATCCATATCTTGCAACGCTCCTGCTACAATCTCACTTGCAGAGGCACTCTCTCCGTTGATGAGAATAACAAGAGGAAGTGTAGTATCAATAGGCTTAAGCTTAGTACGGAAAGTTTCGTTCAGCTTTAGCTCTGGGCGACCTTTGGTATTCACGACCACAGTGCCTTCAGGTACGAAGAGGCTAACAATCTTAACAGCTTCATCAAGTAGGTACTCCCCCATTGCCACGTAGGTCTAGGATAAGTCCCTTGATATTGTGCTTAGCCTTCATGTCTAAGAGAGCCGAACGAACCTCATTCGTCGCTGAATTCGTAAAGCTGGTTAGGCTGATATAGCCATAGTCACGAGGCGTAAGCCCATAATAAGGTACAGGCGATACGACAATCTTTTTACGAACAAAGCTAATACGTCTAGGCTTAGCCTCTCCTAGGCGTTGTACAAGTATTGTGATGGCACTACCGGGAGCACCCTTAAGGGCTGCGCTCACTACATCGCTAGTACTTTTGCGGTAGTCCTTACCATTAACCTCAAGAATGCGGTCGCCTGCTTTAAGCCCAGCAAGAGCCGCAGGCATACCTTCCATAGGTTCGTTGATGATAACCGTTGAGTCTGGACGCTGTGTAATCACGGCACCAATACCAGCATACTCACCAGTGGTAAGAAGTTTTAATTTATCATTGTCTTCTTTGCTGTAGTACTCGGTATAGGGGTCTAGGCTCTGAAGCATAGCATCTATACCAAGGCGACTCATCTTATCGATGTTAATCGTATCCACAAAGTAGTGGTTGAGCATCGACATAGAAGAGCCGATTACATCAAGAGCCTTTGCGTAGGCACGCTGATTGGCGCGTTCATTCTGTGCCTGAGCTCCTAAGATAGAGCCTAGGCATAGAAGTAGGGTTATAAACTGCTTGCGCATTCGTTATTCTACAGTTATCAAAAAGTAATTTTTCTTTCCTTTCTGCACAAGGAGATAACGATTGCCGAGCAAATCCCCTGTACCGATGAGTTGCTCGTGGTCGCTAAGCTTTTCCTTGTTTAGGCTAACACCTCCACCAGCGATGAGCTTACGCAATTCACCCTTAGAAGGGAAGACAGCTGCGTGCTCAGTGAATAAGTCAATCACCTTAGCTCCTGCTTCGAGGACAGAGCTGCTCACAGTGAACTGAGGTACGCCCTCAAAGACACTCGCTATCATCTCGGGGCTTAGGTGCTGAAGGTTTTCTTTTGTGCCCTGACCGAAGAGTATGCTTGAAGCCTCTACCGCTGCTTCGTAGTCTTCACGGCTATGCACGAGTACAGTAATTTCTTCTGCTAGTCTCTTCTGCAAAGGGCGTAGGTGTGGTTGCTCAGCTTGTTCGGCTTCTAAAGCTTCTATTTCTTCTTGTGTGAGCGTCGTGAAGATGCGGATATAACGACCAGCGTCAGCATCGCTCACATTGAGCCAGAACTGATAGAAGGCATACGGACTAGTGCGTTCAGGGTCTAGCCATACATTACCGCTCTCAGTCTTTCCGAACTTTCCTCCGTCAGCCTTTTGTGATGAGTGGGCATACTAGGGCGTATGCTTCACGCCATCTTTACGGCGGATAAGTTCTGTTCCCGTAGTAATGTTACCCCATTGGTCAGAGCCCCCCATCTGTAGACGGCAGTTTTTCTTCACGATAGAGGTGGAGATAGTCGTAGCCTTGTAGCAACTGATAACTGAACTCGGTGAATGACATACCTTCGCCTTCGCCATTAAGACGCTTCTAACCGAATCCTTCGCCATCATATAATTAACGGTAATGTGCTTACCAATATCGCGGATGAACTCAAGGAAGCTGTAAGACTTCATCCAGTCGTAGTTATTAACGAGCTTTTACCGCATTAGGGCGTCGCTATCAAAAATCAAGGAACTTAGATAGTTGCTTCTAATCCCTGCGATATTCTTCGCCAGCGTCTCTGCATCGAGGAGGTTACGCTCAGCACTCTTCATTGATGGGTCTCCAATCATGCCGGTAGCACCACCGATAAGCGCTAAAGGCTTGTGTCCGCACTGCTGTAGATGGCGGAGCATCATCACCCCCACGAGGTGACCTATATGTAGAGAATCTGCTGTAGGGTCAATGCCGACATAACCAGCCACTTGGTGTCTGCATCATATACTCTTCCGTACCCGGAAACATATCGTGAATCATTCCCTCCAACGGAGCTCTTCTACAAAGTTCTTCATATATCTTCTATTATTTAATTATTCAAAATATACTCTATCTAAAGTCCATTGCTCAATATATTGTCATCTGCTCTTGACGCTTCTAAGGTGTTGAGATTGACTCTTCTTGCGAGTGGGACCCTAGCAAAGATACTCATAAATAGATAAATGCACTATGAACCTATTGTATAATCGGGGCAATGTACTTAAGGGTGGAATGTGCAGGGGGAGTTGGGGATGTTAAAATCAGGGTAATGTTTATTTTAAAAGAGTATTGCTCTCATCTTCTTAGGATTAAGCCCCTTTAGATAAAGTCCCGTAAAATGATAAGCAAAACTTATCATTTTTACGGGACTCGTGCAAATGTCTCTGTACCCTCTATCTTAATTCAAAGGGACAAAGTCTATTAGAAATAATCCATCGGATATTTCTGCTAAAAGGGAGAGCTTGCTATCCGTTAGTTCATTGATACGTACATGCTTGATTGCTAAAGGACCAAGAGGAATTCTCGTGTTAATTGAAATCTCTTGATTATCAAAAACTCCATGTGCCTTTGTTGTCAGTAAAATTCAAGGGTAAGGTTACGCTGAAGATAAACTTTCCATTCGGACCAAATTGAAATTGCTTTTTGAGCAATCCCTATAAACCTATCTAAGGGTAAGCTCCTTTGATGCTTTATCAACACACGAGAGGAAGACGCTACTGAATTCCAAGTATGTTTCATTAGTAGGGTTTCAATTTGTTCTTGATTTAGGTGTTGTTTGGTCGCTGGAATATCAAGCGTTTTTGATTTGCTTGGCATGCTGATTCTCTTGAATTACTACTTTTTAAATGTTGCTCAAAGCCAACCAATAGTTTGGTGTCAAACTTCCATTCCCCTGATTGTCAGTAAGACCTTTGGCTAGAATCTGTACTCGTTCATTAGCATAAACTAGCTGGACCTCACCCTAGCAGGAAGATTTGTTACTGAGATAGTCGCTAGTTTACTCTTTTCGTTTACAGTTACGTTTGCATTAGGATTCTTTTTTTCTCGCTTAGAGGCTCTTTCATTCTTTGAGCATGAAAATATGCTCATTGTTCCGATTGCCAAATAGAGAAATGTTAGTAAATGCCTTGAAATCTTATACATAATGTTTTTTTATTTTTGGATATTAAATTATTTATGATTACTAATTGTCATCAGGTATAAAGTATTTGCCATTATCATCATGTTCAACCCATGATGGTAAATTTTCAATCACAACGTCCTTATTGATGTCGAATAAATAAAAGGAATAATCCCTGAAAACGCAGTCTTCTAGCCTCTTAAAGTTGCTCTTCTTAAGATTTTTAGGGAGTATAATCTTCTTAAGAGATTCGCTTTCCGAGCTTGAGTTGTCGATGGAAAAGGTTTTTTTCAAATGAGAGCAACGACTTAGGTCTAACACTTCGGTATGAGGACTGCTTATTTTGAGTTGTATTTGTGTAGCAGGGAAGACCATACGTTTGAGGAGAGGAATATCCTTACCATCCCGTTGGGGACTCCCAATATAGAAATCAGCTTTTGTGAGTCTAGTTGAAGAGAAATCAAGTTCGGTAAGATCCCCCAATACTACAGAAGGAAATAAATAAATAGAGTCTATAGATGCAGGTAATTTTAGGTTAGAGGAATAGAATTTTTCCATTTGAGTAAACCTTGAGTTTTTTTTGCAGATGGGTGTAATCAAAAGAATCATTATCCTTGTACGGAGTTTTTCCAGACCCTCCAATGGCTAAATACTCTATGTTGGACGGTAATTCTTTTGTCGCGATAGGGCTTGCATTAGGGTTATAACTTAGATATCTTAGGTTAATGAGTTTTGAAAGCCCCTCAACAGCGACGCGAGTATCATCATTATCGGCACTATATCCCCCTATCACCAAGGTATCTATTTTATCGTTTAATATTATTTTGTTTAGAGACCGTTTAGAATATGACACATCTGAGACTAATAGATGGTGTACTGATGAGTTTTTGACGTCTAGAACTTTAAACATTTTATTTCCAGCCTCACTCTCTATTGAGAGGGTGCTAAGTGATTTATTACTAATAGTCAATTGCTCATCGGCTACGTCTGATGCTGTTATCTCAATATTCTTAGCATGAATATTGTTAAGATTTGCATTGTTATAGACTCCATTTTTAAGGGATAATAGCATTATGTGATTAGCAGGTGCCCTAAGATTTGAAATGTCTACACCATCAAATAAGAGTGAGTCTATCTTATGATTTTGAGATAGGTCATAGCCAGACATGTCAATAGGCTTGAATGTCTTAGAGGTAAACCACCATTCATACTTTGCTTTGTCTGCAGTGAGGGTCAGAACTCTAAGGTTCTTGAGCTTATCTAGGTCTTTAACCTTGGAGACGAAGCAAGATGGAATCACTAATGATTCTAATGCGGGGTAATTCCCTAATCCCCACAGAGTAGCCTCCTTATTGTTCCCTTTTAGTTCGGGATAATCATAGAAATCCTTTAAGTAGGTCAACTCTTTAGGTGGGATTTCATCTTTATTCATGACTTTCAAGAATACCGTGTCTCCTGTCTCTAGAATATATCCACATCCTTGGGTCAAGGCTTGTTGATGGTACTGCTCATACAGCATACCAAATTTCTTTTGTGATTCTTCCCCTGTAAGCTTTGCCATTAACCGTTTTGCCTCTTCAAAACGATAAGTTTGCAAGTGAGATTCAATTCGCTCCTTGAGATAAGTTTGGTACTCTTGTGAATTTTCATTCAAATCAATATCCTGTGTGATAACATTGATGGAATCACCTCTCTCACAAGATGAGATTGCGACTATGCACAGTAGTGATAGTAAAGTATATGTTATTCTTTTCATATTGGGATGTTATTGTTATTTCAATTTGTTCATTGTAGCTCTTATGCCTACAAAGGCTGCGGTAGCAGGCATTTCCTTCTTCAGCATGAATGCATAATGGGTTTCTATTGGAGATGTGACTCTGAACCATGCTCCTTTATTTGTCTGTTTAATCAACTCAAAACTATAGTAGAAATTTCGCCAGACATAAATGCCTTTTTGGGGAGACTGAGATGGAACAAAGGTTGTTTGAGTTTTATCAGAGATAAGTTTGAATACAGCTTCGCCTAAACTAGTAAAAAGGTAACTCATTAGTCTCCACAATAAGGCGATTGCCATCGACCCTCCATGTTGCATCTATGACAGGATAGTTTTCTTCTGTCAAATCAGTCCATTTCTCCCCAAAGATATCTTTCATTAAAGTTGGAGATTGGATATAGGCTTTATGGTTTTTCGCCCAAAAGAGAATTTCAATCCATACATGAAGGCTGGGGTTTTTCGTCAGGAGATCTTCTACATATAGTGTCCGAAGGGATAGTTGAGCTTTATCTTCAACTTCTTCTTTATTCTCAGATTTATACTCTATTGATTCCCATGATGTATTGGCATAATCATGCTCGATAAGCTTATCTTTCTTAACATTCATCGTCGAGAACCAATCTCTATTCGTCGATTTGCCGACATCTGGAAAAATTGCTATCGGGATCATCCCCAAAGACAGAAGTGTTATTATAGAACTCAAGTCTTAGGACTCTATCTCCAAAAATCCATTGTAGCTGTGAGAATCCCAACATTATCTTTAGCCTCTAGGTTCTCAACTTTAAGTTTTATGTTAGTATATCCTACAGGTATCTTAGTATCGATAATAATTGTATTTTTCTCTGTCTCAGAGACCTTCCACTTCCCTTGGCAGAAGATATAGGAACTTCCTCCTAGAGGGGGTCTGAATAGAAGTGTTGATGTACCATCTCTGTGAAGCTCCATGCCCAGCCATGCCATAGAATAAAGCAAGGTCTCAAAAGGGGAAGACGCTTTATTTTTGAATTTAGTTGTACTCAGACTACTGTATTTTCTTGGGAAAAAAACTCGATACCAACTAACATTTGTTAGTTTTTGAACAATCGGATTACTTAGATTGGGCGTACTATTTATTTCATAGACGTCGATTATGTTACGCTGATCGCAAGCAGAGAAGAGTACAGTGGCTAGCAAAACCAGCTAGAATCAAAGTTTGTTTCATTGATCTATTTATTTGATTAAAGTTTATATTCTAAGGTTAAAGAAATATACCTCCTAGGGCGGGTAAATCTACTTAAGGACTTTTTCCCATCCTGAAAGAAGTATTTAATGTTTGAGAGTAGGGCGGGATTGGTTAGTTGTCTTAAATCGTCCCAACGTAGATACTCACTATTGAAAAGGTTATATATACCTGCACGTAATGTGAGATTATGCGTTAGCTGATAGTATCCATAGATATCAAATGTATAAGCATTCCTCAGGAAAGAGGCTGGATAGCGACGGATGTATTCTTGTCCAGATACATCTTTATCCCAGAAGGTAGTCTGAGAAACAGGTTTAGCAAAATAGAGATTTGCTTTAGCATTGACTTGCCAAAGAGCCTTAGGTGCAGTATATTCGATTCCTACATTGCCAGTTAGAGGCTGAATGCTTAACATACTCATTCCTGAAGACGATTTACCCTCAGCATAACTGAAAGCCGATGAAAGAATCACACCTTTTAACTTGTCAAACCACTCCCCGGGATATATCTGTACGGCAGCATCAAATCCAAGCAGATGGGCTGAAGTTTGATTGATATTCTGGGCATAGGAGATATTTTTTGGGCTTCTGAACCAATGGCTCTTGAAAGGAGAATGTTCCTTTGCTTTAATTCTATAAAATCGGAATAGTTATTGTAATACAGACTCATGATATAGCCCAAACCTGTACTCCGTCCATTAAATTCAATCTCATGATTAAAGGATTTTTCGGCTTTTAAATCCCTATTGGATAATACGACAAATGAAGGCTATAGGCTATAAAATTGGAAGTATTTCTCTTCAAAGTTAGGAACTCGGAAGCCTGTTGAAAATCGATAAGAAGATTTGAGTAAGGGTGAAGATTATAAGAAATTGTTCCTAAGAATGAAAGTCCTAAATCTTTATCCTCGATAGGATTGAAATTCATGGCTATCCCTTGCATGTTTTGCAAGAGATAATGGATATATCCCAAATTTTGATTATCATCCTTACGCCTATCTTTTGTGAGGAAGTAATCATATCTTACTCCGAATTTAAGAGCGAGGTCATTATTTAATGAGATATTATCCATCAAGGAAATCCCATAATTTAACCGAGTAATAGGGTTTATAAACGAATATGGTTGTGCAAACACTCCCATGGATTCTCCATATTGGTATATCTTACCCATTCTAACGGTATAGCCCGTAAGAGAATCTGAGGCTAGAGGAGTCTCAACATCTACATTTCTAGAACTGCTCTGGCGCTGCATAACTATAGCTGAGATATTGAATGTGTGAGTGCCCCAAATTCCCCCGTCTAGGGGCTTTGTATTCAAGTCCAATTGAATGATTCTATCTTTTGTGGCCTGTCCACGATATTTCGTGTGTTTACCTTCGTAGATAAGTGTCATATTGCTATTGGCAAGGTCAAAATTAGGCCGATAAAAATCTGTCCATGAACTTGCATCTAAATAAGAATTTTGTCCATGAGCTTTTACCATCAATCGCTGAATAAGTCCATTCTCGCTAAACCAGCGATAAGATAATGAAAGCGAATGGCTAAGCGACTGGTCTCGAGAGTAGTAGTATGGCTTGCCATCAGCGGTGAATGCATCAATAGGTTCTAATGTCCAGATTTCTGCGTTAGTCTTCCTATTTGTGTTATAGGTTGATAGAATAAATTTATGATGCTCATTGGGAGAATAGGATAGTTTCCCAAGCCATGTGGTTTTAAGGAAAGTCCATAGGGTCTACTCTAGTGGAAGTAATGTTGCGCGTAAGTTCTCCATGAGAGAAGTTGCGTGTTTCATTGCCATCTCGGAGAGTTCCCATCAAAAGCGCATCGAAGTGTCTCCAACGTACAGCCCCCCCTAAGAGGATAGTCCTAAGATTCTCTTTCCCATTGTAACTTACCGAGGATAGACCTCCCCAAGATTTATTTTTATCAATTAAATCGTGAGCATCCTTAGTCGAATAGTCCACAGTTCCACCTAGAGCTCCAGTACCACTCGCAAAATGAATTGGCTCCTTTCTGAATTTTTTTATAGAGGAAGCAAAGTAGGGGTCGAAATCTATTCTTGAGGAGTTAGAGAGTCCATATGAGCTGAAAACAACGTTATCTTGAATCTCGGGCTGGAGTATACCGTCGATACTGATAGCGACTCTATTGGCCTCTACGCCACGGATAGAAAATCCTCGCATGCCTCCTCTTGAACCAGACATGGATACTCCTACAGATGGAATATAACGGACCAAGTCATTCATATCAACAGGCATCTCCAACTTAAGCTGTTCGGCTGTACGTTTGATTTCTCCCACATTCTTTTTATGTCTGCCTGCCGTTACTACTACTTCTTTGATTTGTTGTTGCTTTAGCGTATCTGGTTGGGGAATCCTTTGCTCTGCATGGGCGCCCAGTAATCCTTCCCAAACAAGAGAGTAGCAGTAGTCCATAAATTTGATATTTCATCTCTTATTAGTTTATTAAGGTGAGCTCTGTTTGGAAAGGTAAAAAATCATATTCCACACCTCTATACTTGTGCTTGGAGCCTATTGGGATATCCGCGTTATCCGATGAAAATCTCAGACGAATCAAGGTCATCATATATCGCTTCTTAGCGATTTTTGCGGTTTGTCCATTAGGAAGAAATATTTGTTCCTTATCGTCTAAAAGGCGATAGTTTGAATATTAGGGATAGTTGTTCATCTCCTATTTGAATAAATTGGCTGGGGATATTCTTAAATGTGAGTTCCTTCTCGGTATCATGATATTCATAAAAGCAACCCTCGTAATGGTATCCGTCTATAGCTATCTCTATTTCCCTCTTTGAGGGGGAGTGTCAGTTCAGGTTTTGAAAAGTTGGCTACCTCATTATTCAAGTCAAACCATAAATAAGACTTACTCTCATTGATAATATAGATACGTGAGAGTAAAAGTTTATTGTCAGCGACTAAGGGAATAGACTGGCTATTGGTATATTCATCATTTTTGGTCAAACTCTCTATCCATACAAGCTGCAAGGCTCAGTGACATAAGGAGTCCCCCATGTAAGCTCGTCCAACTAGATGCTTCATAGTGATTCTCCTATTAAAGTAAATGATTTAAAGGCTTCTTCAGTGTATTCAGTAAAGTCCTTTTTACTTGAAATGAATTGATTGACTATGATATATAAACAAACACGATTTACCTCAAGGGTTAACTCATTGCCACTGACTTTATAATTGTATTCGTAGACCCAAGAATGGGCTACATTCCCAGCTCCAGTATAGGCATTAGCATTATCAGTCATTGGGATATACAGAAAAATCTTATTGTCTTGTACGAAGAAACTGATTTTATTATCTCCCATTAGTTCTGCTCTCCAGTCTCCTGCGGAATCAAAACTCAGAGAGCCGTCTATCATAATGGGTGCTAGAAAAAGCGTTTGGCTGTAATCGTGTTGTCTTTATTGAAATGAAAAATCAAAACTAAAGTTTTTTTCAGTTTCGTATAAGGATCGTCATTAAGATCTGCTGTATTAAATCTAATTGGTTCAATATCAAGTTTCCACTTCCATTGTTTACCTAATAATTCATTAGGGACTAATCTGAATGGCTCAATCTTCTTTTGAGTTAGTTGATTAACGTACTTTTCTATCTCATTAACTTTGCCTATCAGATATTCATACTTCTTCCCTGGTCCTAGCTCTATAAGGTAGCTCTTGAAGCACACTTCTACAATTGAGCATTGTCATGTGCTTGCGGGTATACATATCGAAGATGTTTCCCTGTTTGAACTCATTTTTCTAGGTTGTCCTGTATTCGTCTTAGTCGGATTGTCATCTCAATCATAGACTTATTGACTCGAATATCTTGGTCGGCTAATAAGTTTTTTATCATTTGTAATTAATTTATTTAACTCAAACTCTCTTAGATCTCTTTTTCCGTTTCATCAGGGTTCTCAAAACCTTCATAGAATAGTTTGTCAAAATGGTCAGCTAATTCCTGCTTAGCGACTCAAAAGCTTTTTCCTTCTCATCTAACTCAACCTTTGTGCAGGCTAGGAGAGAACAACTCAAGAGTAATATGTTTATACTCAATACTTTTTATATTCATTTTCTTAAGGAGTCTATGTAAGTCCATAACTTATTGAATTTTGTTGTTAAATATCTGTTTTTTTATCTTATTTGAACTAGGTTGTACGAGCTAATAACAAGATTATCCTATTACTCTGTTAGTTTCTGTATAGAGTACAGTATACATGGGATATTCTCGGACGAAACCTTTATACAATGCTGGTGTAATTATTCACGAATACCCTCTATGATGATAGTAACTGGGAGAATTTTAGGGAAACGTTGAGTCTTAATTTTTCCGTCCTTAATGCTTCCTTCAGCCTCAGCCTTATCAGTGCTGAAGCCTTTCATATTTGGCGGAAGGATACCTTCAGGAATCTCACTTTCGCTTACTTGTTTCCATTTTTAGGTTTAGCGACAAAAGTCCCTTTTATAGATTTAAAAGTTATTTCTGTAGGTCTATTAGTTTTTACCTCCATGAGGAAGTCTACTGAAACCATAAAAGGCATAAACTTCGTTGTGCTTAATTGCCCATTATCTTCCATCATAGGAGCATTGAAATCTTCAAAAATGAATTCGTATCTGGGTATCATTGACTGCTTCTAGTTTTTACTGGATGTATACCTTGAGCCATCTTCTGAGTTCCCATTGTGGGCGTGATGGTTGCCCTGTAGGTTCCCGTTGCAAACCGATACTGCATGTGAAATATCTACACTGTCATCATGCTTACTACATGCTGATGGCATGAATAGCACCCATGCAAGGAGCATCACGATACTTGCGAAATGTTGTATTCTTCTTGTGTTCATAATTATATATATTAAATATGTTCGTTGTGATTATGAGGAGTAGTAATAACTTTATTGTTTTATCCCTTGCCACTTCATCTTCATTGCTATTGGTAGCATAAGGTCGATTAAGGCTGAAACTTCTTTTTGGAGCGGAGATAGTATCCATCGAGTTCGGCATCATCGCTTTCGGGTAATTCTAATCCGATTTGTTTTCCTTCATCCGAAGTTCGTACAATCCCATCGTATCCTCGCAAGAGGATAGTATCGCCCTTACCCTCTGAGAGTAATACATCCATCTCTACACTGACATGCAAGGGCATAAAATTGGTGTGAAATTTATGGATGCTGATGTGCAAAGAGCCATTGGAGTTGATATGACAAGATACTGTATGCTTACCAGAGGTAAAATAGAGTAACGGCTCTTGTCGTGTGGCATCGTAATATATCATAGACAGTCGCGATTGAATATTACCCTCAAGGGTCTCTGCTAGTCCCCTAGTACCTAAGTCTTTGGCGATATAATCCTTCTTGTTGGGTAATAGTGTATGCCCGTGGTGAAGGTCATTGGATAGAAGTTCCTCCTTTCTGCAGGAGACCACTACGAGTACTAAGCCAAATAATAGAGCCTTTAGCAGTAATCGAGACCTTGGGGGTAAATAATATCTTTTTCTTTCCATGTCTTTATTTCATGGTTTTCAGTTTGTTCTTTTACCAACGGCATGCGATACCTGCATAGATACTTCGGACGGTACCGGGGATAAAGAACGAAAGTTGGTTGGCCGTAAAGTCGGGAAATGGTATTGCCGGCTGGTGAATCTCATCACTCACTATATAACTTGAGGCATAGTGTAGGTTTGTGATATTCTTTACTTCGCAATATAAATTAAAAATACTTACCTAACTGATAGCCTATGCGTGCATTCCATATATGGTAGTCGAGGTTGAAAACATTGTATTGGTGTGATCTATGGGTGTTTTCTCTGGCTTGAGTTCTAAGGCAATTGAAGCGTTGAACCCAGAGGAATGATGATAGTCTAGCGAGCCGTTGATATAATGCTTCGGTACTCCAGCAAGAAGAAGCCCATCATATTTGCCTCCTTTGAAAACAAATAGGCTATAATTATAGGCTGCTCCTAGAGTGAAAGTCCCGATATTTAATCCTAAAAGATGCGGTTTACTCTTAGCCTGAAATCCAATCTCTAGACCTTGGTGAAGTGTGTGTGGATAGTTCTCTGTACGTTTAAGTCCACGCACATAGTCTTTTACCTCAAGTATTTCGTTGTTTACCCACGAATGATAATAAGCTATATTCCATGAGAATTGTTGAAGACGCCCTTTGCTCCCTATCTCAAAGGTTGTAGCGGTTTGTTTCTCTAGCTCAATTGAGAAAAGTTTCTTTGGGCTTGTATTGATATTTGATGTAACCTCAGTTCCTACTAGTTCATCAAATGTTGGTGGTTCATAGCTCTGACTGATATTAGCAAACAGTTGAATATCTTTATGTTTTGCCGCTTTAAAAACGACTCCTATACGAGGATTGAATGCAGTATAATGGCGATTTTGTGAACTATTCTTAGAATAGAAATAACGATATTTCCCTGACATATGGCTATACCAAGGACGTAACGAAGGGTCATCAAAAAGCATCCCGACTATTACGAACATTTAGTACCCCATGTATATCCAAAATCATATGTAGGCGCTCGGACGTCGCATAATCAGCCTCAACGAATCCAGTTAGATTGGTCGCTTGTAGTTTATCATGAGCGAAAAAGGAATGAAGCTTTGCCGTCTTTATTGATATGAGGTCCTATGATTAATCCACCCCCAAGAACCTAAAAGACCCGATGCTACCCGTAGATGAGTATCCGCATAGTTATAGTATAAGGTCATGCCAATGTCATGATTTAATGAGTGTGGAGTAGAGATTGTGATAGGAAATGCGAACCAATCGTTGGTGTACTGATAGTAAATTGAGGTTGATAAATTGCTTTTACGGCTTAGATGGATTCCTGTCTGGTTAGCAAAGACGTATCATATCAACTTGACGATATGGTTTGTCTCGTAGAATATTGGGTCCCATTGAAAAGGGAAGATTTACGCCCGTACTTACTTGCATGGGGTCTGCTTGGAGTTGGTCAAGCGTTAGAGGGCCGGGCATTTCAAAGAAAAGACGAGTAAAATGGAGGAATGTTCGGTTCTCAATACTTTTATGCTTCCACCCAATGTTAAGAGAGTTTGTTAAACGCTGATTTTTATTATAGATGCGATACCCATCTTGTCTATTGTAGTTAGAGGACAAAAATATATCCCATGCCCCCCAAACGATGTCCAGTGGTGAGGGTTAATCCTAAATGCCCATAAGCTCCACCTTCTAGCTTGACACTCGTCGTTGTATCTGTTAGGGCGGTACGGCTTACGAAGTTTAATGCTCCCTCCCAATGTGCCCTGCTCCAAATCGCAAAGCATTAGCTCCTTTGAATACTGATATACTGAGCTGTCGAGGCATCCATTACTCCGATAACATAAGAGCCATCAGCAAAAATTTACGGGGATTCCCATCTTGAAGTAAATACACGCCACGACGCTGAGGATTACTCTGAATACCTGACCCACGTATATTCAGTCTAGGCTGGTCGTTACCTCCAAACATATCCTGAATGATAACTCCTGGCTGAAGATGCAAGGCTTCCTTTATTGTAGATAGATGTCGGTTATCAGCCTTAATCTCAACAAGAGAGGTACTCCCTGCGATGCGACGCTGACTGACTAATGCTTGCGTATATGTGGGAGTCGTAAGGCTGTGAGTTAGGCACGACAGACACCTCGTCCAATTGGATGATGGAGTCTTTCAGCCTTTTTGTTGGGTTGTGCATGAAGAGTAGCACAGGCACCGATAAGGTACAAAAGTATGATTAATGCCTTGCGTAAATCCAAGAGTTATAAAGATTAATGCCTAGAAACGATACTCCTTTGAGAAGAATATCTATCTCAAAATGTACTGACACATGCAAAGTTACTTAATGGTGTAAGTAGAGAAAATACCTAGAAATGATGATTTTTCTACTCCTGTAAGGATGTCCCTGTCACTTGTGTTTAAGGGGGATATATGGGGATTTCTATTGCAGGAGCGATAGAATAGTAGAAGATAGATGTTGAATTAAAGAGGGATGGCCTGTTATAGACCATCCCTCTTTTTTGCGATGCGTTTAGTGGAGTTTATCTTGAGCTTTGTCTTTTTCTCGTCCCTCTAAGATGAGGCGAAGAGAGCGGTCGTAAGTAATGTAATTCCAAATCCAGTTTAAGAGAACAAAGATTTTGTTACGCACTGATAAAATGGATTTTAAGTGCACAACGAGCCATAGTACCCATGCGGTGAAACCTCCCCACTTGGCACTGCCAATCTCTGCTACTGCCTTATTGCGTCCGATAGTAGCCATTGTGCCGAGGTCGCGATAGTGGAAAGGCGTGAGTGTATGCCCTTGCTGGAGAGCCTTAAGATTCTTGGCAAGGAATTTAGCCTGTTGGAGGGCTACTTGTGCTAATTGCGGATGCCCATTCGGATATTGTGGGTCTGCAAGCATGAGGCTTTGGTCTCCGATGGCAAAGACACCATCTAAACCCTCTACACGGTTGTATCCGTCTACGAGTATGCGACCACCACGACCTAATAGTTCTGCTTTGATACCTGCGACCTCATTAGCTGTTATGCCACTTACCCAAATAACTACCTTTAGAGAGCATGCTACTTCCATCGCCAAGAGTAAGTGTATAACCATCGTAATCAACAACCTTTGCGCCATGATGGATTTTTACGCCTAAGGAACTCAATTCTTTGTCAGCGGTGGCTGAGCTTCCTTCGCTCATGGCTTGCAATAGTCGTGGAGCCGCATCAACGATATGAATGTTAAACTCATCACGCCCAACCTCAGGATAATCCTTAGGTAAGACATAGCGTTTCATCTCTGCTAGTGCGCCAGCAATTTCTACGCCCGTAGGACCTCCTCCCACAATAACGATATTGAGATAAGCCCTGCGTTCCTCTTCGTCATCAGTCTGTAATGCCTGCTCAATGTTTTTGAGCAAGCGGTTACGTAGGGTCATGGCCTCGTGTAGCGTTTTCATTGGTATCGCATGTTGCTCAACTTGTTTGTTGCCAAAGAAATTGGTCTTACAGCCACAAGCGAGTATGAGATAATCATAAGAAACATCACCTACAGAGGTCTGCAATACCTTGCGAGTTGCATCTACCCCAAGTATGTTGGCTAGGCGGAAGATAAAACCTTTCTTACCACGGAAAGCCGAGCGGAAGGGAAAGGCAATCGAACTAGGCTCTAACCCCGACGATGCTACTTGATAGATGAGCGGAGGGAACTGATGATAATTTTCTCGGTCAATCAAGACTATTTGGAAAGCCTTGCCATCAAGTTCTTGTGCGAGTTTGAGTCCTCCGAAACCACCGCCTGCGATGACTACACGAGGGAGATTGCTCTTAGGTAAGTTGATATTTATCATTGTATCTCTTGTTATGTAGGGTTTATAATGATAAAACGCTATGATTAGGGAAAAAGTTATTTAATGCCTTTGTTAACTTAATCGTTTTTATTAGTTTTATCTATTTGAATGTATTTCTTAGTTTCATCATGTATCCCTCCAAAGAATAACTGCGTTGTACTCGTTTTGGTGAGTACGTCGTATTCATTGTCGTAAGTACGTGTACTCATTATCGTGAGTGTGCGTACATACTTTCGTGAGTACACGCACTTACTTTTTGAGTCTTTACGCGTACTTAGCACAATGATTTAACTAAAAGGGCAAAATGGACCTAGTGTTTGTTCCTCTTGCCTAGTATTGAATGCTTAAAAACACGGCAACGAATTCTCTACTATACACTAGTCTTATTATGGAGATTGGTAGAAAGCATTAGCCCTGCATCAAGATGAAAAAATATACCAATATAGGCCAAATAAGGAAATTAAACTTGTATAATATTTCTTATTGAGTATGACCCTAACTAGGCTATAATCAATAAAACTACGCAAACAAAAAAAGCGTAGGTGTATACAAATAAGAATGTATATATTTGTGTCAAGATAACCAATTAACAATATGAGACTGTCGCACGATTTGCAGCTAGATAAGTTCTGCAAGTCTTCTCGTCGTGACAAGCTCAATATAGTCGGGCTTTGCTCGAAGATCTGCTGTATTTAGCCTAAGCGTATTTCGTCTTACGCTCTTGGTCTAGTACGTAGCTCCGAGAGATTTGGTCATATCATTAAGACCATCATCGGGGTGCTTGCAGTGGGAGCGAAGTGATGCAAGTATATGAATAACACTGAAGAACAGTCCTTTGCCAAGGGCAAAGAACTTAAGAGAACGGGAAAGAAGCGTCCAAGCGTAGTTTCTTTCTTTGCTGGCTGTGGCGGGCTCGATTTAGGGTTCGTTCAGGCTGGTTTTGATGTCGTGTGGGCTAATGAATACGACTCTGCAATATGGGAGACATATAGTTATAATCACCCCCATACTGTATTAGATAGAAGGAGTATCACCGACATCCAAGCTGATGAAGTGCCCGATAGTGACGGCATCATTGGCGGTCCTCCTTGTCAGAGCTGGAGTCATGCTGGCGCCAAACGAGGAATACAAGACAAGCGCGGACAACTTTTTCTATGATTTTTATTCGTCTGCTGAAAGCCAAACAGCCAAAGTTCTTCCTTGCGGAGAATGTGTCGGGCATGCTAGTACCCTGCTCATAAAGAGGCACTAGGTAATATACAAGAGATGTTTCGTGAAGCTGGCTATGCGCTGAGCTTTCACCATGTCAATGTCGCTGATTACGGCATTGCCCAAGACCGCAAGCGTGTATTTTTTGTGGGCGTGCGCTTAGACCTCAATACTTCATTTGCCTTCCCTGAGGGTAATGTCTATCCTAGGCGTGTCCTTCAAGATGTGATTTATGACCTTAAGGATTTGGCTGAACCTCGGGACTCGGGGCTTCATGCTCCGGTACCTCAGTGTAAGGTGGCTAATCACGAATATATGACAGGTAGTTTCTCGTCTATTTATATGTCTCGTAATCGTGTGCGTGCATGGCATGAACCTTCATTTACGATACAAGCGGGAGCTAGACATGCGCCTCTGCATCCGAATGCGCCTAAGATGGAACTTGTAGCTCCTAATAAGCGTATTTTTCCAGCCGGGTTCTGAGCATCTGTATCGTCGCTTAAGCGTTCGTGAGTGCGCTCGCATACAGACTTTCCCTGATGACTTTATATTCAAGTATCGCAATATCGTTGCTGGTTATAAGATGGTTGGTAATGCCGTTCCGCCCGAAATGGCTCGCATTATCGCTGAGGCGATTAAGCGACAACTAGAAGTCTAATAGGAGACTATTGTATAATACGGCACTCGTCGCGTTATTTCCGACATTCACGAAGCTCTCGTGAGGGCTATTAAAAAGGTCTATCGCTAACTTAATGCGATAGACCTTTTTACTACGGCAAGCGCATCAAAACAACAAAGTAGCTGATTGGTGGCGAAAATGTAGATGAGCCCTTTTAGGGCGATACTCCTGCAAAGCCCAGGGCGTAAGCCCTGGGTCGGTTGTTATAATACATTTATTGAGCTCCCCATAGGGAGCAGACAACCTCCGACAAATACGCGCGCTGAAAGTGCCGCTCCTGAAGGAGTTCAATCCACTTTTATCTGCGTATACCCAGGGTTTCATTTCGGGCTTTTGCCCTTGTTCGCCCTTTTGTAATGATTACGGCTGAACCATAACGATGGGCTAATTGAGCTTGATATTTAAATTGCTCTTCACGCTGATGGAGGGCAAGCGCATTGACAATAGACTTCCCCTGTGTACAGCGTAAGCCTGCTTCAATCACTTTCCAATAAGGAGAGGAGAGAATAAGCGGTACTTGGGCGGTGATGCTATCACTCGTAAGAAGGGTTACAAGGCGACTCATTTCTTGCTCCGCATCTTCGCCCTCATAGTTAATACGGATATTCAGCATTTGAGCTCCATGCCGAACTTGCTCTTTGTGCGACGCTCAGAGCCTCGTTATACTGCTTCTCTTCTACGAGAGTTTGAAATCTTTGGCTCCGTTCATCAGGCTTGTTGATAACCTCCAAGATACCTTGTGCCGAGGGAAGTCTTAGGACTTCTCGCCCTGAGAGAACCAAGTCAGATGTTTCGATTTTTTGGCTCTTTCGTGTGGTTTTTGCTCCTTGTACTAGTATGCTATAAACGGCAATATGGGCAGGGGTAGTGCCACAGCAACCTCCAATGATATTGACGAGATTCCTTGAAATGTATTGGGCTATTTGTTGCCCCCATGATAATGGTGTTCCCTCATACAGCCCTTGAGCGTTGGGCAAGCCTGCATTCGGGTGGGCTGAAATATAGAAAGGACTTATTTGTCCAAGTTCGGCTACGTAGGGGAGAAGGTTTTTCTGCACCAAACGAACAGTTGAGCCCCTAATGATAATAGGCGTGCATGACTAACGGAGGTAACAAAGCTACTCTAGGCTTTGCCCTGAAATCGTGCGACCCTGATTGCTTGCTGATGGTAGCTGAGAGCATAATGGGAATGTCTGTGCCTAGCTCTTGGGCTAATTCTTTTGATAGCGAATAAAGGTCGCTTTGGCATTGAGTGTGTCGAAAGCTGTTTCGACGAGGAGAAGATGAGCACCTCCCGTGATAAGCGCACGAGCCTGCTCAAGGTAAGCTATTCTTAAATCCTCAAAACTCACACTTCTCTTGGTGGGCTCATGGACATCGGGACTTAATGATGCCGATTTATGGGTAGGACCTATTGAGCCTGCGACCCAGCGAGGTTTGTGAGGGTTAAGCTGTGTATATTCGTCTGCAAGCGCACGTGCTAGCCTTGCACTTTCATAATTAAGCGTGTAGACTTCTTCTTGCAAGCCATATTTAGCCTGCGAAATGCGATTAGAATTGAAACTATTAGTGCTAATAATATCGCTCCCTGCCTCAAGATAGGTCCTGTGTATATTTTGTATGATTGAGGCTTGGGTTATGGATAATAGGTCGTGATTCCCTTTCTGAGGAATGGTGCAGTCGCGAAACTGTGTACCACGATAATCCTCCTCGCTCAGATGGTAGGTCTGTATCATCGTACCCATAGCACCATCAAGGACAAGGATGCGTTTCTCTAGTTCGCTGTATATATCCATGGCGGAGTCTATTATATATAGTGCTTGTTCTCTATCTAAGAACAAGCACTATTCTAGTTTCAAGCAGGGGCGACTTATTTATCAAGAGACAGCCCGACGGTCTCATCTAGTTCTTCTAGGAGTTCCTCGGCTTGCTCTACAAGCCACGAGCAAGGACGACCATGCTTGCCTTTAAGTTCGCGGCAGGTAAGTCCGCCCGTACGCTCCTCAAAACGTTCTGTTAGTTTGTCGGCCATCTCGGTATCCTCTCCTACAAGTTGGCGTAGGGAGTAGAGTGCGCCACACATGCCGAAGGGCGCACGTCCACCACCCATAGGTCTGTATTGCAGTTCAATCTCTTCGTCACTAAGCCCAGTGTAGGGCTGACGACTCTTTTGGAGTGCTTGAGCGCAATTCCAATTAGCGGGTGCTAGGTGAAAAATAATCTTTTGCTTTCATCAATGTTTTTTTAAGGTTTCTGAATCCACGCAATGCCTTCTTCAATGCGCTCTATACGTTCCTTTGGAATACAGCGCAATAAATCTTCTTGGCTAGCGTGGACGCAATAATCGCCAGCAAGACCAGCGAGGAAAATCTTATCTGCGGAAACAAGTTTGGTAGGGATTAAGCGTGCGAACGCACTATATTCCTCTTGGTTGATTTCTGTTGCTTTCTCTATAAAGTGAATGTTTTTGCCTTGCTTCTGTAATGCGATAAGGCTAGACATAATCCCCTCATCTATAGCAGCACCTTCGCTATAGCGTACGCAGTGGTGTGGCCAAATACCGCCCTCAGACTTAAAACTGCAGTGGTTAATAGGGTGCTGGTCCATGCTCACAAAAGACGGTATCAAAGTCATTGGCGTGCGTGAGCATCCATTGGCTAAGATAGGACATAGCTTTATCTGCTTCGGGAACAGCGAGGCGAACCACTGATGAAATCCTTCTGAGGGTCTACGATGATTAGTACATTCATGGTTTTATTGATTTAATAAGATTGTTCATGATTTATCTTGATATACTGAAGGAGTCTATCGTATATGTGCAAAGATAAGTCTTGTTTGCCATTATGTGATAGTCTTTTGTTGTTTAGAGCTGTAGTAAGACATTACCGAGGATATGATAATGTTCTGCCAAATAATATAACTCGTGATGCCTATACCTGCGAGAGGCGGTAAGAATAGTGCCGCTATCCAAATAGAGAGAGAGGTATTCTTTTGCCCTAGGCTGTGGCGTGCTGCATGCTGTTCGATGCCTAGACGATGGGCAATAACGTGTCCGAGTAGGTATTGGAGGACGCAGGTTACTAGCCCTAATGAGGCAACGAGATAGAGGTCGCTGACTTCAAAGTGCGTAGACCTCTTGAGGGTACATAGTCGTGTGTGCAATCAGGAGCAAGAGTGAAAGCAACCAAAAGGAATAGTTTATTTGCGTTTGGCTTCCTAGGGCGAAAGGCTACTTTAGGCTTAAGATAAACGATTAACCATGCTACGACAATAGCGGGCAGTACTAGCCGTGCGACATGGTAGAAGATATGCCACATCTGCATCAGTATGCCTTCTGATACTTCTATCCCACCGACATAGGGGAAGAGAAAGGGCGTGATTAGAATAAAGGCAAGGTGCGTGATGAGGACGTAACTCGCGATATAAGCGGTATCTCCTCGTAGGATTTGAACGATAGAAGGCCCAGCCGTAGCAGGCAGGAGTCAGGAAGCATAGAAGCATAGCCGTAGCTGCATCGGCATGAAAGGGCGCAATTATCAAGTACACACCTATTGCTAAGGCTATTTGCAGAGCAAGCAAAGCAAGGTGCGACCACCTCCATTTAATATCACTAGGCTTCACTTTTAGAAAAGTCATGAAGAGCATAGCCGTAATGATATAAGGGATTACGGGTGTTAGTGGGTCAAGGATTTCGCTAAGGAAATAGCCTAGAACCAGTACCATCAGAGGAACAAAGCCTTTCACACGAGCCCAGAGAGTAGGCATGCTAATAAGGTAATTTGATTTGACCAGAGAGGAACTCTGCCATAAAATGAGATATAGACTCTAAGCCAAAATCTTGGGCAGAGAGTTTGCCTAGCTCTGTGATGACAATCTCAGCAAAGATCATCTTGGGCTACTGCTTTTGTGGCAATCTTCCACCTCAACCAAGAAGAATTGGTCTGCCGTGTAGACCGTTATTCCTGAGAAAGGGTAGCGGTTAGGGCGAGAGCTGAGGTAGTGTATGCTTAGTGGGCTAAGTCCGGTTTCTTCTTTTTAGTTCGCGTGCGACTGCTTGCTCAATCGTCTCCATAGGGTCCACAAAGCCTCCCGTTAGGGTCTAGTGTGCCTTTAGCTGGGTCTTTAGCCCTGCGCACGAATAGCCATTGCCCCTGCACGGTCACGCACCAAGCAAGCTACAGCAGAGCGACATTGTGGAAGTAGGTTAGTCCACAATTAGGGGCAATGCTTAGCTCGCTCATAACAATTAGCGAAGCCTTCACGACCACATTGCGGACAGAAACGAAAAACTCTGTAAAGGATGCTCCATAATAAAAAAATGATAATCTACTACAGAAGATAACCCCCAGCACTCCGTATTGGTTGTGCTGAGGGTTGTATAAAAACAATAGGAAACTATTGTTTTATAAGTTTTATAGCAAGTGCTTACTTACCGAAGTTCCACTTAAGAGCAAGTGTAGGCGCGAAGATTACGCCCTTGCTGTCTACATTGCTAGATAGTCTAAGCTCTGTACCCACACTTAGGGCGCATGTTTTCGCTTACACCCTTAATTTTGTTGAGGTTTAGCCAGAACTGAGGTTGTGTCATCCAGCGGTAAGTTGTGCCGTACATAGGCATCTTCTCTCTCCAGTAAGTGAAGAACCCAGTAGCTGAAACAAGTCCATTGCCCGGAGCGTATTTCCAAACAACTACGCCTTCCCAGTTGTGTGGCTCGCTGTGTCCCTTAATGTACTTGTATGATGGTGTAAGGGCAACCATCAGCTTGCGGTCAGGACGGAGGTAAGTATAAGTTACTCCCTGTGAAGAATGCGTCTTTAATAGATATCGCAGCTCTTGGTGCATCTTGGCTTGTGCTAGTGTTCAAGAAGCGCATACCACCATCATAACGTACGTGCCAAGAGAGTGGACCATTCCAAAAACGGATGTTACGCATAAACTTCCAGTTCGTAGCGACAGCACCTTGGTCTTGGAAGTTCATATCAACGAAGTAGAACGTATCCCCAAACTTATCAACGCTCTCGTCGCTCTACTGTAAGGAGAGTTGTTGGGCGACCAGCCTGTTTGTCTGGGTGCATAAACTTCCCGAAGTCGTAGTGCAATTGCACATTCTGAGCCGAAAGACTCATAAGTCCCGTTGTCAAGACAGCGCAAGCTGTAGCGAGAATCTTGTAAACTTGTTTCATCTGAATAGATTTTATTTTTTTATTGTGCGCAAATATAATACATTGCGAATAGAATACCTAGTATTACGGGCAATCTTGGACTAAGTAGAGTATGATGATCTATTGCAGGTAGGAAGCAATAAAAAGAGGAGCTGTATCAATATGAATTGACACAGCCCCTTGCGTAGCCCATAGGGGAATCGAACCCCTCTTTCAAGAATGAAAAATCTTGCGTCCCTAACCGATAGACGAATGGGACCAGCCTTAGTGCGTGAAAAGTGTCACGCCACACTTAGCGTTAAGAATTAAGCGAGCTTAAGGATTTGCTTAGCAAGCTTTACTCTTAAGGTTTGAAGCCTTATTCTTGTGAATAATGTTCTTACCAGCCAGACGGTCAAGCATCGATGCGAGCTTTGGCAAAGCATCTCAGTAGCTTGAGCAAAGATCTGTCAAAAGCACGGAACTTACGAACAGCGTTACGAGCTGTCTTAGCGTAATAGCGATTGTGCAGACGACGCTTTTTCTGTCTGACGGATACGCTTTATCGATGACTTATGATTTGCCATTTGTACTGTTATCTACTTTGTTATTTTTTTATTTGTAGCCCATAGGGGAATCGAACCCCTCTTTCAAGAATGAAAATCTTGCGTCCCTAACCGATAGACGAATGTACCAGCCGTTAAGCATAGCTAGGAGGCTTTTTCCTAGTTTGCGAGTGCAAAGTTACAATAATCTTTTTATACTTGCAAATATCCGAGAGAAATAGTTTGAGATTTATCTTGAATTCACTTCTCTTTCCGGCAAAGAGAGATTATTTAATGGTCTCACAAAAGAGTGATTGCATCATTCTGAGCCTCTAAAGAAGAAGCTGTGCCAAAAAGTATTTTTGACACAGCCCTACTAAACGACTTTACAAAAATTATCCCAAGTAAGCCTTGAGCGCTTCGCAGTCTACACTTGTCTTGAGACGGCGGATAGATTTTTCCTTAATCTGACGTACACGCTCACGAGTAAGCCCGAACTTCTCGCCTATTTCCTCTAGCGTCATCGCCTGATTATTGCCAATGCCGAAGAAGCATCTAACGATGTCCGCTTCACGTTCGGTAAGAGAAGAGAGTACTCTGTCAATCTCAAGACCCAATGACTCGTTAAGAAGGTCGCGGTCAGTGCCGGGGCTGTCATCATTAACAAGGACATCGATGAGGCTATTGTCTTCGCCTTCTTGGAATGGAGCGTCTACCGAAATGTGGCGACCTGAAACCTTCAATGTGTCTGCAACCTTGCTTTCGTCAAGGTCCAAAAATCTCTGCAAGCTCTGCAGGCGAAGGCTTACGCTCATTCTCTTGCTCAAACTTGCTTAGTGCCTTAGTAATTTTGTTGAGTGTACCCACCTGATTGAGGGGCAAGCGCACGATACGGCTTTGCTCGGCAAGTGCCTGAAGGATAGACTGGCGTATCCACCATACAGCGTAAGAGATGAACTTAAAAACCTCTTGTTTCATCAAACTTCTCAGCGTACCTTTGATAAGACCTAGATTTCCTTCATTGATAAGGTCGGGGAGAGATAAGCCTTTGATTTTTGGTACTGCTTAGCTACAGATACAACGAAACGCAAGTTTGCTCGTGTAAGCTTGTCTAATGCACGACGGTCGCCGTTGCGAATTCTTTGTGCTAGTTCTACTTCTTCTTCAATAGATATTAGTTCTTCACGACCAATCTCCTGCAGATAACGGTCAAGAGAAGCACTCTCTCTGTTTGTTATCGACTTCGAAATTTTAAGTTGTCTCATTACTCTTAATAATACTCTTTTGACTTATCAACAACTAAGACCCTAAGTTGTTCAACACCGTTTTGCGCACTAAAAAAGGAAGACGCTCAAAGCGTATAGCTAAGAGCGTCTTCTTCGAGCGGAAGACGGGACTCGAACTCGCGACCCTAACCTTGGCAAGGTTATGCTCTACCAACTGAGCTACTTCCGCATGTTTACAAGACCGAGCTTGCAGTGGTTTTCTCTTGAAAACGATGCAAAGATATAAACTTTTTTCTAATCCTCCAAATTTGCTGTGTAATTCCCATGGCTTGCACATTCCTCCCTTATGTACGACGCACTCCAAAACGAGTACGACGTACTGACTAAAATGAGTACGTCGTACTTATTCCAGTAAGTACACGCAAACACTTAAGTAAGTACGCGTACTTATTTCAGTGAGTACACGTAAATAAATTCGTACTTACGCGTACTTAAGTTCAGCACTCGGCGAAGTCTGTGCAAACTACGGCTGAAGTTTGTGCAGACTACACGTGTAGTTTGTACAGACTACAGCTGAAGTCTCCAGAAGTGTCCGTGAAGATGTGATTTTTATTCTGCCTAGTTGATTGTTTTTCTTTCTTTTAGTCCCAGTTCGTTGTCTATTAATATGATTATCTTTGAGGGTGTAACAATAATGATAATGAAGACTATATGAATCAAGAAAAAGTTTTTATCAATTCTAGGTTGGGTCGCTACAGCTACAGCCATGGCGATGTATATCTCTTATATTCCACAAATCTCTTCAAACCTTGCAGACCATAAGGAGATTGGTTGCAACCAATGGTCGCTGGGATTAACTGTGTATTGTGGGTGGGGTATGGAGCTCTTCGCAAAAAAAGAAAGACTGGCCAATCATCATTGCCAACTTTCCGGGTGTTGTGTTTGGGTTCCTTGCTTCGTTTACTGCTTTCTAGTACTTCGTGTAGTAGTATCATCTAAGGACTTATAAAATAAAGGAGGGTCCGTGTTCAAATCAATTGAACACGGACCCTCTCGTTTCTGAGACCATTGCATTGTACGGCACTCGCTACGTTATTTTTCGACATTCAGGCTTGGTCATTTACAAGAGTAAACTCCCTGCGCCTTCAGTCTCAATGCCTTGCGATTACCGCATTCTGCAAAAGCCCTCCAAAAGGATAAGTTTTACTTGTCCTTTTGGAGACCGCCCGACGGCCTCTTCTAGGAGTTCGTATCGTCCTAGAAACGATAAGTTCCTGAGAGCGTTACGATACGTCCATTACCTCTTACATATTCAGCATCACGAGCAATAAGCTGAGACTGAACAGTGTAATAGTTGTTGTTGAATAGGTTTTCAACGCCTATGCCGTAAGTCATCTTGCCTAGGTTAAGTCCTGCGTTGAGGTTTACTAGTGTTACAGGCTCTACTCTTCCTTCGCCTTCGTCGTAAGTGCGTACCCCATTCTTGCCAGCTTTCATCTCAAAGCGGTCTCTACTACCTGTGTTGATGAGGTGTAGACGTAAGAATGTATTCTTGGTTGGACGATAGGTTAGAGAGGCTGTGAGCTTAGCAGGAGGTATAGATAGCCCACTCATATAGTGGTCCCAAGAGCCATTCTCTTGCTTTTGTCCTTCAAACCAAGTAAAGGCTGTTCCTAATTGGAGCTTTTTACTGAGCGTAGCATTAGCACTGAGTTCAAACCCGTATACCTTCTGAGGCGAGCGGTCTACAACCCAAAATCCATTGCGAGAAATAAGGTCGCTTCCGAGAGCCGCATAAGTGTAGAAGGCAGCTCCTTGTAGTTCGAGTTCTGTATTTTCGCCTATGAAGTTCTTAAAGTCTGAATAGAAACCCGCTTCGTAGTTGTGTGTGCGCACAGGCTCAGTCTCAATGTTGTTGAGTGCATCAGATGTCTTGGCATCACGTACGGCACCACGTCCCAAGTCGTAGATGGCGAAGCCTTCTGAATACGCAATGAAGGGTTGGAATGCCTTGTATCTGTTGTACGATAAGCCTACATTGAAGCTAAGATTGTTGTACTGAAGGTCTTTACCAGTAACACGTATGGGGGCATCGGTTGGCTTACGTACAAGAACGTTATAAGTAGGAACCTTTACGGTAATGTAGTCATACCTTAATCCGCCCTTGATGTTTAGGTGATTGGCGAACGAAATTTTAGATTGAAGGAATACGGCAGGGTTATAAGCCGTCATCTCAGGAACCCAATAGCGACCGTCTACAAGAGGTTGGCTTGTGCGGTCAATAGTGAAGTCTACTCCATAAAGGAATTGAGATGCAATCTTTTCGCTGAGAGGTATGCGAGAGAGGAACTGAGAGCGAAGACTCACCTGGTCAGAAACGATTGTAGCCTGTCCGCTCTTACCTTCCCAACGAGAATTCTTCTGAGGGTCAACGGTGCGATAGTCATAGACAACCTTGAGACTACGAGCTTGAAGAGATGCTTCTAAGTTCGTGTACTTGAAAAATATCTCTACTTGTCAGCTTAAGGTATGCATTATGATTATAGTCAACACCTTCAGGAATAGCTTCTTTAGGTTGCTCACCACGTACGCCGATGCGAGGGCTTTCAAGATATTTACCTCCTGATGCGATGAGCAAACTATTCTGTCTTGACTTATATAGATTGTACATCAGCTCAAGATTAGTCTTATCGCTGAAAGAGTAACCAAGCTTAACGAGAGCATTGTATGCACGTGTATCTCCTAAGCCTTGTCTTGGCGATAGATATTGTCCGTCGGCATCTACGCTACTACCTGTTTGCGCTAGAGAGGCATTAACGAGGTAAGTGAACTTACCTAAGTCGCCGTAAAGTTGCTGATTAACTCTGTAGCCGTGTGTGTTGGGCGTGTTGTTATGTAGAGCGTGGTCAGAGACTGCTAGGCTTGTTTCTCCTCCGAAAGATTTGTGGGCAGCGTTCTTCTTCGTTACAATGTTGATAATACCACCATTAGCGCCATTACCATAAATGGCTGTTGCGCCCTTGATGATTTCGACACGCTCTACAGCAGCAGGGGTCTATTGATCTAAGGTCACGACTTGATAATCTGAGCGGTGTAGACTGGGGAATACCATCGATAAGAACAAGTACACTTCTACCACGTAGGGTATTTGTTCGTTCGTTTACAAGGTTACTCGCAGGAGCAGTACCTGGAACGAGGTATCCGATGATAGAGTGCATATCAGGGAGGAAACGACTAATTTCTTGCAGTTCCTTCGATGTAATAATGTTGATACTTGAAGCCGAATTCTGCTTAACTTCTGGAATACGATTCGCTACGACAACGACCTCTGATAGGTCATGTTGCTCTTTCTTCTCCTCTTGACCAATAGCCAACATAGGGCTAAGTAGTGTTAGTCCGAGGACGAGCACTTTCTTCTTAATCATTAGTTTAGTAAGTTTTTGTAGTTTGAGAGTAATACCACCACAAAGGTTATATTTTTAAGTCGGTAATCCTCCTTTAGCCTAAGTAATGTGGCACAAAGATAGTAATAATTGCACAAATTTTAAAATATGAGTAGTTGCCCTGGTTGGTATAAGTCTAAACGAATAGATATTGAATGTTATGAGATAACTTTAAAAGGGTCCGTGTCCAAATCATTTGAACACGGACCCTTTGAGGTAGTAGGTTAGAGTATAGGCTCTAGCTGGCAGAGTTGTAAGGAATTAACTTGAGCACTCCACTCTCATACTCAGCAAGGAATATCTCTGAAGCGGACTCATGACCAGCCTTTTGTAGTTCTTCAAGAAGCCATTCTTCCGTTTTTATCTACATCATCTAGCACGCTTGTCTGTATGATGCCATCAGTGATAATCGGATATTTGGGGTTCTCTTCTCCCCTAAGAACGATAATAAGTTCACCATTTTGCTCAAAGACAGCACGCTTAACATCACGTACATGATAGACTCCTTCGCGGCGTAGCTTGAATGCAACCTCATTGGCTGTAATCTTAGCCTTACGGCAGGCCTCAACATTAACTACCCCATGTTTGATAAGGATAATCGGAGCACCATCGATAAATCTCTTAAGGGCATGGTTCTTTGTTTTGAGTCTTCTCAAACCTGTGATGAGAGTCGCCCAAATAGTGAGAACAATAGCAAACTGTATGATAGAAACAGAAGGGCTATAGATAATCCCACCGATGATTCCACCGAGTACATAGTTCTGTACTTGGTCCATTGCGGAGGTTGGGGGCTAGGTTGCCTTTGCCCGACTTGTTGATAGTCAGGATAATCGCAAGTAAGCCGAGGAGTAGCTTTAGAAATACATTCAGATAGAAGAAGTCATCTGATTGTAGAAAATCAATGGTAGTCATACGATACTATGATGAAATGATGATACTTGAGTTTTCTATTAAAAATGAGATGTCAAGACCTGCATCGACTACGTTGTAATCCTTTGCGGATATCAACAATCGGATTGGTGTCGTAGATTAGGCGATAAGTACCTCGTATACCGACAGTGGGTGTGATATTATATTTGAGGTCAATGGCTCCTCCAAAGCGTGCTTGCTTGAGGTAGGTGTCAGGTGTAGCTTGATGTATAGCCGTCGTCGTGAGTTCCCAATTTTTACCAATTTTTGTTGCGTAGGCTGATGGAGAAATGGCTCTTGACTCTGTGACTGTAAGCATATCTGTCGTCAATAGATGGGGGAGTAGGGTATTCCCACTTTTCATACTCGTAGAATAAACCAAGAGCAGCAAATGCAAGAGTAGAAGTGCTATTGATTAAGCGATAGCGAGATTGAATACCTGAAGAGAACTTGAATGCCATGCCTCTACTCGTCGCCCATTGAGACTCCATGTAGGGATAAATCTCAAAAAGCTCTGTCAAGTAAGTAGCGATACTCGGCATGTATATATCCTCCACTAAGAGTTACCTTACCTCCGTAAGAAGAGAATTCAAACTTGTTGAGGAGGTTGATCACATGGCTCTTCTTAATTAGGATATTGATGTTTGCACTATTTCTGAAAGTGAATACATCTTCCTTTTCCGTTTAGAAGTTTAGAGAGGGCATAATCATGCCTTGTAGGGTCTTGGTGCTGTCTATGCTCATCGTCATATTCTCAGAGAAAAGCATTTGAGCGTGTCCTTTTAGAGGGGCTAATAGGACAATTAGGGAGTAAGACTAATCTTTTCATATCATGTAAGTTTATTCGTTGTGATGGCGCAAAGGTAATATTAAATGTACAAAAATTGAATAAGTGCATTTTGCATATTCTGAGTTACCTAACAAGGGGCTGGCAAAATTCAATTTTGCCAACCCCTTAGTGTGTAAGGCGAACCTTCAAGATATTAAGGTTCAGTTATAAAAAGTTAAGGCTTAAGAGAAAAAGCCTTAACTTGGCTCATTACTTATAGAATGCCTTTGCGTTCTTCCATTCAGGAGATGTAGAGAGACGCATTTGGACGTGTCCTTCGTCCCAGTATGAAGGGAAGCCACCAAGTACAGCACCTACAAAGATAATCTTCACTGGGTGGTAACCTGCCTTAAGTGCTATGCTCTTATCTCGACGGCTAAACTTCTTGACTTCGCCATTATTGTCGATGAGCTTCTCGCCATCAATCCAAAAACTCGTCATAGTTTGTTGAGAAGAAATAAACGCCATCTTGAGGAACTTCGATATAACCCTCAGCAATAACAGCCTTGCGTTGTAGCTCGTCCATATTATTGCTAAGCTTTATCAGGAATGATGCTTTCAATCTTAGGAACAACAGCATTTTTCCCAGTTTTGAGCATACTTAAAGTCCTTAACTTCATCGTAATCACCGACAGAGATTTTTCACTCTTAGACCTTCCTTAGCATCCTTGAGCTCTGTCGCAGGGCGGAGTGTTTGCTTCTCGAAAGTAATGTGGCGAATAGGGCTCATCTTACCCGAAGGCAGTACAGAAGCCGTCTTGATAACCATATTCTGATTAACCTTGATAGGCTGTGTATAAACAGGGCTATTAGGTGTAGGCTCCGAGCCGTCAGTCGTATAAACTACCTTAATCGGACGAGTAGTTTTGAGGACAAGTGAAGTCGTATCAGTGAAAGCCACGAAGTTGCAAGAGCCGTTAGGTTGCTCTGGTTGAGGAATGTGGTAGTTCACTTGATACTGGTCCATGCGCACATAGGCGTTGTCAAGTCGTCTGTTGAAGTCGTTAAAGTTCTTCTTCTCTCAGGCGTCCACACCGCTTCGGCAAGAGCTATTGTACGAGGATAAGCACGGTACTGACGTATGCTATCGGTGTATAGATATTCGCTCCATACATTAGCTTGAGCTCCCTAGGATGTGATGACGCTTGTCCGCAGATATGCTCTCAGGGATAGGATAGTAATCGTAAGTCTTGGCTAGTGGTGCATAGCAGCAAATAGCAACTGGCTCAATCTTAGGGTCACCTTGGTAGTGGTCAATGTACAGACCGCCACTACCCGGAGTCATAATCACATCGTGTCCTTCGTTAGCACTTTGGATACCGCCTTGTTCGCCTCGCCAGCTCATAACTGTTGCCGTTGGCGCAAGACCACCTTCGAGGATTTCGTCCCAACCGACAAGTTTCTTGCCGTGCTTCGCAAGCATCTTCTCTGCACGACGAATAACGTAGCTCTGCAGTTCGTGTTCATCTTTTAAGCCCTCAGCCTTGATGCGAGCTTGACACTTAGGGCACTTCTTCCAGCGTATTTTTAGGACATTCGTCACCCCCGATATGGAAGTATTCGCTTGGGAAGAGGGGAGCGACCTCATCAATAACGTCTTGTAAGAAGGCGAAAACTTTATCATTTCCTGCACAGAGTACATCTTGCTCTACTCCCCACAATTCGCGCACTTGATAGTCGCTACCTTTCTGTGTCTTAGGGTTACAAGCGAGTTCAGGATAAGCCACAATAGCGCCCATAGCATGCCCCGGCATTTCGATTTCAGGGATTACATCTACATGGCGAGCCTTGGCATAGGCTACGATGTCCTTAACTTGCTCTTGTGTATAGAAGCCGTTAGTCGCAGACCATTGACGAAGGCTTGCGTACGCTACCGACAGAGGTCAAGCGTGGGTATTTCTTAATCTCAATACGCCAACCTTGGTCCTCAGTAAGGTGCCAGTGTAGTTTATTGATTTTTGAAGAGAGAGATTACATCAATGTGGCGTTTAACCTCATCAACAGTAGCAAAATGACGGCTAGGGTCTAGGTGCATACCACGGTAAGGGAATGCTGGTTCGTCCTTGATAGTAACTGCAGGTACAGCCCAACGAACGTCCTTAACCTTGGTCTTGGCTTCAATCTCAGCTGGAAGAAGTTGCATAAGTGATTGCATGCCCCAGAATAGAGCCTTCCGCACTTACGCCTACTACCTCAACGCCCTTAGGCGAAGAAACGAGTGTATAACCTTCTTTGCCTAGCCCCTTGAGTTTAGGGTTGATGCTGAGCTTGATGCTCTGACTAGCTCCCGAAGACTTCACTGCGAGGGGAAGACCAGTTGATGCCTGCATCTTAGCTTGGAAGAATTTAGCGATAGTCATTGCTTCTTTGCCACTCGCTACGAGTGTAGTCTTGGGGGCTTAGGATAAATTCGCCTTGTTGGGTAGTAAGTTCCTTAGGCATAGGGATAATGTTAATCCCCTTATTGTAAGACTTACTTTCTTGAGCGACGAGGCTCGTCATAAGAGAGAGAGCCGTTGCCACTGATAGAATAATCTTCTTCATTTACACGATTATGTTGTTAGTATATTATGTAATATTTCTAGCTCAAAGATAACCAAATTGCATCATTTGCCAAATTGGGGGGCTGATAGAGAGTGTGCGCTAAGAGGCAAAAGAAAAGGGCTGTGCCAAAGTTTATTTTGGCGCGACCCCTTTGAGTATTTGTTTATTCTAGCTTAGTGGCTATCCGAGCCTACTACCTTAAGGCGGTCGCTCGAAGTTTTGGCGATAGCCTCGTAATACTCCTTGCTATAGCCGGGGAAGCTAGGAGCTTCGCTTAGTCCGTAGCCATTGTCTTGGAAGTGGCCGTTCTTTTCCTTCTTCATGTTACCGTCCATGTACTTTACGAGGAGGTATTCACCTAGTTGCTTCCAGCGAGCTACCATAGCGTTAGCCACATCAGAAGTATAGTTGTTCAAGAATGCTGTCGCCTTCTCAGGGCTTTCCTTGAGTAAGCGAAGAGCCCTCTGTGTCGATACTATTTTGCTCTGCGAAGTACTTGTTTTCTAAGCGTTCTTGCACAGGGCGGATATCCTTAATCATAGGTTCGTAGCGGTTGTACGCCATATTCGCTACCCAGTTGTGAATCCAGAATGCGCTAGTCCAAGAGAAGTGCATCATATCGCCATTACCTTGGCGGTAAGCCTCAGGGATAGTTGTGATGCTTGCGTACATAGGCGTAAATACCGTTGTGTTGGCATCATCGACACCAAACCAAAGAACGCCACCGACAGCATCGGGTAACCATGAGCGTAGTTGAGCCACGAGTACAAAGCCTGTCTGTTGTGTAGCGATAGCACGTTCGTTGATATAATTCTGTCCTTCTACCTCAAAAACTCATAGGGTCTCCAGCGGTAAGGCGACTTATAAGGACCAGCACCTACGTCCTGAGTCATATCCATAGAGGTGCCTTCGTAGTGATTGCGCATAGCTCTCTGCACATCTTGAACAGACACTTTGCGGTCAGGAATAACGTATAGAGGCATGTAGTCGGCATTCAAATCTCCTCTTACGTGCTTTTTCGTACTTCTCGGCATCCTTAGAGAAGTTGCGGAAGAAGCTCCATACACGAGCTTCGCAAGCACGCAGACCGCTGAATGTGTAAGGGTTGTAAGCCTTTTGGAAATCAAAGTCGGCATCATTGCCCTTGTAATATCCCATTTGGCGAGCGAGGTTTACAACGTCCTTTTCGTACATGCAGTTCTCTTTATCTCCGAAAGGAATCTTGTGAATACGAGCTTGGTTAGCGTGAGCTGAAATAGCATTGTCAGGGATACGGATAGCTACCCACACGGCACCTTTCTTACCCTTGCCCTTACCAATCATCTCAAGAACCCACACTTCATTCTTGTCGGCAATGGTAAAGCTTTCACCGCTACTAGCGTAACCATAATCGCGTACAAGGTCAGTCATCGTCTTGATGGCTTCTCTTGCGCTCTTGCTCCGTTGTAGAGAGACATAGATAAGGCTACCATAATCCATAATACCATTAGCCTCGCCTAATTCCTTGCGACCGCCCCAAGTAGACTCTGTAATCGCTACTTGATGCTCATTCATATTACCTACGACATTATAGGTTATGCTAGCTTCGGGAATGTATCCAAGAGGTTTATGGGTATCCCATTCACGTATTTCACGCATAGCACCCTTAGGGTGATTCATTGCAGCCCAGTGATATAGCTCTCCGTAGAGCGTGTGTGAGTCGGCAGCGTAGCTAATGATGACAGAACCATCTGTAGAAGCCTTCTTACCAACGATGAGGTCAGAGCAGGCCTCAGCCTTGGGAGTGCTAGCAAGCGCAAGAGCACCCACAACGAATGAGAGAAATAAGTTCTTCTGCATAATGTCTAAATTTTGCTGATTTAATTACTGATATATCCAAAGATACAGAATATTTCCAACAGGAATAGATTTTTATGTGAGTGCCGTAGGTGTAAAGTCCCAGTTATTTAAGTACGTGCAAACACTTCAAAGACTACGTTGTACTTAATTCAGTAAGTACACGTAAATACTTTTAGTAAGTGCGCGCACTTATTTTTAGTGAGTACGCGTACCTAAATTTGTAAGTACGTAGTACTTTCTGGAGACTTCAGCTGTAGTCTGTACAAACTACACGTGTAGTCTCTTCAAACTACGGCTGAAGTTTGTACAGCCTTCGCCGAGGTTTTGAGTTTAGGAAACGCGCGCAATATTTTTTTAGACAGTTATCTGACCAATTAAAGGTTTGGTTTAGAAAAGATTATTAACTTTGTGGAAGCTATTTTTAAAAAAAGTATTTAACGTATGAAAAAAACTACTATCTTTTTTTCTTGGCTTTTGCCGTATCAGCACCTTTGCTTGCCCAGAATGAAAAAGTTTAACCCAAGCACTGGAGCTCTCCTAGATGGTAAAACTATTATTAAAGCCAATCTAACATCTCCTCTGCTGAATAGCTATAGTTTCTCAGCAGAACGTATTCTAACGAAAAGCTTGAGCTTGCAGGTAGGCGTTGCTAAGCGTAGCGACAGCAAACTCCCTTTTGCAGAGTCTATTGAGAAGAAGGTCACAGATAATAAAGATCTTTCTGTAAATAATCTAACTGTTGGCTCATTTGCAGTAACGCCTGAACTTCGCTGGTATACAGGTGGTAATTATGGTAAGGGCTTTTATTTAATGGCTTACTATCGTTATCAAAAGTATACTATGCAGGGGATAGAGGGTAAGACTGAACTCTCGACAACTGCGGCTGGAACATCTAAGAAAGAGGAAGTAAACCTTGCTTCTTCTGGGGACTTGACAACTAATAGTTTTGGTGCAGGATTTGGTGTACAATGGTTCTTAGGAAAAAAGAAGAACATTGTACTAGACTGGAATATCCTTGGCGCACACTATGGTAAGGGAACGCTTAACCTCTCTGGTACATTTACTTCAAAGAATGAACTTAGTAAGGAGCAGTTAGATGAGTTAGAGAAGGTTGTATCTGATGATCTTAAGGATGTTCAAAAAGGTCAAGTTAAGGACGTGAACGTTGAAGTTAATGCAAAGAATAAGAAGATATCTGTTAAGGATATGTCTACTCCATGGGCATGGCTAAGAACATCTCTCTCAATAGGTATCCGTTTCTAAGATACTCCTAAGAGTGCTTCGGCACGACATCTTTTTACGACCCAGGGCGCAAGCTCTGGGTTTTGTTCTTAATGTGTAGCCGTGTTCTCGTGTTGATTTTATGCGAATACTCATATTATATATATTATCTTTGTAGGAAATAATAGAATAAGTATAAATGGAGTATAATTTTAAGGATATAGAGACGCGCTGGCAAGAGTCTTGGCGTAAACAAGAATTGTATAAAGTAAGCGAAGATACTTCTCGTCCTCCCTACTATGTACTAGATATGTTCCCTTATCCTAGTGGTGCTGGTCTACACGTTGGTCACCCTCTAGGTTATATCGCTTCAGATATTTTTCTCTCGCTATAAGCGTCTACGAGGCTTTTAACGTTTTACATCCTATGGGCTATGATGCTTTTTTGGATTGCCTGCTGAGCAGTATGCTATCCAAACAGGTCAGCATCCTGCCAAAACAACAGAAGTTAATACAGCTCGCTACCGTGAGCAGTTAGATAAGATTGGATTTAGTTATGACTGGAGTCGTGAGGTTAAGACTTGCGATGCTGAGTACTATAAGTGGACTCAGTGGGCTTTTACGGAGCTCTTCCAGTCGTATTACGATAATAAGAGTGCTAAGGCAAAGCCTATCGCTGAACTCGTAGCGCACTTCGAACTTCATGGCACTGCAGGTCTAGATGTGGCTCAAGGGGAAGAGCTTTCTCGATGCTACACAATGGCAACAGATGACTAAGGCAGAGCAAAGCGCAACCTTGATGAATTACCGCTTGGCTTACCTTGGAGATACTATGGTAAACTGGTGTGCAGCTCTAGGTACTGTACTTGCCAATGATGAGGTGAGCGAGGGCTTGAGTGTGCGTGGCGGTCACCCCGTAGAGCAAAAGCTTATGCGTCAGTGGTGTTTGCGTGTAAGTGCTTATGCAGAGCGACTCCTCAATAGCTTAGATAGCCTTGAGTGGACAGAAGCTCTTAAGGAAACTCAACGTAACTGGATTGGACGTAGTGAGGGTGCAGAGGTTAAGTTCCCTATATCAGGAAGTGAAGAGCTTGTAACAGTCTTCACTACTCGCCCTGATACAATATATGGCGTTAGCTTTATGGTGCTTGCACCTGAAAGCGAACTTGTTTCCCTGCTAACGACAGAGTCTCAGCGTGTGGCTGTAGACAAGTACTTGCAGGCTACCAAGCGCAAGACTGAGCGTGAGCGTATAGCAGACCGCAGAGTAAGTGGGGTCTTTAGTGGCTCATACGCTGTAAATCCGATTACAGGAAAGGAAATTCCTATTTGGATTAGTGATTATGTCCTTGCTGGTTATGGTACAGGTGCTATTATGGCTGTGCCTGCTCACGATAGCCGTGACTTTGCTTTTGCACGTCATTTCGATTTGCCTATTGTGCAGGTTGTTATTCCTGAGGGCGAAGAGGAAAGCAATCCTAGCGAATGGGACGAAAGCAAGGATAGTAAGGCTGGCACTATGGTCAATAGTGATTTGCTAAATGGACTAAGTGTTAAGGAGGCTCAAGCTAAGATTAAGGCATTGATTACTGAGCGTGGTCTTGGTCGTGTCAAGATTAATTATCGTTTACGTGATGCTATATTCTCACGCCAACGCTATTGGGGTGAGCCATTCCCAGTCTATTATAAGGACGGCATCGCTGAGGTACTTCCACTAGAGCAATTACCTCTTTGCCTCCCTGAGGTAGATAAGTTCCTCCCAACAGAAACAGGTGAACCGCCTCTTGGTCGTGCTGAAGGCTGGCATACCGCAGAGGGCTATCCATATGAACTAAGTACAATGCCAGGCTTTGCGGGTAGTAGTTCCTACTATCTCCGCTATATGGACCCTCGCAATGAGCAGGCTCTAGTTGGAAAGGAGGCTAATGAGTATTGGCGTCATGTAGACCTATATATTGGCGGAACGGAGCATGCTACGGGGCATTTGATTTATAGCCGTTTCTGGAATAAGTTCCTCTTTGACCTCGGTGCAGTGTGCGAAGATGAGCCATTCCGCAGACTTGTCAATCAGGGTATGATACAAGGACGCAGTAACTTCGTTTACCGCATCAAGAATACAAACACATTTGTAAGTTTTGGGCTTAAGGACCAATACGATGTACAGCCCTATACACGTTGATGTCAATATCGTATCGAATGACAAACTTGATTTAGAGGCATTCAAGGCATGGCAACCAGACTTCCATAATGCAGAGTTTATCCTGGAAGACGGTCAGTATGTGTGTGGTTGGGCTATCGAAAAGATGTCTCAAGTCTATGCACAACGTCGTGAACCCTGATACGATTATTGAGCGTTACGGAGCAGATACTTTACGTTTCTACGAAATGTTCCTCGGTCCTCTAGAGCAGAGCAAGCCTTGGGATACTAATGGTATTGATGGTGTTCATCGTTTCCTTAAGAAACTATGGAACCTATACTGGGCAGGTGACAGTGTCAAGGTTACTGATGAATCTGCTTCTAAGGACGAACTTAAGTCTTTGCACAAGCTTATCAAGAAGGTTACAGCGGATATAGAGAATTTCTCATTCAATACGAGTGTATCTGCTTTCATGATTTGCGTCAACGAACTAACAAGTTTGGCTACAAGCAAAAGAGAAATCTTGAGGGCCTTTACTTATCCTATTAAGCCCTTACGCTCCTCATATTGCTGAAGAACTATGGCATGCAATAGGCGAGGAGGGTTCGGTCGTTACAGCTGAATGGCCTGAGCTTAATGAAGCTTATCTTGTGGAAGATAACTTTACTTACCCTGTTAGCTTCAATGGTAAGACGCGCTTTATGCTCTCTCTCCCTGCAACGCTCACTCCTCAGGAGGTTGAGGCGCCGTTCTTAGTGCTCCCGAAGCAGAGAAATGGCTAGAGGGCAAAACGCCTCGTAAGGTTATCGTTGTGCCTAAGCGCATTGTTAATATCGTATTATAATATATCATTCACTCTTCACCCATTCCGCACGATTAAGGCGGAATGGGTATAACTCATGACAGCCTTATGGTTAATAACCCACTTCGTTACTTGGCAAACCACTTTGTCTCAGTCTTACAAGAGCTACGTTCTCAGGTCGTAACTAAGCGTTTTTTTGGATAGATGTATTGGTGGTTTTTATCGGCGTTTGCTTCTATGCAATAGGCTTCAGCTTCCTGATTTATCCGCAACGTATCACTACGGGAGGATTGACAGGTTTCTGTAACCTATTTACACTGACCTTTGGTATCGGTGTAGATGTGCCGTACAATATCATCAATTATTTCTTGTTGCTTTTGGCGTTCTTATTCCTCAATAAGAATTTCTTCATCAAGACTCTAATCAGGGATATTCTTTATCGGCTTAATCCTTAAGTATACGACCCATTGGGCTGTACCTAATCCAGCAGATATTGAGAGCTTTTAAGCTGATGGTCCTGCAAGACCAACCAGTCTTAGCTTTGGCTATAGGTTCGGTGCTTACGGGTCTTGGCCTTGGTTTGGTATTCTCTGTCAATGGCTGTACGGGCGGAACTGATGTGATTGTGGCTTTAATCAATAAATACTCCAATATGTCTATCGGGCGTCTGTTCTTATATGTGGATGGCTCTGTAGTCGTTATGAGTTTCTTTGTTAATGTCTTCTTTGCTAAGTATCCACTGCCAGTGACAGATGCGTTCAGTAAGTTGGTGCTATCCATTCTGCAGGTTGTCTTAGTTTCGCAGACGCTTGATTGGTACATACGCTACAACAGACAGAGTGTACAGATTACAGTCTTTAGTCGTAAGTATGCCGAGATCAACGAGGCTGTAACGCACAGACTCAAGCGTGGCTGTACTATTCTTGATGGGCAAGGAGGCTATTCGGGTGAAACCTTTAAGGTCTTGGTAATCGTTACTCGTCTACGTCAAAGTGTAGATGTGCGACGTCTGATTGAAGAGATTGACCCACAAGCTTTCCTAACAATAGGAGAGGTACAGGGTGTCTATGGACAGGGTTTTGAGAACTTCGGTAAGAAATCCTAAGAGAAAAAAACTAATTGATTTAGAAAGTAGATGTAAAGCATATCTTATTTTGATTATGCAAAAGTACTATGAATAGTAAGAACTACTGTGTTATCATGGGCGGCGGTATTGGTAGCCGCTTCTGGCCCAAGAGCCGAGAGTCTAAACCTAAACAGTTCCTTGATATATTTGGTGTAGGGACGTTCGCTCCTACGTATGACCTTTGATCGTTATGCTCAGTTTATTCCAGTGGAGAATATCCTTGTCGTAACCAATGAGAGCTATCGTGACCAAGTCCTTGAGCAGTTGCCCGAGTTATCAGCCTCTCAAGTACTCTTGGAACCTATGCGCCGCAATACTGCTCCATGTATTGCGTATGCTTGTTACCATATTCAAGCGAAGTGCCCCGATGCTAATATTATCGTGAGTGCTTCTGACCACTTAATCCTTGATGAAGCTAAATTCATCAAGAGTATGCAACGCTCGCTTGACTATGTCTCTAGTCGTGATGAAATCGTAACTCTTGGTATTCGTCCTTCTCGTCCTGAGACGGGTTATGGCTATATTCAAATGGTTCCTGATGATGCTAAGGATGAAGATGACTTTTTATCGAGTGCAGACTTTTTACGGAGAAGCCTAATAGAGAGCTAGCAGAGACTTTTGTGCAGAGCGGAGAGTTTCTGTGGAATAGTGGTATGTTTATTTGGAACCTGCCCACGATTATGAAAGAGTTTCAAAGTCAGTTGCCCGAAATCTGTACGCTGATGGATGATGGTCTTGATTGCTTCGGCACAGAGCGTGAGCATGCTTTTATCCATGAGGCATTCCCTCGTTGTCCAAGTATCTCTATTGACTATGGCGTTATGGAGCATGCTCCTCACGTGATGGTCCTGCCTGTGGACTTTGGCTGGGCTGACCTCGGAACTTGGGGTAGCGTCTACGAACTTAAGGATAAGGACGAACAAGAGAATGTAACCTTGCATGGTGATGCGATGTACTATAATAGCCGAGGTAACATTGTCTCTATGGAGAATGAAAAATCAGTTAGTAGTCCTTGAAGGTATCAATGATTGTATCGTAGCTCAGAGTGAAGGTGTGTTACTAGTTTGTCATCGTGCTGAGGAGCAACGTATCAAGGAGTTTACTTCTGATGCATCCGAACGCTATGACAAGAAGTTTGATTAGATAATGGAAGCTTTCCTGCATTATGTTTGGGAGCATCGTCGGTGGGAGTCTCTTACTCCTGCAGGGATACTCTCAGACTGTAATGTCGAAGTGTTAGATATAGGGCTCTGCAACAAAAATGCAGGGCCCGATTTTTTAGAAGCCAAGATACGCATCGATGATATTGTATGGGTTGGAGCCGTAGAAATTCATGAGTGTGCGAGTCAGTGGTATGAGCATGGTCATCACCTAGATGCGACCTATAGTGGAACTATCCTACACGTTGTAGAGCATTGGGATAAGGAAATAAGGCTGTGTAATGGAAGGCTTGTTCCTTGCTTGATTATGTGTGTGCCAGAGGAGCTGAGGGCGCAGGCCTCTCTGTTGGTTGCTCATGCTGAGGAATTACCTTGCACACCCTTTTTATGCACAACTGAAGGAAGAGTCTGTGCGTGAGTATTTACAGCGTCTAGCTTGTGAAAGGCTGAGGCCAAAAAGCCGACGACTTACGCACCTTGCCGAGCAGTACGACTGGCATGAAGCTCTGCATATTAACCTGTTCCGTTACCACGGATTTGGCTTGAACAATGAAGCAATGGAGGCTCTTGCCTATGCTTTGCCTTATAAATTGCTGACACGTTATCTTGATAATGAGAAGCAATGTAAGGCGCTTATCTTTGGACAAGCCTCTTTGATTGATAGATATCCCAATGAAGAGGAGCGTGAGTCTATTAGAGAAGAATATGCTTTCTTAAGGCATAAGCATAGCCTTGAACCAATAGACTCTAGCCTGTGGAGGCGTTTGCGTACTCGCCCAGCAAGTTTCCCCGAATGTCGTTTACAACAACTTACTGATTTATTGCGCTCAGGTCGCTGGTCGCTTTCGTCCGTCTTATCTGTGCGAACAGCTCAAGAACTACATACCCTTCTAGCTCCTTTGAGCCCTAACTCTGCCGATAGTATAGGCATCAATGTTTTGCTGCCATTTGCCTATGCACATGGGGCGGTTCATGAGGGTAAGGAAATAGAACCCTATTTATCTATGCTTACGACTCTGCCTGCCGAGAATAATAAGATTACACGTCTATTCTCTAAGGCTGGAATAAAAAAATTAAAAATGCCTTAGAGAGTCAAGCTGTATTGCAATTATACCGCTGTTACTGCGAAGCGCACAAATGTCTTTATTGCCATTGGGGGCGTTTGTTGCTTAGTAGACGCTTTTGAGGGGGACAACTAAAGTCTGTTCTTTATTCATTTGCCTTTTAATGTCGGAGTGTTCACCCAAGAGATTGTGTGGGCATGTGCGGATAAAATGATAGTTGCGTTTCCTAAACTCAAAACCACGGCGAAGGCTGTACAAACTTCAGCCGTAGTTTGTGCAGACTACACGTGTAGTTTATACAGACTACAGCTGAAGTCTCCAGAAAAGTACTACGTACTTACAAATTTAACTACGCGTACTTACGAAAATAAGTGCGCGCACTTACTAAAAGTATTTACGTGTACTTTACTACAACGAGTACGATGTACTCATGATTGTCCTTTTATTATTAAAAAAATTGGGGGAGTAGGCTGGGGAGTTTCTCTGCAATGGAGGAGATAAGGTGGTTGTGCAATACGCCCTTTCTAGCTACGACCAACCCATGGGGGTGAGCGATTATCAACTCTCCAAGGCTATTCCCGAACAGCTCAAGTCAGCTCTTCCATCGATAGAAGAAGTCGAGGAAGAGCTGAACAGGATTATCGGTGAAGAATAGCTTGATCTTATTGCTTGATGATGTGTCCGTCTCTTATAAGGTAAAGACTTGAGTATATCGTTGTGTCAGGAGTATTCCTATTGCCTATGATTTCTCCAGTCTCCTTGTCGTATTCCAGATGCTCTACTTCGTATCTGTGAATGTGAATACTATCTGTAGTCACAACAAAATGAGCAAAGTGTTCGGTTTCAAATGTGAAGTCCAAACTTAAAAATGACAGCATCGAGTATCTTGTTTCCTTTGGAGATAGAAAGAATGGTAGCTTCGATTGGTATATCGTTTTCTCCAGCCAGTTTGGCTCTAAGGAGTCGATAAGTATATCCGTCCGAGGACATTTGCTCTTCACAAATACCTGTTCTTATCTGTTTGGGGAGCCTAAAGCCAAATGTCTCTCCGTAGATAGTGTCGTGCGTGAACATGATACTATCTTGAAGTGGAGACTTTTGCGCAACCATCTGTGTCCAATAAATCGCTTTTTGACTTGATTGCTGAGCAGTGCAAGCAAAGAGTATTGCACCAAATAACACTGCGATAAGAAGAGATGTGAATAACCGAGTGCCTATCATTCTACCTCCGTAATTTCCTTCGCAAGACCTAGCTCCAAGGAGAAGAGAAAGTATTACGCTGATTCTTATAAGAAGTCTTTTTAGCATTATAGTCTATAATTAATAGGGAGGGTGCTCGTATCCTATTGGAGCATAGATTTACAGCATGTTGAGATGTTCGCTTGCGCGTATATGCTACTTTGGTTTGCTTACAGACAGCCTGAGCTTAAGTAATAAGGATGCAACTACCAGCCCCAAACATCCTCCAAGGAAAGTATACACAAGAAAAGTGATACCAGCGTGAGTATCGAGCATTTGTAGAGTGGATGCCAGAAAAGACTCATCCACAGGTGCTGTATCTAAATAATTAGCCAATGCTTCGAAAAGAGACAGAAGACCACCTATTGTACAGCCAATAGCAATGGAAACGCACTTGGTCTTACTCTGCGAGAATCTTTTTGGGGAACATAGGTCTCTTTAGGGTCAGTGTACTCGATTAGAACCTTTATCTGCTTTTTCTCAGGGAAAGCGAGATTGAGAATTTTGTTTGTGACGATTGTCCACTCTCTATTGCTAGGTGTGTCATCATAATCATCATTTATTGATGCTTGTTCTGCTAATTGTGGTGTTGCATAAACATCATGCTGTGGAATGAAAGCAAAACAACCGAAAGAGCCACCCTAGCACATCATACCCAACTTTAAACTCGTAGGTGCCTCCAATATGAATCATAACATCTGTTGCGAGCATAGGCGTCTTTTCTTGGTGAATTGATTAGAGAATTGTCTAAGTTGTATCGTGTTGCTAAAGGTTGTGCAGGTAGCTTCCGTTTGCCAAATCGAGTTAGAATGAAAGCTCCCATACCTGTAAAAGCGAGGATAGTCAGGTATCCACATTGTTCCATAGAGATTCTGTTCCCAATTTCTTGGAATAAAGGCTCTATTCATCAGCTGATGCTTTCCGTCCTTGATGCCAAGGGTATACCAAGCATCACGAGTTACGTTGAAAGAGAAAACCTTTATTCCATTGGGGTTCTTCTCACTAAAGTCCCAGACATCCGCCTTATATACAGGAACAATGATGGCTGAGTCAGAGAAAATGTTGTCTGTCCCCTTTAGAGCCTGTATTGTATATCCTGTTTTGATGTTACTAATGACAATTCTTATGTGGACATCGATGGCTTGTATTCTTATATTACCCTTAACTTGTGTATTAGAACATCTAACCTTTAGAGTTGCCATGTGAGCCTTCTATTATTGAGAGTTCAAAGCTATCTACTTTCATATGCCCATCATCTGTAACAGTTCCAGACACAGTAGCAGAATAAACGCCTTCTTTTGTCTCTTCTTCAAAGTCAAAAGCTTAAGTCTTGTCCTATGAAGTCTTCGTAGTTGCTGAGAATGAGATGTAGGTAAACCTTTCTCCCAATGGGGAACACTCTCGATTTGCTACCATCCTCTTTGATCCAATAAGCGTCAATGAGTCGTACTTCTGGAGTGATGCTCTTACTTCTTGGACTTAGTTCTTCATCCTTGACCTTATGCCACCGCCAACCGAAGTCACGTGTTAATCGTATGAACTTGTTGATGGCAAGCTCTCGGGGTGTGATGCGAAGCGTTGTGCAGAAGTCAGCCTTTCGTCTTGGCTCATATGGGATAGGGTGTGCCATCGGAGAACTGCTCTTGATGACCTATGATGATAGCTCGCTTGAAAGAAATCCTGCGAAAAGGCTGGTCGCTCAAGCCGTCGAAGACTTGAAGTTCGCCAGAAATAGGCTGTTCTTCCCAAAGGTCGAACATCAAGTCAATGAGATAATCATCGGGAGGTGTGCTTAAATTGACAAGTAACTCGCCATTGTAGGGGAATGGTCCTGAGGGGTATCCATCCACTCTTTGGACAGGTAGCTGAAAAAAATCTGTTCAAAGGTTCTAACCTCGTATTCTCGCTCGTTCAGCCGAAGTACTGCTCTTATTGCCATAGCTGTATAGCTGTTTTAGTTTATATCTTCAGAATGAGTGACAAGAAGGAGGAGAAAGATAGCTCTCATTCACTAAGGCAAAAGATAATCATTTGGCATTATAAATGAGCGATGTACAGACTCTTTAACAGGGTAACCGCATCAAAATTCAGGCGCATTATGAGTGCCGTAGGCATGACACTCCTGCAAAGCCCAGGGTGAAATGAGGGCAAAGCCCGATATGAAACCCTGGGTATACACTGAACGAAAAGTAATATCGAGGCTCCGTAGGAGGCGGCACTATAACGCGAGCATTTGTCTTACGTCTCGGAAGTGCCGCCCTTTGGGGCTCAATAAATGTGGTCCAATAATTAACCCAGGGCTTGCGCCCTGGTCTATGCAGGAGTATCGCCCTTATAGGGGCTCCTCTACCTCTTCCCAGTCAATATACTTTATTATTTTTGATGCGCTTGCCATTCTGATTAAGCACGTTGTATAATATACTCATTTTTTTTTCGTACTTTTGCGTGACTTTGCCCTCGTAGTTCAACGGATAGAACAAGAGTTTCCTAAACTTTAGATAGCAGTTCGATTCTGCTCGGGGGTACTTTCTCAAGAAAAAGGTTAAGTAAGTATTTAATAAATTTAAGATAAGCAGTAGAATAATGGCTGTAACGATGAACAATACCAGTGCTTTAGCTGCTAAGCTAGTAGTATCGGTGACAAAGGCTGAGTATCAGCCTGAAGTAGAGAAGGCTCTTAAGAATGTTCGTAAGAATGTAGAAGAAAAGGGCTTCCGTAAGGGTCAGGCTCCAATGAGCATGATTGTTAAAGAAATATGGTATGGCGGTTAAGCTTGACGAGATTAACCGTCTGGCTGGTCGTCAAATCTATGACTATATTAACGACAATAAGCTCCGTGTACTAGGTGAACCTCTTCCAGTAGAAGGACAGAACGTTGCAGACCTAGAGGGCGATAAGGACTTTGAGTTTACTTTCGAAGTGGCTCTAGCTCCAGAACTTAATATTAAGCTTACTAAGGAAGATAAGATTCCTTACCTCAAGATTGAAGCAACAGACGAGATGGTGTCTGCTCACATCGAACAGATGCTTGCTCAGCACGGTAGCCGTCAGGATGTAGACACTGTAGAAGATAATGACCTTGTGCGTGGTATCCTTACTGAGCTTGCTGATGGTCAGCCTAAGGAAGGTGGTGTCGTAAACGAAAACGCTATGCTTCTTCCTCTTTATATCAAGAATGAAGAAGTACGTGCTCAGTTCGTTGGTGCTGCTAAGAATGCAGTTATCGTTTTCGAACCATTCAAGGCTTACGAAGGTAATGGCGCAGAGCTAGTATCATTCCTTAATGTAGAAAAGGATGCTGTTCCTACTTTACGAAGGTGTACAGTTTCAGCTTCCAAATCGAAAGCATCAGCCGTCACGTACCAGCAGAACTTAACGAAGCATTCTTCACAGCTGCATTTGGCGAAGAAGGAGAAGTTAAGGACGAAGCTACACTACGCGAACAGGTGAAGAATGGTTTCCGTGAACAGTTTGACCCAGAGAGCGACTACATGTTCGTAGTAGATACTCGTAAGGTTATCCTTGCTAAGGCTGGTAAGGTAGAGCTTGCTGAAGATATCCTTAAGCGTTGGCTTAAGAGCTCTAACGATAAGCTAAGCGAAGAGCAAATCAATACTGAATACCCTGCAATGGTTGAAGACCTTGTTTACCAACTAGTGAAGGATGGTATCATGGCTGAGAACAATGTACAGGTAACTCCAGAAGAAGAGCTTGCTTTTGCAACTATCGTAGCTAAGAGCCAGTTCGCTCAGTATGGTATGAGCTCAGTTCCAGATGAAATGCTTGAAGGCTATGCTAAGCAGCTTATCAGCCGTGAAGAAACTGCACGTAACATCCGCGCACGTCTCTACGACAACAAGTTCGCTCAGATTGTTAAGGGCATGGTAACTGTAGAAGAGCGTAACGTAAGCCCAGAAGAATTTGGCAAGTACGCTCGTGGTGAAGAGTAATCTTCAGCCCTCGAATAGATAAAAAGCAATAGGCGGTATCACTTCTGTGATACCGCCTATTTTGTCTTATTATAAGTGCTAGATTTGAAGAGGGCTTATTCAAAAAAATGGCAGACAAGAAGCTCTTGCATGTATTCGGGCTTAATCTCTGTGTTGAGACATTTGTACATGCCCCAAGGCTCGCGCTTAAGACGAGGACAAAGGAGGGCTTCTTCACGGAGGTTTCGCACGTACAAGATTACTGATAATAATGGGTTTATCTTTGAGCTTGCGTAACTGGCGTACCAGCTCTAGCCGTCGCATCTTCATAGCCCGTTAGCCTATCGATGACCCATTGCTCAGCTTCTTCTCTAGCGAGGAGAATGGCATCGAAAGCCTCTCCACGTTGCTCTGTCAGGACTTGGCAACTTGCTATTCTGCGGTATTCTTGAACGATGAGCTCGGCATGCTCACTGCTGTAAGACGGAGTCGGATACACTCCTCCATATTCACAGAGGAGTTCGTAATCCTGATCAGCCGACATCCAAAGCATCTCTAATTGAAGGTTCTCAAGTTCGCTTGCAGGGATTTGATAGCGGAAGCCTGCATCAGCGAAGTCAAAGTTTTTCACCGTAGTATGCCCTTAACTTCTCATTAGCAGGAATAAGGATAAGTGCATCAGTACCTCATTTACGTTCTTCCTCTTCTACGCTTTGCATCAGCTTGTGCATAAGCCCTTGCCCACGATAGTCGGGGTGCACACATGCGCCCGATATATAGGCTAGCTTAATGCGCTTAGGCTGCTTGATGCGGGGAAAGTACTCACTACGAATAATCCCAATATGAGCCACGGCAAGCCCGTCTTGATTGTATTCTAAATAAGTATCTTCGGCACGAGCAACCTTAGAAAAGTAAAAGTCTAAAAAGTCGGCATCATCATCAGGGAAGCAAATGCTCCACAGTGTGCGTGCTGCTTGTATGCTTGAGTTCATAAGAATAGAATAAGAAGTATTTGAGCCGAGATAATACGGAGGAACATAATCACAGGATAAACTGTTGCGTAAGCCACGCTACAGTTGCGACTCTCTGTAATATCGACTGCATAGTCTAGTGCAAAAGGATTAGCCACAGAGCCACAGAGCATACCAGCCGTTTCGGCATAGCCTTTTTTCAGAATGAATATATTGATACCTCCGGAAATTAGAATTGGACCAACGGTAATAAGTGCGCCTAGTCCTAACCACAACAAACCATCACCATTGAGGAGCGTATCGGCAAAATGACCTCCGGTAGATAGACCTAGACCAGAGAGGTAAAGCACGAGCCCTATTTGCTTGATGAGTTGCGTCGCACTATTGGTCATAAAGGTAGATACCTTAAGCCTTGCACCAAAAGCCCCCATCAGAATACCCATAACGATAGGACCACCAGCGAGTCCTAGTTTAAGCGGAATGCTCATACCCGGAATAAATAGAGGGATAGAACCGAGCAAGCACCCAAGGGCTAGACCAAGGAAGAAACTTACGAGGCGAGGTTTATCGAGTGTTTGGATAGAGTTACCCATGAGCTTTCTCTACTTGAGATACTGCACCTGCTTCGCCTACTACTACAAGGCGGTCTCCAGTCTGAAGATACAAATCAGGGCTGGCAAGAAGTTCGACTCCAGCACGGTCAATACGTGTGATGTTGAGACTATACTTATTGCGGAGCTTTAGAGTTCCGAGCTTGACCCCATTAAGTTTAGGGTTCGTGATGATAATACGCTTACTATTTAATCGCGCATCGATAGCGTCCCAGTTAATGTCGGGTCTGTTCCAGTCTTGTTGGTCATCTCGTTTGCCAAAGAAAGCTTCTAGCTCTTCTGCATCCTCTTGGTGGCAGAGTACCAAGATATGGTCGTGCTTATAAAGTTGGGTGGTAGAGCTAGGGAGTAGAAGTTCGTCCTTGCGCCAAATGCGAGAGATGATAAAAGTGCTTCTTGGTTTTCTGAACGATGTCTTTAACCGTATGTCCACATAAACCCTCTGTGAGAATTTCAAACTCGGCGATATAAGCAGCTCTAAACTCGCTCTTCTCTGTCTTACTTGTCGTGGGTGCAATGCGGAAGAGTAGGGCTAAAGATAGGATAACTCCGACGACACCAAAAGGATATGTAACAGCTGTAGCCATAGCCGCATCAGCACCGAGCTTAGGCTCTGTAGGGTGCAGGCTTTGGAGTGTAGACTGTACTGCCGCAAGTACGGGCGTATTCGTTGCTGCTCCACTCATAACGCCAAGAATATTACCCATAGATATACCGAGGCTATAGTGTATCGCTATTACCATGATATAGGTAATGACGAGCAGAAATATCCCTTGAAGATTATAGCCAATACCCTTGCTCTTGAGTGAGGGGAAGAATGATGGTCCCACTTCCACCCCTAGAGCATAGACGAAGAGTGCTAGACCAAAGCTTTGAATAAAGCTTGTCATTGACTCTACTGTCTGTACCCCGAAGTGGGCAAAGAGAATGCCGACGAAGAATACAAAGGTTACACCTAAGCTGATGCTCGCGATGCGCATACGTCCGAGAAGAAGACCTATCCCCGAGACGATGCTAAGAATAATAATCGTTTGTGTTCCTGATGGAATAAGGAACATCTCTTGTAGCCATGAAATGACGCTATTCATATCTATTGAGTAAATTAACTGTCTAGGGGCGGAATTTAATGCTGTAGCTTCCGAGAGCCCCCTTGATGCTTAATATATATATTTGTCTAGGGTAGCAGTGAATTTGTCGGTATAATGTTTTTCTCCCTCTGTGAGCTTTCACTTCTGTATAGCGTTGCCCGATAAGGTCGTATACTTTGAGCTGTAGCTTCTCCTTGAGGATTCTGGATGTAAAGCTGTCCGCCATAGTAATACGCTGAGTATTGCTCAGGGTTAGGAATGTTTGGTGTTCCGTTGCCGTTTTGCTTATCTCCTTGAATGAGTAAGTCAATCCACAGGCTTCGTCCTAGTGTATTGCTTTTTGCTCCAAGTGGAACCGATGCTCTTTGCCCAAGTACTTTGCTGATAGTCTTTTTGTGTATTGCGGTATTGGGCTGTAAGGAGTGGATAATCTAGTTTGCTGTCGTCCGTCGTGCGGATAGAGAGCAAGTAAGAGCCTGCAGGGATTTTCTCGTAGCTCAAAGAGGGAATGAAAAACCTCAACATCATCTTCGCCTATAGTTCGTTCCTCTTCCATCATTTCCCCCGTTTTTCTATTATAACGGATAAAATTATAGTTGTTAAGTCTTGTAGACCAAATAGGCGTACTTGATGCCAAGCCCCCTTCGATAGGGCTAAGCTCAATGAGGTAATTAGGTTTCTCTGCTTGTGATAGCGAGAATCTGCCTAGTTGAATATAAGCTCCGAGAACATCGGTGTCGTGAGATAGCGTTATGATACGTCCTTGCCCCGATACTCCCTCTTGTGCTTGGTAAGACTTCATAAGCCCTTGGGTCTTCTCTCCATAGAATGGGCTTAAACGTTGTACTGGCTTAGAAGAATATGGGTCATAGCCCGATAGCTTGCTCACAGCTTGGTTGTCCGGATTGAGCCATGGTGCGAGCTTAAAGATATTATCTCTAGTGTCATGCTCTCCGCCCCATGCTTGTGTGAGGGCGTAGTAGTGGTCACGATAAGGGTTGTTGCAGTTAGACTGACCTCCTGTAAGAGCTCCAATAACTAAGCCGTTGCCGTCAAATAGGGGAGAGCCAGATGCACCCGTTTCTGTTGTCCCCAGACGCCACTCTTCAATGCGCCAATGCGCTTGTTTCCAAGATATATCCCTATTTAGATATTCATAGCCCTTGTTAATCGAATAGTCATAGAGGTGTATCTTTTGATCTTCGGCTATGCAGATGCGTTTAGTTGAACTTAGTGCATGATGTATGCCAAAGAATGGTCCTTGTGGCTCACGGCTGATATTCCAACCAGCCCAATAAGGGGTTATAACTTGCAGGAATACTCCGAATGCCTTGAGCGGTGGTCGGTAGCCCTGTGATTTCGAGGAGCGCCATGTCATGCTCTTCATCGTAGGCAATAAGTGTAGCTCCCGAGAGTGTTTTCTCTTCCGAACCGCGAATGTTTTGGTCTTTAGAAGGGCTTTCAAAGCCAAAGAAAAAGATGATTGATTTACAGACTTCACGTACTTTCTCTATTGTCTTGGGGTCGTTGGGCGTCTCCGAGATGAAGTCTTCGTCATAAATCCTATTGATATTGTGTGCCGCTGTAAGCACATAGGCAGTACCATCTTGTCGGGTATTGTTGATGAGTACACCAGTTGAACTATATGCGCCTTCAGCGATGAGAAGCAAAAGTGGCTCTAGCTTGATTGCTGTATTCGGGATAGGCTACGATGTTAGGAGCGCAACTGAGTCGCTCTAGTCCCGTTTCTAAGTAGTTGTATAGGGGTTCGCCTGCAGCAGATACCCTTGCTGAGTTATTGGTGCTCTTGAGGTCAAGGAAACTTTTTATAGCCATAGTAGACCTTATCGATTTGTAAATCTACCTGATTAGGGCTAATGCCTGCAGGAGATTGATTTCAAGAGTAACCCAGTCGCCAGGGAGTGGAGAGAAGCTTTAGGGTATGACTTTCGCTATTATTCTGATCTGTGAATGCTCCTCGCAGTGTGCCCCTGAGACCCATAGAGATAGAGCGCGGCTCCCTCAGGCATGATGTAGCGTGAGCAGTGCAGCCCGATGGACTTCGCTCCAGAAGCCTTAATCGTTAGTCTATATATATGCTCGCCATTGGGCGTCTGCGTCCATTGCCCTTGACCAAGTCTAATCTGTGTGGCGATAGGGGCGGCGAAGTGAAACGGGCGCAGTTCGTTTGTTTTTTGCTTATCTTTCTGTAGCCATTCACTTAGAGTAGCCTTAGAGGGAGCATCTAGATGCAGAGTATCATCATGACGGAGTGAACGTAGAGATTGCGTACGTTCTACTAGTGAGAGGGATAACGGACTACCTCCGCTAGCATACTGAGCGAATAGGTTGAGCTTGCCCCCCAATAAGAGAAGCAAGCTCAGACCCATACATATTTGCCCTAAGGTGTTTGTTCATCTAACTTAATTTCATTGAGACCGCTTGGCGGACTATAAAATGACAAGTTTTACTTGTTATTTGGTGGAACTTTGCAGAGTGCGGCTCTCGCAAGGCATTGAGACAGAAGGTGACGGGAGTTTACTCGTGTAAATGACCGAACCTGAATGTCGATAAAAAAACGCAGTGAGTGCCGTACTATGCAGGGTTTTTCTTTCTTTTGAGGCTCTTATAAGCATCAAGATAGTACTTATAGAAATGCTTCCATTCGGCTTGCTCCGCAAGAGCTTGGGCAGCTTCTTTTAAGTCTTTCGTTTTGCCTTTCTTGCCTTGTGCAAAGAGTGCAATATATTCAGCTATTTGCTGTGCCGTCTCGGCTCCATTATTGTCTGTTCGCGCGAGGACTGTCACAGGTAGATTTTTCTATGCTCTGACTATCTCTGAGAGTATCTTCAGCCCAAAGACCGAAGCCTGCATAGCGAGTTGTAATCGTAGGTACACCGAAGGCGATACTTTCGAGAGGTGTATAGCCCCAAGGTTCGTAGTAACTAGGATAAACACTCAAATCCATACCACAGAGTAGATCATAGTAAGATAGGTTTACAATCCCATCATGTCCTGTAAGATATACAGGTATATGAATGATATTAACAGACTCATGTGTGGTATTCAGTCCTAGATGATGAAAATGCTGTTGTGCATTATCCTCACTCATGTTGTGAAGCCAGTGACTGAGTGTGGGGTGCTGTAAGCCTGTCGTTTGCTCTTCGGGGTGCTGAAGTAAGTATTGGAGGTCGGCTCTAGGCTCAGATGCCCATGCAGGCACAAGAATAAAAGCAAAAATATGCTTCTTCCCCTTATAGATATTTCGTAGGCGAGCGATGCTATCTACATATAGGTCTATACCCTTATTGCGATATTCGTAACGTCCCGAGAGCGAGATATAAATATCTTTATCTCCGGCAGAGATACCCGTAAGAGCTTGTGCAATGGCAGCAAGACGGGTGCGAGCTTCCTTGCGTACGCTATTGTATTTGCGCCCTTGAGGGACAAAGCCGCCTTCAAATCCATTAGGAAGGATAAGGGGAGTGCGCTCAAGTAGCTGCGTACATTCGTCTGCAGTAAGACGGCTAACAGTTCCGAAAAGGTTAGAGACGTGAGCCGCCTTATATTCTACGGCATGCTTAGCTACCACGCCTAGTTCTTCAGCCATCTGATGCCCATTATAATAAGGCATATATTCATAGAGATTTTTGCCGTTGCCCGCAATAGAACGTCCTACAGTCGTGGCATGTGTGATGAAAGAGAGTGTCAAGGTCAGGGCGGTGTCTCTTGCTATAGAGTAGTCCCATAGCTGTTTGCCACTCATTATAAATAGCGATAGCTTGACCCTTGCGAACCTTTAGACTATCAAGGACGCTGTGCATCACACGAGTAGCCGCAACAGAGAACAGACTACTTTCGTCATAGTCGCCATATCCCTTATCGCTCTCAATCTGGAAACTTTCCCACATCTCAAAGTAGATGCTTCCTTTCTCTTCCCATAGAGGTGAGAAATCAACAAGGATAACCGGAGGTTTGCCGGGTATATCCCATATACCGACAACGGTGCGTAGAGGAAAGTTTTGTTGCGCTTGCTCGACCCAAAGGGAGTAGGAGTTCTGGTGTTTCTTGAATAAAGTCTTGAGGTAATGTGTTTGCGAGGAGAGGTCCGACGAATAGCACCTGACCTTTGTGGCTATTCATCATTTCGTTTGCTCTTGATGAGAGTACAGTGTAGATACCTCCCATCTTATTGCATACCTCCCAGCTTGTCTCTAATACTATCATGATAACTATGTGATATAAGTTAACTTTAGTGCAAAGGTACAAAAACGCTCTAATCAGAGCCTTAGGCTTAGGGCAACCGCATCAAAATAATAAAGTATATTGATTGGAAAGACGTAGATGAGCCCTGCTGATAACTCTCTAAAAATATTACCCTACGTTTCCTATTTTCAAAACCACGGCGAAGTCTGTACAAACTACGGCTGAAGTTTGTGCAGACTACACGTGTAGTTTGTACAGACTACAGCTGAAGTCTCCAGAAAGTACTGCGTACTCACTAAAATAAGTACACATCAATAATTTGGTGGATATGCCTACTTTAAGTTTTGTACTTTATCAGATATACTTAATGGTGTCTCCAAATAAAGCATTACATTTGTAAAAATGTAGCAATGATTACCCCATTAGTATAGACTGTAGTAACAAATGAATACCCCCCTAGTTTCGGTCATAGTACCGGTATATAATGTAGCCCCTTATTTGGAGCAGTGCCTAGACTCAATAGTCAATCAAAGCTATCGTAATTTGGAAATCATCCTTGTTGATGATGGTTCTACGGATGAGAGTGGTGCTATTTGTGACCGTTATGCAGAGCAGGATAGTCGCATTCAAGTCGTACATAAAGAGAATGGAGGGCAATCATCTGCACGCAATGTTGCTCTAGATATGATGACGGGCGAGTGGGTTCTTTTTGTAGATAGTGATGACTGGATAGAGCTTAATACATTGGAGCTTCTATTGGAGCAAAAAGGATGAGCGTGCCGATTTGGTTGAATTTGGCGTAAATCTAGTATACTCTAATAATATAGAAGTAAAGCTTAATAAATCTTGTGTCGAATCAGGATTAGATGCTCTTACAACTTTGGTTGTAAAAAGATTTATGTATGGGTTTGATGTGCAATAAGTTTATTAGAACTAGTGCTATTGGTCACTTTAGGTTTTGCAGAAGGGCGTTATCACGAAGATACACCTTTCATTATGGAACTTCTATATAACCTTAAAGGATATTATCAGTATATCTCTCTACCATTGTATCATTATTTAAGGCGAGAGGGTCAGACAACAGATAGTTTTACTTCTAGAAGATTGGATTTGTATCTCAATTTTTGAAGATCTTATGGAGAAGTATGCAGGAACAGCATTTGTTGAGTATCTGACAACCTGCTATTTATACTGGGCGAAATCTCACTTTTTTTGAAATCTATATACAACCTTCAGGGATTAGACGAGAAAGATTAAAACTGATAGCTCCTTATCTCGCAAAAAGCGAGGAAGATGACTTTATTCATAATAGTAAAGCGCAATGGGCTCAGTGGCGGGTATTTCAGTTAATGCCTTCGTTGTATGCTTTCTTGGTCGTGTATGTGCAAACCATTAATAAAGAGATTGATTGGAAAATAAAACTACAGATGATATGAATACTCCTCTGGTTTCGGTCATAGTACCAGTATATAATGTAGCCTCTTATTTGGAGCAGTGTCTAGACTCAATAGTCAATCAAACCTATCGGCATTTGGAAATCATCCTTGTTGATGATGGTTCTACGGATGAGAGTGGTGCGATTTGCGACCGTTATGCCGAGCAGGATAGTCGCATTAAGGTTGTTCATAAAGAAAATGGAGGGCAATCATCTGCACGCAATGTCGCTCTAGATATGATGATGGGCGAGTGGGTTCTTTTTGTGGATAGTGATGACTGGATAGAACTCAATGCATTAGAGCTTTTTGTTTGATCAGAAGGATGAGCGTGCTGATATCGTAGAGTTTGGCTTTTCTTACAACTACTTAGAAGAAGAGAGTAATCAGTTGCTTTATGAAGATATGCTTTGTAGTGGTAGGCATGCATTGAAGCTTTTGGCATTAAATGAGAAGCCTATGGGTATTATGTGCGATAAGTTGTTCGAACAGAAACTCTGGGGAATCTTCGTTTTTATTGAAGGTCGTTATTATGAGGATACTCCTTTTGTGATAGAGTTTCTATGAGTCAAAATTCTACCAGTATATTCCATCTGTACTCTATCGGTATAGAGAGATAGAACTGGTCAGACAACCTATAAAATGGTTGCTGACATACAGAAGCATATGCATCAGAATCTAGAGAACTTAATGGAGCGCTATGCTAATGAACCCGAAATGATGTTATATTTGTCTACTTGGTATCTTAATAGGAGTAAAAAAGAGCTCTTAACTTTATATACAGAGGCTAAGGAAGATTGGCAGGAGTTTAAGCTTGTTCTAGGTCCTCATTGGAAGTTGGCATGTAGCATGCCGTTTATCAAAAACAAGTATGCTCCAAAAATTTAAAATTACGAGCTTTTCAATATAATCCGTACCTATATGCTTCAGTTCTAAGTTGTCTTCAATCTATAGCTGAGAAGTTGAAGGGTAGAAATAACTAAAGAAAGATATGAATAATCCTCTTGTTTCGGTCATAGTACCAGTATATAATGTAGCTCCTTATTTGGAGCAGTGTTTGAGACTCAATAGTGAATCAAACCTATCGCAATTTGGAGATTATCCTTGTTGATGATGGTTCTACGGATGAGAGTGGTGCTATTTGTGATCGTTATGCCGAGCAAGATAGCCGAATTCAAGTCATACATAAAAATGGGGGCTATCATCGGCTCGTAATGTAGGCTTGGCAAGAATAACGGGTGAGTGGGCTCTATTTATTGATAGTGATGATTGGATAGAACTTAATACGCTAGAGCTTCTGTTTGAGCAGAAGGATGAACGTTCAGAGATCGTAGAGTTTGGCTTAAATGTAGTATATTCAAATAATGTAGAGTGTTACATCAATTCCCCTAGCTTGATGTCGGGTCGTGATGCTCTTACTGTGTTAGTTGCAAAAAGCTTGTATATGGGTACCATGTGCAATAAGATGTTCAAGGTGGACGCTATAAGAGGCTTATCCTTTATGGAAGGTCGTTGCCATGAAGATACTCCTTTTATCATGGAGCTTTTGTATAGCATGAAAGGGTATTATCAGTATGTAGCAATTCCTCTTTATAATTATAGACGTAGGGATGGTCAAATAACATCTGGGTTTACAGAGAAACGCTTGGATTTGTATCATAATTTTGAAGATCTGATGATTAAATATGAAGGGACGGAATTTGTTAAGTATATTCAGACTTGTTACTTATATTGGGCAAAATCGTATTTCTTTGAAATCTTTATACAACCATTAGAGTTCCGAAAAAGAATGAGCTCTAACTCAGCCCTATTTGAAGAAAGCTCGTAAGATGTCCTTCATTAGCCTTGATAAGAGTCAAAGGTTTCAATGGCGATTATTTCAACTTATGCCGAGATTTTATGCTTATTTAGTTGTGTATGTTCAGCCAGTTGTAAAAGAAATTGATAGGGAGATAAGCGATGAGTAAAAATTATAATGAGATGCTTCCTGTATTTGAGCAGGGAAATGTATTCCTAGGTTGCTTTCCATCAGACATATAAGTCAAAAAAATAATAGAGGACGCAGATCTAAAAATCTAATATAGAGCATTTAAAGACTCTTAATCCCCTTTGAGGGATATACTCTCTATGATGATGCCGATATAGAGGAGTTTATTCTTAGGTATTATGGGAAAGAGATATATGCTTATTATCAGCGTATAGAGCCGTGCTATGGTGCTGCTAAAGCAGATTTCTTTCGCTATCTGCTTATGTACAAGTGTGGAGGAGTATATTTGGATATAAAGAGTTCACTTAATCGCCCTCTAGACGAAGTCTTACTCCCTAATGAGCAATATGTTTTTGGCTCATTGGGATAATCTAGAGGGAGGAATGTATGTGGACCATGGTCGTCATCCTGGATTGGAGTCGGTATCCCCTCAAGGAGAGTATCAGCAGTGGTTTATTGTATCTGCTCCAGGTCATCCTTTTCTTAGGGCTGTTATTCTTCGGGTGATGCAGTGTATAGATGATTATAATCCGTGGAAGGCAGGCATAGGCCCTATATGGTGTGCTCCGAACGACAGGTCCTATTCCTTATACTTTAGCTATCTATGACTATATAAAGCGAGGGGTAGTTAAGAAAGAACAATATCCTTCTGTATCTCGCATAGAGGACTTAGGGTTTAGATATTCTATTTATGATAAGTATTCTCAATTGAGAGGACATCGTAATGTAATTACTCCATATGAGGGAGAATAGACGACCTGTTATCCGTATGGGAGGAGACAAAGACTAGGATTATTGAATGCTTCTTTTGTTTTGGAATGGAGCTTCGTGCTTGTTTAGATGCATATAGACGACTAAAGAAGGCTTTGGCGAAATAATTTGTAAGGATAGTTTGCTAGTTCAAATATTGTTACTATCTTTGCACAAGATTTAGGCTGATGTAGCTCAGCGGTAGAGCACTTCCTTGGTAAGGAAGAGGTCACGGGTTCAAGTCCCGTCATCAGCTCCAGTGCTGTCCCTAAAAGGTCAGAAATAAGAGGAAAAGCAATTAGATTTATATAGAATAGCAAAAATAAAGTTATGGCAAAAGAAACCTTTCAACAGATCGAGCCACACGTAAACGTGGGTACGATTGGTCACGTTGACCACGGTAAGACCTACACTACTGCTGCTATCACGACTGTTCTTGCTAAGGCAGGTCTTTCAGAGCTTCGTTCATTCGACTCAATCGACAACGCTCCAGAAGAAAAGGAACGTGGTATCACGATTAACACTTCTCACGTAGAGTACGAAACAGCTAACCGTCACTATGCTCCCGTTGACTGTCCAGGTCACGCGGACTATGTGAAGAACATGGTAACTGGTGCTGCTCAGATGGACGGTGCTATCATCGTGGTTGCTGCTACTGATGGTCCTATGCCTCAGACTCGCGAACACGTGCTTCTTGCTCGTCAGGTAAACGTTCCTGCTCTTGTTATCTTCATGAACAAGTGTGACGTTGTAGATGACGAAGAAATGCTTGAGCTCGTAGAAAATGGATATGCGCGAGACTCTTTCTAACTACGAATTCGATGGTGACAATACTCCAGTAATCCGCGGTTCTGCTCTTGGTGCACTTAATGGTGATCCTCAGTGGGAACAGAAGGTGCTTGAGCTTATGGAAGCTGTAGATACTTGGATTCCACTTCCTCCACGTGCTATCGATAAGCCATTCTTGATGCCAATAGAGACGTGTTCTCTATCACTGGTCGTGGTACTGTAGCGACAGGTCGTATCGAAACTGGTGTTATCCATACTGGTGACGAAGTTCAGATTATCGGTCTTGGTGCAGAAAACCTTAAGTCAGTTGTAACTGGTGTGGAAATGTTCCGCAAGATCCTTGACGAAGGTCAGGCTGGTGACAACGTAGGTCTTCTTCTTCGTGGTATCGACAAGAACGAAATCAAGCGTGGTATGGTGATCGCTTCAAGCCAGGTCAGGTTAAGCCTCACAGCCGGCTCCAAGGCTCCTGTATACGTACTTAGAAGGAAGAAGGTGGTCGTCACATCCCATTCCAAAATAAGTACCGTCCACAATTCTACATCCGTACGCTTGACGTAACAGGGTGAAATCACTCTTCCAGAAGGTACTGAAATGGTAATGCCAGGTGATAACGTTGAAATCATCGTTGAACTTATCTACCCAGTAGCTTGTGACCCTAGGGTCTACGTTTCGCTATCCGTGAAGGTGGTCGTACAGTAGGTTCTGGTCAGATCACTGAAGTTCTTGACTAATACAGAACGTAAGTAAATACTAAGAGGCTTGGCTTTGCCAAGGTGAAAGCTAAACCTTCTTTTACGGGTTTAGCTCAGTTGGTAGAGCACTGGTCTCCAAAAACCAGGTGTCAGGGGAGTTCGAGTCTCTCAACCCGTGCTAAGAATACCAGGACAATGAGTATAGTTAGTCGCATAGGATCAGCATTCAAAGATTCTTACATAGAACTGACAAAAAGTATCGTGGCCTATCTCGTCAGGAACTGACGAGTAGTTCTATCGTTGTGCTGGTTGCTTCCCATTATCATAGCACTATTTGTGACTGGTGTGGATCAAATCTTTGAGCGCGCGTTGAAGTTCATTTATCAAGCTTTGGCATAACGTTATGGCAGAGATAAATGAGAGAAATTCTATATTCTTCGTGCCGTAAGCGGTAAGGAGAATAAGGTTAAAGAGGATTTAGAACAGAGGATCAGGCTTACTGAGCTTGGTCGTTATGTGCTCAAGTCTTCGTGCCTACTGAGAAGGTCGTAAGTCAGCGTGGTGGCAAGAAGATTGTTAGGAGCGTCCTAGTCTTCCAGGTTACATCATTGTAGAAGCCGCTCTTGTTGGAGATGTAGCTATAGATTACGTAATACTCTAATGTGATAGGGTTTCTTTAGGTGGTAGCCGTGGAACGGATCAGAGCCCTATGAGGCGTTGCAGTAGAGCGTCTGATGAACCGTGCCGACGAGATTGCACTAAGTGAAGGCGAGTATGAAATCGACTTCATGTGGGCGATATCGTGAAGGTTATGGATGATGCCTTTGCTGGATGTGAGGCTGTAGTTGAAGAGGTAACCCCTGATAAGCGTAAGCTGAAGGTGATGGTTAAGATGTTTGGTCGTAAGATCCCTCTTGAACTAAGTTATGCTCAAGTGACTAAGGAACTTTAAACCTGTTACAGGGTAAGAAGACCTAGTTAATCGTATAGTGTTAATCACTAAAAAGAATAGAATAACAATGGCAAAAAGAAATTGCTGGACAACTAAAATTGCAAATCAAAGGGTGGTGCGGCTAATCCATCACCTCCCGTAGGACCTGCACTCGGTGCTAAGGGTATCAATATAATGGAGTTCTGCAAGCAGTTCAACGCCAGAACTCAGGATCAAGCAGGTAAGATACTCCCAGTAGTTATCACTTACTATGCTGACAAGAGCTTTGATTTCATTATCAAGACTCCTCCCTAGCTGTTCAGCTCAAGGAAGTTACTAAGCTGAAGAGTGGTTCTGCTCCAGCCAAACCGTAATAAGGTTGCTGAGATTACTTGGGAACAAGTGCGTACTATTGCAGCAGACAAGTTGGTCGACCTTAACTGCTTCACTGTAGTAAGCTGCTATGAAGATGGTAGCAGGTACAGCTCGCAGTATGGGTATTGTAGTAAAGGGTGAATTTCCTGGATAATAAATAACTAATCAAAAGAACATGAGTAAACTGACAAAAAGGCAGGAAGCTCGCTTTGAGCAAGATCGAGCCAGGAAAGGCCTACACTCTAGCTGAGCATCAGCAAAGGTGAAGGAAATCACACTTACTAAGTTTGATGCATCTGTAGAACGTTGATGTACGTCTAGGTGTTGACCCTCGTAAGGCTAACCAGATGGTTCGTGGTGTGGTAACGCTACCTCACGGTACTGGTAAGCAGGTTCGTGTACTTGCTCTCTGTACTCCAGATAAGGAGGGAAGAAGCAAAAGGCTGCTGGTGCTGACTATGTAGGTCTAGATGAGTATATCGAAAAGATTCGTGGTGGATGGACTGATATTGATGTAATCATCACTCAGCCAGCTATCATGCGGGTAAGATTGGTGCTCTAGGGTCGTGCACTTGGTCCACGTGGTCTAATGCCTCAACCCTAAAGAGTGGTACTGTAACAAATGAAGTAGGTGCTGCTGTTAAGGAAGTGAAGAGTGGTAAGATTGACTTTAAGGTAGATAAGACGGGTATCGTTCACTTCTATCGGTAAAGGCTCTTTCACTGCAGAGCAGATTAAGGAAAATGCAGCAGAATTCATTTCTACACTCATTAAGCTCAAGCCAAGTGCTGCTAAGGGTGCTCACATCAAGAGCATCTTTATCTCAGCTACAATGAGCCCAGGTGTGAAGATTGACCCTAAGTCTGTAGAAGAATAATAAGTAAGGAAAGACAATGAGAAAGGAAAAATAAGGCAGTTGTCATCGAACAACTCAAGAGCTATCTCAGCGAGTATCCTCACTTCTATCTAGCAGATACTGAAGGGATGGATGCTGCTCAGACAGCACAACTCCGTCGTAAAAGCAAATCAAGCAAGCATCAAGCTTTTCGTAGTTAAGAACACACTTCTTCGCCGTGCACTAGCTGAGTGAGACTTCTCTCCACTACAGTCTGCACTTAGGGCAACACAATGGTGATGTTCTCTAATGTAGCTAATGCTCCAGCTAAGCTAATCAAGGATATTCTTAAGGAGCAAAAGGAAGCTGCTAAGATCCGCCTTAAGGGTGCTTTATGCTGAAACAGGCTCCTATGACGACAACCAACTTGACACGCTTGTGGCTATCAAGAGCAAGGAAGAGCTTATTGGCGATATCGTGGCTCTGCCACAATCACCAATTCGCAATGTGCTTTCTGCGCTTGAGAATAAGGATAACAACGGCGAAGGTTCAGCCGAATAATGATACCTACAAATTTTTATTACGTAAACAAAGTAACAATACAATAATATGGCAGATATCAAAGCTATTAGCAGAACAGCTAGTAAACCTAACAGTAAAGGAAGTAAGCGAACTTGCAGCTATTCTTAGGACGAATACGGTATTGAACCAGCTGCTGCAGCAGTAGTAGTTGCTGCTGGTGGTGATGCCGCTGCAGAAGAAGAAAAGACTTCTTTCGATGTAATCCTAAAGAGCGCTGGCGCTGCTAAGCTCCAGGTTGTTAAGGCCGTTAAGGAACACTGTGGTCTTGGTCTTAAGGGAGTCTAAGGACATCGTAGATGCTGCACCTGCTGCTGTTGGAAGGTGTAGATAAGGCTACAGCTGAAAGTCTGTAAAGGCTGCGCTAGAAGAGCTGGTGCAGAAGTAGAGCTTAAGTAATTAATACTGCCTGTGTCAAGCACAGGTCTATACTGGTTAAGATTCCTCTGTAGGAGGTCTTAACCATTTTAGTACCTATCAAACTAAGTATCTTTTTTATTAGTCCCCAAATGGCTCCTAACCAGAATAAAAAGAGAGTAAACTTTGCATCGATAAAGAATCCGTTGCAATCCCCTGATTTCCTAGAAGTTCAGCTTAAGAGCTCCAGATTTCTTCCAGCTGGATACACCGCCTGAGCGTCGTAAGAAGGAGGGTCTGTATAAGGTGTTTGCAGAGAATTTCCTATTGCAGACACTCGTAATAACTTCTGTATTAGAGTTCTTGGATTACTATGTTGATCCTCCTAAGTATTCTATCGAAGAGTGTTTAAGTCGTGGTCTTACTTATAGTGTCCCTCTTAAAGCGAAACTTAAGCTTTACTGTACTGACCCTGATCACGAAGACTTCGCTACGGTAATCCAAGATGTGTTCTTGGGTCCCTATCCCATACATGACAAATTCGGTACTGTTCGTCATCAATGGTGCCGAGCGTGTTATCGTATCTCAGTTGCACCGTTCTCCTGGGGTGTTCTTTGGGACAAGCATGCATACGAGCCGTACACAGCTGTATTCAGCTCGTATTATCCCATTCCGTGGCTCTTGGATAGAGTTCGCTACGGATGTGAACAACGCGATGTATGCCTACATCGATCGTAAGAAGAAATTACCTGTAACTACGCTTCTTCGTGCTATCGGCTACGAATCAGATAAGGATATCTTAGACTTATTTGGTCTTGCAGAGGAAGTAAAGGTGAGCAAGTCTACGCTTAAGAAGTATGTTGGTCGTAAGCTTGCTGGTCGTGTAAATAAGACTTACATTGACGACCTTAGCGATGAAGATACAGGTGAAGTGGTATCTATTGAGGCGTACTACGTGCTTAGAGACCGTGATGTAGATCTCTACCGAAGAACATATCGAACAAATCCTTGAGCTGGAGCTAAGACTATTCTGCTCCATAAGGAAGATAAAGCAAGGTACAGACTATTCTCTTATTTTCAATACGCTCAGAAGGACCCATGTAATAGCGAGCATGATGCTCTTTTATTATATTTACCGTCAGCTCTGTAATGCTGAACCAGCAGATGCAGTCTAATGCTAGAGAAGTCATCACAAACCTATTCTTCTCTGACAAGCGTTACGATCTCAGGTGATGTTGGTCGTTATCGTATCAATAAGAAATTGAATCTCTATCGACCCTGATACTCGTGTACTCACGAATGAGGATATCGTAGAGATTTTGAAATATCTCATCGAATTAGCTAATTCAAAGGCTCAAGTAGACGATATTGACCACCTATCTAACCGCCAGTAGTGCGTACTGTGGTGAGCAGCTCTACAATCAATTCGGTGTTGGTCTCGCTCGTATGGCTCGTACAGTAAGAGACCGTATGAATGTTCGTGACAACGAAGTGTTCACTCCAGAAGACTTGGTTAATGCTAAAACGCTTTCTTCTGTTGTAAATTCATTCTTTGGAACGAATGCTCTTTCTCAGTTCATGGACCAGACTAACCCTCTTGCAGAGATTACTCACAAGCGTCGTATCTCGGCTCTAGGTCCTGGTGGTATTAGTCGTGACCGTGCCGGTTTCGAGGTGCGTGACGTACACTATACGCACTATGGTCGTCTTTGTCCAATTGAAACTCCTGAAGGTCCTAACATTGGTCTGATTTCATCACTCTGTGTATATGCTAAGATCAATGACCTAGGCCTATCGCTACTCCTTACCGTAAGGTTGATGATGGGGTTGTTGATTTCAGTGAAGCAGGTCTTCAGTATTACACTGCAGAGGAAGAAGAAGATAAGCTTTGTTGCTCAGGGTAACGCTTCTATTGATGAACATGGTCGCTTTGCTGACGAACGTATCAAGGCTCGTCTAGAATCTGACTTCCCAGTAGTTGCTCCTAACGAGGTGGATTTGATGGACGTAGCTCCTACGCAGATTGCATCTATCGCAGCATCACTTATTCCATTTCCTTGAGCACGATGACGCTAACCGTGCACTGATGGGCTCGAACATGATGCGTCAGGCTGTTCCATTGCTTCGTCCAGAAGCTCCTATCGTGGGTACTGGTATCGAAGGCCAGCTTGTTCATGACTCTCGTACGCAGGTCGTTGCAGAGCGTAGCGGTGAAGTCGTTTATGTAGATGCTAATTGCATTCGCATTAAGTACGACTGGACTGAAGAAGAATCTTTTGTAAGTTTCGATGATCCTGTAACAGAATATAAGCTTCCTAAATTCCGTAAGACTAACCAAAGTACAACTATTGACCTTCGTCCTATCTGTCATAAGGGACAGCGTGTAGAGAAGGAGATATTCTTACAGAAGGTTATTCTACTCAAGGTGGAGAACCAGCTCTTGGACGTAACGTTCAGGTTGCTTACATGCCATGGAAGGGTTATAACTATGAGGATGCTATCGTGCTTAACGAACGCCTTGTTCGTGAAGACTTCTTCACTTCTGTCCACGTTGATGAATATATCCTTGAAGTTCGTGAAACTAAGCGAGGTCTAGAAGAGCTTACAAGCGATATTCCTAACGTTAGCGATGATGCGACTAAGAATCTTGATGCAGATGGTATCATCAGAGTTGGTGCTCGTGTAGAACCAGGTGATATCCTTTGTAGGTAAGATTACGCCAAAGGGCGAAAGTGACCCTACCCCAGAAGAAAAGCTCTTGAGAGCTATCTTTGGTGATAAGGCCGGTGACGTTAAGGATGCGTCTCTAAAGGCAACGCCTTCTCTTCGTGGTGTCGTGATTGGTACAAGTCTTTACTCTAAGAAGATTGACAAGAAGGGTGAGAGCAGAGCTTAAGGCAATTCAAGAGAAGATTGAAACTAAGTATGCTGAGAAGCAGAATGACCTTAAGACGCTCTTCATTGATAAGATGCTCAAGCTTACATCTAATCACACAGTGAAGTCTGTCAAGGATTTCTTAGGTACGATAAGCTTTAAGGTTGGTGCTAAGTTTACTAAGGCTGACTTGGAAGCACTTCCATTCAATGAACTTATGCTTGGAGAATGGACAGAAGATGCTCACACCTAATGACCTTATCAACAAGACAACTGTCAACTACCCTAAAGCGTAGCAAGGAGATTGATAGCGAAATGCGTCGTGAAAAAGCTTGACGAGTCTATTGGTGATGAATTACCATCAGGTATCGTTCAGATGGCTAAGGTATACATTGCTAAGAAACGTAAGATTCAAGTTGGTGATAAGATGGCCGGACGTCACGGTAACAAGGGTATTGTATCTAAGGTCGTGCGTCAAGAAGTATGCCATTCCTCGAAGACGGTACTCCAGTAGATATCTGTTTGAACCCACTAGGTGTGCCTTCTCGTATGAACCTTGGTCAGATTTTTGAGGCTGTATTGGCATGGGCTGGTCGTAAGCTTGATTGCAAGTTTGCAACGCCTATCTTCGATGGAGCTTCTTCTTGATGATATGAACGAATGGACTGATAAGGCTGGCTTAGCTCGCAATGGTAAGACTTATCTATATGATGGTGGTACTGGTGAGCGCTTTGACCAACCAGCTACAGTAGGGTAACATACTTCCTCAAGCTCGGTCACATGGTTGATGATAAGATGCACGCTCGTTCGATTGGTCCATACTCACTCATTACTCAGCAACCTCTCGGAGGTAAGGCTCAGTTTGGTGGTCAGCGTTTCGGGGAGATGGAGTTTGGGCTCTTGAAGCATTCGGAGCTCTCATATCCTACAAGAAATCCCTCACAATCAAGAGTGATGATGTTCAAGGACGTAGCAAGGCTTACGAAGCCGATTGTTAAGGGTGACCTCATGCCAACGCCAGGTATCCCTGAGTCGCTTAACGTACTCCTTCACGAACTTAAGGGCTTAGGTCTAAGCTTACTCTAGACTAAATGATTAGACAATCTACTCAGTACTACATAATCTAAATAGTAGTGCTGAGTGGATAAAAATGATCTTAGAAGAATTATGGCATTCAAAAAGATAATAAGATAAAGAGTAACTACTCGAAGATTACTATTTCACTGGCCTCTCAGAAGAAATCCTAGAATTCAGTGGCGAAGTCCTCAAGCCAGAGACTATCAACTACCGCACATACAAACCTGAGCGTGATGGTCTTTTCTGTGAGCGTATATTCGGTCCGGTAAGAGACTTCGAATGTCATTGCAGTAGCACAAGCGCATCCGTTATCGTGGTATCGTTTGTGACCGCTGTGGTGTAGAAGTTACAGAAGAAAGTACGTCGTGAACGTATGGGGCACATCAAGCTAGAAGTGCCTGTTGCTCACGTATGGTATTTCCGTTCTCTTCCTAATAAGATGGGCTATCTCTTGGGTATTTCTGCAAAGAGCTTGAGAGCATTGTCTACTACGAACGTTATGTTGTCGTTCAAAGTGGTTGGTTAGGGTGATAGCGTTCAGCCTCTTGATGTCCTTACTGAGGACGAGTACATGGAACTTCAAGACCGTGTATATGACGAACACCCAGAGAATGACCAACTAGAAGATACTGACCCAAATAAGTTCATCTGTAAGACGGTGCAGGAAAGTCTATTTATGATTTGCTTTGCCGTCTTGATCTAGATGCTCTATCATACGAATTACGTCATAAAGGCTAATACTGATGGTTCTCAGCAACGTAAGAATGAAGCGCTTAAGCGTCTTCAGGTTGTAGAGAGCTTTCCCGTCAGAGCCGTGAGGTTAATCGTCCTGAATGGATGATTATGAAGGTGCTTCCTGTTATTCCACCAGATTTGCGCCCTCTAGTACCTCTTGATGGTGGTCGTTTCGCTACAAGTGACTTGAATGACCTTTATCGTCATGTGATTATCCGTAATAATCGTCTTAAGCGCATGATTGATATCAAGGCGCCAGAGGTGATTTTGCGTAATGAAAAAGCGCATCTTCCAGGAAGCTAGTCGATTCACTCTTCGACAACTCTCGTAAGTCAAGTGCTGTACGTAGCGATAACAATCGCCCCCTTAAGTCTCTCTCTGATAGCCTTAAGGGTAAGCAGGGTCGTTTCCGTCAGAACCTTCTCGGTAAGCGGTGTAGACTATTCTGCTCGTTCGGTTATCGTCGTAGGTCCAGAGCTTAAGATGCACGAATGTGGTATTCCTAAGTATATGGCGGCAGAGCTCTATAAGCCATTCATTATCCGTAAGCTCATTGAGCGCGGTATCGTGAAGACGGTTAAGAGTGCTAAGAAGATTGTAGACCGTAAGGAAGCTGTCGTTTGGGATATCCTTGAGCACGTGATGAAGGGTCACCCTGTACTCTTGAACCGTGCTCCAACAGCTCACCGTCTAGGTATTCAGGCTTTCAGCCTAAGATGATTGAAGGTAAGGCTATCCAGCTTCACCCACTTTCATGTACTGCCTTCAACGCGGACTTTGACGGTGACCAAATGGCTGTTCACTTGCCTCTTGGTAATGAAGCTATCCTTGAGCTCAGATGCTTATGCTAGACTCTCACAATATCCTTAACCCAGCTAACGGTGCGCCAATCACAGTACCTTCTCAGGATATGGTGCTTGGTCTTTACTACATCTCTAAGCTCCGTCAAGGTGTTAAGGGCGAAAGTGCTACTTTCTACGGTCCTGGAAACGAACGATTGCTTACAATGAAGGTAAGCTTTCAATGCATGCTGCTATCAATGTTTATGTTGATGATATTGAAAAACGGCGAGAAGGTACGTCGCATCGATTACTACTTCTGTCGGTCGTCTCATGGTTAATGAGTTCGTTCCTGGAAGCAGTAGGATATGTCAATGAAACACTTGGTAAGAAGGCGCTCTCGTGATATCATCGGTAAGGTTATCAAGATTTGTGGTGTAGCTGTTACAGCTAAGTTCCTTGACGATATCAAGAATCTTGGTTACTACATGGCCTTCAAGGGCGGTCTTTCTTTCAACCTTGGCGACGTTATTATCCCAGAAGAAAAGGCTACTCTTATCCAACAAGGTTATGAAGAGGTTGAGAGCGTGATGGCTAACTATGGTATGGGGGTAATCACAAATAACGAACGTTACAACCAAATCATTGATACTTGGACGCATATCAACAGTCAGTTGTCTGATATCGTAATCAAGCATCTTAAGGAAGACCAGCAAGGGTTCAACTCTGTATACATGATGATGGACTCTGGTGCCCGTGGTAGTAAGGAGCAGATTCGTCAGCTCTCTGGTATCCGTGGTCTGATGGCTAAGCCTCAGAAGAGTGGTGCAGAAGGTGGTCAGCAGATTATCGAGAACCCTATCCTTTCGAACTTTAAGGAAGGTCTGTCAGTGCTTGAGTACTTTATCTCTACGCACGGTGCTCGTAAGGGTCTTGCCGATACCGCTCTTAAGACGGCCGATGCTGGTTACCTCACTCGTCGTCTTGTAGATGTTTCTCAGGATGTAATCATCAATGAAGAAGACTGTGGTACGCTCTGTGGTCTTGTAGCTACAGAGCTTAAGAAGAACGAAAAGTTATCGCATCACTATACGAACGTATCCTTGGTCGTGTATCTGTTCACGATGTAATTCACCCTCAGACGGGAGAAATCCTCGTTCGTGCTGGTGAAGAAATCCGTGAAGATGCTGCTGAGGCTATTGAAAAGTCACCAATCGAACAAGTTGAAATTCGTTCGGTACTTACTTGTGAATCTAAGAAGGGTGTCTGCGCTAAGTGTTACGGACGTAACCTTGCTACTAACCACATGGTACAGCGTGGTGAAGTTGTGGGTGTTATCGCGGCTCAGTCTATTGGTGAGCTCTGGTACACAGCTTACGCTCTCGTACGTTCCACGTCGGTGGTGTGGCTCGAACGTTGCTACCGAAAAATAGCGTAACAGCTAAGTTCGATGGTGTACTTGCTTTCGAAGAATTGCGTACTGTAGAGGTTGATGTTGAGAAGGGTGAAAAGCCTTATCACGTAGTTGTAAGCCGAATGGCTGAAATGCGTATCGTTGACCCAAATACACAGATTGCGCTAGTAACGGTACCTGTTCATATGGTGCTCACCTATTCTTCCAAGATGGTGCGCTTGTAGCTAAGGGCGACCAAATCTTTACATTCGACCCATTTAATGCGGTTATCGTATCTGAAGTTGCTGGTAAGGCAGCCTTTGAGAATGTAATCGAAGTAGTACTTATCGTGTAGAATCAGATGAAGCAACTGCTCTTCGAGAAGAGTATCATCGAAAGTAAGGACCGTAACCTTGCTCCTGGTATTCAAATCATTGACAAGGCTGGTAACGCAATCAAGAGTTACAACCTTCCTCTAGGTGCACACGTTGTGAAGGACGAAGGCGAAGAGATTAAGGTCGGTGATGTTCTTGTTAAGATTCCACGTTCTGCTAAATGGGCTGGTGACATCACAGGGGTCTTCCTCGTGTTACCAGAACTCTTTGAAGCACGTAACCCATCTAACCCAGCGGTCATAGCTGAAGTCGATGGTGAAGTAATCTTCGAGTAAGCTTAAGCGTGGTAATCGTGAGATTACGATTAAACCAAAAGATTGGTGCAGAGAAAAAGTACCTTGTACCTATGTCTAAGCAGCTCCTTGTACAAGAAGGAGACTTCGTTCGCAGTGGTACACCTCTATCAGATGGTGCTATTACGCCAACAGATATTCTTGAAATCAAGGGTCCTACCGCTGTTCAGGAATATATCGTGAATGAAGTTCAAGACGTTTATCGCTTGCAGTGTGAAAATCAATGATAAGCACTTCGAAGTGATCGTACGTCAGATGATGCGTAAAGGTTGAAATCGTTGACGAGGGGAAACTCTATTCCTCGAACAACAGCTTGTTGATAAGCTCGAAGTTATGGAAGAGAACGACCGTATCTGGGGCAAGAAGGTTGTAGTTGATGCTGGTGATAGCGAAACGCAAGCCTGGTCAGATTGTAACAGCTTCGTCGTCTACGTGACGAAAACAGTCAGCTCAAGCGTAAGGACCTTCGTCCAGTAGAGGTGCGCGATGCTAAGCCAGCAACGGCTAAGCAGGTACTACAAGGTATCACACGTCTTCTCTTCAAACGAAGAGGCTCCATGAGTGCCGCTTCCTTCGAGGAAACAACTAAGGTACTTAACGATGCTGCTATCAACGGTAAGACTGATACTCTAGAAGGCTTGAAGGAAAAATGTGATTTGTGGTCACTAATCCCCAGCTGGTACAGGTATGCGTGAATACAAGAAGATTGTGGTAATGCCTCAGAGTGAATATGAGCGCACACACGTTGCTGAAGAAGAAGCTGCTCTTGAAGAGAACTAATCTTCGGTAGTCAATAAATAGTTAATTAGCCCCATTAGGATATTTCCTAGTGAGGGGCTAATCTGTTGAACAATACTCTTAGTCGGGTCGCATTACTATGCAACGAATTGCCTTATAGAGTTATTCTTATTTATTATTAGGGTCATCTGAGTTTTTTCAGAAGCGCAGGGGTCAATGACAATATTAACTTGGGTATTGTTCGTGTACTTATTGTATTATTGTTATTATTCTGATTTTGGTTCTGATTCTGATTATTGTTATTATGTGTGCTGGAGGAGGCGTAGTCTCTACATTGCGAGAGCACATCTACTGCTTTAGGGTCAAGTGTCACAGAGTAGCCATCTCCAAATTTCCACATCGCTCCTGTAACCATCAAGAGCAAAACCATAAAGACCCCAAGAGAATAGATTCAATAGGTTGTTGGCATCGTATTCCGAACTAATGATTGATTCAACGGGGTAGTAACCCGACTTATTCATGGATACTAGATACTTACCTCGACTTGAAGAAGCCTCCACCAGCTTTAAGTCTGACTGTTGCTGGAGTTATCCCTGTTGCCACTAATCGGCCCCTTGGCATCAACGACTTTAAATGTTGCATTTTTGGGGACAGCTGTTGAGCCGGACATCATACTTTTGAACGAGTAAAGAGTGTCGCACAGCTTGTAAAGCTAAAAGCAAAGAGCCGTTGCAAGGCTTGTTTTTAAGATAGTTTGTTTTCTTATCATGGGGTTTCTAAAATAATATTGTGGTATGCAGATTAGTAATGGTTCCTGAAAGTTTAGCTAAGGCTTTATCCTTACCTAACCAAGAGGCAAAAATCGTTGCAAGTAGCGGAATAAAGGTAAAGTATATGTGTGGGACGCAATGAGAAGGTTACATATGAGTTTCCTGTTATAGAGGCTTTATAGGTATTCCAGTCCAAAAGATATTTTACGAGCTTCCCAACTCACAGAGATCTACTGTAGCCATTTCTTTAGTTTTATCATAAGTGATGGCTTTCTCGTCAAAGTTAAAAGTAATATTGTCGCGTGTATTGGAGACATAATATACGATTTTTATGAGTAGCTACCAAATCTGCAGCTCGCGTATTTGCTTATATATTTCGACTTGTGTAGGGATAGTGGTATTTTCACTACTATATCAGTACTAGATGTGCTAGGAGTTGATGGCTTACTAATGGGTTCTGTGTTTGGTTTTGAGGGTGTCGTGTTCTCCTTAGGGTCTACTTCTCTGATAGGTTCGTTTCGGCTACAAAGAGAGCAAGGTACTGAGTAGTACACCTCCTGAGAGAACTATAGAGCTTAACTAAAGTTCGTGTATGAGTTTATTATGTCGTTTGTGCTCTACGACCTCTTATTGAGCATGTGTATTATCAAAAGAGTGCGGTGAGGTCGTCAGACATCACGCTCTGTAAAGTAGGCTCCTGAGTGCCCGTAAATGTAACATGATACAATGACGACACCCCACGCTTAAGAGCATGGGAAGTCGCTACTCTCAATCTTCCATTTACTTGAATTTTCTCGGATTCACCCACAGAAGAAATGAGCAACAACTGTCGTTAAATATTTATTTTATGTTGTAAAGATAGTATATTTTTCTAGAGTATATGATAATTGTCCTCGTTGTACATTTGGATTGCGAGTACGCGTACATATATTCATACTTACGCACGAAAATACTTTAGTGAGTGCGTCGTACTCATTCGGTGAGTACGTACTTACGACGATGATGTACGCGTATAGAATTTGAAAGTACACGCACTTTTTGCAGACTTCAGCTGAAAGTCTGCTAGAAACTACGGCTGAAGTCTGTACAGACACACGTGTAGTCTCCACAAACTTCGCCGAGGTTTTGAGAATGGAAGCAAGCATTGTCTGTTTATCTGGGTATTCTAATCGATATACTTTGTTGTTTTGATGGGTTCTAAATTTTTCTTGTGGGCATATCTGATTTTATTGTTATATTTTGCCTTGATTTTGGGTCTCTTCATATAGGAGAGATTATTTATCGGACGTTCTTCATTCTTCTGTAAGTGAATCGTAGGGAAAATTCAGTTAAGTAGGAAGGATTGTAGTGATGCTCCACAAAGATGTGGGAGTCGTTTCTGTATATCATTCTTTACTTTGAGGGCGATTCCTGAGCCTACTTACAGAGTGTGATGTCAGACGACCTCACGTTTCTGTAATGTTCGTAGTGGGGTCGCATGAACACTCTACTACATACTTACAATGAGTGGATGGGTTTTGGTGTCTTAGGTATAATAGGATACATAATTATTAGGGTTTCTCAAATTGACCTGAAGAAAGATGATTATGATTTACAAAAGGAACTACTGTTGCAGAAAAATTTAAGTTCATTGTCGAAAAGTTGAACGAAGTTGTGTGTATAGGGAGAAAGGTTACTGTTTTTGGACGCGGAACATTTAACCTCTATGCACAAGGCTCTAATCAAATTATTCAGTTTTTATGCTACGAGTTTGGCTACTAACATGGAAGTATAAGTACCTTCAGAAAGAAGTTATACATGAGAGAAATGTCAGCGATGCCCGCAATCTCAGTGTACTAAGTCAGAGAGAATAACCGAGAATTTGATAAAAGAAATGGGTGAAGTGGCGTAAACATCAGATAGACGTTTTAATAAATGATTAATATGGGGACATTATTACTAATTGTTTTCAGCTCTTTTATTTACTGTCGAAAAGGAATTTTTGGATATTCTGTATGATTATAAGACAGAACCTCCATTAATAATGCTCTTTCATACTTATCTGGATTTATTTGTCCGGTTATCGCTTATAATAGCTATCCCTCCTCTTCACTGGCTTTTTAGCTATAGTTCTTAATATAGGGATTATTTGGTTGTTTAGTGCTAATCTTATGAGCCTATCTGATTAGATTTGCTCAGGAAAAGGAGTTGCTCAGATGGGTTTGAAGTGTTTGTGGCGGCTTGGATTACCTTTATATTAGGTTGATACTTCACTAAGTGATTACGTGTGGTAACTGGAAACATAGATGTAATAAATAGATAATCGTATAACTATGTTTAGAAAATACTAATAGCTTTCTTGTTCTTGCTCTTTGTGCGAGGCTATAACTTTTGATTTATACAGTCCACCAGCTCTCCCAATACACCTACCACAATCATGGACAGCATGCTAGATTGGGTTTGGTGTCATGCAGTCTATCGATACCTCCAACTATGGAGTTAAGACTCGAGATAGTTACACTCAGGAACCTGATGCAAGCGGAATGAGATATTACCCACGCCGATAGGGTGATATTTCGGCAGAAAGGACTTTGGGCAGTCTACAGGATCACTACTCACCCGCTTTGCTCGCATATTAATAGGCTACTGAGATGGCAGTTCTGAGGGACTTTCACAAAAGCGCGAAATGAAAACAGCTCCTGTTGATGATGAGTTGAAACGCGCTATAAGGGCAGGCGATGTCAAAGGTATACATCGACTGACTGCTCAGCTGATGGGTGAGGCTAAGCTGATAAGTGATCCGATAGTAGGTGGGTGAGTATCTCGAATTCTAAGGCTCTTGAGGCTGCTGTGTCGTGCAGGACAGGGCGGACACAGCCTGGCAACTACGGCCTACTGGTACATCTTCAGAGATGATAATAAAAGCCGTTTATAGACAGTTTCGATCGAGAGATCCGAGATGCTGAATACTTTCAGTAGCTCTATCGAATGTTATGACACAGCAATGCTAAGTGGAAGTAATATATGTCCAAAGATTGTACTGAGAAGTTATTATCGTTGTCCTGTTTATCGTAGCGATGTTTGTATTTACAATTCTGGAAACGGAAGGAATTTTACGTATTATTAGCGTATTCTTGATTGCTGTGCTTGCTATAGCTTCGAGGGTCGCATGGAAGGCAATCGATAAAGAAGGATGATAGTTTGTCTCAGATGTGATGATATATCAAAAGTATGGGTTTGAATGAATTATTATGAGATACTCGGTTTCATATTCTGCAACATCAGAAGAGATTAGGTAGCTATGAGACGGCTCCTCAGTGGCATCCTGATGTCCAGCGATGAGTCAAGAGAGGCAGTGAAGACTCAGAGAAACCGCACGAAAGCATAAGTTGCTGGGAACAATGAGACGCCCGTTCTCGTTACGATGGGAGTATCAAAGGAGCAATCTTCTTCAAGGTCTCGGGCGTTGGATATCAGTATCAAGATGCAGGCCTGCAGGCTGAAGATATTCGCAATGCACAGAAAGAGCTGCTGATACAGTACAAGGAGGTTTATCAATGATTTTAAGAAAAGAGGTGCGAGCTAAAAGTGCGGCGGCCTGGCAGGGAGGCTAAAAAGCAAGTCATTGTTCTGGTCCGGAGATATGTGTCTTTTTGCATTGGTATCTATATTAGCTTAGAGCATGTTCTTGGGTGAAAAGGTAGTAACCTTTTGCTGTAGGAGAGACTCTTCAAAGTAAGGTGTGAATCAACTTACTGTCGAGGAAGAGAGTTACTTAAGATGAGTGGCGAAAGTCGGTTTGAGAGAAGGTGTTGATGTTTATGCTGTCTGTTGATGGATGAAGACCTTATGTTTGAAAGCTAGTTAGTCCAAAACCGAAAAGGGTATCTTTGTCGTTATAAGAAAAGAATAAATAAAAGTCGATATTATGTCGAAAACATCGTCGTTGCCTGATTATCGGTTTGCCCTGCTGAATGGTTATACAGGCTGCTATATGTAAGCACGTGCAATCTTAGTCCGCTCCTTTATGAAGGATTTGCAACCTGGCGGACAGCTAACGACAACAACTGAAGTAGAGAATTTCCTGGTTATCCATCTGGCGTTACGGGTACAGAGCTTATGGAAGACCTTCGTAAGCAAGCTGAACGTTTCGGTACAGAAGTGCGCTGGGTATCGCTGTGAAGGCTGACCTCTCTCAGCGTCCTTTCGTGTAACATTTGATACAGGTGCAGAAGTTACTGCTGATACAGTGATTATCTCTACAGGGGCATCTAGCCAGCAACCTTGGTTTTTGGAAGATGAGAAGAAGTATGCCGGTATGGGCGTTTCGCGCTGCTGTGATGGTTTCTTCTATCGTAAGAAGAATGTCGCTGTCGTGAGGTGGTGGTGATACTGCTTGTGAAGAAGCTCTTTATCTCTAATCTAGCTAAACATGTATATCTGATTGTGCAAGCCTTTCTTGCGTGCTAGTAAGATTATGCAGGAGCGTGTCCTCAATAAGGAAAACATCACTGTTCTTTTCAGACACTATACAGTAGGCTTGTTTGGTGATAATGGCGTTGAGGGTGCACACCTTGTTAAGCGTCGTGGCGAGGCTGATGAAGAGAATATGCAGATATTGCGATAGATGGTTTCTTCTTGGGCTATTGGTCACAACCCTAATAGCGAACTCTTCGCTGAATACCTAGAGCGTGACGAGGTTGGCTATATCAAGACAGAAGGAGATTCTCCTCGTACAAACATTCCTGGGGTTTTGCTGGTGATGTTGCCGACCCTCGTATCGTCAAGGTATTACAGCGCTGCTATGGGTTGTACAGGCTGCTGTCGACGCTGAACGCTATCTTACAGAGCACAGTTTATAATTCTCCGAGTCTGCTAAATGGATGAGTTATCCCTTATTAGAGACATCGTACAGTAGTATCCTCTGGGGCATGGATTGCCCTCGGAGGGTCTATACTTTGTTGGTAGTCTCTGCTTATGTGTCGTCTAGTGAAGTTGCTTTTCTCCTTGGGTCCTAAGGAACTCGATAGCGTGAAGGAAGAAGAGCATGCTCATGATGGAGCTTTGCTCTCTGTTCTTGAGTGATTCGAACGACTCTTGCCACCATTTTGATTGCAATAATATCGTAAATGTGGCGATTATCGTCTTGACGAGTTATGCCTTCAATCTCATTTTTGACTTCACATCATCTCTGTTTTAGGATATCATTCAGACGGTAGTCCTAACCCTACTATTGTCTTCTCTTTGGCGAAATCATTCACTAAAGGTTTTATGCACAAGGTAATCCTTTAAACTTTAGTCGTTTCTCAGCTCTACGATACAGAGGCTTGAGTAGCTCTTTGCGCCATTCTCTTCACTACTGATGGGTTCAACGAATATCATCACTAGCCGTATGGAGCGCAAACGCTATGATATTTCGATGGATGATTTGAGCCAGGCATGTAGACCTTTTTGAGGCGATAGGAAGCCTGATGAAAAGCAGATTTTTGAAGAGATTATCAACTTCTGTTCCAAGACAGCAGGTGAGATTATGGTTGCTCGTATTGATATGGTTGATATTGACATATCATGGGATTATCATAAGATGCTTGAGTTTGCTCTGAAAGTGTGGCTACTCGCGCATTCCTGTCTATGAGGAGAATGAAGATAATATCAAAGGATTGTTTATATCGAGATTTTTATCCCTTACAGGATAAGGATAAAGACTTTGAGTGCAGACTATTATCCGTCCTGCCACTTTTGTTCCAGAGAATAAAGCCTCTTGATGACCTGCTAGAAGAATTGCGTACCAAGAAGATACACATGGCTATTGTCGTGAGCACGGGATACGGCGGAACGAGGTGGTCTTGTTACGATGGAAGATATTATAGAGGAGATTGTAGGTGATATCAGCGATGAGTATGATGAGGAAGCATTGCCTCATAAAAACAAGCTGATGGAGTTTTCCTTTTGAGCCAAGACGCCTATTAGCGACGTGCACCGCTATCTAGAGCTAGAAGACGATTCTTTTGGCGATTGCGAAGATGCTGTGGATACACTCGGAGGCTTGTTCCTTGAAATCAAACAAGACCTGCCGAAGGTAGGGGATAAGGTTGTGGCTGGTGAGTGGACGCTAACGGTGAAAAGACTCTAGAGCGTTTTCGTATCATCTCGATTTTGCTCACCCTAATAAAGGATAGTTCGATATGAAACAGCTGTACCTCATAGATGCGTATGCTTTATCTTTACGGGCCTACTACGCATTTGCCAAAAATCCACGTATCAATACCAAAGGACAAGATACAAAGTGCCATATTTGGTTTTTGTCAATACGATAAGTGATATCCTGCGCAACTTCAAACCCTCTCATATTGCAGTGAGTCTTTGACCCTCGGGTGGGAGTTTCCGTAGGATTTCTTCCCTAGTATAAGGCACAAAGAAGGCGACTCCCGAACCAATTATTTTTGCTGCTGCCTCATATCAAGGCTTTCTTAGAGGCTATGGGTATTGAGGTGATTGAGGTCCCTCGCTATGAGGCTGATGATGTCATCGGTACGATGTCGGTCATGAGCTGAGCGAGGAAGGCTTTGAGGATCATCATGGCTACTCCCGATAAGGATTACGGTCAGTTGGTAACGCCTAAGGTGAGCATATTAGCTCCTCAGCGTGGTGGCGGTTATGATGAGATAGGGCCGCGTGATGTGTGCGAGAAATGGAAGATTGCAGAGCCTCGTCAGCTCATTGATATCTTGGCCTTATGGGGATAGTGCGGATAACTTCCCCGGTGTGCCGGGCATTGGAGCTGTGACGGCAGCGCTAAGTTAATCGCTCAGTATGGTTCAATCGAAACGATGATTGAGCATGCGCATGAGATTAAAGGTAGTGCAGGGGATAAGGGTGCACGCAATAATATGAGAATGCCCTTGTATCTAAGCGATTAGCAACATTTCCCCTTGATGCTCCCGTAGAGTTTAAGCCTCAAAGATTGTGAAGTGGTTAGACCTAACCTAGAGGCTTTGCGATGCCGTTCTTGAGCCACTTGAGTTGCGTACGGCTATGAGATAATATGCAGCGCTATTACGAACAAATGGTGCCGACTCAGAGCAGACGGAGCAAAGAAGAGCATAAGGAAGAACCTATCCTTACATCGGATACGGAAGACTTTGGCGAGCTTTTTGCCTCGGTTGAAGAGCAATCCTCAAAGCCTGTCCCACCTACTGCGCTAATTATAATACGATTGTCCTTAAAGATGAAGCCTTATCTGCTTTCTTATCTAGAGCAGAGCAAAGCAAAAAGCTCTATCTCTATGCGCTGACTATTGGTGCGGACAACATTCAGAAGGATACTACCAGCCCTCGCCTTTATGCTGAAGAGGGCGATGATGTATGTTACCTCTCAACGGTGAGACGGCTAGTAACGTTTTACCAACTGCAGGCCCATTGCAATAGAGTCAGAGATAATGCTTATTGCCCACGATTTGAAAACTCAGTTGCTGGCTCTTCGTGCCTATGGTTGGATGCCCGAATGTCAGTATGAGGATACGATGATAGCGCACTATTTGTTGATGCCCGACATGGGGCACTCTATTGGAAACCTTGAGCACAGCATTATCTATCTATGTCGCTTATGGGCTTTGACGAACTGATTGCACCACGAAAGCAAGTCGCCTCAGTGTCGCACAGATTGATGCGGGCGATTGAAGCTATGTTACTTCTAGAGTTATTGCTACTCGTGAGCTACATGCTTGTTTAATAGCTAAGCTAGAAGAGCAAAAGCAATTACATCTATTGCGTGAGCTAGAAATGCCACTTATGCCTATCCTTATGCGTATGGAGCTTGAGGTGTGCGCCTTGATGAGGTTGAGCTTTTCTAGGCAGGATAAACTTTTCCAGAGCAGATGTCTAGCCTTGAGGGTGAGATACAAGAGCTTGCTGGCGAAACTTTCAATGTGAATAGTCCTAAACAAATCGGAGATATTCTATTTGAAAATTGCAACTAGATGCTAAGGCTAAGAAGACCAAGAGCGGAACTTATACGACAGTGAAGAAGTGCTAGAGAAGTATAGAGATAAGCATCCTATTGGTAAAATCCTAGACTATCGAGGGCTGAAGAAATTGCACTCTACCTACATCACGACTGCCTTCTCTTGCTGATATTACAGGGGCATGTATACCTCATTCAATCAGACTGTAGCGGCTACTGGACGTCTCTCAAGTAGTAATCCGATATCCAAAAATATCCCTATTCGTACCAGAGCAAGGTCGCGCCATTCGTGCTGCCTTTATTCCAGAAAGAGGGATGTACCTTCCTCTGCGGACTATTCTCAGATTGAGCTTAGACTAATGGCGCATTTCAGTGGGGATGAGCATCTAATAGGCGCCTTCGTTGCGGGGCATGATATTCATCAGGCTACAGCAGCACGTATTGCGAATGCATCTCTAGATGAAGTTACTAGCGATATGCGACGTAATGCAAAGACAACCAACTTTGGAATTATTTATGGTATTAGTGCCTTTGGTCTTGCTGAGCGTTTGGTGTTTCCCGAAGTGAGCCAAGGATTTGATTACAGGGTTATTTTGCATCTATCCAGGGTTAAGGCTTATATGACAATGTGGTTGCCAAAGCTCGTGCCGATAGATTTGTAGAGACAATTATGGGGCGTCGCAGGGTATCTGACGGACATTGATAGTAACAATGCTATTGTCCGTGGTTACGCTGGGCGCACTGCCATAAACGCACCTCTGCAAGGCACGGCCGCTGATATATTAAAGGTGGCTATGAGTTGCTATTGATGAGGAGTTGAGAGAAGAATCTAAAAAGTCGTGTGATTCTTCAGGTGCATGACGAACTAAACTTTTAATGTTCCTTTCGATGAAGCTGAGCTTATGCGAGAGCTGGTTCACCGCTGTATGTTGGCTGCCGGTAAAGGTCTTTAAAAAGTTCCCTTGGAAGTCGGTATGGGGCATGGTGCTGGTGACTTGTCGCTCACTAAATTGATGGCTAATGCCGTTTATTGTTTATGAGCACTTGAGTTAGATTATGCACAGCCTTGTGCACAGCCCCTGGGCTTATAGTGTACAAGCACAAAGAGCTAGATTTAGAGATAGCACTCGCTATCTGGCACTGATAGACTCTAGCTTTTAATGCTGGGAATAAAGGTGATTATAGCGCTGCAGAGTCTCTTAAAGAAGGCTATGGACTTATCCTCAGCATCCCAACGAACATTTATCTACTAAATAATTTGGGTGAGGGTAGCAGCTTTTAGGCAAAAAGAAGATGCCTTGAACAGTTACTCTAAGGCACTCAAGCATCAGCCCGATAATGCGACGACACGCTTTAACCGAGCAGGCTCTACGCACTTACGGGTAAGCATAATGCGGCTGTTACTGATTATTCATTGCTGATTGCTAAAGCTCCAAGCAATGAATTATACCCTATATCAGCGTGCTATGAGTTATATGTTGATGCGTCAGTATGACCTTGCCGAGCATGACCTTAAAACCATTGTTGAGCATAATGGTGAAAGCCTAAAAGCTCGCCTAGGTTATGGACTTTTTAGAGACGGCAAGAGGTCGTTATAATGAGGCTGAGCGTATTTTTGATTGTTGGTGACGAGTTATCGACTAATGCCGATGTTTATGAAGGGCGTGCTGGGCTTTATCTTGCTCGCAAGATGAAAGGTTATGCTCTGCGTGATATGGAGAAGGCCTGAACTCTCGAGGCAGACCATCGCCCTACCTTACTCCGTCTACGGGCTGAAATCAATGAGGGCTTGGTGATAAGCATAGTGCAGAGAAAAGACCTTCGCCATACAGAAGAGTTGAGAGCACTATCTCAATTGAAAGAAGGGCAACTGCATCAAAATAATAAAGTATATTGATTGAGAAGACGTAGAGGGCCCTGTAGGGCGATACTCCTGCATAGCCCAGGGCGCAAGCCCTGGGTTAGGCATGGATATACATTTTTTGAGCCCCGTAGGGGCGGCACTTATGAGACGTAAGGCGAATGCTCACGTTGTAGTGCCGCTCCTACGGAGCTCTTAATTTTTGTGTTCTCTGTTTACCCAGGGTTTCATTTCGGAGCTACCTCATTCCACCCTGGGCTTTGCAGAGGTGTCGTGCCTACGGCACTCATAATGCGTCTGAATTTTGAGTGCGGTTGCCCTGTGTTGTCGTAAGTGCGCGTACTCGTTTCAGTAAGTACGCGTACTTACTGAAACGAGTACGTGTACTTATCTCAGTGAGTACACGTACTTAAATTGTAAGTACGTAGTACTTTCTGGAACTACTGGCTGTAGTCTGTACAAACTACACGTGTAGTCTCTTCAAACTCAGCCGTAGTTTGTACAGACTTCGCTGTGGTTTTGAGTTTAGAAACTAAGGTTTTATTTTTGTCTCTGTTTGTCAAAGATTTTAATGCCCTCTTAAGCTAATGACAGCGTATTCGCTTTGTGTGCCGATGCGATATTTTTCCACCCCATATTCCGATACCGCTACTTACATATCTGTGTATTCCCTCTTCGGTGGTAGCCATGTGCTTGTTCGTACATGAAGTCACGACTAGATTGAATAGAATACTTGTCCCCTGATGTATGCCCTGATATTTGGAGGTCAATGCCTGCTTGTTCAGAAACTACTCTAGATGGTAAGGCTGATGGTTTAGTAGGATCGTGGGGTAACGAGGTCCAATTGTCTGTAAGCATTTGCAGACTTTGTCTATTTTATTGCTCGCATCATCGCGCCCGATGATATACACACCTTCAGGCGTGAGGGTGACAGAGTCTGAAAGGAGTTGTATTTTTGTTTGGAGAGGAAGGCTCGTTGCTGAGACTCCGCCTCCGATGTATTCAGTGATTACCTAGGCAGGCATATATAGGAGCTTGTATTTGGTTAATGGTGCTAGCCAAATCAGCAGCAAGCACGGGGCGCACATCACCATCAACGATCTGCCAACAATCAACACAAAGTCAGGGTTTTCTTCGTTAATAAGTGATACCCATTTCCTAAGCTCGTCCTTACCTATTGTATAACCTAAATGTAAATCGCTAATAGCCACTATCTTGAGCGGACGACTAAGAGGCTTACTAACTTGAATGTCAGAGGGACACACTTTCTGATGATAGCGGTAACTTCCGTAGGTAAAAATAGCCGCTATGATGAGCACAAGAATGCTCGCAAAGAGGTCCAACTAGGTGCAAGGATGGGACGTAATGCAGGGTATGATGCGCAGTAAATCTATCAACAAAAAGACATTAGGATGTACAGGAAATAAAAATATCCAGTTTGTCGCAAAAGGATATGTATATTTAGTGATGTACATAGAGGTGATTTCTGTAGATAGAACTGATTAAAGAGAGTGCAAAACTCCCAACCCATACTATGCCCTAGTATCCAACTAATATCGTTGGCATAGGTGCAATGGATTTTACAATACGTACAGTGGTATAGATAACACCTAGCAAACAAGCTAATAAGGCTATTATTATCATCATTGTGTTAATTTTTGATGTATAACTATAAGCTTTGCTAAAATGTTGTGAACTCTCGATAACTTGTTGAAGTTCGTCTATCAATGTGTTTGGAGCGTCTTCATACCGAGTAATCGGTCGTAGCGAGAGCCAAAGGGACGATGAAAAATTAAACTAGTATAGAGATTAGGGGTTTCGTAGAAACTGCCATCAATAGGCTTGGGTCCTATCCCTTCTGAGTTTACCCGTGGTATGAATATGTAGCGAAACTCTTGGCGCCTTCTTTGAGTGGGAGCGTTCGTGTATAGCATCGTTAATGTGGTCATAATACAATTCCTTTTCTTCTAAAGGGAAGAAAATCAAAAGCATCTCCTCAAGATAAACGTGACCGTCTAGAAACTTCATCGCTTTTGAGGGTAAAAGCGCACCCACTGATATTCGGCACTCACATTAGTATGGATACTTTCGCGTGCGTGCAGTATCTGTATAACGGCTTCCCCATAATGGCTAAGTCCGTTCGGGAGTATCATTGGGTTGAGGAGGGTAGGCGTAAGTGGGAGTGTATCCGCTATCGTGATAGGACCATTGTAATCAGCAGCAAAGTATCTGTCATGTTCAAGCCATAAGTATTTATTTCCGCCCCAGAATGTGGGTGCATCTTGTCGCTCGTATAGCCATGCGCCCGATGCCCTTGTGCTAAAGCTTGTCCTTGCGCACGTGAGATGGGTTGGACATATTCTGTATATTAAGAAGAATTGTACGCTCGCTTGGGTTAAGCGCACTGCTTAACTCTTCGTCAAGTGTGACGGCTATGGACTGTTGCCCTTCGGAGGCTAGGCTAGTAAATCGGTCTTCTTGCTTAAGGCTTAGTCCCGTTTGCCCTTCATGCACATAGATGGGAATGCGAAAGAGAGGTTTATCCTTCTGACCCTCTTCGTAGACTGATAGCATAAATATCCCCGATACTTTGAAGTTGATTTGCTCGTTGGGTAGGCTGAGCGTATAGTGTTGATAATTGATTTTAGTTCCCACCCGAAGGGCTTGGGCTGGGCATATCTTGTTCGTCAATGCCCTCAAAAGAGCCTCAGAGGGAGGAGGTCAGAGGAGCTTTCCATCAGCATTGCAGTGCTGGAGGCTGTAGTAAATTGAAGCATCATCGCCTTGAAGGAGGTCAAATGTTGAGGAGAATGTATCGTTGCTATTTAATTGGTAGGTGGCTGGTCGCTGATGACTCTGCATAAATCCGTCCTTGATATTCCAAGTCATGATGCTTGCCACTCGCTTATTTGTCTTTTCGGGATCCTTTAGCCCAAAGGTTAGGACTCGCAAGGAAGAGTAGACGATGTAGATTAGTCGGATATAATGTTTTGTAAGCGATTTCATTTTTATAGATTTGATAACCTAGTAAGGCAAAAGGTACGTAAAAGCATGCTTAGAGAGTAAACTATTTGCACTCTAGACCTTTTTATAAAGAAAACGAATTAAGAAAAAGCATGAAATACAAAGTAATAGCCCTCGATGTCGATGGGACACTCGTTAATAACCAACTAGAGGTAACCCCTAAAGTCAAAAGAGCTCTAATACGTGTGCAGCGCGATTGTGGTATGCGCGTTATCGTGGGACTCTGGTAGACCTACCGCAGGCCTACACAAAAATATCAGAAGAACTAGAACTTGCTCGTTATAGCGGTTATCTATTGCCATTCAATGGAGGACAGATGTTTAATGCAAGAGCCCTAGGCGAACCAATTGCACGTACTTCTCTCCCAGACGAACTAATCCCTCAACTATACGCATTAGCTCAAGAGCATGGTCTAAATATCTTGACTTATAGCGATACTGAAATCCTTACGGAAAATCTTGATGACCCTAATGTACGTAAGGAAATGGGCTTTACGGTGATGCCATCTAGGCAAATTGAGAACTTTGTGCGTGATGTGCCTCGCAATCTTCCTAAGTGTTTGATTGTGGGCGAACCTCATGAGATTACTGCTCTTGAACCGATTGCAAGAGAACGCTTTAAGGGTGTGGCCGATGTATTTCAGTCTGACCCTTCTTTCCTTGAAGTTGTGCCTGCAGGTATCAATAAGGGGGTAGCTCTTAAACGTCTATTGGAGCGTATGGATTACGATCCAAGCGAATTGATTGCTGTTGGCGATAGTTACAATGACTTGGAGATGATACAGTTTGCAGGTCTAGGCGTGGCTATGGGTAATGCGCGTGAGGCTGTAAAGAATTGTGCTGACTATGTGACGAAGTCCAATAATGAAGATGGCATTGCACACATGCTGGAGAAGTATATTTTCAATTTCCACGAAGACGCTCCTTACTCTGTAGAGAGATTAACTCAATCTTTCCCGGAACCTTGATGGAGAGCCCTGGGCATTCAGTGTACACAAATAGCGAAGGGCTACGTAGAGGGAACGATGCCTGTGGATAAGCGTACAGGGCAACCGCTGGGCATTATACACGGAGGAGCAAACCTCGCTTTTGCTGAAACGCTTGCAGGTCTTGGTTCAGTAGCTTTGCTTGATGAGGGAGAGATGCAGGTCGGAGCGCAAGTAAGTGGTAACCATATCGCTAGTGCATTTACAGGCGATACTATGGTCGGTAAGGCCTCGATTATGCACCAAGGACGCAGTACGCACGTATGGAGTGTGGAGATTTATTCAGAGAAATCGGGTAAAACTTATTCACACAGCACGAGTACTTAATAGCATTATCAAGAAAAGATAAGTTCGTAGGAGCTATTTGTAGAGTAAGGGCTATCGCATAAAATCTTGCGATAGCCCTTATTTTTGAAATCAGATTAGAAATGTCTTATTCCATAAGGTGGTCGAAGTTGCGTCGGCGCAATTCAAGTCCTTACCCTAGATATTTTTCTCGTACGATTTCATTCTCTGCAAGTTCTTCCGCTGTCCCTTGAAAAGAACTTTACCCTCAAACAGAAGATAGGCTCTGTCTGTGATGCTGAGCGTTTCGTACACGTTGTGGTCGGTGATGAGGATACCAATGTTTTTGTATTTGAGCTTAGCCACAATAGCCTGAATATCCTGCACCGCAATAGGGTCTACACCTGCAAAGGGTTCGTCTAGCATGATAAACTTAGGATCAATAGCTAGGCAACGTGCAATCTCGGCACGGCGTCGTTCACCCCCGATAGGCGATTACCTGCATTTGTGCGCACTTTTCTCTAGGCGAAACTCGGCAATAAGTTCCTCTAAGCGGGAACTTCTGTTCGGCACGCGTGCGGTTGAGTCATCTCTAGTACACTCATGATGTTGTCCTCAACAGAGGTGTTCTGTAAATAGAGGCTTCCTGAGCGAGATATCCGATACCTGCCTTGGCTCTCTTGTAAACCGGATATTTGGTAATATCTTGGTCATCAAGATAGATGCGCCCTACATTAGGCACAACGAGACCTACGGTCATGTAGAAAGTCGTTGTTTTTCCAGCGCCATTAGGACCGAGAAGACCAACGATTTCACCTTGATTAACTTCTATAGAGACGTGATTCACGACGGTGCGTGACGATATTTCTTGACTAAATCTTCTGTTCGTAGTTTCATAGGAACAAAGATACAGCATTATTCGTCTTATAGGGTTGGTCCGCCTCATCAAATACCCAACAATTATTGTATTTAATATACTTGTCTTGAGTAGGTTTTCTTATTTATTATGAATAAGATATATAAATCGTTACCTTTGTGTTTAAACCAGACTTTATAGCGATTATCAAATTTAATTCATAAAGAATAATGGAATCATTTATTCAATCTGTGGGTAAGATGTGTGCTGCTGTGCTTGTCCTAGGTGCTACGCTATCTTGCTCTCATCAAGAGGTTAATTTGGACAGTTATCTCTACAAGGATTAAACAAACAGAACCTATTGAAGTTGGGAAGACCGTAATGCTCCCAATAAAGAAGGTGGTAAACTGAGCCTTATTTCTAATAGTAATCCGCAAGTTGCCGATGTCGAAGTTTCTGCCCAAGGACTTTCTGTACATGGCAAGCAATATGGGCTAACGACTGTCAGTGTGCAAGATGCTCAAGGAAAAGAACAGAGCATAGCCTTATCTATTACGGGACAACGCCCAGCACTCCCAACAGAACTCTTTGCCGAGTATAACGTCGCTCCCCGATGGACATAGTTTTGCGCGCACTCATAGTCCTGAGCATCTGGATACTTTGACTACGATGCTGCAGCTAAGATTGTGATAAAGGTCGAGGGATAAAACCTACCGAACTCCTACGAAAGACGAATTGCATGCCCTCTTGCCTTACGAAGAGGAGATTGCCTATTCGGGTAGAGAAGCCAAAAAAATCTTGCATTCGAGCAAGCTGTAACTATTGATGGCACAAAGCTTATTTATGGAGAGTCCTTTTACTCTACTGGTCGCCATGTAGCCTACGCTCTGCGTTTCGGTAAAAGCGAGCCATAAGGGCAGTGCTTATGCTATGGATAACAGTCGCTTGACGGCTTTCCGCTATGAGTATTCTGTAAACAAAGACGACCCTAAGGGCGGATTTGCACTGAAGATTACGGCTCGTTATCTTGGTGAAAACTTCCAACACGATATTAACTTCATCGGCTGGAAGGCTTTTTGGAATAGTTTTACTTGGGACGATGCCACACTCATTCTGCTGCTAACGGCTTGCGCCTAGGGCACAGAGATAACTACAAGAGGGTATGCAGGTGAGTACTGGAGTACCTCTGCTGGTTTTGATGACCTCTCGGCCTCGGCTCTAAGAACTTCCGGTCGTATGACAGCCTCTTCGACCATTCATGCTGATAAGAGTATAGGTAGAGCTGTTCGCTTAATACTGAGTAAATAACCACATAATAAACAAAAATCATGAGTATTCGTTATTTAGCATGCGCCTCGTTGGTTCTCATGCTCACATCTTGTCTTAAAGACCCCGATATCTCAATCCCAGACTTGAGACCTAATATTGAGCTTTCGTTAGCATCTTCTCAGAAAGATGTAACTCTAACGCTTATGTCCGATAAGCCAGAGTCTGTATTCATTGACTTGAATGGCAACGCTCAGAAAGATGAGGGCGAAAGTTTTTGAAGTGGGTAAGCCCGTCACTATTCATCCGAAAGGAGATAAGTTAAATTTCTATGGTCCATTTACTTCAATGGATATATCCGGTCAAGATGTAACCAAGATTTCGGGTAAAGGGACTTATAGACTTAAAAGGCTATGAACCTAGCTAATACAGAGCTTTTCTGCTATAGAAATTGAAGTTGCTTTGCGCCTTCTTGCAGGTAAAGAAGGTGGTAAATTGACGCTAGAAGAGTGGCGAGTAACGCCTAGTATCAGAGGGCTTATCAAATTCTTTAAGTGGCAGATAGTGCGCCCTAATGGCAGCCTTATAGACCCTAATGAGTCGGTATTGATGTTGCGTGCTTTAGCTAAAGAAGTGCTAGAGAAGAAAGTTGCTCTTGAGCTAGAGGGAGGCAAAGGGCTTTGGCTAGACAAGAATTTGAATGGTACTAAAGATGCAGGCGAAGACCTTCCTACGGGAGGTTTAACGCTCAATCTTCCTGCCTCTTTGCCTACGGGAGAGGCGTGTATATTATACATGGTTCGGCTACGGGCTTAAGTCTGAATGTCGCAGAAGACCCTGCTGAAGATGAAAGCGAAGAGCCAGAAGACAGTGATGAGGGTGCAGATGAGGCTGAAAGTACTCGTGCTTTAAGGGCTAATGAAGACGGTTCTCAAATAGGTATTAGTATAGATCTTCCTAGCTCCCTTCTTTGTTGTCTATGGAATGCGAGGAAGGTCTAAATGTTAAGCATGTAGATGTTTCTGGCTGTAAGTCTCTAGCGACTTTAACTCTCAGTGGTAATCCTATTGAAACGCTAGCATTACCTGATTCTGGTTCTGAATTAAAGGTACTCCAGCTTGCAGGTAATAGATTGGAGACGCTTAATATCTTAAATCTTACGAAGCTTAGTCAGTTTACAGCGTCTAATGGTACTCTTCAAGATATTTACTCTATCCCTTCAGAGCTGATAACATTGAACTTGTCAGGAAATAAACTGACAGACTTTATTATTCCTAGTGATAGTAAGTTAAAGACTTTGAACCTTAAGAATAATATCTTCGTAATCTTAAGATTAAAGGTGAGGCGTATAATGGACTAGAAACTTGCATTCTTGAGGGTAATCAACTAGAGTCTCTTGATCTTACTGCGTTTGTCAAGACTAAGCTGATAAATGTTAGCAATAATCCTTTGAAGTCAATTGAACTGCCTTGGGATATGAAAAAGAACTGAATATCTCGAAGACAGAGCTTCAGAGCCCTAAACCTTAATCCTAAAGATACTGCTCATAAGTCATTTATTCAGAAATTAGATGCGTCTAATTGCGCTAAAGCTTTACGCTTATTCAGATGTCGCAATGCACAAACTTATCATCGGTTAATCTTCAGGGTTCGAAGGCCTTGAAGGGTGATAAGATAAGTTCGGAGCTACCTCAACTAACAGGGCATAAAGGTAAGCTAACGATTGAGCAAGGACGACTCTCTGCAAGCGAACTCTCTGCTATCAAGGCTAAGGGCTGGTCGCTTTAAGTGATTAAATAGAGTCTTTACGATAAGATTGAAAGGCAAGGGCTGAACAGAAGTTCAGCCCTTGCCTCTTTTAAGACGATTGCATTGTGCGGCACCTCTTCAATCAATCAAACAAGCCCCTGCAAGGGCGACACTCCTGCAAAGCCCAGGGTGTAATGAGGCAAAGCCCGAAATGAAACCCTGGGTAAACAACAAACAACAAAATTAAGAGCTCCGTAGAGCAGCACTGAACTAACGCAAGCATTGGAATTTATCGGTTCAGAAGTGCCGCCCCTTTGGGGCTCAATAAATGTATTGACTATTATTACCCAGGGCTTGCGCCCTGGGCTATGCAGGAGTATCGCCCTAAAGGGCTCCTCTATGTCCTTCCTAAATTGCTATCCTCTATTTTTTGCTATGCTTACTTACACTGGGTTGCGCTATTTACTAGCATCTGCGCTATGTAAAGTATTTGGGCAGACGGCAAGAAAATGATAGTTGCCTTACCTAAAGTCAAAACCTCGGCGAAGTCTGTACAAACTTCAGCCGTGGTTTGTACAGACTACACGTGTAGTCTGCACAGACTTCAGCTGAAGTCTCCAGAAAGTACTACGTACCTACAAATTTAAGTACGCACACTTACTGAGATAAGTACGTGTACTTACTGAAGTGTTTACGTGTACTTACTGAAACGAATACGTCGTACTCATTCTGTTATTTGCGTGAAACTGCGAGCCTATTGAGGCAGATACTTATAGGTGGGAAGCAATAAATTCCTTTAGGGTGGGACAATTTCCCAATGTGCAAACCTACAAGAGTATCTAGGTAACTCTTAGTTAAAACCTAGAGATTATTATCAATCTTAAACTTTGGGAGGGATTAATAATGACTTGTATTTTTCTGTTATGGCGTGCAAGATATATAAAATTTGACATTGTCAATATTATTGCTAAATTTGTTCCAAGGAATAAGGAAATATCCTTTTTCTAGACATTCACATCTGCTTTTTAGGGGTTAGATTGAGGTTCGTAAAGTCTGAGAGAATAACTAATTTTTAAAAAGGAAGTGCTTAGATATTAAGTAAATCGAATCTGCCCTTTAGCTCAAAGAGTCTATACATTGCTATGCTTCTTACATACTAATCTATAGTTAATAACAATGGTCTAAAAACTAGGCTACAAAACAAAAACACATTATGGCAAGAAAAATCACAAAAGCTACGCTCGATGAGCTAGAGAAAGAGATGGCTCCTCTTACGGAGCAAGAGCAACAAGCCCGCCTTGGAGGAACAGGCTATGATCCTAAGAAACGAGAAAGTGGCACTCTTGGGTGGCAAGATCTCCAAAAGGTGGGAGCTAAATTTTTTGCTGTAAAATAAGTATAAACTATGGTACTCCACACTCCACGACGCATAGCCTGCATTTGGGGCTTTGCTCTCTCAACGCTACTATGCTGTAGTCTTGCACACGGGGGACAGGGTCTACTTTTGCTATCCCGGGATAGCCTAGTATTGAATGATTTAGACTCGATCTGCAGAGCTCGATCAAATTCCCGATAGCGGTGTCCCTATGACTAAACTCAGCAGTAGTTTAGCTATAGTGATGGTCGACCCAGAGATTTTTAGGGAGATCTTCAAACAGTACAACCCTGAGCTTTAAGCTAGGGTGAGCATTTCGAGCTTCTTTATTCCGAGTATATCTATCCCTTTGGGGATGAAAATCGCACTTCTCATTTAGCTAAGAACTTAGGTCTGCTTATAGGGGCGCATCAGACATAAGTCGGGTAAGTGGGAGGTCTACACAAAAAAATAAACGCCCTTCCTAAGCATTGCATTGCTGGGCCGGATCTGGATCCTGATGTTTGGGAGGGGTTGCACGAAGGCATGGCAGCTTATATCGCTCGTAATTTCTCTTGGGGCAAACGTTATACTGCTATAACGGAGCAAGAGAAGGCGGATTTACTAATGCTTATACGCAAGCATCCCGATGATCAGGCTCGCAAGTACTTCAATGCACAAGAGCTCTATAGCATCCCGCTCAACTTTGGGCGAGAGCGTCTAGGGAGGGCTTTCACTGTGGCAAAATGTATTGGATTTATAAGGAGGGGTGATGTTCTCAATCTTCATTATGTCTGCGGAGCCTGCGCCTGTTGATTGCGACAAACACCTTGCAGAGCTAGACGGTATGTTCCGCTTCTAGCCTCTGTTCATTACATGCACAAACTGCAACCATAACATAAAGATGCCTTGTAGTTCATTGTCTGAGGGCTACCCTTGTGTTACTTGATGTAACGCAAAGGCAAAAGTGTTTCGAGGGTAGACCGATATCTAGAGATGCTAACTCTAGCCCCTCAAGGCTAAGGGCTGGTCGCTTTAAGTGATTTAATGTAGCTTAATGCTATAAGGCTAATACGATTGAAAGGCAAAGGGCTGAACGCAAGTTCGGCCCTTGCCTCTTTCTAACTCTTGCACTAAGATAAATCTTTGGAGAGGAGGAAAGAAAATAAGTCTTGCCTTACTTAAAGTCAAAACCTCGGTGAAGTCTGTACAAACTTCAGCTGGAAGTCTCCAGAAAGTACTACGTACTTACAAATTTAAGTACGCGCACTCACTGAGATAAGTACGTGTACTTACGAAAGTGTTTACGTGTACTTACTGAAACGAATACGTCGTACTCATTCTGAGACCGTTGCACGGTCTCTTAAAGGACAAGTTTTACTTGTCTTTTTGTGGGAGCTTTGCAGAATGCGGTAATCGCAAGGCATTGAGACTGAGGGTGCAGGAGTTTACTCATGTAAATGACCAAACCTGAATGTCGAAAAATAACGCAACAGTGCCGTATTATGCAATGGTCTCATTCTGTTATTGCGACAAAACGACAGCCCTAATATATCGTAATCCCCCTTGGCACTACTTTTGTAATTTATTGGGATAGATGCAAAAATAAATAAACATAGTATGAGTAAGAATGGAAAAAAATTGGGGTAACGAGTGAGAATATATTTCCCGTTATCAAGAAGTTTCTTTACAGTGAACACGATATATTCTTGCGTGAGCTTGTCAGCAATGCTGTAGATGCGAGCCAGAAACTACGTGCGCTCTCTAGCGTGGGTGAGTTTAAAGGGTGAGTTAGAGCGATCTTAAGGTAAGTATCTCTATTGACGAGGGCTGCAGGCACGATTACAATCAGCGACCGTGGTATCGGTATGACTGCTGAGGAAGTGGATAAGTATATCAATCAGATTGCGTTCTCGGGTGCAGAGGAATTCCTTGACAAGTATAAGGATGACAAGGTGGCTATCATCGGACACTTTGGTCTTGAGCACCTACTCTTCATTTATGGTATCTAAGCAAGTGGATATTATCACGAAGAGCTATAAAGAAGGTGCGAGCGCAGTAAAATGGAGCTGTGATGGTTCGCCTGAATATACATTAGAGGAGGTAGATAAGGCTGACCGTGGTACGGATATTGTCCTACATATTGACGATGAAAGCCGTGAATTCTTGGCTAAGGACCGCATCCAAACATTGCTCAATAAGTATTGTAAGTTCCTAACCATTCCTGTAATCTTCGGTAGAAGCAAGAGTGGAAGGACGGTAAGATGGTTGATACCGAAGAGGATAATCAGGTTAATGATACGCACCCTGCGTGGACGAAGAAACCTAGCGAACTCACAGATGAAGATTATAAGAACTTCTATCGCCAACTTTATCCAAAATCAATTTGAAGAACCATTATTTTGGATTCATCTAAATGTTGATTATCCATTTAACCTAACAGGTATTCTTTATTTCCCTAAAATTAAGAATCAGATGGAGCTGCAACGCAATAAAATTCAGCTCTACTGCAATCAGGTTTTTGTAACAGAAGAGGTTGATGGCATTGTACCTGAATATCTGACACTCTTGCACGGGGTTATCGATAGTCCGGATATTCCGCTAAACGTATCTCGTTCGTACCTACAGAGCGATGCTCAGGTGAAGAAGATTAGCAACCATATCACGAAGAAGGTTGCTAGACCGTCTGAGACGAAATCTTCCGCAATGAACGTGCACTCTTTGAAGAAAAGTGGGATAGCCTTAAGGTCTTCGTTCAGTATGGTATGCTCAGCGATGAGAAGTTCTACGATAGAGCACAGAAGTTTGTGCTCTTGACTGATGTCGAAGGTAAGAAGTATACAATAGAAGAGTATAAGACCCTCATCACAAGCGAACAAACGGATAAGGACGGTAATCTGGTAATCCTTTATGCCGATAATAAGGATGCGCTTTATAGCCATATCCAACGTGCTAAGGATAAAGGGTTACTCTGTGCTTCTTATGGACGGTCCTCTTGATGTGCATGCGGTAGGTCAGTTAGAGCAGAAGTTAGAAAAAAACTCGTTTTTGTACGTGTAGACTCGGACTCTATTAGCCGTATTATCGTTAAGGAAGATGCTGCTTCGGTGAGCCTCTCTGCGGAAGAACAGACCAAAGCTAACTCATATCTTTACGGGACGTTTGCCTGAGGAAGCTAAGAAGAATTACCTCGTTCAGATAGAGTCTCTTGGTGAGCAAGCTGATGCTGTCCTCATTACGCAAGGCGAATGGATGCGCCGTATGCAGGAAATGGCTCGTATGCAACCGGGTATGTCCTTCTATGGCGAAATGCCTGAGAGGCTTCAATGTCGTTCTGAATGCAGACCACCCTCTAGTGAAGAGAGTGCTTAGCGAAGAAGGTACCGCTCTTGAGGGTGAATTGGGCTCTCTCCGTAGCGAACTTAAGGCTCAGACGGATGCTGTAGAGACTGCTCGTAAGGCTCAAGAAGGTAAGCAGGAAGAGGAGATTAGTGCAGCCGATAAGGAGGCATTAGATAGCCTAGCACACAAGCAAGCCGAATTGGAAGGTAAGATTACAGCCGAATTGAAGGCTTATGGTGCAGGTAATGACCTAGTAGGCCAGCTTATAGACTTAGCTCTTCTTGGTAGTGGACTATTGACAGGCAGAGCATTAGCTAAGTTCATTCAGCGCAGTCAGTCGCTCTTGATTAAGTAAGGCTAAGCACTATACAAAGATTTAGGGGCTATCACAAGCATGCTTGTGATAGCCCTAAATCTATTATTATGTAAGAGTAACAGTCCCTGAGCAAGATAAACAAGATTCACAGCCTTGTCTCTCAAGTTGTGGATACAGGACACCGTTAATCTCTTTCCCCTGTATTCAAATTAAATCTTTTGACTTTGTAGATAAGCCGATAGAGCTAATGCAACATTCTCTCCGTCAATAGCAGCTGAGACGATACCTCCAGCATAGCCTGCGCCTTCTCCTGCAGGGAATAGTCCGGGCGTTTCAATGTGCTGATACTTATGCTCGCCTTCATGCAGTCTTGGTATGCGTACGGGAGAAGAGGTGCGGCTCTCGACACCTAATAATTGAGGCTTCTTCGCTTAAGAAACCTTTGGTCATACCATCAAAGATGCGGAAACCTTCGGCTAATCTGCCAGCAATAAACTGCGGCATCCAGTCGTGCATATTTCCGGGCGTAAGTCCCATATTGTGAGGATGTTGTACTCGTGCTTGTACTCGCTTTGCGAGCAACGAAATCTGTCATGCGCTGAGCGGGTGCCTTAAAGAGCTCTATTGGCAGCCTCGTAACTCAAACGCTCATACTCTTCACACCATTCCATAAGTGCAAGCGGAGAATTCAGATTGCCTACGTGTGAACCTGTTTCCTTGATGTCTTCAGGTCTTAGCTCACGACCATGCCCGAGTTTGCCCACTTACTTCCTCTGTTTGCAGGGGACATGCCATTGACAACCATCTGTTCTGGCCCTGTTGATGCTGGGACAACGAAACCTCAGGACACATACAGAGCTATAAACGCCACGTTCTTTGACTTGCGCTTTATAAACATATTCGGCTGCTGGTAGCCATTGTCCTCTACCGTTAGGGCTATGATAACGTATTTGGTCAATTAAAGCCTGAGGATGTTCTAAGCGAACTCCGACAGCGATAGGTTTAAACTTCGACAAGAATTTGTTGACTGTGTAGATAGCGGTAGACGTCACGGGCAGAGTGTCCTGTCGCTAAGAGCACAGGCCCATAGAACTCTTTTTCCCGTAGAGGTATGAACGCCGCGCACGATACCTTTGTCTAGTAATAGACCTTCCATGCGACAAGAGAAGTGAACTTCGCCTCCTGATTCAAGAATCTGCTCTCTCATACGCTTGATGATTACCGGTAGTTTGTCTGTGCCTATGTGTGGATGAGCATCAACAAGAATCTTGGGATCAGCTCCAAACTTACAGAATATGCATAGAATGCGTTCAACGCTCCCTCTCTTCTTGCTGCGTGTGTAGAGTTTACCATCAGAGAATGCTCCTGCACCTCCTTCGCCGTAGCTATAGTTGCTCTCAGGGTCCTAATACACCTGTCTTGTGCAGTGAGGCTAAATGCTTGCGCCTAGTTATAACGTCTACACCTCGCTCAATGACAATCGGGCGTACACCCTGCTGAATGAGTTGTAATGCAGCGAAAAGTCCCACAAGGACCAGCACCAACGACAATGGCTGAGGGTGCAGAGCTAACATCGGGATATACAAGGTCCTCAAATGTGTCTATGCTTGCTTGCTCTCCGACTTCATACACATCAAGCGTTAGGGTTGATGATGATATTCTTTGTCGGGCGTCTATCGTATGGCGACGCACCTGAAGAGAGCTAATCCCTTCAGGTGCGATTTTTGAGAAACGAGCAGCTGCTCGTCTTAGTTTAGCGTCCGAGGCTGCTACCTCGGGGCTAACTCTTAGTTGTATTTGGTGCATTTATTACTTGAGTGTACCATTCTCTGCAGCCGAAATCATTTCCTTGCTAGGGAGGATATATACCTCTACACGGCGGTTAGCTTGGCGACCTGCTACAGTTGTGTTGTCTGCTACGGGTTCTTTGCTACCCTTACCAGCGTATTCCATGCGCTTATTGGTTATGCCTTGGCTAGCAAGATAGTCAAATACGCTCTTAGCACGGTTTACGCTTAGTGGGTCGTTTACTCTATCTGAACCTGTATTATCTGTATGTCCAATGATTTGGATATTTGTCTGAGGGTTTTTCCTCAAGGCTCTTAGCAAAACTTCATAAGTGAGTTGCGAGAAGCATCACTGAGCGTAGCCTTACCAGTCGCGAAGAGAATACCGCTATCGAAAGTAACGCGGATAGCCTGTCCTTCGTTAATGCTTTCTACCTTAGCATTCTCAAGGCTCTTCTCAAGCTCTCTCTTCTGCTTGTCCATCTTCTTACCGATGATTGTACCAGTAGTACCACCAACCACAGCTCCGATAACGGCACCAAGACCTGTGTTACCTAGGAGTTTACCTACACCTGCACCAACTGCAGCTCCTGCAGCCGTACCGATACCAGCACCCTTAACTGCGTTATTGAGGGTTACCACATGAAGAGAGTAGCATAGAGCTTGCAAGCACAGCTACGACAATTTTTATTTCTCATATCTCGTTTAATATATTTTTATAATCTCTTTTTACTTAAACACGATTTAGCCTAATTGGTTCTATTTCGCATTACCAAAATAGCGCATAAACTGAACGCGCTCGTAAGTATTGCTTTGACCTGTCTGCATTGAGTTGAGGCGACCTCTCATCTCATCTACAGATAGATAGCCATGCTCGTCAAGCCACTCTTGAAGCCCTGCGATAGACTTCGCTAATGGCTGATGCGCCTTGTTTATAGAGGGCAGTAGCCATTTTGAGTAGTGGTGGCTCCAGCGAGCAAAAGCCTTAGTTACTTCCTTCCAAGAATAAATCCCAGTAGAAGCACTGATGTCTAAACCTCTGCTAATAGCTCCACTTACAAGGGCTGTAAAGCGTAGCGTTTCTGTAAAATCTCCCTCGTGGCTAAACACATCGCCAGAAGATAGCTCTTCTGTGTCTGGGTTAATATCAGTTTGATAGGTTCTGTTAAATAGTGTAACAGCTGATGCGCCTGCTGCTCTTAGTTTATCCACAAAAAGCAGGCAATGCAGAGTGGTAGCGTGATAGCTTAACGATAATAGGGATATTTAGACGGCTCTTAAGCTCCTTAATAAGTAGGATATAGCCCTGTTCGCTAGCAATAGGGTCGTAGAATAAATCTGTTTCGACCTTCATAATATTGATTTCGATAGCATCGGCACCAGCCTCTTGTACTTGAGTGGCATAATCAAGCCAACTAGAGCTACGCATACAGCAAATGCTTGCAATGACTGGAATGTCTAGTTCGGCTTTGTAACGGCGGATAAGCTCAAGATACTGTGTTACCTCATCTGCTTTGACGTAGTGAGCTAGGGTACTCAGCACCCTCGGTATAATCATTGTAATTATTTAGATTGCCGATTTGAGCACTGATTTGTTCCTCAAAAAGAGACTTCAGAATAACAGCTCCTGCGCCTCTTCCGGCAAAAGCTCTTAATCTTGTCTAATGAACGAGTAAGGCCCGAACTGCCGACGATGATAGGACTTTTTGAGTTGTAGTCCCACGAAAAGAAGTGCTTATATCTATCATAAGGTATATTTCGTTTGTGATTAATCTATATCTACTCTAGGGAGTAATTAGTGAAACAAAGTTACATATTTAGAGAGACAATAGCTCAAAGATGCGGTCTTGCCGACTTGGGTGAAACCAGTGGATTGACTCATCTCTGCGCCACCAAGTAAGCTGTTTGCGTGCGTATATGCGTGTGTTACGCTGGATTTGTCTGATAAACTTCCTCTCTAGAAATAGCTCCATCAAAGTGAGCAAATAATTCTTTGAACCCGACAGTATTGAGGGCATTAAGGTGCTTGTAAGGATAAACCGAGCGTCTTCCTCTTCAAGCCCCTCGTCAATCATTTGCTCTACTCGCAGGTTAATGCGTTCGTATAGCTCCTCACGCTCTCTTGTAAGTCCGATTTTTGACAATCTCCCAAGGTCGCTCCTGAATGCTTTGAGTGTGAAAGCTACTAAATGGGCGTCCCGTAGATAAGCACATTTCGTAACCATGGAGGACACGCTTATAATTCTTGCGATCTACACGCTCATAATACTCAGGGTCTAATAGGCGTAGTTCGCTTAGTATGCCGTCTAGCCCCTCCTCTTCATAGCGAGCAAATACGCTACGTCTGACCTCAGGGTCTACATCTGGCATTTCGTCTATACCCTTCACGAGTGCATCAATGTACATCATGGAGCCTCCGACGACGAGGGCAGAGTCAGCTTCTCTCGTGTAGAGTGTTAATGATTTGGCAGGCATCACTCTCAAAAAGGCTTGCGCTATAAGGCTCGTGTATGGAGCGTGTCCCTACTAAATGATGAGGCACCACAGCTCTATCTTCAAGAGATACAGCGGCAGTGCCAATGGGGATTTCCCGATAAATCTGACGAGAATCGGAAGAAATAATGTCTGTGTGAGCCTTTGGGCGAGTTGTAGACTTAAGTCCGTCTTGCCTACACCGGTAGGGCCGAGTAGGATGATTACACGCTTGAGACTCGTCACGATAAGAGTGTAATAAAGACTTAGTAACCCTCAAGGCTATCTAATTCGGAAAAACCTTCAGCATCGAGGTCATCAGAGTCAAAGCCATCTTCAAAGATGTCATCATCTTCAAAGCTGAGACCTGCGCCTCCTACACTGCGTGTCTCAGCAAACTCAAAGCTTGATGTTTGCTGAGGAGCCTTACCTTCTGAGTGCGTTAGCTTAGGGTTCTGCTTGAGAACCAGCTAATAGCTCAACAAGCTCAATGTACAGGCCACGCTCGCTAATCATATCGAAGATGAAAAATCAATCTATCGCCACGATTTTCGATGAGCTCTTCGAGTCTTGTTGATTCCATCAAGGAGCTATCTTCTTCGCTCTTGCCAAAGCTCATATCCATGAGCGTAACCTCTTGCCCCTTTTGCCACTCCTCATCACTCACGTAGAATGTAGTCAGTTCTTTTGCGTGAGTAATTTAGGCTATCAAGGATAAAGTCATTGAGCTGAAGGAATGAAGCCTCTGCGTCTATTGTGATTTCTCTCTGGAAGAAGTCGTTCTCATCAGAGAGTAACAAGAGTCTGTATATCATAACGTATAATTATTTTTACAAGACCGTGCTTGCGGAATATCTTGAGGATAGCGTTACAGCCGAAGTCTAACTGCTCATAAGTGTGCGTGCTCATCGGTGAGAGCGAATAAGCGTATCTTCGGGTGCTACTGCAGGAGAAACCACAGGGTTTACAAATATGCCTTCCTCGAATAGCTCTGCCGTAATCAAGAATGTAAGGTCGTTATTACGGATATATAGAGGAATAATCGGCGTGAAAGTATTGCCAATCTCAAGCCATGACGGCGGAAGAAGTCAAGGCAGTACTCTGTCTTCTCTTGTAACTGTTCTCACGCTCTGGCTCTGTCTTCATGATTTCAAAGGGCTGCACGTGCTGCTGCTGTCGCTGCGGGTGTGGCACTAGCCGAGAAGATGTATGAGCGAGCATGGTGGCGGAGGTAGTTAATCAGAACCTTATCCCCTGCGATGGAGCCACCGATAGAACCTAGACTCTTACTGAATGTACCCATGATAAGGTCTACATCCTTGGTCAATCCGAAGTAGTTACATACGCCACGACCATGGTCGCCAATCACGCCGATGCCGTGTCTTCGTCCACCATTACGGCTGCGTTATACTTTTTTTCGCTAAGCGCACAATCTCAGGGAGGTTACAGAGGTCGCCTTCCATTGAGAAGACACCATCCACGACGATGAGCTTAACCTTGTCGGGTTCACAGCTCTTAAGTCTGCGCTCAAGTGCCTGCATATCATTGTGCTTGTACTTGAGGGCTCTTGCCCATGCCAAGGCGAACACCCTCGATGATAGAGGCGTGGTCGAGAGAGTCCCAAATAATGTAATCTTCACGACCGGTTAAGCATGATACGACGCCTAAGTTTACTTGGAAGCCTGTTGAGAAGATAATCGCATCTTCTTTGCCGACAAACTTGGCAAGCTCGGCTTCTAGTTCAAGGTGAATATCTAGAGTACCGTTGAGGAAGCGACTACCAGCACAGCCAGTACCGTACTTTTTCTGTCGCCTTAATCGCGAGCTGCTTTAACCTTTGGGTGGTTAATAAGACCAAGGTAAGCATTAGAGCCAAACATCACGACTTCTCTTCCGTCAATCATAACGGAAGTGTCTTGGTCGCTCTCTATCTTACGGAAGTAAGGATATATACCAGCGGCCTGTGCCTTTTGAGGCGCATCATAGCTCGATAATCTTTGTTGTAATAGTTTCATACAATGTTATTTGGTCTGACCCATACGGACGCAATAAGTCCATGAAGGGAGACAATATTCTAGGCAAAGTTACAAAAAAAGCTTTATAGAGATTGCAATGTTTTCGTTGTGGAAAATACAACATCGCATCAAAAGCAAGAATGACAAGACTTCTGTATCAAAGTGACTAAAGGTACTCTTGTTCGTTTCAGGGGTTGAAATTCCAAGATAAGTAAAGTAAAAAGCAAAGCTTGCGTTTCCTAAAGTCAAAAACCTCGGCGAAGTCTGTACAAACTACGGCTGAAGTTTGTGCAGACTACACGTATAGTTTGTACAGACTACAGCTGAAGTCTCTAGAAAGTACGATGTACTTACAAATTTAAGTGCGCGTACTCACCGAAATAAGTACGTGTACTTACTTAAGTATTTGCGTGTACTTACGAAAGTGTTTACCTCGTACTTATTTGGGAGAGTATGCGTAAGTGTAGATTAACTTATGTATTTACCTTTGAGCCTCGTTAGCTGAAAAGAAAGGAGCTGTGTCCGATTTAATCGAACTCAGCTCCTTGGAGGGACTTGATAGTATAAGTGGTTTAGCGACGACAACTTCTTGTCGTACTTGTCGAAGAACTTGCCGTCATCTTTGCGCTTGGACTTGCGTTCACGCTCGCGCTCGCCTCGGGGTTCCAATGAGCGTCTATCTCTGGGACGTTCGTCACGACGACGCTTAGAACCTTCGCTACAACTTCTTCGATGAGCGACCCTCATTGCCTGCTTTCTCAGCATAATCAACGACAATACGACGACCATCTACTTCGTATTGACTGAGAACTTCCCACTACATCGGCAGCATCTTCTTCGGCTACTTCGAAGAAAGAGAAGCGAGCCATCAAGTCAATCTTACCAATAGCCACGACCGGGAACACACTTGTTGATGAGCTCAATAAGTTTATTCGGGAACATGCGGTCCATCTTACCGAAGTTGATGAAGAGTCGTGTCATACCCTCTTCGAGCTCACGTGTACGCTTTTTCTTGTCGCTCTCACCTCGCTCACGAGAAGAGTCTCCGATCTCATCAATGTCTTCGACTTCTTCGTAGTAGTCTAGTAGGCGACGGAACTCCATAAGCATCAGACGGCGTAGAAGTTCTTCCTTATCAAGCCAATCTAGCTTGTGCATAATCGTAGGGAGGATAGACTCAAGGGTGGCATCTTCCGTAATGTCTACACGCTCTAGGCGGTCAGCAAGGTTAAAGAGTTGTTTCTCGCAAATATCCTTACCCGAAGGCATGGCTACACGTTCAATCTTGCTTCCGATGATTTTCTCGATGTCACGGAGCTTGCCTTGCTCACGGCTGTGGCAGATGGCGATAGATAGACCAGTCTTACCTGCACGTGCCGTACGACCGGAGCGGTGCGTGAGCTCGCTATATCATCAGGCAGACCGTAGTGGATGACGTGTGTGAGGTCATTCACATCAAGGCCACGGGCGGCTACGTCTGTCGCAACGAGTATTTATAGGGCACGTATGCGGAACTTCTGCATTACGTAGTCGCGCTGAGCTTGGCTTAGTTCGCCATGTAGCGCATCGGCATTGTAGCCGTCCTTGATAAGGGCGTCTGCAATCTCTTGTGTTTCCTTACGTGTACGGCAGAATACAATACCATATATATTAGGGTAGTAATCGGCAATGCGCTTTAGAGCAAGATATTTATGCTTGGCAGACACCATGTAATGAACGTGCTTGATATTGGCATTGCCCTCATTTTTTTGTTGCCGATAGTGATTTCCTTAGGCTTGTTGAGATAGCGTTTAGCGATGGTTGCTACCTCACGAGGCATAGTCGCTGAGAAGAGTAGAAGGTGTCGCTCTTGAGGGACAGAGGATAGAATGCGTTCGATACTCTCTGTAAAGCCCATGTTGAGCATCTCGTCTCTTCGTCAAGGACTACTGTTTGTACTTCGTCAAGAACAGCCGCTCCGCGCTCCATAAGGTCAATAAGACGTCCCGGAGTAGCCACGATAACTTCTACACCACGCTTGAGTACTCGTATTTGAGCCTCAATGCTGCTACCACCATAAACGGGCAGTATGCGCACGTTGGGTAGGTATTTGCTGTACTCGGCTAGGTCATCAGCTATTTGTAAGCATAGCTCACGAGTAGGGCAGAGTACAAGAGCTTTGGGGAGGTTGTTGTGCTGAGATGTGCCAGCTAGCTTGTGGAGCAAAGGCAGACCGAAAGCGGCTGTTTTGCCTGTCCCTGTTTGGGCTAGAGCAACTAAATCAATGGGTTCTCCTAGTAGATAAGGGATAACGGCCTCTTGTACAGGCATAGGGTTGTTCGTAGCCAAGTTCGCCGACTGCTTGGCAGATGGGGCTAATAAGCCCGAGTTCTTCAAATGTCATATTTGGAGTTATTGCGTGGAACTTAGTGCAGCCCCACGCTACACCGGAAGAGACTATCGCATCATGCACCACCATACGCATATACTACTACGTCCGTACGACGTCCCTTATTTTGCCCACTTGATTATTATTAGGCTTTGTCCTCATTTGTGGGACATGCCATGGGGTTTTATATACAAAAAGAACGTTAGCTCTTGCGTGCTAACGTTCTCTTTTGAGCCTCTTGTCGGATTCGAACCAACGACCCCGAGATTACAAATCACGTGCTCTGGCCAACTGAGCTAAAGAGGCAGATGGGCAAGCGATCCACATCGCACCGCTACGACCTAATACCCTTGCTGCGATCAAACCCTGGGGGAGTCAAAGGGAGCTGGTCGTATGGGACTTACCCGACGACAAAAGTACTGCTTTTTTTATACCTGCAATACTTTGCACGAAAATATTTTTGAGTTTATACTCTGTTTTTATTGTATATATTCTGTATATCAGTGATTTATGTTTGAATATTTTTCTTTGAAAAAAAGTTGAGATTATTCTTTGCACAGCCTATAATTAGCCCTTTGGTCCATTGCATAATACGGCACTCGCTACGTTATTATCGACATTCAGGCTTGGTCATTTACAAGAGTAAACTCCCTGCGCCTTCAGTCTCAATGCCTTGCGATTACCGCATTCTGCAAAGCCCCACAAAAGGATAAGTTTTACTTGCGAAGAGTAGGCATAAAGAGAGGGCTATGACGAAAAGATATTCGACATAGCCCCCTCTGAACTTTCTAATCAATGAAAGTGCCTAGGTCAATCAATGAGCATTCTAGCGCAGGTCTACTACTTCACTTTTGGGAAACTGCTTGGCTTGAAGCTCAAAGAATGAAGACGGATGAACCTTAGAGGCTCGGAAAGCATTGATGGTTACTACGACCTTACTGCCGTCATGAGCTGTAATGCTGACAACGCTAGGTAAACAAGTCTTCTCAATGAGCTAATCATCATCTGCTTAATGCCACTTTTGCGCTCTGGCATGAAGGTGATGTTTGCTAGTCCGCCCTTGCATGCGGGTTCGCCAGCTCTGAGCCCTTGCCCTTAGCACGTAAGAAGTGTAGCGGATTGATTTGGATAAGCTCTTCTGATGAAGGCTCACTAATGGTTAGCGTAGACTTCCTTAGCATCGTGGTAGCTGAGGGTGTTAGGCTTGTAAACGGCAATGATGTCGCCATAGACTAAGCGGAACTTATCTCCCTCAAGATACATAATACCCGATACTCGGCTCTGCACCTTACCTCTAGCATCAAGGTACGCACTTGTGAAGTTAGACTTCTCCACTAGGGACAGAGGCGATGGCTTTCTCGGCTCGAGCAGTATCTGCGTCGCCGAGGTCTGCGCTATGCCCGACCACGATAGAGTCAAGCATAAACAAGTCATCAATATTCTTTTTGATTAGCATAACCGTATAACTGTATGTATTAAGTATAACGTTGTAAATACTATTTTAATTGTCCTAATAGCTCTTCTAGACTCATCAGATCTTGAATAAGAACGTCACGGGGCTTACTGCCTCGATTAGGCCCTAATATGCCAGCTGCCTCTAATTGGTCTACGATGCGACCCGCACGAGCAAAGCCAATCTCCATCTTACGCTGTATAAAAACTAGCTGAACCCATCTGACTACTTACGATGAGCCTTGCCGCTTCTTCGAAGAGGGCATCTTTCTTCATCGAAGAAAGGTCCTGACCCGACTTGCTGTCACCCTCGGCAACATACTCAGGCAATTCGTACGCATGCCCTTCACTCTCTTGGCGAGCAATGTGCTGTACAATCTTTTTCCGTTTCGGGAGTATCCATGAAGGCGCATTGTATACGCACGAGTTCGTTGCCTTGGAAGAAGAGCATATCCCCGACCAATAAGGTTATGTGCGCTAGGATTATTAAGAATAGTGCTTGAGTCGGTACCAGAAGCCACCCTAAAAGGCAATACGAGCGGGGAAGTTAGCCTTAATCAGACCTGTTACGACGTCTGTCGAAGGGCGTTGCGTAGCTAAGACAATATGAATACCTGCCGCACGTGCTTTCTGAGCTAAGCGTGCAATAGGCTGTTCGAGCTTCGCGTCCAGTCGTCATAATAAGGTCAGCCCATTCGTCTACAATCAGTACGATGTAGGGGAGGAAGTCAAAGCCATCACGGCGGGAGAGCTTACCCTCACGCACTTGCTCGTTGTAGTCCTTAATGTTGCGCACACGAGCCTTCGCTAGTTGCTCATAGCGTTGGTCCATCTCTACGCAGAGCGAGTTGAGTGTAGGCATGACCTTACTTTAGGGTCGGTGATGATAGCCTTATCGGCATCGTTAGGCATAGCCATAAAAATGCTTCTCTAGGTCTTCGTAGATAGAGAACTCAAGCATCTTGGGGTCCACCATGATGAGTTTAAGTTCTTCAGGGACGCTTGCTGTAGAGTAGGGACGTGATGAGCGCATTCAGACCGACACTCTTACCTTGTCCCGTAGCACCTGCCATTAGAATGTGTGGCATCTTCGCAAGGTCAAAGACGAAAGGCTCGTTGGAGATAGTCTTACCCATACCGATAGGTAACTCCATCTTCTCTTGCGCTTCACGGAATTTCTTAGAACCTATGATACTGCGCATAGATACTGTTTGAGGCTTTCTGTTTGGCACTTCTATGCCGACAGTACCCTTGTGTGGAATAGGCGTGATGCGGATACCCTGACTCTTGAGCGCAATCATGAGGTCATTATTTAGTTTGAGAATGCTAGACACCTTAACGCCTTGCTCAGGGACAACCTCATAGAGCGTGACGGTAGGTCCTACGGTAGCACTAATAGGGGTTACAGATATGCGGAAGTTGCGTAGTGTATCTAGGATAAGGCAGCTTCGTCTCTTCGATTTCTTCTCTATCCGTTTCCCCTGCACCCTAGTCCGTAATCTTCTAGCAAATCTAAGCCGGGCTTGCGGTAATGCTTGAGATACATACCCAGCACATACTCATCGGAGAAATCATCTTCATCTGCTAGTTCGCTCTGAGGTACAGTAACGGTCAGTTCTGTATCTTCTGCTGTCGTGGGGCTAGCACCTTGTGGCACTGCCGTGGCAGGGGCTGTTTGTTGGGGAACTTCTTGCTTTGTTTGAGGCTCTTCAGTTATAATAGAGATGGGTTCTTCTTTGATTGGCTCTTCTTCATCGCCTTCGCCTTCCTCAGCCTCTTCGTCTTGAGAGGGAGTAGGACTAAGTTCGTCTTCGTCCTCTGTGTCCTCGTCTTCTTCGTCTTCGAGCTCTACGGACTTACTCCTAGAGGGACCGAGAATGAGATATTTGTAATCTTATCGACAAGCTTATTATTAAAGAGCATGGCGAGGACAAGTAGGCTGATGGTGAAGAATATTCCCAATCCTAATTGACCTATCCGCCCTGACAAGAAAGTCATATAATAATACCCGATGTCGCCACCCCAATTGAGGACGCTATCCTCTCCGCCAAAGAATGTCTGTGAGAAGGCTAGCACCATGCCGAGCCAGAGAGAGAGAGGACTATTAGGGATACATTTACCTAGGATATTCCAAGTTTCTTTTCTATTCATCCATAGGAGGGCAATGGCGATGTAGGGGAATATGATGGAGAACACGAATCCACCCCAGCCTAAGAAACCATTGAAGAGAGTATAACCGATAGAGATACCGTCTTTGCCAATAGTCTGATTGCTCAGTTCTGCCTCGATGATATCTTCGCTGTGCAATTGGCTATATACAGCCTTGGCATCTAACACATAGAATAGGAGAGAGATGAAGATAAAGCAAGAAAGACCCAATAAGGCAATCCCTCCGATAGCTCGATAGGTATCTGCACTACCATTGTTCTCGACGTCATTAGAGCCTAGTGAACGTATAAATGTAATAAATCGTGAAGGGTAACTGGGCGTCTTAGATTTTTTTGTTTTTTTCGTACGTCCAGCGTCTTTTTTTGCTCTTGTGTTTTTACTTTTTTTAGTGCCTTGGCTTGTCATCTCGTGTCCCTAAATTTTTTTGCCTTACAAAGGTACAATATAAATTGAGACGAAGACAGGTCTCTGCCACAGGGCAAGCGCATCAAAATCATAAAGTGTATTGATTGGAAAGACGTAGATGAGCCCTGTAAGGGCGATACGTTTTCATAGCCCAGGGCGCAAGCCCTGGGTTAATAGTCCCCGCACATTTATTGAGCCCCCGATGAGGGGCGGCACAACCCACGACAAATACTCGCGCTGTTGGTGCCGCTCTACGGAGCTCATATTATTTATTGTTTGTGTATACCCAGGGTTCTATTCGTGCCTTTGGCACTCTCGTCACCCTGGGCTATGCAGGAGTGTCGTGCCTATGGCACTCATAATTTAGCCTGAATGTCGAAAAATAACGCAGCGAGTGCTGCACAATGCAATGGTCTCAAAAAGCATCGCCCAAGGCTTTTTAAGCCTTGGGCGATGAACTGTAGTGATAGTTGTTGTATTAGCCTATCCTCTGAGGACGATTAGTGTCCCTTCGTCGGACGAGCATTCTGATAGGTCGAGAAGGTCTCGTCAATAGGAGTACGCTTAATCTGATACTCCCAGCCACCTAAAAAGAGCGTCTTGTCCATTATATCCAAAGCGACGACCTGGGGTAAACTGACTGACTTCGGTCTTGATACTCCAGTCATCAGACCACTGAGAAGGATAGAGTCGCTTAGTACGGAAAGGTGCTATAAATGGATAGTTAACACCATCTAGACGCTGTTGAGAGAAACTTTCGCTATTCTTATACTTAGCCATCTCCTCCTTAAAGCTTGCGTAAGTTCCTGCGAAAGCCAAGTGTGAAGGTCCTACAGGACCCGTAGCATCGATAATCTGCCAGCCAGTACTTGTCTTCTTAATTAGCGCAAAGGCATTACCCGGCTCATAGTCTAGTGTACCCTCTCCGAAGGTGTTATTGGTCTTCACTCCATCTGCATAGGCATAAGCATAGCGTAGATAGTCCTTGGTCATATTAGCCTCTAGAAGTTCACTTAGAGGTTTGAACCAACTATTAGGGTCAATAAGATTTACTGTATAAGAGAACTCCTTCTTCGTCACTGGACTATTTACATAGCCACTACCTCCTAACAAGATGCTTTTGCCACTTCAAAAGATACTGCGAGCGGTCAGGGTGGGTAGTAGATACATCTTCTAATTTGTTATAATGCCAAGTTCCACTCCAAAGTCCTGCATCCGTTCTTTGGTAAGTAGCCGATTTATAATAGACTGGACGAGCACGGTTCGCAGCATCTTCGTATGTATATCCGCTTGGCTGGAGAGAGCTCAACTTAGAGTCTGCAAACGGATCTGTACCTCCCTTGAGTGCTGTCAGTGGTAGAACAAGAGCCTGAGAGAGAGACTCCACGGGTTGTCCGCTAGGACTCTAAATGCTAGATGTGAGCCATCGTTACTAGGTATTAAGCGAACAATAGCATACAGCGAAAAGGTCAACTGGCTCTACCGTGGTGTTGTATACTTCAAGTAGAGAATAGTTCTGCCCTCCATACTTTTTGGTAGATGACTTCTGAGAGCATGAGGTCAGGACGGATAATAGCCTGAGCATGGTAGACTTTACGCTCAGGGAACGTGCGGTTAGTCTGATGAAGGACCATCAGAGGTTGCGTACGAGGTGTTATTTTTGTGTTGTTGGCGTCACGAGTATAGTCCCTAGATTTCTGTATTGCCTCTCTTGCTGCAGCAAATATAGGACCAGGGAAAGAACTGCGATAGGGATTCTTTCCTTCATTGGTCTCGAGATTATGCTTATAATTGTTATAGGCTTTTTGGAGGCTATCTTTCTTCTTACTATCTGTGGCTGCGTTTATTTGATTTTTCCTTATTGATTAGGTCATTGGCATATTCGTTGGCCTTGTTCACTAACTTTTTGGAGTATACCAGTATCAAAAACCATTTGGAGCATCATAAGCATCTTCATCCGTCATAAGACTATAACTGCTAGCAAAGAGATAGGTGGCACGCTTGCTTGCTGCAGGCATACGAGTCTCAGTGCGAGGCATTCCCCAGAAGTAAAGTATCTTTCGAGCGTAGTTACTTATTCTATTGTATCCCTTTGGACCACCTACATCATAGAATGTCCACAACTTCTGTGCCTTAAGCCAAGGATAAGAGTCTGGTCGATCCGTAGCTTGCTCGTCACTGTGCCCCAAAGGATAAACTGATAAGACAGAGGCTTTCTCTACACTCCATGTATTGCTTCCAGGGGTTGCCCAATTCTCAAGTGACGAAACATGATTGCTTGATAGTGTAGGCATATCCCAAGGAAATACACGTTCTCCATTGGATAGATGGGAGCTCTGATTTCAGAGTATAATGCATAGACAAGTCCTCCATGCTGGGCTCATCAGGCACCCACGTTGGTACCCCGTAGTTATTCGCATCCTTGGTGTTGAAAGCTTTTTGATAGATTCTGAATTTAAATCATAATAGCCTTTAAAAATCCAAGACATTAGATACCAACCCGACTCGGCGTAGGTCTTGTGTATCGTTGGCCATAGATGTTATATCATACTGTAAGATAACGCCCTGAGGTTTGAAGTGTAAATCTAAGTTTACTCCTGTTACAGCTGCATTCCCTGGAGCCTTCGTGATATAAAGTGGCATCCATGCAGGAAGCGCATGGGGTATTAAGATAAACATCATCTCCTGCCCGCCAAGCGTCATCAGAGGATTCGGTGGATGCTAACTTATAGCGCCCGCTAGTAGAAGAACCGATGAGTATGCGATTAAGAGTCTCTGTATCTGTAACATCAGCATCTTTGCTTGTATAGTAAGGTGTAGCATCTTGATGACCAATCATTGCCATGACATGCCAGCGACTGTTCTTGTTTGTATTCGTTGGCGAGATACGTTTAGGATAGGGACTCGAGATTGTACTGTTAATTGAATTATCAAACTCATCCTTGAGCGTTACTCCTGAGGGGAATTTAATATCACCCACATACTGGACTCTATTTTTTTGCTGTTGGGTCAATCGAACCATCCTTTTTCTTGACACCTTCAATCACCGTGAACGCAACTGCCTTACGTACGACAGTCCCATCATCATGGTAAAAGATTAGATATCCTCGCTCTGTACTTCCTTCTGTTAAATACATGCGGGGAGCTACTTCATTGCTGTAGTCTACTCCAGAGGGTACAGTATTGCCATCGATTGCAATTTTTTTGACTGCGGTCAATGAGGCTATAGCTAAGTCCACGCCCTTCTTGGTCAGACATTGGTATTACGTCTGCTTTCAATGGCTATATTGACCTTGCCAATGTAATCTTCAGTAGCTTTTATTTGAGCTCCTTGATGCTCTCTATCGGGAGCGTCTGCGATGTCGTCGCGACATGCAGAGAAAATAGTAAGACTCGCAAGACTTAAGCATAGTATGCTCAGAGGTTTTAGTCTAAAAAGTTGTTCATCGTTTTTCATTTCTTGGGTTAGAAATAGAGTTTAGAAATCGTCACCATCTCCGTAGTCTTCGACTTCTCCTTCAAGAGAAACAATCTCTAGGATGTCAAGACCCTTGGGTAACAGGAATACTTCCCATTGAGGGCTTTCATAGGAATTTTTCTCCAAACGAGGAGAGTTCCTGTGTTCTGTAATTTCTTTCATTAAAACTACGATTATATTAATTTATTAAATTCCACGTTTAGCGTATGCTCTAACCGTAATGAACACTGCGATAAGTTATGGATAAGTATTATCGCAGAGACTCAATCATATCAGTCAGACATATGCAATTTGTTTTAAGTTTTTGCAAAGATAATCATTTTTTTTGTGCATTGAAGATTGGGGGTCTGGGAGTAACGCAGGGTAAGCGTATCAAAATCATAAAGTTGATTGGAAAGACGTAGATGAGCCCTTTAGGGGCGGCACTTCCGAGACGTAAGGTAAATGCTCACGTTGTAGTGTCGCTCCTAGTCGGAGCTCTTAATTTTTTTATATCTCCTGTTTACCCAGGGTTTCATATCGGGCTTTGCCCTCATTCCTCCCTGGGCTTTGCAGGAGTGTCGTGCCTAAAAGGCACTTGTAACTAGCCTGAATTTTTATGCGCTTGCCCTGTACTAATGTAAGGGTGAGCGTATGTGAAAATAGTGATTGCGTTACCTATTCTTGAAACCACGGCGAAGTCTGTACAAACTACGGCTGAAGTTTGTGCAGACTACACGTGTAGTTTGTACAGACTACAGCTGAAGTCTCCAGAAAGTACTACGCACTTACAAATTTAAGTACGCGTACTCATTAAAATGAGTACGCGTACTTACTAAAAAGTGTTTACGTGTACTTATTGAGGTGGGTACGTCGTATTCATTTCTTGCTGTTGTTGTCGAAGAGCCCCAACGGGGCGATACTCCTGCATAGCCCAGGGCGCAAGCCCTGGGTTAATAGTCCCCCGCACATTTATTGAGCCCCGATGAGGGGCGGCACAACCCACGACAAATACGCGGGCTGAAAGTGCCGATCCTACGGAGCTCATATTATTTATTATTTGTGTATACCCAGGGTTCTGTTCGTGCCTTTGGCACTCTCGTCACCCTGGGCTATGCAGGAGTGTCGTGCCTATGGCACTCATAATTTAGCCTGAATGTCGAAAAATAACGCAGCGAGTGCCGTACAATGCAATGGTCTTAAAAAAGCATCGCCCAAGGCTTTTAAACCTTGGGCGATGAATGTCTGTGCAGTAAAATACTGCGTCTTATTTGTGCTCGGAATTAGTTGAAATGGCGAGCGGTAGGTCTCTTCTTCTGTAGTCCTCCCACGATGGGCTGTATAGAGGGTAAATAGCCATGAACCAGATGGCGTATATAACTGTCTAGGATTTTCCCTAATGCGCCAACCGGGCGTGCATGAGTTTTCATCCGTTTGTATCTGCCAATCATCACACCATAGACTGCTCTTACTCTTTAGTCTTTGTGTACGGAATGGGGCGATAAATGGGAAATTTACTCAGCCAAACGCTCCTGAGTATAGAAAGTATCGTTGCTGTGCTTATCCATTTCAGCCTTATAACTAGCCCATGTTCCAGAGAATGCTAGGTGTCTAGGCCCTACTGGAGCCGTAGCATCAACGATTTGATAAATCTTCTGCTGAGGATTCTTTGCATCAGGATAGATAATTTTTGACAAGCACAAGTCCGTCTCCCGGTTCGAGTGCAAGTACATCAGGAGCTGTAGCTTGAGACTTGTTAGGCAGGCTGTAGGCTCCCTTAACGAGATATCCTCCATCTGTGTCTGCAGCAGATTTCATTTTCTGCTTAAGTGATTTGAACCAAGGTCTTTCAGATGGCATTGCTTCACTATAACCATTAGCACCTAATAATAAGCACTGACCGTTAAAGAGGTAATGCTTATCAGGAGCATCTGCTCTTCCTTGAAGCCCTCCTATTGGGAATTTGTATTTGCCTGTACCCGATTTATATTCTTCAGGTAAAGAAAGGCCTACAGGAACTTTTTATTGCTGGTTCGTATATCTTCGTGAGGTTGTTAGCCGTTTCTGTTAGGTTTCCTAAAGAATAAAAATTCAGCCTCGCCAAGATTGTCTGTCAATCCTCCAGAGCTGTTTAAGAAGCTCATGTGGGTGCCATTCTGTTTCATGCGGACTAAACGATAGTTATCCAAACGCTCTGGATAGGACATAGGGATTATACAACTCTACGAAAGTGTAGTTATGACCATCTTCCTTTCTGAAAAGAACCTCACTAATGAGTAGGTTGCTATTTAGGATAGCTTTTAGCGTAATGTACTTGCCCTTTGTATTCTCAAATGTCTTATTTGTTTGATGCAAGATAAGTAGGGGTTGTGTACGAACAGTAGCATGATCATAAGACTCATCTAGCATGTCAATAAGCTTAGCGTATGCGTTCTTGAAAAGCTTCAAGTATATTGGTTCCAGGGAAGCGATCAGCAAATGAATTAGGAGTATTATATAAATCCCTTAATTCTTCATCTGTTTTTCCTTGGTTTTTTCTCAGAGATTTGACCCATTAGCTCAAAAGCTTTTATCCTTTAACTCGTTATAAGCTGATGAAGACCATGAAGGTAATTTTTGTATTAACTTCTTTGTTATACACATCCTCATCATTATTAAGGCTATAGGCACTGATCCACATGAAGGTTGCTCTCTGATCAGCACTTAGAGTGCTGTTCTTACGTGGCATACCCCAGAAAGTGAAAATCTTACGGGTATTCATTCCATATCCTAGGTCTATGAATGAATAGGGATATTCTCTCTTTACTCTACCTGGAAATACTATACCGTGTAGTCTAAATTCGTTATTGTTTTCATCTCCAGCCTTGGGCTCTTGGTGGTAGACTGTTATAGCCGGATTCCCTGGAAGAGAGAAGGGGAAATTATTACTTTGTTCAAATTTCTCGAGTTTTTTTGGTCGATGAGCTGTGGCATATCGAAAGGATATGAGATGTCAGAAGTATTTTCCTGTGCATTAAGCTCTTCGTATCAACGATAGGCCAACGAAGGATAAACTGTTTATCCGCCATTGTCTTGGACTCTGCATGCCACTCAGGTACCCCATGGTCTTCCTGATCTTTTCTTCTATAAGCTTCGCGTATAGCTGGACCGTTTATGTCATAATACCCAGCAAAGTCTAAAACATTTGAGACTAGACCAGCTCTACGAATTTGTATCGTATTGTACATCTCAGCATCCAAATCATATTGGAGTAGGACACCTTGAGGACGGAATCTAAACTTAGTATTGATACCAGTGTAATCCGTCTTATTCGCACCACCGCTCAGAGGTCTGATGATATATAGATCAGTCCAATCTGAGATACAAGGCGTGGGAAGATCGTGTTTTTCTCCAACATCGTCATTAAAATGCATGATGAGGGAGCTTTCATTTCGATATTCAGGCTCTTTGCTTCTATCGCTAGTGCCAAAATAAATTTTTGTTTAGACTCTCTCCTGAATTTTCATCTGCTGTCTCATTAAAAACGGCTTACGTTACCATAGCCAAGAAAAAGCTAGGACACGCCATTTACTTTTGCGCACAGAATTTGAACCTCTAGTGTAATGGGAAGGAACAGGGTTTTTCGGATGTTCCTGATGGGGTATAGAACTTCCCCTCATCGAAGGCAACTTTAAGATTTTTGGGCATCAGGAAAGTTTATTGGTCCTACATAACGAACTCTGTTACGACCCTTTACTTTGTAGCCTCCAAATTTATCTGCAGAACCATCATTAACCGGAACTATCTCTGCACTTTCAATAACGTCAAAGTCTACACTAGTTCTGAATACAGTCTGATTTTGAGTGCCATCATCATATAGGAATACTAAGAACCCTCTGATTTTGCTTCCTACTTCCCCAAGTGAGAGCATAGGAGCAAAACTCATTTTGTAATTGGCCTCAGCATCTGGGTCGTTATCATAAGCACCACCTCGGAGAAACGCATTTTTCATCATTTTTTTGATGGCGTTGTATTATGTATTGCTCTTTTAAGATTACGAGGAATGAGGGTATATTGCAAACGTGGCTTATCACCCTGCATAGGCATTACATCTGCCTCAATAGCAATATTGACCTTGCCGATATAATCTTCAAGAGGTTTTACTTGAGCATTTTGATGCTCTCTATCAGGCTCGTCTGCAATGTCGTCCCGACATGCAGAGAAAATAGTCAGACTCGCAAGGCTTAAGCAGAGTATGCTTAGAGCTCTTAGTCTAAAAAGTTATTCATCATTTTTTCCAAATCTTGAATTAGGTTAGGAATAGAATTTAGAAGTCATCACCATCTCCGTAGTCTTCGACTTCACCTTCAAGAGAAACAATCTCTAGGATGTTAAGTCCTTGGGGTAATGAAAAATATGTTCCACTCAGGACTCTCGTATGGGAGCTTCCCTGAGTGAGTTGAGTTTTTGTGTTCTGTAATACTCTTCATTAGAACTATTTGATATTAATTTGTAAATTTCAAGTTTAGTATATTTCGTACTTTTTATTTTAAGTATTCTCTGTGTTAAATTGTTGATTATTATTTGAATACAATGCTATTGCAGAGTCTTTTTTTCATATCAAGCAGAAATACATAGTTTCCTAAAAAAACTTCTGCAAAGTTAATATATTTACATAAATATACAATTGCAGTAGGTCATGTTTATCAGGGTATTGAAAAGAAAAAGGCACTCATAATGAGCGCCTTTTTGATTTTTGGGATGCTTGATTATCGTTGATAATCAGAAATTACTTCCCGATGCAGAAGTGCTGGAAGATATGATGAAGCACCTTATCGCTCGTTATCGCCTGACCAGTAATCTCCCCTATATGCAAGATGGCTTGACGCAAATCGGGCGTAAAGTAAGTCCGTAGGCAAACCATCTTCAAGCCCCTGCCCCACACGCATAAGCGCGTCAAGACTCAAACCAAATAAATGCTGGTGGCGACTATTACTTACTACGATATCACCCTCTTGATGCTCGGGCAACTGAGCCAAGGCAATTAGTTGCTCTTTCAGTTCGCCGAGCCCCTAGTCCCTCTGCAGCTGAAATGCTTATATGAGGCAAGGTCTCCCCGCTCGGATAAGCAGACTTACGCTCCGCAAGATAACTATCAATCTCTGTCAGTGGCATAAGGTCGGACTTATTCACGACAAGCAGACTTTTACCGCAGTATGCTCGGCCATAAGCTTCAAAGCATCATCAAGTTCGCTCGTTTGCTTTGAGCCTATTACCATCAACGACGTAGAGACAAATCGTAGACTCCTGCATCTTACGCAAACTGCGCTCAATGCCTATTGCCTCAATCCTGTCTTCCGTCTCACGAATACCCGCAGTATCAATAAATCTAAATAGATAACCACCTACATTAAGTGTCTCTTCGATGCTATCTCTTGTCGTGCCGTGAATATCGCTCACGATAGCACGCTCCTCGCCCTAGAAGAGCATTGAGTAGCGTACTCTTACCGGCATTCGTGGGACCGACAATCGCTACAGGAATACCGCGCTTAATGGCATTACCGAGGCGGAAACTCTCCATCAGACGGCTAAGTTTCTTCTTCAGCGCATCAAGCAAGCCAAGCAATTCGCCCCTATCAGCAAACTCTACATCCTCTTCGCTAAAGTCTAGCTCTAGCTCCATGAGAGCCGTCAAGCGTAATAGCTCGCTACTTAACTGCTCAAGTTCGGCCGTATAACCGCCTCGAAGCTGGGTCATAGCCATACGGTGCTGGCTCTCAGTCTCGGAATGAATAATATCGGCTACGGCTCTGGGCTCTGCTCAAATTCATTTTACCATTGAGATAAGCTCTTTCTGTAAACTCGCCCGGGCGTGCCATCACAGCACCTGCCCTAAGGAGTGCAGAGAGTACCGACTGACAGACGTAGATAGAGCCGTGGCAATGCAACTCTACAACATCTTCGCCCGTGTAGGAGTGTGGCGCAGCATAGCGCAGAGCGATGACTTCGTCAAGGAGCTTGCCATCTTCCTCAAGCGTTCCGTAAATGGCCTGCCTTAGGGGATATGATGATAGTGCCTTCCCTCCACGATAACTGCGAAAGAGTTTATCTACAATCTCTAGACTCTGCGCTCCCGAGAGGCGAATAATAGCAATACCGCCCACACCCGCAGGCGTAGCGACAGCGCAAATCGTAGAAGGTTGATAGTAGGTATTCATTCTATTTGTTATTAGCGAGTTTGTATTTTATTCTCCGAAACAATCAGTAGCACATCATCTACCGACAGTTCCAATTTGCCCTTAGGGACAATATAATCATCACCTCGGCGCACAAGGATAACGAGTTCTTCTTCCTTTAAGTCTAAGTCCATTAGCCTATTACCCTCAGTGAGCATAGCCGTAGTAACTGTACGCTCCTCCATCTTCGCTCCCGTGTGCTGAGGGATTTCCACCCCGAAGAGGCTAACCTCTTCTTTAATCTCTTCATCGAGGTCAAGCCAGCGAGCAAACAGAGGTAATGTACTGCCCTGCAAGAGCAAAGATACAAGGGTTATGACAAAGACGATATTAAACAAGGTATCAGCCCCCTCGATATTGGCCATCTGTGGATAGGTCGCAAAGATGATGGGGACAGCGCCACGAAGCCCCACCCACGAGAGGAAAGCCTTACCCCTCATGCTGATATTGGTAAAGGGAAGCAGGCTGATGTGCGTAGCCAAAAGGACGTGCCAAGAGTATCATGAAAGCACCAGCCAGCAGTGCAAAGGGCGCAACCTTAAGTAGACCATCAGCATTGACGTAAAGACCAAGCAGGAGGAAAAGTGCAATTTGCAGAGCCAAGTAACCCCATCGAAGAAGGTCATAATACTCTTCTTATGCACGAGCTTATGATTACCAGCGACCACTCCGAGGATATACACAGCAAGGAAGCCATTTCCCTTAAATAACGTCGTTAGCGAATAAGTCAAGAAGATGATACACAAAAGCGTAATCGGATACATCGATTCGTTGTTAATGTTCATCTTATTGATGAGCCATACAGAAGACACGACCAAGCAAATACCCCATTAGGGCTACCCACGGCAAACTGCAAAACGAAGGTTATAAGAATAGACCAGCCAGTACCCGAAGTCTCTCCCGTGATATACTGAATGAGGGGCAATGGTAAGCATATAGAGCCATAGGGTCATTACTACCGCTCTCCAGCTCTAGAATAGGCTTTAGGGCCCTCTTTGAGGTGCATATTTTGCGAACGCAAAAGCCCAAAAGACGCTAGCCGAGTCTGTCGAAGACATCGTAGCCGCAAGCAGTAAGGCAATAGGAAAGCTTAGATGTATAGGGAATGAGGGCGAGGCGTGCCGAGCCAGTACAAGAAACCTCAAAGAAAAGTGTCGTCAGCAAGACGCCCACAGTCAAGCATAATACCGGGACCAAGAATAGGGCGTATTTCCTGTACTTTCGTTTCAAAGCCACCTGAAAAAAGAATGACGGCAAGAGCGACAGTACCCACAAACTGCGTGAGGCGTGTATCATTGTATTCTAGTCCGAGTCCTGCAGAGCCAAAGAGCATACCCGTCATTAGGAAGACCAGCAGTGCGGGAACGCCTAATCTTGTCCCCCACTTTACCGGCCAAAAAGACCAGCAAGCATAAGGACGGAGCCCCCAAGAAGTATGAAGTCGGATGTATTCATCTATTGTTCGTTTTTCCAAGTTTTTGAAAGATATTTTTCCTATATCGTTCATTAAGATAAGTATAAATAAAAATGATTGTTCACTGAGGCTATTGCATAATACGGCACTCGTTACGTTATTTTCGACATTCAGGCTTGGTCATTTACATGAGTAAACTCCCGTCGCCTTCAGTCTCAATGCCTTGCGATTACCGCATTCTGCAAAGCCTCTCAATATACGAAGAGAAAATAATACCTGCGTTTCCTAAAGTCAAAACCTCGGCGAAGTCTGTACAAACTACACGTGTAGTCTGCACAAACTTCAGCCGTAGTTTGCTACAGACTTCAGCTGAAGTTTGCAAAGAGTACGCACAAAGGCCAATTTAAGTGCGCGCACTCACCGAAATATCAGAGCCATAGGCACGACTTTTTATATATCACTCAGGCTAATTGTGTTACTTTTTGCACGAAAGGACAAATACTAAGACCTTAACCTACACCAATTAAGAACGGATTTAGATGATGAATTACAAGATTAACTTAATCGCAATCATACTACTCCTCACGACCGCTTGTACAGGAGGACGTAGCCATCAGACAGCAAATGATTCTATTGTAGCAGACTCTATTGACTTTGCTTTTCCAGTTACGCTAAAGCGCGCAGAGCAGATGAGCATCATCAATAAGCCTAGTCACAAAGAACTCTATCTCCTCAATCCCGATAGCCACGACACGCTCGCAGCCTATGCCTTTTATCCTCAAGGAAACCTATTCCACAAGGACTATCGCCCAAGATGAAGCCCATAGCCGTACCGCTTAAAAGCATCGCTTGTAGTTCCACGCCACAAGTGGGTGCTATTGCTGCTCTCGGTGGCGAAAACGAGTTAGTCGCCATCAACACACTCAACAATGTCAATAGCCCCCAAAGTGCGTGAGCGCATCGATAAAGGACTCATTCAAAGAGATTGCCAGAGGCTCAAGCCGAAACAACGAACTCCTCCTTAGCCTACATCCCGATGTGCTACTTATGGACTTCAGCGACCAGCGTGAGCAAGATGACGAGTTACGTCGAGCAGGTATTGAACCCATGCTCTTTAACTCTTGGAAAGAAACAAGCCTACTTGGGCGTGCCGAATGGCTTAAGGTCGCAGGCATTCTACTCGGCAAAAAAATCGGTTGGCAGATAGCCTATACCGACATATCACCAGCGAATACAGAGCCGCCCAAGCACTCATTCGCAACGAGGCGGATACGGTGCAGAATATTGTGGGGCGCAGATTATAAAGGTATGTGGTACGTACCGGGTGAGTATAGCTACGTTACGCGCATGCTACACGATGCTAAAATCAACTTTGACTATATTCCGCAGACTGTCAATAGCACGCCGATGAGCTTTGAATATATCTTCTCACGCCACAAGCACGACAAAGTATGGATTAGTGTGATGGTGGGTAAAGGGTAATACGCTTGCGGACTTCCCTTGCCCTCAATGAGCGTTATACGGCCTTTGATGCTGTGGCGCATAAAAGGGTTTGGCTAGACAGAAAGCGTGTCAATCAGTACGGAGGTAATGACTATTGGGAGAGCGCACCTTATAATCCGCATCTTATTCTTAAGGACTTGATTAAGATTACACGCCCTCACCTTCTTCCTGATTACGAAACAACTTACTTCCTACATCTCAAGTAAGATGAATAGAGTTGCACTATCCTTTAGTCTTAGCTTTGTACTCGTACTTGTGCTTGCTCTTGGCGACCTCGCTTGAGGGACGATTTCTATATCGGTCCGAGAAATATGGCGAGCCTTTACAGCACCACAAGAAGGGAATACTATTCATTATGTTATTCTGAACTTCCGACTCCCAAAAAAATCCTCACGGCTATAAGCGCAGGAGCGGGCATCGCCACAGCCGGACTGATGATGCAGAGCCTTTTTCGCAATCCGCTTGCCGATACCTCTATACTAGGTGTAGGCAGTGGCGCAGGGCTAGGTGTCGCTATTTATACAATGGCTTTCGCACTCTTCCCTAGCCTCACGGGCGGAGGACTAAATAATGTGTGGGGCATCGTCATAGCCGCCTTCCTCGGGGCTATGGCTGTCTTAATGCTTATCTCATTCGCATCTTCGCTCATGCAAGATGTAACCTCTGTACTCCTCGTGGGGGTGATGATTGGTTTTATCATAAAGCGCACTCATCTCTATTCTCCAGTATTTCAGCGATGAAGAGACGCTCAAAGGCTACTTACTTTGGTCTTTTGGCTCGGTCTCAGGGACGACGTGGCGACAGCTGCATTTCCTCTTACCTCTCGTTGGTCTAGCCCTTGGTCTCACTTACTTACTTCTGCCCAAGAGCATGAATGCCCTCAACATAGGCGAACGCTACACACGCTCCATCGGAATAAATCCTAAGCATGTGCGTTTGATTATCATCTTACTGACAAGTCTTATTAGCGGAACTATAACCGCCTTTACAGGCCCTATTGCCTTTATCGGGATAGCCGTTCCTCACTTTGCCCGTATTATTTACGGCACGGCCAACAATAGAATACTCTTACCTGCGACAATGCTATCGGGGGCTGCACTGATGCTTCTGTGCGACATCCTCACACAGCTACCGGGCGCACAATTTGTCCTGCCCATCAATGCCATTACTTCACTTATAGGCGCTCCCATAGTTATCTTTATTATGATACGAGGGCGCAAAGCATATACTCTCTAAGCATGAGCACGCAACAAGTCGATACCCTAATCAGCCTGCAAAATCTCAAGACGGGCTACAAAGTAAGATACAAGGAACATATCGTCTCCGAAAGCATTACAGCCGAACTCAAAGCAGGCGAACTGACGATGCTCATGGGACCTAATGGTTGTGGTAAGTCTACGCTCATGCAGACTATCGCAGGCATGCTCCCACCTCTCGGCGGTACGGGTATCATCTTAGACCAAGACTTATCACAGATTAAGGATAAAGAGCGTGCCAAGTTAATTAGCCTTGTGCTTACTGATAGGCTTCACACAATGGGGCTTAACGTATGGGATATTGTGAGCATTGGTCGCTATCCCTACATTGGACTAAGGGCAAAATTAGGATTGGAAGATGTGCATATTGTTCGGCAGGCTCTTCGCTCGTGCCAATTAGAAGGTTACGAAAAGCGAGAATACCTCTCTCTAGCGATGGCGAGAAACAAAAGGGTCATGACTGCCCGCGCCCTTGCCCAGCAAACGCCGATTATCTTCTTGACGAACCTACGGCTCACCTAGACCTGCCCTAGTCGCATAGATACCATACGTATGCTCAAACGTCTTGCTCGTGATGAACATAAGGCGATACTTGTTTCTACACACGAACTAGAACTTGCGCTCAATGAGCCGAACAAATTTGGTTAATGAGCCGAGACGGCACGCTTGAGCATGGCAGTCCGAATGAACTTATCCTGAAAAAGTAGTTTTGAACGTTGCTTTGGCTCTGAGTATGTGGACTTCTCTGACAGACGCCAAGCCCCTGAACAAGGCCCTACCATAGATAAAAAGACCAAACCTGAATATAACCTAGCGAGTGCAGTCTAGAAGAAGAGCAGACCGAGGAGACCGCAAACGAGCATCGCTAGGATAGGATTGACTTTCTTAAAGCCCGTGAAGTAAAAAGTACCCAGAAAGAGGGCTACGCTCAAGGTAAACAAATCAATTTCATTCTAAAGATTACTATTCCGAAAGTTACGTGCAACGATACCTCTCAGAAAAAAATGCAACTGTAAATGCCAAAAATGCAACTGCAACACATGAAGAACTTATCCAAAAAAACTCATCAAAAAAAGCAACTATAAGAGGGGATAAACTTACAGCAAATAGGCTTTCTATCTTACGTATAATGATTGAAAATCCTTATACTAAAAAGATGAAATGGCTGAAATTATTGGCGTAAATGCAAGCACAATTATGCGTAATATCGAGTTTATGCGCAATAAGTATCTTCGCAGAGTAAGCTCAGATAAAAAAATGGTTTCTGGGAAATCATAGAGTAGGACGACATCAAATATCGATTATACCACGAGTGCAGCCTAGAAGAAGAGCAGACCGAGGAGGCCGCAAACGAGCATCGCTAGGATAGGATTGACTTTCTTAAAGCCCGTGAAGTAAAAAGTACCAGCGAAGAGAACTACACTCAAAGCAAATAAATAAATATTATCCGATGGACTCCCAAAGTTTTCAGCCGTCATCAAGAGAAGCGCAGCCGCTGCGATAAGCCCCACAATAGCCGGTCTTAAGCCCAAGAAAATACTGCTTACTATGGGCGAATCCTTATGCTTCATCAGATAATGGCTAATGCCTATCATCAGAATAAAAAGGCAACCAAATGATGGACAACAGAGCCCAGAAAAGCCCCTAAGACAGCCTCCCAAGGCGCATAGCCAGCTTGCAGAACGGAAGTATAACCCACATAAGTCGCTACATTAATCCCTATTGGTCCCGGTGTACTTTGGCTTACTGCTACAATATCGGTAAACTCAGCATTCGTCAGCCAATGATGTCGCACGACGACTTCATTCTGAATAAGCGAAATCATCGCATAACCTCCTCCAAAATTGAAAATCCCTATTTTAGAGAACACCCATATTAATTCCCAGAATATCATCATTTACTTGTTTGCTTTTTAGTTGTCCGTAAGAGACCGCCCCACGGTCTCCAAAAGGACAAGTTTTACTGTTCTTTTGTGGAGCTTTGCAGAATACGGCTTTTCGCAAGGCATTGAGACTGAAGGCGCAGGGAGTTTACTCTTGTAAATGACCGAGCCTGAATGTCGATAATAACGTAGCGAGTGCCGTATTATGCAATGCGCCTGTAAATATAACCGCCAAGACCAGCGCAGATAATAACCCATATAGGCGAGACGCCAAAGAGAGATTAAAAGGCAACTCACTAGGGGTATCCAGCAGTTGGCATACGTTATGCCAGCTGTCTTAGCCATCTTGAAGCAAGGTGAGGCGATGAGCGCGACCACAGCAGGGCGCACCCCATAAAGAATTTGCTGACGTATACATTGTCCTTAAAGCCTTGAAAGAACATCGCCACAAGGATAATGGCAATAATCGAAGGAAGCGCAATGCCGATTGCGCCCACGATGCCCCCCCATACACCTCTCAACTTATAACCTATATGGCTAGCCATATCCACACTGAATATACCCGGTGTTGTTTGTGCAACGACCATAATATCCATAAATTCCTCCTTATCCATCCAGCCGTGCTTATCCACGAACTCGCGTTCCATGATTGGAATCATCGCATATCCTCCACCGAGTGTAAATGCGCCTATCTTATTGCAGGTTATAAAGAATTCTAATAACATTTCTCCTATTTCAATCTACCGTACGCCTTATGCCTAGGCTATTCTTGTTCATATCGCCATACAGTAACGCGTACCCCTAATTGTATGTCTGCAAAGTTAGTCTTTTAGCACAAACACTTTCGTGAGTACACGTAAATACATAACTGAGTACGAGGTAAACACTTTCATAAGTACGCGCACTTACTAAAAACGAGTACGACGCACTAACTGCCCCCCCCCTCAACGAGACTTCAAGAATAGGATACACGCAACAAAAGAACGGTAATTCGGTTTTCTCCATAAGGGTAAACAAATGCCCTATCTAAAAAACACTTTTGATATGAGAAAACTATTTTTTCCCTGCATTAGGAACTCTTATGCTTAGCCTTGCTCTAGGCTCATGCGGCAATAATAGCGGTAACGCAAGTACTGCTACAGACTCAGTAGCAGTAGCAACAGCTACGGAAGGAGCAACGACATTAAGCATTGATAGCACAAGCTATCTCAACTGGAAAGGTTACAAGCCTGCAGGCGAACACTTCGGTAAGATTTTCGCTCAAGAAGGCTCTATCAGCGTACAAAATGGACGCTTACTTGCTGGCTCTGTCCTCATTAATATGTCTAGCATTAAGGTTGAAGACCTTGAGGGCGAAATAGGCTCAGAGCTCAAAGGACATCTAGAGGTGAAGATTTCTTTGAGGGTTAGTAAGTATCCTACAGCTAAGTTTGAGCTAACAGACATCTCTCAAGAGGGACTAGACCTTAGCAACATTAAGGAGCTTAAAGGTAACCTAACGCTTAAGGATGTGACCAAGAACCTCTCTATCCCTGTAGCAAGCGTTACACACGATGAGGCTACTGGCGTTTACACGATTAAGAGCGATAAGTTCGTTATCGACCGCTCACAATGGAATGTTAAGTACGGCTCTAAGAGTTTCTTTACTGGTCTTGGCGATAAGTTTATTGAGAATAATATTGAGCTATCATTTGAGCTACAAGCTAAGTAAAAAAGACAAAAACAACGCTTTAGCCTATTCTGATTAGACCAATTAAAAGCGTTTTTCAACTTCATAAAAACACCAATAGGAGCATAACAATACTCCCATAAGATTTCGCTAAATACGATAATCTTGAGCACGAAGGGCTGTCGCAGAATAATTCTTGCGACAGCCCCTCCTTCTCTAGCTACTAGTATTCTAGCAAGAACCCTCACCAATGCTCTCGCAGCGAGTACCTATTATGCAGAGGCTTAAGAAAGATATTCAGTAGGGTCTTGAGCCCTGCCCCCTCAATAGCCTCACGGCGTTCACGGCAAGTAGCACACACACGCACTGCACCTTACCGCCCTCGTAACAGCTCCACGTACGGCTATAATCGATGCCGAGGCTACGCCCACGCATAGCGATGTCTGTCTTACTGATGTCGGTATAAGGAGCACAGAGACTCACGGCATTGCTTGTACCAGCCTCTACCGCCTTCGTCATCGGTTCAATGAAACTAGAGCGGCAGTCAGGATAAATAGCGTGGTCTCCAAAGTGATTAGCGATATAAATCTCATCAAGACCGTAGCTCTCGGCTATCCCTGCCGCAATGCTAAGCATGATGCCATTGCGAAAAGGCACTACCGTTGCCGACATATTTTTCTTCATTATAATCGCCCTTCGGAATATCTCCACCACTAAGCAAGAGGTCGCTCTTGAAGTACTGACCAATAAAAAGCCAAAGGGATTGTAAGATGCGGAATACCTAGACGCTCGCAATGCTCTACGGCAAAGGGCAACTCCGATTGGTTATGCTTACTCCCGTAATCAAAAGATACAGCTAATCCGATGCGCTCTTGGTAGTCATAAAGAAGCGTTGTACTATCTAGTCCACCAGAGAGTACTATTGGTCCTCGTCTATTAGACGATATATTAAGTCTATTATTCATAAGTGCAAAGGTAAACATATATAAACTATTTAGGTTAGAAAAGTAGATTATTACTATAAACCATAAGATACAACTAATAATGAAGTTCGAGACTAATCACACTTCCATACGCTGCTGATGCTCTAGAGCCAGCTACTAGCGCTGAGACGATTGCTTTCCACCACGGTAAGCACCTTGCAGGTTATGTTAGCACCCTCAATAGCCTCATCGAAGGTACTGAGTACGCTAACCTCTCTCTTGAAGAAATCGTTAAGAAGAGCGAAGGACCTATCTTCAACAATGCAGGGTCGAACTTCTAACCACAATCTATACTTCACTCAGTTCGCGCCTAACGCTGGTGGTCAACCTACAGGTAAGCTCCTCGCAGCTATTGAGAAGAAGTGGGGTAGTTTTGAAACCTTCAAGCTGAGTTCCTTACAGCTTGCACAACGCTCTTCGGTTCTGGTTGGAGCTGGCTGGCTGCTGATGCTGAAGGTAACCTTGAGATTACTAAGGAAGCTAATGGTAGCAACCCTGTCGTACGTGGACTTCGTCCAATCATGGGTATTGATGTTTGGGAACACAACACTACCTCAGCTATCAGAACCGTCGTGCAGACCACATCAAGGACGTATGGTCTATCATCGACTGGAATGTAGTTGCAGAGCGTTACTAAGACGAGGTGATTATATAATACCAATCACTTAAATGGTTTCAATGGGGGCTAGGTTAAATATTTGACCTAGCCCCCTTCTCATTTTCGAGACCATTGCATAATACGGCACTCGCTGCGTTATTTTTCGACATTCAGGTTTGGTCATTTACATGAGTAAACTCCCTGCACCTTCAGTCTCAATGCCTTGCGATTACCGCATTCTGCAACGGTCTCTTGTCATAACACATCAAATAACTCTATCTAGTCGTCAAGACTAGATAGAGTTTCTTGTTTTTCTGAAATATATCTAGAAGATATACTTCTTAGGACTGATTAACCTTTGATAGCAGCGATACCTGGGAGACTTCTTACCTTCGATAGCCTCTAGAAGGGCACCACCACCAGTAGAAACGTAAGATACCTTATCAGCATAACCGAACTTGTTTACACAAGCAACGCTATCACCACCACCAACGAGAGAATGCTCCAGCAGCAGTTGCGTCAGCGATAGCAGCAGCTACAGCACGGCTACCATCAGCGAAGTTATCCATTTCGAATACTCCTGTAGGACCATTCCAAAGGATAGTCTTACTTGACTTAATCACTTCGCTGTAAGCCTTGATGCTATCAGGGACCGATGTCCCATACCAATCCAACCATCAGGGATATTGTCGTTGCTAGCGTACTTAGTGTTAGCATCGTTGCTGAATGCGTCTGCAATCTTGCTATCTGTGCTAAGTACAAGGTTTACGCCATTAGCCTTAGCCTTAGCTACGATTTCACGAGCAAGGTCTAGCTTATCATCTTCGCAAAGAGAATTACCGATGTTACCACCTTCAGCCTTGAAGAATGTGTAAGTCATCGCACCTGTAAGAATGAGGTTATCTACCTTACCTAGAAGGTTCTCGATGATATCAATCTTGCTTGATACCTTAGAACCACCCATGATAGCTGTAAATGGACGCTTGATATCCTGCATAACCTTGTTCACAGCGTCTACTTCGCTTACCCATGAGGTAACCGAACATCTTATTATCCTTGTCGAAGTATTCTGCGATAAGTGCAGTAGAAGCGTGTGCACGGTGAGCTGTACCGAAAGCATCATTTACATAGCAGTCTGCAAGAGCTGCAAGACTGCTAGTAAATTCCTTTTGGCTTTCCTTAACAGCCTTCTTAGCTGCAGCCTTCTCTTCGTCGCTAGCATCTTCAGCAAGACCACGTGGCTTACCTTCTTCTTCAGCATAGGAAGCGTAGGTTTTCAAGAAGAAGAGCTCCACCACCCTTAAGCGCAGCAGCCTTAGCTTCAGCATCTGCACCTACACAGTCATCAGCAAACTGAACCTCAACGCCAAGGCACTTAGATACGTGTGCCAAGATGTGACGGAGAGAGAACTTGTCCTCTACCTTCTTAGGACGACCAAGGTGTGAACCAATGATTAGGCTACCACCGTCAGCAAGAATTTTTCTTAAGTGTAGGGAAGAGCCGCACGGATACGAGTGTCGTCAGTGATGTTGAACTCAGCATCGAGAGGTACATTGAAGTCTACGCGAACGAAAGCCTTCTTACCTGCAAAGTTAAATTGTTCGATATTCATTGTTTTGTAATATTAAATGCTTATCTATTAGATAGTCTTCTATTAAATTATCAAGGGGTTGTGTCAAAAATTCCTTTTGTCACAACCCCTTTTGTATGCTCTTAGAGACCGCCCGCAGGCTTATCGCTCTCTGGCTGTTGGAAGTCTACGAAGCAAGAGCTGCAAGCGCAGTACCATAACAACTTCTCAATGGTAATACCTTCGCTGATGAAGTTGAGTTCACCAAGGTAGTACTGGCTGTAAGTCTTAGCGTGTAGGTCATTGATTACACGGATTAGACGACTCTCTAGCTCCTCAATACGATAGCGACCATTCACTTCACAAACAAGTCCACCTACCTTCTTATCAAAGTTAGCATCTTCGTACATCCAAGCGTACACGATACCAGCAGAAACGAACTCATCTTGTTGACCATGAGAAACAGACATAATCGTCTTGAGTTCACTACCAAAAGGAGGTAAATCAATCTCGTCCATAGAAACGAGGTGTGCAGTAGCAGGGATTACAGACGAATACACCATGATGTTAAAGTCAGAGATACCTGCGTCATACGAGTGCCATGTGATAAGAGCCTGCGTGTAGCTCTAAATCAGACTCACCGCTACCCTTGGTAACGAAATAAGTGTGAGGAATAAGATTCCCCAACGAATTTGCTCATTTACTAATACTATAATTATTTAGTTCTATTTCTATTGTTGTGTTATCCACTGGTTGCAAAGATACTAATAATTAGTATATTTTTATTATGAGTCATTTCGTGCAAACAAAAGCTATTTGCAGGATTAAAATATTTGTTTTACCTTTTGCAGAGCAAAAGAGAGGGTGAAACCCTTAATCACTTGCGGAAGTAGCTCAGTTGGTAGAGCATAACCTTGCCAAGGTTAGGGTCGCTGGGTTCGAGTCCCGTCTTCCGCTCCAAAGTACAGCTGTCACAATATTTGTGATAGCCGTTTTTTTATATTAGCTAAAGTATTGCCATCTCAAAAGTTTAACGAGAGAATTTCACTAGCCTCAGATTGTTTAAAAATCTTATTTAAGAAAAAAACAAGGTTTAGCTAAAAGGTAATATTCTTCCTTTGGCTTATTTCCTATCAAGTGTTGCTCTTAAGCCCTAGAATATGCCACTTATTTTTTTGCAGTACGCGTACTTAAAATTGTGAGTACGCAGTACTTTCTGGAGACTTCAGCTGTAGTCTGTACAAACTACACGTGTAGTCTCTTCAAACTTCAGCCGTAGTTTGTACAGACTTTGCCGAGGTTTTGAGAATAGGTCACGCAATCACTATTTCACATACGCTCACCCTTGTGTTAGTACAGGGCAAGCGCATCAAAAATAATCAAGTATATTCATTGGGAAGAGGTCGAAGAGCCCTGCAAGGAGCGGCACAAGCAGTTCAGGGACAAAAGTATGGGCTAGCCCACAATCTGTGGACTAGCCCATCGGCTATTTGCTTGCGGTCTCTAGTTAGAGACGAGGATTATTCGCTGTCTCTCTCTGAGGAATTTGGAACGTTAAACGTTCGTCATTGTAACTGATACTTTCACCAGCATGGTGTATTGAGCGATCTGTACAGCTTCGTCGTCTTCTTGAAACAACTTTCATCGTGATGAGACTACGACCTTCACCCCAAAGCTCTACTCGCCAGTTGTAGTAGATGCGGTCTAATAGCTGTGTACCACTAAGAGCGTCAATATCAGCATTCACTTGAGCAAGGTTATTAGCCTCTACGCGTTCCTTCATAAGTGCCTTAAGGAGGCTCTTGGGCTTTCTGCGTCATTGCCCTTACGAGCTGCTGCTTTCCATCGCTATGAGATAGAGCTCAGATAGGCGCATGAGGTGGATATCGTTCAGCCACAAGCGGTCAGCTCCGTACTCCTTCTTAGTATTGCTTGCAGAGAAGAATTTTGCGGATAGGTGAGACCATCATGCAGTTTTTCATAAGTGCCCTCGTCCGTGAGGATAGAGTCGCCCTTAGAGAACCACTCGCCACGAAGGTCTGTCTGAGGTATTGACTTCTGCAAATCTCCGTTGATAACTTTTTGGTCGCCTACATAAGCATAGCCATAGGTGTACACATCTATGTGGGCAAAAGAAGGTTATTAGCTGCTGTGATTGTCCTTAGTAATATCAACAGCCCAAATAAATTCAGGATTGCTAATATTATTAAATCCGTTAGTCAAAAGGTTTTTTTAGCTGGGATTAGGCTATAACGCCCACTGTCAATCACGCGCTTAGCTGCTGTGTAGGCCTCTTGATAGTTACCTGTTTGTAGGGTAGGCATAAGCAAGGTAGCTATCAATAACATCTATATTGATATCGCTCTTCGCGGTACGTGCTATCTTAGAACTAACAAAGAAACTCACGAGCATCTGTTGGGTCTTTGAGGACTTGCGCATACACTTCCTTGAGCGTCTTCCTGATAGCAGAGGTCGCTGAAATTCCCTTATAGATAGGTGAGAAACAGGTTCATGCTGAGCTTCATCGTAAGGCTTACAGTAGAACTGAGTTAGATTGTAATAAGCGTATGCACGCAGAGCCTTGCTGATGCCCCAATAGTACTTCTGCTGGGGGTAGCACTTTGAGGAATTTTGCTGTAATCATCTGTCCTAGTAGGCTTATCGTACTATTAGCAGAGAATATAATCTTGTAGTACAGGCGCCAAGGTCTGTATGTGTAGTTTGTATTCGTGGATAGGTGAGCAAGTAGTAATGCACTATTCTTAAAGTTGCCATACTCGGTATTCTCAACTTCCATATCTCCGCTGAGAATATCCTGATGGATATCATTTGCCCTTTTGTCCAAAGTCATCGTATTTGTTTTCAGACGTTGTGAGTGCATCAAATACAAGTTGGGTTGAACCTGCAGTTTGACCTAAGAGGATATTGGGGTTCCACTGCGATGCACGAGCGAGTTGTTCGGGGGGTAACTATACTGAGTAGGTTCTTTCTCAAGGAGCTACTTGAGCATGATGAGCAAGCCAAGGCAAGTGCTCCAGAAGTGACAAGAGTCTTAATATGCTTAGTATATAACATGGATAATTTTTCTTTAAAGGTTATTATACAACTTCGAGACCATTGCATAATACGGCACTCGCTGCGTTATTATCGACATTCAGGCTTGGTCATTTACAAAAAGTAAACTCCCCTGCGCCCTCAGTCTCAATGCCTTGCGATTACCGCATTCTGCAAAGCCCACAAAAGAACAAGTAGAACTTGTCCTTTGGGGTACCGTGCAACATGTCTCACTTCATTACAGCGAGTTTGAACCCCCGGCTGTGATTGTAGACATGGGTAGGTAGCGAGAAGAGCTTGAGCTACCGCTAGACGAGCTCATAGAAACAAATCCCTTACGTGCTGATATGAGGAAGAGGTTATCTCCGCTCACATATACCGATGCACGCTCTGAGACCAACATGCTTAACTAAAGACTTGGGTAGGGTCATAGCTTATGCGTATATTGCTCAGGTTAAGGTACGAACGACTTGTTAGGAAGCGCGTTGAGCGAGATGTAGCCTGAGTTAGTTCCAAGCATTAGAGCCTAGAATAGGTAATGAGCCCTGAGTATTCGTTGGGCTCCATGAGTCAAGAATATCCTTGTGCCAGTTTGAAGAGCCTGTGCAGAGCTAGGGGTCCATAAGTGTAGCATACGCTCCATCATAACCATATCCGCCAAGACCAAAACTAAAGGCTGACGATAGCGTTACACCATGTACAGTGAGGGTCAAAGCCAGAGCCCCAACCAAATCAGGTATTGCAGACTTGCCAACAAACTGCTTGGTTGCGTCATTGTAGCTAGTCGTAATGCCCTGCTTGATCGAACTAGGGTCATTGGCTTGGCACTTGTAGCCAGTTCTCTAGGTCCTGAATAGCTGTCTTCTTACCGCTAGCATCTTCTGTATAGTAGTACTCCCATTGAGGTAGCCCTGTGCTAGTGATACCAGCATGAGATAGGCATATAGTAGTCTTGTACAGAGTGTCCCTTCTTGTAGGCAAATGAGCCTTGCTCTTCATAGTGCTTAGGCTTGCCTGTGGCTGGAGTCTAGTGCCATCTGAGTGATTTCGTTGCGGTACAGACCTGCATTAGCACGCAGGTTTAGCTTAACATTAGATAGGTTAAGCGCCTTGTACGATAGGTCAAACTCAAGACCACTATTGACGATAGCCGCGTCATTTGATGGGTAATAAGCGTAACCCACAGAAGGAGCTGTCTGCTGACGGAAGAGCATGTCTGTAGTGCGCTTGTGGAAGTATTCAGCATTGATAGAGAGCTTTCTGTTGAATAGTTCAGCCTCGAAACCTACATTGAATGTAGCAGACTTTTCCCAAGTCAAGTCAGGGATTACCCTTAGCATAGAAAAGAGAATGAAGGCTTGTCATTGAGGTTGCTAACGCTGTACAAATCGTAGTACACATAGTAGCTAGGAATGTCACTATCATACTGCAAGTCTATCTCTTGGTTACCGAGTACACCATAGCTAGCTTTGAGCTTAAGGGTATTGAGCCACTTAACATCTTGCAAGAACTTCTCCTTAGATATGAGCCAAGCCGCACCTACAGAGCCGAATGTACCCCAGCGATTGTCTTTAGAGAAACGAGAAGACCCGTCGCGACGTATAGAGGCATTCACGAAAGTACTTGCCGTCATAGTCATGAGCGAGCTTGCCCGAAGTAAGACTCCATCGCATAGCCTGGTGTGTAAGACTCCGAGCCGTCATTGATAATCGCATTAGAGCTCAAGTACATCGGGCTGTATGAGTTGAGAGCGGCGAACGTCTGAGACGCTACTGCTATTCTCTGTAGACTCATGCGCTACAAAAGCATCTACATTGTGCTTGCCATACTGGTGTCCCCAAGAGAGTAGCTATGTGAACGTTTCGTCTGTGTATGTTTTGGTTTTGTTCGTGTGATACGACCGACACCCTTGGCATCGCCATAGTATGGGTTTACCAATTGGTTGCTTTACACGACCAAGATATTGCTTGCCATAAGTAATGGTAGCCTTGAAGTCATTCAGAAGCGATACTCAAGGTTTAGTACAGCTGAGAGGTTGTTATCCTGTCTGAGCAAACGGTCTAGTTTGGTTGTACCAGCAGGGTTTATACCTCCTGAGTAAGGTCTAGACTACCATCAGTTTGACCGAAGTCGTAAATACCGCCCGGTATCTTAGAATCTGTCTTAGGCTCATAGCGTTGAGTTTGCTCATTGAGCGCATACTCATAGACGGGATAAATGCTCGGTACAGAAGAGATAAAGCCAAAGCCATTGCTTGCCGTCTCGCTTTTGCCCCGGTGAGTTCGTCTGCGTGTAAGAGTAAGATAGGGTTGAGCCCTGCCTTAAGGTTCTTAGTGATATTGACTACATTGTTTAACTGAGGTTTTGCACGAGGAAGTCTGAGCCAATATAGTAACCTTCTGTCTTTTTGATATCCGCCAGAGAGGAAGTAGTTGTATTCTCGCTACCTCCTGATACCTTAACATTACCTTCGTAACGCTTACCTGTGCGGAAGATGGCATCTTCCCAATTCTCTGGTGTGTACTTGCGTGAGATGTTAGGGTTGAACTTGCCCGTCTTAGGGTCAATGAGCTCAGCCGATTCAGCATTCCAGAGGTTATATCGTGTAGGGGATAGAACCTGCTTTGTTTACAAATAACAGACTGCCAACAGCAACATTGCTACCATCGGCTTTCTTCTTAAATGTATTATGGAGGTTATATAGAGATTGATAAGCAACTTCTAAGTATTGCTCAGGGCTCTTGATAACATCATATAAGAGGATTAGGCGCATGTTCAAGCCCACGCTACCTGACAGCTTTCGATAACGGACACGCTCTTACCCTTGCGTGTCGTAATCAATACGACGCCATTGGCGGCACTGAGCACCATAGAGAGCTGTCGCAGAGGCATCACTAGAACAGACATATTCTCAATGTCGCTTTAGGGTCAATACCGTTGATAGTTCCACCATAAGGCACACCATCGACAACGTATGGGGGAGAAGTATCTGAGTTTACTGAGCCAATACCACGTATTTGTATCGTTGCACTTGTTCCGGGCTGTCCGTTGGTGTTGAATACTATACACCCGGGATTTCACGCTTCGAGTGCTGTCGTAAGGTTTGAGCTGCTTTCTTCTGTAGACTTTCTACTGAAACTTTAGACGCAGAGCCGGTGAACGAATTTTGTGTAGCTGTACCATAAGCAACGACAATAGTTTCGTTGAGCATCTTAGTATCAGCCTCAAGCTAATCTTGAGATTTGTTCCGACCTTGACATCCATCGTCTTATAACCAATATAAGAGATGGTTAGGGTAGAAATAGCTCCCATAGGAGTAGAAAGTGTAAAACTACCATCTAAATCTGTAACTGTACCTACACCAGAATGACCTTTTTACAATCACATTGGCACCAATGATTGGTTCTCGAGTACTAGCGTCCGTGATAAGACCACGAACAGATTGCGTCTGCGCTGAGACGATAGAGCTGCCTATAAGCATCACAGCAGTAATTAGTAACTGTTTCTCATATCGTTTTCGCATTAGTTCAGTGTAAAGATAATAATAAAAATATAGTGTGTTGCTCTTAGTAGATTGTGTTTTTATTTTTGTTTGCTCTAAAATGTGCTGTTTTGAGTGTTTAGTGTTGCATTTTTGATTTGTTTATTCGTTGTTCTGTCTAGATGCGTGTTGGTGATGCTTATGTTTTTGTGTGTAATATCTTGTTTATAAGTATTTTAGTTTATTTATTTAGATTGTTTGTTTTAGTGCGTCTACTACTAGCTTATAGAGTGCTAAGGGTTTAGGTATTTCTGACGATATGCGTCATAAACAAGATAATCCTGGACATATAGTTTGAAAAATGTAAGAGGGTAGGGAAAAAGATAGAGTTCTTTTTATTTGAGCGCAAAAAATAAAGTAAAACGCCCTCAGACTTACTTGTCTGAGGCGTTATGCTACTGGTCTGTTATCTATTTGTGTAGTTGTCGCTATTCATCGACTGCAAATTGCTCAAGTAAAGGAGGTATTCACCATTCCAAACAGCATAACTATTATAGCGTAGCCAGTCCCCTAAGATGCACATACGCTTACCGCCTTTGAGCGATAGGTCCAGAAGAATATGGCGATGTCCATAGAGGTAATACTCAATCTCGGGGTATTGCTCTAGATACTGCTTAGTACATTTAACTAAATGCTCCTCTTCTACCTCGAAAAGTACTCATTGTGATAGGCATGTGATGTGCCCTAAGGTTTGGCGTTTGAGTCCTTGTTTACGACTGTGCAAGCTCAAGCCATTGCGAGATCCCTACCGTCCAGCGGTGAATAGCCGCATAGGTGAGGCGATGCTAGTTTATTGCGAAAAGAGTTTGTAGAGAATTTGTTTGTCCATGCAAGGCTACACATATTCCTCATCGCCGTGAGCAAGGCGGAAGAGATGACCGTCTAAAGATACAACCTCGCTCTTGTGGTGGACGCTCGCTCCGAGCTCCGTCTGCATATGGTCCGAGAACCAAACGTCAGTGATTGCCTGCAAAAGGATGTATCTCTATCCTTCGTCGGCCATCTCGGCGACTTTTGCCGAGGAAGCGTACATAGCCACGAGGTACGACACATGGTACTCAAACCAATAGTCGAGATGTCGCAAGGAAATAAACAGACGCGCATGAGGGCGGATATACTCGAGCCAGCGCACGAGTCTCCGCTCTACCTCTTTGGGGTCTTGGTGATAGCCACTGCCGAGTGGGCATCACTAGTGAATAAACATTTTTCGCTCTGTCATGGCTACAGAACCCAAGTTCGAGGAGGGCTTCCTCACTCATCATGTCCTTGTTCCATTCAGGCTCAAGGGAGTTGGGACGATGTTACAGCCCGTTACGCCATCGACATACATGACTTTATCGCGAGTATCTTCTACGATGAAGTCTGCCGCAGGGCAGTTAAGCGCTGTTAGAGTCATCGTAACCGTAACGAGCCCATCATCAGCAATTTCTACTCCGTAGATAAGACCTAAAGTCGTATATATTTACTGGCATTTCAGGGTCATATACAGTCTTAAGCATGCGTATGATTTGTTCTTCTTTTTCTAGAAATTGATTGCTCATAAAAGTATTGTAGTTATATGATTTATGTTTTGATTTGTGAGGCTTATGAAATAAGCTTAATAAAACTTACTTTGATATGCTCAATAAGTTGGGCTCCGATATGCTCGTTGATTTCTTTGATGAAATCTGTCTCGGCTCAGCTCAATAGCCTGCATGCATTGAGTAAGTCTATATATATAGTGCCCATCATAATATGAATGTTCGCTGATGTCTCTTAGGTAGTCACCCAGTTGCTCTTTGAAGAAAAGGAGTGCTTTCTGCTCGAAGACCTTCATGTAGGTCAGGCTCCTGCTCAAGAAGATTACCGAAGAGTTCGTTTACTGTTTGCGTTTTGCTACGTTCCATTATGCTAACTCGCTTATATTCCCCTAGTGAACAGAGAAGAGTTTGTAATCCTCACCCAACTATGAATAATCTCATCAAAGATACTTTCTGTTGGTGTCTGTGATAAAAGATTTGTCCGAAGTCTTGTCCGCCTACAAGACCGATAATGCGACCGACACGCTCGGCATCTAACTTATCGAATATATCATCTGGTAGGAGCATAGGGCGCTCCAGGCGAACGCTCAGCGAGCATGCGATACTGGGCTAACTAAGGCTAATAGGGAAGGTCTTGCGTTGTCCTTCGCTCTACCTTGCGGATAAATTGTCAGAGCATCATGGATAAATCATCGCGGTGAATGCCTACAGAAGATGTATGACCAGGATTAAATCTCGTTCCGCGCTAGAAATAAGTAGCGGATATAGGTCGCCTCGGTATCGTGCAGCTGGCTGCTGTACTCAAGCCCGACAGAGTCTAGCTCGGGGGCAATAGCAGAGTAATAGGCTTGGAAGAGGGGATTGGTTCATTACGAACTGCTTACCTTTTGCCAAATATGGGAGGCAAATCTGCTTAACTGCTGGTCGAAGACATCAAGTAATTGCGGATTGAGTCCCTTGTTTTTGAGCAGACTATTGCGTCCTTCGAGGGCTGAATGATGACTACAGCGCACTGCATATATACAGCATCTTGCTGAGAGAGCTGTATATCAATAAATCGTCTACGCTCTTCGCTACTCCCTTGTATAGGTTGGTAATCCTATGGCGAAACGATGACGAGGAGGGAAAGCGCCTACAGGCGTCCGGACAAGTCGACCACTCTTTCTTGCTGCGCCGGAGTATCTTGCTTCAGCCAGAGCGTATTTGGCAGAGATAGTTGCCGTTCATCGCCCTGGTCTGTGTAGTATGAACCGTCAAAATGCTTGAGTCCTCGACCCTTTGCGAGACGGCTTCGACTATCTGTAATGCCGAGTGGCTACGAGTAAAGGCAAGACAGTGTAAGGCATTGCGGACACGTGTTTTCCCCATGCCATTTAACCCGATGTGCCAGTTTACTCTTTATCCGAGAGGCTGAGGCTTGCATGTCTGCGTGAAGTTTATTATATGTAATCGCCTTAATATCATGGTGCAAAAATGCTATTATTCTAGACTCTAGCTGCACAAATGTTCAGGATATCATTGCATTAGGTACGGCACTGCTGCGTTATTGTATCGACATCTGCAGGCTTTGGTCAGTTTACAAGAGTAAACTCCTGCGCCTTCAGTCTCAATGCCTTGCGATTACCGCATTCTGCAAAAGACCCAACACAGCATCAAGTTTTGCTGTCCCTTTGAGGAAACCGATCGGGCGGTCTCGTTCACTATGAGCACTATTGCGTGATAGGGCGAAATGCATCACGGCAAGATGAGGGGAGATATGCAGTAGCCTGAGTGTTGAAATTTACGACAGACTACTTAGTAGATGTGTGTGTTTCAGAGCTTATTCGACGACTCAAATAGAAGGAATGGGTTGCCAAAATAAGGTTTTAATAGCTTAAAGAATAATGCTGCAGCACTATCACGATAACCAAAGCAACACTAAAGCTGGCACAGCCTCACTTTCTTCAAGACAGTATATGGCCTATGATGGCTAGTATGATACAATTAGTTTCTACATAATTTACATTTGATTTTACGCCAAAGGTACAACTTATTTATCCTAGCTTATTCCTTTTGCAACTATGTTTAAACTGTCGAGCTAAAGTGAGCGTGCAGTTCTTGATGTCCCATGATATAATTGTCTAAAAGGATGTTGTTTTGTGGCGTATTTGAATTTGTTAAAATTAAAGCTTTAAGTTGTTGGGATTAGAGCGTATGCTGGAAGAAAATAATGTGTGCATTTGTAAATCTGCAGACTTCAGCTGAAGTTCTGTACAAACGACGGCTGAAGTCTGTACAGACTACACGTGTAGTCTGCACAAACTTCGCCGAGGTGCTCAACCTTTGGGAAACGCATGACAGCATTTTCTGTGTAAAGACCCTTCTGTAGTTTATTTAGCGACAGAGGATTTGAGATGTACTGAGAGATATATGTAGTACATAAAGAAGTTGAAATTGTATTTATTTTGAAGTTGTTTAAATAGAGCTGAATCTTTTGTCGCCAACATAACATTGAGTTAATCGTCATTTAGTGTGCGGCACAGGTCTACAGCGGTCTTCAGAGTCTTTGCCTGGTGCCTACGGCATCTTCTCACCCTTATTGGGCAGACACCATTTACTAAGTCATCGGGCGAAACGCAGTACAGCATCTCGAAGTCAGACAGCTTTACATGGTAGTCTTTAAGAGTCAGCTGCATCTCGGAGCTAAAGTTCTTTAGCCCAATGTATTTCTCAACAACCTATCTTCTCTTCCTGCAAGTGATAAGGCTCTCCTCGGCTATGGAGGCTAATGCTGAATGGGTTATCAGTTCTCACCTCTTCTCGCTAGACCTTAATGTCGGTTATGGAAGAGACTAAATTGCGTCCTTCCGCTTGCTACTGTCAATTTCCAATTGCGAAAGGACGCTTTGCTAATATCTCGGCACGCTAGATGGTGATGAAGTATTTCTATCCTTACCGCAATAACGATACTGAGATGCCTCACCGGTTATCGTGGTGATCTTTGAGAATGAATCTGATGCTTTCCCTTTCTCTGGCCCTGAGGTAGAGTAAATCACTGGCAAGTGGAAGCTTGAACGCTAGGCGTAAACCTAACAAGACTATTTTCCGGCGTGTAAATCAAGTTACACAGAGAGCCGTAGAGCTATGGATTAAGTCCGGTAGTTTATCTATCTGAAACACCAATGCTAAGCCTGCATGACTGCAGAGTACGGCAGGCAATGAGGCTAGCGCGTGAACATCGAGCACTTTACTTTTGGCTTGGGTTGATGATGTCAAGCTTTGCCCGGCTTCCAAATGTGCACCCATCATGGGCTATTGAACCAGTCACAATGCTCGCCTGGCAGCACAATAGCAGTATTGATGGTACTGCGCTAGTGCTAGATTGGCTACGATGCTTCTCGTGTGGGAAACCTCTCAGCGGCGTCGCATGAGATGGGACGGGAAGCCTAAGGCTCGGCCTGTACCACCTCCCGTAGTGATACCAAGCTGCACCTCCTAGAGCCTGCCAAGCCTATTCAGCCTGAAGTCCGCAGACCTTGAGTATGGCCCACAGCTCAGCATTGAGTTACCAGTGAAGGAAGCAGCGTAGCTCATACACTTAAGCTAACGCTGGGTCTTTGACTCAGTCCTATTGGGCAAGATCGAATATCGTTCCTAACCTGCAGCAGAATGCGTGCAAGAGCTAGCACGTGCATCGATCAATGAGTCATCGCGGAGTCTTTAAGGCGCGCATGCAGACTATAAGGTTACGGGCATTCGTATCGAAGGCTTTGCTTCTCCTGAAGGTCCATACGATACTGATATGCGCCTTGCCGAAAGGTCGTGCGAGAGCAATTATGAGATACGTTATCGGTAAAACAAGCTGGAATAGAAGTCTCTTTGCTCTCGGACGTATGCGAAGAGAACTGGCAGGGAGCCCAAGATACGCTTATGGCTAACCCATCATGGCTGCCAGCAAGGGAGGAGAGCTCTCAGAATGCTCAACGAAAATACTTCAAGTAAAGAAGTCGTTAAGCAGAACCTTAGAGTTCTCAAGGATATTCGAGCTCTTATTGCTCAGGTTTATGGTTATCTAAGACTTAGTAGCTTTATACCGCAGACTTTCGAGAACTTCCTGTGCATCCATTGCGTGAGCTAAGAGTGTTATATAGGATCCTAAAAACTCCGAATCCTGAAGCAAATCTATGCTGCTGCACTTGATTACGTACTAGAGCAGCGCTAGGGTCTTGAAGTCTTAAACATCCCACTTAAGCTTTGTCCTGATGGTGAACTAGCACGTGCTATGTGGCAAGTTAAGTGCGCTTGACGCGCTAAGCGTCCAGAGGGAAGTAGGCTGCAAACTACAGAAGTCTATTACGGCTGAAGTGAGTACAGGAAAAGGAATTGGTCGCATACAGCTTATGCTAAGCGCTAAGCTCAAAGATGCTTTCCGAGCTTCTTCTCAAGGTGCAGGTGCCTCAGCGATATAACACGCAACAATATCAAGCGACTCTCAGAATACACTTGAATAAAGTCAATCTGGCTGTAGCTCATTACAATGAAGACTATCATACATTCTTCCACTTTAGCCCTTGTGAGTCTGCTTGGGGATTGACGAGAGTTATATAGAGACGATATTAACTATCTCTATAGTGAGCTGAGTACATCAACGACGGTAACCAGAGAGCTTATCTTGACACCCTCTGCAGGCTAAAGATATAGCAATGACTTTGGACATTATGATGAGACTCATTACGCCCACGTAACTCCTGGAGTCTGACCGTCGAAACTGCCTTACACGAAGGTAGTTGTGACCTCTCGTATCTTGGCTACGCTCCCTAGTAGCTGGACGCGCGCCAGCATCGACTACGAAAAGAAGATAATCACCCTCCATACGCCGAAGTTTCCAGAGTTTCTGTCAAGGAAGAATGATGAAGGATTTATTACTCATGAAAAGGAGCTTCTTCGTGCGACTGAGCTTTGCTCTTTTACATCGCGTACCAAAAGATTACCTTCAGTCAAGAAAATCAAGGGCTGTAATTCCAGACCGAATCTATGCGCATCTTTTCCACCGCAGGAAGTAGAGTCCTGTAGAAAGAAAATCGCTTGTATGATAATCTCTTCTTTCTTGAGAATGCTCCAGTTCCGCAGATCAACTAGATATAAAAGACCTTGACAGGTAAGCGGTGATAATGTGGAGTTCACATGTTAGTAGTAGCGACAATCGGCATTTCCTTGATACTCTGATCACGAAAACGCGCGCGAGCTAACCCATCATATTTGGATCAAATGCCTATTCAAGCGCGGACTTTCTTTCTTATAAGCCTAGTCGCAAGCTTGGAGATGGCATCAGGTGTCCTATGTGTCTATGATGCGAGACTCTCTACCTCTGCTTACAAGCTTTGTGTCCGAAAGGCTCTGAATATTGGATGGGACCCAAGGCGGGAAAGAAATGGTAAGCCTGCGAGCGCTTTCGCACAAGGACCTGGAGTTAAGTACGAATCTTCCTGAGAATCCAGCGTCCATGGTCGGTCCATCCTATTGCATGGAATAGCTTTGCTACACCTAGTAAGCTCTTCCATCACGATGGTCCAATGACATACAGAAGACCTGATTGAGCGTATCAGCGCTGACCTTACACAGCTGGAGCTTAAGAATCCTCATCGCTACTTTGGCTAGAGGTTTGTGAAACCTTTGATGCCTCTAGAGGGTGGTGCTCTATACGGGTACAGAGATCCTCTATGGTCCTCACACCTTGGACGGATTTCCTTCCTGAGTATGTAAAATCGCATGTTCCTCGTTAAAGCTGAGAACGCTTGCTCTTACGATAAGGCGAAGGATTTACTCCTCGGGTGCATCTCACTTCTCTTCCTATGAGAGAAATACAGGAGCAACGAACTTAATAGTAGCCTGATTATCGAGTATACTAAGGCGTACTGGCAAGTAGGTTTATAAGTTCGCACAGCAAGACCGTGAAAGATGGACTCATACGATACCTTGTAAAACCCGTTGAGTATGGCGTAAGTTTGTCATTGATGCTAATGCTGTGGTACAGGAGAGCCGACTTCTCGCGCAGAAGGTTATGCAGCTTGCTCCAGGATATATCGTAATCGTACGGTTCTGATCGATCAGGTGCCCAGTGTCTAGCTCGTGCTGAGACCATAAGACTCCTAAATTCGGATATGACATCTGTGATTAACGAGCAATAGTCTGAAGGTCATCTCTTTGATGATTACTTGAAGATTTAATCAAATGAAGGATCCAGGCTACCGCACGATTAAGTGCGGTAGCCTATTCTCTAGTGCGTGAGGTTACATGTAAAAGCTCTAGATGCTGTACCTTTGCACTTATTAGAAGCTAAAAGATATTACAGATTAAAATATGGCATTGCTTACCCCAATCTAATCTTAGCAAGCCCTTGAGAAGGTGCGCCATCCTGGTGACCAGGACAGAACCCTCGTTAGAGGCTGGTATAGTTGAGGACGATATACGTATTGAAGGCAATAAAGTATGCATTTCTCACTTATCTTTGATAAGCCCTCAACTCTCCTAGATTATCCAGAGGTGTCGTGAAGGCTGCTGAGTCATGGCTATCCTAACTTATGCTGGCGAAGATGTAGATATACGAGGCAATGTAGCGTTTAGCGCCAGGAGGTGCAGCCTCAAGAGTGAGACCCTAAACTCCCGCCAGAGGTTAAGAATGTTATTGCCGTATTCTCAGGTAAGGGTGGTGTAGGTAAGAGTACAGTTTCGGCTTAGTCTTTGCCGTAGCTTTTGGCTGGAAGCAGGCTATAAAGCAGGTCTTCTTGATGCTGATATCTTCGGGCCCACTCGCTCCAATCATGTTTGGCTGCAAGTGCTCGCCCGCGCCAGAGGAGGTCAGATGGTAGAGAGCTCATTGCTCCTGGCTGAACGCTTTGGCGTCAAGATTGTCCATGACTGCTCCGTGGATAAAGGCTAGTCCGGCTCCGGTAGGAGGTAGGGCATGGCGAAGCAATGCCCGTAAGCCAATTATTGACAGAAGGCAACTGGGGCGAACTAGGATTATCATGTTAGCGATACGCCTCCGGGCGCGATATTCACCCAACACTGGTGCAGACGCTTGGTCTTACGGGTGCGCTCAGCCGTAACGACGCCCCAGCAGGTCGCCTTGGCTGGATGCGACGAAGGGTATAGGTATGTTCCTTGATCGAGAAGCGTCCGGTGTGCCTGTCCTTGGTCTTATTGAGAATATGGCTTGGTTTACCCCTGCCGAGTTACCACAGAACAAGTACCATCTTCGGTGAAAGATGGTGGACGCCAGCTTGCCGCCGCTTAGATATCCGCTATTGGGCACAGCGATACTCTCTCGTGCAGAGTATTTGTGAGAGTGATAAGGGTGCTGCGACATCTGTAGGGACAGAGCCTCAACGGGTATTTTTCTTCCGTCAGCCTCGCTCAGAATGTAATGTCGTGGAGCTGTGAGACCAAACGCATCGTCTCTAGATCCAGTGTCAACTAAAGGTTGAGATTGTCAAGTAAGCCCAAAGAGACGTAAAGCGCCAAGCTCTGCTTTTAATGACATCTGTAGTAAGATAAAGTGGGAGCTGTACAGTCTGTCGCGCAGTACTTTTGATGCTGTGGAGGAACGTCCGGGCAACGCAGAAAATGCCATACTACCTCACGGGTAGCAGGTCGTGAGGTCGGAGTAACGTAACAGAGAATGCGCTGCTGCGCTGAGGCATTTCGCTTTTGAGAGTGGAGAGCTTGCCTCAAATGTCGTGGTGATGGTGAAAGGTAAGGTAAGAGCTTACCGGATGATGCCAGTGACATATCGTGCCGCGCGGTCTGTGCGGCTGCAAGATCATGGCAAACCGACGCTGCGAGGGTTGCCTCGCTCCAGTCGGAGAGGGTAGATGCTAGAGCTATGGTGAGAGCGGCATAGTCGAGATAAACGATGACGCCAAGCCTATCGGCTCCAGGCACAGAACCCGGCTTATCGTTCAGCTTCCTTTTACTATTAGAGAGACCGCCTCGATCGGTCTCCAAAAGAGCAAGTGAAACTTGTCGCACGTCGGGCTTTGCAGAATGCGGCTTTCGCAAGGCTAAGTAGAGTTAGGGTCTTGTGTGTTGGAAGAATAGATGAGACATATAGATGAGAAAAGAATAACAGAGGTAGTCGCTACTACCCTCACGTTTGCGGAGACTTTCTACTCCGTTTCGAGCAGTGTGTGCGACTGACTCCCGAAGGACACCTAAGTCGCGTCGTCTTTTTGTCGGAACTATAAAGGTCCCTCTATCCAGACTACACTCAGCTTTATAGAGGATAATCTGATGAGTAAAGCCTCATCTCTCACCCATAAGTACTGTCCTCTCTATTGTGCCTATGCTTGCCGTTAATCGTGGTGGCTGGCTAAAGGGCTTGGCTTGCAAACAGCCGTGCGCGAGGCGCTAGTGCGGAGAGCTCTCCGGGGCAGGCCGAGCAGCTCAATCAAGTGCTCTGTGTATGTAGAGAACTATCTGAACCAAAGTTCTAAGGCGGTTTTGTTTATCGGCTCTTGGCTTGGTGTTTTATACAGCAGTGCTCATTCTGATATCATCGATAGAAGATGGCCTTCACTGATATTTGGCAGGCTGGTCACGGGCGACCTTGGACACGAGACGCATTTTGAAACTATTTGGGCTTGTTCATTCTCTTTCGCGTCTTTGTGCTGATTTCGTAAGCATCGAGGCTTGATGACTATTCTTACAAGTGCTGTGCAGTACAACGATGCTTGATATTGCGACTCTGCATAATAAGCTCTTTAATGGCGCCACGATGCTCATTCCTGTAGTCGTCTCGGTGCAAGGATTTTTGGTACGCCTCTATGTTCCTGCCAGATGTGAAAGGGGTTAAGTTCGTTGCCGGCACTCATCTCGGTACTCTGCGTAGCAGCATGTCAGATATTCCAAACGCTGTCATCAATGGCGTTATTTGGATTTCCTACAATGCCATATATGTGTGGTAGCTCGCTGCCTCTCCCTCTTTTGCTTTTGTGGCTACAGCTCTCGTGGACTATTGGTCCTCTATGTGTACCAACTGAGCTATGCTATTCAGAATATCAGTAGTTATGCCTTTGGTAAAGAAACGGCTTTGCATCAGCTTTCTCGCAGGTATCAAGACCGTGTAGTTTGCTTATCTCAAACCGTATGCTCAAGCGTATGGATGAGGCGTGCGGAGCACAATATTGACGAGATTAGCGCTGAGTGTAAAATCCTCTCACGTATGTCTACAAGCCTAAAATCAATCGTATATGGAGGAACGTCGGCTTATTGGTGTCCTGTTCGTTATTCCGATGATGGCGAAGATTTTTACCAGCTAAGCTTATAGTGCAGAGAGGCTAACAATTTCTTTTGTTGTCTCTGCGCTTGATAACTATGGTCAGAAGATTTCCGCATCGATAGGCGAGTTCGCTATAAGACTGTTTGGCAGGCTATGCAGTCAAGTAGAGGTCTCTAACCAAGATATCATGAGTCCCGATACTTTAATACGTGATTTGTAATAAAATCTAGCCCCTTATGAGAAGATGTGACAGCGAGTTAAGAAGGTGAGTGCAGGACACGCACATCGCTTGGTGCTGACACTGAACGATGATGAAATGCAGGCCTTGGAATACTATGCGCGAAGAAGTACCGCAGAGGCACCAGACACGTTCATCTCTAATCCGTCAAATACTGATGACAGAGGTTATACAGCGTTGCGAGTCTGACTCGATGATGCTCTTCAAAGAGGAGGAGATGCGAGTGATGCAGACGCCAGATGGAGTTCTTTATGCGCCTCGCTCTCAGAAGCGCACGCTTGGCCTATGAGGGAGGGCGGTCCCTATCGGAGCAGTGCTGGTGCATCGTGATAGGGGTCGTGAGTCGCGCGCATAATCAGACGGAGCGTCTGCGTGACCCTACGGCTCATGCCGAGGTGCTCTGTGTATGGTGCTGCCAGTAGTCATCTAGATATGAGTATTTACCCGAATGTCGGCAGCATGTAACTGTGGAGCCTTGTGCGATGGTGCAGGTGCTATCCGTTGGTCTCGTGTGGCTGAAGTTATTTATAGAGCCTCGGAGGAGAATTTGGCTACCATGTCTATTCAGGCGATTATCCCTCGTTCGTGTAAGGTGCGTGGAGTGTGCTCGAATGTGATGCTCATGCGCTGATGCAAGAGTTCTTTCAATCTAAACGCAAATGACAAAATAAGTAATATGTCAGACTTCAGTACACTTATCCTCGGTTGTGGTTCGGCTCTGCCTACACAAAGACATGCCTACATCTCAGGTTGTGGGTTGAGAGAAAACTCTATTTGGTGGATTGTGGCGAGGGCACACAGCGACAAATTCCATAGTAAAGGGGCTTAACTTTGAGGCACTCAGCCATATTCATTACCCATCATCATGGCGACCACATATTTGGCTTACCCGGCTTGACTCTCGTCCTTGGTATGCTAGCGTACACGAGCACTCAAGATTATTGGATTACGAGGTACAGAAGTTAATAAATTATGCGCATGTTCCTCGGTGGATTGCTTCCTCTATCAGTCAGAAAGAGTTTGACGATAGAGTTCCTCAGCAGGTTTTATGGATAGGTCTGTTGTGGTGCGTTCTGTCCCTTTGACGCATAGAATGCCTTGTCAGGGTTATGTCTTTGAGGAGCGTGTGTCCGGAGCGTAAGTGGACCAAGGCTAGTTGCCCGAGTTTTATGGCGTGCCACTTGCCCATTATCCAGCTTTGCTAAGGGTGAAGACTGGACTAATGATGACGGGGAAGTAATAGCTAATGCACGACTGACAGAGCAACTTGCACCTGCAAGGAAGCTATGCGATGTGCAGATACGCTCTATTTTACCTCATTTGCACTGAACTCATTAAGGGCGTAACTTTGCTCTATCATGAGCAACTTTCTTGAGAGGTTCGGAGGGAACGCGCTAAGCAAACATGCCATTCGACAGCTTATCAGGCGGCTGAGGGTGGCTAAAGGGCGGCAGGCGTGGGAAGTTTGCATAATAGGGCATTATTCGGCTCGTCATAATAAGATTGAGCCTTTTAGAAGTGAGCCTGCAGAGGTGTTCCCGAATACTCATTGCAGCTGATGAGAGCTTGACTATTGAGCTTTAGTTTAGTCGAGACCGCCGACGGTCTCCCAAAGGACAAGTTTTACATGTTCTTTGGTAGGGCTTTGCAGAATGCGGCTTTCGCAGGCATTAGAGACTGAAGGCGTAGGAGTTTACTGTGATGTAAATGACAGGGCCTGAATCGTCGATAATAACGCAGCAGTGCCGATATGCAATGGTCTCTTAGTCCGTAAAAATGAAAGAAGGGCTGTCGCAAATCTTTGCGACAGCCCCTTCTTCATTAATTAATAATGGAGATGCGGGGGTTGAACCCCGGTCCAAAGCTTGCAGCTATAGTTGGCTTTCTACATGTTTAGTCTCTCTTCAGATTGTCAGGGTGAGCACCAGCAGAGACTACTATTCTCGCTCCTTAACCACCATAATACCCTTAACCTTAGGTGATGTAGAGGTTGGGGACCTGTTTGTATTTACGGCACCGCTATAACTAGTCGCTACAAGGCAGAGCTACTAGGCGATGTCTTGTCGCCTTTATGCAATGACACTGCGATTAAGCGTCAGTCTGCTGTACTTCGACTACGCAGCAAGAGCGCTAATTGTTTTCGCCAATTAAAAGTTCGATACCCGAGATTATGAAAGTGCTGAATACCCACGCACTACATGCTCTCGACCAGAGTCATCGCGCTGTCAAAAGCCAATTCATCCCCTTGTAAGTGGTGGCACAAAGATAATATATTATTCTTGATACTTAGGTTTTAGGGGCAGAGCAAACCCGAGGGCAACCGCCGCATCAAAATCTCAGGCGCATTATGCGAGTGCCGTAGGCACGACACTCCTCTACAAAGCCAGGGTGAAATGAGGCAAAGCCCGATATGAAACCCTGGGTGATACAGAACGCTAAAGTAATATCAGCTCCGTAGAGCGACACTACTCGCTGCGAGCATTTGTCTTACGTCTCTCAGCTGCCGCTTGCTTGGGGCTCAATGAAGGTAGTTCATTAATTAACAGGGCGCAAAGCCTCTGGGTTTTGCGGGCAGAGGCCTGTAAAAAGTGCAAGACCACGCTATCAACAGCGTAGTCTTACCAAGAGGATTGTAGGAGGTTGTTATATATGGATAACAATTTGTGGAGAAATATCGAGTCGAACCGATGACCTCTTACGCATGCCATGCAAGCGCTCTGTCCAGCTGAGCTAATCCCCATGCTTTCCAGTTAGGCAAAGTCGTAGATATTTTCTACTTAGCAAAATGCTTGCTTACTAATACACAAGGGTACACGCATGTGAAATAGTGATTGCATGACCTATTCTCACAAAACCACAGCAAGAAGTCTGCAGCTACTTCAGCCGTAGCTGTGCAGACTACGTGTGGTCGGTACAGGAACGTCAGCTGAAAGTCTCCGGTGCAGTACTACGTTACTGGATACCCTAAGTACGCGCACTCACTGAAATAAGTGCGATGGCCTCACGAAAGTAAGCTTTACCTCGCACTCACTTTTGCCTGTGTTTGCGTGCACTTTACTGGTACCAGGCCGACGCACTCACCTATTGCACTTTTATTATTCAATTTGGGGCATAGGCTGCTGAGATGCAAGGTAAGCGCATCAAAATAATAAAGTGATTGGGAAGACGTAGAGGGAGCCCTGCAAAGTAGCGATGTCCTGCATAGCCCAGGGCGCGAGCCCTGGGTTAATCGATGGAATACATTTATTGAGCCCTTTAGCGGCACTCGCTACGAGTATTGCGTGGTCGTTATGTTGTATAGTATTTATCTGTTGGGGTATTTGCGTGCGTGGGTAGGCGCCGCTCCTACGGAGCTTCATTTTACCTTTTCTCGTGTGTGCCCAGGGTTTCAGCATCGGGCTTTGCCCTCATTTCACCCCTGGGCTTTCACGTGTGAGTACAACCTGCTCTCTCCGCGTAGTACTCTGGAACCCGAGTCTGACTTCAAAATTCTGTAAGTATCGTAATTTGAATGAGTTACGATGCTTTTCTCTTTATGCAAATTGGCTTTTCCAGAGTATGCATAGAGTACTGAAATCTCTCAAAGACTCTGCTAGGGCTGCAATCTCGCTACACTTTTCTTGGCAAAAATAAAAATTGTAGCCAAGAGTCCGTTAGAGTTCGCATAGATTGCTGCTAATCATAGATGTTTCTAAAATCTTGAAGTTGAGCAAAAACTATCTATAACTAGGTTTGGTCAGGAAAATTCCTTTGCCTCAAAGCTAATGGTAGGCGTGCCGTTTCTTCGTGAAGAGATTGATAGTATACTGTGAGCGAGTGTGTAGGTAAATTCTCTCAGAAATTAGATTCTTTCAATATTCTATTGTTCACTATTATTGAACAAAATTAATCTAATGAACAAAATATTTGGTGGTTTTTGTGTTTGTTTATTACTT